>Ga0302046_10000016_pt1 | contig 190562 bp, 151 predicted proteins | sample RVTome_11_FD_200261 | JGI IMG/M metagenome (GOLD analysis project Ga0302046, IMG submission 200261) | Soil microbial communities from uranium-contaminated site in the Upper Colorado River Basin, Wyoming, United States - RVT147D111 (version 2) ... | reverse complement strand
CCCGGTCCGCCACCTGACGGCGCCCTGCCCGTCTACGAAGCCGAAGCACCGGCGATCCGGAGCCCGCTCGAGCTCGGCGTAGATCTTCGCTTGGAGAACCTTTTGCATGCCGTTTCTTTTCCGCCCCGTGCATCGTTGCCCTGCGGCAGGCCACCGTGAAGCCGCGGTCCAGGGGGTATCACAATCCGGGCCATCTCCGCAACGCGCGGGAGGAGCTCCGCTTGCGGCTGGCCGGCAGGTTCACCCCCCGGCGATCCTGGGGCGGCCTCCGGCCTCAGGGGGGACGATTCGACGGGTGTTGCGATAATACAACAATTTGAGGAAAAGGACGTTCCCTTCAATCTTGGGACAATGTGCAGCCGCCTGATCGTGCTCGCGACCGCCGTGTGCGTTTCGCCCCTCACCGCCCAACAGGGACCGGCGCCCCACCGCACCGGGACCCAAGCCCCCCTGTTCGCCGCGCACGAGCGGGTTGTCCTCACCATCCGAGCGCCGTTGGCGACCATCCTGGAGGACCGCAGCCAGGACAGCGAGGAGGTGCCCGGCACCGTGCTGATCCATCGGCCGGGTGCCCAGGCGGTCCCGGTACCCGTGCAGATCCGGACGCGCGGCCGCACCCGGCTGCAGCGGGGCATCTGCCAGTTCCCGCCGCTCCGGTTGGACTTCGCGGAAGCGGCGGCGGCGGGATCGGTCTTCGAGGGCCAGGACAAGCTCAAGCTGGTGACCCACTGCCAGGACCGTTCGGAATCCGTGCAGCACGTGCTGCTCGAGTACCTGGTGTACCGGACCTACGAGCTGTTCACCGACCTGTCCTTCCGCGTGCGCTTGGCGACGATCACGTATCAGGATACGGCGACGGACGACGAGCCGGTCACGCGGACCGCGTTTTTCATCGAGGATGACGACCGGATGGCGGCGCGCAATGGATGGGACCGCCTCGAGCTGCCCGCGCTTCCCCTTCCCGCCGTCGACACCGCGAACCTGGCCCTGGTCGAGACGTTCCAGTACTTCATCGGCAATACCGATTTCTCGGCGTTGGTGCCCGATTCCGGGGAGACCGAGTGCTGCCACAATGTCCAACTCATCGGCAAGCCTAGGGGGCCCGTCTTCGCGGTCCCCTACGACTTCGACCTGTCCGGTGTGGTCAACCCCCGCTACGCGAACCGCCTGTATCGGAGGAACCTGGCCAGGTTGGGCATCCGGAGTCTGCGGGATCGCGTGTACCGGGGTTGGTGCGGCTCGCGCCCCTACGTACCCGCCGTGCTCGAGCGCTTCCGGGAGAAGCGCGCGGCGATCGCCCGGCTCTACCGCTCGCAGACCGGCCTGGATCAGGACGTGCTGGAGGAGACCATCGCGTTTTTCGACGAGTTCTACGCCGTCATCGACGACGCGGGATCGACCCAACGCGAGATCCTCGGCAAGTGCCGCCAGGTCGGCTAGCGAATCGGATCACCACCATGGCTACGTGTTTCACCGCGGAGGTCGCAGAGATCGCAGAGTGCCCGAGCCATCGATCTCATATTGGATCGACAGCCCGCTGGCCCACGAACGTGCCGTTTCTCTGCGGCCTCTGCGTGCTCCGCGGTGAAATACGTTATCGAACTCATGGCGGGCAGCGCCGGAACCGTCTCACTGATCACTCCACCCCATGATGAACAGCGGAAGCCCCTCGAACGTCCGATACGAGGGACGTAGGCGGTCGGCGTTGTAGTGCTGCTCGACGCTCACCACTTTCTTCGTCGCCGTGACCGTCTCGAGCGGAACGCTGTCGTAACACCCTCGGCGGAGGGCGACCAACCGCCCGTAGCGTCCGGCCCGCACCAGGTCCAGCGCGTGGTTGCCAAACGCCATCCCCACGATCGAGTCCACCGCATCGGGATCGCCCGACCGCACCAGGTACCCCAGACGCTGGTTCACCACGTTGACGGTCTTGCCATCGTTGAACCGCGGGGAGAGCTCCTTCAGGCGCGCCGACACGAGATCGCCGATGCCTCCCAGCTTTCGATGGCCGAACTGGTCCGCGGCGTGATCCTCGAACGCCATGTCCTCCTGGCCGAGCATGCGCGCCCCCTCCGACACGAGGACGACCGAATACTTGCTGGGATGCCGGCGCCGGTCCGCCGAGAGCAGCTCGGCGAGGCGGTCGATATGAAACGGATACTCGGGAATGACGCACCGGTCCGCGGCCCCGGCCATGGTTGGGAGGAGCGCCGTGAACCCCGAGTAACGCCCGAAGACCTCGAGAACGAGGTAACGCTCGTGCGACCCGGCGGACGTTCGCAAGCGGTGCGTCAGCTCGATCGTCCGGGTCACGCAAGTGCTGAACCCGATGGAGTAGTCCGTGCCGGGGACGTCGTTGTCCATGGTCTTGGGTATCGCCACCACGTTCACGCCTTCTTGGTGCAGGCGTTGCGCGTAGCTCAGCGTGTCATCTCCACCGATGGGGATGAGGGAGTCGATCTCCAAGCGCTCGATGTTCCCGAGCACGTCGGGGGTGACGTCGACGATCGTGCCGTGGTACTTGTTTGCCAGATGTGGCGGAACGGCGACGCCGGGGAGCTTTTGCGGGTTCGTGCGGGACGTGTGGAGGAACGTGCCCCCGGTGCGGCCGGCGCGGTTCACCCGGTCCTCGGTCAACTCGGTCACGCATTCGGCGGCGGCGTCGCCGGATTCGGGAACCAGGTCGACCAGCCCCGCCCACCCGCGGCGAATGCCCAAGACGCGATACCCGTCACGCAGTGCACGGATCGTGATGGCGCGGATGGCGGGGTTCAGTCCCGGCACGTCGCCGCCACCGGTGAGGATCGCCACGGTTCGTTTGCGCATCCGGCGCCCTTTCGAAAGCCCCTTTCGCGGGAGCGCCGGGGTGCGCGACGGCGCCCCGACCTCCCCACCGTTCACCTCCGCCTCGGAAAAAAAGCTATTGCGGCAAGACGGTCTTGCCAATGCGTAACGCTCGCCATGCAAGCCGGGTGTTGCCGGACCGGCACGTGACGAAGAGCGCCCTCGTGCCCAACCGACCGGTGGACGAATGGTGGCAGAGCGCCGTCTTGTATCAGATCTATCCACGAAGCTTCCGCGACACGACGGCCAACGGCGTCGGCGATCTCGGGGGGGTCGTCGAGAAGCTGGATTATCTGGCGGGCACCCTCGGCGTCGACGCGATCTGGCTGAGTCCGTTCTACCCGTCGCCGATGGCGGACTTCGGATACGACGTATCTGACTATTGCGACGTGGATCCGCTGTTCGGCGACCTGGAGACCTTCGATCGACTCGTGGCGCGCGCCCACGGCGCCGGCCTCAAGGTGATCATCGACTTCGTCCCGAATCACACATCCGATCGCCATGCATGGTTCGTCGCGTCACGCAGCTCGCGCGACGACCCCCGCCGTCACTGGTACGTATGGCGGGATCCCGCGCCGGACGGCTCGCCACCGAACAACTGGCTCAGCGTGTTCGGCGGCTCGGCGTGGGAGCTCGACCACCGAACCGGTCAGTACTACCTGCATTCCTTCCTGAAACAGCAGCCCGATCTGAACTGGCGCCACGAGGCGGTGCGATCGGCGATGCTCGACAACATGCGCTTCTGGCTCGATCGGGGCGTGGACGGATTCCGCCTCGATGCCGTGCTGTTCATGATGAAAGATCCCGCGGAGCGGGACAATCCACCGAACAGCGCCAAGGCGCGCCAGGCGCACAAGCTGTTGGGCGCGTACGACGCCCAGCTGCACGTGCACGACCAGGGGCACCCGGACCTGCACCGGGTGTTTCGCGACGTCCGGGCGCTCTTGCAACAGTACGAGCCGCCGCGCATGGCGCTCGCCGAGATGCACGTGTACGACTGGAAACGGCTGGGTTCGTATTACGGCGAGCAGCTCGACGAGTTGAGCATGCCCACCAACTTCGGGCTGCTCAACACACCGTGGACGTCTGCCGGTGTTCGCGCCGTCGTGGACGGTTTCGAGGCGGCGATCCCGCCAGGCGCGTGGCCCAACTACGTGCTGGGCACCCACGACGACCAGCGCCTGGCCACCAGGCTCGGCGACCACGGGAGCCGCCAGGCGGCGGTGCTCCTGCTCACCTTGCGCGGATCTCCCACCCTGTACTACGGCGACGAGCTCGGCATGCGGGAGGCCGAAATCCCCGCCGACAGGCGCCAGGATCCGTGGAGCACGGCCGAGCCCGGTCTGAGTCGCGACGGCTGCCGGACGCCGATGCCGTGGTCGGCGGAGCGGGGGGCCGGCTTCACATCGGCCCGGGAACCCTGGCTGCCGATCGGAAGCGACCACACCACCCGGAACGTGCAATCCCAGCTCGCGGATCCGGATTCCCTTCTCAACCTGTATCGCCGGTTGCTGGCCATGCGACGGCTGTCGGCCGCTCTCCGGAAGGGGGCATACCGACCCGTGGATCCGGCGCCGGCCGACGCCTTCGTGTTTCAGCGGGCCAATGGAGCCGAGCGCGTGCTGGTCGCGATCAACTTCTCGGAGGGCCCCCTCGCCGTGGACCTCGCGGGCTTCGCCGGGCAGATCGTGGTGTCGACACATCGCGCGAGAGAGGGCGGTGAGGTCGCCGGCGGGCTCCGTCTCGTAGCTCACGAGGCCGTCGTCGTGGTGTGATGGGTTTTAGGGGTAAGGGGTTAAGGGTTGGTGGCCCGATCTGGGCCGGTGATGGGGGGGCGACGCTCCATGAAGCATCAGCTGCTCGGCCGCTCAGCAACTAACCCCTCACCCCTAACCCAACCCCAACCGTGCCAACTCATCCGCCGAGATCATCGGCATGGCGCCCTGCTTCGCCGCCACGAGGGCCGCGTACCGGTTGGCGGCGCGGAGGGCGTCGCGTGGTGCCACGCCCCGCACGAGGCGATGCGTCATCGCGGCGGTGAACGCGTCGCCGGCACCAACCATGTCGCCTGTGGACGTGTCGGTCTCTATACCCGGCGCCGTCACCGTTCCCTCCGGCGTGCTCACGGAGGCGCCGGCCTTCCCACGGGTCACGCACACCACCCGCACCCCGACGTCTTCGAGCAGCCACGGGACGAGCGCGGGCCGATCGAGCAACACTGAGAGCTCGGCGGCCTCGGATGCATTCATCTTGACGACGTCGCTCGCGAGCAGGGTGGTCCGGATGACCTCCCGGTCGACGAACGGCGGCCGGAGGTTGACGTCGAAGACGACGAGTGCCCGGCTGCGCGCCGCGGTGAGAAGCTCGTGGACGGCGGCGCGGCTCGGTCCGCGTCGCTGGGCCAGCGACCCGACGCACACCGCATCCGCCCGCCGCACGAGCTCCCGGGCATCGTCGTCCGCCGTGAGGCGGTCCCACGCGACGTCGTCAGCGATCGCGTACCGGGCCTCGGTACCGGCGATCGTCACCGACACGGTCCCCGTGGGCCGGTCGCCGTCGCGTTGCACGTAGTCGGTCACGATGCCTCGTGCGTGAAGAAACGCGATCAGCTCCGCCCCGGCCGCGTCGGCGCCCACGCGCGTGACGATCACGCCGCGATCCCCGAGGCGTGTGACGTGGAAGGCGACGTTGCAGGGCGCGCCACCCGGCCTCCGGCCGTCCGGATACACGTCCCACAGCGCCTCACCGATCGCGACGATCGTCTTCACCGTGAGTCTACCCCCTCGTCGGATCGGGAGGCGCGGCAGCGGGGGCAGCCCCGCTCCCCACCCCTCCGCTCCAGCGGCAGAGCGGCAGGGAGGTGCGGTGAGCACTCTGCCGCTGCTGCCGCCCTGCCGCTGGGGTGGGCTTGGGCCGGGGTGGGGCTGCCGTCGCTCCTCCTGCTTCTCCCGCCCTTCGGCCTACCACCACGCGATCACGAACAGCGCGATCAGCACGAGCATGGCGACGGACTGGTATCGGTAGTTCTTGTACCAGGGGAGGAGTTTGAGGGTCGGCGTTTCCTGCGTCCAGACGGCCGGCGACCACGTCAGTTCGCGCACCACCTGTTCCTGGGGCTTCTCGGTCGCCAGGCTGACGACCGCCAGGGCGGCGAGCGCGATCACGAGCAGGATCGGCGCGAGGTAGAGGAAGTGGATGACCGGCGCACCCGCCGCCGCCATCTGCGCCTGCTCCGGTGTCAACGCCTGCGTCTGGACGATGATCGACTCCGAGAGCGCGAGGCCGAAGATCACCGCGGCCGCTCCGTGCCCGGCCACGAGCGCCGCCAGGGCTCCGGGGCCGTTCGCGCGCTTCCAGAAGATGCCCGCGAAGAAGCACGCTACGATCGGCGGCGCCAGGTACGCGAGCATCTGCTGCAGGTAGGTCCAGATGTTCGGAAACTTCGTGATCTGGGGCGCCCAGAGAATCGCCAATCCCATGAAGGCGAAGGTCACGATGCGACCGGCGATGACCAGCCCGTGGTTCGGCACGTCGGGCTTGATCTTCTTGATGAAGTCCATGGTCACGAGCGTCGAGGCGGAGTTGAGCGTCGAGTCGACGCTCGACATGATCCCCGCCACCAACGCCGTGATGACGATCCCGCGGACGCCAACCGGCAACAGGTCGAACAGGAGGGTGGGAAAGATGAGATCCGAGTTCTGCGCCAGGACCGGGTAGTCGGCCGCGGGATACAGCAGTCGCCCGAAGATGCCCGGCAACACCATGAGGAAGATGAGGGGGAGTTTGAGCAGGCCCGCGAAGAGGGCCCCCCAGCGCCCATGGTGCAGGTCCTTCGCGGCGAGGACGCGCTGCACCATGAACTGATTGGTGCCCCAGAAGTAGAATCCCAGCAGGAACACGCCGGTGACGAGTCCGGGCCACGGCAACACGGGATCGGATGCCGGCCGGACGATCGAGAGGTCGTCCGCCGGGACCGCCGCCACGACGGCCGACCACGAACCGCCGATCGCGCGGAAGGACAGCACGGCGACGAGGAGGGCGCCGATCAGCAGCAGCACGGCCTGCACCGCATCCGTGTAGACCACCGCCTTCAGGCCACCGGCGATCGTGTAGGCTCCCGCCAGCATGCCCAGCACGAGCACGGACTGCCACAGCGGAATCCCGGGAAAGATGATCCGCACGACCAGGGCGCCCGCGTACAGTGCGGCGGCGGTGTCGATCACGATGTTCAGCAGCACGAGCAGCGCCGCGACGTAGTAGCGGGATCGCTCGTCGAACCGCCGCTCCAGAAACTCCGGCAGGGTGTAGACGCGGGTCTTCAGGTAGAACGGGAGGAAGAAGACGAGGAACACGATCAGCACGAGCGCCGCCATCCACTCGTAGTTGTACACGGAGATGCCCGAGCCGAAGGCGGAGGAGGACAAGCCCACGAGCGTGGTGGACGACACGTTGGACGCGAAGAGGGAAAACCCAATGAGCCACCACGTCAGCGAACGGCCCGCGAGGAAGTAGTCGTCGGTGGTCTCCGTGCGCTTCGCGAAGTGGAAGCCGAGCCCCACGATAAACACGACGTAGACCAGCACCATCACGAGATCGGGAGCCGCCAGCTGGAATTGGGGCATGGACTGACCTCTGGGAACGGTTCGCCGCCGGGAACAGCGCCTGCGAAGGTGGCGGGCGAACGCACACAAGACAAGCACGCGGGTATGCAGGACAGGGGCGTGGGCCGGCACGGACGGACCGCTCCGGCGCCGCACTTGCGGTGGGGCCAGCAAGCGTCGCAACTTGGGGAGCCCCTTCACCATCACCTCGTCGGAGACGTGCCCCATGGACCTTTCCCGTCGAGAAGCGCTCAACCGGCTGACCCTCCTGGTGGGAGGAGCGCTCTCTGCGCCGGTAATGAGCGCGATCCTTTCCGGCTACCGGGCCGCACCGCCGGCCCCCGGTTGGGTTCCGCGGACGCTCACCGCGCGCCAGGCCGAGCTGCTCGATCTGCTCGTCGACGTCATCATCCCGCCGACGGACACGCCCGGGGCCAAGGACGCGGGCGTCCCAGCCTTCATCGACAAGCTCCTCGCCGACTGGGTGGATCCGGAGGACCGGGAGTCGTTCCGAACCGGCCTCGCGGGGGTCGACGACGCGTGCCGGCAGGCCCACGGCGTCTCCTTCCGGGACGCTACGCCGGCCCAGCGGCACGCGTTCGTCACACAGCTCGACGAAGAAGCGATCCAGGCGCGCGGCGGCGGTCCCCCGCCGTTCTTTGCCACCCTGAAGGAATGGACCCTGGTGGGTTACTACACGTCGGAGGTCGGCGCCACGCAGGAGCTCCAGTGGCTCGCCGCCCCCGGCCGCTACGACGGCGACGTACCCCTGAGCGAGGTGGGACGGGCATGGGCATAAACGTCAACATCCCTCGGCCGGGACGGAAACAGACCTACGACGCGATCGTCGTGGGATCCGGGATCTCGGGTGGCTGGGCCGCGAAGGAGCTGACCGAGAAGGGCATGAACGTGCTGCTGCTGGAGCGCGGCCGGCCGGTGGAGCACGGGCCGGGCTACATCACCGAGCACCAGCCCCCCTGGGAGTCGGAGTTCCGCGGGCGCGAAGACCGCCACAAGATCCGTGAGAACCAGTACCTCCAGTCGCAGGCCGGCCCGCTGAACGAGTACAACGCGCATTTCTTCGTGAACGATCGGGAAAACCCGTACACGTTCGACGAAGACAAGCCGTTCCTCTGGATCCGCGGCTACCACCTGGGCGGCCGTTCCATCATGTGGGGACGGCAGTCATACCGCTGGAGCGACCTCGACTTCGAGGCGAACGCGCGCGAGGGGATCGCGATTGACTGGCCCATCCGCTCCGCCGACCTCGCGCCGTGGTACGACCACGTGGAACGGTTCGCCGGCATCAGCGGTCGTGCGGAGAACATGCCCCAGCTGCCCGACAGCCAGTTCCTGCCTCCAATGCCGTTCAGCGCGGGGGAGGCGAAGGTGAAGGCGGGGATCGAGGCGGCGTTCCCAGACCGCCGCATGACCATCGGGCGCGCCGCCGTGCTCACCCAACCCCACAACGGGCGCGCCGCGTGCCACTACTGCGGGCCCTGCGAGCGCGGCTGCTCCGTGGGCGCCTACTTCTGTAGCCTCAGCACCACGCTCCCCGCGGCGATGAACACGGGGCGGCTCACGCTGCGGACGCACAGCATCGTGCACGCGTTGATGTACGACGAGGGGCGCAACCGCGTGACCGGCGTGCGCGTCATCGACGCGGAGACGCACGACCACCTGGAGTTTCACGGGCGCATCGTGTTCCTGTGCGCTTCCGCGCTGGCCTCCACCCAGATCCTGATGATGACCACGTCGCCGCGCTACCCGAACGGGTTGGGAAACTCGAGCGGCGCACTGGGCCACTACGTGATGGACCACCACTTCAAGGTGGGCGCGTCGGGGGCCGTTCCCGGCCTGGAGGACCGTTACACCTACGGCAACCGGCCGAACGGCATCTACGTCATGCGCTTCCGCAACCTCGACGAGCGCACGCGCCACCCGGACTTCGTGCGCGGCTACGGCTACCAGGGGGCCGCGTGGCGCGATGGCTGGGGTCGCGGGATCTGGCAGCGTGGTGTAGGGATGGAACTCAAGAACCGGCTCCGGACGCCCGGGCCGTGGCGCATGGGTCTGTGGGGGTTCGGGGAGATGCTCCCCAACTACGACAACTACATCACGCTGGACCGCCACGTCACAGACGCTTGGGGCATTCCGGCCCTCCGCATCCACTGCACCATCGGCGACAACGAGCGGGCGATGCGGCGCGACATGGCGACCGCGGGCGCCGAGATGCTCGAAGCGGCCGGCTGCACGGACGTGTCCGGCAACGAGGACGTGTACCGGCCCGGCGAAGGCATCCACGAGATGGGAACGGCCCGGATGGGACGCGACCCGGAAACCTCCGTGCTCAACTCGTGGAATCAGCTACATGACGTGCCCAACGTGTTCGTCACGGATGGCGCGTGTATGACGTCGGCTGCCTGCCAAAACCCGTCGCTCACGTACATGGCCCTGACGGCCCGCGCGTGCGATTACGCCGTCGAGGCGACGAAGCGAGGGGAGCTGTAGGTCGCGGGCGCAAGGCAGGGGTGACGTGAAAGTCGCTGGGGTGGTGGGGGTGTTGTGGAACGGCTGGGCTGCCGCTCCCGTCACCCGCCCGCATACGCCACCCGAAAGATCCTCCCCTGGAAGATGTCGCTCAGAAACACGCTGCCGTCGGGACCTTCGGCGATATCCAGGGGGTTCCCCATACCGGCGAAGTCGTACACCGCGAGATCCTCGAACACCGGCGGCGTCGAGGCGATATCCACGAGTTGCACCCGCTTGGCCCGGTCGCTCGGCCCCGCCGCGAATGTATCGCCGAAGAGCACGATGAGCAGTCTCCCGCGGAACGCCGCGGGGAACTGCGTGCCCGCGTAGAACAGCATGCCGCCCGGCGCGACGATCAGGGGCCACACGTGCAGCGGTGACACGAAATCGGGAGTCGACGTCGCACCGAGGTGCACCGGCCACCCGTAGTTGCCCGCCGCGATGATCCGGTTCAGTTCGTCGTCCCGCTCCGGGCCGTTGTCCGCCGAGAACAGCTCGCCCGCCTCGTCAAACACCAGATCGAAAGCGTTACGGAAGCCGTACGCGTAGGTGTAGGAGCCGGGAAACGGGTTGTCGGGCGGGATGCTGCCGTCCGGCGTCATCCTCAGAATCTTGCCCGCGAAAGTATCGGTGTCCTGCACGTCGTCCGTCACGAACGCGTCACCGACGGAGACGTAGAGCATTCCGTCGGGCCCGAACGCAAGGCTCTCCACCTGATGGCCGGCCGCGCTCGGCAGGCTGTCGAGCAACACGGTGAAGTCCTCGCCCCGGTTGCCCACGTCCGTGAAGCGCGCGACCGTACCGAAGGTACTCGAATCCATGCGCGTCGCGTATGTGACGTACACGTACCGATTCACGACGTAATCCGGGTCGAACGCAATGCCCAGCAGTCCGTTTTCCCCCGCAACGGGGAAGCCGCCGGCGGTGTTGGTCTCTACCTGCGCAAACGGCTGGTCCAACAGCTCGCCGTCCTGAATGATCCGCACCTCGCCGGATTGCAGCTCGTTGACGAACAGCCGGTCCGATCCGTCCGGAGGAAAGTCGATCGACGTTGGGAGGTCGAGCCCACTGGCGTAGACCTCCACGGTGAACCCGTCCGGCACCGTGATGGGCGGCGGTGGGGAGGGGATGATCGGAATCTCCGTGGCGTCGTCGCACGCGGCTGCGCACGCGAGTATCGTCATCGCGCGCAGCACCCTGGCGGTGCTCACGACTCCGTCTCGATGGGGGCTTCGCCCGTCACCACCTGGTACGCTTCCATCGCGTAGTACTCCGGCAGGCCGAGTCGATCGGCCCTCGCGGCCGTCTCCAGGTTGCGCGCCTCGGCGCGCTGCCAGAACTCCCGCTCGTCGTAGCTTCCCGGAAACGGCGCCGTGTCCTTCTGCGACTGGTGCTTGAAGATGGCGAGCCGCTTCAGGCGGATCTCGTCCTGCGAGAGCGGCACGAGCCGATCCGCCTCGGTGATGGACCACTCCTGCCACGCGCCGCGATAGAGCCACAGCTCCGGCCGGGGGATCCGGGCCTCGGCGAGCGCCTGTTGGATGGCCGCCAAACACAGGCGGTGCGTCCCGTGGGGATCGGACAGGTCCCCGGCGGCGAACACCAGTTCGGGCTGGGTCTCCTCGAGGAGCGACCGGACGATCGCGAGGTCCTCGGGTCCGATCGGCCGTTTCCGCACCTCGCCCGTCCGATAGAACGGCAAGTTGAGAAAGCGCGCCACCGTCCGCGTGAGGCCGACGGACTCGAGCGCCGCCGCCGCCTCCGATTCACGGATGAACCGCTTGAGCCGCTGGACCGCCTCGGGATCGACATCCCCGGGTTGCCTTCCCGCCGAGGCCGCCTGCATGTCGCGCTCGACGTCGCGGACCGCGGCCGGATCGACGGCGAGGATGTCCGCCGCCCGGACGACGAAATCCAGATACCGACGCACCTCATGATCGAACACGGCAATGTTGCCGCTCGTCATGTACGCCACGGTGATCGCGTTGTCGTTCTGGTGGAGCTTGCGCAGGATGCCGCCCATCGAGATCACGTCGTCGTCCGGATGGGGCGAGAACACCAGCACCCGCCGTCCGGCGGGGAGCCGCCTGCGCCCGTGGATCTTCGCGGTGATGCGGTTGAACACGTCGCCGTTGATCGGCCCCGGACTGCCGTACGTCGCCAGCAGCGAGCTCAAATGATGATTGGTGTAGTCTGCGGCCGTGAGCTTGAGAATCGGTTTGCCGGTCTGCTCGGCCAGCCACACGACCGCCCGCTCGGTCATCTTCGCACTCCACTCCAGCGTCTGCAGCACCCAGGGCGTCCGGATCCGCGTGAGGTCCGAGGCCGCGGCCCCGTCGAGGTAGACCGTCGCCTTGGGGTGACGCTGCAGGAACGTCGCTGTCACCTCGGTGCTCACCTCGCCCTCGACGGCTCGCTGCACGATCGGCGCCTTGTGCTCGCCGGTGGCGATCAACACGATCTCGCGGACCTCGAGGATCGTGGCGATGCCCATCGTGATCGCCTCCCGCGGCACGTTGTCCTCGCCGAAGAAATCGTCGGCCGCGTCCCGCCGGGTCACCGTGTCGAGCGTGACGAGCCGGGTGCGCGAGTTCGGCGGCGACCCCGGCTCGTTGAAACCGATGTGCCCACTCCGCCCGACACCCAGGATCTGGAAGTCGATCCCCCCCTCCTCCACGATCCGGCGCTCGTAGTCCTCGCAGTGCGCGCCGACCTCGGCACGAGCCACCGAGCCGTCCGGAATGTGGACCTGTTCCGGCGGGACGTTGACGTGGGCGAAGAAGTTCTCCCACATGAACCGCCGGTAGCTGTGGAGGCTGTCGGGATCCATCGGGTAGTACTCGTCCAGGTTGAACGTGACGACCCGGGAGAAATCCACTTCTCCCGCGCGATGACGACGGATCAGCTCGCGGTACACGCCGATCGGGGTACTTCCGGTCGCCAGGCCGAGAACACATTTGCCGCGCCGCGCGGTCTCCGTGGCGATCACCTCCACGATGCGCTCGGCGATGAGCCAGGCCAGGTCGTCGTGACTCGGCACCACGACCGTGCGGATCCGCTCACGATCGAGCGGGCCGCGGACGATGCGTCCGTGGACTTCGTTCATACCGGCGGCAGGAGCGGTGTCTTTCACGGCGGCGGCAACCGGTCCATCAGGAAGCGTACGGCCAGGTCGGTCAGATTCCACAGTTGGATGTCGGAGCTCGTGCCATAGCGGACCGGGCGGAGGGTGCCGTCCTCGATGCGGTAGCTCCACAGCTCGTTGTGCCGCAGTCCGGAGGCGTCCACCGCCCGGCGGGTGGTCTCGAGCACCTGGCGCAGCGCGTTCACGTACGACCGCACCCCCTCGCTCTCGTTCCGCAACCGGCCGGACGCGTCGTGGGCCGCCTCGATCTGCTTGGCGAGGCCGAGCAACAGCAGGTTCACTTCGCGGCCCCAGACCACGTGCGGTGAATGGTAGCGGTCGTCGCGAAAGCGCGCCTGCACCGCGGTGTCCGCGAAGGCATCGTTTACGACGAGCGGCCCCAACCCCTCCACGAACAGACCGACCGGGTACGGCCGGACGAACACGTCCAGCATCCGCACCACCGAGGCCGGATCGGCCGTCCCCCGCAGGACGCCCTCGGTGTAGTCCTCCAGAAAAAGATCGGTCGCGGGGTCGGAATTGGGAACTGCAATGGGCCGGCCGAGACTGTCGAGGGAAAGCGCCAGGAACGATAGCGGCCGGGCCGCGAGACTATCCATGGGGAGACTCCGCCAGTAGTCGCGTTCGGGCGCCGGCCATGATGCGAGCGATACATCGACGCGCCGTCGCATCTCGCCCGGCTCGAGACGCACCTCGAAATGCCGGCGGGATCCCCGCCACGTCGCGATCGCCGCGCGCAGCGCCGCCGGGTCACGGACATAAGTGTCCAACGCCGAGGCGTCTCCCGTGGCGCGCGACAGGGCGTCCTCCACGGACAGCCCCACCGCCTCCAGCGTCCGCAGGGTTCCAGCCAACGACTGCAGGGCCTGGGGCACCCATACCACGTTCACGTCCATGGCGAATCGCCCGTTGGCGTACCCCACCCGGCTGTCGCGCCAGCTGCCCGGCAGCCACCCATCGGCGTCGCGGAAGCGGAAGCCCACGAGATTGGTGGCAGTCGGTTGCTCGGCGTAGGGACGCGCGAGCTCGGCGACGAGCACGAGGTTGTGCACGAGCGCCTCCAACCGCGACGATCCGTCGGGCCGCCGCTCGGCCAGAAAACGTCGCTTTCGCTCCGCCGGAACGTCCGCCCGCGCCAGGTACCGCCCCACCAGCACCGGCAGCTGGAAGTCGTCGTCGATCATGCGATAGTTCTCGCGAACCGCTTGCGGATGCCGGAGCAGGTCGCGCGCGTGGGCGAGGTGCCCGGTGGCGGCGGCCGTGTCACGCCCCCGGGCATCCTCCCACGCCCGCAGCCGTACCAGGTACTCCGCGGCGTTCTCGCGGATCGCCTGGCCGCCCAACGCCTCTTCGTGGCTCACGTCGCCCGAAGCTGCCACCTTGCGGAGCACACTCGCGATCACGTACTCCTGGACGTCCACGGACACGATCGGCTCGAGCATGAGCGCGGCCATCATCATGTCCCTCCCGAAATACGTGGCGTAATTCGGCAGGGACGCCAGCAGCTTCTCCTCGTAACTCAAGAGCTCGAGACCGCGGACCGCGCGTTCGAGGCGGCGAAACGCCGTGACCTCCGGGGCCCGGGCGTAGTCCACGGGTGCGAGCGTGCGGCGCAGGCTGTCGACCTGGCTTCGCTGGCGCGCGTAGAACGCGTCGAACGCGTCGTTGAAGATGGCGCCGCGATCGAGCGGCGTCAGCACCGGGGCATCGGTGGTGGCGGTCACATCAAATGCGAGTCCCCCGCCCGTGCGGGCGCGCAGCGAGATCACGCCGTCCGCGACGCGCGCGCCGGACGTCCGCCCGTCGCCGCGCAGCTCGAGCGTCATGTGGTTCAGACCGTCCAGGCTCGTCTGTTCGACCACGACGATCCAGTCCGCGCCGTCCTGCGACAACGTCATGCGCGGTGTCAGCCGGGAGCGGAGCTCATCCGGATCGCCGGCGTTCAGCAGGGCGAGATGCCGCTCGCGCTCGCCGGCAGGAAGACGGGGCAGACGCTGGACGAGGTCCGCGAGCTCGGGGAGGACGAAGCTGCTGTCCGCGTAAGGCCTCAGGTGCCAGTTCGCATACTGGAAATCCCGCTCCTGGCGCATGGTGCCCAACAGGAACCAACCGATCTCGAGCCCAGGCAGCGCCGACGCGAGTCGGTGGCGCACGGCCCGGCGGCCCCGGTCCGACCGTGCCGCCGCGCCCGGACCACCCCAGGCGATCGCCGCCGGCCGGCCCAAGGTGTCGCGCACCGTGAACGCGGCGCTCGCGTTGCTCGCGTCCGCCCAGACGTGGACGACGCGCCCGCTCCTGGCGTCGAGTGACACCTGAAACGCGTTTCGCCGGGAGTCTCGGAAGAACCGTGTCGTGTACCCCTCGTAGGCCGCCGGATCGTCGACTCCGGCCTCCGGAAACTCCAGGACGGGCGTCTGGAGTCCTTGAGCGAGGACCTGTACCAGACAGAGATGGGCAAGGCCGTACAATCGAAGACCCGGCCGGCGCCGGCGAGCCGCCGCAGGGCACGAACGCTCGCCGCCACTCGGCCGTGCGGAGCGGTGCCGCGTGATCTTGTGGTCCACGCCACCTCCTGCAGCGTACTGGGTCGTTCGGGCGCCGCTGGAGCGATGCGAGCGAAGAGGGGCCGGAGGGCTACACGACGAGCAATATGTGCCGCAGAATCCTCCGCGCGTCAAGGCAGTCGGGACGGCCGTCTGGCCGTCCACGCCGCCGCGAGAATGAGCAGCACGTTCGCCGCCACGATCGGCGGGGCGCGCATGAGCACCCCGTAGGTGATCCATAAGGCGGCACCGACCATCTGCGCCCGCCGCAGCGCCTCCGGGCGTTCAAAGAAATACGAGCCCACGAACACGGCCGTCGCCGTCCAGCCGGCGAGATCGATCCACACGTTCAGCCTCCACGGCCGGCGCCGAGCTGGCCGGCAATCGACGAATCGTCCCGAATGGTCACCCTATCCGTGCGCGCCTTCTCCCACTCGTGCAACGTCAACCGGTACGACTCGAACACGGCGCGAATCTCCCCCGGCCGGCTGCCGACGATCTGATCGAGCACCGGCACGACGACGCTGAAGGTACTGTCGCTCAGCACCGTGCTCCGCGCGATGCGAGCGAGCTGCTTGTTCTTCGAGACAGCGATGGTGAACCCATCCCGGTTGTTCACGTGCAGCATCACATGCACGTCGGAGCTGCCGTCACCGACGTAGATGGTCCGATCCGGCGCCACCCCGAGCGTGCGTTCCAGCTCCTCGATCACGGCAACCTTCCCGTAGCCCGCCGGCACCCGGACGATCGAGCGCACCTCCCCGGACTGGGGGTCGTAGTCGAACTCGGTCCCGACGATGTGTTGGGGCGACAGGATGCCCGCGAGCGCTGACTGAATGACTTCGCGGGGCGCCGCCGAGATCACGAAGAAGGAAAAGCGGTAGCCCTCCACGCCCCGCTCGAGGAACTCGAGCAGCTTCGGGATGTCGTGCTTCAGGCGCACGCGCCGCCCCGCTTCTTCGAGGTGTTCCCGGCGCACGCCGCGGAACGCCGGATCGTGGCGGATCAGGTACGCCAGCTCGCCCCCCTGGTTGACCAGGTTGCTGCGGGCGAGGCCGTCCACCTTTTCCTGGAAATCCGTGGCCCCGATCAGCTCGCTCAGGACGTGGCCGGAGTCGTTGTAGCTGAGCGTCTGGTCGAAATCCGACGCGAGCAGATAGTGCTTCGGCAGCATGGTCATCGTGGACATGGCGTCCTCCGCCTGCCGACTAGATGTTATGTCAACACTCACACAGCTTCCGCAGTCCTCACGATACATTCCGACGGGCGCAATAGTCAAGACAACCTATCACGGTCATTGCTATGTGACGGAAAAGCTGATATATCATTACGCGATGGATACACGGCGCGCCCCGAAGTACCAGCAGGTCTACCAGGCCGTCCGGCGGGACATCGAGGCCGGTCGCTGGCAGGCCGGCGACCGCCTGCCGAGTGAGGCGGAGCTGGTCCGCGCCTTCGGCGCGTCGCGCATCACCGTGGGGCGGGCCGTGCGCGACCTCCAGCGGGACGGCCTGGTGGAGCGGCGGGCGGGGTCCGGCACCTTCGTCAAAGCCACCCGCCTCGAGGGCTCCCTCTCGTTCGGACTGCTTATCCCCGACCTCGGCGAGACCGAGGTATTCGAGCCGATCTGCCAGGGCATGATGGCCTCTCCGGCGGCGCGCCGGCACGCGCTCCTCTGGGGCGGCGTGAACGGCGCCGCCGGATCCAAGGAGGAGCTCGCGTGGGCCCTGTGCCGCCAGTACATCGACCGCCGCGTGGCGGGCGTGTTCTTCGCTCCGCTCGAGCTCACGCCCGGCAAGGACGAGATCAACCGGCGCATCGCGAAGGCGTTCGACGACGCCGGCATCGCCGTCGTCTTGCTGGACCGGACCGTGCTCCCCTATCCCGAGCGCGGCCATCACGATCTGGTCGGGATCGACAATCGGCGCGCCGGGTACCTGGTCACCGAGCATTTCCTGCGGCTCGGCGCGCGCCGCATCGCCTTCGTGGCGGTACGCGACGCCGCCGCGACGGTCGACGCGCGCGAGGCCGGCTATCGCGAGGCGCTGTACGCGGCGGGAGCCGAGGTCGACCGCGCGCTCCAGCGCCGGCTCGACCCGACACGCGCCGCGGACGTGCGCGCCCTGATGAAAGCACAGCCGCCCGAGGCCATCGTGTGCGCGAACGACCGGACGGCCGCTCACCTCATGCACACGCTGCTCGAGCTGGGCTACGCCGTGCCGGGCGACGTGCGGCTGGCCGGTATCGACGACCTGGACTACGCGAGCCTGCTCCCGGTCCCGCTCACGACGTTGCGCCAGCCGACGCACGCGATCGGCGCCGCCGCGCTCTCCGCCATGCTCGACCGGATCGCGCTGCGCGATCTGCCGACCCGCGACATCCTGCTGCACGGTCAGCTCGTCGTGCGCCGGTCGTGCGGCGCGTCCGTCGGCGACGAGCGGTCGCCCGGCCGGTGACCGGGGCGCCCGGCGCCTCGTAGTGCTTGCCCCCGCGCGGCGAGCCGGGCTATGCTCTTCGCCATGAGCCGGCCTGCCGTCGTCGCGCTGTGCGCCGCGCTGAGCGGCGCGTCCCCGGTCGCCGCGCAGAACCCAGGCGCCGCGGCGGACGATTGGCGCCGCGGCGCCGTGTGCTACGAGATCTTCGTCCGCTCGTTCTCCGACAGCGACGGCGACGGCATCGGCGACCTGAACGGCCTGATCCAGAAGCTCGACTACGTGAACGACGGCGATGCGGACTCGCAGCGGGACCTGGGCGCCCGCTGCATCTGGCTCATGCCGGTCGCCGCCTCGCCGAGCTATCACGGCTACGACGTCACGGACTACTACCGCGTCCAGCACGAGTACGGCACGAACGACGATCTGCGCCGTCTCGTCGCCGAGGCGCACCGCCGCGGCATCCGCGTGCTGGTGGACCTGGTGTTGAACCACGCGTCCAGCGAGCACCCGTACTTCAAGCACGCGTTGCTGCACGCCGACTCGCCCTACCGCGACTGGTTCCTGTGGCTGCCCACCCATCCTGGGGTCAAGAACCCCTGGGGCGGCGACAACTGGCACCGCTCGCCCGTGCGCGACGAGTACTACTATGGATTCTTCTGGAGCGGGATGCCGGACCTGAACTACGAGACCGCCGCGGTCCGCGAGGAAGCGAAGCGGATCGCGGCGTTCTGGCTGGACGAGCTGGGGGTGGACGGCTTCCGGCTCGACGCCATCAAGCATCTGGTGGAGCGGGAGCAGGGGAGGATCGTCGAGCACGTCCCCGCCACGCACGAGTTCCTGCGACAGTTCACCGCGTACCTCGACAGCGTGGCGCCCCACGCATTCACGATCGGCGAAGTCTGGGACAGCATCGGCGCCATGATGCTGTACTACCCCGATCAGCTGGACGCCTACTTCGCCTTCGAGGCATCCGACGCCATTCTCCAGGCCGTCAGGACCGGTTCCGGCGCCGGGCTGCTCGATCCGTTCCTGCGGCTCCAGCGCGAGGTGCCGGCCGAGCGCTGGTCGCCGTTCTTGAGAAACCACGACCAGACCCGCACGCTCACGGCGCTGGGCGGTGACCTGGCCGGAGCACGGTTGGCGGCCACGCTGCTCCTCACGCTGCCCGGCCTGCCGTTCGTGTACTACGGCGAGGAGATCGGGATGACGGGCGACAAGCCGGATCCGCGCTTGCGCACGCCCATGCACTGGCGCAGAGCGCCGGCGGCGGGATTCACGCTCGGGACGCCGTGGGAGCCGCTCCAGCCGGACTCGTTCGACGCGAACGTGGAGGTGCAGGACGCCGACCCCGGCTCCCTGCTCAATCTGTATCGCCGGCTCATCCACCTGCGCTCTGAGCGCCCGGCCTTGGGCGCGGGGGAATTGGTGCCCCTCGCCACGAGCCACGACGCGGTCACTGCCTACTTGCGGCGGACCGGCGACGACGCGGTGCTGATCCTGGCCAACCTCGGCGGCGCGCCCGCGTCCGCGGTGACGATATCGGCCGAGGGCGGCGTGCTGCCGGAGGGCCGTTACCGCGTGCGGAGCCTGCTGGGTGGCGCGGACGGGGCGATGCTCACGGTGGGCTCGGGAGGACGGATCGAGGGGTACGGTCCAGGATCCTTGGCGCTCGAGGCGCGGCGGGGGTATGTCTTTCAGCTGAGCAGGGAGGAACCGTGATGCTGCGATCGTCGCGGGGGCTGGAGAATTGGCGCCCGCAGCTCAGTTGCAGGGCCTATGAGAGCGATTGTCAAGGGCGGACTTCTTCCGCGCTGATTGCTGAGCGTTTTCGCCCTGGACAATCAGCCCTGACTGCTTGTGGAGATGAGACCGCCCGGTCTGGACGACGGCAAGCGAGCTGTTCGCGCGCACCGCGAACCACGGTTCTATCTGAGACTCGGCCGCCAGGCCGGCCTGACGCTTGTTCGGGTTCTGCGAGGGGGCCTACAGTTAGGCGAGTGCCTCGGCGACTGCTGGCCGGACGAACGACTCTGTCGAGACTGCCCCCCGCACCCTCGTCCCGGATGTAGCGGGCGGCGGGCGAAAGGTTCGTGTTCGGATCCCCCGCAGCCAGATGCTACGCCTTCTGCTGCACCAGCTGGATCGGGTTGCCGTCTGGATCGGCGATCCAGTCCGAGCGGAGGCGCCCGTCGAGAAAGTCATGGGCCGGAGAGAGCAGGCGCGTCCCCTTGGCAATCAGCGCGCTTACCGCGGCGTTCGTATCGTCGGTCCAGAGCACGATCTCAATCCAACGCCCGTCACCCTCCGGATTGAGACCGTGCGCCCGCGCCGCCTCGACAGTTGCGATGCCGAGCTTGAGTCCGTCCAGCGCGAGTTCGACATGCTCCGGCGAACCCGAGATTGGCGTTCGAAACGTCTCTACGAAACCCAGGTCCGTGTAGAACGACATCGCGCGCGCCAGATCGCGCGAGTACAGATTGATCATCGGTGACCTGAACATTCGCATTCCGCCGACCTGATTCGCTTCCGACCGTGTTTGAGTGAATGCCGGTGTGCCGAGGCCGCCGAGCACTAGAACCCGGCGGCTGCCGACCGTTGAACGAAAAGGCGTCGATCGATTTCCCCGTCCATAGCGCTTCCTCCTCTCTCTCTTCTCTGTCTCTCGGCCACCGACGCCGGTCATCGCTCGCCCCCGGTGATTCGCTGCGATGAAGCGATTCGTCACTCGGAACCAGGCGGGTGGCCGCTTTCAGCGAGGTGACGCAACCTCTCCAGCGCGTCCGTCCAATAGGGTTCGTAGCGCACCAACCACGGCGCCAGCGCCTCGGCAAAGGCTCTTCCTTCGATTCGATAGACTTGGTGCCGGCCCTGGCGTGTGGCATGCACCAGCCCGGCCCCCCGCAATTCCATCAGATGCTTTGAGATTCCGGAGGTGACCAGCTCCGGGAACTCCGCCGCCAACTCTCCGACGGTCAGCTCTCCCTGTTCGGCCAGGAGATCGAGGATGCGCCGGCGCGTCGGCGCGGCCAGCGCCTCGAAGAGAGCATCGGTCGTGCTAGACGATGGCATCAGCGTTCACGAGCTCGGCCAGCTTCTCCAGGATCCGGTGCGCATCAGCACCTCGCTCGTAGTCCTCTACGGCGGCCTGCCAATCCGGCCAGCCGTCGAAACCGTCGTGAATAAGGGTGACCCGCGTGCCGGCTTGGATCGGCGCGAGAGTGATGACCAATCGCATCGGGTGCACCTGATTTCCGCCCTCTTCCAGCCACGACAGGATCAGACTCTCCTCGGGCTTCAGCTCCAGAACCCTGCCGCAGATCCGCGTCTTGTTGTCAGGCCCGAGGAGCCGGTAGCCGCCGCCGACGCGGAGATCGATCTCGAGACTGGGGCTGAACCACCGGCGCAGCGCCTCCTGGGTGGCGAGCCAGCGCCAAACGACGCTCGGGGGGGCATGGATCTCGACGGACCGGAGGACCTGAGGCATTGGCAGCTTCCCAAACATGTTACCCGGCGGTAATGCATGACTTTAGGGTAATGTGTCGTGATCGTCAAGGCCGGGGTGCGGATAGCGGATAGCCTATCCTAGGTATCGCGTCCGCCGAGCTACTAGAGAGGCCTCAATGTAACCGCCTGTCAATGAATAGCGTATAGAAGGAAAGTGACCGCTCTGACAAGTAATAACTTGTCATAGCAAGCCAAGTTGACAAGCCACGGCTTGTCAGCTAGCATAAATCATAAAGCAATAGCTTGACATATGATATCATAATGACAAGTAATAGCTTGTCAGCGACACACAGGTGGAACTAATGAACGCAGCGCTTAAGAGGTTGCGAGTGCGCCAGTTAGAGGCTCGTGCAAAGCCCATTCGTGGTCTAGCCCAAACTCCACCTCCCAGGGGTGGTTGGCTACGCACGGTACGTCGGACGCTGGGAATGTCGAGCAGTCAGGTGGCTGCCCGGCTCGGCATTACCCGTCAGGGCGTTGCCGACCAGGAACGACGCGAGGTTGATGGGACGATCACGCTAGCCGCCCTTCGCAAGGCAGCAACGGCAATGGATTGCGATCTGTACTACGCGATCGTTCCTCGTCGTCCTGCTGATGAGCTTCTGCGGGAGCGAGCGCGCCGTATCGCCGCAGAGCAACTCGGCCGTATTGCACATTCCATGCGCCTTGAGGACCAGGACGTTCCGGGTGGCGAGTTCCAGCAGCAGATAGAGGACTTGGCTGAGCAGATCCTCAGGGAGATGCCACGAAGCATCTGGGACGAACCGACGAATGACCGTCGATCTGGGTGAAAGCGCTTCGCTGCCTAGACCGGATGATCTACCGGACGGCGCAACGCCACTGGATCCCGACGAGTCCGAAGGCCTTGTCCCAGATCACATTTCGACGCGAGGAGAACTCAATGCCTGGGAACAACTGAATATCGTCAAGGGAGCAGAGTGGATACGAGACAAGGTGGCGATTCAGGATATCCTTACCCCAGACACGGTTCGCGAACTGCACCGACAGATGTTCTCTGATACTTGGACTTGGGCAGGTCGCGTCCGCAAGTCCTTGAAGAATATCGGTGTAGCGCCCGAGGCCATCTCGGAGCAGTTACACAATCTGCTTGCTGACGTTGCATACTGGATCGAACACCAAACATACTCGACCGACGAGATCGGTTGTCGCTTTCACCATCGCCTGGTAGCCATTCACCCATTTCCCAACGGCAATGGCCGGCACGCCCGCGTCATCACAGATGCCCTCTTGAGGACCGTGGGCGTAGTTCCTTTCTCGTGGGGATCCGGATCAATTGACAACCCCGGGGTAGTGAGAGAACGCTATATCAGTTCACTTCGTGACGCAGATGGGGGAGACTACTCGGCACTGATTCGCTTCGTTCGAAGCTGAGTGGCTGTTCCGACACCGGGGGCGCTTCCTGCCGACGGGCGCGCGCGTTTTAAAGAATCTTGACTGACCGCTTGTGTATTTGGAGGGTACGACGATCGGTCCAGTTCTTCATTTGCCCGGCGCGGAGTCGCCCGCAGCTCAAGCGCATTCTCGCTATGCGGCCTTGCCGTACGAACAGGACATCTCATGACACGAATCGTAGCAGCGGCGATCCTCATCATGTGCCTTCCGGCGGTAGGTATAGCCCAGGGTTCCCCTGCCGTCGAGCTCGGCATCCCGACGGTTTGGCAGCGCGGAGCCAACAATGCCATCACCGATGTGGCCGGTGTCGAGGTCGGGTATGCCACGCTGATTCGCGGCGAAGGACCATTGCGTGTGGGCCAGGGCCCCGTGCGAACCGGTGTGACCGTCATCTTTCCGCGCGGGCGCGCCGGTGGTGATACCGTGTTCGCCGGCTGGTTTACCTTGAACGGTAATGGCGAGATGACCGGCACAACCTGGATCGAGCACTCGGGGAGGATGGAAGGCCCGGTGGCGATCACGAACACGCATAGTGTCGGCGTCGTGCGGGACGCTGTGATCGCATGGCTGGCCGGTCACCGACAACAGTTCCTGTGGGCCCTGCCCGTCGTTGCCGAGACGTACGACGGTACCCTGAACGACATCAATGGCATGCACGTCACCCGTGAGGACGTGTTCGCGGCCCTGGATAGCGCGCACGGAGGGTTGATCGCGCAAGGCAACGTCGGCGGCGGCACAGGGATGATGTGCTTCGGACTGAAGGGTGGCACGGGGACGGCTTCCCGGATCGTCCCAGAGCAGGCGGGTGGGTACACGGTCGGCGTGCTCGTCCAGTGCAACTTTGGCAGTCGCCCGCGCTTCTCGCCGCTGGGCGTACCGGTGGGCCTCGAGTTGCCGGGAACCCTGCGACCGTGCCGCGCGGCCGGCGTCGAACCCACCCGGGAGCGATTCCGGGGCCTTGCGGAGTGTCCCGGTTCCGAGGAGCATCCGGATGTCCCACTGCGTCCCGAGGGCGGTGGATCCATCATCATCGTGATCGCCACCGATGCACCGCTGCTGCCGCACCAGCTCAAGCGGGTCGCAACGCGCGCGTCGTTGGCCGTGGGTCGCATCGGAGGGCTTGGCGAGACGTCGTCCGGAGATATCTTCCTCGCATTCTCGACGGCGAATCGAGCCGCGCTGGCCCGAGATGACAACGTGACCAGCTATGAGGCGGTATCGGATGCCCTGCTCAATCCGATCTACGCGGCGACGGTCGACGCCACCGAAGAAGCGATTCTGAATGCCATGCTCTCGGCCGAGACCATGACCGGGGCGGATGGCTTCCGGGTGCACGCCCTACCGGCTGATGTGCTGATCGCGGCACTGCGAAAGTACGGCCGAATGTGACGGAGAATCGGCCACATGACGGGTGTGGTGAAGCTGACGCGCGGAACGTTCAAGCAAGTCGGCGCTGGCAAGAACTCGAGGAGAACGTGCGATGGCGAAACCACGCAAAGGCAAGCCAACGAACGCCGGCGACACCTCGGCCCGCGATCCTCGTACCGACACCCGATGAGCCGCAAGCGTCGCAGCGCCGATCCAAATCGACGTTCTCGTGTGGTCATCCGCGGACGCCGGAGAATACCCGCGTGGCCGTCGGTCGCGGCTACACGTGGGGGAAGTGCCGCATCTGCGACAACCGCTATATGCGCGACTACATGCGGCGGCGGGAGCGGAAGCGGCTGCTGACCAGACCGAAGCCTGAGCCGACGGAGAGCAAGTCTCGATCGTGCCGCTTCGGGCTTGGTCCACGCCGAAGCAAGCCTCACCCGCCGTCCCCTCAACTTCCTCCACGCCGGCGCAAGCTTCGTTCAGCTTAAAACGGATTCCCGACGCGCCGCCTCCGGCTCCTTCCGGGCCGGATGAGCCTCGATCCGGGCCGGATGAAGCCTCATCCAGGTCGAATGAAGCTCGATTCGCGCCCACCCAGGCTTCCGGAGCCCCGGATCGAACCTGATTCAGCTCAGGCGAAGCCCGATTTGCGTCGCCGCAGACTTGATTTAAGCTGATGAATCGCGGTGGAACGCTTGCCTAACCGTCATTGAGGCAATCGGTTAGGTCGTCGCCGTCCACCCTCTGGCGGGTCAGGCGAAGCGCACCCCCTGCACGGGCGAGCACCAGGCCGGCGAATCGCACGCCCGGTGAAGCGTTCACCGTGACGCCGCCGAGCACGCCAGGGGACCGGCGAGCGTCGATCCCATGGAGGCCGCCCGCTCCTGTGCGGAGAATGCCAGCGCCACACCGTTGGTCCACCCGAAGCCGTCCTGGGTGGGGTACTCGCCTCCCCCCGCGCGCCGGTTGAGGTCCTGCACGTCGTATTTCTCGGTCATCTTTCCCGTCGCACGATAGGTCCTCCGGTTGAGCGCCAGCCAGCGTTGCCGCGCCTCCCCGGCCGCCGGGGCGCGATCGTAGCGGCACAGCGCCTGGACGGCGAGCCACTGCAGGGGGGGCCACCCGTTGGGGGCATCCCATTGCTGACCCGAGGGAACGAGGGTCGTGACGAATCCGCCCGGAGCCAGGAAGTCCCGCGCCAGCCGGTCGGCCACCGCGCGACCCTGCTCGGCCGTGGCCAGCCCGAAATAGAGCGGCGCGGCCGCCGCCAGGGTGGGCCGGTCCGTCACCCGCTCGCCGGTCCGCCAGCGGACGTCGTAGAAGAACCCGCTGTCGGGATCGTAGGCAGCCGCGAGCAAGGCGCGGCGGCGCGTCTCGGCCGCCAGGGCGAAGCGCTCCGCCACGTCCCCGTCGCCCGGCCGGCCGCGCACCGTCCGGAGCGCGGCGATCGTCCGCTCGAGGTGGTAGAGCAGGCTGTTCAGGTCGACCGGCACCAGCTCCGTCGTCTCGAGCGAACGGAGGTCGGACGGATCCCGCATCCAGCGACTCGAGAAGTCCCAGCCGCTCTCCGCCGTCGCTCGCACGTGGCGATAGAACGCCTCGCGCCGAGCCGCCGGGAGCGACTCGCCCAATTCGTGATCCTCACGGTACGACTCCGGCCGCGGTTCCGGCCGATCGTCCCAATGCCGATTGAGCAGCGACCCGCCGGCCAGCCGCACGACCCGCCGGTACGCCTGACCCGGTGCGAGCGGGCCCGCGCCTTCCATCCAGAACTCGTGCTCGGCCTCGAGCGCATCCAGGTACGGCAGCGCACGCGCCGTGTCCGTCGCCGCGGCGTAGAGCCCCACCATCGCCGCGAGATACGGCGGCTGGCTCCGGCCCAGATAGTACGTGCGATTGCCGTTCGGCACGCGCCCGACGGTCCGCACCAGATAGGCGAAGTTGTCGAGCATGCTCCGCACGAGGTCCGCCCGGCCGCTCTCGATGAGCCCGAGCATCGTGAAATACGAGTCCCAGTAGTAGACCTCGCGAAAGCGACCGCCCGGCACCACGTAGGCGTGCGGCAACGGGATGAGCGAGGAGCTCGCGTCGGCGGCGTCCGGCGTCCGGGTGAGCGCCGGCCACAGCGCGCGGATGTGCTCTTCCATCGTTTGCGTCGTGTCCGTCCGGACGCCCGCTCCAGCCGGCTGCGGCACCGCGAAATGACGCTCCACGAACGCCGCCAGGTCGAAGCCGGCGGCGCCGCGTGCGGCATCGTACCGCGCGGCGATCTCGGCCGGGGGCCGCAGCGGTCGCGCATCCACGAACGTCTTCGAGTCTTGGAAGACCCGTGACACCTGCACGTCGTGGAACAGCGGCCCGAGATCGCGCGAAGGATCGTAGCGCGCCGCGGCGGGCGCCGGCCCGGCCCCGTTTGGGGTCGCCGACTGGCACCCCGCCACGAGCGCCACGGCAACCGCGAGACGGGCCACCGCCCCCCGGAACCGCACGCGCCCCCGCCTCATGAGAAGTAGATCCACACGAGCCCCACGAGAATGACCAGCACGGCGCTCAACACCAGGTCTCGCCGGCGCCCGCGGCGCTCCCTGGCTTCCGCGATCGGTCGCTCCAGCGTGGTGAACGTCAAGCCCGCCACCTTTGCGTCGGGCGGGGCCGGCGTGAGCAGGCTCACGATCACCAGGACGGCCGTGCAGATCACGAAGAGGACGATGGCGAAGTGGAGGAAGTTCATGTCGGCGTAGGCGAACAGCACGCCGTCCAGGCCCCCCTTGCCGAGCTCCGCCACGAGCCGTCCCATCCCGAGCACGAACCCGGTGACCAGCGCCGCGATCGCTCCGTTCGCGTTCACCCGCCGCCACAGGATGCCGATCAGGAACACCGCCGCGATCGGAGGCGAGATGTACGCCTGCACGCTCTGGAGGTACTGGTAGAGCTGCCCGGAGATCCGCTGCATGAGCGGGATCCAAAGCAGGCCGAAGCCCACCAGGATGGCCGTCGTGGCCTGCCCCACCAACACCAGCTGCCGCTCGGAGGCCATCGGCCGGATCTTCTTGTACACGTCGAGCGTGACCAACGAGGACGTGGAGTTGAACACCGACGACAGCGAGCTCATGAGCGCCGCCAGCAATCCCGCCACCACCAGCCCGCGCAACCCGATCGGGAGCAGCACGCCGACCAGGGTGGGCAGCGCCTGGTCCGGCGTCGTCAGCTCGAAGCGCCCCTGCTGCGACAGCGCGTACGCGATGACGCCGGGGATCACGAAGATGAAGAGCGGCAGCAGCTTCAGGAATCCGGCGAAGAGGGTTCCGCGCCGGGCGTGCTCCTGATTGTGCGCCGCCAGCACGCGCTGCACGATGAACTGGTCGGTGCACCAGTACCAGACGCCGAGGATCGGTGCCCCGAAGAGGATGCCGGTCCAGGGGAAATTGGGATCCGACATCGGCCGCCAAAGACTGAGGAACTCGGGCCCCACCGTCTCCGTCATCGCACTCCACCCGCCCAAGGCGTTCAACCCCAGGACCGTGACCGTGACCGCTCCGCCGATGAGCACGAACATCTGCAGCAGGTCCGTGTAGAGCACCGCCCGCAACCCGCCGAAGATCGTGTACACGCCCGTGACGATCACGACCACCAGCGCTCCAGTCCAGAAGTCGATGCCCATCAGCGCCTCGAAGACGATGCCGCCCGCGGCGATCGTCACCGAGATCTTGGTGAGCACGTAGCCGATGATCGATATGACGGCGAGATACCAGCGGGCGCCCTCGGAGTAGCGGCGCTCGAGGAACTCCGGCATCGTGAAGACGCCGCTCGACAGGTAGAACGGCACGAAGAGCCAGCCGAGGAGCAGCAGGATCAGTGAGGCGAGAATCTCGAATTGCGCAACCGGCACGCCGCTGGCCGCGCCCGTGCCCGCCAGGCCAACCAAGTGCTCGGAGCCGATGTTGGACGCGAACAGCGAGCCGCCCACCAGGAACCAGCCGGCGTCACGACCCGCCAGGAAGTAATCGGCCGACGTCTCGCGCTTCGACCGCTCCCGCACCGTCGCCCAGATCGCGACACCGAACACCAGGAGGAAGTAAGCGGCCACCACTACCCAGTCCACGCTCGCCAGTAGGCCCACGGTAGCTCTCCGGCTCAAGGTCTGTTGGGAACAAACCGGCCCAGTATACGCCGATCACCGTCGGCGGGAAATGCCTCACGCCCTAGGGCGCAGGTTCGTCGTCTTGCGACCCACGACTCCCGGGTCTACGTTGGGTGACATCCCCAAACCGTCCGCCACTTCCCACTCGAATCGGTCACGCCGCGTTGAGATTCGCAAGGCACCTTCTGGCCGCGCCCCTGCTCACATTGAGTACCGCGGCCTGCGGGCGCGGCGATCTGCCCGACGCCTCGTCGCCCGTCTACGCGGAAGCCGTGGCGGCCTTCTACCGCGGCGTCGCCGCCGCGCAGGTGGGGGAGAGCGGACTCGCCGCGGCGGCGTTTCTGCGCGTCACCGAGCTCGCTCCCGGGGAGCCGGCCGGTTGGGCCAACCTCGGCCTGACCGCGCTCCAGCGGCGTGTGCCGGACGAAGCGGCCGATCCGCTGGAAGAGGCGCGCGCCCGCGCGCCGGAAAGCGGCCGCATCGCGCTCGTTTCCGCGCTCGTGGAGCTGGAGCGGGGTCAGGCCGACTCCGCGGTGGCGCATCTCCGCCGCGCCGTGACGCTCGACCCCGAAGACCTGCACGCCCTCTACCTCCTGGCACAGCTCCTCGAGCAAGAGGATGACCCCGCGAGCGCCGCCGAGGCCCGGGAGCTGATCGACCGAATCCTGGCTGTGCAGCCCGGCAATCTGGTCGCCCTGCTCGAGCGAGGGCGGCTCGCCGCCAAGTTGCAGAACCGCGACACGCTGCGCCAGACGCTCGACCGCATTGAAGCCCGGGCCGGGAGTCTGGCGCTTCCCCTCGGGCCGGACCTCCGGGCCGTCCGGGCCGCTACGGAGGACGGGGCCTTCGGCCGCGCCGCCACGCAGATCGCGTTTCTCCAGACGGCGCTGCAAGCGGCACCGGCCTACCTCGACGATCGGGACGCCGTCGTCATCTCGCCGGGGCGCGGGGAGCTCCTCCTGACGCGATTCGTGCGCCTGCCGAACGCTGCCGCGCGGTCGGCACCGCCGGATACTGGCCTCGGGTTCGCGGCGGAAACGCTGCTGGTGGCCGAGCATGGGCCCGTGTCCTGGGTGCGCAGCCTGTGGCTGAGCGAGGAGGTGCCGCTCGCCCTCGTCGCCGCTCAGGCCGAAACCCTGTGGGTTTCCACCGCGCCCCAGCTGGCCGAGCCGTTCCCCTTCCCCGGTGGAGCGTCAGCCGGCATGCGTTCGCCGTCCGCGGTCGCCGCCATCGACTACGACTACGACTTCCGGGTCGACCTGGCGCTGGCCGGCCCCGGGGGAATGCGCCTGCTGCGTCAGGACGAGACCGGATCCTTCACGGACGTGACCGGCGACGCGGTGCCACCGGCCGTTGCGCGTGGCGCGTACGCCGGCGCCTGGGCGGCCGACCTGGATTTGGAGGGCGACCTGGATCTCGTGCTTGCCGGCGTCGAGGGCGCACCCACCGTGCTCCGCAACCTGGGCGACGGGCGCTTCGAGCCGTATGCCGGTTTTCCGGCGGTGACCCGCCTGCGCGACGTCGTGTGGGCCGACCTGGACGCCGACGGCGACCCCGACGCGGCGCTCCTCGACGCCGCCGGGCGCGTCCAGGTGTTCCTCAACCGGCGCTCCCAGGTTCCCCAGTTCCAGGCGCACCCGTTGCCGGACACCCTCGGCTCCGCAGCGGCGATCGCCTCGGCCGACCTGAACCAGGACGCCACCCTCGACCTGATCCTCCTCCAGTCGGACGGGACCGTGAGCCGGGTTTCGCTGCACCGGGGCCGCTGGGAAGCCGACGTGGTCGCGCGCTGGCCCGACGTATCCCGGGCCGACCCGTCATCCGCCCGGCTCTTCGTTGCCGATTTGGACAACAATGGCGACCTCGACCTGGTGGCCTCCACGCCCGAGCGCGCCCAGGCATGGCTGAGCACCACCGCCGGTCTGCGGCCGCTCCCGCCCTTCGACCTGGAGGTCACGGATATAGCCGACGTCAGTGGCGAAGGGCGGCTCGACCTGATCGCAGTATCATTGGACGGCGAGGCGCGCTTACTCGTCAACGAGGGTACCCTGGACTATTACTCGACGACCATCCGTCCACGGGCGGCCGACGCCACCGGTGATCGACGCATCAACTCGTTCGGCGTCGGCGGGGAGATCGAGGTCCGGGCCGGCCTGCTCTACCAGAAGCAGGTGATCCAGAGTCCCGCCGTGCACTTCGGCCTGGGGGACCACCCGCAGGTGGACGTCGCCCGCATCGTCTGGCCGAACGGCAGCGTCCAAGCGGAATTCAACCTCGCTGCCACCAACGAGACCATCCTGACGCGCCAGCGGCTCAAGGGTTCGTGCCCGTGGGTGTTCACGTTCGACGGCGAGGGGATGCGGTTCGTCACGGACTTCCTCTGGCGCACGGCGCTCGGCCTGCGCATCAACGCGCAGGGCGCCGCGGCGGTGATCCACGGCGAGGACTGGATCAGGATCCGCGGCGACCAGCTGGTGCCCCGTGACGGCTTCTACGACGTGCGCATCACGGCCGAGCTCTGGGAAACGCATTTCTTCGACCACGTCGCCCTCATGGTCGTCGACCATCCGGCGGAGACCGAGGTGCTGGTCGACGAGCGCTTCACCCTGCCGGCCCCCGTCCCGGCCCTGCACGCCACGGGACCGCTGCGCCCGGTGGCTCGCGCGTGGGATCACGAAGGACGCGACGTGACGGCCGTGGTCCGCGAGCGGGATGGCCGCTTCCTGGACACGTTCAAGCGTGGTCCCTATCAGGGAATCGCCGCCGAGCACTTCGTCGAGGTCGCGCTCGCCGACGACGTTCCGGTCGAGGGACCGCTCCGGCTCGTCCTGTTTGGATGGGTCTATCCCACCGACGCCTCGATCAACGTCGCCGTCGGGCAGGGCGGCCACCCGGTGCCTCGGGGCGTGCAGGTCGAGGTGCCGGACGGTCGCGGCGGATGGGCCGTGGTCGAGGCCGACCTCGGCTTCCCGGCCGGGAAGACCAAGACGATGCTCATCGACCTGGAGCACGCGTTTCGGCCCGGCACGCCGCGCCGCGTGCGCCTGCGCACCAACATGGAGATCTACTGGGACCGGATCGCGTGGGCGGTGGCGCGGCCCGACGCGCCGGTCGCGACGCGCCGGCTCCTCCCCGACACCGCCGAGCTCCGGTACCGCGGGTTCTCGGCGGTCGCTCCGGCCGGCCGCACGGCGCCCGAGCTCCCCGACTATCACGCGGTCGCCGGCGGGGTCCCGCAGTGGCGTGACCTGGTGGGGTTCTACACCCGCTTCGGCGACGTGCGCCCGTTGAACGAGGCGGTGGATGACCGATATACTATCATGAACGCGGGAGACGAATTGGTGCTCCGGTTCCGCGCCCCGCCGCCCCCGCGTGCGGGCTGGACGCGCGATTTCGTGCTGATCGGCGACGGCTGGATCAAGGACGGAGACTACAACACGGGGTTCTCGACGACGGTCCTTCCGCTGCCGTATCACGGGCTCGCCGACTATGCGCGCCCGCCGGGCCGGTTGGAGGACGATCCGGCATATCGTCGTCATCCGGAAGATTGGGAGAACTTCCACACCCGCTACGTGACGCCACGGACCTTCCATCGTGCGCTCGTCCCCGAACGCAGTCACTGAGGGAGCCGTGCCGGCGCGGCCGCGCCGCGTGGTGCACGTGCTCGCGATCGTCGCTTTTCTCGCGCTGCTGGCCACGCCGCTCGCCATCCGGTATTTCTCGGCGGCCGCCCCGGTGGGCGATGCCGCGCTGAGCGCGTCGGCGGCCCTCGCCCGGCACGGCTTCTCGCTCCGCGAGCGTTCGCAGGCGGCCGGCATCCGGTTCACCCACCGCCCGCCCGCGCTCGACCCCAAGCTCGAGCACATCATGCCGGCGGTGGCGGGGTTTGGCGCCGCCGTCTCGGTCGTGGATTTCGACCGCGACGGCTGGCTGGACCTGTACGTCACGAACAGCGCCGTTGGGAGCCGGAACGCACTCTACCGCAACAAGCGCGACGGCACGTTCGAGGACGTCGCCGGCCGGCTGGGCGTGGCGGACGTGAACCGCCCGGCCACCGGCGTCTCGATGGGCGCGGTGTGGGGTGACTACGATAACGACGGCTACGAGGATCTATTCCTCTATAAGTGGGGCCGGCCCGAGCTGTTCCACAACGACGAGGGCCAGGGCTTCACGTTCGTCACCGAGCGCGCCGGGCTCCCGGCGTGGATCAACGCCAACACCGCCGTCTGGTTCGATTTCGACGGCGACGGCTGGCTCGACCTCTTCGTGGGAGGCTACTACCCGGCTGAGCTCGATCTGTGGAACCTGGAACATACGCGCATCATGCCGGAGAGCTTCGAGTACGCGCAGAACGGCGGGCGCAACTATCTGTTCCACAATCGGGCGGACGGCACGTTCGAGGAGGTCGGGGAGGCCATGGGTCTCACCAGCAGGCGTTGGACGCTTGCCGCCGCCACGGCGGACGTGAACCGGGACGGCGACCCCGACCTCTTCGTGGCCAACGATTTCGGGATCAACGAGCTCTATCTCAACGAGCGGGGCCGGCGCTTCCGCGAGATCGGGCGGCCGGCAAACGTGGCCCGGACGCCCAAGAGCGGCATGAACGCCTCGTTCGGAGACGTGCTCAACCGCGGCGAATGGAATCTGTTTGTGACGAATATCTCCGAGCCCGGCGTGCTGATCCACGGCAACGACCTGTGGGTGCCGGCGCAGGGATCGGGGGATGCGCCCAGCTACCGAAACCTGGCCGGCGCCATGGGCGTCGAGCTCGCCGGATTCGCCTTCGGCGCGCAGTTCGGCGACCTGAACAACGACGGCTGGGTCGATCTCTTCGTGACGAACGGGTTTATCTCCGGTGACACACGGGAGAGCTACTGGTACGACTATTCCCTGATCACGGGGGGGCATCGCAACATCATCGCCGATGCCGGCAACTGGCCGGCGATGCGCGGCCGCAGTCTCTCCGGCCACCAGGAAGACCGTGTGTGGCTCAACGACGGCACCGGCCGCTTCCACGACGTCACCCGGGCCGTTGGGGCCGCCAACCCGTACGACGGACGCGCCGTGGCGTTCGCCGATTTGTGGAACCGCGGCGTGCTGGACGTCGTCGTGGCGTACCAGCGTGGACCGTTGTTGGTGTACGAGAACACGGTCACGCCGGAACACCACTGGCTCGCGTTCGAGCTGACGGGCGCGCGGAGTAACCGGAGCGCGATCGGCGCGGAGGTCCGGCTCTATTGGGCGGGGATGGAGCAGGTCCAGCAGATCGACGGCGGCAGCGGTTTCGCGGCGCAGAACCAGCGGCGCGTTCACTTCGGGCTCGGCGCACACGCTGGGGTCGACAGCGTCGTCGTCCGGTGGCCCTCGGGCGTCGTCCAGACCATCCCGTCGCCCGCCGTCGACACCCTGCACGCGCTCGCGGAGCCCCAATGAAGTTCGACCGAAGCCTGACGGCGCCGCTGGTCATCACGCTCATCTTGATCGGCGCCCACTGGTCCTACGGGATGCTCCGAGGATACGAGGCCATCGCCCTCGCCGTCTTCTCGGCCCTCGGAACGGAGCTGGCGCTGCGGCGATTCTTCACGGACCAGCCCCACCGTCTCTCCAGCGCCTACATCTCCGGCATCAGCATCGCCATCCTCGTGCGGTCGCCGGTGCTGTGGCCGTACGCGGTGGGCGCGATCCTCTCGGTCCTGTCGAAGTACTTGCTGCGCGTGAACGGGCGGCACCTCTGGAACCCCTCGAACTTCGGCATCTGCGTGCTGCTGTTCCTGGCCCCCTTCGCCGTGGCGCCGCTGAGCGTGCAATGGGGGAACGACCTCTGGCCGATGCTCGTCATTTGGGCGGTGGGGTTGAACGCGGTCTGGCTCGCCAAGCGCGCGCACATCACGCTGGCCTATGTGGCCTCGTTCTTCCTGTTCGCCCTCGTCCGGAGCCTGATCACCGACAGCTCGTTCCTGACCGAGGCTGCCCCGATCACGGGCCCCATGTACCAGCTCTTCGCGCTGTTCATGGTCACGGATCCGAAGACCACCGTATCATCCCGGTGGGGCGCCGTCGCGGTCGTGTGCCTCGTCGCGTTCGTCGAGATGCTCCTCCGGCTGGCCGAGGTGATCTACGCGCCGTTCTACGCGCTCTTCCTCGTGGGGCCGGCGGCGCTGCTCGTCGAGAGGTGGCGGACATCGCGGGCGAGGGCGCGGCAAGAACCCGACGCCCGCGCGGCGCCCTCGCTCTCCTCGCATCAAACCTGACACCGTAGGGGTCGCAGAGGGCTCCTCTGCGGTGGAGCCTCGAGTCCGTTCAACGGCGAAGGCGGAGGAATTGGAGGCGGTCGTCGTTCCGCGCCGCGACGATCAACTCGCCGCCCTCCGCGTGCCGCAGCCACTTCAAGTCCCGCACCTGGCCCGCGATCATCAGGCCACTCGCCGCCAGGTCGACCGCCGCCAACCCGCCCGCCCCGTCACCACGCAGCAACAGACCATAGCTGGCGTCATACCGCCCTCGTATGGGCGGGACGTCGAAGAAATTGCCCGCGACGACGAGATCGGTGTGCCCGTCCTGATCGAAGTCTCCCGGCAGCACCGCGTGGATCGGTGCGAACTGGGCTTCCACGGGTAGTGACCGAAGATCGAAGGAGCCGTCTCCGTTGTTGAGGGCGATGGAACTGGTGAAGCGGTAGGCTTCCAGGATTTGCGCCTCACGCAACTCCGAGGCCGGGACGATGTCCTCGACTTGACTGGCGCCGAACGCGGCGTAGGTCGGATACCGCTCGCGCAGCTGGGGCATTGCCCGCAGCAACTCGTCCCGCCCAGCGATGGGATAGCTCACGCCGTTCTTGTAGAAGGTGAGAATCTCCTCGACCGCGCCGTCGCCGAAGAAGTCGTGGACGTACAACCTCGCGGGCTCCTCGCTGGAGGCCCGGACGTACGAGTTGAGCCCCAGGTTGCCGAGGACGAGGTCCGGGCTCCCTGTCCCCCGAAGGTCGACGGCCGCAACGGTATTCCACCAGCCGTTCGTGCCCGAGAACCCGGCCTCGGCGGTGCGTTCCACGAGGCGGCCGCTCTCCTGCCGGAAGAGGCGAATGGGCATCCACTCGCCCACGACGACGAGGTCGAGCCCGCCGTCGGCGTCGTAGTCCACCCACGCGGCCGACGTGACCATCCCCGCTTCGGACAACGCCTCCGCCCTCGCCTGGGTCACGTCGACGAACCGCCCGGTGCCGTCGTTCAGTAGCAGATAGCTCCGGGGAATGACGCCGTAGTGGCGCGAGACGACCCGGCTCCCGACGAACAGGTCGGGATGGCCGTCCCCGTCGACATCGCCCACCGCGACGCACGAGCCGTTCTCGAAGAAGGCGGGGAGGGCGTCCGCGGCCCGCCGGAACCGGCCCTGGCCGTCGTTGACGTACAGGCGGTCCCGCAACGCCTCCGCGTCCCCCCAGAACTCGTTCCCGCCGCTCACGACGTACAGATCCAGCGATCCGTCGCCGTCGGCGTCGAAGAAGGCCGCGTCGACGTCTTCCGCCAGGCTATCCGCCTGGAAGACGGCCTCGTTGGTGCGGCGCAACCTCCCGTCCCGCTGTTGCATCAGGAGGTGTCCGGCCTGCCACTTGGCGCCGCCGACGTACAGGTCGTCCAGGCCGTCGCCGTTCACGTCGCCGATGGCGAGGGCGGGCCCCTCGGCGGAAAGCTGGTGCGGGATGAGCGGCTCACGCGTGTAGTCGTAGAACGGGTTCTCGTCGTGCGTGTAAGCCGTGGCCAACCGGTCCGTGAGGTCGGTAAAGCGCGGCTGTTCCGCCGGTTCTCCGTGGTACGCATAGCGCCCGGCGGCATCGTCCTGCGACAGCGTGATCGTCTGATCGATCCCCACATCCCGCACTACCTGAAAGCGCCGATCCGGCCAGATGACGATCAACGAGTCCACCCGCACGGACGTCCCCAACCCGAAATGCGGGCGGGGATCGACGGACGATTGGAAGCCGCGGGTCGGCATTTGCTCCACAAGCTGCGATGTGCCGTCATGCGCCACGATCACCTTGGTACCGATGCCGGCCGTATTCGCCCCGGCGCCCCGCAGACGGATCGTCAGGTAGTGGTGGCCGCCCAGCTCGCGCGAGCGGTTGCGGTAGATCCCGGCCGGAGCCCCGATGTTGTTCACCACCAGATCGAGCGCGCCGTCGTTGTCGAGATCGACGTAGGCGGCGCCGGTCGAGAATCCCGGCTGTGCCAGCCCCCATGCGCCGGCCAGGTCGCTGAAGGTCAGATCCCCGTTGTTCCGGTACGCATAGTTGGGAATCGCAACTTGAGGCATGCGCCCGAGAATCGTCCGCAGCAGATCGTCGGTGACTTCCTCCTGCAGCGCCATCTGGACGGAGCGGTCGGCCACGTAGGTGACGAAGTCGAGGTCGTTCGGCCGCCGGTAAACGCCGTTCGTGACGAACAGATCCTTCAACCCGTCGTTGTCCAGATCGGCGAAGAGGGGTGCCCAGCTCCAGTCGGTGGCATACACGCCCGCCAGATAGCCGATCTCGCTGAACCGCCCGCGGCCGCGGTTCAGCTGGAGCGTGTTCCGGGCGTACTGGTGATGGATGCCGGCGCGATCCTTGAGTGCGTGAACCTGCAGATCCTCCGCGTTGGCCGACGCCTTGAGGATCTCCTCCCGTTCGGGAAGCATGTCGAGGACGATCACATCCGGTCTGCCGTCGTTGTCGATGTCGGCCGCGTCGACCCCCATGGAGGAGTGGCTGGTGTGCCCGGTTGCGGTGGCGATGGACTCGGTGAACGTCCCGTCGCAGTCGTTGAAGTACAGAAAGTCGCTCTCGTGAAAGTCGTTGGCCACGAAGAGGTCGATGCAGCCATCGCCGTTCAGGTCGCTGGCGATCACACCCAAACCGTATCCTTCGACACCGCCGAAGATCCCGGCCGCTTCGCTGACGTCCACAAACCGATTACCGTCGTTCCGGAACAAGCGATCACCGGCTTCGGCGTGACGGACATCGCGTTGCGGATTCCAAACGTTCGCGCGCGCCTCGTGAGTGGAATGATTCAAGAGGTACATATCCAGGTCGCCGTCCTCGTCGTAGTCGAAGAAGGTCGCCTGGGTCGAATACCCCACGTGCTCCAGCCCGTACTCGGCGGTCCGGTTTGTGAAGGTGCCGTCACCGTCGTTGAGATAGAGCACGTTCCGGCCGCGCAGCGTGAGGTGGGCGACGCTCGCGACGTAGAGGTCGAGGTGCCCGTCACCGTTGGCGTCGGCCATCGTGACGCCGGTCGTCCAGCCCTGCTCCCCGCCAACGCCCGCCCGCTCGGTGATGTCCTCGAACCGGAATCCCCCCAGGTTCCGGTAGAGCCGGTCGGGGCCGAGGTTCGACGTGAAGTACAGATCTACGAGGCCGTCGCCGTCGATGTCGCCCGCGGCCACGCCGCCGCCGTTGTAGTAGTTCAGGTAGTTGATGATGTTGAACGCGGGCGTTTCCGGCAGCTCGTTGACGAACGTGATGCCGGTCGCATCGGGGGGGAGCAGCTCGAACAGCGGCGGCTCCTCGGCACGGCTGCAGCCGGCGAGAGCCAACAGGCCAGCGGCCAGCGGGCGCTTCACGAGCCTCCGCGAGCGTTGACCGCAGAGAACGCGGAGAGCGCAGAGATCACTGCGGAAAGTCGTTTGATCGCAGCCCCGATGATCCGCTCGGTGACCTCGTTCAGGTCCATCTCGGCGTTCTCTGCGCGCTCTGCGGTGAACCGATCACTGCACGTCCGCCGGCCGAAGCCGTACCGCCTGCCCTCCCCCGGGCGCCAGCGCGAGCACTAGCCGCGATCCGGCGTCGACATCGCGTTGCGAGATCTCGATGGACAGCGGATTGTCCAACCAGTGCGCTCCTGCGCCGTCGGCGTAGATCTCGGCCACGTAACGGCTACCCGCCGGAAGGAACGAAAGCGGCACCTCAAGCGTACGCGCTTCCTCGTCGGTGATGGCGCCCACATACCAGTCCTCGCCGCCGCGCGCCCGCCGCGCGACCACCACGTAGTCACCGATCTCGCCGTCGAGCACACGCGTGGTGTCCCAATCGACCGCTACGTCCCGGATGAACTGGAACGCGGGCTGGTTCTCGTAACTCTCCGGGAGATCCGCCGCCATCTGGAGCGGGGAGTAGAGGACGACGTAGAGCGCCAGCTGTTTTGCGATGGTCGTGCGGATCCGGGGCTGCTCCGGCTGCCGGGGCGTCCCGTTGGCCCGCCCGATCAGGATGTCGAAGACGCCGGGCGTGAAGTCCATGGGGCCGGACAACATCCGGGTGAAGAACAGGATCGTCTCGTGCTCCGGTGGGTTGCCGCCGTCGCCGGCCCACGCGTTGTACTCCTGCCCCCGCGCCCCTTCCCGGGTCAGCATGTTCGGATACGTCCGGCGCTCGCCGGTGTCCTTGATCGGCTCGTGGGCATTCACCATGATCCGGTGCCGCGCCGCCGTCTCGATCACCTTCCGCCAGTGCCGCACCATGTACTGCCCGTGGTGGGCGTGTCCTTCCGGCGTGAGGTCCCCCACGTAGCCGGTCTTCACGGCCCTGATGCCGAGCGACTCGTAGAGCGAGAACGCCTCGTCGAGCTGGCGCTCGTAGTTCTCGATGCCCATCGACGTCTCGTTGTGCCCAATGAGCGCGACGCCCCGCTCGCGGGCGTAGTCGGCGAGCGCTTGCAGGTCGTAGTCGGGATACGGCGCCGTGAACGAGAACTGGTCGCCGTTCGCCATCCAGTCGCCGTCCCACCCGCGGTTCCATCCCTCCACCAGAACGCCGCCGAATCCGTTGGCCGCCGCGAAATCGATGTACGATCTGGTGTGTGCGGTCGTCGCCCCGTGCCGCGGCCCGGAGCTCCATGTCATCGTGCCGATGTGCATGCCCCACCAAATGCCGACGTACTTCATCGGCTCGACCCAATCGGTGTCCTCCAGCACGCCGGGCGGATTCAGGTTCAAGCCCAAGACCGATGGCGCCAGATCCGCCGCGCGATCGGCCAGTTGGATGGTGCGCCACGGCGTCACAAACGGGGTGCGGCCGCGGACGCGCACACCGTCGGCGTACGGGGCCAGCCACGCGCGAAGTCGCCTGTCCTCCGACCCGAGGATATTCATCGCCGCGTAGTCGGCGAGGTGCGCCTCGTGGATCACGACGTGCAAGCCATCACTCGTCTCCATCGTGAGCGGTGTGTGCACGGTGTCCAGCATGCTCACCGGCGACGCCGAGTAGAGGAACTCGTAGCGGTTCCAACGGTTGGCGGGGATCCACCACGCCCGGGCGTTGTCCGCCATGTGGAACTCGGTGAGCTCCTCGGTGATTTGGAACGTATCGACCCCGGGCTGCTCCGGGAGCTCGTAGCGGAAGCCGATCCCGTCGTCGAACGCCCGGACCACCACGTCGAACCGCCGGCCGGCTGACGTGGACTCTGCAACCGTGACCCGCAGCTCGTGGTGATGATCCCGTACGCGGGCCACCTCGCCCCATGGCTGTATCCACGTTTGGTCCACCGTCGTGTCGGCCGTGCCGACGATGCGCAGCCCTTCCCGCAGGGATGGCGCTCCGCGAAACTCGAAGCCGAGCTGCGATGGCAACAGCACGGCTCGGCCGTCACGGTGAACGGTGTAGTAGAGCTTGCCCTCGTGGATCGAGATCGCGACCTCGTTCCGGCCGTCGGGCGATGTGACGCGAGCCCCGTCCTGGGCCGAGGCGGTAGCGGCCAGCAGCGTCGCGCCGGCCAGCGCCAGCCCGAATCGACGACCAGTGCAGCCCATCCCCATGTGTCTCTCCGTTCGCGTTCGTGAGGGCTCGTCCCCGTGCCGAATGCGTGCGGCGATACCGGGGATGTCGTATATTAGCGTATGGGCTCCACCGGGGTTCTGTGGCCCGCCGGTGTGTTTCTGGGGCTCCTGGCGGGATGCGGCGCGTCCACCGAGACGGGCGAGGGCAACGCGGGGCAGGCCCCGCGGCCGAACCCGCCGGGCGGAGCGAGCGTAACGGCGGACGACATCGAGCGGAACCCCAGCCAACCAATCGAGAGACTGCTGGAGAGCCGGTTCCCGGGAGTGGTGGTGACCCGCGGTCCCGACGGCTCAATCTCGCTTCGTATCCGAGGCGCCACGTCGATCTACGGATCGAACGAACCGCTGTTCGTCATCGACGGCGTCGCCATCGAGCCGGGACCCGGCGGCGCCCTGTTCGGCATCAACCCCTACGACATCGAGACGATCGAGGTGCTCAAGGATGCCGCGAGCACGTCGATGTTCGGCGTGCGCGGCGCCAACGGGGTAATCGTCATCAATACCAAGCAACCGGTGCGACCGGATCACTGATCCGCACGCGCCAGCGCCTCACCCGGTGAGGCCGCGCGGAATACGAGCGGCCGATCGTTGTTCCGGGTCACGACGTAGAGATCCCCCCGCCCGGCGCCGACACGCGCGATGTCGCGTGCCTGTCCGGGCACGAAGAATCCGCTGTCTCCGACCCGGATCGCCGTGAAGCCCCCGTTCCCATCGCCGCGCAGGAACAGGCCGTAGCTCGCGCTCATCCGGCCGATTCGCGGCTCCACGCCGTCGAAGTTCCCGGCAAGCAGGAGATCCAGCGCGCCGTCCCGGTCGAAATCGTTCGCCAGAATACCGTACACCGGCGCTAGCTGCGCGTCGGGGGGCAGCGCCATCATCGTGAACGACCCGTCGCCGTTGTTCCGCGCCAAGGCCGTCGCGAATGCGTACGCCCGCTTCACGACGGCGCCGGCGAGCTGGTCCGCCGAGAAGATGTCCTCCACCGTCTGCCGGGCATAGCTCTCGTACGTCGGGTACCGCTCCCTGAGGTGCGGAAGCGTTCGGACTATGTCGTCGCGCAACGCGAGAGGATAGCTTGAGCCCCCACTGTACGATGAAACGATCTGCTCGACGAAGCCGTTCCGGTCGAAATCCTTCACGTACATGGTCGTGGGCTCGCTGGCGGAGGCCCGCAGTCGTGTGTTGAGCCCCAGGTTGCCGACGACGAAGTCGGTCCGGCCGTCGTTCGTGAAATCGCCCGCGACGATGCGATTCCACCAGCCGTGGCTCCGCTCCAGCCCGGGTGGCGTGATGCGCTCGAGCCGTCCGGATCCCGCATTGCGGAAGACCGTGATGGACATCCAATCGCCCACCAGAACCAGATCCGGCAAGCCGTCGCCGTCCACGTCGTGCCACAAGGCGTCGGTGACCATGCCGACGTTCGCCAGGTCGGGCGCCGCCTCCCGGGTGACGTCCCGGAAGCGGCCGCGGCCGTCGTTCTCGAGCAGCACGCTCCGGGGATCGATGCCGTAGCGCCAGGGAACCACCCGCCCGCCGACGAAGAGATCGAGGTCGCCGTCGCCGTCGACGTCCGCCGCTGCGGCGCGCGACCCGCTGACGCTCATGGCCGGGAGGTGTCCCTCCGCTTTCCGGAAGTTGCCCCGGCCGTCGTTCAGGTACAGCCGGTCCTGGAGGGCGGGCGCCAGGTCCGAGAATTCGCTGCCGCCGCTCACCACGTACAGATCGACGTGGCCGTCGCCGGTTGCGTCGAAGAACACCGCACCGAGATCCTCCGACACCCTGTCCCGCTCGAACACCCGCTCCCCGCTCGGTACGAATCCTCCGGCGCGCTGCTGAATCAGGAGCTGCCCCGCCTGATCCTTCGCGCCGCCGATGAACGCGTCGTCCAGTCCGTCACCGTTCACGTCGGCGACGGCCATGAACGGCCCTTCCATCGAGAGCATCCTGGGCATCAGGCGCTCCCGGCGGAAGTCGGCGAACGCATTTTCGCGGTGCACGAACCCGAGCCCGACGCTGTCCGTGACGTCCGCGAAGAGCGGCCTGCCGGCCGGCGTTGCAGCGGGAGTGGCGGCGGCCGCCTCCGCCTGCCTCGCCGTGACCCGCTGGTCCGCCGCGACGTTCATCAGCGTGGTGACCCGTCCGTCCGGCCACTCGACCGACACGGACTCGACCGTATTGGCCTCGCCGATGCCGAAGGTCAGCACGTAGTCCACGCTCGACTGGAACCCGCGCGACGGGATCTGCTCCTGAACGAGCGCGCGCTCGCCGCTTCGGACCGTCACTCTCGCGCCGACACCGAAGCGGTTGGGACCGTCACCGTCGAGCCTGATCTGAAGGTAGTGGTTGTCCAGGAGGGACGGGGCGTTGTTCCGATAGACGAACGCTTCCTGGTTGACGTTGTTGACCACCAGATCGAGTGCACCGTCCCCGTTCAAATCGCCGTACGCCGCACCACTGGAGAACCCTGGCGTATTCAGACCCCAGGCGTCGCCGGGGTTTGAAAATGCGAGATGGCCCTCGCCCCGGAATACGTAGTTCGGCAGCGGGGTCGACGTCGTAGCCTCGATCAGCTTCAGGAAGTCGACCCGCTCCCCCTGTACCGCGGCAGCCATCGTCTCATCGCGCGCCAGGAAGGACGCGTAGTCCTGGGACGTGACGTCCCGGAAGATCCCGTTCGTGACGTGAATGTCCTTGCGCCCGTCCAGGTCGAAATCCGCGATGAGGGCGCTCCAGCTCCAATCCGTCCGGGCCACGCCGGCCATCTGCCCGACCTCGCTGAACGTGCCGTTGCCGTTGTTCAGGTGGAGCGTGTTGCGCATGAACTGGTGATGATAGCCGTTCTTCACCTTGGCCTGGTAGCCGTCCCAGTCTTCGAACGACGAGGTGGTCTTAAGACGGTAGTCGTCCTCCGGCAGCATGTCGGTCACGTAGATGTCGAGCCACCCATCGTTGTCGACGTCGGCGATGTCTAGTCCCATGGACGAGAAGCTGATCGACGGCATCTGACGCTCGAGTGATTCGGCGAACGTGCCATCGCCGTTGTTGATGTAGAGATAGTCCCGCTCGAAGAAGTCGTTGGAAATGTAAATGTCCGGCCAGCCGTCGCGGTTCACGTCGCCCACGGCGACTCCCAAACCGAAGGCGATCTCACTCCCGAAGATGCCGGCCTGCTCGCTCACGTCGACGAACCGTTCCCCATCGTTTCGATAGAGCTTGTCTCCTCCGTGCGCATCGCGGATGTGGCGAATGTTCCGCAGCCCGAAGCTGCTGACGGGCCGGGGCGAGTTATTGACCACGTACAGATCGAGGTAGCCGTCACGATCGTAGTCGAAAAACGCCGCGTGCGTCGAATAGCCTTCGTCGGCAATGCCGAATTCGGCAGCCATCTCGCGAAATGTGGGGACGCCCCTCACATTCAGGCCTCGATGGATGTAGAGCGCGTTCGCCCGGTCCACCGCGGGACCGGCACCCGCGCGGCAGACGTAGATGTCGAGCCGGCCGTCGCCGTTCACGTCGGCGAAGGTGACGCCAGTCGCCCATTGCCCGTCGGCGGTGATCCCCGCTTCCTCGGTCACGTCGCGGAAGCGGAACCCCCCTTCATTCATGTACAGCCGGCTTGTGCCCTGATTCGACGTGAGCATCAACTCCGGCAGACCGTCGCCCGTGAGGTCGCCCAACGCCACCCCCCCACCGTTGTAGAAGTTGCGATACGTGAAGACGTTGAGGTCCTGCGTCTCGGCGAGGCGGTTCTCGAAGCGGATGCCGGTATAGCTCGCCGGCAGCAGGGTGAACAGCCGGCCGTCCGCCCCCGGTGCGTCGCCGCCAGCGCCTGCCGGAGCGGATCCATCGACGCCCGAGCAGCCGGCCAGCATGGCCGACGCGGCAAGCAGTCGCCTCATGGAAGGCATGGTGTTACGTGATCGACCTCGAGACGGCGGCGCAAGCAGCGGCAGAAGCGGCAGAGGCGGCAGGGGCGACATCCTGCCGCCTCTGCCGCCTCTGCCGCGCCTGCCGCAGCCCTGACTAGTACCCCGGATTCTGCGTCAACTCCGGGTTGGCGTCGAGCTGCGTCTGCGGAATCGGGAACAGGATGAGATGCGGCGCCCCGGCATCCTTGAACGACCACGGCTCGGTATATCCGCCAAACCGGATCAGATCCTGGCGCCGCTTGCCCTCGGCCGTGAGCTCGAAATGCCGCTCCGCGAGAATGGCGTCACGGTCGATGGCCGCGAGCGGCTCATCCGGCTCGAACACCCGCTCCCGGAGCATGTTCACCAGGGCGAGCGCTTCGCCGCTTCCCGGCGTGATCTCGTTCAGCGCCTCGGCCTTGATCAGGTAGATCTCGGCAAGGCGGAACCAGGCGAAGTCGTTCCCGTTGTGCTCGGCCGTGCGGTTGGGGTCCGGCGGATACTTGAGGATCCGCGGGCCCTCGGCTTCGGTGGCCTGTGTCTCGTCCTGGATGTCCACCGTGAAGACCAACGGATTGCCCTGCCGGTCGTTCACCGGGTCACCCGAATCCAGGTCGACCTGCGGCCCCACCAGGAACATCCCCAGACGCCCGTCGTCTGCGTCGAACGCGTTGTACGTCTCGGCCAGCGCCGCGAAGCCGTTCCACGGCGTGGGATCGAACTGGTTGTAGTGCAGAGTGCGCATTACGAAGTTGAGACCCAAGCCCGTCTCGTTCGAGTGCTTGGCGACCATGATGTTCTCGGGCGAGGTCGTGTTGTCGGCCGTGAAGTTGGAGAACCAATCGCTGGCCAGGCTGTACACCCCGGAGTTCATGATACGGTCCGCGGCGTCGATGGCGGCCTGGCAGGCGCTCTGGCCCCCCACCTGCACGTTCAGGCACGAATTGTACGTGACCGGGCTGACCGCGTCCGCCGCGAACACCCCGGCGTTCAGATACAAGCTGGCCAGGATCGCGTCGGCGGCGCCCGACGTCATCCGTCCGTGGCTGGCCGCCGGCCAACTCTCGGGCAACACGGTACGCATCGCGTTCAGCTCGTCCGCGATGAACTGGAACACCTCCGCGCGGGTGTTGCGGGGACGCGCCAGGATCTCCGAGGTCGTCACGATCGGCACGCCGCCGAACAGGTCCAGCAGGACGTAGTAGTAGAACGCCCGCAGCGTCCGCGCCTCGGCCTCGATGATCTCCTGGTCGGGCACGGTGAGATTCTGGAGCGCCTCGAGCAACACGTTTGCGCGCGTGATGCCGCTGAACGGAACGCTCCAGGCCCCGTTGACCGCATCGAGTCCCGCCGGGCTGTTGGCGGTCCAGGTGTGCCGCTGGATCTCGAGCCACAGGCCGTTGTCGAACCAGTCCTGGCCCCGCGTCGGCACGATCAGCTCGTCCGAGCTGACCTCGCTAAGGTTGTAGTAGTTCCAGAGCAGTCCGCCGTTGTTGGCAGTGGCCAGAGGGGAGTAGATCGCCGCGAGACTGCTGAGCACTTCCTGCTCGGTCTGGTTGAAGTTCTCCGGCGTGATCGCGCTGGTCGGCTCGATCTCCAGGTCGGTGCAGCCCACAAGGGGCAGGACGGCCGCCGCCGGGACGAGGAGCAGCGTCGCCCATTTCGAACGTAGTGTCTTCATGAGATTCTCGACCGTTACAGAGTTTGTCGGCGCTCTCCTGGTGATTACGGGCGTCCGGCGGCGCTGTGCCGAGCAGGGTGCCGCCGGACGCAACCAGCGTAGCCGCATCAGAACACGAACCGCACGCCGCCCGTGAACGTCCGCGCGCGCGGATAGCTCAGATAGTCGATCCCGCGGGACGCGATACCGGCGTCCGAGTGGGCCTCCGGGTCATACCCCGAATACCCCGTGATCAAGAAGAGGTTGTCGGCCGCCGCGTAGATCCGCGCCGTCCGTGCGCTCCCCAGGAACGTCGGCAGCTCGAACGTATACCCTACCGTGATGTTCTGCAGCCGAATGAACGACCCGTCCTCGATCCAGCGCGACGAGAAGATGGCCGGTTGGGTGATGCCGATGGGATCATCCACCGCCTCGGCCAGGAAGTTCTTGTCCTGCAGCGCGTTGCCCTTGGTGGAGTAGACCAGCGCGGTGTTGTTGAACACGTCCAGCCCCTGCTCGGCCCGCACGACGAGGCTCGCGTCCAGCCTCCCTAACGTCACCTGGCTGCGCACCGCCACGGTGAAGTCCGGATTGGCGTCGCCGATCGGCCTGAAGTCCTCGGCGCCCCGCGTCGTGGTCTGCCCGACGAGGTTGCCATCTTCGTCGTAATCGTTGAACAGCTGTACGCCCTGGTCGTTGACCCCCACGAACTCCGGCCCGAAGAACGTCCCCAGCGGGTGACCGGGGAGAATCCGTTGGGACACCTGGTTGGACTGCCCCTGACCGCTCACGTCACCGGTGGTGATGAAGCTACGGCCCCCCAGGTCCACGACCTCGTTCCGCTCCGCCGCGAAGACGAGGCCGGCCTGCCACGTGAAGTTCGGGCGGTTGATGACCAGCGCATCGAGAGCCGCCTCCAATCCCTGGTTGCGAACCTTCCCGATGTTCTCGAGCCGTGTGCCCACCACCGCCGGCTGGGGGACGGTCACCTCCAGCAGGAGGTCCGAGGTGTTCTTCACATAGTACTCGAAGCTGCCTGAAATCCGGTTGTCCGCGAAGCCGTAATCCACGGCCACGTTGACCTGCGTCGTCCGCTCCCACTTGAGATCCGGGTTCGGATTCCTTGTGAACGCCACGCCGACCGTCCGCGTATCGCCGAACGGGTAGCTCGCCCCTTCGCTGGGTTCCAGCACGATGAGCGAGGCGAAGGCCGGCACCGCCTCGTTGCCTTGCACCCCGTAGCCCGCCCGGAGGCGCAGCTCGGAGAACGGCGAGTCCTGCATGAAGTCTTCCTCGCTGATCCGCCACGACGCCGATACGGCCGGGAAGGTGGCCCACCGGTTGTTGGCGCCGAACCGGGACGATCCGTCATGACGCAGCACCCCGGTCAGGAAGTAGCGATCCTTGAACCCGTACGTGACCCGCGAGAACAATCCGATGAGGCGACTGTCTTGCTGGAAGGACTCGGGTGCAACGAGGTCCGATCCGACCCCCAGATTATTGAAGCCGAGCGCGTCGGTGAAGAAGTTCTGGGCCTCCGACTGGAACTGGGCTTCCTCGTAGTCGTTGTATTCGTATCCGGCAACGACCTCGAGATCGTGCGACGTGCCGAAGCGCTGGCTCCAGGTGAGGAGCCCCTGCAGGGTCACCGCCGTCAGGTCCCTGCTGATCTGGAGGCCCACGCCACCACCCGCTTGCGCCCCCGCAGGATTCGACCGCGGGATGAACTGGCGCCGCGTGCTCTCGCTCCGGTCCACACCCACCGTCAGCTGACCGCTCAGGCTCTCGAGGATCTGGAGCTGAGCCCTGACGTTGCCGAGCGTGCGGGTCGTGTTGGCGAAGTCCTGAACCTGCTCGGCGAGCGCCACTGGATTACGAGTCGACGTTTGCGCGGGGATCTCGAAGAACACTTCCTGGTCGGTCGCCGGATCGGTCACCATGATCGGCTGCGTCGGGTTGAAGGTGACCATGTTCTGGAAGACGCCGCCTTCGAAGCCACCCGTGTCCTCGAACGGGAGGTAGTCGTTGCGAACGTGGGAAGCCGTCAGGTTGAGACGGAGCTGGAGGCGGTCGTCCCAGGCGTACTGCGTGCCGTTCAGCCGGGCCTGGAAGCGCTCGAGCCCGCTGCTCAACGACACGCCCTCCTGGTTCATGTAGTTCAGGGAAGCGCGGTACTGCGTAGTCTCCGTGCCGCCCGAGAACGCCAGGTTGTGGTTGTGCGTCACGCCGGTCTGGGTGACGGCATTCTCCCAATCGGTGTTCGCGTTACCCAAACCGTCCAGGCGCGAAGGGTCGAGATTGCCAAGCGCGACCTGCTCCTGGACGAACTGGCGGTACTGTGCCCCGTTCAGCAGGTCCAGCGACCGCGCGGGCGCCGACGCGGACACGTATCCGTCGTACTCGAACGTGCTCCGGTCGCGCTGCCCCTGCTTGGTCTCGATCAGAATGACCCCGTTGGCCCCGCGGGCGCCGTAAATGGCGGCGGCGGCGGCGTCTTTGAGGATCGTGATGGATTCGATGTCGTTCGGATTGATGAGATTCAGCGGGTTACGGGGCAGCGCGGGGTCCCCACCGATCCCGACGGCCTGGGGTTCCGTCGCCAGGTTCTGAACCGGAACGCCGTCGACCACGTACAGCGGATCGTTGCTCGCGCTGATCGACGTGCCGCCCCGGATGCGGATCTGCTGGCCCGCCCCGGGCTCGCCGTGGTTCTGCGTGATCAGCACGCCGGCCACGCGGCCCTGGATCAGCTCGTTGGCGTTCGTGATCTGGCCGACGTTCGCCTCGTCCGCGTTGATCGACGCGATGGATCCGGTGATGGCCTTGCGCTCCTGAGCACCGTAGCCGGTAACCACCACCTCGTCCATCACCACCGCCTGCCGCACGAGCGAGAACTCCACGGTCGTCGTCTGGCCGGCCGAGACCGTGACCTCTTGCGTCACGGGAGCGTACCCGATGATCCGCGCCGTCACCCGGTGCGTCCCCACCGGCACGTCGGTGAGATCGAACGTCCCGTCGAGTCCCGCGGTCGTCCCGCGCCGCGTTCCCTCGATCAGGACGCTGACACTGCCCACCGCCTCCAGCGTCGTCGCATCGGACACGCGGCCGGATATCGTCCCCGTCTGGGCCAGGAGCTGACCCGACGACAGTGAGCCGACCAGGAATGCAAGACCGACTGTACGGGCGAGCGTCATAGTCTGCCCTCCACGGATGGGAGTGGAACGTCGCTGTGGTTCACCTGGGACCGCGCGCCGGTACGGCGTGCTGGTGGGAAGTGCTGGAGGCGACCACGGGGCGCAAGCCGCCGTCCGGACTCGTGTTCCCGACGCGACTGCCCGGGGAACGATCTCGGGGCGGAGCCTGCACGTCACCACGTAAGTGGCCGCTCATCTGCTTACCTCTTACCTCTGGCGGCTGCGTTAGCGGGCCCGAGCCCCATGACCTTCGCGTCGACGCGCCGCCTTGGACCGGCAGACCGGTGCGGGTAGAACAATCCGAACACGCTCGGAGGGATGCCGCAACCGGCGAGGTATGAAGGATGAAAGATTCACCCGCAGCCAGCTACGGTCAAGGGTGACCCCCTTCTTCTTCTTCACTATTTGACTCGGTTCCCTTTCTGCGTCTTGCCACCGTCCCGCGGCGACCGAGCGGTGGACGCACCACCACGCGGCCCGTCTAGAGGTCCAGGTCCCGCAGATGGGCGTGGCTCCGCCGCGCGCTCTCCAGCGGGTCCGCCGGGTTATCGTGTTCTACGAAGTAATGCCGGATCCCCGCCTGGGCCGCCCGCGCGAAGATACGCGCGAAGTCGATCTCACCCTGCCCGACGTCTACCATCGCGCCGTCTGCGGACATGTCCTTGACGTGGACGAGGGGAAAGCGGCCGGGGTAGCGCCCGAAATACTCGAGGGGATCGTGGCCGCCCTTCGTGATCCAGAAGAGATCCAACTCGAATTGCACGAGCGTGGGATCGGTCTCGTCCAGCAGCAGGTCGAACGGCAGCCGGTCACCCAGCGTCACGAATTCGAAGTCGTGATTGTGGTAAGCGAACGTGATCCCCCTCGCCCGCGCCGCCATGCCCGCCCGGTTGAAGAGTTCGGCGAATCGGCGGTAGCCATCCGCCGTACGCTGCGACTCCGGAATCCAGGGGGTCACGACGTACCCATGCCCGATCTCGGCGGCCGCATCCAACACACGGTCCCACCCATCGCCCGGCTCCGGCATGCCGATATGGGCCGCCGGCGCGCGCAGCCCGTTGGCCTCGAGGAGCTCTCGAATCCGCTTGGGGGGACGGTCGAAGTAGCCGGCGAACTCCACCTCCCGATACCCGATCTCCGCCACCGCCGCCAGCGTCCCTTCGACGTCCTCCTGCATGCGACGCCGCAGCGTGTAGAGTTGGATACCGACGGGGTCAAGACGGTCGGTCGTCTCCGGCCAACGGCGCCCACACACGACCGCGGTGGCGCCGAGCCAGGCGAGGAAATCACGGCGGGGTACCATGGGGTCCAAGTTACGGCGGAGGGTCCACGAAGGCTATATTGTCCGGCCAGCAGCCACCTGCGAGCGTCCATGATCCCGCGAGCCACCCGTCTTCCCGCGTTCCTCTTCGCCCTCGGCGCCGTCCTGGCGTGCACGGCATCGGGCCAGACCGAGCAAGCTCCCCTGAACACGCTCACTGCGGCGGAGCGCGCCGACGGGTGGCGCCTGTTGTTCGACGGCCGGTCGACCGCCGGGTGGCGCGGGTTCCGCAGCGCCGACGCGCCCGGCGGGTGGCAGGTGGTGGGCGGCGCCCTGACCCGCACGGGGCCCGGCGGCGACATCGTGACGGAGGAGCAGTTCGCGGACTTCGAGCTCGCGCTGGAATGGCGGGTCGAGCCGGGCGGCAACAGCGGGATCTTTTACCGCGCCACGGAAGACGCGCCACGTATCTACGAGACGGCGCCCGAGATGCAGGTGCTTGATGACGAACGGCACGTCGACGGCCAGCTGGCCGTCACCTCCGCCGGCGCCAACTACGGGCTCCATCCCGCCCCGCCGGACGTCGCCCTCCCCGCCGGCGAGTGGAACCAGGCTCGGATCGTCGCTCGCGGCGCGCACATCGAGCATTGGCTCAACGGCGTCAAGATGGTGGAGTACGAGCTGTGGACCCCGGAGTGGGAAGCACTGGTCAGGAACAGCAAGTTCGCCGACTGGCCGCAGTACGGCCGCGCCGCTCGCGGCCATATCGGGCTGCAGGACCACGGCGACCCGGTGGCGTTCCGCAATATCAAGATCCGGGCGCTGCCGTGACGCCGCTCCGGCCCGCCCGCTCGATCTCGCTCACTCGACGGACCGTTCCGACACCTCCTCGTAGCCCCGACCAGCCATGAAACCCTTTCTCGGCACCAGACTCGGCGTCATGATGTTCCTCCAGTTCTTCGTCTGGGGAGCGTGGTACACGACTGTCGGCAACTACATGTCGGCGCACGACATGGCCTCCCTGACCCACTGGCCGTATACGGTCAACCCTATTGCGGCCATCGTGGCGCCATTCTTCCTCGGTCTGGTAGCGGACCGGTATTTCCCCACGGAACAGGTACTCGGCGTGCTGCATTTGCTGGGCGGCGCCATCATGCTATTCGTCCCCCACGCGACCGGCGCGCCCCTGCTGTTCATCCTCCTGTTGCTGGTCTACAACCTGTGTTATATGCCGACGCTCGGGCTGGCCAACTCCCTCGCCTTCCACAACATCAAGAACCAGGAGCGGCAGTTTCCGCTGATTCGCGTGTTCGGCACCATCGGGTGGATCGTCGCGGGACTCTTCATCGGCTTCGTGCTGGGTCGGTTCACCGGCGATCAACTGCCCGACACGACGTCTTTGCCGCTCTATACCGCCGGCATCGTCAGCCTGCTCCTGGGGCTCTACAGCTTCAGCCTGCCGCACACGCCCCCCCCGGCCGCCGGTCAACCGGTCTCCTTGCGGAGCATCGTCGGGTTGGACGCGCTGCACCAGTTGGGGAGCAAGCCGTTCTACGTTTTCATGGCGACCTCGTTGCTCCTTTGCATCCCGCTCGCGGCGTACTACGCGTACGCGCCGGTCTTCGCTCGTGTCGGCGTGTACGACGCGGGGACGGCCAACGTCGTCACCGGGCTTTTCCCCAACCCATCATCCCTTCTGACGCTGGGGCAGATGTCCGAGGTCGTGTTCATGCTGCTCATGCCGGCGTTCTTCGTGCGGCTGGGCGTGAAATGGATGTTGCTCGTGGGCATGGGAGCCTGGGCCCTGCGCTACGCGCTGTTCGCGCTGGGCGCGCCGACCGCGATCTTCTGGATGATTGCCGGGGGCATCCTGCTGCATGGCATCTGTTACGACTTCTACTTCGTCACGGGGCAGATCTACGTCGACAAGAAGTCGACAGCTGGGATCCGGGGGCAGGCACAGGGCATGCTGGTGCTCGTCACGTACGGTATCGGGATGCTGATCGGCGCGCAGGTGGCCGGCAACATCTACAACCGCTTCTTGGGCGAGGCCACCGACCTGACGCTCGCGCAGTGGCAACAGTTCTGGTTCGTCCCGGCGGCGTTTGCCGCGGTGGTCATGGTGGGCTTCGGCATACTGTTCCACGACCGGGTGGAGCGGGCGCCGGTGGCCCCCGCGGATGAGGAGCCGGTTCCGGGAGCCCCGTAACGTTCGTCGACGATCCCCATGATCGGCGAACCTTGCTTCACCGAGAGAACGCGGAGATCGCCGAGATGTCGGCGCCGGTCGGCGATGACCTGGCGCCGCCGTCGACGAACCATGATGTGTAGATCCCTCTCGGCTCTCCTTGGCTCTCTTCTCTTGCTAGTTGGATGCGGCTCCGACCAAACCGGCCCGCCATTGTTCAGACAACTGCCCCCCGATCAGACCGGGGTCACGTTCGCCAATACCATCACGACTACGGATTCGGTAAACGTTCAAACCGACGTCTTTGTCTATAACGGCGGGGGTGTGGCTATCGGTGACATCGATAACGACGGATTGCCGGATGTTTTCTTGACGGGCAACATGGTCTCGAGCCGCCTGTACTTGAACAACGGCGACATGCGGTTCGAAGACATAACAGAGTCCTCGGGCGTCACGACGGAAAGATGGGCGACCGGCGCCAGCATGGTGGATATCGATAGCGACGGGTACCTGGATGTCTATGTTTCCGTTTCCGGACCCAAATGGTCCAGCCCGGAGGACCGGGCCAATCTGCTGTTTCTCAACAACGGGGATCGAACCTTCACGGAAGCTGCCGCAGCATATCATATCGCTGACACCGGCTTTACCACGCACGCCGTCTTCTTCGACTACAACGGGGACGGATACCTCGACCTCTTCCTGCTCAGCAACTCTCCCGAGGACTTCGCCCGCGGTGAGGCGGAGAGGCACCCAACCGGCGCCCGCAGTAGGAGTCCCGCCAGTTACGATCAACTCTATCGCAACGACGGCGACGGTACGTTTACGAACGTGTCCGGGGAAGCGGGGATCCTGGCGGAGGTGGGGTTCGGACTTGGCGTGGCGGTTACCGACCTGAACAGTGACGGGTGGCCCGACATCTATGTCTCGAACGACGACACGCCCAGCGATGTTCTGTACGTCAATAACGGGGATGGAACGTTCACCGACAAAGCCGCCGAATGGCTCAAGCATACGAGTTTTGCGGGCATGGGCATGGATATCGCCGATTTCAACAACGACGGCTGGCCCGACATTCTGCAGACGGACATGATGCCGGAGGACCTGGCGGGACGAAAACGGATGAGCGGATCCACCTCCTACGGCGATTTCATGCAGTTGCGCCGGCGAGGATTCCACTACGATTACAACCTGAACTCCTTGCAACTGAACAGCGGGACCATTGACGGCGGCAATGTCATCTTCAGCGAGATTGCACGCTTGGCCGGTGTCGCGCACACGCATTGGAGCTGGAGCGCCCTGTTTGGCGATTATGACAATGATGGATACAAGGACATCTTCATCACCAACGGCTATCCCAAGGCGGTTATCGATTACGACTACCAGATAGCCATGTACGACGTGCGCCAAGTTCGAGACCAGGAGCTTGCCAATCGGCGGGGGCTGGAGACGCTGAATGAGCTGCCCGGGTACGAGGTGTCCAACTACGTGTTCCGGAACGAGGGTGACCTCACGTTCGCCGACAGAACCAACGAATGGGGCATGAACCATCCGGGCTTCTCCTACGGAGCGGCGCATGCGGATCTGAACAACGACGGTAGACTCGATATCGTGGTGAGCAACATCGACGCTCCGGCGTTCATCTACCAGAACGGCCAGCCCGATAGCGGCAGGAATCACTATCTACAGATCAAGCTGCAGGGAAAGGATCCCAACCGGGGGGGGATCGGATCGAGACTGATCCTCACCGCCGGGGGACGGAAGCAGTTTGTCTACCACACCCCGTACCGGGGGTACATGTCCAGCATGGATGACCGAATTCATTTCGGGCTGGGTGAGGCCACGCGCGTGGATAGCCTGGAAGTGCACTGGCCCGATGGCAGTCATCAGTTGCTGACCGATCTCCATGTTGATCGGATACTGACCGTGAGTCAGAAGGATGCGACCGAGAGCAATGGCTCCAACCCCGCTGCTCCCGCTCCGGTTCGTAGGTTCCACCCTATGGACGACGGTCGAGCCTTGGCGTACGAGCACCAGGAGAAGGCCCTCGTCGATTATTCCGTACAACCGCTGTTGCCGCATATGCTCTCCAGGCAGGGACCGCCGCTGGCGGTGGGAGACGTAACCGGCGACGGACTGGATGATGTCTTCATCGGCGGCGCGGCAGGTTTTCCGGGCACGCTCTTCATCCAGCGAGCAGACGGCGGGTTCGTCGAGTCCACCACCTCTCAACCGTGGGCGGCCGACAAGGACCACGAAGATTGGGGAGCCCTGTTCTTCGATGCCGATGGGAACGGGCTCCTCGACCTGTACGTGGCCAGCGGCGGATATCAGCTGGTACCGGGTTCGGAGTTGTTGCAGGACCGTCTCTATATCAACCAGGGGGGCGGCAGGTTCCTGCGAGATACACTCGCATTGCCCGTCATGTTGAGCAGCACCGCCAGCGTCACGGCCGGCGACTTTACAGGCGACGGCAGATTGGATCTGTTCGTGGGCGGCCGGCTGGTGCCCAGAAACTATCCATACCCGACCCGCAGCCATCTGTTACGGAATGATGGGGGCAAGTTCACGGACATTACGGAAGAAGCAGCTCCGGACCTGATGGAGCCCGGTGGGATGATCACCGATGCCGTCTGGATGGATTTCTCCGGCGACGGGCGATTGGATCTGGTCACAGCGGGGATCTGGATGCCGGTTGAGTTCTTTGAAAACGATGGAGCACGGTTGCGGAAGGTGACCGGCTCCGTGGGGTTGCCCGCCATGCGGGGTTGGTGGTACAGCCTCGAGGCAGGAGACTTCAACCACGACGGCCATCCAGATCTCGTGGCCGGCAATCTGGGTTTGAATCACACGTACACGACATCCGAGGAGAGCAAGTTCGGGGTCTATGCGGCCGACTTTACCGGCAACCGGACGACGGACATCGTGCTGACGCAGGAAGTGGACGGAACGGAGTACCCCTTTTTTGGGTTGGCCGCGTTAGGCACGGAGATCTATACGATTGGTTTGCAGTTCCCCACATACGAATCGTTTGCCGCAGCATCCATCCAGCAGATCTTCACTTCCTCCCAATTGGAGGGGGCAGTCCATTACCAGGCGGATACCTTTGCCAGCGTCTACCTGCAAAACGACGGAGACGGAACCTTCACCTCGTTTCAGCTGCCGAATCTCGCGCAGGTATCACCGATCAACGGGATCATTGCCCACGACGTTGACGGAGACGGGCATCTCGATCTGATCGTGGCGGGAAACCTCTACGACTCCGAACCAAACACGCCACGACCTGATGCAGGCAATGGCCTGTGGCTGATGGGCGACGGCCATGGTCACTTCACGCCGGTTCCTCCATTCGAAAGCGGATTCCTGGCCCCTTTGAACGTCACGGGTCTGGCCCTGATCGATACGCCGAGCGGGAAGGCCGTTCTCGTTGCCAATAACGGCGATCCGCTTCAGGCGTTTACGATCGGAGACCGTTCGGCGCCCTAAAAAGAAGCCCCGCCCCGACGGGCTGTCGGGGCGGGGCGCGGTTCGCGATGAGATGTGCTCCTACCACCCCGGGTTTTGCACCAACCGGTCTTCACCCTCCGCCCGGCTCAACTCGATCTGGACGGGCGGGATCGGATAGAGGTTATATCGATCGGTGACCGGCGCCGCGGCTGCAAGGAATGCCCTCCTTCCCTGCTCGACCGCAAGGTACTCGTTGAGCACCTGGATCGCCATTCCCCAGCGCCGCAGGTCGAAGAAGCGGATCCCTTCCATGGCCAGCTCGAGCCGTCGCTCGTACTGAACGGCGTTTCTGGCAAATGTCTGATCGCCCCATGGTGCCGTGTACTGGCCGACTTGATAATCGGCCCACGCAATCGAGGCATCATCGATGGGCACGGCAATCCGAGCGTCCCCAGCACATGCGGGATACAGCGCCACCAAGGCTGCGGCTCGGTTTGCGTCCGCTGGAAGCCCACACCCCTGGGCGGCAACGCCGGCCCGTGCCCTGATCTCGTTGACGATCGTGCGGGCCTCTTCGAGGGACCCCACTTCGACTTCCGCCTCAGCCAGCAGCAGCAGCAGGTCGGCGTACCGGAAGATGTGGATGTTCACGGAATTCAATTGCGTGTTCACCCAACCAACGTTGCTCACGGCGCCGCTGGAAGACTCATGGACGTTCTTCTTCCCGCTGTACGGACCTCCGTAATCTCTGCTCCTGATCCAGCCCGCCTCGTGGAGCCCCCAATCCTTGTAGGGTACGGCATCCCTCCCCACCGTCCAATCCAGTCGCGGATCCACCGGGATGATGGCTGAGCCGTCGAGATTGTCGTCTCTGGCGTTCCAATTGGGATCCGTCACGGCCAGCGGGAGCCCGTCGACGTCCACGCCGAAGAAGTTGACCAGGTTCTGAGAGGGCTGGTGAAAGCCACAGCACCCGAAGGGGCTGCCGGAGTGGGGGAAGTTCAGGCGTTCTCCATAGTTCGCATTGTTCCCATCCGGCTCGCCGTCATTCGCCGAGGCCTGAAACGCCAAGATGGTTTCGGGGCCGTTGGCAAACTCCGTGAACCCCGTCCATACGTGATGGTAGTCTGGCTCCAGCGCGAACGGTCCGCCCGTCCTGACCTCCCGCAGGGTCGTCAGGCCTCCGGCATAGTCACCGGAATAGACCTGCACCCTCCCTTTGTAGGCTCGGGCCGTCCACTGCGTCGCTCTTCCGACCTGCGAATTCCTTGGAATCGCGGGCAGCAACCCGATGGCTGCGTCGAGGTCACTCAAGATCAACCCGGCGGCATCCACGCCCATGTTGGTCTTGCGGAAGTCCTCATCCTCCTCGGTGTAGTACGGGATGTTCTCCCACATCTTCCACGCTTCAAAGTGATAGTGCGCCCGCAAGAACAGCGCTTCTCCACGGATGCCGTCCGCGTCACTGTCGGAGATCACACCCGGGCTGTCCATGAGCACCTTGTCCAGCAGACGGAGCGTCGCATTCGCTCGAACCACCCCTTCGTACGCGCCTCTCCATCTGTCGTTGAGGTAGTCCTCGGAGAGACCGGTGCTCCAATTGTACAATTCGAGGTCGGTGATATTGGGCTGGTCCGTGGGTTCGGACCCCTTGTAGGCGTCATCGCTGGGGACGCTTCCCCACACCCAGTTGCTCGCAGCGGACCCCCAGGCACCGCCTACTCCGGTGGTCCAGTCCAACACCCGGTAGGTGGCGATGAGTGAGCCCTCGACGCCCGCTTGGTTCGCGAGCGTCTGTTCATCGAGTGTCCCTTGGGGGGCGCCGGCCAGAAAGTTCTCACAGCCGTACGTGGCGCCTGCCAGGAGAATCGGGAGCGCTGTCCCGAATAGCCGTTTGAACCTGTTCAGCATTCGCATCGTCTTCGGTTCCTTTGTAAAAGACGATCCAGATCAGAATGTGGTGCTGACGCCGAAGCTGATCGTTCTGCTGCTGGGGTACGTGCCCCTGTCGATCCCTCGATACTGATCCCTGATGTCGCCCGCAGGCCCGAAGACGTTCGCGGCCGGCAAGGCCGGATCGAGGCCGTCGTATCCTGTAATGGTGAACAGATTCTCCGCCTGTGCATAGATCCTGAGCCCGGGAATCCATGCCGGCAGCGTGAATCCCACTTGGAGGTTTCGCAGTCTGACGTAGGATCCGTCCTCCACGTAGAAACTGCTCAGCTGGCGACTGAAGGCATCGTTCACATCCAGTCTGGGATACTTGGCGTCCGGGTTCTCCGGCGTCCAGGAATCGGTCAGCAGGTCCCGCCTCACGTTGGTACTGAAGTTGCGGAACACGTAGAATTCCTTTTGGACGTCGAAAATGTCGTTCCCGAACGTGCCGAACAGGGTTGCGCTGAAGTCCCAATTCTTCCAGCGAACGCCAAGATCGAATCCGGCCGTGAAATCCGGGTGGGGATTCCCGATGATCGTCCGGTCGTCCAAAGTGATCTCTCCGTCCCCGTTCACGTCCTGGAACCGGATCCGGCCGGGAGCTGCTCCGTCCTGCTGCGCATGCGCATCCACCGCAGCCTGATCGGCAAACAAGCCATCCGCCACCAAGCCGTAGAACGAACCGATTGGTTGCCCAACCTGGTTGATCACTTGATTCCCAAAACGCGTCGTGATCGGGCCGAAGAAAAAGTCCTGCACCCCGTCGATCCGGACGATTTCGTTCTTGTAGGTGCTTCCGTTCAGGTTCACGCTCCAGCTCAAGTTATCGCCGGGGGTCCCTCGGTATCCGATGGAGAAGTCAACACCCCTGTTCCTCATCTGGCCGACGTTCACAATGGGGGGAGCGGCCACTCCCGCCGTACCGGGGGTGGGGGGGTCGAACAACAGATTGTCCGTGTCTCTCTGGTAGACGTCCAGGATGAGATTGGCCCTACCACCGAAGAACTCGACATCCAGGCCGACGTTGATGGATTCGTTCTCTTCCCACTTCAATTCATCGTTCCCCAAGGACGTCTGCCGGAATCCCGCGACGATCGTGCTGTTCGATCCAGCGATATCGTAGAAGGTGTCTCCCAATCCGCCGCCGAATTGGCTCACGATACGTCCGGTGGGGATGTTCTGGTTCCCCGTGAGACCCCATCCGGCCCGGAGCATGATGTTCGTGAAGAAGTCGCTTCCCGCCAAGAACGACTCCTCGGACAACCGCCAGCCGAGGCCGACGGCCGGGAACGTGCCCCACTGGTTAGTGGGCCCCAACCTCGAGGAGCCGTCGCGTCGCAGCGTGACGCTCGCGTGATACCGGTTGTCGTAGTTGTAGTCGACCTTCCCAAAGTAGGACAACAATGAGCCGTTACTGCCTGTGCTGCTTACCGTCTTGGTATCCGGGTCGCCGATCGCATCCTGAATGAATCTGGCGTCGATGGCCGTGGTGATCAGGTTGCTGATGCCGCCGGACACGAGCCTGCTGGTGGTTTCGTTCGCTTCGTGTCCTACCAGCACGCCGAGGTTGTGCCGCTCGGCGACCGTGCCCGAATAGTTGACCGTGTTACTCCAGGTCCAATCCGTGAATCGGCTGACATTCTCGGCGAGGCTGTTGACGAGCGACGGCTCGGAATTCTCCGGGAGGATGGGATTAAAGCCTCTGAACGACCCCTCACCCAGGTTGAAGCCGAACCTGGTATTCACGGAGAGTCCGTTCGTCACTTCGAAGCCGGCAAACACGTTCCCGACGAACCGGGTGTTTCTGGATCTATCGTCCTTGTTACCCCAGGCCGCCTTGAGCGGGTTCGTCTGATTACCAAGACCGGGCGCCTTGCCGGAGGCGAAATTGCCCTGAACGTCGTACACCGGGACGACAGGCTGCATCAGGATGTTCTTGCCGACGATGCCGTCTTCGGCGAATCCTCCCGGGTCGTCCAGGCCGCCGAACCCCTCATCGAGCGAGAACGCGAAGTTTTCGCCGACTGTGAGCCTGCCGAGGTCGAACGAGGTGTTGACACGGGCCGTGCCCCGCTGGAACCGGTTGAACGCTGCGGTGCCTTCCTGATTGAGGTAATTGAAGGAAACGCTGTAGCGCTGCTCCGCACTCCCGCCCGCGATACCCAGATTGAAATCGAATACGGGAGCAGACCCGAAAACGGCGTCCCACCAGTTCGTCCCCGCACTGCCCGGCATGATCAGAACGTCCGGGAACGAATACGAACTCTCGTCCACGTTCGTCGTCTGCGTAACGCCGTCATTCGGCCAGATGTAGGCAGGAATCGTGGGATTGTCGGGATCGCCATAGACGTTCGTCGGCACCGGCAATCCCGCGTTTTCGTTACTGCGTTTGACGATCTCATGGTACTCTAGGGCGTCCAGAATGAGGAAATCGTCATAGCCGCGGACCGGCGTGGACACCCCCGATCGTGCGTCAATCGTAATCTGGGGCGCGCCCGCGCTGCCTTTTTTCGTTTCGATGATGACGACGCCGTTATTTGCCCGTGAACCATAGATGGAAGCAGCCGATGCATCCTTCAGGACTTGGATCGACTCGATATCGTTTGGATTCAGCCAGTTGATATACGAGTCCTGAATCGGCGTCCCGTCGATGATGTACAGCGGATCATTGTTCTGGAACGAACTGACGCCCCGGATCCTCACCGTGCTTCGTGAGGCGGGAGACCCGCTTGCCTCGACCGTTACACCGGGAACGCGACCATCCAGCCGTTTGAGCACGCTGGACGACGTTTGTTTTTGGAGACTTTCGATATCGACGCTGGAGACTGCCCCGGTAATGTCGGCCCGTCGCTGGGTGCCGTAGCCCGTCACGATGACCTCGTCCAACACCGCAATGGATTCTTCCAGGACCACGTCGAGCGTCGTGCGTCCGGCAACGTTCACCCCAACCGCGAGATACCCGATAAAATTGAAGATCAATACACCATCTGCGGACGCCGTCACGGTGTACCTGCCATCCGCACCCGTGACGGTGCGAACGTCAGTCCCCGGTATTCGTACGGTGACTCCCCGGAGCGTATCGCCGCTCACGGAGGTGACCGTTCCGGAAACCTGGACCTGCTGGCCGAATGCCGTGCCGCACAACGCCAGCAGCAACGCCAAACTCATTCCCGCTGCACCGAAGAAGTGACGACGACTCTCACGCATGTCTTCCATGGCAAGCCTCTCCTTCATCCTGCGGGTCTTCGCATGACCTTCAGGCCTTCGCGGGCGATCAGGTCGCGATACGTAATGGGCTGTATGTTCTGGGCCTCGAGGGCCTCGGTGAACCGCGGTGACGTGAGCGCCTCCAGGTCGCCGTGACGATTCGCGCTCATATCCGCGAGCGGCCGGCCGGTGTTCACATCCGACAGCGCGCCCAACTCCGCATCGTCGATCCCGAAAACGGAGGCCGGCGAGATGGCCAGCAGGGGGCAATTGTATACCGCAACAACCCGTGATGCGTCCATGTGCTAGCCCTCACGGCGGCTACACCGGCCCGGACACCGCGATGCATGAGTGGACGACCAGGCGGAGGGGGAGGGCCCCGCCTTATCCGCATACTATTCATGCTTTTCGCGGAGAACGCAAGGCTGGGGATGGCCGTCCGCCGTCAGGCCCCCGCCCCCCTCCATTTCCCCTGCGCCACCGCCGGGACGAACGTCTCGAGATCCTTGGGCGGGAACTCGAGCGTGCGCCCCTGCTCGGCGCTCATGTAGGCGGTCATCAACATCCTCACCACCTCGAACCCGTCGTCGAAGGTGAGGAGCGGCTCCTCCTTGCCGAGGAACACCCGCACGAAATGCCGGTCCTCGGCCTCATACCCGTACGCCACGGGCTCATCCGGCACGACCGGCATGAGCCCCATCTCGGCATTCTGCTTCTCGACCAGATCCTCACCCGCCTCGCCCCGCACCTCGCGGGAGAAGAAGAGACTCAGCGAGCTGTCCAGCGTATTCCACGACATGGAATACTGTGGTCCCAACAGCTCCCCCGAGAGCCGCAGGCCGGCGCCGACGAAGCTCCACGACGTCGTGGCCTCCCCGAGCGCCAGGTCCCCGCTCACTGTCTCGAACTCGACCGTGAGGCTGGCAAAGTCTTCGGAGGGACGCTTCGAGTAGTCGACCTCCTTCCCGGCGAACGCCTTCAACCGCTCGACGTACTCGGGGCGCGACCACTTGAGGCTCGCGATCCGTCCGCTCACGCGCTTCGGCGTGAGCGACGTCCGCGGCGCGCCGGGCTCGGTCAGCATGAAACGCACCAGCTCCGCGGAGTGACACATCATGTCGTTGAGCACGCCACCGCCCTGGAGATCGCCGCGCCAGAACCAGGGTGAGTGGGGACCGCTGTGCTCCTCCGCGGCGCGCGCGAGGTAGGGCCGCCCCGTGAGCGACGCCCCCCGGGCCCAGATCAACTCCCGCCCCCGTGTGATCGCCGGCGCGAACAGCTGGTTCTCGAGGTAGCCGTGGGTGATTCCGGAGCCTTTGACCAGCTCGACCACCTTCTTCGCCTCCGCGACGTTGCGGGCGAGCGGTTTCTCGCAGGCGATCCCCCGGAGCGCTCCCTTGCCGCGCCGCACGGTATCGACGATCTCCTCGACGTTCTCGATTCGCGCATTGTTGGGACCACACAGCCAGATCGCGTCGATGGCGGGATCGGCGACCATATCGGCGATCGAGCGGTACGCCTTGGTCTCTCCCACATCGAGGTCGCGGGCAAAGGCCGCCGTGGCCTCCGCGTTCTTCGAGGTAGGGCTCCACACCCCCCGAACATCCGCATCGCGTACGCCCCTCCACCCGAGAAGGTGAAACTTGGTGTTGAACCCGCTGCCGACGAACCCGACGCCTAGTCGTTTGTCCACGATCCAGCTCCATACTCGGTAGCGAGGTTCTCGTTCTCTCTGGCCTTCATCCCGCCGCCCGAGCCTGACCTCAGAATGCGGACACCCCAGGCGCGCTATCAGACGCGCGTCGGGTCACGGATCTCGGGAGCCGCATTCGTCCCGCTTCGGCGGTTGGAATTGGGGTGCGTTAATTGGGCAGTGAAGCCGCGTCCCCGCAAGGGCCCCCGGCGGCGGCGGCGGAAGCCAGGGTGAGAGGCGGAGGAGGTCCTAAATAGGGTCCCGCGAGGCCGCCCGCGACGGCGGCCAGATTGACGGCGACCAGATCGTGAGCGACTAGGGTCGTTTGGTCGTGATCAGGATCACGCCGTTGGCGCCGCGCACGCCGTACAACGCCGTGTCGGCGGGGTTCTTCAGTACCTCGATGGATTCGATGTCGTATGGGGAGATGCCCCTCAGCGTGCCGCCCGGCCCCGCCTGGATTGGAATCCCGTCGAGTACATACAGCGGCTCGTTATTCCCGTAGAAGGACGTGACGCCGCGGATCCGCACGGCGAGGCTGCCGTCCGAGGTTCTGAATACCGAGACGCCCGCGACTCGGCCCTCCAAAATCTCTTGGAGGGGTTGACCGGACCCGCGCCGGACGTCATCCGCAGTCACCGTGCCCGCGTTAGGCACAGTGTCCTGCGGGACGGCCGCACTGTCAGTCTGGGAAACGGCGGCGGCGTCATCCTGCGGGGCGGGAGCGACGTCACCATGGCCCGCGCCACTCGCGGAGGCGCATCCCCACAGGACACCGACCAGCGAGCCGACGGAAGCCAGCGCACGCAACGACGAGCCCATGACCACCTCGCGGAACGAGCCACCCCTATTATAGCGCCGGAGCCGGGGCACGCGCGAATCTTCGCCGGAAGGGGGGGGCGAACGATGCCGGGTAACACCGGTCCTCCCCGCGGTTGGGCGGTCGGTCCCGGGACGTTACGGGACGGGGCGACGGTAGTTCACGCCGAGCCGGTCCAGTAGAACCAGTTGCTGCGGCAGCCGCGCCACGAAGCTTTCCCAGTCACGCGCCGACTGCGGCGACCACACCACCTCGCTCAACGCCAGGAAGCGCGGGAAGACCATGTACTCCACGTGATCCGGCGTCTTCATGTACTCGGTCCACACGTTGGCCTGTGCGCCGATCACGTGCTCAGCCTCGTCCGCCGTCAGCTCCGCCGGCACGGGCTCGAACGCGTACACCTTCTCGATCGGTGAGTAGCCGCCGATCGCCGGCGGCTCCGCCTCGGCGTCGCCCTGATAGTGGTCGAAGTAGAGGTGACTTCCCGGCGTCATGATCACATCATGCCCCTGCCGCGCCGCCTCGATGCCGCCCTCCATGCCGCGCCACGACATGACCGTCGCCTTCGGCGGCAAGCCGCCCTCCAGGATCTCGTCCCAGCCGATGAGGCGCCGGCCGTGCAGCGCGAGGAACTGCTCGATCCGCCGAATGAACCAGCTCTGCAGCTCGTGCTCGTCGGCCAGCCCTTCGCGCGCGATCACCGCCTGCGCCACCTCGCTCCCTTCCCAGCGCATCTTGGGCGCCTCGTCGCCGCCGATATGGATGTAGGAGCCCGGGAAGAGCGCCATCACCTCCGAGAGCACGCCCTCGAGGAACGCGAACGTCCGCTCGCTAGGGCAGTAGATGTCCTCGAACACGCCCCACCGCGTGCCGACCTCGAACGGCCCTTCGGTGCACGCCAGCTCGGGATACGCCGCCAGCGCCGCCAGCGAGTGGCCCGGCATCTCGATCTCCGGGATGACCGTCACGTAGCGCGTCGCGGCGTGCGCAACGACCTCGCGTACCTCCTCCCGGGTGTAATAACCGCAGTACGGCGTCCCGTCGCCCACGTAGGGCTCGAAGCTCTGCCCGACGATCGTCTCCCTGCGGCAGGAGCCCACTTCGGTGAGGCGCGGGTAGCGCTCGATCTCGATGCGCCAGCCTTGATCCTCCGTGAGATGCCAGTGGAACGTGTTGATCTTGTAGAGCGCCATGAGATCGATGTACCGCTTGATGAACTCCACCGGGAACATGTGGCGCCCGACGTCGAGATGCAGACCGCGATACCTGAATCGTGGTGCGTCGCGCACGGTCAGCGCGGGCACGCGGCGCAGGGGTTCGGCGTGTTCCACGAGCTGTCGCAGCGTTTGGAGACCGTAGAACACGCCCGCGGGCGCGGGCGCGGCGATCTCGATCCGCTCGGGAGCAACGGTGAGCCGATACCCCTCTGGATCGTCGCCGGCGCCGCCATCCAGCGACAGCGCGATCTGAGGGGCGCCCATTGCCTGCACGTGGAGTCCGAGGGCCTCGGCCGCATAGGCGACGAGGGGCTGAAGCTCCGGCTCGGCCGCACCAACCACCGTGGCCGCAGTAAGCGCGAAGGAGCCGCTGCCCCGATCGACCGCGGCGGGCCACGGCACGATGCTCGGGATGCGCTCGGGCTCCACGGCGCGGCGTGGTCCCGGCCCGCCGCACGCCGTCGCGGCGGCGATCGCGAGGAGAGAAGCTCGGCGCGGAGTCATGGTCTTCAACACCACCTAGTCCCCATACCGCCGCTCCACCTCCCGCAGCCCTCCCGGCTCGCCGATGATGGTGAGCCGGTCACCCTGTCGGAGGACGGTCCGGCCGCGCGGGACGAGCGGCTGGCCATTGCGCTGGATGATCGCGACGAGGGTCCCCTCGGGCATCTGGAGGTCGCGCAGCGCCCGCCCCGCAAGCGCCGCGGTCTTCGGACCGCTCCCCACCCGCAGCCGCAAGAACCGGTCGTCCCTGAGCAGGATCTCCTTGAGCTCTTGCTCGTCCCGGTCGGCGAGCCACTCCGGCATGAATGCCGGATCCTCCACCCGGCCGGCCAGCTGCGCGAGGATGCGGAGGTGCCGACCCGGGTCCATCACGCCCGAGACCAGGAAGAAGATCGCTCCGATGGGGGTCTCCGCGGCCTGCCGCGCCATGGTTTCATCGGCGACGTCCAGTTCCACGCCCGCCCCGCACCGCACCAGCAACAGCTCCGAGCCCTCGAAGGCGGGCAGGCGGGTGTGCAGCAGCGCGGCGCCGTGCGACACCGGCGTGCCGCCGGCGACCGCTCCCCGCATGAACGCCTCGACCAGCTGCTCGCCGTCCACGGGCACCCGCGAATGGAGCCGCGCCGCGGCCTCACGGATGATGCGCGAGAGCGGTACTCGCTCCGAGAACGTAATGACGATCGCCCGCGCCACCACTTCGTCGAACGGATCCTCGGCGCGGAGGCCCTTTTCCTTCATGATGTCGCGCAGCTCGTGTTCCAAGCCCGCGAAACGACGCCGTCCGAGCCGCTCAAACACGTGATAGATGGCGCCGTCGCGCACGACGCGGTCGCGCGCGTAGTATCGGTACCAGGCGCCACTCACGGTGATCATGCCGATCGTGAACACGAGCGGCATCCATCCCATGAGCGCGATCAACCACAACGACGCCAGGAAGCCCGTGAACTGCATCCACGGATACAACGGCGATGTATACCCCGGATCGTAGGCCTCGATGCGACTTTCCCGCATGACGATGACCGCGAGGTTGAGAAGCGCGAAGAGCAGGAGTTGGAAGGCGCTGGCCAGCTTCGCCACCCCCTCGACGTCGAGCGTCACCACGATCAGGATCATCAATCCAGCGGTCACGATGACCGCGGCCGTGGGGGTCCCGAAGCGACCGACCCGGGCGAACCCACTCCACACCAAGCGGTCTCGACCCATTGCAAGCAGGTAGCGGGACGCGGAGAGGATGCCGGCGTTCGCGGTCGACGCGAACGCGGCAAATGCGGCGATCAGGATGAGGATGAAACCCACAGAGCCCGGGAGCCAGTCGAGGAATGCCGCCGCCGCGGTCGCGACCGGCGTGAGATCCGCGTGCAGCTGCGCGGGCTCGAGGACCGCGACGATCACCAACGTTCCGACGACGTAGATGAACGTCGCGGTGGCCAGCGACAGCGCCATCCCGAGCGGGAGGTTGCGCTCCGGATCGCTCACCTCCTCCGACACACTCGCGACCTTCGTGAGCCCGGCGTACGAGACGAACACGAACCCGATCGTGTAGACCAGCCCTTCCGTTCCTTGAGCCAGGAACGGCGTGAACCGTGTCCGCACGACCTCAGCCATCCCGATCTCGAACACCACCTCCCACAACCCTTGCACCACGAAGTAACCGAGGATTCCCACGAGCGCGATGACGAGCAGGCGCTGTACGCCGCCCGTCTCTTTGGCACCGATGATGTTCACGACCATGAACCCAACGGCAAGCGCCACCGCCGCCGTCTTGACGGGGAACTCGACGAATAGCGCCATATACGCGCCCATCCCTATCAACGCGAAGGCGCTCTTCAACACGAGAGCGAGCCAAGACCCGAGCCCGCCGATAGTGCCGACGGCCGGCCCGAGGCTCCGGTCGAGGAAGTAGTACGCCCCGCCCGCCCGCGGCATTGCCGTCGCCAACTCGGCCATGCTCAGCATCGAGGGCAGGATGAGCAGGCTCGCGAGCAGGTACGCAAGCACAACGGACGAGCCGGTCCGCGCCGCCGCCAGGCCCGGCAGGAGGAAGAACCCGGAGCTGAACATCGCGCCGGTGCTGATCGCGTACACGTCGAACAGCGTGAGCTGCCGTGTGAGCCTTGTGGGCTTGATGATGATCCGTCCTTTGGGCGGCTTGTTTTCGGAGACCCCCGAGCGGCCCGTCCAGTGCCTCCCGTGCCCGTCTCGGGTCGCGCGAGGGAGCGGGACCGGCGGGAGCGTCCGCGACCCCGGGTTGGAGGAGCTTCGGAACACAATGCCGCCCATCCGCGACCGCGCGCAAGGGATCATGTTGGCCGCGCGGCTGGATCGACTATCTTTACGCCGTCCGCACCGACGAGCCCCGTGCCACCCACATCCCGTCCCGTCAACGCCCGCGCGCTGATCGCCGTCGCCGCGGCCGGCTGTGGATCGTTCAATCACCCCGACGCCCCGAACACCGTCGTCCCGGAGGGGTCCGAGTGGGTCGCGCCCGCAAACGGTTTGCGGTTGCGTCACTACGACATCGCGGAAGTGAACACGATCATCGGCTTCGTTCGGGGGGTACGGACGCGGAGCGACGGGGCCGGGACCTTGGCGGACGAGTTGACGGTCGAGATCTACCGGGACGGCACGACCAATCGGCAGGTGAAACGGGTCACCGTGCACACCCACCGCGTACGCCGCCGCGGGGCCGGCTTGGCCTCGGAGGATCTCGGCGCCACCGTGCCGTCGCCCGACGCCCGCCGCGATGCGGAGGAGTTGCTCGCCGACCTCGGCTGCCCGCAGGCGCAGACCGAGCAGCGCATGACGCTCGAAGGGCCGGTGTTCCAGGCGTGGTGCAGCGACGAGCCGGGAGCCGGCGGCGCGGAACACGGCGCCACAGAGCGCCAGAGCGGCACAGCGACAGGGAGGCTCGCCAGCCCCCCGTCATCAGCCATACGCCATACGCCTTACGCGGCCGCGGCGCACGCATGAATCGACTGCTCACCGCCGTGGTCGCGGCCATTCTCGTTCTCCGGGCCTCCCCAAGCTCCGCCGAGGTCGTCCGGATCGTGATCGACCGGCGCGAGGATGTCCTGCGCGGCCGGTCGTTCGGCAACGTCGGTCCCTACGAGAGGATCATCGGCAGGGTGTATTTCGCCTTCGACCCCGATGATCCGATGAACGCCCGGATCGTCGACCTGCGACTCGCCCCCAGAAACGTCCAGGGACTGGTCGAGGCCTGGGCGGAGTTCATGGTCCTCCGACCGAAGTTCCCGCCGCCGGGCGGCGGGACCGCGCTCCTGGAGGTCAGCAATCGGGGGGGCACGGCCGCACTGGCCTATTTCAACGGCGCGGTGGGGAGCGCGGCGCCGACGGATCCCGCTCATTTCGGCGACGGCCTCCTGATGCGGCTCGGTCTCACCGTGATCTGGGTCGGCTGGCAGCACGACGTGCCACGGCGCTCGGAGCTCCTGCGGCTGCACGCCCCGGTGGCCACCCTGGGCGGTGAGCCGATTCGCGGGCTCGCCCGCGCCGACTGGACCGTCGACGTGCCGACAACGACGCTCGCGCTGGGCCACCGCGACCACATCGCCTATCCGGTGGTCGACCCGGACGATTCGGCCAACGTCCTCACGGTGCGAGACGGCCGGCTGGCCCGACGCCGGCCGGTGCCCCGCGAGCAGTGGCGGTTCGCGCGCGAGGCGCTGGGCGACGTGGTCCCGGACAGCACCAGCATCTACCTGCAGGGAGGCTTCGAAGCCGGCCGGATCTACGAGCTGGTGTACCGCGCCGAGAGCCCGGTGGTCGTGGGACTCGGCCTGGCGGCCGTGCGCGACATGATGTCCTACGCCAAGTACGATTCCACGAGCGCGTTCCCCGTGCGGCGCGGCGTCGCCGTGGGAATCTCCCAGACGGGGCGCTTCTTGCGGCACTTCCTCTACCAGGGGTTCAATACGGACGAGCAGGACCGTCCCGTGTTCGACGGCATGATCGTCCACACGGCCGGCGCTGGCCGCGGCAGCTTCAACCACCGCTTCGCCCAGCCCTCGCGCGACGCCCACCGCTACTCGGCGTTCTTCTATCCGACCGACCTCTTCCCGTTCACGGGCCGGTCCCAGACCGACGCACGAACCGGGGTCACCGACGGCCTGTTCGCCCACGTCCCCGATCCAGCGCACCTGCCCAAGATCTTCTACACGAACACCGGCTACGAATACTGGGGTCGGGCGGCGTCGCTGATCCATACGTCGATCGACGGAGTTGAAGACGTGGATCCGCTCCCCAACGAGCGCATCTATCATTTGGCGGGCGGCCAGCACTTCGTGGGCCGGTTCCCGCCGTCGCAGGCCAACCGCATGGTGAGCGGCCCGGGGTATCGCGGCAATCCGCTGAACTTCCTCGTGACGATGCGATCGCTGCTCGCGGAGATGATGGCCTGGGTGGAGCGGGACGACCCGCCGCCCGCGAGCACGTACCCGCGCATCGATGCCGGCACGCTGGTCCCCATCTCATCCGTGCGGTTCCCATCGATTCCGGACCTCGAGGTGCCGCAGGTGGTGCACACGGCGTACCGGGCCGACTACGGTCCGCGCTGGGGCGACGGGATCATCGATCGACAACCTCCCGAGCTCGGCGCCCCGTTCCCGAGCCTCGTCCCGCAGGTGGACGAGTACGGCAACGAGCGGGGCGGCGTACCGAGCGTGGAGATCCTGGTGCCGCTCGCGACCTTCTTTCCGTGGAACCTCCGGCTCGATTTCCCCGGCGGGACGCATGAGCTGACGGACTTCGTCGGCACGTACGTGCCGCTGCCGAGGAGCGAGGCGGATCGCCGCGCCGTCGCCGACCCGAGGCCGAGCATCGAGGCGCTGTACCGTGACAAGGCCGAGTATCTCCAGCTGGCGCGGGCGGGCGCGCGCAATCTCGTCCGCATGGGGTTCCTGCTGGAGGAAGATGTCGACGACGTGTTGGCGCGCGCCGAAGCCCATTGGGATTGGCTGATGGGTAGCTGATGTCATAAGTCCTTCCGGCCCAGCCAGTTCCGCATGTCAGCCGCCGCGACGCATGCTCGCGGCGATCCAATCGCCTACTCCGCAACCACTTACCCCATCGTGTGACACTCGTCACGGCCCCCGGGCCCCGATCCCCTAACCTGGGTGAGCCGCAACCGGAGTCCCTCGCGCCCCTCCGGTGCCGCATCGTAGTTCCCTTTGGGACAGGAGTACGCCCAACATGTTCGAATCGCTCCAGGCCCTTGTTCCCGCGGAGTGGCGCGGCGCCTTCGCGTTCCTGACCGCGCCGCTCGCGTGGATTCCCGATTGGCACGTGGCGATGATCAACTTCGCCTGGTACGGCGACACGCTGGGCGAGGTCTTGTTCAAGCGGACCGTCGTCCTCTTGCCCATGATGCTCGTCGTCGTCGGGGTCTGGGCGACCATGGCCTCGCTCTATACGCTCCCCTTCCGGTCGCGCCGGGGGCAGTTCCTCACGGTCCTCTCCATCTCGTGGTGGGACGCGTTGCGTACCGTCTGGCTGTACTGGGCGGGGATGGTGCGCTTCTTCGCCGTGCTACTGGGCTGGATCTGGGAGCTGCTCCGGCTGGGCGTCCGGCTGCTCGTGACGGCCATCAAGGGGACGTTCCGCTCACCGCTCACGTTCCTCGACTGGACGTCGCGCAGCTACTTCAAGCCCGGCGTGCCGTGGGTCGCGTTCCTGGCGCTCCTCCTGTGGTGCACGGTGGAAGCCACGATCTTCATGTACACCCTGAGCCCCACGCTCACCGAGGTGCTGGCGGGAATCACCGGCTTCGAGCCGGATCCGCGCGTCATGGGACCGATCCTCTGGATCTTCCTGTACCTCCTGATCCTGGGCAGCTTCGCGTGCATCCAGGTGCTCGGCGAAGCGATCCGGAATCGGCGGATCACCGAGATCGTCCAGATGTCCTTCGTCGAGCTGTCCGTGATGTTCTTCGAGGTCATCTTCCTGTACCGGGAGCTGATCGACGCCATCACGCCGTGGATCGCGCAGCAGACGGGGGAATCGGTCCGTTTGGGGTTGGCGTCCACGCTGGCGCTCGCCTCGTTCGGCTGGGTCGGCGTCCGCGGGATGACCTGGTTCCTGTTCGGCCGGTTCGGCACGCCGGCGGTGCTGTCGATCCTGGCGCGCGACACCATCAAGCAAGGCGAGCCCGTGGTCGAGGCGCCGCAGGCCGTACAGCCCGCGGTGTGGAAGGAAGCCATCGCCGCCCTCAAGGCGGAGGCGGACTACTTCAAGAAGGAAGCGCGCTACGCCTTCGAGCTGCTGACGTTGCCGGTGCTGCAGCTCCTCGCGGCGGCCGTGAACGCGGTGGTGGTCGTGATCATGTCTCGGCCCATGTTCGTCCTGCCCTTCAAGAACCTGAACCAGGCGCTGGCCGCCACGCCGCGCTGGACCCGGGCGCCGGAAGGCGCGGGGGACGCGGACGCGGGCACCGAGCTCGACAACGCGACCGGGCTCGCCACGGGAGGTGTCAAATGACGGCGCGTCGCCGCTGGTCCCGGCGCGCGGCCACGGCCATGATGGCCGCGAGCCTCCTCGGGTGCCTCCCGGAGGAGACCACCCGGACCGCGCGTTCCACGCTGGTGATCGGCGTGGATGTGAGCGGCTCGTTCCGCGGCCACTACAACGACGCGATCGATTTCGCCGCGCACTACCTGTACGGCCACCTGAACGGCCTCGGCGAGCTGAAAGTGCCGTCGGCGGTCTTCGTGGGGTCCGTGGGCGGGGAGCAGCCGGGACAGGCCAAGTCGTTCCAGCCGATCCACGCCTTTCAGGGGAAAACGGTGGAACAAATCGCCCAGCAGCTCCGCAATCTGTTCCCCCCGCAGGACTCGTTCACGGACTTCAACGTGTTCTTCGACCGTGTGGCGACCCTGGTCAAGCGTCAGGGCCTCATCCTGGCGCCGCTCGACATCGTGGTGCTCACCGACGGCGTGCAGGACGTCACCGGAAACACGACCGCGGACGCACGCAGCGACGTGTACGAGAAGATCAAGGTGACTCCGCTCGAGTTCCTCTCGCGCAGCGTCACTGTTCGGCTGCTCTACCCGTCGCCCACCGTGGCGGTCAACTGGGAGCGTCGCGTGGACCGCGGCCGCGTCCGCATGTGGACCGTTGACGCCCCGGTGATGGCGGGGTGGCGCGAGCAGGTGGAGGCGCAGACCCCGCCGGAGGCGCAGCAAGACCTCTGGAAATGGGTCGAGGACAACGTGGACTTCAGGGTGCGCACTCGGAGGTTGTAATGGCGTGAGCCGTGGGCCGTGAGCCGTACCGGATGGGTGTCGATGCGCGCATCCCGGTTCCGGCTCACGGCGCACGTGGTTACTTCGCTTCGAGCGCCTCCTTCAGAAACATCACCATCCGCGGCCACGCCTCGCGCGCCGCCGCGAGGTTCGCCTCGCGGCTTCCCTGCGCGCGCAGGAAGCCGTGTCCCGCCCCGTCGTACACTTCCGTCTCGTAGCGCTTGTCCAGACGCTGCATGGCCTCGCGGGCGGCCGGGATCGTCGCGTTCACCCGCGCGTCGTCACCGCCGTACAGCCCCAGCACCGGCGCCGCGATCTGTTCGTAGCCGCCGTCGGGCGCGCTCCCGTAGTACACCACCGCGGCGCCCAGGCCCGGCTGGCGGGTGGCGTACTGGAACGTCGTGCTCCCGCCCCAGCAGAAGCCGATCGCCGCGAACGCGGACGTCGTGGACGGCAGCCCCGTCGCATACTCGGCGGCCGCATTCAGGCGGCGGATCACCTCGTCGCGGTTCAGCTCCCGGATGGCGCGCACGGCGCCCTGCTGGTCGAACCCCGCGGTCCCGGCACCGTCCGGCGCCTTGCCGCTCAGCAGGTCCGGTGCGATCGCCACGAACCCCGCGGCCGCCAGCTGGTCGGCCACACCGCGAATCCAATCGGTGAGGCCGAAGATCTCGTGGATGACGATGACGACCGGCGCCGCGTCCTCCCGCTCGGGATACACCACCCACGCCGATACGCTGTCGCCCCCGCCGGCGGCGTAGCGGATCCACTCCCCATGGCGCGGCGACGCGTCGAGCCGCTGGACCGCGTCGTCGCCGGAGGCGGGAACGTCTTGGGCCGACGAGGCGGTCGCACCGAACGCGATTGCAATGACCATGAGCATGCTTGCTTGCTTCATTGTTCCTCCATGTTGTCGTGTATTACTGGAGAGCGTGGAGAGGCGGCAGCCCCACCCCGCACCAGCCACTGCCCCGCGGCAGAGCGGCAGGAGCGGCAGGGTGGCCGAAGCAGACTCCCTGCCGCTCTGCCGCGGCGGCGGCGGGTGGAATGGTGGGGCTGCCGCTCCTGCCGCTCCTGCCACCTCTGCCGCTCCTGCCATCACCTCTCCCCACCGCTCCGAAACGTATGCAACCCGAGGCGCTCCGACAGGTACTCGAGCGTGGCGATCCCGCGCACGCTGTTGCCTCCCTCGTCCAGTGGCGGGGAGAAGACCGCGAGGCCCATCCGCCCCGGCACGACGGCCAGGATGGCGCCGGAGACCGCGCTCTTGGCGGGCACGCCCACTTCGAACGCGAAGCGTCCCGAGTAGTCGTACAGGCCGTTCACGAACATCACGGTCAGCACGTACTGTCCGAGCCCGACGTCCAGGACTTGATCACCGGTGAGGGGATTCCGACCCGCGTTTGCCAGCGTCGCCGCCATGACGGCCAGGTCGCGGCAGCTGGCCAGGATCGCGCAATGCTGGAAGTAGAGGTCCAGCGTGTCGGGCACCGGCCCGTCGATCAACCGGAAGTGGCGCATCAGATAGGCGATGGCCCGGTTGCGGTCGCCGGTGGCGCGCTCCGAGCGGTACACGGCGTCGTCGATCGTCATCCGGTCGCGAGCGGCGAACCGGGTGAAGCACGCGAGGATCCGTTCCGTGGCGTCGTCGGGATTGAGCGCGCGGATCAAGTCCGTCACGGCAATCGCGCCGGCGTTGACCATGGGATTGTGCGGTTTGTTGGTGCCTTCTTGCAGCCGGATCATCGAATAGAACGCGTACCCCGTGGGCTCCACGCCGACGCGACGATGCACCGCTTCGAGACCGAGCGCCTCGAGGGCCATCGCGTACACGAACGGTTTCGAGACCGATTGCATCGTGAACTGGTGGTCCGCGTCACCGACGGTCTGCACGGCGCCGTCCACGGTGCAGCACGCGACGGCGAACAGCGCGGGATCGACCTTCGTCAGCTCGGGGATGTAGTCCGGCAGGCTTCCCGCGCCGAGGCCTGCGCAGCGGCGGTGAACGTCGTGGAGGGCGGCCTGGAGGTCGGCGGTGCGCTGAGACATCGAGGCGAAAGATAGCGGCGGGGCGCCAACTCACAGCATCGGCTGAAACAGATAGCAGAAACGCTCGGCGAGCTGACGGGGCAGCGACCGTCGCAGGTAGTCGGCCTCGAGCACTTCCTCGCTCATGGCGATTTCTGCTGCGACCTGCTCCACGGCCGCGCGCACGAAGTCGGTGTCCGCCACCTCGATGTTGGTCTCGAAGTTGAGATGCAGGCTGCGGTAGTCGAGGTTGGCCGACCCGAGCATTGCGTACACGTCGTCCACCACCAGGGCCTTCCCGTGGATGAACGGTGGACGTCGCTCGAAAATTCGGACGCCCGCCTCGAGCAACCCGCCGTACAGGCTGCGGGTGGCGAACTCGGTGTACCGGTGGTTGCTCACCTTGGGGACGACGATCCGCACCGCCACCCCGCGCAACGCGCTGTACCGGAGCGCTTGGAGGATCGGCTCGTCCGGCACGAAGTACGGCGTCACGATGCTGACGGAACGCTCGGCACTCACGATCGCGCCGAAGAACGCGTCGAGAATACCGGCGCCCTGCCGTTCCGGTCCGCCCGGCACCACCTGCACCAGACCCTCGCCGACGAGACCGGGCGACGGAAACAACGACTGGCTCAATACCTGATCCGGGGGCTCCCGAGACGCGAAGAACCAATCCTGGATGAACAGGAACTGCAGATCCCTCACCGCCGGGCCCTCGAACTGGACGTGGTAGTCACGGATGGGCGCGCCCTCGGCGTACTCCGTCCGGTTCTGATCGTGGATGTTGATGCCGCCCACGAAGCCCACGCGGCCGTCCATAATGGCGACCTTCCGGTGGTTGCGCAGGTTGATCTGGAAGCGCCCCTTGAGGAGATTGGCCTGCGTGATCGACAGAACCCGCACGCCCGCGCGGCGCGGCGCGTCGAAGAACCCACTGAAGTGTGCGAAGGTCGAGCCGAAACGGTCGTACAACAACCGCACCTCCACCCCCGCCCGCGCACGCTCGATCAGGAGCTCGAGCAGCTCCCGGCCCGTCCGGTCGCGCCGGAAAATGTAGGTTTGCAGGTTGACGGAGGCCCGCGCGGCCCCCACGGCCTCGAACAGCGCGGGAAAGAACTGATCGCCGTCGACGAGCAGCTTCAGCCGATGCCCGCGCAGCACGCGGAACGGCTGCACGGCGGGGTCGGTGGCTCGGAAGACGTGGCTGGCGGGGCTGTCCGGACGATCCACGTGCCGCTCGTCCACCGCAATTCGCTCGAACGTCGGGTGGAGCATTGCGTAGCGTTCGATGAACGCGTTCGACGCGGCGCGCGCCTTGGCACCGCGGGTCACGCGATCGACGCCGAAGCTCAGATACCCCAGCGCGCCGCCGTACGGAAACGCCCATACCACCCCGAGCCACAGCACGGCCGAAACGGGGCGTTTGTGTCGGATGATGTCGAGGCTCAGGATGCTCGCGAGCACCACGTGCCCGAGGCCGACGAGGGTGAGGCTACCCATGCAGCACACTCGGCGCGCGGAGCGCGACGCCAGGTTGGAGCGGTCGCCGTGTCGCGGGCGAGTGGCGCCACACCACCACTACCCGCCAATCTTCCATCACCGATCCGGCAATCGGCAATGCCTCAGCTTCCGGCGGTTCCGCTTGCCAGCTCGCGCAGCCGCCGCACCAGCTCCCCCACCCGCCCGATTTCCTGGCCGTACCGCGCCCAATCGCCGGCGCGCTGGGCATCCATGGCCTGATCGTAGTGTTGCGCCGCCTGGCGGGCGAGATCCGCCACGTCGCCGGTCACGGGCGGGGACGGACCGGCGTCCGCGGCAACCGACACCGGCGGGATGGGCTCGACGTCGCCCCCGCGCGCGCCGAACAGCACGTCGAGGCCCTGGGAGAGCGTTTCCTCCATCACCACCCGGTTCTGGTATGCCACCACGATCCGCTTCAGCTCCGGGATCTGCCCGCCCTCCGCGCGGAGGTAGAGCGCCTGGACGAAGATCAGCGATTCTTCGATTGGGATCACGAGCAGGTTGCCTCGGATCACCTCCGAGCCGCGCTGATCCCACAGGGACACCTGGCGAGCGATCTCGGTGTCCTGATTGATCCGGTTCACGATCTGCGTGGGCCCGAATACCAGGCTTTGGCGCGGGAACCGGTAGACGACGAGCTCGCCATAGTGCTCGCCGTCGTTCCGCGCCGCCATCCATGCGGCCAGGTTGTCCTTCTGGCGCGGCGTGAACGGCACCATGAAGATGAACTCCTCCCGCTCCTCCTCCGGCAGCTTCATCACGATGTGGCGCACGAACGGATCGCGGCCCCCGTTGCCCGCTCCGGCCGCAACACGCGGGACTTGCCACTCGTCCTCCCGGTTGTAAAACACCTCGGGCTCGTGCATGTGGTACGTGCGATAGAGCGCGGCCTGCAACACGAAGAGATCCTCGGGATACCGGATGTGCGCCCGAAGGTCCGTGGGCATGGAGTCCAGCGGCAGGAAGATCCCGGGGAAGATCCGGTCGTACGTTTGAATGATCGGATCGTCGGGCTCGGCCAAGTACGGGATCACCGATCCGTCGTACGCGTCGATCACGACCTTCACGGCGTTCCGCATGTAGTTGGTCCCGTCGGTCAACGGTTGCGCGTACGGGTACCGGCTGCTAGCGGTATAGGCGTCGAGGATCCACTGCAACCGGCCGTCCTCCGTGATTACTAGATACGGATCGCCGTCCCACCCGAGAAACGGCAGCGCCTTGGCCGCTCGTTCGCGGATGTCGCGGTGGTAGAGCGCGCGGCTCTCGCTGGTGATATCGTGCGACAGCATGATCTTGAGCGATCCGAATCGCGCGCTGAGCACCGCGCGCCGGAAGAACGAGCCGACCCGCACACCGCCGGTACCGGCATATGTCGTGAACGCGCTCTCGTCGCCCGTGGAATAGTCGAACTCCCGTTGCCTCGTATTCACGAAGACGTAGTCGCTCGACAACTCCCCGAAGTAGATCCCGGGCCGCGTCACGTGGAGTGACACGGTCGACGCCGGCGGGAGGTCCTTGATGAACAGCACCGGCAGCCCCTGTTGGGTCACCTGGTTTACGGGACTCAGGGTCAGGCCCATGCCGTGCGTGAACGTGAGCCGCTCGTTGATGAACGTGCGCGCGGGGAGTGCCGCGGAGTTCAGCTCGCGCGGGGACAGCAGCACCTGGCGGTATTCACCGTCGATCCAATAGCGGTCGTCGTCCACCTCGACGAAGTCGTAGTACGTGCGGATTTCCTGGAGCTGGCCGAAGGTCTGGAGCAGCGGGTCGCGATCCCACAGCCGGACGTTCTTGATGGTGCCGTCGTTCCGCTCGATGTCCGCGAGCGTCAGGGTCGCCTCGCCGGTCAGGTCGCGTACCGTCACGTCGTCGAGCCCCCATGCCCGGCGGGTGGCGTCAATGTGATACCGGAGCTGCGGCACCTCCCTCGCCAACTCGTTCGGGAGCACCACGAGCCGCTGCGTCGCTGCCGGGACGATCGTGCCGGCCAGTCCGGCCACCACGACAAACAGGAGCGCGGCCGCGCCGACGTTTCGCGCCAGACGGCGCTGTCGCGCCCCCAGCAGCGCCAGCACCGCCCCCGCCACCGCGGTGACCCATGACGCATGCAGCAACGGCACGCGGACCGCGAGATCGGCGTAGCTCGCGCCGACCAGCGGACCGGTGGTCGAGTACACTAGCGACGGAATGGAGACCAGATAGATGTCCGCGGCGACGGTCACGAACACCAGGGCGAGCAGGACCGCCAGGTGTAACTCAGCGGAGGGCTCGACGGTGACTCGGCGCCGCACCACCACGATATCTCGGCGCAGGAAATACAGGACGAGCACCATCAACAGCGCGACGGTCAGGAGCGCCAACACCAGCGCCAGCAAGGCGGACAGGGCGGGCAGGGTGAAGATGTAGTACCCCACGTCACGCCCGAACACCGGGTCGCTCTCGCCGAACGGCGTCCGATGCAGGAACTCGAGCAGGATCCGCCAGCCGCTCGCCGCGGAGACCGCCGGCGGGAAGGCGAGCACCAACGCGATGGGCCAGGCGAGCCGGCGGAGCGCCCTCGTGACGTCGAACTTCGGCATCCCGGAGCTGATGCTCACGACCACGGGATCGGGGACCAGGCCCCGTTGGGCGATCCGGAGGTTCGCGTAGAAGAAGACGAACGCCACGGCCCCGATGAGAAGGCCGAGGCCGAGCCGCGTCCCGAGGATCTTGCCGAACACGACGGTCAGTCCGAGCGCCGAGAACCAATACCAATCGGCCAGCAGTCGGACGAGGGCCGGCACGGCCATCAAGGCCAGCACCAGCGCCCCGAGGCCCACCAGAACGGTCAACGATGAGCGACGCATAACCAACAGTAAGGGGAACGCGGACCACAGGTAAGAGCGGAAGGCCCGCGCCACGCCTTCGCGAGTACTCCGCCCTTCTTACTTCTTACTTCGCGCTGTTGCTATCCAACACCTCCCGCACCCGCACCACCAGCTCCGTGACGGTCCACGGTTTGTGGAGGAAGGGAATCGAGTTGTCGAGCGCGATGCTCGCACGGACGTCGCGCGCGGCGTACCCCGACATGAAGATGAACTTGGTGTCGGAATGCTCGCGCCGCAGCGCCTGGTACAGCCCGTGACCGCCCAACCGGGGCATGACGACGTCTGAGATCACGAGCGCGATGTCGTCCTGCCGCTCGTGGAACACCTTCAACGCTTCCTTGCCGTCGTCCGCGGGCAGGACTGTGTAGCCGTATTGCTCCAGCACCCGCATGGCCGACCGCCGGATCGGCGCCTCGTCCTCGACGAGGAGGATCGTCTCGTTCCCGCCGCGCAGGTCGTCGGCATCGCGCGGGTCGGGGGCGATCTGCGCCTCGTCGAGCGTGATGGGGAAGTAGATCTGGACGGTGGTGCCTTCACCCGGCGCGCTCCGGACGTCGACGTAGCCCCCGTGCTGCTTCACCAGGCCGTAGACCATCGCCATGCCAAGACCGGTCCCCTTGCCCGGGGGCTTGGTCGTGAAGAATGGCTCGAAGATCTTCTCGAGCGCCCGCTCGTCCATCCCTTCGCCCGTGTCGCTCACGCCGAGACACACGTACTCGCCCGGCTCGCCCCATCCTCTGGTCGTCTTGTGGTGCTCGTCCAGCCAACCGCGGCGCGTCTCGATTCGAAGCAGTCCGCCCTTGGGCATCGCGTCGCGCGAGTTCGTTGCCATGTTTACCAGGATCTGCTCGATCGCCCCCGGATCCGCCTGGATCTTGCACAGCCCCTTCTCGCCAAGATGCTGGATCTCGATCGTCTCCGGCAGCAGGCGGCGCAACGTGCCGAGGAGATCGTCCGCGAGCTGCGTGATGTCGACGGTTTGGAACGCCAGCATCTCCTGGCGGCTGAAGCCGAGCAGCTTGCGGACCATCGCCGACCCCCGCCGCGCGGCGTTCTGCAAGTCGACCAGATCGCCCTTGAGCTCGCCGAACGCCGGTGGCAATCCCGCGGCGATCAAATCCGCATTGGCGAGAATCACGGTGAGGATGTTGTTGAAGTCGTGGGCGATCCCTCCGCTGAGTTGTCCGATCGCCTCCATCTTTTGCGCCTGCCGCAACTGCGCCTCGAGTGCCCGCTGATCCGTCACGTCCTCCGCGATCATTTCGAAGCTGTCCTCATCCACATCGACGCTCCGCACCACGCGCCCACTCACCCGCACGGTGATCGTGCTCCCGTCGCGCCGCCTCCACTCCACTTCCATCCCCTCGATGTGATCGGATTCGCGACATCGATCCACCACCCGCTGGAAATCGGCGGCGTCCGCGTACACGTCGGTCACGGGATCCAGCGCCAACACCTCGCCGTCGTTCTCGTACCCGAGCATCCGGACGAGCGCCGGGTTCACCGCCACGAACCGGCCGTTCACGGTGAAGCGGAAAATGCCGTACAACGCGTGCTCTACCAGCGCGCCGTACGTCGCCTCGGATCGCCTGAGCGCCTCGACGGACCGTGTGATGTACACGCGCATGCTCTCCGACAGCACACTCAATTCGTCCGTCACCGTGCCCGTATTGGGCGTGCCGGCGCCCAGCTCCGGCGCGTCGACGCGCGCGATCAATGACCGGATCCGCGTGGCAACGTTCGCAGCCAGTAGCCGGCGCGTGAGCCAACCCACGAGCACCAAGAGGACGTACCCCAGCGCCGTGATCTTCCAGGCGGCCGCGCCGGCCTGCGCCGCCACCCACGTGGCGCTCACCCCCGCAATCACTACGCCGTCCGGGACGCCGGCCCGGTCCCGCGTGGCGCTCGCCATCAGCAGGTATGGCTCGCCCCCCAACGTGAGCGTTCGGAGCTCCGCGTCCACCTCCGTCCGTCCCACCTGGACCCGGGCCCATCGCTCGACCCCGGGCCGGACGTCGGGCTCCGCCGACAGCTCCATGCACGGCACGCCGCACGCGTCCTTCCACGTGACGGTGAAGACCACGTCCGGTCGCCGCGCACGGTGCATCGCGAGATGCTGCTGTACCGGGAGCAGCACGATGGGGGCATCGGCCGGTGCGGCGCTCAACTCGCCCGCGAGCCGGACTGTCTCGTCGAAATGCCGCCGATAGAGCTCGGTCAGTCCCGTGGAAAGCACGGACAACGTGGCGACCGTGGTCAGAAATGCGAACCCCACCCCGAAAATCGCCACGGCGCGCGCCGCCAGCGTGGTGGCGAGCCCCGCAGCTCGCTCCCGCGCCAGCCACGCCCCCACCCCCCCGATCGCCACCGGAACCAGGGCGCTCAACGCCAGCAGCAGCTTCGTGCCGTCCGGAAGGGACTGCAGCAGTGACAACGTGTTCACGGCTCGGCGGACCTCGCAAGGCGCAGATCGATGAACCGGGAAGGATACGGCCGGTCCGCCCAGCCTTCCAGTCGAAGCGAGTACACCGCCGGGATCCTCGCGAACCAGAGGAATACGTTGGCCGCCGTAGCGTAGATCCGGGCGTCGGCCCGTCGCTGGAGCGCGGCCCGCCGCGCGGCGTCCGGCTCCCGGCGCGCCTCCTCGATGAGACGATCCACCTCGGCGTCACCAAAGCCACCTTCGTTGCCCGCCGTCCCCGCCGTGCTCGAATGAAAGAGCGGGAAGAGAATCGCGTCTGTATCCCGGTAGTCGGGGTACCATACCTCGAGCACGAGATCCCCCGGTTCCCCCGCCTCGACCCACCCGGGCGTCGGCCGGTCGCGGTTTAGCGACACCCTCAGGCCGGCCGCCTCGAGATAGCTTCGCATCAGCTGGCCGATCGCCGGAGGGAACTCCGCCAGGCCTTCGCCGGGAACCCACAGGCGGATCGTCCGGGAGAACGGGAACCCGCTTTCCGTGAGCAATCGCCGCGCCAGGGCCGGATCGAAGTCGTACCGCGGACGGGCGGTGTCCGCGCCAGGGAACGAAGGCGGAATAGCGCCGGTCGCCAGGACGACGTCCTCCAGCCCCAGCGCGTGCGCCAGCTGCTCGGCGTCGATCGCGTGGGTGAGCGCACGGCGGACCCGCAAGTCCTGAAAGACGGGCTCCTCCAGGTTGATCACCAGGCGCACCAGACCCTCTGCCGGGGAGCGCACGAACCCGAGGTCGCTCCGCGACGCCCATCGGGCGACGCCGACCGCCGGAAGGTCGATCGCCACGTCCACCCAACCAACCTCGAACCCATGCAGCGTCTGGTCCAACGGCAGGTAGCGCAGTACGACCGAATCGAGCTCCGGGCGAAGCCCCCAATACCGGTCGTTGCGGGTCAGCCAAAACTCGTTGTCGTCACCGGGGCGCCCGCGCACCCAGCGCCACGGCCCCGAGCCGAGCGGTCGCTCCGCGTCGCTCGCCGCCGCCGGCACGGCGGCCTGCGGCAACGAGATGAGGGTGGGGAAGAGGCCGAGCGGCGCCTCGAGCTCCACGACGAGCGTCGAATCGTCCACCACGCGAAGGCCCGCGACCTCCTCGGCACGACCGTGCGAGAACGCCAAGGCGCCGCGCACGGCGTCCAGCATCCACGGATGGGAAACCGTATCCGGCGGCTCGCGCAGGGCCGTCGTCCACGCGCGCACCACGTCGTGCGCCGTGAAATGGGTCCCGTCGTGAAAGACGACGTTCGACCGCAGTTCGAACCGGTAGACCGCGCCGCCCTCCAGCACCCGCCACCGCCGCGCCAACGCGGGCACGATGTCGCCTGCCCGGTCCTGGCGAGTCAGGCCCTCGTACACGAGGCTCGCGAAGTGTGCCTCGTAATAGCCGTAGGTTTCCACGGGACTGAAGCCGGCAAACCGCGTCGGCACACCTACCCGCACCGTGGCCGAGCCGCGCGGCTCGCGCGGAAACCGCGTGCCCTCGCTGCAACCGGCAGACAGCGCGGCCAGCCACAAGGCCGTTACGAACGCCGAACGTTGGGTCATGTCCCTCCCTGGACCGTCACGCATGCCCCGTGCCGACTCGGTGCGGTCGGCCCGGCTCCCCGAGCCTCATAAGGTCGCCGACTGCACCGTCCCCCGGCTCGGACGGCTGCCACGGACGCCTTGTGATGGACCGCACAGCATAGAGAGAACCGGCGAAGACCGGCATGGCGGCAGCCCCGCCACCACCTCCCCGCTCCCACGTTACTCCCGCTCCTCCGGCTCCTCCCGCCGCAATTCCCCGAAGTAGTAGCTCAGCACGATGAACAACGCGCCGAAGCCAAGAAACAGCATGATCCGCCACAACGCCTCGACCCGCGCCAGGTCCACCAGGAACAGTTTTCCCACCACCAGCAGCAGCGTTGCCATCGCCACGCGGCGGATTGTGTCGAACCGGTTGAGGAGCGCGAGCACGAGGAGCACGATCGCATAGACGCCCCATGCGATGGTGACGAAGCCGTTGCCGTTGGGCAGCGCGAGCAGCTCGCGCCAAAGCCACGCCAGCAGCGCGCCGTGCGCGGCGAGCAGGTACGCCGTTCGTTGGGAGCGTGCGACGACCCATCCGGCCAGCGCCGTGAGCCCGATGACCGCGAGGTCCCCCACCGCGGCGCCGTTGAGGAGCGGCATCCCGCTGACGGCGCCGCCGAAGAGCCGGTCCGCCAGCCAGAGCATGGCCACCAGGTGGAACGCATGCCCGCCCAGCGAGGTCGTCGGATGATCGACGCGGCGCGCGATCAGGTGCAGCGCCAACCCTTCGAACGCCAATGCCACCAGGAGCACGGCGCCGTCGAGCAACGCCACGGCACCCACGGTCAGCAGCACCGTGGCCGACACGGCGTGCGCGTACCCGAGCCCGTCCTCGCGCTCGATCCGATAAACGGCCCACGCCACCACCAGGAGGCCGGCCGCACCGATGACTGCGATCCAGCCCCAGGTGGCGGATGACAGGCGCCAGATGCCGGTCGACAGCCCCAGGGCGAGGAGCGGGACCGCGACCGCCAGCAGGTGCCCGTCCCGCGCCGGCACCGCCGTCGCCACGCGGTCCAGGATCGGATGGCCGGACGGCGCGGACTGCCAGCGGTCCCGCCCCCGCTGCGCCGCGAGGGCTCGCGCCACCGGGAGCAGCCACGACGTCGCGAGGGCCACGATCACCGCGAGCTGGACGGCCGCCGCCCCGTCGCCCGGCGCGGCACCCATCGACGCGACGAGCAACACCGCCCATCCCCCCACCACCGAGGTCCACAGAAGGCTCCGCCAGCCCCGATCGAGATAGACCATGCCGGTCCCGAGCAGCACGAGCGACGTGTACGCCGCGAGACGCGCCACGTAGCTCTCACCCGAGTACAAGAGGAACGGGGTTGCCAGCGCACCGGCCGCGGCGATCACCGAGAGCTCGGGCGCGTTCTGCCGGAGCGCCAGGCCGAACGCGAGCAGCGTGACGACCATCATGAAGCCGAAGGCGACGACGTACCCTACCAGGTCGTAGAGCTGGAAGGCCGCGAACCCCGTGATGTAGAACGCAGCGATCGCCGCCCCAAACAGCGCCCGGCCGAACCACGGGCGTGCGGTGACCGTCCGCGCACCCACCACCAGGAGCGCCGCGCCGAGCCCCAGCCCCACCGCGACGCGCACCGACTCGGTGAGCCATCCTTGATCGACCGAGTATTTGAAAAGGAAGGCGACGCCGAACAGCAGCAGCCCGATTCCGATGCGGTTGAGCCAGTACTGGCTGTCCCGCTGCGGCCGCGTCCCCGGCGGCCTCAGGTCCTCGTGTCCCGCCGCCTGCGCCGCGGTCCCGGCCCGCATCGAGACAGGTGACGTGGCTGCCGGAAGCGGCCGGCCGGCGCCGCCCGCGGTCACCTCTCCCGCGCGCAACCGTTCACGCCGGGCCAGGGTGTCGACGAGCGCGCTGAGCGAGTCCTGGAGCGTGTCCATCCGTCGCTCCAGTAGGCGGACCCGCTCCTCCAACGTATCGGACCGATCGTCCATCACGGTTACGGGAGAGAGGGGTCAGGCAAAGGTACCCGGGGCCGGGGAGAGGGCAATGCACTTCCGCCCCGCTCCCACCCGGGCTACGCTGCCCGGCATGCCCGGAACGCCCACCGAGCCCCTCCGCATCGTGGGAGCCGCGATTGTCGTCGAGGGCGGCCTGATCGTCGCCGCCCTGGTCGGAGCGTGGTTGTTGCAGGTGCGGCTGCTCGCCACGCTGCAACCGAGCTTGGCGGCGCTCGGGGCGGGTGCCGCGGCAACCGTGCCGCTGCTCGTCGGTCTCGGGTGGTCCGTCCGGACGCGCTTCGGTGCGGTTGCCCGACTCAAACGCGAAGTGGAAGAGAAAGTCTTCCCGCTGTTCGTAGGATGCTCCGTCCTGCACGTGGCCGCGATTGCGCTCCTGGCCGGCATCGGCGAGGAACTGTTGTTCCGCGGCCTGATTCAAACGGCGACGGCCCGGTGGGTCGGCCCGTGGGGCGGGCTCCTCCTCGCGAGCGCCGCGTTCGGCCTCGCGCATCCCATCACCCCGCTCTACGCCCTCCTGGCGGGCCTGATCGGCCTCTATCTGGGCGGCCTCTTTCTGGCAACCGCAAACCTCGTCGTCCCGGTCACCGCCCATACGCTCTACGACTTCGTGGCCCTCACGTACCTCGTCTCCCAATCCCGCGCGGAGGGGCGCCGCCGGCCACCAGCAGCCGGGGACCAGGGACCAGGCGTGTGAGACCGAGGTTTCGCCACCACCGCTCGGCTGCCGTACTGACAACAGGGTAGCTAACACGTATATAGTGTCGCGCTACTGTATCGTTACTGTTCCTTCTCACGACAGCAATTCGTCGCGTCGCCGATGTGAACCGCGGGCGGAGGCGCGATACCTGGACAGGAGCCAATGTCGCAGCGCCCGGAGCCTCGGGGCGCGCGGGATGGAAGCCATGTGACCACCGTCACCGCTCCTCCCCGGCGGTGCCGCACAGTATTATCGACTCATCACAGCACCGGATCCATTCTGCGGGTTGCAGGCGGCGGTGGCCCGGACGGGTGGGTCGCCGGGATCGCGCACCCGCAGTCGCCAATCCGCTTTAGGAGGTTACATGCGACACGTACCACGGAACGGCTGGACGGGGCTGGCGGTGATGGCCCTGACACTGGCCGGGTGCAACAACGGCGCCGAGCAGGAACGGCTTCGCCAGGAGATGGAGCAGCTGAGCACGATCTCGGCGGAGAAGGACAGTTTGCTGCAGCAGGTGGCCGAGAACGCTCAACTCATGAGCGAGATCAGCACCGAGCTCTCCAAGGTGAAAGATCGCCGGGCCGGGATGGTGGTGTCACCGGAATCCCGGCTGCAGATGTCCCGCGACAGCATCCTGGCCGCCATCCGCGAGCTCGCCGCCCGGGTGGACGACAGCGAGACACGGCTGGAGCAGAGCCAACGCCGCATTCGCGGGTTGTCGAACGTGTCGGACAGTCTTCGGACGAGCGTAACCGCGTTCGAGAAGACGATCTCCGACTTCCAGACGGTGATCGACAACCAAAAGGTCACGATTACCTCGCTCGCCGACCAGGTCAACGCGCTGATGGCGGAAAACGTGCGGCTCGTGGCTCAGAACGAAATGCTCGAGGACACGATGGGGGTGCTGACCGAGAAGGAGACCACGGTGTTCTACGCCGTCGGGACGAAGGACGATCTCGTGGACCGAGGCGTCGTGGTCGAGCAAGGGGGGAGTCGTGTGCTGTTCATCTTCGGCAAGCGGGGGAAGACACTGGTGCCGGCCATCGACCTGCCCGACAGCGCCTTCGTCGCGATCAACAAGCGGGAAGTCCTCGAGATCCCGCTCCCCAATCCCGACAAGGACTACCGCATCGCGTCGCGGCAGAACCTGATGTATCTGGCCGAGCCGCCGAACGAGGACGGCAAGTTCCGCGGCGCGCTGCGCATTGCCGATCCCGACGCGTTCTGGGAGGCGTCGCCCTACCTGATCATCGTAGAGTCGTAGCCGGCGGCACCCGCATGTCGCACGGCGGACGGTCCCCCGGGGACCGTCCGCCGTTCGTTATTGGCGACGCCCGCCCGCTCAAGACGCCGCCCGTTTCCTTCCGCTCTTTCGCACGACGTTCGGCGCTTCCAATGCTGCCGCGTCGTTCTGCAGCAGCACCATGTCCGTCGGCCCGGCCGGTGTGAACGACGCCGCGTGGGCGGCGAGCACGGCCCGCCCGTGCAGGTACGCCGCGGACAGCTCGCCGGCCACCGCCGCCGAGAAGCCGTTCAACTCGAGAAACTGGCCGAGCGCTTCCTTCGTGAGCGACAGGTCGTGCACGGCGCACACGCGTGTGAACTCGTAGAACCGCCGCCAATCGGCGGGGCCCGGTTCCGGACGCGCGGCATCCGATACAAACGTGCCGAGCGTGTTCAGCACGTGCGCCGGAAGGTGTTCGATGGCATCGAGGCCGAAATACATCGTTTCCTCTCGTCGTCTCGCCATTGTGGGGGCGCTTGGAAAGTAGCGTGGGCCGGGGATACGGCACCGTGACATCCGTCACTCTTGCGGCTGGCTCGTGGCGCATGGCGGATGGCACGTGGCGCCGGGGCGGCACTGTGAGCGCGGTCACCATGGGATGCCGCATCGGGCGGCATCGGGTACGCGAGAACGCGCCTCTCGTCCGGCAGCAGTCGCCTCACCCGCGTTGACCCATTGGCCATCCGGCATACGCAAACGAACGGCCACCCCTGAGTGGTGGCCGTTCGTTTCGCATGCGCCGCCTAGGAATCGAACCTAGAACCTACGGATTAAGAGTCCGTTGCTCTGCCAGTTGAGCTAGCGGCGCGGGGGCAGTAAGATCGCTGGGCCCGGACAGACGGGCAACCCTTCGGTGCACCATTCCATCGCGAAGGCGGGCATCGGACGTGGCCAGGGAAATCGCTGCACTCGTGGATCGGGAGAGCACGCATGGCGTGTACCGGAAGCACGTCGAGGTGCTCCTGCGCGGTGCGGTCACGGAGCCCGAAGTGGCGCAGCACATCGCCCTCGCCATGCACCTCGCCGCTCGAGCGCGTACGATCGATCCGAACGTCGACCACGAAACCCGTCCGCGTGGCGGTCGGGGCATCGCGGTCGAGTTCGTCACCGACCGGCCGGACCGCGTGAAGCGCGAGCTCGATGCGTGGGTTGCGGAGCAGGACGCCGACGTCAGGGCGGCATTCGACCCACCGGCTTAGCGCCGCAGACTATCGCCGCCGCGACGGGGTCTGACGATGCAGGTCCGGTTCGATGATCAACTCCAGCTCGTCCCCTTCCTCCACCGGCAGGCGGTCCGAAAAGTACGTTCCCACGGCGAGCAAGTGGATCTCGATCCGGAGATCGGATTGCGGCGGCCAGCGAAACGAGAAGTCCTGGGACGAATTGCCGTTCACGAAGCCCAGGCGCACGCGCGCAGTGCCCATCAGCGCGTATAACTCGGCATCGTAGAAGTTCAGGTTCTTGACCTCGAGCGCAATCTCCTGGCGGCGCTCGCCCGCCAGCAAGCCTTCGTCGCCGCCGCCGCCGCTGCCCGCGCCGCAGCTTACCACAAGCGCGGCGCCGAGCACAGCGAACCAGCTCATGGCGCCGTTCCGTCCATTGGCGATCATGCCACCGTCCCACCATGAGAGAAGTCACCGCAGGCCCCTCGCGGGCGCCGCCGGTCGTCTCGAAAGGTACCCGATCTTCCACCCCGCCACGAGGCGTCTCGGCCCCGTCAGCGGGGTTGCCGCTCCACCCGAATCGAGTGATATTGTCGTCCCGGCCGGCCGGGATTTTGGCGGTATCGTCTAGGGGACTAGGACGCGGCCCTCTCAAGGCCGAAACACGGGTTCGAATCCCGTTACCGCTATGCGCCGCATGCCGAGCGCCCCCGCCGTTTCCCGCCCCCATCGTCTAACGGCTAGGACACCACTCTTTCAAGGTGGGAATAGGGGTTCGATTCCCCTTGGGGGCGTTCCCGCGCGCGCACCGGAAGGACGGGGATGGCCAAACCCAAACCGGCGATCTCCGCGCGGGCCGCGGCCGACCGCTACGTGGACCGCATTGCCCGGCACGTGGCCGAGCGGTGGCCCGACCTCGCCAAGCGCCTCGTCGCCGCGTACCCCTCCCACCTGAACGAGCCCATCGGGCTGGCCGAGGCGACGCTGGCCGCCGCCGGCGTGGGGATGCAGGAGGCCCGGACCGGCGTCGCCGCCGACATCGCGGATCGCCTGCGGACCGCAGCGGCGGCCGCGCTGACGTCCCGATTCGAGCACGGCGACGCCGCCGCGATCGGCGCGAGCTACGATGAGCTGTGGACCAGGACCGGCGACCCCCGCGCTATCGGCTTGGGGTTCGTCATGCGAGTGATCGGCGACGATCCGGGCGACGCCGGTGGCGGGCGGCCAATCATCCACTTCACGGTCGAGAAGATCCTGGGCGGCGCGATCGTGGAAGCCGCGGCGGGAGCGTGGTCGGAGATCCTCTCCGAGAACGCCATCGAGCCGTAACACACACGATCGGCGATTGGACTGACCACCAATCTGAAATCGCTGATCTGCAATCTCAAATCGCCGATCATCGCTATCGCCAAGACAAAGAATGGGGAGCAGCAGGAGAAGCGATAGCCTACCCCGTGGCCAACGACGCCAAGAACACCTCTTGCGCGCTCCGCCGCCGCTCGCCGTCCGCCTGGTTCGACCGCCGCACGTACGATCCATCCGACTGCAGGTCCCACGCCGTAGGATCCGCGAGCTCCGTGGTGAGAATCCCATCGAGCCGCGCCCGCGCGCTCGGCTCGATGACGGACGTCACGACCTCGACGCGGCGCCGCAGGTTCCGCGGTCGCCAATCCGCCGAACCGATGTAGTACTCGTCGTCGCCCCCGTGGCGGAAATGATAGATGCGGCCGTGCTCCAGGAAACGCCCCATGACGCTGACCACGCGTATCCGCTCCGAGAGACCGGGTACGCCCGGCCGCACCGTGCAAATGCCGCGCACCACGAGGTCGATCGGCACGCCCGCCTGCGCCGCGCGGTACAGCGCACTCACTACCTCACGGTCGCCTAGCCCATTGACCTTGATCTGGATACCGGCGGGCTCGCCCCGCCCTACGTGTTCGATCTCGCGCTCGATGAGCGCGAGGAACCGCGGTAGCATGCTTCCCGGTGCCACCAGCAACCTCCGGAACCCCGACTGCGACGGCCGGGACGAACCGATGAGCTGGTTGAACAAGTCGTTGACGTCGACGCCCAGGTCGTCGTCCGACGAGAAGAGGCCCAGGTCGGTGTACATCCGCGCTGTCGCCGCGTTGTAGTTCCCGGTGCCGACATGCACGTAGCGGCGGATGGCGCCGTTTTCGCGTCGTACCACCATCGCGAGCTTCGAGTGCGTTTTCAGATGGACCAGCCCGTACACCACGTGCACGCCGGCACGCTCGAGCTTCCGCACCCACCCCGTGTTGGTCTCCCAATCGAAACGCGCCTTCAACTCGACCAGCGCGTCGACCTTCTTTCCGGTCTTCACCGCCCCGATCAAGGCGTCGACGACGGGCGATTGCCGCCCAGCGCGATACAACACCACCTTGATGGCCATCACCGCCGGATCGTCGGCTGCCTCCGTGAAGAGCCGCTGCGTCGTGGTCTCGAAGGCGTCGTAGGGGTGATGCACCAACACTTCCCGTTCGCGCAGCGTGTCGAAGATGGCACGCTCCGTCGGGATGGGTGACGCCGCCGCGAACGGCGCGTAGTCCAGGTCGGGGCGGTCGAGTGCGGCCAGTTCGAGCAGCGTCGACGGATCCATCAAGCCGTCCACGTCGTAGATCCCGGACGCCCCGGGCGTCGTCCCGCGACCGCCACCTACCATTTGGAGCTCGCGCAGGAGCAGGTCCCGCATGACGGGCGGCATGGCTCGCTCCACCTCCATCCGCACGACGCCCGCGAACGGACGGCGCCGTACCTCTTCCTCCACCGCCTCCAGCAGGTCCTCGGCGTGCTCCTCGTCCAGCTCGAGATCGCCGATTCGCGTGATGCGGAACAGATGGGCGGCCTCGACCCGGCGGCCCGGGTACAGGCGCTCGAGGTTCGCCCGCACCACGTCCTCGAGCGGCACGAAGTGCTTGCCGCCCGGCAGTGGGACGAAGCGGGGCAGGGCACCGGGCAGCGTCGTCACGCCAAACCGCAGCCGGCCGGTCTGCTCGTCGCGCACCATGGCCGCCACGGAGAGGCGCAGGTCCTCGATGTGCGGAAACGGATGCCCCGGCGCCCGCGTCACCGCGTGGGGCGTCAAGAGCGGAAACACTTGCTCGTTGTAGTAGCGCGTGAGATACCGCCGCGCATCGTCGTCGAGCGACGCCCACCTGGTGATGTGGATGCCCTGGTCGGCGAGCGCGGGGAGCAGGATCTGCTCCAGGCAACAGCGCTGGCGTTCCAGCAGGTAGCGTAACCGGACCGCAATCGCGTCGAGCTGCTCGTGGACCCCGAGGCCATCGTCGCCTCGCGCGGTCTCACCCGCGACCAGGGCGCGCTTCAGGCCGCCAACGCGCACCGCGAAGAACTCGTCGCTGTTGGCGCTGAAGATCGCCAGGAACCGGAGCCGAGCGAGCAGCGGCAGCGACGGATCCTCGGCGAGATCGAGCAGCCGACCGTTGAACTCCAGCACACTCAACTCGACGTTGAGAAACCGGAGCGGCTCGGACAGGTCGCCATTCACCGTTGCCTCGCGCAGCGCGATGCGCGACAGCGACGCCGGCGATCCGTCCGGTCCGGCGGCCTGTCGGCCCAGGTCCGCGAACGCGTCCTCGCGGGCGAGCAGCGCGAGGGCGGCCAGCGTGCGCCCGTCTCGCATGGCCGGTGCCCCGGCCAACCTCACGACATCGACCAGACGAACCCACCGCGTGGACTCCGCCGCCGGACCGGCGGCGTCACCCGGACCGCGCCGGGCGAGCCACACCTCCATGGTGGCGGAGCTGGGGGATGCCGCCAGGGTGCCCAAAAGCTCGAGCGGGGCTCCATCGGCGCCGAGCAGCTCCCGCGCGAGCCGCCGCGCGGACTCCTCCCCCCGCCCCTCCCGCACCGGCAGCCGCAACCCCCCACCATCGAACCGCAGCGCCACGGCGCCTGCGCCGACCGCGATGACCGCTACCTCCGGAATGCGCGTGGCCGCGGTCGCGGTAGGCTCGGTCTCCATCGCGCTGAGCAGCTCCTCCGCGCGCTCGACCCGCCGCGCCGGCATCGGTCGCAACCCCAGCTCGCGTTGCAGCGCCTCCGCCACTTCCTCGGTGGCCGGTCCACCGGGACCGACCCGCCGGAGCCGCATCTCGCAAAACGTCCGCGACAGCCCGCCCGAATGGACGGACACCACGTCGTACGCGATTTCGAGCGTCTTGATCGGGAGCCAGCGCGGACGCACGACCCGCAGCACCCGCTCGACCTGGAGCTCCACTCGCACGCCCAACCGGAGCGGATCCACTACCGCGCGGAGTCGGCGCGCCGGCTCGGAGCCGCCCTGCAACGCGTCGAGAGGCTCCACGTCCGGCACCTCCGACTCGAACTGGTCGTACTCCACGAGCGCGCCGCCGGCCACCGCCGAGCGGATCGTCACCCGCAGCGAGCGGCGGTCGTCCGTGCCGATCCGGAATCGACAGGACACGCCCGCGCGCTGCAGCTCACCGTCGGGCGTGTCGAGGTAGATGTCTCGGTGGAAGCTGCGCGCGGGACGCCCACCCCGCAGCCCCAACGGGAGCGGCGCGTTCACCAGGACCTGGAGGACATCCTGACTCGGTACTTCGAACCGGACGGGGCTGTCGGTCGCCATGACGAGTAATTGTAAGGTGACGAGACCGTTCGCGCGCCGGACGATCGTCGCCCACGGCCGGGACAGCAAGGTCGTCCCGCGGGAACCGCCGTGTCGCGCCGGCCGATTCCGTCAAACGCCGCCCGACCGCCTGCGCGCCGCCTTCCCTCCCCGCCCGGCAAGCCGTAGAATAAAGACCTCCCCCGTTTCAGGAGGTGGAGCCGTGCCCACCGTGAAAGACATCCTCGCGAGGAAAGGCCAGGAAGTGGTGACCCTCGTGGCCGCTGAGTCGGTGCTCAACGCCGCGCGGCTCATGAACGAGCGCGGCATCGGAGGAGTCGTCGTGACCGACGAGGACGGCACGATGGTGGGGGTCTTCACGGAGCGCGACATCCTGCGCCGCATCGTCGCCGAGCAACGCGATCCGGCAGCGACGAAGCTCCGCGACGTCATGACCGCGCCGGTCCAAACCTGCCGGCCGGAAACGTCGCTCGAGGAATGCATCGCCGTCATGACCGCGCGGCGTATCCGTCACATTCCGGTGCTGCGTGAGGATCGCCTCGATGGGATCATCACGAGTGGCGACGTTCTGGCTTACCAGGTCAACGAACAGCGCGACACGATCCAGTACCTGAACAGCTACATGTTCGACCTGCGGTAATATGGCGCGGGAAGCGGGATCACGCGCCGCGGGCCCGTGTTACGCGCGCGGCGCGAGCTGCTTGACCTGCTCGTGCCGCGGACACCCCACCAGGTGGTCGTTCACCATCCCCGCCGCCTGCATGAACGCGTAGCAAATGGTGGACCCCACGAACTTGAATCCCCGCGCCTTCAGGGCCACGCTCATCCGGTCCGATTGCGGCGTGTGGGCGGGGACCTGACGCGGCGTCTTCCATGCGTTCTGCCGCGGGCGCCCATCCACGAAACTCCACAGAAAGTTGCAGCACGAGCCCAGCTCGTCCCGGAGCCGCACGAACGCCTTCGCATTCCCGACGGTCGCCTCGACCTTGAGGCGGTTGCGCACGATCCCCGGATTCCGGAGCAGCTTCGTGACGCGGCGCTTGGGGAATCGCGCGACGCGCTCGGCGTCGAAATCGTCGAACGCCTCCCGAAACGCATCCCGCTTGTTCAGGATGATCGCCCAGCTCAAGCCGGCCTGGAACGCGTCCAGCACCATGAACTCGAACAGCTTCCGGTCGTCGTAGACCGGCACCCCCCACTCCTCGTCGTGGTACGCCGTCATGAGGGGATTGACGGCCGACCATGGGCAGCGGGACGTGCTGGTGGCTCCCACGATGAACAAGTCTCCTGGCGGGTAGGGTTATGGCGTATGGCCTATGGCGTATGGCATATCCAACTCACTGCTCCACCGTCCCCTCGAGGATCCCCTCCCGAATGCGGAGCGCCTTGCTCGAGGCCCGGGGATCCTCGCGGATGCCGTGACTCACGTTCTCGGCAAACCGCAACGTCCCGGCGAGCGTGATGGTCTCGCTGCCCCGACGCACGACGATCTCCAGAGATGTCCCGTCGGCTGCCCCACCGTAGCGCTCGCGGAAACGCTCGCCGAACCCGACATCCTCCACGGGAATGTCCCCGACGCGCACGAGATAATCGCCTGCGACCACGCCCGCGGACTGGGCGGCGCTCCCCCCAGCCACGTCGGTGACCAGGACGCCCACGCTGTCCGGCGTGGTCGACACGCCCAGACGCGGCGCGCGCATGGTCTCGGCATCGAGCGCCAGTCCGGCGAGCGACAGCACGCGCTCGTAGGGGAACGCGTCCCGCCCATCGACGTAGCGGCGGGAAAAGTCCTCGAACGAGCGGCCGCCGGCGGCCCGTGCCACGGCCTCCCACCATTGCGCTTCCGTGAAGCCTGCCCCGGCCTTGTAGGTGCGCTGGTAGAGGTCGCGCAGCACGTCGTCCAGCGACGCGCGGTTGTTCGACGCGTCGCGGATCAGGATGTCGAGCAGGAACCCTGCGAGCGAGCCCTTCGGATAGTAGATGTAGTCCGTCCCATCCTTGGGGTGGATCCAGGTGCTGAGCGAGGCGTCCTGGAGCGCCACCGGCGGCGCCGCCGCCACCGCGTCGACCTTCCCGGCCGTGAGTTGATAGAACACCGCCGGGGGGATGATCGCCCCGCGCACGAGCGCGAGATCCGCGTAGTAGTCGGTAATGCCCTCGCTCACCCAGAGCAGGGTCGTTGGCTGCGGGCGGCTGTAGTCGTACGGCACGAGCTCCGCGGGGCGCAACCGCTTCACGTTCCAGCCATGGAAGATCTCGTGCGCGGTGATGGAGCCGAGGATGGGGTTCCCGATGAACTGCGGGTGGTAGATCCCCAGGTAGGAGTTCTGGTGTTCGAGCGCCGAGCCGCCGCCGAAGCTCTCCTCGAAAACGATCAGCGTGGTATAGGTATCCCACGGCGTCTCGCCGAACACCGCCGCCATCGGCGGCATCATCGTCTCGATCCAGGACCACAGCAACCGCCGCGCCTCTCCCGCCAACCCGCCGGTGGGATAGGTCGCGAGCCGGTACCACCGGCCGTCGATCTGGGTGCTGTCGAGATCGAACCGACCCACAAAGACGGGCATGTCGACCAGGTCGTGGTAGCGGGAAGCCGAGTAGCGACCCGCGCCGCCGGTCATGCCGGTCGCCACGCGCCACCCCTCGGTCGTATGAATGACCACGTCCGCCGGGAATTCGCGGTCCGACGCCTCGGGATAGAGGAATACGTTGGTGCCGTTAAAGAACGCGAAATCGGGCCGACTCCACGCCATCGCGTTGTCGAGACTGTCCGCGACATAGTCGAACCGCACGCTCACGGGGCCCGCCCCGTCGGCGAACACCCGCCAGGTGTCGTGGTCCGCCTTGTCCCAACGGAGCGCCCGGCCGTCGGTGGCCGCCGTGAACCCCACCACGTTCCGCGCGAAGTCGCTGATCTCGTACGCTCCGGGGGTCCACGCCGGCAGCGAGAGCGATACCGGGCCCGCCGCGTCGGCGCGGAAGCTCATCGACACCCGCAACATGCCGTCAGCGGCGGCCGCGGAATCGAAGGTGACCTCGTATCGTACGTCGTGCACCGCGGCCCTGCCCGCCTGAGCCACCGCTTGGACCGGCAGCGCCAGGGCCGCCAGCCCCAGCGCACACATGCTCGTTCGCATCGCGTCTCCTGTGCTGGTCTTCGCCTCGAACGGCGCCGTCTTCGCGACTAGTCTAACCACTCAGGCCACTTATTGGGTGACAGTGCCGTAGTGGAGCCCACATCGCCGCACTGTCAGCACATCGTTGCGTTGGAGCAACATAGACAGCTTGACCATGCGCTGCTATAACTCTATGTAGACAACTTGTTTATACTGTTTTGTGGTGTGGCATGTCGCGTGCGCCTTGTTCGTGTCGGAACCGGACTCGCCCTCCGGGCTCCCTCAATGAAGGAGTTCACGACATGAGATCGTCTGATGTGTTCCAGCGGATCACGGACGTCGGATTCGTAGCGGCCGGCGTGGTCGGGATCGCGTCCCTCTTAGCGCTCGGCGCAGCCGTCTGGATGGGATGGCTCCAGTGATCTGCTCGCGGCTCGAAGATCGACCTTCCCACTGACGACTACCGGCGGTCTTCCCGACAGACGCCCGGCCCCTGGCCGGGCGTTTGTCGTTGGAGAAGGCCGACGTCCGGGAGGGAGAGGCCGCAGGGGCGCCGCAGCGACCGCCACGTCGTCCTCTTGGAAACGATCGCGCCGCCCGGAGCCGCGCCGCGCCGGCTTCGGCGCGGCGGGCTCCGCGGCAGCGCGGAGTTGTCGTGCATCGCTGTCCGCGTGGCCGGCCGGCCACGCGACGACTTACGGCGTGTTCTGCGCCGTCGTGGTCGTTGGCTCGCCCGCGTAGTCGATCACGAGGGCGACGCGGCGGTTCTCCAGGCCGGTGCGGCCCGGACCCGTGGCGCCGGGCCGGAGCTGCCGGTTCTGTGCCTCGCCGTAGCTCACGGCGCGCACCATGTCGCCCGTGACGCCCATGCCGGTGAGATAGTCTTTCACCGAATTGGCCCGTTGCATGCCGAGCTGCTCATTGTAGGCGGCGCTACCGGCGGGATCGGCGAATCCTTCGATCGTCACCGTGGAGCCCGTGTAGTGGTCCTTCACGACGTTGGCGAAGCGATCGAGGAGCTGCTTGTCTTCCTCCCGGATCGTGGCGTCATCGAACGCGAAGTACACCGGCACGTTGAACCGCAGCATGCCGCGCACCTGCGAGATCTGCGCGTTGAACTCGCGACGGAACGCCTCGAGATCGCGCTCCAGGGCGTCGACACGGCGCGCGAGCGAATCGATGCGCTGGTTCGCGGCCGAGGCCACGGCCTGATCGCCCTGCTCCATCTCACCCCGCATCTCGTCGCGCAGCGTGACCATCTGTTCGTCGAGCGAGCCCTGCTTCACGCCGCATGCCGCGAGCGCGCTGACCAGCACGGCGGCACCGGCTACCGTGAGAAATCGCATTCTGCCTCCTTGAGCGGAGTAACGGGTAGTCACGTGCAGTTGTCGGCTTTCGTGTCTAAGGGCTTCCAAGTATGAGACATACATGTCCCGCATTCGTCAAGGCCGACCCGCCCCTGGGGCGACCACGACACCATCCGTCACGGTGCAGTATAGGCATTTTACCGTCCAGGACGGTGATGTAGGTCACGGGGCTCATGGCTGAGGCACCATGGCATGTGGCAGATTGGGGACACCCGTTACGCCATACGCCAGCGCTCTCCATAACCTACCATGCCTCAACCTACCATGACTCTCCCGATCGTGTACCACGAGGCCTACGAGATCGATATCGGCCCCCACGTGTTCCCGACGCGGAAGTACCGTCTCGTGCGGCAGCGTCTCGTGACGGCCGGCGCCGTCGAAGACCGGCAGCTCATCCGAACCGAGCCCGCCGACGACCGGGCGATCGAACGCGTGCACACCGCCGAATACGTGCGGAAGATCCGTACGGCCGGCTTCACGGCCGGCGAGCTGCTCCGCCTCGAAGTCCCGTTCTCGGCCGAATTGCGCGACGCGTCGTGGCTCTGCGCCGGCGGCTCGACCCGCACCGCGCGGCTCGCACTCGATCACGGCGTAGCACTCCACCTGGGCGGCGGCTTCCATCATGCATTCCCCGACCATGGTGAAGGCTTTTGTCTGATCAACGACGTCGCCGTCGCCGTGGAGACGCTGCGCGAGGAGGGAGCGATCCGTCGCGCCCTCGTGGTCGATTGCGACGTCCACCACGGCAACGGTACGGCGGCCGTGTTTGCCCGCGAGCCCGCCGTGTTCACGTTCTCCATGCACCAGGAGGCCAACTACCCCGCGTGGAAGCCGCCGAGCGACCTCGACCTCGGGCTCGCCGACGGCACGGGCGACGAGGCGTACCTGGCCCTGCTGGACGCGCACCTGCCCGCCATCGTGGACCACCACCGTCCCGAGCTGGCGTTTTACCTCGCCGGGGCCGACCCCTACGAGCACGACCAGCTCGGCGGGCTGTCGCTGACGCTCCCGGGGCTGCTCCGGCGGGACGAGCTGGTGATCGGCGCGCTCCGTGCCGGTGGCGCCGCCGTCGCGGTCGTTCTCGCGGGCGGATACGCGACGCGGCCGGAGGATACGGTGGAGATACATTGCAACACCGCGCGAGCGGCGGCGGCCGCGGCATGAGTCGGCCGCCGCGGCCTGGTCACAGGCGGCGGGCAGCCGTATCCTTCGGCAGGGTGCAAAGGGATCAAACGGGGTGATCGACGCGCTCAAACGGCTTCGCGACGCGCTAGCCGACCGTTACGCCGTGCAACACGAGCTCGGGCGGGGCGGGATGGCGACGGTGTATCTGGCGACGGACGTGAAGCACGATCGATCGGTCGCCATCAAGGTGTTGCACCCCGATCTCGCCGCGTCGCTGGGTGCCGACCGGTTCCTCCGTGAGATCCAGGTCACCGCGAAGCTCAGCCACCCCCACATCCTCCCGCTCTATGACTCCGGAGAGGCGGACGGCTTCCTCTACTATGTGATGCCGCTGGTCGAGGGGGAGTCACTGGCCGATCGCCTCGACCGAGAAAAGCAACTCCCCATCCTGGAGGCGGTCCGCATCGCGCGCGAAGCCGCCGAGGCCCTGGCGCACGCGCACAGCTACGGCCTGGTCCATCGCGACATCAAGCCCGGCAACATCCTGCTGTCGGGCGGCCACGCCGTGGTGGCCGATTTCGGCATCGCGCGCGCGGTCACCGAGGCCGGCGGCGCCAGAATCACTCAAACGGGCATGGCGATCGGCACCCCCGCGTACATGAGTCCGGAGCAGGCGGCCGGCAACGAGGGACTCGACGGGCGCAGCGACGTGTACAGCCTCGGCTGCGTCGTGTACGAGATGCTGGTCGGCCAGATCCCGTTCACCGGACCCACGCCGCAGGCCATCATGGCGCGGCACACGATGGATGTGGTGCCGCCGCCCACGATCATGCGGGACACGATCCCCGAGGAGCTCGAGGACATCATCTTCTGCGCGATGGCCAAATCCCCGGCCGATCGTTTCGCCACCGCCCACGAGATGGCCGTCGCCCTCGACGCCGTTGCGCTGGACAGCGGCACGTTCCATCGGCGCTCCACCACGGCGACCCGCCGGCGCCGTTCCACCATGTCCGCCCGCGCGGTCCCGGAAGGGCCGGAGTCGCGGTGGCGCCGCGGCGTCGTGATCCCCGTGATCGCCGTCCTCGTGGCGCTGACCGGCGGCCTCGCGGGGTGGCATCTCCTCGGGGCGGGGGGCACCCGCACGCTGCCCACGGGCGGCCCGGACCCGCAGCGGATCGCCGTGCTCTACTTCGAGGATCGGAGCCAGGGCGAAGGCATTGAGCACTTGGCAAGCGGGCTGACCGAAGCCCTCATCCACGAGTTGAGCCAGGTCGAGCAGCTCCGGGTCGTGTCGCGCAACGGCGTGCTGCCGTTCCGGGACAGCCCCGTGTCGCCGGACAGCATCTCTCGCGCCCTCGGCGTCGGCACGCTCGTCGACGGCAGCGTGGCACAATCGGGTGAGCTGCTGCGTGTCTCGGTGGCGCTGATCAACGCCGCCACTGGCGAAGAGCTCGACAGCCGCAGAATCGAACGGCCGCGCACGGAGATCTTCGCCCTACAGGACGATCTGGCGCGCGAGGTGTCGCTGTTTCTCCGCCAGCGACTGGGCCAGGAGATCGCGCTCCGCCAGCAGCGGGCCGCCACGGGCAGCCCCGCGGCGTGGGAGCTGGTGCAGCGCGGCGAAGTGGCGGTGCGCGACGCGGAGCGACTCCGGGACGACGGGGACATCGACGGCGCGGCGCGCTTGCTCCACGATGCGGATTCGCTCATGGCGGAGGCCACGACCCTCGACCGGCGGTGGGCCGCACCGTGGACGCGGCAAGGGTGGATCGCCTACCAGCGCGCCCGGCTGGCCGGCGTGTTCGACAAAGGGCACAACGACGAATGGACCCGGCAGGGCTTGGAACATGCGGCGGCGGCGATTGCGCTCGCGCCGGGCGATCCGGACGCGCTCGAGCTGCGCGGCACGCTGCGCTATTGGCGCTACCTCCTCAACCTCAATCCGGGCGCCGACGCCGCCCAGCTGTTCGTCGGGGCCGAGCAGGATTTCCGGGCCGCCGTGGCGTCGAATCCGCTTCAGGCGTCCGCGCTGAGCTCGCTGAGCCACCTGTTGATGAACAAGGGTGAGACCGCCGAGGCCAAAGTGATGGCGCAGCGGTCCTACGAGGCGGACCCATACCTCCAGAACGTCAACACGACGCTGTGGAGGCTGTTCCAGAGCTCGCTCGACCTCGAGGATCGCTTCGAAGCCACCCACTGGTGCGACGAAGGCCGGCGCCGCTTTCCGGACGACGCCCGCTTCACGGAGTGCCAGATTTGGCTCTTCGCCCTCAATGGGGTCCCGCCCGACGTGCCGCGGGCTTGGGATCTGCTCGATCACTACGTCGAGCTGAGCCCGCCCAACATCCAGGAGTTCCGCCGGCTCAGAGGGAGCATGATCGTCGCCATGGCCCTGGTCCGCAGCGGGCTGCCCGATAGCGCCAGGGCGGTGATCGAGCGGTCCCGCGGCGACCCGGAGGTGGACCCGGTGCGCGAGCTCGCGTTCTTCGAGGCGCTCGCCCGCATCCTCCTCGGCGACCGGTCCGAAGCGCTGGACCGGCTCAGCGTCTACCTGGCGGCGAACCCGAGCCAGCGGAGCTCCTTTGCCCGCGACCGCTCGTGGTGGTACGCGGACATCCGGGACGATGCCCGGTTCCGGCAGCTGGTGGGCTCCGACGGCTGACGCTCCGCATCGCGAACTGACGCAGGGGCGCAACAGCCGACACCCAACCCCCCAACGCATCCCGCTCGCCCACCCCCTACCGCCGAATCGTAACAGCTTGTAAAGACAGAACTTGTGGTGTTGCACCGTGCCCTGGCGCCGCGGTGTAATCTTTGCGCATTTCACGCCGTGATTTCGCTCACAATCCAACCTTGTTGCGTTCGCGCGGAGGCGACATGAGATCTCGATTCCCCCTTGCGGCTTTGGCGGCCGGCGTCGTCGGCGCCGCGGGGTGCCAGGAGCACGCGGGCCGGACGGCGCAGCCGTTCGAGCCACCGCAGTTCTCGGAGGTAGGGGGTGTCGTGTGCAACGCCCGCGACGTGCTGACCCTCTCGGGGAAGTACCTCACCGGTGATCGGCGGAACGTCGCGAAGCAGCTGATCCCGCAGCTCCAGAAGAGCACGCCCGGATCCGTCGCGGCACGCGAGGTGGGGTTCGAGTTCCTGGTGCTGGTCTCTCAGGAAGCGAACGAGGGCGTGACGCTCGGCACGCCGCAGAACGGCTCCGATCTCGCCAACGCGGTGCTCGTGTGCATGTTCACCGATCCGGCGCACCTCCCGGCGGTGTTCCCGGAAGACTTCACGACCGCGCTCGACCCCGCCGGGGCCGGGGCGTTCGAGGTGCGACCCGACGCCGCGATCGCCGAGCCCGGCGTCGTGCCGGCTCGGGACGGATTCTCCTTCGTGCGTCCGCCCCTTGGGGCCGACTGGGATGACGTCCTCTCGGGCCTCGTGGCGCCGCAGCGCGCCCTCCTGTACGGCGAGCCCGGCGGCGAGCCGGACACCTACGACTGGAACGTCGTCCCGCGCAACGCGGTCTTCTCGCCACAGGTGGTCGTTGGCCTGTGCCTCGACGACACGCCGGAGTCAATGGTCCGGAAGCTCGACGCCAACGGCGTGGTGCTGCTGTCGTTCGTCCTGGTGGACTGCGACGCGTTCGACATCATTGTCCAGGAAGCGAGCGGCGCGTCGCTGCTCGAGCGCCTCGTTCACCTCGGCCGAGATCTGTTCCTCCCGCGGCCGCTGGAAGCCGCGTCGGCGCTCATCCGCCTGGGCCCCGGCGGGTCGGCGGGCGGCTTCAGCACGTTCAGCGTCGACGAGCTGGATGAAGAGGGGGAAGTGGCGCAGGGCTTCGGGTCCGTTCCTGAGGAGGGCATTCTCGATGAGCCGCTCAGCCCGTTCACCGTCACAGTCACCGGGAACGGCGCCTCGATCGTCGGGGTGGCCGTGACCGTCACGGCCATCGCCCAGACCAGCGGCGAGCCGGTCAAGCTGGAAGGCACGACGACCGTGGTCACCGACGGGGCCGGTGTGGCGCTCTTCGACGATGTCGCCGTCACCCTTCCGGGGGCCATCTTGCTGGTGGCGAACGGCACGGTCATCGGCCGGCCCGGCATCGTGGTACCGGAGGCGGTGTCGGACAAGGTCAGCATCAGGCGGCAGCTGAACTAACGAGCGGAATGCGCGGACGTATCGAGGGCGCCTCCGGCTTCCGGAGGCGCCCTCCCGCGTTTCAGGCTACCTGCCCGACCGGGCGGGCGCTCCGCCACCCCCACCCTTCCCGCGCGTCCCTCGCCCGCCTCCTCCGCCCACTCTGCAACGCATAACCGACAATTGCGCAACCACTTAGGCGGCACGTCAGCAATTGATTTCCGGCTCGGTTCACCGTATATTTAGCGGACCTCGGAAGGGGTCGCTCGCGGCCCCTTTTTCCGTTCACACCAGGACGCCCATGACCGCACCAGACAACTCGCCGCAGTCCTACTCCTCCGATTCGATCCAGGTCTTGAAGGGACTCGAGGCCGTGCGTCGGCGCCCGGGCATGTATATCGGGTCCACCGGCGCGCGCGGCCTTCACCATCTCGTCTACGAGGTGGTGGACAACGCCATCGACGAGGCGATGGCGGGGTTCTGCGACCGGATCGACGTGATCATCCACCCGGACGACAGCGTCACGATCGAAGACAACGGGCGCGGCATTCCGGTGGACATCCACAAGGCGGAGAAGCTGCCGGGCGTCGAAGTGGCCATGACCATGCTGCACGCCGGCGGAAAGTTCGACAAGAACACCTACAAAGTCTCGGGCGGCCTCCATGGCGTGGGCGTGTCGGTCGTGAACGCGCTGTCGGAGCGGCTGGAGGTGTGGGTGCGGCGGGACGGCAACGAGCACCACATGGCGTTCGAGCGGGGTAAGACGGTCCAGAAGCTCGAGATCACCGCCAAGGCAAAAAAGTCCGGCACTAAGATCACGTTCCGCCCGGACCGCCAGATCTTCAACGAAGGCGTCGGCTACGACTACAAGACGCTGGCCACGCGGCTGCGGGAGTTGGCTTTTCTCAATTCCGGCGTCACGCTCACGCTCACGGACGAGCGCGCCGAGCGGCCGCGGCAGGAAACGTTCCTGTACAAGAAGGGCATCGTCGAATTCGTCGAGTATCTGCGGGCCAACCGCAGGCCCCTGCACGCCAAGCCGATCCATTTCCAGACCACCAAGGACGAGGTGGAGATCGACCTGGCGATACAGTACGACGACGGCTACCAGGAGAACGTCTTCTCCTTCGTGAACAACATCAACACGCACGAGGGGGGCACACATCTCACCGGGTTCAAATCGGCGCTCACCCGCGCGATCAACGAGGTCGCCAAGAACAAGGGCTTCCTCAAGAAGGAGAATTTCACGCTCTCCGGCGACGACGTCCGGGAGGGGCTCACCGGAGTCCTCCACGTCAAGGTGAAAGAGCCCCAGTTCGAGGGACAGACCAAGACCAAGCTGGGGAACTCCGAGGTGGAGGGGATCGTCCGGACCGTCACGTATGAGCGGCTCGTCAACTATTTGATGGAGACGCCCTCGGCCGCGCGGGCGGTGATCGAGAAGGCGGCGAGCGCGGCGCGCGCGCGCGAGGCCGCGCGGAAGGCGCGCGAGCTGGTGCGGCGCAAGAGCGCGCTGGAGAACGGCATCCTCCCGGGCAAGCTGGCCGACTGCTCGCTGACCGACCCGGCGATGTGCGAGTTATACCTGGTGGAGGGCGACAGCGCGGGTGGATCGGCCAAGCAGGGACGCGCACGCGAGTTCCAGGCCATTCTCCCGTTGCGCGGCAAGATCCTGAACGTGCAAAAGGCGCGGATCGACCGGATTCTCTCGAACGAGGAGATCCGCGCGATGATCACGGCGATCGGGACGGGCGTCGGCGAGGACGACTTCAAGGTCTCGGAGGCCCGTTACCACAAGGTCATCATCATGACGGACGCGGACGTGGACGGCGCCCACATCCGTACGCTCTTGCTCACGTTCTTCTACAACCAGATGCGGCCCCTCATCGAGGCGGGCTACATCTACATCGCGCAGCCCCCGCTGTATCGTGTCGCCAAAGGAAAAGAGGAGTTCTACGCGTACGACGATCGCGAGCGGGACGAGTACGTCAAACGCCTTTCCAACGGCGCTGGCGGCAAGGGGAGCGTGTCGATCCAACGTTACAAGGGGTTGGGCGAGATGAACCCCGACCAGCTGTGGAAGACCACGATGGATCCCGAAACGCGCACCGTGCTCCGCGTGGAGCTGGAGGACGCCGTCCGGGCCGCCGAGCTGTTCGAGACGTTGATGGGCGACGCGGTGGAGCCGCGGCGGGAGTTTATCGAGGAAAACGCGAAGTACGTGAGAAACCTCGATATCTAGCGGCCCCACCACTCCAACCCCAGAGACCGTTGTTGGGGAGTGGGGGGCCCGACTGCCGATTGCCGACTGCCCGCAGTATTGACGGAACCCAACCCGCATCTGCATTCTCCGTCGCCATGGAATTTCGCCGCTGGCATCGCGCCTACGACGCCGACGTCGCGCCCGAGGTGGCTTTCGAGGACCTCACGCTCTCTCAGTTCCTGGCCCGCTCCGCGAGCGCGTTCCCGAGCCGGCCGGCGGTCGTCTTCGCCAACGGACGGCTCACGTACGCGGCGTTCGCCGAACAGGTTGACCGGCTGGCCACCGCACTCGCGGCGTTGGGCGTGCGGCCCGAGAGCCGTGTCGCCGTGCACTTGCCCAATCTGCCCCAGTTCGTGATCGCGTACTACGCGATCCTGGCGTTGGGAGCGCGGCCGGTCCCCACGAATCCGCTCTACACCGTTCGGGAGATCGAGTACCAGTGGAACGACGCGGGCTGCGAGACCGCGGTGACGGCCGACTACCTCTACGCCGCGCGAATCGCGGGCGCGGAAGCCCGGCTGCCGGTGCGACACTTCGTCATCGCAACGATCCCCGAGTATCTGCGCTTCCCGCTGAACTTGCTCGCGCCGCTCAAGCTGCGGCGCGCGCGGCCTCAACCGCTGGTGGCCCGCGTTCCGCGCGGAACCCACATCCACCGCTTCCGCGACCTGATTCGCCGCCACGAGCCTACCCCGCCGCGGGGCGAGCCCGGGATGGACGACATCGCCACGCTGCTCTATACCGGCGGCACGACGGGCCTCTCCAAGGGGGCGATGCTCACGCACCGCAACCTGTCCTACAACGTGCAACAGCTCCGGGCATGGATGCCCGGGCTGGTCGCGGGCGGCGAGGTGATGCTCACCGTGCTGCCGCTGTTCCACTCGTACGGTCTGACCGTGGCGATGAACAACGGCATCGCGATGGGGGCCACGCTCGTCCTGCTCCCCAACCCCCGCGACATCGCCGCGATGGTGGAGGCGATCGCCAGGCATCGTGTCACGCTCGCGCCGGCCGTGCCGGCCATGTACAATGCCGTGATCCATCACCCCCGCATCGACTCGCTCGACATCGCGAGCGTGAAGATGTGCAATTCCGGATCCGCGCCCCTTCCCGTGGACGTCCTGCACGAATTCGAGCGGCGGACGGGCGCCAAGATCACCGAGGGATTCGGCCTCACCGAGACGTCGCCAGTCACCCACTCCAACCCGTTCGAGACGCGGAAGGTCGGGAGCATCGGCGTCCCGCTGCCGAGCACGGACGCGAAGATCGTGGACGTAGGCGACGGAGTGACCGAGGTGCGGCCGGGAATGGAAGGCGAGCTCCTGATCCGCGGGCCGCAGGTGATGCCGGGCTACTGGAACAAGCCGGACGCCACCGCCGATATCCTCCGCGACGGCTGGTTGTACACCGCCGACCTCGGCAGGATGGACGACGATGGATTCTTCTTCATCGTAGGCCGCAAGAAAGACATGTTGATCTGCAGCGGGTACAACGTGTACCCCGACGAAATCGACCGCGTCCTCATGGCCCACCCCGCCATCCAGGAGGCCGCCACGATCGGGATTCCCGACGCGAAGCGCGGCGAGACCCCGAAGTCGTTCGTCGTGGTGGCCGCGGGTCAGCAGCTGTCAGCGGAGGACGTCATGACCTACTGTCGGGAAAACCTGGCCGTGTACAAGGTCCCGCGATTCGTTGAGTTCCGCCCGGAGCTGCCCAAGAGCTCGGTGTTGAAGATTCTCCGGAGGGAGCTCCGCGCACAGGAGCTGGCCAAAAGCGGTACGGCGATGCATTGAGGCGCTACGCGACCCTCGACGACGTCCATCGGGCCGTGGTCGCGTGCACGGCGTGCCCGCGCCTGCGCGATCACTGCCGCCAGATTGCCCGTGTCGGGAAGCGCGAGTTCCGCGACTGGACGTACTGGGCGAGGCCCGTTCCGGGCTTCGGCGACCCGACGGCTCGGCTTCACATCGTCGGCCTCGCGCCGGCGGCCCACGGTGCGAACCGCACGGGCAGGATGTTCACCGGCGATTCGTCGGGCAACTGGCTGTACGACGCGCTCCACCGGTGGGGCTTCGCGAGCCAAGCCGTTTCCGAGACGCGGGACGACGGCCTTCGCCTGCGGGACTGTTACATCTCCGCGGCGGCGCGGTGCGCGCCGCCCGCCAACCGCCCAACGCTGGAGGAGCTGCATCGTTGCCAACGCTTCCTCGAGGCCGAACTGCAGCTGCTGCGCCGGGCGCGGATCACGCTGGTCCTCGGCCACGTGGCGCATCGCCAATGGCTGGAGGCCGCAGGCTGGTGGACGGGCCGGCCCGCCGCGGCACGACCGCACTTCGCACACGGGCAGCTGCACCGTTTGCCCGGCAACCACACACTGCTGTGCTCGTACCACCCCAGCCGCCAGAACACGAATACCGGGCGGCTGACCTGGCGGATGTGGGATGCCGTGTTCCGAGCGGCGAGGCGGGAGGTGGACGGAGCATGAGCAGCGAGCGGTGGGCGGTCGGCAAGGCTGAGTACCCGTGGTACGGTGCCCGGTGGACGGTGCCGTTCGTGACCGCGATGCTCCTCGTGCTCACCACGCCCCACGCAGCCCGGTCGCAGGTCGCCTTCCATCCAACCACCACGACACCGGCCGCCTGGGAACGATTCGCGGCCAGGGTGGTAAACGCCACCGGCGACACGACGATCGTCGAGGTGCGCGTGGACGTTCCCGGTGCCGTCACCGTCCTCGGCGTGGAACCGGTGCCGGGCTGGGAGGCGGTCCAGGTTCCCGGTACGGATTCGACGCCCCACCGCATCACTTGGCGCGGCGGGACCGTCGCGGCCGGCGACCTGCGGGAGTTCAGTTTCCTCGGCAGGGTGGCGGGCGACGCGGGCCGCGCGACCCTCGTCTTTCCCGTCGCCGTCACCCGGGCGAACGGCGACACCGATCGACGGTACGCGGGACGCGTCACGATCGAGGGGCCGACGCGCCTCTCGGCGCGCGGCGCGTTGGCCATGGCCGCCGCCGCGCTGGGCCTGGCGCTGGTCGCCCTGCTGGTGGCACTTTCCCGGCGCGCGCCGCGCACCAACTAGCGCGTCGTCCCAAACCACCACGTCCTCGAAGGAGGAGCGCGATGCTCATCTGGCTGGTCCCCGTCGGCGTGTTCTGGACCGTGATCTCGACCTACCTGGGGGGCATGTCCGTCGACGTCGAAGGCGGCGGCGGCGTGCGGCAGATCCTGGGGCTCTTGGGAACCTTCATCCTGTACCTGGTGGTGTTCGGCGTGCTTCGGCTGGCCCTGGGCGGAATGGGCAGCGCCATCGGCGGGCTGGCGCTCCCCCTGATCGGGGCGATCGCTACGCTCCCGCTCACCGCGCGGGCGGGCTTTGGGATCCTCGGTGTGAAGCTCCGGAAGGTTGAAGCGCATTGAGGCCGTGAGGAGTGAGGAAGTGGGGATCACAGCGCCTGAGCGCACGGGCGGAGCGGGCAGGGGCTCCCTCCGCCAAGGCTGGTCGCGCCCGCGCCAATGACTTCCGGGCCTTTTCGCTTCTCACTCCTTACTTCTCAGAGCTTGTGAAGTAATCGGCGCCGCCCACTCCTAACTCCTCACTCCTGACTCCTCACTCCTTACTTCTCTTCTTACTTCTCACTCCGTAGGGTGGTGTCCGCCGGGACCAGATCGTCGACCTTCCATCCGTAGAGGTGGTACACGGCCTCACTCCCGGCTTTGCGCACCCAGAATCCCGATGCGGTGGAGTCCAGGGCCAACGCGAGGAGGGTGTCGCCGCGGAGACCGAGCAGGGTGACACGGCGGTCGGGCGACGTGAAGTCGGCGGAGTCCGCCTGGGCGGGGGTCGCGAACGACACGCCCTGGGCCGCGAGGCCGCGGTAGGCATCGAGCGCGCGGCGCACGGCGGCGGTGTCGGCCGCGGCACCGTCGGCGAAGCGCCAGCCGCCTTCCGCGCGGGTGAGGGTGTACGCACGCCCCGCACGCTCGGCGGACATCGTTGCCACGCTGTCCGGCTCGACGCGGCCGATTTCTTTCTCGCGCCACGCCGGCACGTCCCGGTCGAGCATGGTCGCGAACTCGCCGTGCAGGAGATAGACCTCGTTCTCACCCGGCCGGCGGACGTAGCGCGTTTGGAACCCCTGTCCGGCATGGCCCGCGATGAGTGACGCCAACACCACGCCTCCGCCCACGAAGCGCATGTGGCGGCCTTCGGCGCTGTCCACCCCCATCCGCCCGTGCGAAGAGGCGCTCTGCGCCACGAGCTCGCCCCGAAGGGAGTCGCCGAGCGCGTTGAACAACGCTTCGACGCCGGTGCGGGACGCCTCGAAGCCGTTCACACGCCACGCGCCGCCCGGCGTGCGGCTCAAACGAATGGTGTCGGACGGCGAGACGATCTCGACAGTATCGACGTCGGTGACGGCGAGGGGAGGTATGAGCTCGATCCGGGCCAACCGGTCGCTCCGCCGATTCACGATCTCCATGACGCCCCACAGGAACAGCACCGCGACGAGGACCACGGCGACGCGCAGGAGCTGCTTCGCGCTCATGCGACCTCCGGGACGGATCGCGGTCGATAGATCAGCCGCGACCGCCGCTTACGCCGCCAGAGCCGCAGGACGCCCGCGAGCGACAGGAGCAGCGGCACGCCGATCAGGTTGCCGTACTTGATGGCGTCGCGGGCGACGTCGCTCTCCAACACGAGCGTCGGCGGGCTGCGGTCCTTCGCGCGGATCGAGATCAGCGCGCTCTCCTGGGCCAGCCAGTCGACGGCGTTGAGGGCGAACACCACGCCGGAAGGCGATCCCTGCGCGAAGCGGTCGGACACGAAGTCGGCGTTGCCGACGATCACGGCCCGCGCGGGACCTTCCGCCGAGTCGTTGGCCGCCGCGTCGACGAGCGCCGCCACGAGCTGGACGGCCAAACTGTCCTGGGGAAAGTCGCGCCGCTGCGGCGCCACGAAGACCTGGGCCATTTCCTTGCCGGCGGCCCGGCTGGACGTCAACAGGGGCGTGACCGTGCCGGGCACGGCCCGCGAGGTGTCGATCGTGCTGGCCCACGGCAAGAGGACGGCGTCGATGTCCCGGTTGACGGTCGACGCCCGAGTGCTCAGGGCGCGCATCCAGAACGGGTAGGCGACGATGAGTTGAAACTGTCCGCCCTGCGCCGGCGCCTGCACGCGCTCGTTGGAGGCCAGGTCGTACACCATGTCCGAGCGGATCGTGACGCCCAACGGCTCGAGCACGCGGTTCCAGAGCACCGGCGCTGGCTGGGCCATGAATCCCTGCGGCGCGCGCTGCATGCCCGACGCCATGACCAGCAGGCCCCCACCCCCGTCCAGGAACGCGCGATACGGCGCGACCGGGAAGGACGGCACGACGCCTGGGTTGCCCACCATCACCAGGGTCGCGACGCCGTCCAGCGCCGGCGCGGAATCGTACGCCGAGAGGGACCGCACCTCATAGGTCCGTTCGAGTTCTTCGCGGAGCATCTGGAACGAGCTCCCGCTGCCCGGCTCGGGCTGCGTGACCAGACCCACGACGGGGCGCTCGGTCCGCGTGAGCGACCGGACGAAGGACGCCAGCCGGTACTCGAGGTCGTCCGTGCGCTCCACGAAGGGAATGCTCTCCGCGCCGTCGGCGTACTGTACGGCGATCCCCAGGTATCCTTCCTTGACCGACAACTCGGACTGCCCGATCACGTTGAACTGGATGGGTGGGATGCCGAGGGACCGGGCCTCGCTCGCCGCGTCCTCGTCGTCGGTCGGGTCGAGACTCAGCACACGGACGTTGGACCCGCCCGCCGACTCGATGTCCCCGAACAAGTCTTCGATGTCCCGTTTGACGAGGGAAACGGTGGGCGGCAGCTCGGGGGACACGAACAGCTTGAACGTGACGAGATCATCGAGCCCGCGCAGGAGCTCTTTCGTGTACGGCGACAGCGTGTATGCGTTGCCGGGCGTGAGGTCGAGGCGGCCGCCGATGTGCCGACCGAACAGGTTGACGACGACCAACGTGATCGCGATCAGGGCGGTGCCCAACCGGAGCCGGCCGCGCGTTTCGCGGTGCGGCGACAGACGCTTGCCCATGACGGCCAGATGCGCGAACGCCAGGAAGATGGCCGCGAGCGTGACGAAATAGACGGCGTCGCGCAGGTCGATGACGCCCCGCGCGATGTTCTGGAAGTGCGACAGCACGCCCAGGTTCGCGGCGACGGTCGCGAGCACCGGCGGCAGCCCCACGATCAGTGGGTTCAGCCCCACCAGAATGAGCGGGAACATGACCGCGACGGCGAGGATGAACGCGGTGATCTGGTTGCGCGTCACCGACGACGCCCACAGGCCGACCGCCGAAAGGCCCGCCGCGAGGAGCGCGGCGCCGACGTACTGGGCCACGATCACCCCGACCTGGAGGTCCGCCCCAAACGACAGCCCGATTGCCACCGGGACGGTCAACGCGAGAGCGCTCCACACGAACAGGAGTTGCCCGAGGTACTTGCCGAGCACGAGTTCCAGCTCCGTGACCGGCTGCGCGAGCACGACCTCGAGGGTGCCGCTCCGGGCGTCCTCCGCGACGGCCCGCATGGTTACCGCCGGGACGAAGAACAGGAAGGTCCACGGCAGGAACTCGAGCATCGGGCGCAGCGTCGCGACCTGCACGAGAAACAGCTGCCGGAAATACAGAAAGTTGGTCACCGCGAGGAACACCACCAGCAGGATGTAGCCCGTCGGCTGGTCGAACAGCGCCCGGAGCTCGCGACGCGCGATGTGCCACGTCATCTGCGGGCTCATGTTACCTCCCCCCCGCCCGCGGGTGCCGGGACATCGGCGACCGGCACGGCCTCGGCACCCTCGCGGGTCAGGTCCTGGAACAGGTCCTCGAGGGATCGCGATTCCTGGTGCAGCTCGTACAGCGTCCACCCCCGGTCGCGCGCCAGCTGGAAGACCGCCGGCCGGATGTCCGATGCGGCGTCCGCCGACACGGAGAAGCTCTCGCGGCCGCCTTCCCGCGAACCGGTAGGCTCCACACCTCGCACCCCCGGCAGCGCGGCGAGCGCGGCGCCCACGCCGTCACCGCGCGCTTCGACCGACACCTGGACCACGCCTGCGGCCTGGGCCACGAGGTCCTCCACCGGCCCTTCAGCCGCGATCCGGCCGCGGTGGATCACCAGCAGCCGCGAGCACGTGTGCTGGACCTCCGAGAGGACGTGGGTGGACAGAATGACCGTCCGCTCGCGACCCAGGTCCGCGATCAACCGGCGGATCTCCACGCGCTGGTTGGGGTCGAGTCCCTCGGTGGGCTCGTCCAGCACGAGGAGATCGGGCCGGTGGAGAATGGCCTGGGCGAGCCCGACGCGTTGCCGGTAGCCCTTGGATAGCTCGCCGATGGGCCGGTAATACACCTCCGGGATACCGGTCCTGGCCACCGCCTCGTCCACCGCGGCGGCGCGCTGGAGGCCCGTCAGGCCACGCAGCCGGGCGACGAACGCCAGGTACTCCTCGACGAGCATGTCGGCGTACAACGGGTTGCTCTCGGGAAGGTATCCGATGCGGCGCTTGGCCTCCCGGCCGCTCTCGCCGAGCGACACACCGTCGAGCCGCACGTAGCCTTCATCGGGCTCGTAGAACTGCGTGATCATGCGCATCGTGGTCGTCTTCCCGGCGCCGTTCGGACCGAGGAATCCGACGACCTGGCCGCGGTCCACGGTGAAGGTCACGCCGGATACGGCGGTCACTCCGTTGAACCGCTTGGTCACATGTTCCAACGTCAGCAGCGGCATAGACGACGAGCGGGCATTGAATGTCGGACAGGATGGTCCGCACCGCAGGGATCGGGCAGGGATTCTAAAGGCCCCCGGCCGGCGGTTCAACCCTTGCAAAGTGCCCCGTACCCTGTACTTTACTACACAAAGTGCTTTGCTTTCGCCCCCGGGACCGAGGAAACGCCGTGACCATTCCGACAGAAGAAGACCGGCAGCAGCAGGCCAAAGAGACGCTGGCGTACATCCGCCGGACGATGGAGTCGGCATCCAGCTTCACCGCGGTCTCGGGCTGGGGGCTGGTGGGGGTCGGCGGGGTGGGATTGCTCGCGGCCTGGCTGGCGTGGAGCGGCGGCTCCCCTGCGGACCTGCGGGTCTGGCTGCCGGCGGCCGTGGTCTCGATCACGGCGGCGACCGTGGCCAACGCGGTCAAGGCACGGCGCCTCCAGGCGCCCGTCTGGTCGGGGGCGGTGCGCAAGACCGTGTGGGTAATGACCCCGGTGCTCGCGGCGGGGGGCCTGCTCACGTTCGCGCTCGCCCGCGAGCAGGTGATGCAGCTGCTGCCTGGCACGTGGCTTGCCCTCTATGGCGCGGGCGTCAGTGCGGGCGGGACGTTCTCCGTGCGGGCGATCCGGGGGATGGGGCTGGCGTTCCTGGTGCTGGGCGCCGGCGCGTTGCTCTGGCCGGACTGGGGGCTCGCCTTTCTGGCAATGGGGTTTGGCGGCCTGCACGTCGGGGTGGGCCTCGACATCGTGTGGAGACACGGTGGGTAGCTCCGTCTCCGACGAGCTGGATCGCCTGATCCACGAGCGCGTCCGCCTGGGCATCGTCTCGGCCCTCGCCGCGGAGGAGAGCCTCAGCTTCGGGGACCTGAAGAAGATCCTCGGGACGAGCGACGGGAACCTGAGCGTGCACGCCCGCAAGCTGCAGGAGGCCGGATACATCAAGGTCACGAAAGGCTTCGAAGACCGGAAACCGAAGACCGAGTATCGTCTGACGCCCAAGGGCCGCCGGGCGCTGGAAACCTATTTGGAGCGCATGGAAGCGCTGCTGAGCGAAGCGCGCGACGCGTTGGAGCGGACATGAGCGGACTGCACGTCGGCATCATCATGGACGGGAACGGCCGGTGGGCCCGCGCGCAGAACATGCCGCGCTGGCGCGGGCACCTGGCGGGGGTCGACAGCGTCCGAGATATCGTTCGCGGCTCTCCCGACCTCGGGATCACGACCCTCACGCTATACGCGTTCTCGAGCGACAACTGGAAGCGCCCGCCCGCGGAGGTGGGCCGGCTGTTCTGGCTGTTGCGTGAGTACTGCCGCCGGGAACGCGCCGAGCTGCTGGACAACGGCGTGCGCGTCACCGCCATCGGCCGGCGCGACCGCATCCCCGCCTCGGCGGGGCGCGAGCTGGCCACGACCGAGCGGGCCACTGCGCGCGGCACGCAGTTGCACCTCCGGCTCGCCATCGACTACGGCTCGCGCTGGGCGCTTACCGAGGCGGCCCGGCAGATCGGTCGCTGGGTCGAGGAGGGGCTGCTCACCCCCGACGACGTGACCCCTGATGTCGTGCGCCGCCACGTCTCAGGTGGTGTGCCCGATCCCGACCTCATCGTCCGGACGGCCGGCGAGCAGCGCCTCTCCGACTTTCTGCTGTGGGAATCGGCGTACGCCGAGCTGTACTTCACCTCCGTCCTCTGGCCGGATTTCCGGCGCGCGGACCTCGCCCTGGCGCTGTCGGAGTTTCACCGGCGCGAGCGGCGTTTCGGCGGGATCGGCGAGCCGCGGACCCAGCGCGCAGCGAGCTGACGCGCCGCGCGGCCTGACTGTGTCAGCACGCGGCGCGATTGCAGATTGCAGATTTGAGAATGCAGATTTGAGGTAGTAGGTTGGTGAGCCTACGGGCCTCGGCCAAGCCTCCAAATCGCCGATCGTCGATCGCCAATCTGCAATCGGGGTTCACATGCGCGTCATCCTGGTCGGCCTCCTGGCGACGACGGTCGCCGCCTCTCTCCTGGCGCAGGAGCCGACGCCGTCGCCGGGCGTCCTCTACAATCGCCTCCTCATACGCAATGCGCGGGTGGTGGACGGCACGGGGAATCCCGCGCGCGGGCCGTTCGACATCCTCGTCGAGGGCACGCGGATCAGCGCGATCCGGCCGTACCGTCCGGACACAGCGGTGGACGCCGACCGGGTGATCGACGCCGAGGGCATGTACGTGCTCCCCGGCGTCGTGGACCTGCACGGGCATATCATGTTCAGCCGGAACGGCGAGCCGCTGCCCAAGGATTACGTCTACAAACTGTGGCTCGCCCACGGGATCACGACCGTACGGGACCCGGGGTCGGGCGAGGGCATCGACACCATCGCGCACCACGCCCAGCTCTCGGCGGAGAACCGCATCGCCGCCCCGGCGATCGTCCCGTACGCGGTGCCGCGCGGCGAGACGCCGGCCGAGGCGCGCGCGTCGGTGCGCGACCTGCGGGAGCGGGGTGCTCAGGGATTGAAGGTCTTCATCCTTCGGCCGGACACGTGGGAGGCCGTGGCCGACGAGGCCAACCGCCTCGGCCTCCCGATCGCCACGGACATGAAGATCCAGGAGCACGATGCGCTCGACGCCGCTCGCCTGGGCGTCCGCACCATCGAGCACTGGTACGGAATCCCCGACGCCGCGATCCCGGGCCCCCAGGACTTCCCGGCGGATTACGTCTATGACGACGAGCTCGACCGGTTCCGGTGGGCGGGCGACTTGTGGCGCCAGGCCGACCCGGCGTCGGTCTCGGCGGTGCTCGACACGATGCTGGCGCACGGCATGACGTGGGACCCGACCCTGGTGGTCTACGAGGCGAATCGCGACCTCACCCGCGCGCAGAACCTGCCGTGGTTCCGGGACTACGCGATGCCGAACGTGCTCGCGTTCTTCGCGCCCGATCCCGAACGGCACGGGTCCTACCATTTCGACTGGACCACCGACGACGAGACGATGTGGAGGGAGAACTTCCGCATCTGGATGCGTTGGGTGCGGGAGTACGGCGCGCGGGGCGGCAACGTCACGGTCGGGTCGGACGCCGGATTCATCTACAACCTGTACGGCTTCGGGACGGTCCGCGAGCTGGAGTTGCACCGCGAGGCCGGGTTTCATCCGCTCGAAGTGATCCAGCACGCCACCTCGAACGGGGCGAAGGCCCTTGGCCTGGAGCGCACCGGTGTGCTCCGTCCCGGGTTCGAGGCGGATCTCATCGTCGTGGACGGCAATCCGCTCCACAACCTCAAGGTGCTCTATGGAACCGGCGTGACGGTGGTGGAGGACGGCCGGGCGGTGCGACGGGGCGGCGTGCGGTACACGATCAAGGACGGCGTGGTGTTCGACGCCCCCGCATTGCTGGCGGAAGTCCGTGAGATGGTGCGGGGTGCCACACCGCACCCGCAGGCGCCGTGACCCTCCTTTGGTGCCTTCTGGCGCTTGCCGCCGCCGGCGACCGGCCCGCGGAGGTCACCTGGCGGCCAGCGGAGCCGCGGCAAGGGTCGTTCGCCGTGGTCACGGTCCGGCCGGAACCGGGTGGTGAGCCGGTCACGAGCGTGACCGGCATGCTCGCCGGACAGCCGCTGCACTTCGCCCCGACGGGCGACGGCGGGTGGTGGGCGATCGGCGCGGTCCCGGTGGACACCCGGGAGTCGTTGCCGCTGACGATGACGCTGGAGCGGCCGGGCGCGGACGGCGAGCACGTCTTCCACCGCATACCGGTGCGCCCGGCCGCGTTTCCCGTCGAGACCCTGACCGTGGCGCGGCGGTTCACCGAGCCGCCCGATTCGGCGCTGGCGGCGCGGATCGCCGTCGAGTTCGCCGCCGCCCGCGAGGTCTCGCGCCGCTCCCACGAGACACCGCGGCTCTGGGTCGGACCGTTCACCCGCCCCGCCGCAGGGCGCGTCAGCAGCCCCTACGGCGTTGGCCGCGAGCTGAACGGCACAGTGCAAAGCCGCCACACCGGCGTCGATCTGTCCGGGCGCCGCGGCGATCCGGTGGTCGCGGCGAACCGCGGGGTGGTCGCCCTGATCGGGGACTTCTACTACGCGGGGAACGTCGTCTACCTCGACCACGGGCGTGGTCTGGTGACGGCCTACCTGCACCTGAGCGCCGTCGACGTCGCGCAGGGCGACACGGTGACCGCGGGGCAGCCGATCGGCAGGATCGGCGCCACGGGCCGGGTCACCGGACCCCACCTGCACTGGATCGCGCGCTACGGCTCGGTGAGCGCGGATGGGCTGTCGTTGCTGGAGTTGGAAGTGCCTGAAAGCCGGCAGTCGGCAGTCGGCAGTCGGCCATAGGGTAGCGGGGGCGCGGCCGACTGCCGACCCCAGGCCGCCGACTGCCTGCCCCACTCACTTCTCCCCCCTATTAGCTTTCGTTGTTTGAGTTCGAGCAATCCCGTGGACGTCTCGATCGATCGGATCAAGGAAGCCCTGGCCGGGCGGTACGTCGTCGAGCGTCCCGTGGGACACGGCGGCATGGCGACCGTGTTCCTGGCCGAGGAGCGCCATCCGCCACGCAAGGTGGCGATCAAGGTGATGGATCCGTCGCTCTCGGACCGGCTCGGTCGTGGACGATTCATTCGCGAGATCGAGATCGTCTCCACCCTCACGCATCCGCACATCGTGCCCATCTTCTCCGCCGGCGAAGCGGATGGGTTCTTCTTCTATGTCATGCCGTACATCGCGGGCCATTCGCTCCGCCAGCACCTCGCCGAGCAAGGGTCACTCGGCCTTCACGAGGCGTTGCACGTGGCGCACGACGTGGCCGACGCGTTGGACTATGCGCACGAGCACGGCATCGTGCACCGGGACATCAAGCCCGAGAACATCATGCTGGCCGGCGGCCACGCGATGGTGACCGACTTCGGGATCGCCAGGGCGTTACATGCGGCGGCGGGGCGGGACGCCAAGCTCACCGTGGCGGGCCTGCCGCTCGGCACGCCGGGCTACATGAGCCCCGAGCAGGCCACCGGCAGCGCGGAGATCGACTCCCGCAGCGACACGTACAGCCTCGCCTGCGTGCTGTACGAGATGCTCTACGGCGAGCCGCCCGGCGCGAATCCCAGCAGCGAAGCCCTGACCCAAATCCACCGCCGGCGGGCGGCGGACCGGGCGGCGACGGTGGATACCGTCCCCAAGACGATCGACCGAGCGCTCTTCACCGCGCTGTCCTGGAATCCCGGTGACCGGTTCACGACCACGCGCGAGTTCGCGCGGGCGCTCGCCGGCGGCGGCGACACGCCCCAGCCGCACACGGCGATGCGGTTTGCCACGACCCCGGCGGCTCGCCCCCCGGCGAGGTCGATCGCGGTCATTCCGTTCGACAGCCTCAGCACCGACCCCGAGAACGAGTACTTCGCAGACGGCGTCACCGAGGACATCATTACCCAGCTGTCGAAGATCCGCGGGCTGAAGGTGACGTCGCGGACCTCGGTCATGCGATACAAGGGCGGTAACCGCAGCCTCCGGGAGATCGGGAGCGAGTTGGGTGTGGCCACCGTTCTCGAGGGATCGGTGCGCCGAGCGGGAGGGCGTGTGCGGGTCACCGCGCAGCTCATCGATGTCGAGTCCGACGCCCACCTGTGGGCGGAGACATACGATCGCGATCTCACCGACATCTTCGAGATCCAGAGCGACGTGGCGTCGAACATCGCCGAGGAACTGCGCGCAACGTTGACGCCCGGCCTCCGAGCGGAGCTGCGACGCCGGCCCACGGAGGACATGGAGGCATACACCCTCTATCTGCGCGGCGTCCACTACAGCGGCAAGCTGACGCTGGACACCTCGCAGCGGGCATTGCGGTGCTTCCACGAAGCGGTGGAGCGCGACCCGCAGTTCACGCTCGCGTACCTCGGCCTGGCGAACACCTACTTGACGATCGGGATGGGGGTGGGGCCGATGTCGCCTCCTGAGGCGTTCCGACAGGCCAAAATCGCCGCGGAGCGGGCTCTGGCGATCGACGACTCGCTGATCGAGGCCCGCGGTATTCTCGGATCGGTGCACACGTGGTGGGATTGGGACTGGGAAGCCGCGGAGGATCAGTTCGAGCGCGCCAACGCGTCGTGTACCGAGTGCCAGCGCCCCTACGTGCAATTCGGTTTCTACCTCGCGGCCCGGGGATACCACGAGGAGGCGATCCACGACGCCAAGGTGGCGCTCGACCTCGATCCGGTTTCACAGATCGTCAACACGCACCTGGCCATGCAGTATTACTGGGCGCGTGACTTCGACCGAGCCACCGAGCAGATCGTGCGCACGCTGGAGCTGGAGCGGGACTCCCCGCCGGCGCTGTACCTGCTCGGGTGGATCCACACCTTCCGCGGGCAGCACGACGACGCGATCGACGCGGTCGAGCGCGCGCTCGACGCCGGCGGGCGCATCTCCCCCTACCTCGCAGGTCTCGGCTGCGCCCTCGCGGCTGCCGGCCGTGCTGACGACGCGCGCGCCGTTTTGGCGGAGATGGAGACTGCGCGCGGCCGGCAGTACGTGTCGCCGCGCGACCTGGCCCTGGTGCACGCCTGTCTCGGCGAGGATGACGAGGCGATTCACTACCTGGAGCGCGCGTACGAGGAGCATGCGCCGTGGATGTCGTTCCTCGCCGTCGACCCGATGTGGGACCGGCTGCGGGACGACCCGCGTTTCACGGCGATCGTCAGGAAGATGGGTCTAGCCCCCCCGCAGACAGCAGCGGCCGGAGCGTCCGCCACATCGTCTCCGCGATGATCCGCTGCCCACGGGCGGTGGGATGGATTCCGTCCGCCTGGTTCAGCGTCGGATCGCCCGCCACGCCCTCGAGCAGGAACGGGATCAGCACCGCGTCGTTGGCGCGCGCCACGTCCTCGAACACGGTCCGGAACGCTTCCGTGTAGTCGTCCCCCAGGTTGGGGGGGGCCTCCATGCCCGCCACCACCACCGCGACGCCCGGATGGCGGTCGCGCGCGCGCGCGACCAGCTCTTCCAGATTGCGCTGCAGCGCCCGGGTGCCGAGCCCGCGCAGGGCGTCGTTCGCGCCGAGCTCGACGACGAGTACGGCCACCGGCCGGTCGAGGAGCCAGTCGATCCGGCGCAGCCCGCCCGCCGAGGTCTCACCGCTCACCCCAGCGTTCACCACGCGGTATCCCAGCTCCAGCGAGTCGATCCACCGCTGGATCCAGGCGGGATAGGCTTCCGTTTCGTCCAGCCCGAAGCCGGCGGTGAGACTCGTGCCGACGAACAGCACCACCGGACGGTCGTCGTCCCCCACCCCCTTGGTGGCGCCGCCACCAGCCTCCCGCCGGTCGGGCGCAGACTGGCACGCGGCGCTGAGCGCCGCCGAGGTCACGACGAGTATCTTGCGGAACATGATGGTCATCGCGGAGCACCTCAGCCGAAGCTACACGAGCGGTGGCCGCCCGCTCACGGTCTTGAAGGATATCAACCTGGCGGTCGAGCCCCAGGGTTTCGTCGCCATCGTTGGCCCGTCGGGAAGCGGGAAGACCACGCTGCTCGGCGTCCTCGCCGGCCTCGAGCGCCCCACCACCGGCACGGTCCGTCTCGACGGCCAGGACCTCTCCGACCTTACCGAGGACGACCTCGCGCGGTTCCGCGCGGCGCACGTGGGCTTCGTGTTCCAGACCTTTCAGCTCATTTCCACTCTCACGGCGCTGGAGAACGTCCTGGTCCCCATCGAGCTGCGCCGGACGCTGACGGGTCGCGACGGACGGCAGCCCGCGGCCCGCGCCGCCGAGCTGCTGGAGCGAGTCGGCCTCGCGGCGCGCCTGGACCACTATCCCGCGCAGCTTTCGGGTGGCGAGCAACAGCGGGTGGCGTTGGCCCGGGCGTTCGCACACGAGCCCAAGATCCTCTTCGCCGATGAGCCAACGGGCAACCTCGACGCCGAGACCGGACATGCGGTGATCGACCTTCTGGTCACGTTGAACGCCGAGGCCCGCACGACACTGCTCCTCGTGACACACGACCCGGAGCTGGCCGCGCGCGCGCATCGCGTGGTCCGCCTCGCCGCCGGCACGGTCGCCGCCGACTCCGGGGTCGCGTGACGCCGTTCCCGTTCGCGATGGCCGTGCGGGAGAGCCGGTCCACCCGCCGGCGGCTCGGCCTGTACATGGGATCGATTACGCTTGGGGTGGCCGCCCTGGTCGCGATCAATTCCTTCCGCATCAACGTGACGGCCGCGATCGAGGGCCAGGCGCGCGCCCTGCTCGGCGCCGACCTCGAGCTGCGAACCCGCCGCCCGTTCGCCGCCCCCATGCGCGGGCTGCTCGACTCGCTCGAGCGCGCCGGGACTCCGGTATCCTACGTCACGAGCTTCGGCTCCATGGCCCGCGCCACGCGGACCGGCCTGACCCGGCTCGTCGAGGTGCGCGCCCTGACGGGGGATTTTCCGTACTACGGACGCATCGATACCGACCCGCCCGGGGGCCGCGGGACGCTGGAGCGGGAGGCCGTGGTGCTCGCAGATTCCGCGGTGCTCGTGGCGCTCCAGATAGCCGTGGGCGACTCGCTCGCGATCGGCGATGCGCGCTTCCCGATCGCCGCCGCGCTCGTCAGCGTTCCGGGCGAGATCGGGATCCTCACCGCCCTCGGACCGCGGGTCTACATCCCGGGCCGGTCGCTCGAGGCGACGAATCTGCTCCGGTTTGGCAGCCGCGCCACGTACTTCGCATACCTGCAGCTCCCGGCCGGCGAGGTCGAGCCTTTCATCGAGCGTCACCGCGAGCTGTTCGGCAGCCAGGGGGTCGGCTTCGACTCCGCGGCCGAACGGGAGGAGGAGCTGACCGAATCACTCGCGATGCTGGCTCGCTACCTCGGATTGGTAGGGTTGATCGCGCTTCTGTTGGGCGGGATCGGCGTTGCCAGTGCGGCACACGTCTTCATGAAGGATCGGCTGCGCACGGCGGCGATCCTCCGATGTCTCGGCGCGACGTCCCGCATCGTGTTCGTGACCTACCTGCTCCAGGCGGCGCTGCTGGGGCTGGTGGGGGCGGCGTTGGGAGCCGGCCTGGGGTTGGTCGTGCAATCGGTCTTGCCCGGCGTGTTCCGGGAGTTCCTGCCGCTCCGCGTCACCACACACATCCACTGGCCCACGGTGTTCGTCGGTGTGGGCGCGGGCGTCTGGGTTGCCGCCGTGGTGGCGCTCCGCCCGCTCCTCGCGGCGGCGCGGGTGCCGGCGCTCGCGGCGCTCCGCCGCGACGTCGTGGAACGGCCGTGGAGGAGTCGCCTCGCCACGGCGCTCGTCGGGCTCGTGCTCGCGGCCACGGTCGTGGCGCTGAGCGTGTGGCAGGCACCCACGCGGCTCGTTGGGTACTTCTTCGCGGGGGGCGTTCTCGTCACGACCCTCGTCCTGTGGCTGGTGGCGCTCCTGCTGATCGCGGTAACCCGACGCGCCGTGCCGCGACGCGCGCCGTTCGTGCTTCGCCAGGGAATCGGCAACTTGTTTCGCCCCCAGAACCAGACCGTCGCCGTCACGCTCGCGGTGGGGTTCGGGGTCTTCCTGCTCGGCACGCTCGCCGTCGTGCAGGAGAACCTGCTGGGCCGGCTCGCTCTCAACACCGCCGGGGATCGCCCGAACCTCGTCCTGTTCGACATCCAGCACGACCAACGAGACGGGGTCGAACAGATCGTGCGCGCGCGGGGCCTTCCCGTGGTCGGCACGACCCCGATCGTGCCGTCCCGCATCGCCCGGCTGGAGGGGCGACCGGTGGACAGCGTGCTGGCGGATACCCTGAGGGGCGTGCCGCGGAGCCGCTGGGCGCTCCGCCGCGAATACCGCAACACCTATCGGGCCACGGTGGCGGACGGGGAGCGTATGGTGGCCGGCGTGTGGTGGGACGGGGACGGGCGGGAGCGGCCCGCCGGATCCAGCCCCGCGCCCGACGATCCGGCGCGGATCTCGTTGGAGGAGGACCTGGCCGGTGAGTTGAACGTGCAGGTGGGCGACCGCATCACGTGGGACGTGCAAGGCCGGATGATCGAGTCGGTCGTCACGAGTCTACGCCGGGTCGACTGGGTGCGGTTCGAGCCGAACTTCTTCGTGGTGTTCGAGCCGGGCGTCCTGGAAGAGGCCCCGCAGACGTACGTGACCCTCACCCGCGCGGGCGACGCCGTGCGCAGGGCCGAGCTGCAGCGCGACGTCGTGACGGTGTATCCGAACGTTTCGGCCGTGGACTTGAGCCTGGTCCAGGACACCCTGGACCGAATGATTGGAAGCGTCGCGTTGGCCGTACGCTTCATGGCGTCGTTCTGTATCGCGAGCGGGATCATGGTGCTCGTCGGCGCCGCCGCCACGACCCGTTTCCAACGCCTCCGGGAGAGCGCCCTGCTCCGCACGCTGGGCGCGCGGAGCCGCCAGATCATGCACATCCTCTTCGCCGAGTACTTTGCGCTGGGCTCCCTCGCCGCCTGCACGGGCGTGGGCCTCGCGGTTGCCGCAAGCTGGGCGCTCGTGCGATTCCTGTTCGAGCTGCGCTTCAGCTTGCCGAGCGTTTCACTCGGGATGTTGTGGCTGGCTGCCGTGATGCTGACTACGGCGGTGGGGATGCTGGCCGGCAGGCGGACGGTGCGGGAGTCGCCGTTGGTGGTGATACGGGAGACGGCCGAATAGGGGAACGTGCCGGGAGCAAGGAGCAACGAGCAAAGCGCAAGCTCACCTTCCCGGCACCGCCGCCACGATCCTCGCCGGCCCGCCGCTCCCTCCTTCGATCTTCATGGGCAGGGCGACGACGAACGCACCGGTGGGCGGCAGCCGGTCGAGGTTCGCCACGTTCTCGAACGCGGGGATATTGGCGTCGAACAGGATACGGTGGGTGTCGAACGTGCTCGACTGGCCGTAGTCGATGCTCGGGGTGTCGATGCCCACGGCGTCGACCTGCCGGGCCGCCACGAGCCAGCGCGCCGCGCTGGAATCGAGCCCCGGGAAATGCAGCAGCGGGACGGCCTCGGCACCGCGCCGGTCGGTCCCCAGATACGACGCGGGATCGGGCCACCGCGTGCCCCAGCCGGTGCGGAACAGGACGAGGGCGCCGGCGGGAAGCGGTCCGTGGGCGGCCTCGAAGGCCTCGAGGTCGGCCGTGCGGATTCGGTAGTCGGCGTTCCCGTTCGCCCGTGCGCTGACGTCGATCACCACGGCCGGCCCCACGAGCATCTGTATGGGGATCTGCTCCGCGGTGCGCCGCCCGGCCGCGAAATGGATCGGCGCGTCGAGGTGAGTGCCCCCGTGCTCGGCCGCGCAGAAGTTGTTGGCCGCGTAGTAGTACCCGCCGGGCGTCACCTCGGCGGAGACGACGTCGAGGCGGAACGGCTCGGCCGTCGGCCAGTAGATCGTGGCGTCGTTGAACGGATGGGTGAGATCCACCCATGCCGTCTCGGAGCGGAACAGCTCGGCGATCGGATCCCCTTGGTCCGGGGGCGGACACGCGGCACCGGCCGCGATCGCGATCGCGGCCCCCGCGGCGAGCCGCGGCATCAGCGCCACCGGTCTCCCTCGGGCGGGCTCCACTGCTCGTCGTCATCCCAGCGTGCCTTCCATTCGCCACCCGCCCATTCGGGATCGCCGGCCGGCGCAGCGGGCTCCGGCGCGGGCGTCGCGCGCTTGGAGAGCCCCAGCCAACCGCACTGGAGGCACCAGCGCCGCTCGATGCGGAGCGCGCGGAGGGCCCCCGGCGTCACCAACGACAGCGTCGCATCGGCGCAGCGCGGACATTCGGTTCGTCGTGGCACCAGGAGCCAGACGACGCCCAATACGAGCACGACGCGCAGCGCGACGGTGGCGAGCAATACCGAGACGACGACCGTCGACACGTCCATGGATGTAGGTTGCCGTTACCGGAAGATCCCGTCAAGCGACCGCCCGCACGGGCTGGCGTCCGGTGTCCCTCCGCCGTTGATTTGTCACATGCCCGAAGGCCCGGACAAGAAGCTCATCGTCGTGGGCGACCGCGTGCTCATCGCTCCGGAAGAGGGAGAGGAGCGTACGAGCGTGGGGCTCTATCTCCCACCGACCGCGATCGATCAGAAGGCGGTCCAGAGCGGCCGGATCGTGGCCACCGGTCCGGGAACCGCGGTGTCAGCGCCCACGGAGATCGACGAAGAGCCGTGGAAAGACGCGTTCTCGGAGCCGCGGTACGTGCCGATGCAGGCGCGCGAAGGGGACTACGCGCTGTTCTTCCGCAAAGCGGCCGTGGAGATCACGTTCGAGGACAAGCGGTACCTCGTCGTGCCGCAGGCGGCGATCCTGGTGCTGGTGCGGAAGGACGGCCGGCCATTGGACGATTTGTGATTCGGCCCGGGGGGCGGCGCGCGGCGTCCATCCGTTCCCGCCGTCCGTACCCCGCGCGACGAGCCGGACATGTCTCTGCTCATCATCCTTCTCGCTCTCCTCGCCGTGCTCTATTGGTTCGTCAGGCGACCAGCCCGGGCGCCCGCGGGGACGCGCCGCGGCGACGTGGATGACGAGATCTTGTCGGCGGCCGAGGACGAGGTGCGCGACGTGGATACCTTCGCGGCGCCGCAGGACGCCGAAGAGGAGCTGAGGGATTGGGGACCGGGAGCGCCGAAGTGACGACGATTGGAGATTGGCGATTGCAGATGGCAGATCGGCGATTGTATCGCTGTTGTTTGTTGGCCCGGACTCCTACCGATTCTCCAATTTCCAATCTCCATTCTCCCATCTCCATTCGCCCTGCCTGCTGACGCGGCGATCGACCAGCGGTAACGGCGCGCCCGGCGATTGCTCCGCGATCTCCACCGCCCGGCCGAGTGCTTCGACCCCGATCCGTAAAACAGCTTCATCCCGTCCGTACACCGTGGCCACCGGCTCTCCTCGCTCCACCTGATCGCCCGGCTTGACCGTGATCTCGAATCCCGCGCCCGGATCGATCACGTCCTCCATGGTGCGCCGGCCGCCGCCCATCTGGACAATGGCGTTCCCGATCGCGCGGGGCTCGATGCGCGCCACGTAGCCCGTCCGCGCCGCCTCGAACACGCGCTCCGCACCCGCCTGCGGGAGGAGCGCCGGATCCTCGACCACGGCGGGCGTACCGCCCTGGGCCTCGATGATCTCCTGCAGCTTTCGCGCGGCGCGGCCGGAGTGGAGAGCGTCTTCGAGCGTCTGGCGTGCGGCGTCGCGGTCGGCCGAGGCCCTGGCGAGGAGCAACATCTCGACCGCGAGGGCATAAGTGACCTCGAGGAGGTCCGGCGGTCCTTCGCCGGTCAACGCGAGGATCGCCTCCTCGGTCTCGAGCGCGTTCCCGCATGCCCAGCCAAGCGGCCGGTCCATCGCGGTGAGCAGGGCCACGGTGGGGCAGCCGCGCTCCTCACCCAAGCGGATCATGGTGCGTGCCAACTCCAGTCCGTCTTCGGGCTCGGGGAAGAACGCGCCGCTGCCAACCTTCACGTCGAGCACGAGGCCGTTGAGGTCCTCGGCCAGCTTCTTGGACATGATGCTGGCGGCGATGAGGGGAATGGCCTCGACGGTCGCGGTCGCGTCGCGCAAGGCGTACAGCTTCTTGTCGGCGGGGGCAATCTCCGGTGTCTGTCCCAGCATTGCGCACCCGATGCGCTCCACCTGCCGGCGCGCCTCCGCGAGCGACAGGTCCGTGCGGAACCCTGGGATGGACTCCAGCTTGTCGAGCGTGCCGCCGGTGTGCCCCAGCCCGCGTCCGGACATCATGGGCACCGCCACGCCGCAACTCGCCACGAGGGGCGCCAGCACGAGGGACACCTTGTCGCCGACGCCGCCGGTGGAGTGTTTGTCGATGCGGGGAGTCGGGAACGCGCCGAAGGCAAGCCTGGCACCCGACGCCAGCATGGCGTCGGTGAGGGCCGCGAGCTCGCTGGCGGCGATGCCTTTGAGTACCACTGCCATGAGCAGCGCGGCCATCTGATAGTCTGGAACCTGCCCGGCGGTGTAGTCGGCGATCAGCTCCCGCCACTCTGCCGGCGTGAGCTGCTCGCCGTTGCGCTTGCGCTCGATGAGTGAGCGGACGAGCGTCAGATGCGGCCCTTGAGACGCTTCTTGAGGCGGCGGCGGCGGGTGCGGAGCTCACGGCCCGCTTCGTCGCGCCAATCTTCGAGCTGGTCGCGGGCATCCTCGCCGAACGCCCGGAGCCGGCCACCCAGCCGGCGCCGCACGACTTCGCCCCGTTCCGGCGCGAGCATGAGGGCGACTCCGGCGCCGATCAACGCCCCAAGCACCACCCCCGTCAGGAACGCACCGGCTCCCGTCCCGGCCGACTCCTCGTATTCTTCGAGCTCGTCGTCGTCTTCCAACTCGTCCTCGTCGTCGACGAGGTCCAGATCCGGATCGCGCGCCATCGTCTCCTCCTGCTGTTCGGGGCGTCTATCCCGTTGGATCATAGCCCCTTGACGGTGCTCCGTCGAGGCTGTCAACTTGACAGCCGCTTTCGGTGTGGCGGGGCATTACGCGCCGGCGACGCCACGACGAACCCCTCTCATCCGAGGACGCATGGCCGAGACGCCGACTGGAGCCGCCGTCGACGTTGAACAGCTCGAGACGCGCATCAAGGAGCTCGAGCACGAACGGAAGCATCTGCTGGCGATCGTGGAAATCCTCCAGGAGATCTCCGGCACGCTGCATTTCGTCGACGTCCTCCAGGGTATCGCCCGCAAGCTGGGTGAGAGCTTCGGATTGGATCGCTGTTCTATCCTGCTCGTGGAGCGCGGGATGAGCATGGCGCGCCTCGTCGCGTCCTACGAGGATCCGACCATTCGCAACTACTTGATCGATCTGGAACGCTATCCCGAGCTGCGGCGCGCGCTGCGCTCGAACGAGACCGTGTACATCCCGGACGTGCAGGCGGATCCGGAACTGAAGCACGTGAAGGGCATGCTGGCAAACCGCAAGGTCCGCTCGATCACCGTCGTGCCGATCGCGTGGCGCGGTACCGCGATCGGCGCCATTTTCCTGCGCACGTTCCGCGACGGCCCGCCCTTCTCCGAGTCCGACGTGCGGTTCACGCAGGTGGTGGCCAGCCTCGCCGCGAAGGCCCTGCGCAACGCATACCGCTACGAGCGCCTGTTGAAGCGTGGCGGGCCAGAGACGGACGACGCACGGCAGGAAGATCTCCGGCGCGTCGCGCTCATCGGCTTTCTCCGACGCCTGTTCGACGCCGTTGGCCGGGAGGAGGGTGGTTGGGTGGATGGACAGCTTTCCCAGACGTCCGGCGAGGAATTGGACCGTCTGGTGGAGATCGCGATGACCGTCATGCGCGAAGAAGCGAAGGGCGCATGAGCGATCTTGCGCGGTCCCCACAAACGCCTAAGTTGGGGCCTTCCTCGCACGCCGCGGCGGTATGAACTCCACGTTACGCGACAACGGCATGCTCGGCTTCGGGCGACGGGCGCTGCATCAGAGCCGGGAAACGCTGCAACGCGTCGTCGGCGACGACGCGCCGGCGTGCCTCCAGGAGATCGGCTCCGCCACCGGAGAGGACGTCTATCGAGCGTTCGCGGCGTGGCTCCCGCGCCACACCGCGGTGGAAGATCCCGGCGAGTTGGATGCCGCGCGGCTGGGAGAGGTCTTGTCGACGTTCTTCACCGAGATGGGCTGGGGCGAGCTCGTGGTGGAACGCATCGGCATGCGCGGACTGGAGCTGCGCTCCTCCGATTGGGCCGAGGCGGACCCGGGACTCGGCGCGACCTACCCCACCTGCTTCCTGTCTTCGGGTCTGCTCGCCGACTTCCTGACCCGGCTGGCGGGTGCGCCGATCGCGATCATGGAAGTGGAATGCCGCTCGCGGAACGACGAACACTGCCGTTTCTTCGCCGGCTCACCCGAGACGCTCGACGCGGCCTACGATGCGATGGCCCAGGGAGAGGACTACCTGTCGGTGTTCGGCGGCTGAACGCCCGGCCACGACGTACCGCCGCGCAATTCCTCGAGCTTCTCCGCGTAGTCCGGCCGTACCACGAGCTGCCCGCTCACGATCACTTCCCGGTCCCACGGCAGAATGATGAAACTCTCCGTTGCGAGCGCGTAGAAATCTGTCTCATACCGCCCGGTGGTGAACGAAACCGCCGTGCGGATCTCGGCGGGTGCGAACTTCTTCACCGCGGCTTTGGCCAATTTCAGCGTGTCGCCCGTATCGCACGTTTCGTCGACGATCAGGATCCGCCGACCGGTCACCGAGGGCGGCGGCCCTGAGACGAGAATCGGGCGCTGCGCCGCGTGCCGCCGCGTCACGGCCATGGACGCGAAATCCCGCTGGAGGATCGACGCGACCACGACGCCGGGAATCACGCCGGCCTTGGCCACGCCGAGCACGATCTCCGGATCGTAGCTCCCGGCGATGCGCAAGGCGAGCGCTCGGCACAACTCGCCGAAGAAGGTCCAATCGACCTCGAGAACGTCGCGGCCATCACCGGGGAGAGGCGCCATGGGGTTGGGGATAGTAGCCGGGCAGGGGACGATAGACAAGCGAGTCCGCCGCCACCTTGCTTCGGCCTGTTGTTTTCGCATTCGGGGCAAACTATCTTCCCCGCTCGGGATGGGATTCTGGAAGCGTGTGTTCGGAGGCCGTCGCGGCGATCTCAAGCCCCAGCGACTGGACTACCTCAATGAAGCGCTCGCCCTCGAGCGCCAGGGGGATTACGACGCCGCCCTCACCTCCTATCGGCTCGCCCTGCGCGACCATCCTACCGATCTCCGCGTGCTCCAGAACATGGCCATCGCGTTCACCAAGACCAATCAGTTGGACGAGGCGATTCGTTTCTATCAGAAGGCGCTCGAAATCGATCGGAACCTCGCCGGCGCGCACTATGGGCTGGCGTTTCTTCTCATCCATCGCGGCGACACCCAGGCCGCGGCCGACCACCTGCAGGTGTTTCTGGCCCGCCCCCCACGCGGCCCGGACGCCGACAAGTGGGTGGAGCACGCCCGCGAGACCCTCGCCCGGCTCCAGTAGCGTGCCGGCGCGCGCGCTCATGCTCGCCGCGGCGCTCACCGCCTGTACCGTGATCACCGGCGACCCCAACCGCATCGTGGCCATCGACCTCCTGAGCCCCGTCATGCCACGCCTCGAGGAGGGCAACACCCTGCAGCTCGAGGTCCGCGTGCTCGATGCGGAGGGCGACGTCGTCCCGGACCCGCCGGTGACGTGGGTGGTGCTCGATACCGGCCAGGTCGGCTTCACCATTCAGGAACAGGGCGGGCTGATCACCGCCGCCGCGCCCGGCGCAGGGCGGGTCCAGGCGCGCGTCGAGGAGCTTCGCTCCGGCGTCATCTCGGTGACGGTCACGCCGGCACCCGACAGCCTCGCCGCCCCGGGAGACGTTCGCCTCGTGTTCCCCACCGCCGACCCCACCTCCCCGCCGCTCGTGACCCTCGTTTTCGATCTCACGACGACGCCCGGAGAGATGCTGGCGCTCGCGGGAAAGGTCGTGCGCTACACGACGGTGGAGCCTGCATCCGGAGAGCCGGCGGCCGCGGGGTTCGCACTCGTGGGTGGCGAGGATCCGCACGTCGTTGACGCCACCACGGGGGCGAACGGGGAGGCGTCGGTCACCGTCGAGGTCGCCGATCCGGCGGCGCTCCCGGACAGCGCGATCATCGACGCAACCGCCGTCACCGCGATGGGTACGGAGGTGTCGGGGTCGCCGGTCCGGTTCATCGTCGTCTTCGAGGCCGACAACTGATGTCCCGACGCTCCCACGGAGGGCATCCGTGAACGCACCCCAGACCATCAATCAGTTGTTCTTCCAGGCGGTCGACCGCTACGCCCGCAAGCGAGCCGCCCTGCGGCACAAGGTCGGCGGCTCGTGGCTCGACGTCCCGCACGACGAGCTGGCGCGCCGCGTCCGTCACGTCGCCCTCGGATTGCGGGAGCTCGGGATCGGCCCGGGGGACCGGGTGGCGATCCTCTCGCACAACCGGCCGGACTGGGCTATCGCGGACTATGGCTGCCTGACGGCCCGCTGCGCCGACGTCCCCATCTACCCCACCCTCACCGCGAGCCAGGTCGGATACATTCTCAAGGACTCCGGCGCGCGGGCGGTGATCGTCGAGGACCCCGACCAGTATGCCAAGGTCGCGAAGGAGCGCGGCGAGCTGCCGGATCTCGAGCACGTGATCACGATCGCGGGGAGCGTACAGGGCCCCGGCGTCCGGACGTTCCAGCAGCTCCAGGAGCTGGGCGCCGGCGCCGAGACGAAATACCCCGACTACCGACGCGAGGCCGAGGGCGCGGCACAGGACGAGCTGGCTACTCTCATCTATACGTCGGGAACCACCGGTCCGCCCAAGGGCGTCATGCTGACCCACCACAACTTTGCGTCGAACGTGGTGGCGTCCCTCAAAGTCCTGTCCGTTGGCCCGGACGACTCGTGCCTCTCGCTGTTGCCGCTGTCGCACAGCTTCGAGCGTACGGCGGGACACTACGTGATGCTCCACGCCGGCGTGTTGATCAACTATGCCGAGAGCGTGGACATGGTCCCGGCCAATCTGCTGGAGGTGCAGCCCACCGTGGTACTCTCGGTGCCGCGCCTGTTCGAAAAGATCTACGCGCGCGTATTGGAGAACGCGACGGCGGGCGGGGCTTTGAAGCGCCGGATCTTCTTCTGGGCCAGACGGAACGCGGAGGCGTGGGCCGATCTGAGGCTCGCAGGGAAGCCGATCCCCAACACCCTGGCCGTCAAGAAGGCGCTGGCGGACCGGCTCGTGTTCGGGAAGCTTCGGGCCAGGACCGGCGGACGCATCCGCTTCTTCGTCTCAGGTGGGGCGCCGCTCAGCCCCGAGATCGCGAGGTTCTTCTACGCCGCCGGACTCCCGATTCTGGAGGGATACGGCCTCACCGAAACGACGCCCGTGATCAGCGTGAACACACTCGACGCCCTCAAGATCGGCACCGTCGGCAGGCCGATCCCCGGGGTGGACGTGCGGATCGCCGATGACGGGGAGATCCTGGTTCGCGGCCCCAACGTGATGAAGGGCTACTACAACCGGCCCGACGCCACCGCCGAGGTCATCGATCCCGAGGGATGGCTGCACACCGGGGACATCGGCCAGCTGGACGCGGACGGCTTTCTCAAGATCACCGATCGCAAGAAGGACATCATCGTCACGGCGGGTGGGAAGAACATCGCACCCCAGCCGATCGAGAACATGGTCAAGACGAACAAGTTCGTCCTCAACGCCGTCATGATCGGCGACCGCCGAAAGTTTCCGTCGATGCTTGTCGTTCCCAATCTGGACGCCCTGCGCGTCTGGGCCGGCGAGCGCAACCTCCAGATCGACGACCCGGAGCGGTTCCTCCGTTCACCGGACGTGGTGGCGAAGGTGGAGCGTGAGGTGATGGGCAATCTGCGCGACCTGGCCAGCTACGAGATGCCGAAGAAGATCGTGCTCATCGAGAAGGACTTCACGATCGAGGACGGCGAGCTGACCCCGACACTCAAGGTCAAGCGTCGAGTCGTCGAGGAGAAGTACAAGGACCGGATCGACAGACTGTACGCGGAATGAAACGGTAAGAAGTGAGAAGTGAGAAGTAATCGGCGACGGGGCGCGACCAACAGCGGCGTGCCCTCAGACTCCGTCACTCGACTCCTCACTTCTCACTCCCCATTTCTCACCGTTTCATACCCACCCACATCCCCCGCCCTTCCGCCGTCGGCTCGACGCCGCCCGGCGGCCGGATCCCTTGCGTCAGCGCGACGAGCCGTTGTCCGCGCAGCAGCAGGCGAGCACCTTCGTCCAGCCATGGCGGCACGGTGTGCTCAGCGCCGAGCACCACCCCGCGGGCCATGCCCGGTCGTAGCGGGATGGTCCGGCCGCACCGGAGCAGGCTCACTGCCGGCGACGTCGCGGTACCCGGGGGGGCGCCGAACCCGACGAAGCGCACTCCGGGCATCGCTCCCGCCAACGCCGGGGCGAGTTGGGCTGCCGAACCCAGCAGCACGACGTAGCCTCCGGGGCTCTCCAGACCCACCAGCGCCTGCACCGCGTGCGGATCCGGGGGAGGCGCGGCCGGCGACGCGCCCGGTGGCCAGCTGTCCCCGCCGAACTCCGCGACGCCGCCCAGGATCGGATACTCTCGCCGGCATACCGGACAACCAACCGATCCGGCCACCACGTCCCGACCCGCCATCACCTCGGGAACGAGCACCACGTTCGACAGTTCGTGGGGCTCGGGGCAACGAAGGAACTCCGCGAGCTCGATGAACACGCGGCCGACGATCAGCGCTTGGGACTGACCCGGAGGAGATCGATCATCGCCCGGTGCGGGCGCGTCACGACGAAGAGCACCGCGTCGGCGACGTCCTCGGGCTGGAGCATGTCGGCACGCTGAGGAAGGTCGTCCCGGCGATCGGGATCGATCGGGTCCCAGAGTCGGGTGTCGGTAGGCCCCGGCGACACGAGGCTCGTGCGGATTCCCGTGCCCGCAACCTCCGCCGCCAGCACTTCGTGGAGCCCCCGTAGGCCGTACTTGCTGGCGCCGTAGGCGGCATTGCCGCGAAATGCCTGATGGTCCGCGATCGAGCCGATCGTGACGATGTGCCCTTCGCCCACGCGCACCAGGTGGGGCAGGAGGGCGCGGGTCACGAGAAACGGCGCCACGACGTTGACCGCGAGCTGCTGCTGGAACTCTTCCGGCGTCGTGTCGACCAGGGGCTTCAGGAGGAAGGCGCCGGCATTGTTCACCACGATGCGAGGAACACCGACGCGCTCCAGCACACACCCGATGGCGCGGCTGACCTCATCGGGAACGGTGACGTCGCAGCGCAGATCGAAGAACCCGTCGTCACGATCGGCGAGAGTGCGCGCGAGCCGCACGACACGTGCTCCCGCTCCTTGGAGGGCTTCGGCGACGGCCAATCCGATGCCACGACTGGCGCCCGTGACGAGCGCCGCGCCCGCGAGCGCGCTCACTCGAGCCAGCTGCCTCCGTGGGCAAGACGAAGGAACTCGTCGCGCGTCTTGCCGTCGTGAAACGAGCCGCGGAGCGCGCTCGTGACGGTCTTCGAGTTCTGCTTCTCGACCCCGCGCATCATCATGCAGAGATGATAGGCCTCGATCACGACGCCAACCCCCAGGGGATCGAGCACGCGCATCACCGCATCGGCCACCTGGTCCGTCAGTCGCTCTTGCACCTGCAAGCGACGGGCGAACACGTCCACCACCCGGGGGATCTTGGAGAGCCCGATGATCTTGCCGTTGGGAAGATAGGCGACGTGGGCTTTGCCGAAGAACGGCAACAGGTGATGCTCGCACATCGAGTAGATCTCGATGTCGCGGACGAGCACCATGCTTTCGTGAGCCTCCTCGAATACGGCGTCGGCGACGATCTCGTCCACGGACTCGCCGTACCCCTTCGTCAACCAACGCAGCGACGACTCCACACGCGCCGGCGTGCGGCGCAACCCTTCCCGCGCGGGATCCTCGCCCAGGAGCTCCAGCATCCCATGCACGAGACCGCGAAAATCGACGTGCTCGGGGGGCATGCTCAACGGGACGATCTTCGGATCCCGCTCGGCCGCATCCCCGGCCTGGCGTGGTGTGGTCAGTGGTGCCTCCGGTCTACTGTGGCCCATGCAGGCCGTCTGGGTGGTATCCTAGTACGTCGACGGGGGGATGGAAAGGAAGCGATACGGTTACGGCGTGGGCGACGGAGCAAAGAAAATGCGGGGTTGAAGAGGGTTTATTGCAGCCCGATCACGCAGGAACCGCGCCATGGCCGAGGCGTCTGCTCTCCCCACTCGGAGGCTCAGCATCGGCTTCAGCACCAGGCGCGTCGTCGAGCTCTGTTGGCGCAATAAGTGTTACTCTTCAGCCCCGCGAAACGCGCACGAATATAGGCTGGCGGGTGGGGGGAGGTCAAGCAAACATTTCCCGTACCTCGAGCGTGGAGAATCGGCCTTCATGAACGTGATGAGCGTCACGGCGGCGGCGTCCCTGGTGCTGTGGATCGTGTTGGCGTTTGTGCTCTCGCTGCCCACCGGCTGGGTGCACGTGCCCCTCGCGGCGGGGATCGTGCTGCTGGCCATGGGGATCGTCACGGCGGACACACGGGGCGGCGCAGCGCCCGGCGGGCGGGACTAGATCTCCCAGTTGGAGAACAGCACTTCCCCCTCCGGAACTCGTGTCTCCGGGTAGCCTTCCAGCGTCATACGCAGGTCCGTCCAGCGCACGCGATAGTCGCGCTTCATCAGCAGGCGGTACGCGGCGGCGTACGACGTCTGGCACCGGACGGCCACTCGTCGGATCCCGAGCCGCGCCGCGCAGATCTCCAGCGCCGTGAGCAGGCGGTCGAGCGCGTCGTCGGAGTCGGCGAACAGCTTGAGCACGCGCAGCTCGTCGGCGGGCCGGGCGTCGGCGAGCGGTGCGGAGTGCCAGAGCGCGAACCCCGCGAGCGCGTCGTCCCGCTCGACGACCACCGTGTCGCCGATTCCCAGCTCCCACGTCAATTCCAGCTCGCGGCTGAAATCGTAGCCGGGAGCCGAGTGGTCCAGACGGGTGCGGCAGCGCGCGACGTGCGCCGCGCGATCGTCGGGCGGGAGCTCACCGAGCAGGAGGAATTTGCCCCGCACCCGCTGGGCACGCGCGTTCCCGGTGAGCGTGATGGTCAGGTACTGCGGCAGGAAGCCGAGGCGACCGTAGAAGCCGATGTTCTCGACGGTGCGCGGCATCGTCTCCAGCCCGATGGTGCGAACGTGCTGACCGCGGAGCCATTCGATCGCCACCTCGACGATCGCCCGTCCGACGCCGAGGCCCTGGCGGTCGTTCCGCACCGCGAGCGGCCCCATCCAGCCTTCGACGCCGGAGTGGTGGGCCACGTTGAACGCGACGATGGTCCCGCGCTCGTCGTCCCACCGCATTGCGCCGTCGCCCGCGTCCTCGATGGCATACCGCCAGATCGCGGGATTGAGTTGCGGGACGCGGACCCCCACGAGCCCGTCCCGGCGGTAGCGGTCGGTGAAGGCCTCCGAGAAGACGCGATTGAGCGCGGCGATGTCCTTGATCGTCACCTGCCGCGGTCCGCGGAGCGCGCCCTCAGGCCGCCACATCTTCATCGCCCGCCACTCCCGGATCGTCCGCGACCACCGCCGCCCCCCGGGTGGGATCCAGCTCCACCCGGATCACCCGGTCCACCCCGTCGCGGATCGACTCGATGTGCGTGATCAGGATGACCTGCGGGAACCGGTCGGCCAGGTGCCGCAGGAGCGCGACGACGTTGTGCCGCCGCTGTTCATCCAAACTGCCGAATATCTCGTCCAGCACAAGCAGCGAAAGGGGCAGGCCCGCGCGCTCGGCCACCATCTGGCTGATGGCCAGCCGCAGGACCAGGTTGGCCACGTCCTCCTCGCCCCCCGAAATGACCGGCTTCGTAACGCCGTCCTCGAGCACGAGGATCTGATACTGCTCGTCCAACTCGAGCTCGGCGTAGCGCCCATCGGTGAGATCCGCCAGAAAGGCCGACGCCCGCTCCGACAGTTCGGGACGCATCTGGGCGTTCAACTCGGCGCGGAGATCCTGGAGGGCGCGGTCCAGCTCATCGTGCAGGCGCAGGTCGCGCTTCAACGTGTCCGCCCGCGCCGCCCGCTCGGCACGGTCCCGCAACCGCCGCTCCGCGGTCTCGAGCGCCGTCTCCGCCGCCTTCAGGTCGCCCCGCCCGGACGCCAGGGCGAGGTCGACCTCGCGCACGGCCTCCTCCGCCACCTCGAACCGCTTGTGGGCGGCGACGTACGCGTCCTCGCTGAATCCGAGGTCGGCCACGGCGCGCTCCAGCTGGGCGACGCGTTCCTCCTTGTCGGACAGGTCCTTCTCGGCGGTTTCGGCCTCGCCGACCAGCAGCTCCGCGCGGGTGGCCTTGACCCGCAGCTCCGCCGCCGACGTGACGACGGGCTCGAGTTCCTTCAGCTCGGCGCGCACGGCGTCGTGGCGCTCCTGATCGTATCGCTCCGGAAGCTCGGCGATCTCGCGATCCAATTCGCCACGACGCACGGCCGCCGCCGCCACGTCCCGCGCGAGCGCTTCGCGGTCCCGCACGCGGGTTTCGGCGGCCGTGAGGCCCTCACGGGCCCGCTCGACCGCGTGGCCGGCCTCCTGCCATGCCTGCTCCGCCGCCTCGACCTCCGACGGGGGCGACGCCAATTGGTCGACGCGCTGCTTGAAGAACTTTCCCTGCACCTCGATCTGCTCGAGCTGCCGGCTCAGCGTGCCGAGCACGGTCTCGAATTCCTCACCCAACGGCCGGGTACACGTGGGGCAGCGGCCGTCGGCGCCTGCCTCGACGATGCTCTGTCGGTGTTCGTGAATCTCTTTGTATTGATCGCGCAGCGTCAGCCGCTTCGTCTCGGCGTCCTGCCGATCCCGCACCCAGCCCGTGCGGGCCTTCTCCAGGTCCTCCTCCGCTTGCCTCAGGCGCCCCCGCGCGTCCTCGTAGCCCTGCTTGGCGGCCGCCAGCTCGGCGGCCACGGCGCCGATCTGCCCCAGTCGTTCCTCGAGCCGTGCCCGCTGGCCGTCGACTTCGCTCCGTTGGCCGACGAGCGACCGCCGCCGGCCCGCCAACCGGCCCTGCTGCTCCAACCGCTCCAGCTCGTCGCGGAGCGGCGCCACTCGGCACAGCTGGTCCTGCAGCGCGTCGAGCCGCGACCGGGCCGTCAGCGCCTCCGCCAGCTCCCGGTCGAGCCGCTCGAACTCGCGGCGGGCCTCTTTCACGTCGCGTACGGCGATCTGGCGCTCGCCGTTCAGCGAGAGAGCGCGGTCCCGGCATTCCACCATGTGCTGCCACGCCGGCTTCTCCGCCTCCAGGGTCCGCACGGCCTTGGCGCGAGTGTTCGTCAAGCGCTGCAGCGCGCGCTTCGCCTCGGCGAGCTGCTTCCCGGCTTCCTCCCGCTCCCGCTCGAGTACCTCGGGATCGGTGAGGCCCTGCAGCAACCCCGCCAGCTCGCCGCGCAGCCCGGTCCGCGCGTCGCGTAACCGGTCCTGCACGTGCCGCAGCTTCTCGTATCCCAGGATGCGGGACAGGAAGCGCGCGCGGTCGGTCGGGCCCATCGCCGACATGACGGCGAGCTCCTTCTGCCCGGTGAAGTACGTATTGAAGAACTCCCCCCGGGTCATGCCCAGGAGGCGCTCGACGCGAAGCGTGACCTCCTGCTGGCTGTTCGCCACCGGCGCGTCGAACCGGTCCTGATACAGCTCGGCGTTGTACAGGCCGCGGACCACGCGATATTCGTGTGCGCCGAGCGCGAAATCCACTTCCACACGCACCGGGGAGCGCGCCTGGGCCCGGTTCCACCGGATGGACTCCCGGCTGCCGCGGGCAGCCGGATTGCCATAGAACGCCCAGGCGATCGCCTCGAGGAGGGTGGTCTTGCCGGCCCCGTTGGGACCGATGATGCCGGTGATCCCGGACCCCAAGACGATCTCCGAGTCCGCGTGCTGCCGGAAGTTGAGGAGCTTGACCCGGTGGAGCCGCATCAGTCCTCTGCCGGTTCCTGCTCCACCTGGTCCATGTAGGCGCGTCCGAGCGCAACGAGCCGCTCACGATCCACGTCGGCGTCGAGCGGGCGGCGCGAGAGATAGTCGATCACGATCTCGGGGAGGGTCTGGCGGCGCCCGGGGGCCCCGACGCCCACGTCGCGGCTCGGCAGCGGGCGCCGCAGGTCGAGGTGGAAATGGAGGGCGTGCGCCTTCCACTCGCGGATCCGTGCGTGATCGAGATCGCGTACCACGGGCCGCGGCACGTCGTACACCAGCTGGCGGACGATCTGATCGGCGATGCCGCCGCGCACCGCCGCCACGCGCTGGGCGATCGCGGCGTCGATCTCCTCCGCGCCGAGCCCCGCGGCGTGCACCGGTTCCAGGTCGATCACGCGGCGGGCCAGCTCCACGGCGCGGAACTCCACCCTCGTCCCCTCGGCGAGATCGGCGAGCAACCACCCCTTCTGGCCGGGGCGGCCGTGTCGCAACTCATCGGCGAGCTGCCCCCACGGGTCCGTGCCGACGTAGTCGAGGGCGCCGCTGAACCACACGTTCTCCCGTACCTGGTGCGCCACATGGTAGTGTCCCAGCGCCACGTAGCTCCAGCTCTCCGCGTGCAGCTCGCCGGGCTCGAGCAGGCGGTCGGCGTACTCCGGCGATGCGCTTTCCCAGGCAACCATGCCCTGCATCTTGGAGTGCATCAGCAACACGTTGAACCGGGCCGGGGACTGCGGCACGAGGGTGGGACGCTCCGCCACCGCGGCGGCGGGCACGCACAGCACCGTGCAATCCAACGCCTCGAACGCGAGCTCGCGCGCGTCGTGCGTGACGGTGTGGATGCCGCCCACCGCTTCGAACAGCTTGAGGATGGAGCCGGTCTCCACCGCGCGCGGCGTATCGTGGTTGCCCGCGATGATCACGATCGGCGCATGCGGCAGCGCCTCGCGCAGCATACGAAACCGCTCGAACGCCTCGAGAATGGCGAGATTCGTGGGCCGCACGGAATGAAACACGTCGCCGGCGATCACGATCAGGTCCGGCCGGGCCGCCGCCACGTCGTCGAGGACGCACCGGAACGCGGCCGTCACGTCCGCTTCGCGCTGGTTGATACCCTGGGCGTTCTGCCGGTAGTACTGCCGGAACCCGAGGTGAAGGTCGGCGAGGTGAGCGAGCTTCACGGGCTCGATCGGGCCTGGTACCGCGTGGTCGATTCCAGGCGCACGGTAACTTCGCCCTCGCCCATCTGACCCTCGCGCTGGCCGCGCAGGCGCGCCCGGACCACGACCCGCGACGCACCCGACACCCACCCGCTCCAGCCCGTTGACCAGATGAGCGAGCCCGACACCGTCCCGTCGTAGCGCACGCCGGGGTCGACCGCCGAACGCTGGGGCTCGAACACGCCGCCAAGGCTCACGTAGGCGAGCGTGTCGCTGGGGCGCGCGACGATGCTGTCGACACGCACGTCCGTCCGGGCGAGCAGTGACTCGTCGGGAAGCGGGCCGGCGCCGCGAGCCACGACGCCACTCAACGGTATGTCGAGCATTTGGAGCCACCGCTCGCCCGGCCGGACCCACCGTCCCGGCAGGGTGAGGTCGGGCATGCCGGCGAGCAAATGGACAAGGATGGCCGCCGCCGGCGACCGGTCGCCTTCGGTACGCCGGATGGTCAGGTCCGCGCCCGGCCATGCCTGCACCCACAGCGTGTCCAGTCCGGTCCAGGCAAACTCGCGCCACGGCTCGGCGCCATCGCGCATGCGGGTGCGCAGCGAATCGAACGCCAGGTGCACCACTGGATCGCCGCTCGGTCCCGACAGGGCCACCTGCACGAACCCTCCCATGTCGACCGTTTCCCGCGTCTGGACGGCAGTATTTCCCGCGGCACCCGGCAGCACCAGGCGCGTGTGGCTCTGGAACAGGCGATGCACCGGGATGTCGAACACGGGCTCGAACCGCAGGAGCACGCTGTCCTGCCCCCATGCCGCCGACAGCGGAACGCCGAGCAGGAGCGCGGGGACCAGCGCGCGAAACGTCATGGACGCACCTGATAGCGGTAGAGGCTGTCGAATCGCGCGCGCGTGCCCTGCAGCGGGCCCGCGCCGGGTCCGCGAAGGAAATCGACCGTCATGATCACGCGCGTCGCGCCGGAGACGTACGCGCTCCACGCGGTGGACCACACGAGGGAGCCGGCGAACGATCCCTCGAGCCGCGTGACGCGCAATGCGGTCTCGAGTCCGCGCTCGGCCTGGGGCGGGTGGAGCGCGCCGTGCATCCGGAGGTACGCCAGCGTGTCGGCCGCGCGGGCCACGATGCTGTCGAGCACGACCGTCGCCGCCCCGGTCAGCTCCAGGACCGGAAGCGGGACGACGTCTTCCAGGCCGGCCGGCGCCCGAAACGGCAGCTCGAGCGTGACGTCTTGCCGCGCCGCGCCGACCACGATCGACGTCTCGGGCAGGGGCACGCTCACGCGGCCCACAAGGCTGCGCAGACGGTCGGCGCGCGCGCCACCCGCCACCGACGAATCGCGCCACTGGAGACCGAGGCGGCGCCGCAACGAGTCGCGCGCAACGAACGCGGTGACGGGACCGGATCCGTCGACGTCGCTGCGCCACGACCCCCCGATCGGCCGCAGCCGCGACCGCAACGAGTCGTAGGTGATCTGCACGACCGCGCGCCGCGGCTCCACCCGCGACACCGCCTCCGTGAGACTCTCCACCTCCGCGACCTCGATGACGACGCTGTCGAAGCCGAAGCCGCCGCCCGGGATCGCTTCCCCGATGGTGGCCGTCATCTCGGTCCACGACACCACGTGGGTGACCGCGCCCGCGCGCGGCGCGTACCGCAGGGTGATCTCCTGCGCCGGCAGGCCGCCGGGCGCGGTCAACGGCGTCAGAACGATCGCCAGCATGTGGCACCACGAAGCGCTACGGCGCATAAGGATCCTCGACATGCTTGAGCGGCTTGGGCCCTGCCGGTCGCTCGACGCGCTCCCGCTGCACGGCCGGCCCCAGGCTCGACGTGAAGAAACCTGTCACGTCTTCCGGGCGAACCCGCTTGGTGGCCAGGAGCGCGCGCCGCACGTCTTCCTCCCGGCGACCGCTGATCAAGTCCTTGATGCGCGCCGGCGCCACACGCCGGTCCAGCGCGGCCAGCTGACGCACCACCGCGTCGTCGAACGGCACGTCCGACGCCGGCGGGAACTGCGCGATGCCCTCCGGACCGGTGAGCACCGCGGGGCGGGGGAACCGGACGAACACCGGCTGGGTGAAATGCGGGTGTCGAACCATCAGCTCGCCTTTGGGGAGCGTGGCGAGCTTGATCCGCGTGGCCGGCGAGAGCACGTGATAGCCGGGCGTGGCGAGCTCGTCCATGTCCATCCGGCCGAACACCGCCGTGCCCGCGTTCCCCACCACCCGGCGGTGCACCTGCGAGCGGAACTGCTGGGCGGCGAACAAGACCAGCCCCAGGTAGCGCCCCCGCTCGGAGATGTCCAGCAACATCTTCCGGACGTACGTGTCGGGCCCGTCGCCGGGCGCGTACTTGTTGAGCTCGTCCACGAATACCACCACGTGGTCGACCCCCAGCTCCCGCCGCTCGAGGTATTCCCGCAGCTTCGACACGACGCGGGTGAACACGAGGTCCTGGCCGAGCTGGTCCATCCCGGCCACATCGATGACGTGAATGCTGCGGTCGGCGAACGACCCGAACGGCAGGTCGCTCACCGAGCCGTCGTCGGTGACCAGCCCCTTGCAGCGCGTCGAGATGTTGAGGAGGCGGTTCCGCACCTTGCGGATCGTCGCGATGTGATGGGTGCGCCAGATGTCGCCGCGGCCTTGCGCCTCGAGCCCGTCGAAGATGGCGCGGAACAGGCGCTCCAGCTCGGTGAAGCTGCGCACCCGATGCGCGTTCCCCCATTCGTCGCGGAAGTCCTTCTCCACCACACGGTCGGCGAGGAAGTCGAGAAAAGCGTCGGCCTTGGCGTCGATGTCGTCCCGGTTGAGCAACACCTCGTGAAAGTCCAGCACCTCCCGCAACCCCCACACGAGCGGCTGCACGTCACCCACGAGGTCGGGGTGGCTCCGCAGCGTGTTGAGGTTGACGCCGTCGGCCTTGAAGGGGGCGTGGTATCGCACGCCCTCGAACGGCTTCGCCTCGACCCCCAGGAGCTGGTACAGCTCGCGGTCCTCCGCCCGCAGCTCGGCGGGCCGGTCCAGGAAGCACAGATCGGGCCCCTTCACGTTGAAACACACGGCCGCCACCGAGCCCTTGGTGCGCGGGAACCGCTGGAAGATGCTCGCCAGGAAGAACAGCACGGCGCTGGTCTTGGTGGCGAGCCCCGAGACGCCGGAGATGTTGAGGTGGGCGGACTCCGGCCCGAGCAGGAAGTCGGCGTCCAGCGAAACCGGCGCGCGCAATCCGCCGGCGCGATAGGCGCCGACGGGGATCGCGCGGGAGGGCTCGGCCCGCGCGTAGCCGTCCATGCGGAGCGCCACCTCGACGTCACCTTCGGTGGCGAGATGGACCTCCGCGATGGGAACGGGCTGCACCGGCTCCTCGGGCTCGTGCCGTAAGACGGCCGCCGTCCAGAGGCGAATCTCCGCCCGTCGCGTGGGCCCAGTGGCGCCCGCGGGATCGCCCTCCGCCGCGACCACGTCGTGGAGCGGCGTCGGCAGATCGGAGTACGCGCGGCCATCCACCACGACGGCGTACACTACCCGGCCCGAGGCCGCATCCACCCGGACGATGGCCCCGATGCCCAAGGGCGTCTCGGTGGCCGTCCAGAAATGGAATTGATGCGGGCCGGCCGGCAGCGTCTCGGTGGCCACCACGCGCCCGATCGGCCTGCGGTCATCGAGCCGGATCACCACCAGCCTCCCGCTTGTGCTCCCAGATACGTTTCCACTCGCCGAATGGGGTACAACAGTCGGTCCCACCGTTCGTCCGGCGCGGCCAGGGGGGCCCGCTCGGCGAGCAGCCAGCGGCTCACCTCCGACGCCGTCGCCACGGCATCGTCCTCCGGCGGGCGCTCGACGCGGACCAGGCCGTGCAGCAGATCGTGGTCGTCCCACGGCCACAACCGAAGATACCACGTGAAGACCCGCCCCCGCTCCCCGCTCTCCCGGGCGAACACGCTCGTTCGGTGCCCCTCGGGCAAGGTCAGCGCGGCCTCCAGGTCCGCACCGTCCAGGTACTGCGTGTCGTGGCTCTTCACCAACCCGAGCAGCGCGGCACCCGCGGAGGTGGTCGCGGTGAGGTCGTCGATCGATCCGTCCACCACGAGCCACTCCCCGCCCCGTGCGGCGAGGTATCGCGCGGCGAGCTTGCGCTCCAGCGCGGCCCGCCGTCCCTCGACTCGCAGCGCGGCCTGCCGCAGATCGAGCAACGGATGCGCCCGGTCGTCGCCGCCCGCGTCCAGCACGGCCATCTCTTGTTTCCCCAGCTCGGCGAGCCAGTCGGCCGGGACGCGGTGGCGCGGGACCACGCGAAACTCCTCGAAGTCCGAGTCCGCCTCCGAGAGCGCCCCGCCGACGCGCCGCAGCACGGCGGCCGCGACGTGCGCGCGGACCACCGGCTGGATCCCGATCCACCGCTCCACGATCCAGCGCTGGGTGCCGTCGAGGAAGGCCACACCGTCCGGCGGATCCGCCGCCGGCCCGGTCGCCAGCTGAAGAATGCGCTCGTGCTCCACGGGGGTCGCCGTGGCGAACGGCGCCGAGAGCGGCGGCGGGACGTGCGATCGGATGTCGCCGGGGGCGAACCGGCCCCGTGCCCTCAACAGCGTCGAGCGCAGTCCGGGCGGGCGGTGCGGGGGCGGCGGCGACCGCGGCGCGTCAGGGATACTCCGCCTCGACGGCGTAGACCCAGCGTCCGGCGACCATCGTACGCAACACGCGCAGGTCCTTCAGCCGGCTCGCGGGAACGGCGAAGGGGTCCTCGGACAGCACCGCGAGGTCGGCGACGAACCCCGGACGAAGCCTCCCCTTCCATCCCTCTTCGAACGCGGCGTACGCCGACGCCAAAGTGTACGCCTCCAGCGCCTCCTGCACGGTAAGCCGCTCCTCCGGGTACCAGCCCCCAGTGGGGGTGCCGTCGAGCGTTTGGCGCGTCACCGCCGCGTACATGCCGAGCAGGGGGTCGGCAGGGTACCAGGACGCGTTGGTGCCGGGCCAGTCCGAGCCGAACACGAGCAGGGCACCACTGTCCTTGAGCGAGCGGAACGCGTAGGCGCCGCGCGAACGCACGCCGATGCGCTCCTCCATCCAGCGCATGTCGTCGATGGCATGGTAGGGCTGCACCTCGGCGATGACCCCGAGCTCGCCGAAGCGGCGGAAGTCATCGGGCTCGATCACCTGTGCGTGGATCAGCCGGAATCGCCGGTCCTTGGTGGCGTCGCGGCCGATGGCGGCCGCGTACATGTCGAGCAGCGTGTCCACCGCCAGATCGCCGATTGCGTGGATGTGCGGCGTGAGCCCCGCCGAGTCCGCGGCCGCGATGAGGCGCTCCATGTTCCCGGGCGGAGACATCATGTCGCGCCAGCTCCCCACCTCACCCGGCCGGTGACGGTATGGCTCACGAAACCGCGCCGAGGAGTTCCCCATGATCCCGTCCACGAAACCCTTCAGCCCGCAGAACGCGATCATCCGGTCCCCGAATCCGGTCGTAATGCCGACCGCGGCGAGATCACGCCAGTGATCCAGCGTCGGACGCGCACACACGCGCACCGTCAGCGAGTCCCGTGCGGCGAGATACTGGAAGAGCCCGAGCTGCTCCGCGCCGGTAATGTCGTGGATCGTCGTGACGCCGTGCCGCGCCAGGTCGTGCAACGCCAGGCGTGCCTCGGCCAACCGCTGCTCGACGGACGGCGGGGGCGCGGCCGCCAGCACGGCGCGGGCCTCGCTCGGAGCGAGGCGCCCCGAATGGCCGGCGGGGTCCCGCCCGGCCGCTTGGAGCGCCGCGGCATTCGCGACATACGCCGATCGGTCCCATTTGCCGAGCACCGCCGGGCGATCGCCGGTCAGCGAGTCGAGCAGGGCCCGCGGCGGCGCCCAGTCGCTCTCGAGGTCGTAGGCTCCCCAGTCTCCGCCGACCATCCATGCGCCGTCCGGCAGCCGATCGTGCGCCTCGGCCACGCGCCGGCGCAGCCCGACGTCGTCGGAGACGTCGAGCAGGTTCACCCCCAGGAGGAGCTGCCCCGCCCGCGCGAAGTGGGTATGGGTATCGATGAATCCCGGCGCCACGAACCGCCCACCCAGGTCGATCGCGTCCGACCATGCCCCTGCCACCGCCTCCACATCCTCCCGCGTACCGGCCGCCACGATCCGCTCGCCGCGGATCGCGAGCGCCTCGGCCCACGGCGCCGCGGTGTCGCCGGTCCAGATCCGGGCGTTCACCAGCAGCCAGGGCGGGGCGTCGACCTGCTGCGCCGCGGCCGACGGGGTCGCCGCGAGGGCCACGCCCAGGAACGCCGCCGGGACCCCTCGCGTCACCACAGCGCGAGCCATGTCATCTCCCCAGTGCGTGGAAGAAGTCCACCAGGCGCGACAAGCCCTGCTCGAGATCCCGGTCGGACGCGGCGTACGACAGCCGCACCCATCGCGGGTCGCCGAACGCTTCACCCGGCACGAGCGCCAGTCCGTGCTGGGCGAGGAGGCGTTGGCAGAATGCCGTGGCGCCGTCGATTTCCTTGCCGAACACGCTGTCGACCCGAAAGAAGAAATAGAACGCGCCCATCGGTTCGACGAACTCGACGCCGGGCAGATCGTCGCGGAACCGCCGCACCACACGGTCGCGGCGCTGGCGAAACGTCTCCACCATGCGGGTCACGTCCGGCTCGACGCGCTCGTCGCTCAGCGCGGTGGCGGCGGCCCACTGACTCGCCTGCGACGCGCCGCTGGTCACGTGGCTCTGGAGCGCGGCCATCGCCTTGGCCACCGGGCCCGGCGCAAGCCCGAACCCGAGCCGCCAGCCGGTCATCGCGTACGCCTTGCTGACCCCGTAGATCACCACCACCCGCTCCAGCAGCTCGTCGGGCAGGTCGAGCGCCGAGGGCGCCGGCCCCGACCCAAAATGAATCCGCCGATAGATCTCGTCCGTGATCACCCACAGGTTTCGCTCCGCGGCCCACGTCAGGATCGACTTCAGCTCGGAGCGGGTGTACACGGCACCCGTGGGGTTCGCCGGAGAGCAGAGAATGAGCCCCGCAGCATGGACGTCGCTCGCCTTTTGCAGGTCGTCGGCGCTCACCTTGAGGCTCCACTCGGGATCGCCGCCCACCATCACCGGCTTTGCCCGGGCGAGGTGCACGATGTGGGGATACGAGACCCACGCCGGCGACGGAATCAGCACGCGATCGGTGGGGCCGAACAGGGCGAAGCACGCGTTGAAGATCGCCTGTTTGGCTCCCGTGGAGACTACGATGTGATCGGCATTCACCGGCCGGCCGCCCGACAGCAAGGAGAGGTGACGCGCCGCGGCGGCACGCAGCTCCAGCAGCCCCGCGTTGGGAGGATAGTGGGTCTTCCCCTGCTGAATCGCCTTGATCCCGGCGTCCGCCACCACTCGCGGGGTCTCGAAATCCGGCTCGCCCGCCGAGAGGTCGATGACGTCCTCGCCCGCGTTCCGCCGGCGCTGCGCCTCCTGGCTCACCGCGATCGTGACCGACGCCTTCAGGTGCTCCAGGTTGGACGACAGCTTCGTCGCCGGCGGGGCGGTCTGGGTCTTCATGGGCGGATCACTCCGTGGCGCTCGAGCACCGCACGTGTGGAATCGAGGGGGAGCGCGTCCACGGTACCCCGGTGGCCGCGCACCGTGGTCGCCAGAAACAACGAATTATAGATCGCTTCCTCGGTGGCCTCGATGACGGCCTGGAACAGCGGACTCATGGCGTCGTTCGGGAGCGGCCCGGCGGCGGCCAGGGAATCGACCGGCACCGTGCTGAACGCAATGACGTAGTCACCGGAGCCGTTGGTCATCGAGCTGCCGGTGCGCGCGAGCCCCGCGAGCGCGCGGTGCGCTAGGCGCTCGAGGTTGCGGTGCGGGAGCGCCGCGTCCGTCGCCACCACGATCATGATCGAGCCGTCGCCGCCGTCGGGAACGGCGCCGTCCGGCTCGACGACGCCGCGCAGGTAGTAGCGGCCAAGTTCCCGGCCAACCGGCGCCCCCGCCACGCTGAGCACGCCGCCGAAATTGCTCTGCACGAGGACGCCCACGGTCCAGCCGCCGAGCCGCTGCGGGAGCCGCCGGCTCGCGGTCCCGATGCCGCCCTTCCATCCGAACGCCACGGTGCCGCGGCCCGCCCCGACGCTCCCCTGCCGGACGGCGCCCCCGCTTGCGCCTTCGATAGCCCGCAGCACGTCCTCCTCGCGGACGGGCCGTGACCGGATGTGGTTGAGGAATCCGTCGTTGGTTTCGCCCACCACCGCGTTGGCCGACCGCACGTCCTCGTTGCCGGGGAGGTGCAGCAGGTAGGTGAGCACCGCGTCGGCGACCCGCGGAACGCAGAGGGTGCAGGTCAGGACGATCGGCGACTCCAGCTCGCCCAGCTCCTGCACCTGCGTGAACCCCACGAGCTTCCCGAAGCCGTTCCCCACCACCGCCGCCGCCGGCACCTTGCGGCGGAACACGTTGTCGCCGTGCGGGAGCACCGCCGTGACGCCCGTATTGATGGAATCCCCGAGCGTGATGGTCACGTGCCCCACCCGGACACCGGCCACGTCTGTGATCGCGTTGAGCGGTCCGGGCGGAAGCACGCCCACCGTGGCGCCCAGCGCCCGCAGGCTCTGACGCTCCTGGGCGAAGGCGGCGTCGGCGCACAGCGCGAGCGCGAGGCCGGCCGTGGCGGCGGCCCGCGCGAGGTGGGTGGGCGCGTCTCGCATGAAGCGAACGTTTGCGCGGGCGAAGGGCGGTGTCAACGCGGCCGCCTTGCACCCTGATGCTGTTGCCGAACCGTACGGTCCGCGCTACCATCCGATCTCTCTTTGAAAACCGAGGGTCCCCGTGTGGCAGTTCGCGCCGGAATTCGACGCCGCGCATCGCGCGGCTCTCAGTGGTGGGAAGCCGCTGGTGTACACGTGTCCGCCCGCCGGGTGGGCCGTGCAGCCGCTGTTCGCCAGGCTGGCGGGGGCGGACGGCGCCGGACTGCGCACGGTGGTTCTCGCGCCGGATTCCGCCGCTGCCGTCGACCTCGCCGAGGCGGCGGCGGCGTGCGACGGTGTGGGGCCGGTGCACCCCGCAACGGGGCTCGGGCGCACTGCCCGGCTCGTCGCCGCGGGTGCCGTGCGGACTCTGGTCGTCACGCCGCCCGATGCCGTCCAGCTGCTCGGGCGCTCGCGGCTCCCGCTCGACGGACTCGCCCACGTCGTCGTCGCCTGGCCCGAAGCGTACGCCCGCTTGGGCGCCGAACGCGCCGTCGACACGTTGCTCGGCGAATGCCCGGGCGCCCAACGTCTCGTCGTGACCGCCGACGAAGCCGCCGTCGGCGGGTTCCTCGAGCGTCATGCGTACCGTGCACCGGTCGTGGCGGCGGCACGGCTCCCCGAAATGCCGCTCGGTCCGGTGCGATACGCGACCGTGGACCGGGATCGCACCCGCGTCGCGGTCCGCGCCGCCCTCGACACGCTCAATCCGCCCACTGCGCTCGTGTGGGATCCGTCGTCCGCGGTCGCCACCCGGTGGACCGCGTTCGGCGACCCCACGGTCGCGTTCGCGTCCGCGATCGGTGAAGAACGGTACGCGCTCGCGCTCGCCGCCGAGCTGCCCACCGCCGCCGCGCTCACTGCGCTGCGCGAGGTGGCGACCGACGTGGTCCTGCTGGTTCGCGCCGGCCAGGTGGCGTACCTCGAGCGCCTCGCCTCGCCGCTGCGCTCCCTGCGCCTGCCGGGCGAGGCGGATCGCGCGCGGGAGCGGGCGGTCGAGCTGCGCGCGGCGGTGCGCGGCGAGTTGGACCGCGCCGCGGGCTCCGCCGAGCTGGCCGCCCTCGCTCCGTTGTTCGACGAGTACGACCCGGCGCTGGTCGCCGCCGCGGCCCTGCGCACCCGCGGCCCGGCGGCGCTGGCGGCCACCGCGGCACCAGATGCCGCCGTCCCCACCTGGGCCCGCATCCGTATCGACGCCGGACGGCGCGACCAGATCCGTCCGGGCGACGTCGTAGGCGCCCTGTTGAATGCCGTAGGGCTCGCGAAGCAGGACGTGGGGCGGGTGGACCTGCGGGAGCGGTTCACGCTGGTGGACGTGCGGGCGGAGACGGCGGAGCGCGCGCTGCGAGGCCTGGATGGATTGTCGCTGCGGGGGCGTCGCGTGGGCGCTCGGATCGACCGCTAGCGAGGGTGCCGGCGAACGAGAATCGGAGTTGCCGCGGGCGGCCGCAGCCAGTAACCTGATCCCCCGCGAGGAGGACAACCACACGCATGGTGCACAGCACGCGGCCGGGATGGATCGAGGTCATCACGGGCGTCATGTTCAGCGGTAAGAGCGAGGAGCTCATCCGGCGCGTGCGGCGCGCCGTGATCGCGCGGAAGCGGGTCCAGGTGTTCAAGTCCCACCTCGACGACCGCCACAGCGTCTACGCGATCAGCACGCACGACGGCATCGCGGTCGAAGCCCAGCCGATCGACTCGGCAGCCGAGATCATGCGTCTCACGCGCCCGCAAACCGAGGTCGTGGCGGTGGACGAAGCGCAGTTCCTCGACGACGGCGTGGTGGCCGTGTGCACCGCGCTCGCGCGGCTGGGAAAGCGGGTGATCGCGGCCGGCACTGAGACCGATTTCCGCGGCGAGCCGTTCGGCGCGATGCCCCACCTCATGGCAGTGGCGGAGGTGGTGGACAAGCTGCACGCCATCTGCGTGCGATGCGGCGATCCTGCCTGCCGCAATCAGCGGCTGATCGACGGCCGGCCGGCCCGGTACGACTCCCCGACGATCATGGTCGGGGGCAGCGAGGCGTACGAGGCGCGTTGCCGGCACTGTCACGAGGTCCCCAGGGCCGATGAGGACCAGGCGAGACTATGGGGGAATGGCGTATAGCGCGTGGCGTATGGCTCATGGCAGACGGCACTGGCATGTCGCCTGAAGACATCTGCCATCTGCCATACGCCATACGCCATACGCCCTACGCCATATGCTAAACGTCGGCCTCACCGGCAACGTCGCCGCCGGCAAGTCCACCGTCATGGCGTGGTTCGCAGCGTGGGGCGCCACGGTGATCGACGCCGACCTGCTCGCGCACGAGGCGCAGCAGCCGGGTACGGCGACGCTCGGAGCGATCGCGCGGCGCTTCGGAGACGGGATGGTCCGCGCCGACGGTACCCTCGATCGCGAGGCGTTGCGTGCCCGGGTCATGGGCGACGACGACGCGCTGGCGGCGCTCAACGCCATCGTCCATCCCGCAGTCCGCCGGCGCCGCGCGGACCTGGCCGCGGAAGCCGCGCGGCGTGGCGACTGCGTGCTCGTGAACGACATCCCGCTGCTATTCGAAGTCCTCGATCCGGCGGACTTCGACCTCGTGGTGCTGGTCGACGCGCCGGAGGCGGTCCGGCGGGAGCGCCTGGTACAGCTGCGCGGCCTGGCGCCCGACGCGGCCGATCGCATGATCGCCGCGCAGATCCCGTCACACCGGAAGCGCGCGCGCAGCGCGATCGTGCTCGACAACGACGGGTCGCTGGACGCCCTCCAGGCGAACGCCCGGGAGGCGTGGCGCCACATCCGCCGCCGCGCGGCGGTGAAGGACTGCGGCCCGGTGAGCGGCCCGCTCCTCGCCATCGTGTCGCACGCCGGCGACGAAACGGCGCTGTGCGGCGGCTCGCTGGCGCGGTACGCCGATGCCGGGGTCTCGGTGCACGTCGCGTGCGCCGGCCCGCGGCTCGATCCGCGCCTGCACGACGCTGCCCGCCTGCTCGGCGTCGCCGCGGTCCATGCGCTGCCGCCCGACGGCCCCGCGGTGGGGCCCATCCCCGAGTCGGCACCGGCCGTCGTCATCGTGGCCGATCGCGACGCGGCGAACGACGACGCGGCCGGGGGCGAGCTGCGAAACCTCTCTGCCCGGCTCGCGCGCGACGGCGCCACGGTCTACCGCGTTATGCCGGACGCACGGGATGAGACGATCCCGGTTCGCGTGGACGTGCGACCGTGGCGCGACGTGGTGCGAGCGGCCTGGGCCTGCTACGGCGCGGACCCATCGGGCGGGATGGAGAGCGGCCGGTGGCTCGCGCGGGAACGGGAGACGTTCCACGTGGACGGCGCCGTCGCGGCGCCCGCCACGGATCTGTTCCAGGGCGCCGCACGGCCAGTTGACAGCCCCATGGACGACGGGTAACCTACCCGCGGCCCACGAGCCGCCCGACACCACGAAGCGAGCCCATGTCCCTCATCCCCGACAACCTGCATTACACCGAGGAGCACGAGTACGTGAAGCCGTCCGACGAGCCGGACGCCGTCATCATCGGCATCACAGACTACGCGCAGGGCGAATTGGGAGATGTCGTCTACGTCGAGTTGCCGGCCGTGGGCAGCAAGTTCAACCCGATGGACGTCTTCGGGACGATCGAGGCCGTGAAGGCGGTGTCGGAGTTGTTCTGCCCGTTGGCGGGCGAAGTCGTCGAGATCAACGAGGCTCTCGAGAAAGACCCGGCGTTCGTGAACAAGGATCCCTACGGGGACGGCTGGATGATCAGGCTCCGCATACGGAACGCGGGAGACCTCGAGCGGCTGCTGACCGCGGCGGACTACGCGCAGCACGTCGGCGAGTGAAGCCCGAGCGCCCCTGACGCGCCGACACGGACGACGATGCGCCCTGGGAGGTCCCGGGGCGTTTGCACGCTAGGACCGACGATGGACACCGACCCCTTCGTCTCACGCCACCTCGGCCCCCGCCCCAACGACATCCGCGAGATGCTGGAGCGCCTGGGACATCCGTCCCTGGAGGCCCTCGCGGATGCGGTCGTCCCGGACGCCATCCGCCTCCCGCGCCCGCTGGCGCTACCGCGCGCGCGAAGCGAGCACACCGTCCTGCGCGAGCTTCGTGCAATCGCCGACCGCAATCAACTGTTCCGATCCTACCTCGGCATGGGCTACGCGGACTGCATCGTCCCGCCGGTCATCCAGCGCAACGTCCTGGAGAATCCAGGATGGTACACCGCGTACACGCCGTACCAGGCCGAGATCGCGCAGGGACGCCTCGAGGCGCTGCTCAACTTCCAGACGGTGATAAGCGATCTCACGGGGCTCGAGATCGCGAACGCCTCGCTGCTCGACGAGGCCACCGCCGTCGCAGAAGCGATGGGGTTGACGCACGCGATGGTGCGCGGCTCGGGCACCCCGCGGTACCTCGTGGATGTTGCCTGCCATCCGCAGACCATCGCGGTCGTCCGGACTCGCGCGGAAGCGCGCGGCATCGCGATCGAGGTCGGGGATCCCAACGCGCTCGATCCCGCCGGCGCCCTGGGGATGCTGCTGCAGTATCCCGAAACCGACGGGCGCATCGTCGACCACCGCGCGCTGTGTGACCGCGTCCACGCGGCCGGCGGCCTCGTCACGGTTGCCACCGATTTGCTGAGCCTCGCGCTCCTGACGCCCCCCGGCGAATGGGGCGCCGACATCGCCGTGGGGAACTCCCAGCGCTTCGGCGTACCGCTCGGCTACGGCGGACCGCACGCCGCGTTCTTCGCGACGCGGGAAGCCCACAAGCGCCACGTCCCGGGACGGATCATCGGACTCACCCGGGATCGCGCCGGCCGGCCGGCGCTCCGCATGGCGCTCCAGACCCGCGAGCAACATATCCGGCGCGAGCGCGCCACCAGCAACATCTGCACGGCGCAGGTGCTCCTGGCGGTCATGGCGGGCATGTACGGCGTGTATCACGGGCCGGATGGTCTGCGACGGATCGCGCAGCACGTTCACCGCATGACCGCCGCCCTCGCCGCGGGCCTGCGCGCGCTCGGCTACCGCCTGGTGCACGACACCTTCTTCGATACCGTGGCGGTCGAGGGCGACCCGAAGACCATCGCCAAGGTGCACGCGGCCGCCCGTGCGCGCCGGATCAACCTCCGCGCGCTCGCCGACACACGGATCGGCGTCGCGTTGGACGAGGCCACCTTCGCCGACGACGTCGCGACCCTGCTCGACGTGTTCGCGTTGGGGCGCGGCGCGCCTGAAACGGTGGACGCTCTCGCACAGGCCGCGCCGACCGGCATCCCGGACGGACTGCGCCGCACGTCGGACTTCCTCACGCATCCCGTCTTCCACCGGTATCGCTCCGAGACCGAGCTGTTGCGCTACATGAAGAAGCTCGAGAACCGTGATCTCTCGCTCACGTCCGCGATGATTCCGCTCGGTTCGTGTACGATGAAGCTGAACGCCACCACCGAGATGATGCCGGTGAGCTGGCCGGCGTTCGGAGGCATGCACCCGTTCGCGCCGCCCGACCAGGGACAGGGGTACCGCCAGCTGTTCGACGACCTGGAGCGCGCCCTCGCCGAGATCACGGGGTTTGCCGCCGTGTCGTTGCAGCCCAACTCCGGCGCCCAGGGGGAGTTCACCGGGCTGCTGGTGATCCGCGCCTACCATCGCGACCGCGGGGACGCGCACCGTACGGTGTGCCTCATCCCCAAGTCGGCGCACGGCACCAATCCCGCGTCGGCGGTGATGGCGGGCTTCCAGGTGGTGCCGGTCGAGACCGACGACGACGGAAACGTGGACGTCGACGACCTCCGCGCCAAAGCCGAGCGACACCGCGACACGCTCGGCGCGCTCATGGTGACCTATCCGTCCACCCACGGCGTGTTCGAGACGGCGATCCGCGAGATCTGCGACGTGATCCACCGGCACGGCGGCCAGGTGTATATGGACGGCGCCAACATGAACGCGATGGTGGGCCTCAGCCGCCCGGGCGACTTCGGCGCGGACGTCTGCCACCTCAATCTGCACAAGACGTTCTGCATTCCACACGGCGGCGGCGGTCCCGGCATGGGGCCGATCGCCGTCGCGCGGCACCTCGCCGACTTCCTGCCGGACCACCCCGTCATCCCGCTCGGCGTGCCGAAGAGTTGCGGGACGGTCTCCGCCGCGCCGTGGGGCAGCCCGTCGATCCTACCGATCTCGTGGGCGTATATCGCGCTCATGGGAGCCGACGGCCTCACGCAGGCCACACGCGTCGCGATACTCAACGCCAATTACGTCGCGCGCCGGCTGGCCGGACACTACGACCTGCTGTACGCGGGACCGGGCGGCCTGATCGCGCACGAGTGCATCATCGACACACGGCCGTTCAAGGCCTCGGCGGGCGTGGAGGTGGAGGACATCGCCAAGCGGCTCATCGATTATGGGTTCCACGCCCCGACCATCTCCTTCCCCGTGCCCGGCACGATGATGATCGAGCCCACGGAGAGCGAATCGAAACAGGAGCTGGACCGATTCTGCGACGCGATGATCGCAATTCGGGAAGAGATCCGGGAGATCGAGGGCGGCCGGGCCGATCGCGAGCGCAACCTGCTCAAGTACGCCCCGCATACGCTCGCGGACGTCGTGGATGACGGTTGGACCCGCCCGTACGCGCGCGAGCGGGCCGCGTTTCCGTCGCCCGCGACGCGAGAGCACAAGGTGTGGCCCGCCGTAGGCCGGGTGGACGCCGCGTATGGCGACCGGCACCTCGTGTGCACCTGCCCGCCGGTCGAAGCGTTCGAGGTGGCCGCCGAAAGCGTGGCCTGAGTCGGCCGCCCGAGCCGGGAACGATGGCCTGGACCCTCGTCGTCGAACCCGACGCCCGACGCGGCAGCGACAATATGGCGATCGACCACGCGCTGCTGCGCGCGGCGCGTGACGGCGCCGCGTTTCTCCGCCTGTACCGCTGGGACCCGCCATGCCTCTCATTCGGCCGCAACGAGCCCGTTTCCCGGCGTTACGACCGTGACGCGATCCGCCGGCTCGGCCTCGACACGGTGCGGCGTCCCACCGGCGGGCGCGCGGTGTGGCACGATGCGGAGCTGACCTATGCCGTCGCGGCCCCGCTCGGCATGTTCGGATCCTTGCGGGAGTCGTACATTACGATCCATACCGTCCTCGCCGACGCGCTGCGGGCGCTGGGGGCCGCGGTCACGCTCGCCGCGCCTCGCGGCAAGGTACCTTCGCCGGCCGCTGGCGCCTGCTTCGCGGAGCCCGTCGGCGGCGAGTTGGTGGCGGGCGGGCGCAAGCTGGTCGGATCCGCGCAGGTCCGCGAACGCGGCGCGTTGCTCCAGCACGGCTCGATCTTGCTCGAGAACGAGCAGGACATGGTGACTCGGGTGACGCGCGGCGCGGCGGCGCCGCCGGCCGCCACATCGCTCGGCGCGATCCTGGGCCGCACGGTATCGTTCGAGGACGTTGCTGCGGCCATCGCGGCGCATGCGCCGCGCGCCTGGCCGGGCGCGTGGACCGCCGCCGCGGCGCCGGATCCCGGCGACGGCGGCCTCTACGCCGATCCCGACTGGACGTGGCGAGCCTGAGCCGCGTGACGTCGTTCCGGATGGATCGGGCGATGACGCCACCCCGACGAGTCAACGGTTCACGAGTTGAACACCAACCTGGACGAAATCCATGAAACGTTGCCCCGTCCGACCGCCCCTCGTGTGCTCGCTGCTCGTCGCGATCGCCTGCGGGGGCGAGCGCGGAGGCGAGCTTCCGTGCAGCAGCGAATGGTGCGGCACCCTGATCATGGCTTCGGGCGGCGAGCCGGCATCACTCTTCCCTCCCGAGATCGGCGCCAACGTCGAGGCGGCGGCCAACGACTTCGTCTTCCTGCCGCTCGCGGAGATCGGGCCCGAGCTGAATACGGTGGGCGACTCCGGGTTCGCGCCCCGGATCGCGCGGACGTGGGCGTTCGAGGACTCGCTCACGATCCGGTTCGATCTCGATCCGCGCGCCCGGTGGCACGACGGGGAACCCGTCACGGCGAACGACGTCGTGTACACCTTCTCGGTCTACCGGGACACGCTGGTTGGGTCCGGTGTGCGATCGCGCCTCGACCCCATCGATTCCGTCACCGCGCGCGACGCCGGCACCGCCGTCTTCTGGTTCAATCGCTCCTACCCGGAGCAGTTCTTCGACGCGGTGTATCACATGCGGGTCCTCCCCCACCATCTGACCGCGTCGATGCCGCGCGCACGCCTGGGAGACGATCCGTTCTGGCGAGCCCCCGTCGGCAACGGCCCCTATCGCCTGGTCCGGTGGGCCGGCGGCGAGTTCATGGAGTTCGCGGCGGATTCCACGTTCTTCCTGGATCGCCCGGGAATCCCGCGGCTCGTGTGGCGGTTCGTCACCGATCTGAACACCGCCATTCCGCAGCTGCTCGCCGGTGACGTGGACTTCATGAATACCGTAGGACCGCGCGAGAACTTCCGGCTCTTGTCGGAGGCGGACCACCTTCGCCTGATCCCGTACACGTCGGTCGTGTACACGTACGTCATGCTCAACACGCGCGATCCACAGCGACCCGACCGCCCGCACCCGTTGTTCGGCGATCGCGCGCTGCGGCGCGCCGTCGTGGCGGCCGTCGACGCGCAGGCCGCGGTGCGGACGATCTTCGGAGAGTTGGGCCGCGTGCCGCCCGGTCCCATGACAGCGGTGTCCTCCGTGTGGACCGAGGACGCCGGCGCGATCGCCTTCGACTCGGCCCTGGCGGCCAACGCGCTCGACTCGCTGGGATGGCGCGACGCGAACGGCGACGGCGTCCGGGAGCGCGACGGCCGGCCGCTCCGCTTCGAGCTCCTCTTGCCGAATACCAGCTCCGCGCGCCACCGCGCCGCCGTCATCGTGCAGGAACAGCTGCGGCGGGTGGGGGTGGCGATGGAGGTCACGCCGCTCGACTTCCAAACGTGGAGCGAACGGTCCGGCGCGGGTCGGTTCGACGCCACGTTCGGTGCGTACGGCTCCGACCCGAGCCCCGTCGCGATCGAGGAGGTGTGGGGTCGAGCGGGCGTCGAGTCGGGGGACAACTGGGGACACTACACCAATCCGGAGGTCGAGCGCTGGTTCACCCGCGCGAAAACCGCCAGCCACGCCGACACGATCGCGCACGCATGGCGGGAGGCCGTCGGCCTCATCAACGCGGACGCTCCGGCGATCTGGATATACACTCCCATGGAATCCATGGTCATCCAGCGCCGCTTCGAGAACGTCTCCATCCGGCCGGATCAGTTCGGAGCGACGATCTGGCAATGGCGCGTGACCCCGGGAGCTTGGATCCCGCGCGACACCATCCGATAGCGTAGCGTGGCGCGAACCATCGCGCTCCGGCTCCTCCAGGGCGTCGTCGTCGTCTACGTCGTCGTCACCCTGACGTATGTAACGCTCCAGCTGGCCCCGGGGGATCCGTTCCGGCGGACCATGGACCAGCAGCGCGTCTCCCTCGAGGACCGGGCCCGCTGGCTGGCGGAGCGCGGGCTCGACGATCCGATTCCCGTCCAGTACGGCCGCTACCTGTTGGGGCTCGCGCGCGGCGACCTCGGGCGGTCGTTCGTCGACAGCCGCCCCGTGCGCGACATCCTGCTCGAGGCCATCCCGAATACGCTGCTGCTCGCCGTCGCCGCGCTGATCGTCGACTTCACGGTCGGGATCGGCATCGGCGTCGTGCAGGGTACCCGCCCGGGCTCCCGACGAGACGACGCGCTGTCGATCGTCACGCTGACGCTGTATTCGATGCCCGTGTTCTGGCTGGGCATCATCCTGGTGATGTTCGTGGCGCTCCCGATCGACTGGATCCCCACCGGCGGCGCACGCGACCCGATCCTGTTCGGCCGGCAGTCCCTTCTCGACGTCGTCATCGACCGCCTGCGGCACCTGCTCCTGCCCGGCCTCACGCTCGGCCTGGTCGGCGCCGCGTCGACGGCACGCTACCAGCGCGCCGCCCTGCTCGACGCGCTGCACCAGGACTACGTGCGGGCCGCCCGCGCCCGTGGCCTCCGGGAGCGCGCGGTGGTGCTGCGCCACGCGCTCCGCACGTCGCTGCTCCCCGTCATCGCCCTGTTCGGCATGTCGCTCCCGCTCCTGCTCTCGGGGGCGGTCCTCGTGGAGCAGGTCTTCGGGTGGCACGGGATGGGATGGGTCGCGGTCGACGCCATCGCCAAGCGTGATTACCAGGTCGTGACCGGCGCCGCCATTCTCGCCGCGGTCATGGTCGTCGTCGGCAACCTGGTGGCCGATCTCCTCACGCAGATCGCCGATCCCCGCACGCGCGAGGCGTCATGAGCCCGGTCGTGCGCCGCGCGTTGCGGCAGGCGCGTACGCGGAGCGGACTCGCGCTCGCGGTGGTGCTGGGCGCGGTCGCGCTGTTCGCGCCGGCCCTGACGCCGTACGATCCGGTCGAGCACCTCGATCCCAGGGACGGCGCGCTGCTGGGACCGTCCGTCGCCCATCCCTTCGGGACCGACGACTTCAGCCGCGACATGTTCAGCCGCATCGTGTTCGGTGCCAGGGTCTCGCTGACGATCGCGGTGGTCTCCGTCCTCATCGCGATCAGCGCGGGCACTGCCGTCGGCTCGATCGCCGGCCTGGCGGGCGGCGCGGTCGACGCGGTCCTCATGCGCGTCGTGGACGCCCTGCTCGCCGTCCCGCGCATCTTTCTCGTGCTGCTCGTCGTGGCCCTCTGGGACCGCGTGGAGGTCGTGACCCTCATCTTGATCCTCGGCCTCACGAGCTGGTTCGCCACCAGTCGCGTCGTGCGGGCGGAGGTGCTGAGCGTCCGCGAACGCGAGTACATCGGCGCCGCACGCGCGCTCGGCCTGGGCCGCATGCGGCTGTTCTTCCGCCACGTGCTGCCGAACATCGCCGCTCCCATCGTGGTATCCGCCACGCTCGGCGTGGGACACATGATCCTCGTGGAGGCCGGCCTGTCGTATCTGGGCGTCGGCGTGAGGCCGCCGACACCGTCGTGGGGAAACATCATTCGGCAAGGCCAGGAATGGATCCTGCCCGGCGCGTGGTGGATCTCGCTGTTCCCCGGGATCGCCATTGTGATCACCGTCGTCGCCTTCAGCCTCATTGGCGACGGGCTGCGCGACGCACTCGACCCCCGCGCACGATGACGCTCCTCAGCGTGCGCCATCTCGTCACGTCGTTCCCCACCGATCGGGGCCCGGCCCGCGCGGTCGACGACGTTTCGTTCGATCTGGCGACCGGCGAGACGCTGGGCCTCGTGGGCGAATCGGGGTGCGGCAAGACGGTGACCGCGCTTTCGATCCTGCGGCTGCTGGAGGACACCACGGCGCACATCGACGAACGGAGTACGATCGAGTACGCGGGGCGCGATCTGCTGCGCCTCGACCGCGAGTCGCTGCGCCGCGTGCGCGGCGCGGAGATCGCCATGATCTTCCAGGACCCCTCCGCGAGCCTGAACCCGGTGCTGACCGTCGGCAGCCAGATCGCGGAGACCATCCGCGCCCACCGCGACGCGTCGCGACGTGACGCGATGGCGCGCGCCGAAGAGTTGCTGCGCCTCGTCGGGCTGCCGGACCCCGCCCGCCAGGTGGGCGCCTACGCGCACGAGCTGAGCGGCGGCATGCGCCAGCGGGTGATGATCGCCATCGCCCTGTCGTGCGAGCCCAAGATTCTCATCGCCGACGAGCCCACCACCGCCCTCGACGTCACCATTCAGGCGCAGATCCTCGAGCTGCTCGCCGGCCTCCAGCAGCGCCTCGGCATGGCGATGATGCTCATCACCCACGACATTGGCGTGGTGGCCGGCCTCGCCGACCGCGTCGCCGTGATGTATGGCGGCCAAATCGTCGAACAAGCCGCCACCGCCGACCTGTTCCGTCATCCGACGCACCCGTACACCGAGGCGCTGCTGCGGGCCGTACCCCGCATCGACCGTCCCACCACCCGCCTCGCCACGATCCCGGGCATGGTACCCCCGGCCACGAGCTGGCCCTCGGGCTGCCGGTTCCACCCCCGTTGCCCCCACGCGTGGGACCGGTGCGCGGCGGAGATGCCGCCGCCGCTCCCGGCCGGCGGCGGCCGCGTGGCGCGTTGCTGGCTCATCGAGGAACCAGAGCGGAGGGCGTCGTGAGCGGCGAGCCCCTGCTGGTGCTGGACAACCTCGTCAAGGAGTTCCGGGGCGGCGGCCTGTTCCGGCGCGGCCCGCCGGTGCGTGCCGTCGACCGCGTGAGCCTGACCGTGCGGCGTGGCGAGGCGCTGGGCCTCGTGGGCGAGAGCGGGAGCGGGAAGACCACGCTGGGGCGGTGCGCCTTGCGGCTCGTCGAGCCCACGGCGGGAACCGTGCACTTCGACGGCGTGCCGGTGCTCGCGCTGGACCGATCGGCGCTCCGCACGCTGCGCCGCCGGATGCAGATCGTCTTTCAGGATCCGTATGGATCGCTCAACCCGCGCATGACGGTCGGCGCCGCGGTGCGCGAGCCGCTCGAGGTGCACCGGCTCGCCAAGGGAACGACCGCGATCGAGCGCGTGGCCCGGCTGTTCGACGAAGTAGGCCTCGATCCGTCGATCGCCGACCGCTATCCGCACGAGCTGTCGGGCGGCCAGCGCCAGCGGATCGGCATCGCCCGGGCGCTCTCGGTCGAGCCGGAGTTCCTGGCGCTCGACGAACCGGTCTCGGCGCTCGACGTCTCGGTGCAGGCACAGGTCCTGAATCTCCTCGCGGACCTGCGGGAGCGCCGGCGCCTGACCTATCTGTTCATCGCCCACGACCTCGCGGTAGTCCGCCACCTCGCCGACCGCGTCGCCGTGATGTACCTCGGCAGGCTGATGGAAGCCGGCAGCACGACCGCGTTGTTCGCGAAACCGCTCCATCCATATACGGTCTCGCTCCTCGAGGCGGTCCCGGTGCCCGACCCCACGGCACCGCGCCGCCGCGTCGTGCCGGTCGGCGACCCGCCCAGCGTGCGCCGCCCACCGCCCGGATGCGTGTTTCATCCCCGCTGTCCCCACCCGAGCAAGGACAGCCGCTGCTCGACCGAGGTCCCCAAGTTTCGCGAGGTCGCGCCCGGGCAGTGGGCCGCATGCCATTACGCGGAGACGACGCCCGCCCCCCCCACGCTCCCACACGGGCGGTAACGCGGTCAGGCGGCAATCGATTGCCGCCTGACCGCCCTACCGCCTTACCGCCCGTCGCGCTATCGTTGCCCCGCCCCACAAGCCGAGGATGCCGATGAGCCTGTTCGTCGCGATCGTCCTGCTGTATCCGGCTTTCCTGATCGCCGTGAGCGTCTGGCGCGCCCGCGGCGTGAAGAGCCACGAGGACTTCATGGTGGCGGGCCGGTCGGTGCCGGTGGCGCTGCTCGTGGGCACGCTCGTCTGCACCTGGATCGGGTCCGGCTCCCTGTTCGGCGGCGCGGGACTCGCGTACCGCACCGGCATCGCCGAGCTGTGGTTCTCGTTCGGCGGCTGGGCCGGCCTGCTGGTGGCCTATTTCATCGCCGGACGGGTCCGGCGGATTGCGCAATACACGGTACCCGACCTGCTCGAGCAGCGGTACAACGCGGCGGCGCGCCTGCTGGGCACGGTCGCGATCATCCTCGCGTACGTGACCATCGCGGCCTATCAGTTCCGCGGGGGCGGTTGGATCCTCTCGATCGTGACCGACGGGCGCATCTCCCCCGATCAGGGCATGTACATCACCGCGGCGGCCATCGTGGTGTTCACCGCGATGGCCGGCATGGTCTCGATCGTCACGGTCGACATCTTCAACGGCATCATCATTACGGTCGGCGTCCTCCTCGCCCTGCCCTATATGGTGTTCCAGGTGGGTGGGTTGAGTGAGGTGCTCGCCAACTTGCCGGAAGGACATACCACGCCGCTCGGCGGCCACAACGTCCTCTGGGTCTTCGGCGTCGCGATGCCCACGTTCCTCCTCATCCTGGGGGAGAGCGGCATGTACCAGAAGTTCTTCTCGGCCAAGAACGAGCGCGCCGCGCGCCAGGCGGTCGTGGGGATGGTGGTGGGCATCGTCGTGATCGAGACGACGCTGGCGCTCTTGGCCATCGTCGGGCGGGCCGCCTTCCCTGACCTGGCCGACGAAACGTCGGTGGTCGGTCGTGCGGCCTCGGAGACGGTGATCCTCTATATCGCGCGGCACGGGCTCCCGTTATTGGGCGGGGCCGTCCTCCTGGCCGCGGCCGTCGCGATCGTCCTCTCCACCGGCAACACGTTCCTGCTCGTCCCCTCCACCAACGTGAGTCGCGACATCTACCACCGGTTCATCCGGCCCGATGCGAGCGAGGCCCGGAAGATAGGGATCCAGCGGATCTTCGTGGTGCTGTTCGGCGGAGTGGGCCTGCTTCTGCTGACGCAGTTCCAGACGGTACTCTCGATGGCGCTCTTCGCCTACTCGCTGGTGGGCGCGAGCCTCACGCCGGCGCTGCTCGCGGCGTTCCTCTGGCGTCGGGTGACGCCGGCGGGCGGCGTCGCCTGCATCGCCGGCGGCCTGGTGAGCATCGTCGGCATCCGGCTGCTCAGCAAGTGGGTCGATTTCTCGGTGACGATCGGCGGGACGGCATTCGACTTCGCGAGCAGCGACTACATCGTCATTCCCGGCGTGGTGATCTCGATGACCATGCTGGTGGCGACAAGCCTGTTGACCGCGCCCTCGCCGCCGGAGAAATGGCAGCCGTTCTTTGCGCCGCGGCGCGAGGACGGGTGAGGGGGCGCGTATGGCGGAGACGGGGCGCCCCGGGAGCGCCGTCGCCGCTCACGTGACCTCGGTCCGTCCAGCATCCCCCGGTCCCGAATCCCCCGCGAACAACTCGTTCTGGTGCGCGAGCGGGCGCACGGGTTCGGTCTGGAGCAGCGTGCGCAGCCGCCGGATCCAGCCGGCCACGTCGAAGTGGGCTTCGGTCGCCAGCATCCGGTCGATGACGTCCGGAAAATGGTCGAACGCGGCCATCAGGTCGGCCATCGCTTCCCGGACCTCGCCCGAGCGGATCACGTCGACGCTCGGCACGGCCATGTCCTCGAGAATGGCGTCCTCGCTGCGCGACGCCACGATCGGCTCGGGCAACGTCGACGTGTACACCTGCGTGCGGCGGCCGGGCCCCCGGTCCTCGTCGATCGGCATGAGCCCCACGATGGCGTCCGACCGCCAGTACTTGCCGTATCCCAGGGACACCATGCGGTCCGGTTTGATCTCGAGCACGGCGGCTAGCGCTTTCCCATCTTCTTCTTCAGCGCTTCGAGCTGGGCGTCGGCCTGGGCCTGCCGCGCCACCCGGTCGAGCTCGGCCTGGAGCCGGCGCTCATCCTCGGTCTCGGTCCCGGGTCGGCCTACCCCGGCCGCCTCGAGGTCGCGCCACGCCGCATTGACGTTTCGCGCCGCCTCGGACGCCGGGAGCGACCGCTCGAACGCCACGTACTCGTCCTTCATCTCGGCCACTTCCCGCTCCGCGAGCGCGAGCTCCGCGTGTTGCGCCGTGAGCTTCTGCTCGAGAATGGCGATCCGTTCGCGGTGCTTCGCGGCGAACCGGTCCGCCACCTGCATCGTCTCGCGATCGTCGATCCCGGCCGCGAGGCCGCCCCGGCGCTCGGCATCGGCCAGCGCACGCCGCTCGGCCGCCAGCTCGTGCTCCACCTGCGCGATCCCCTTGCGCATCGCCGCGAGGGCGGTGCGGGCTTCCACGATGGCCTCGCGCATGAGCCCCGCCACGTGCCGCGGGTCGCCCGGCGGGGTTGCCGCGTCGAGGGCGGCACCCAGGGCCGCGCGCAGGCGCTCGAACACTAGCTCTTACGGACGGTCTTGGCGTAGAACGCCGACGGAACCTGCTCGACGCTGGCCGATGTACACTTTGGACACGCCACGCGCCGACGGCCGTGTCCCTTGATCGACTCGATCTTGGTGAACCGCTTGCCGCATTTCTTGCAGTGATACTCGTACGTTGGCATGCGCGTCCTCGTCATGTACTTGATGACGCTGGAACGATACGCCTGCCCGGAAACCCGGTCAAGCGAGCGACGTGGGTGGGATGGTCACGCGCTGCCGGCACGCGTACTATTGGATATGCGTTGGATGCCCTTGGTGCTCGCCGCGGCGCTCGTGGGCTGCGGCTCGGAGAACAGCGAGAACAGCCCGGTGTGCGGATTCGCGATCCTCGCGGCCGCCAACCGGGTGCTGGACCAGTTTCAGATACCCGGCAAGATCCTCGCGGAGGTCCCGCAGGACATGGGGTCCGTCGTTCCCGCCCGCGTGGTGGGTTACGGCACCGCGCCGACGACCGTGTCTCAGGGCGAAGCCGGCGTCGAGCTGACCTACCGCGGCGAAGGCTTTCCGCCCGTCCCGGGATTCGGGCTGGTGCTGGTGGAAGACTCGACGGATACGTTCCGAGGCGTGCTGATCTACGAGATCGAACCCCCCTCCGGGTTGCCCTGGCTCGGAACGATCTCGAGCGGGAACAGCACCATCCCGCTGTACGGTCTCCGCGTCACGTGGGGCGCGGTGAGCGAGCCCCGCTGCCCGCTGTTTCGCTCGCTCGAGGAAACCGGCGGCACGTAGCGGGCCGGCCTCGCGGGGAGTGGGAGCGCGGGACTACTGCCGCAGATTGAACTCGTCGGCAACCTGCCGCATCAGTCGGTCGGGGGACGAGCGGCTCGGGAAGAAGAGTCGATCGGAGAGACGGTTCAACGCCACGCGGATCTCCGCAAACGAATCGGCGACCTGGGCGTAGAGATCGTCCAGCTCCAGCTCCCGCGCCAAGCGATGATCCGATGCCAGGCGGAACCCGCGGGCGCCCATCGAATCATAGTAGCTGAGGTCCGGACCGCCTCGACGCTCACGGCGCGCCGTGACGTAGTCGGGAAAGACGCCGGCGATCCACAGGCTGAAGTTGCCCAGGTGAACGCGGAGGAGGAATCCCGTGCGTCCCGAAACGGTTTCGAGATCCGCCATGATGTCGGTGAGGTAGTGATACTCCTGCTCGCTGTGCGGACTCACCCGATACGCACGCCGGCGCAGCCCGAACTCCAGCAGCAGGGCGCCGAGGTAGTCGGACACCCGCGGGTCGTCGATACCGACCGTCTTGAGCGCCTGCCGCACAGTCACGTACAGAAACAGCGCCGGCGAGGGTCCTCCCACCTCGCGGTGCCGCCGCAGGGCCTCCGCCAGCTCGGGCCGGTCCAGCACGGTGTCGGGCCCCTCGGCGGCCAGCGCCCGTTCCAGGGCGACCCGCTTGGCGCCGTCGCCGCGCGCCAACAGCTGCACCGCCAGGTCGAGATCCGAGGGCGTCAGCCGCTCCCGCAAGTTGGCCAGGATCATGCCGCAACCTCCCGTGGATAGGTCGCCTATCGCCGCCGACCCGGGCAGCGTCCTCAGGACCCTCACACAGTTCGGTCGTGACCTCGCGGGCGCCTATCGGCCCGTCACCGTGGTCGACCGCGCCGCCCGGGCGATTCACGAGAGTCTCGCCCCGAGCAGCCTGCTCATCGTGCTCACCGATCCGCAATGGCACCGGCTCACGCTCGCCTACGCCCATAACTATGCAAATGCCACGCCGGATGATCCACTAATCGACGCTGTCATCCGAGGAGAGACCCGAGTGCTAACGGCGCGGGACGATCAAGCGCTTACGGCGCTCGGAGTTGCGTTGCCGCCGGGCGTCCGTTGGTGGATCGGCGCGCCGGTCGTGGCCGCAGGACGTATCGTCGGCGCCATCTCGGCCGGGTTCGCCGAGTCCGCTGCCCATGAAGCGTGGGCTGGTGACTTTCTTGCCACGGTTGCCGCACAAATGGCCGTGGCCCTGGAGAACACGCGGCTCCTCGAGCTGCTCTCGAGTGGGCGGCGGGAGTGGGAGGAAACCGTTCAGGTCATCAGCCAGGCGTTCTGTGTCGTCGACGGCTCGGGTGCCATCCGTCGCGCCAACCGGGCGTTCGGGGAGCTGGTGAACGTGCCGATCCCGTCCTTGACCGATCAGGCGTGGATGGGCGTGCTGCCCCCCGCGTGGGCCGAGCCGGTGGCGCGCGCCCTCGCGGCGGCCGACGGGCGGACGCAAGTCGAGCTGCGCGCCGGCACGAGGCTGTTCTCCCTCACCGCGTATCGGCTCGGAGAGGCGGACGACGGCGCCGTGCTCGTGTTCGAGGATCAGACGGACAAGCGCCGCCTCCAGGAGCAGCTCATCCAGTCCGAGAAGATGTCGGCGATCGGCCAGCTGATCGCGGGGGTCGCGCACGACCTGAACAACCCGCTCGCGTCCGTCGTGGGATTCGCCGACTACCTGGTGGAGGAAAGCGGGACCACGCCGGCGCACGTCCGCGGCCCGCTCCGGGCGATCCGGCAGGAGGCGGAGCGCGCCGCGAGTATCGTGCGCAATCTTCTGACCTTCGCCCGTAAGCACGAAGGCGAGCGGCGGGCGCACCAGGTGGGGCCGCTCCTGCAGAACACCCTCCAGCTCCTGCGCAATCAGCTCAACGCCGGCAAGGTCGACGTGGCGCTCGAGGTCGACGACCAGCTCCCGGCGGTCGTCATGGATAAGAACCAGATTCAGCAGGTCTTCGTGAACCTGATTCACAACGCCGCGCAGGCAATTCAAGCGAGCGGCGTCGGCGCGCGCATCGCCGTTCGTGCGTCCCGGTGGACGGGAGGCGTGACGGTCACGATCGCCGACGACGGCCCGGGCGTGCCGGCCGAGTTCGCCGAACGTATCTTCGAGCCGTTTTTCACCACCAAGGCCGAGGGCGAAGGCACCGGCCTCGGCCTCTCCATCTGCCAGGGCATCGTGAAGGAGCACGGCGGACGTCTCAGCTACGCGCGGGGGCGACCGGAGGGCGGCGCCGTGTTCCGGATCGAGTTGCCGAGCGGCAGCGAGCCTGGCGAGCCGGAGGCCGCCACCCCACCGGAACACGGCCCCCTCCGGGTGCTCGTGGTCGACGACGAGCCGCACATTCTGTACTACATGGTCGCGACGCTCGAGTCGTGGGGGCATACGGTGGCCGTAGCCCAGGACGGCGCCGCCGCCGCCCGGGAGCTGGAGCGACGCCCCGTCGACGTGATCGTGTGCGACCTCCGCATGCCGGGCCTGGGCGGACGGGACTTCTACCACACGCTCCGGGAGGAGCGCCCCGCCCTGGCCCAGCGCGTCATCTTCGCCACCGGTGACACCGTCCAGGGCGACGCCCAGCAGTTCCTGGAGTCGGCCGGGCAGCCGTATCTCCGGAAGCCGTTCACGCTCGCCGAGCTCCGAGCCGCCCTCGCGCAAGCCGCGGCGCGCTAGCAGCCGCCTCCCAACGCCACTCCGCCCCAACCCCTTCATTCCTCGCTACTCCTTCCCTATATCCTTGCTTCTTACACCCGGGGGGACCGGCTATCTTTCGCGTCCCGTGAACTCCGTCGGGGTTGCGACGTATGATCTGGACAGGGGATCGGAAAGGCGATCGGACGTGATCTATATCTGCGTGGCGGCCCGCAACAACGCGGCCACCGTCGGACTGCTGTTGTGGAAGGTGCGGCAGGTGTTCGATGAGATGCAGTGGGAGTACCACCTGCTGGTCGGCGACGACGGGTCCAGCGATGCCACGGCCGAGACGCTCGACATGTATCAGGCCGCGCTCCCCATGACGGTGCGCCTCCACGAGCGGCCCAAAGGCTATGCCGCTACGCTGGAAATGCTGTTGCGGGAGGCCGTCGAGCGAACCGATCGGCCCAAGCGGGACTGCGCCGTGGTGCTCCCGGCCGACTTTCGCGTCTCGCCGGCCGTCATCCCCGAGCTGCTGAAACGATTCGCCTCAGGCGCGGATGTCGTGGTCGGCGAAGACATCCGGCGCGACGGCCCGATCGGTCCGTGGCTCGTGCGGCGATTCGCGCCGTGGCTGCTCCGGCCGGGACTGCGTCTCCCGGGGATTCGGGACCTCACGTCCGGCGTCTACGCCATCCGCCTCCACACCGTCAAACGGTGCCTGGAGGACCGGGCCGGGACACTGCTCGACACGGACGACCGGTGCGCCGACGCGGAGCTCGTGGCGCGGGCCTCGACGCACGCCCGCCAGATCGCGGCGGTGCCGCTGCCGGCGTACGCGCGGGCCCGCACGGCGGCGCCTCCGCCCGTGAGCCTGGCGTTCACCCTGTTTCGCGCCGGCCGGCGGCTGCGCATTCCCGCTCCACCCGTCCCGGTGCAACGCGTATGAGCTGCCGGGCGGCACGGGTCGCGGTCACGCTCCTGGCGCTCGGTGCCGCGCCGCTCGCGGCGCAGACGGAGTCGGCGCTCGCCGCGCCCCTCCCGGCATTCAAGGCCGGCGAGACGTTGGTGTACGAGGCGAAGTACGGCATCTTCAAGGTCGGCACCGCAATGTTGCACGTCGCGGGCATCGACACGATTCGCAATGCCCCGATGCTGCATACGGTGTTCGTGATCAAGGGCGGGATCCCGCTGTACCGCCTCAACGACCGCATGGACTCGTGGTTCGGTCTCCGGGACTTCGCGTCGCGGCGGTTCGTGCAGGACTTCCACGAGGGGGGCAGCCGGCGGTACACGGCGTACGAGATCTTCCCCGACTCGGGGTTCTACCGCCAGGAGGGCGTCGACTCGACGCTCGCGACGTCGGCGGATCCGCTGGACGACCTCGCGTTCTTCTACTTCGCCCGCGCGCATCCGCTCGAGGTGGGCAGCCAGTATCGATTCGAGCGTTACTTCCGGCCGGACCGCAACCCGGTCATCCTGACCGTGGTCGAACGCGACACGCTCGACGTCCCGGCGGGGCGTTTTCCCACCATCGTGGTCCGGCCCACCGTGCAGGGTCGCGGCATCCTGGCCGAATCGAGCGACCCCCGCATGTGGATCAGCGACGACGAACGGCGCCTGATCGTCCAGCTCAAATCGAAATTCTCGTTCGGCACCATCACGCTGGTGCTCAAGGAAATCGCCACCGCACCGCCCGAGGACCTGCTGGGCGGCTCGTGACCGCGGGACACGCCTCCACACCCCGGCGGGGCTCCCGAAGGAGCCCGGCGTTGCTCTAGCTCGGCGACCCGGGATCCGGCTCGCCGCGGATCGCGTCGCGGACTCGGCGGGCGGTGCGGGGACTGATAACTTTCAGGACGAGGTAGATGACGAATCCGATCGCCGCGAGCCACACGAGCGACATGAGCAGCGAGATCGCAATGCCCACCAACCCGAACACCAACTTCAGCGCGAGCACGCCGACGACTGCAAGGATCGCGTACCCGACGAGTGTGCGTACCATAGCCATCCCTCCCGCGAAAGCGCGTTGGCTCCACGCCACTCTACGATACTACGCGCGACGGCGTTTCAGCACGAGCGTGCCCGATGGCCGTCCCTGAGATCCTGATCGTCGGCGGGGGAATCGTGGGCGCCGCCTGTGCCCGCGCCCTCGCCCATCGCGGCGTCTCGGCGACGCTGATCGACGCGGGCCCCGAACCCGGCGCCGCCACGTTCGCCGCCGCCGGCATGCTCGCCCCCTTCGCCGAGGCGGTGCCGGAGGATCCCATTCTCAGCCTGTCGGTGCGGGCGCGCGATCTCTACTACGACCTCGGCCCAGTGCTGAAGCAGGAGACCGGCACCGACATTCGCTTGCGCACCGACGGCATCCTGCAGGTGGCGTTCACCGAGGAGGAGGTGGCGCACACCAAGAACGAGGCGGCGTGGCAGCGCCAGAGCGGATTTGCCGCCGACTGGCTCACGCAGGAGGAGCTGCGCCAGGCGGCGCCCGGCATCGCCCCCGACGCGCTCGGCGCCGCGCTCGCGACCGAGGACGGCGCGCTCGACCCCATCGCGCTGCACACCGCCTTGCTCGACAGCGCCGAGGCGCGCGGGACCAGGGTCATCCGCGGCGAGCGGGTGGAAGAGGTGATCATGGACCAGGAGGTCGTCGCGGGCGCGCGGACGGCCGCCGGACTGCACCGGTGCGGCGCGCTCGTGGTGGCCGCGGGCGCGTGGTCCGGTCGCCTCAAGGGCCTCCCCCGGCCCGTCTCCGTCGAACCGATCCGCGGCCAGATGATCGCCCTCGATTGGCCGGACGACGAGCCACCCGCCATCGTGTACGGGTGCGGCGGATACGTCCTGCACCGGGGCGACGAGGCCATCGCCGGCTCCACCATGGAGCACGCCGGCTTCGACGCCTCGGTCACCGAAGAAGGCGTCCGGCGGATCCACCACATGGTGGACCGGCTCTACCCCCGCCTCGCGGGCGCCCCGGTGAGTCGCAGCTGGGCCGGCCTCCGACCCGGAACCCCGGACGGCCGGCCGATGGTGGGACCCGATCCGTCGATCGCGAACTTGTGGTACGCCACCGGTCACGGTCGGAACGGCATCCTCCTCGCCGCGATCACCGGCGAAATCCTCGCCCAGCTCTATACCGGCGAGGAGGTGGAGTACGACCTGGCGCCGCTGGACCCCGGGCGGTTCTGGACGTCAGGGTAGGGGCGGAGGCGGGGCGAAAGCAGCGGCAGAGGCGGCAGCCCCGCCCCACACGACACCACCCCAGCGGCAGTGCGCAGAGGGCAGGGTGCTCGCCTCACCTTCCTGCCGCTCTGCCGCTTGGGTGGGGAAGTGCGGGGCGGGGCTGCCGCTCCTGCTGCCGCTCCCGCCTCTCCCGATTCAACCATCCGGATGACACCCGCCCCCTCCCGTCCTAGTCTCCATCCACCACCCCCACTATGTTTCGACCGACCATGGAGTTCGTCCAGCTGACATCGAGCCGCCGGCCGACACGGAAACCGCCGTGGTTGAAGGTGAAGGCGCCCGGCGGGCGTAACTACGTCGAACTCACGCGCCTCATGCGTGAGCTCGACTTGCACACGGTGTGCGAGGAAGCCCACTGTCCCAACGTGGGTGAGTGCTGGGAGCATCGCACGGCGACGTTCATGATCCTCGGCGACGTGTGCACCCGAAACTGCGCGTATTGCGCGGTGGCGCACGGCACGCCGGCGCCGCTCGACGCCGAGGAGCCGGAGCGGCTGGCCCGAGCGGTGGCGCGGATGGGACTGCGGCACGTCGTGATCACCAGTGTCGATCGGGACGACCTGCCCAACGGAGGCGCGGAGATCTTCGCGGCGTGCGTGGCCGAGATCCGGCGCCGCCAGCCCGACTCGTCGGTAGAGCTTCTCATCCCCGACTTCAAGGGCTCGGACGCGGCACTCCGCATCGTGGTCGACGCCGGACCCGACATCCTGAACCACAACCTGGAGACGGTAGAGCGCCTGTACCGGATCGCCCGTCCCGGGGGGCGCTATGACCGGGCGCTCCGCCTGCTCGAGCGCGCCAAGGCCATGGATCCCGCGCTCCGCACGAAGTCCGGAATCATTTGCGGTCTGGGGGAGGAGTGGGACGAGCTGTTGGTCGCCATGCGCGACCTCCGCGCTCGGGATGTCGATATCCTGACACTCGGCCAGTATCTCCGCCCGTCCGGCCGGCATCTGCCCATCAGCCGGTACTACACTCCCGACGAGTTCGCCCAGCTCCGCGCGATCGGGCGCGAGATGGGGTTCCGTCACGTGGAGGCCGGTCCACTCGTCCGTTCGTCATACCACGCGTGGGACCAGGTGCAGCAGGCCGCGGCGGTCTGAGGCGCCTCCCAGGAATCGATCAAATGGCACAACCGATGACGGCGACCGAGCTCGACCAAGAGCAGCGGGACTTCTACCGGCATTTGCTGCGGCAGATGCTGTTGATTCGGCGCTTCGAGGAGAAGGCCGGCGAGGCGTACGCGCAAGGGCGGATCGGCGGCTTCTGCCATCTCTACATCGGTCAGGAGGCGGTCGCGGTGGGCGCGATCGCGGCGCTCGAGGAGCAGGACTACCTCTTCACGAGCTATCGCGAGCACGCGCACGCGCTCGCGCGCGGGATGTCCGCGCGAGCGGTGATGTCCGAGTTGTTCGGCAAGGCCACCGGCTGCTCGGGAGGCAAAGGCGGCTCGATGCACCTGTTCGACGCGTCGACGGGATTCCTGGGCGGTCACGCCATCGTCGGCAGCCATCTCCCGCTCGCCGCCGGCGCCGGTTTCGCCAGCAAGTATCGGAGCGACGATCGGGTGACGATCTGTTTCTTCGGCGAGGCCGCGGTCAACATCGGCGCGTTTCACGAGACCCTGAACATGGCGGCGCTGTGGAAGCTGCCCGTGATCTTTCTCTGCGAGAACAACCGCTACGGCATGGGCACCGCGCTCGAGCGGGCGTCGGCCGTCTACGACATCTCGCAGCGCGCCTGCTCCTACGACATGGCCGCGCGGACCGTCGACGGCATGGACGTCCTCGCCGTCCACGAGGCCACGAGGGAAGCCGTGGAGCGCGCGAGGGACGACAAGCTCCCGACGCTCATCGAAGCCCGTACGTACCGTTATATGGGTCACTCGATGGCGGATCCCATCCACGGTCATTACCGGACCAAGGAAGAGCTCGAGGAGCAAAAAGCCCGGGACCCGATCGATACCTTCAAGGCGAAGCTGCACGAGGAAGGCCTCTTGCCGGATGACGACGTCGAGGCGTTGGAGCAGGACGTGATGGAGGAGGTGGAGGATGCGCTGACCTTCGCCGATGAGAGCCCGGATCCCGAGCCGGGCGCCCTGTACACCGACGTCTACCGCGACTGATCATGCCGACCATCACGTATCGCGACGCGTTGAACCAGGCGCTCCGGGAGGAAATGGAGCGGGACCCGGACGTGTTCTTGATGGGCGAAGAGGTGGGCGTGTATCAAGGCGCCTACAAGGTGAGTCGCGGCCTGCTCGAGGTGTTCGGCCCCCAGCGCGTGGTGGACACGCCCATCGCGGAGCTGGGCTTCGCCGGCATCGGCGTCGGCGCGGCCATGGTCGGCCTCAGACCCATCGTGGAATTCATGACCTGGAACTTCGCCCTGCTCGCCATGGATCAGGTGGTGAACTCGGCCGCCAAGATGTTGTACATGTCCGGCGGCCAGATCCCGATCCCCATCGTCTTTCGGGGGCCGGGCGGCGCCGCGCTCCAACTCGGCGCGCAGCATTCCCAGGCGCTCGAGTCGTGGTTGGCGCACGTTCCCGGCCTCAAGGTCGTCGCGCCCGCCACGCCCTACGACGCCAAGGGCTTGCTGAAGTCCGCGGTGCGGGATAACAACCCCGTCGTGTTTCTCGAGGGCGAGATGCTGTACAACAGCAAGGGCGACGTTCCGGAGGAGGACTACAGCATCCCGCTCGGCGAGGCCGACGTGAAGCGAGCGGGCGGCGACGTCACGGTCGTGTGCCATTCGAAGACCGTCGCGGTGGCGCTCCGCGCCGCCGAGCGGCTCGCCGAGGAGCACGACGTGTCCGCCGAGGTGTTGGATCTCCGAACGATCCGCCCGCTCGATAGCGCCGCCGTCATCGAGAGCGTGCGCAAGACCAACCGCTGCGTCGTCGTCGAGGAGGGCTGGCCGTTCAGCGGGGTGGGCGCGCAGGTCGTCGACGAGATCCAGCGCGAGGCATTCGACTCGCTCGACGCCCCCGTCCTGCGCGTCACGGGCGCCGACGTGCCGATGCCGTACAACAAGGCGCTCGAGCGGCAGGCCAAGCCGGGCCCCGATGCGGTGATCGCGGCGGTCAAACAGGTCACCTACCTCGACTGATTCATGGCTACCAAGGTCTTCATGGAAGCGCTCTCCCCCACCATGGAGGAGGGCAAGGTCGTATCCTGGACCAAGAAGGAAGGCGACGAGGTGTCCGCCGGCGACGTCCTCGCCGAGGTCGAGACCGACAAGGCGATCATGGAGCTGCAGGCCCGCGGCGACGGCGTGCTGCGCAAGGTGGTCGCGCCGGAGGGAACCACCATCGAGGTGGGCAAGCTCGTCGCCGTGATCGCGGGGCCGGACGAGGACATTGCCGAAATCCTCGGCGACGCTTCCGAGTCGGCTGGAGACGGGAGGAAGAAAGAAGCGGCAGAAGCGGCAGAGGCGGCAGCGGCGGCAGCGGAGAAACGACCTGCCGCTCCTGCCGCCCCTGCCGCTCCTGCCGCTGCCGCTCCCGCCGGCGACGGCGAGCGCATAAAGGCCTCCCCCCTCGCCCGTCGACTAGCCGCCGAGAAAGGCCTCGATCTCGCGTCGCTCGAGGGGTCCGGCCCGGCGGGCCGGATCATCAAGCGGGACGTGGAGCGCGCCGAGGCCGCGCCGGCGCGGCCGGCCGCAGCGGCCGTGGCCTTCCCCGCGGAGGGCTACGAGGATGTCGTGCCCTCGCCGCTCCGCAAGACGATCGCCAAACGGCTGGCCCAGTCGCTGGGACCGATCCCGCATTTCTTCCTCACCGCCGAGATCGACATGGAGCGCACCGCCGAGGCGCGGGCGGCGCTCAACGCCCTCGGCGATGGCGAGCCGCGCATCTCCGTCAACGACATCATCATCAAAGTCGTGGCGGTCGCGCTGCGCCGGCACCGCGAGTGTAACGCATGGTGGCAGGATGGGAGCATCCGGTACTTCAACGAAGTCCACATCGGGATGGCGGTGGCCATCGACGACGGCCTGATCACGCCCGTCATCCGGCACGCGCACCTCAAGTCCCTGCGCCAGATCGCCACGGAGGCGCGGGAGCTTGCGGAGCGCGCCAGGGCCCGGAAGCTCAAACCCGACGAGTACACCGGCGGCACGTTCTCGATCTCCAACCTCGGCATGTTCGGTATCGACCAGTTCACCGCCGTGATCAATCCGCCCGAGGCGGGGATCCTCGCCGTGGGAAGCATGGAGGAGAAGCCGGTGGCCGTGGACGGCGCGGTAGCGGTCCGCAAGCGCATGCGCGTGACGATGAGCTGCGACCATCGCGTCATCGACGGCGCCACGGGCGCCCGCTTTCTCCAGACCGTGCGACAGATGCTGGAGAACCCGCTCGCGATCGTGTGGTGACCGCGGGCCGGGGGGCGTGAGCCCGGCGGCCGGCCAGACGAACTCGAACTCGAACTCTCATTCTCCGGGGAAACCCCAGTGGCGAGCTCTTTCGACATCATCATTCTCGGCGGCGGTCCCGCCGGTTACGTCTGCGCCATTCGTGCCGCGCAGCTCGGGCTCTCGACGGCCGTGGTGGAGCGCGACAAGCTCGGCGGCGTGTGCGTCAACGTCGGGTGCATTCCGAGCAAGGCGCTGCTGCACAGCGCGTACGTCGCCAATCTGCTCAAACACGACGCGGAGCGCCTCGGCATCACGGTCGAGAAGGTCACTGCCGACCTCGGCGCCGCCGTCAAGCACTCGCGCACGGTGAGCGAGCAGAACTCCAAGGGCGTCGGCCACCTCATGAAGAAGCACAAGATCACCGTGATCGAGGGCACTGGTATTCTCGAGAAGGGCCGCAAGGTCAAGGTGGGCAAGGACACGTACACCGCGTCGAAGGCGGTGGTCATCGCCACCGGCACGCGCGTGAAGGGGCTGCCGCAGGCCGGACTCGAGCTGAACCAGACGACCGTGATCTCCTCGGACGAGGCGCTGTTCCTGGAGAAGGCGCCCTCCTCGGTCGCCATCGTCGGCGCGGGCGCCGTGGGCACCGAATTCGCCGACATCTTCAACGCGTTCGGCACCGAAGTCACCCTCATCGAGGCCCTGCCGCGGATGCTCCCCATGGAAGACGCCGAGTCGTCGGCCACCATCGCCAAGGTCTTCAAGAAGCGTGGGATCACCGTCCACGCCGGTGCGAAGGTGAAGGGCGCCAAGGTGGCCAAGACGAAGGTCACGCTCGACGTGGAGCTGGGCGGCAAGACGGAGAAGATCGAGGTCGAGACGGTCCTCATGGCCGCCGGCCGCGCACTGAACGTGGAAGACCTCGGCCTCGATGCCGCCAGCGTGAAGCTCGACGATCGGGGCTTCGTCAAAGTGGACGGAAACCTCCGGACCACCGCCGACGGCGTGTACGGCATCGGCGACGTGGCTGGCCCGCCCATGCTGGCGCACAAGGGGTTCCGGGAGGGTGTGTTCGTCGCCGAGCTGGTGGCGGGGAAGCAGCCCCACCCCATCCGCTACGACAACATCCCCAGCGTCACCTATTGCCACCCGGAGGTCGCGAGCATCGGCCTCACCGAAGACCAGTGCAAGGAACAGAAGCTCGACTACGTGGTGGGGAAGTTCCCGTTCAGCGCCAACGGGCGCGCCCGCGCCGCGCTCGAGACGGACGGCTTCGTCAAGATCATCCGGGACAAGAAGTACGGCGAGATTCTCGGCGCCCACATCGTGGCGTCCCACGCCAGCGAGCTCATTCACGAGCTGGCTGTCGCACGGGAGAACGAGTACACGGTGGAGGAAGTGGACCTCGCGGTGCACGCGCACCCAACCCTGTCCGAGGCCGTGGCCGAAGCGGCGCTCGACTCGCTCGGCAAGGTCTTGCACATCTGACGGTGTCCCGCGACCCCGTCGGCCTCGCGCTGGCCAGCATCGGCGCCGGAGCGCTCACCGGGGCCGCGGCCATTACGGCGGGACTGATCGTCGTGCGATCGGCGTTCACGGACACGGGACCCGCCGGCGCCGGTGGCACGGTGCTCTCGACGGCGCTGTTCCTGGGGATCGTCGCGGCGGCCGCCGTGGGCTGGACGCTGACCCGCCCGATCGACGACGCGTTCCGGCGCGGCGTCACCGCGGCCGTCGCCGTATTCGGGGGGCTACTGCTCGCCGGCCTGGCCGTGCCCGCGGACATGGTGGGTCGGGTGGCCGGCCTCGCGGCCTACCTGGGGCTGCTCCTGGCGGCCGACGTCTGGGCGATCCGCCGGGCCCGGCGGGCGGCGGCGGCGTGAGCGCCGAGCTCGGCGTCGTCGGCCTGGGCCGCATGGCCTACGCGGAGGCGCTCGACCTCCAGCGCCGGCTCGCGCGCGACAGGATCGCCGGCGTCATCGATCGCGACCTCCTCCTGCTCGTCGAGCACCCGCCCGTGGTCACGCTCGGCCGGAGCTTCCGTCAGCAGCACCTCACCACGCCGCGGGACGCGTTGGCGGCCCGGGGGATCGAGGTATTCGACATCGAGCGCGGGGGCGACGTCACGTATCACGGCCCCGGCCAGCTCGTGGGCTATCCGATCTACGATCTCACCCAGCACCGCCGAGACCTGCACTGGTTCCTGCGGCAGATCGAGGCGAGCCTCATCCGCACGCTCGAGGAGCTGGGCGTCCGCGCCGGCCGCAACGCGCCGCACACGGGCGTCTGGGTGGACGACCGGAAGATCGCAAGCATCGGCATCCACGTGAAGCAATGGGTCACGTGGCACGGGTTCGCGCTGAACGTCACGACGGACCTGTCCGCGTTCGACCTGATGGTGCCGTGCGGCATCCCCGACGTCCGGATGACCAGCGTGGCGAGGGAACTGCTAGAGCGCGCTCCGCGCGACCTGTGGAGCCGCGCGCTCGACGCCACGGTGTTGGGATTCGCGGAGGTGTTTCAGCAGCAGCCGCAGGCGGTCTCGCTCGAGACAGTGAGGAGTGAGGAGTGAGGAGTAGTCATCAGGCGGAGCTTCCAGTGCTTGCGTGAGCGTACATGCTAGAGGAAGCTCCGCCCACCGCACTCCTTACTCCTCACTCCTTACTCCTCACTTCGAGCGAGAGGCCGAACACCTACTTGCCGCCGAGGCTCGCAACCCGAACCGATGACGAGGCGGATACACTACGCCCCGCCCATCGTCGACCGATGAACGGGGCGTGAGGGCGGCGGTAGACCGCCGCAGTACGTTCGCAACGCGAAGATAGTATGCGGTGGTTCGTCATGGACGTCAAGGCCAGGGTGCGGGTGGGGAGATTCGAACTCCCACGGGCTTGCGCCCCGTGCGTTGCGAACACACTGCGTCTACCGGTTCCGCCACACCCGCACCACCGTCTGGCATGCTGGCGCCACCGGAGACATCGACGCAGCCTCGCGACGCACGATGCCGCTGGCCATGCAGGAGTTTGTGGTCAGCGACGTGAGGTTGCGTCATCAAACTCGCGCAGTGACGAACGGAAAAACGCACGCACGAGCGAGCGGCGGAGCCTCGAACGACCATGCGGGTCAAACCGTTCGTTCGGTAGGCGGCGTCCGCCCAGTTTGCGGCTCGGGCGGTGTCGATACGGGTGGTCGCCATTCGACAGCTAAGAGGGCGCAGGACCGTCGCAGACACGCTCAGGTCCCCGCCCCGTCACCGTTGGACGTGAGGTGATCCTAACCAATGGACCCGAACCGGAAGGCAGAGATCGACATGAAGACCCCCCCGATCGTGTCGCCGCAGGAGTGGGAGGCGGCGCGCCAGCAGCTGCTCGTGAAGGAGAAGGAGCTGACCCGCGCCCGTGACGCGCTGGCCGCCTCACGGCGGTGGATGCCGTGGCTGGCCATGGAGCAGGAGTACGAGTTCGACGGGCCCGAGGGCAAGGCGAGCCTGCTCGACCTGTTCCACGGCCGCCGCCAGCTGATCGTCTACCGCGCCTTTTTCGAGCCCGGCGTGTACGGCTGGCCCGAGCATGCCTGCCCCGGTTGTTCCATGGTGGCCGACCAGGTTGCCCACCTCGCCCACCTGAACGCCCGCGACACCACGCTCGTGTTCGTCTCGCGCGCCCCGCAGGCCGACATCGAGCGGGTGAAGGCGCGGATGGGCTGGGCGATGCCGTGGTACACCATCACGGACGGCTTCGACGCCGACTTCGGCGTGGACGAGTGGCACGGCACGAACGCGTTTATTCGTGACGGCGACAGCGTGTTCCGCACATACTTCATCAACAACCGCGGCGACGAGGCGATGGGGGGTACGTGGAGCTACCTCGACCTGACCGCGCTGGGGCGTCAGGAGGAGTGGGAGGACTCGCCGGAGGGCTACCCGCAGACCCCGCCATACGAGTGGTGGAACTGGCACGACGCATACGGTGATACCCAGTCGTCCGAGGAATGGAAGTCTCGGTCGGCCGCCGCTCTTGAACTGCTGCGCACCGACTCGAAGGGCGGCGCCGCCAAGTGATCGCTCGCGTTGCGGTCTTCGGGCGGCGGGCGTGTGCGGCGCTCGCAGCGTGTTCGGCGGTGCTGCACGGGATTCTGCTCGTCCAGGCCACGAATCTCGCCGCCACGGCGCTGACGGCGGCGATGCTGGTCGCGTGCCTGCACTGCGCCCGTGACCTGTGGGCTCGTGGGACGCTGCGGGCCTGGTTCCTGGTTGCGTCGATGAATCTCGCGATGATCGCCGTCCACGTCCCGGCAGCACCCGCATATCACCAGGGCGGTGGCGTCACGACGGTCATGACCCAGCGGATCAGCCTTCAGTTGACGTAGATCGGACTTCAGTCGGCGCGGATCGGATTCGAGGCGAGACGAATCAGGCTCGAGTCGAGGCAACTCGGACTCGAGTCAAAGCAACTCGGATTCGAGTCAAGGCAGCTCGGACTCCAGTCAACGCGCCGCGGCTTCGCGCAGGGCTGCGCGAAGGCTCGTCGCCGCGATCCTTCACGTCGCCCTGCTATTTCTCCTCCCTGATCCTGCATCTGCCATCGGTGGAATCGCGCTCGGGCTGGTAGGCGGTCTTGGCGCGCTGCGTCTGGCGTTGCGGTCGCGCCGCGATCGTCATATGGGGCGAGATGCCGCCTAGCGCGGCGTATGCACCTGGCCGGCACCGTCCCCCCGCCCGCCTACCGATCGTCCAGCGCTTCCAGCGCTGGTGCCTGCATCACCACGTGCGAATTGCCCACTACCGCAAACACGCGCTCCCCGCGGTCGAGCAGGGTGCGCAGCAGGTTGACCATGTACTCGTCGCGGAACTGGTTGACCGTCGTGGCGATCTCGTTGAGGTAGCTGGTGGCGCGGCCCGGCCAGAGGATCGTACCGTCGGCCGTACGCCAGTCGTTGAGTTGCGGCAGCTCGACGCGGTACAGCGAGTCCAGCTGGGCGACGTTGCGCAGGCTGCCCTCGAGTCCTGGCCACGCGGTGCGCTTGCGGACCAGTTCGGCGGCCTCGCGCTCGCGCGCCTCGGGACCGCCTTTGCCCATCGCGCCGCGCAAGACGTAGAACATCGCGACGCGATCGGGGCGCCAGCGGGCCAGCACGAAGGCGACCTCGGTTTCGAGCGAGGCTTCGAGCGTATGGACCGGCACGTCGTGATCGCTGCCCAGGACGAACACGGCCCCGGCCTCCCCGAACGTCTTCACCGCGCCGTCGAACCCGCCCCAGTAGCGTCCCAGCCGGCCCTCCGCGAGGGCCACGGTGGCCTGGAATTCGTCCCACGCGGCGCGGATCTCGGCGATCTGGGGATCCGCCGGGTCCTGCGTGTGGTGGACGCCAATGTAGAGCAGGGCGCCGCCACCGCGGCGGACGCGGACCGTCACGCGTTTATTGCCCTGCTCGGCGAGGGCTTCGTACGAGAGGATGGGAACCGGCAAGGGGGCCATGGCGACCCCGGGAACCGGATCGAGCCGGTGGCCGCACGCCGCGGCGGCAAGGACGACGAACGTCCCGGTAACCAGCAAGGAGGAAGGTCGCATGGAGGCAACTACGGGTGAATCGGCGGGAGGTTTCCGCGAGCCGGATGGATCATTCTCTTATCATGCCCCCCCTGCGTGCGTGGGCAGACGCTCGACGCGGAGGTGGACGAGGGACTCTTGAAGAAGACATCGCCGCAGCCCTCCTGTCATTGACCCGAGTCTCCCGCGCCAGCATACTGAACCCGCCGGTCCCGCCAAACCTTGGACGCGCCGCGAACGCTGGAGGACGTACACGTGGCCGGACCGGAATCAGCGGCATCTGGCCGTTCTTCATCGTACAAGACCTGGCGGGAGCACTTGCGTTCTAATCGCGACCGACTCGGGTTCGAGGTCACCTTTCAAGAGCCTGACGATCCCTTCTTTGCCATCGTGCGCCGGGGTGGCGCCATGATCACGCGTATCTATACGTTCCCGATCCTGAGGCGCCGGCGGCCGAGTTCGCATCGCGCAGCGTCGAGTCCTCGGAGCCACTCAAGGATACGGATGACGGCCTGCGCGGCTTCGAGGTCGAGGACTCGGACGGTTACGTTTTGTTCTTCGGTCGCCCCCGGCCTAAGGAGATAGACGACGTGGGAAGCCTGAAGAGGAGCATTGTCACCGTCGGTGCGTTCATGGGCATTCCCTTGACAGGGTGCGAGCAAGGATTCGAGCCCATATACGAGGTAACCGGAGACCTACGGATTCACGTTGATACCTTCCTCGCAGAAGCCGCCATCCGGGGACACGACCTCACAATCGACAACTTGATCATCGAATACGATCCGGAGCTGGCATCCTCGACATGCGGCATCTGCAATTCTCATTCGCAATCGAATGACATTCAAAAGGTGATCAAGATCAACCCGAATTGCACGATCACGTACAACGAGCAGATCGAGGCTCTCGTTCTCCATGAGTTGGGACATTGCGTTCTTGGTCGACCACATGATGCCGATCTGCTGCCGAATGGTGATCCCAAGAGCATCATGACACCCCGAAATACCGACCTGTATGCGCCTTGCGTCTATCAGATTGCGGAAGAGGATTGCAACTTCACGTTCAAGAGGGGCTACTATCTGGATGAGTTGTTCGACGAAAGCACGCCGGTACCGGAGTGGGCCAAATAGGACATTCGGCACTTCGTACTCGTCTTGCTCTCGTTCTTCCATAACGGCGCACTCTTCGCGCAGGCGAGTTTTCCCGAGATCTACGAGCAGGCTCCCGTGGGCCCGCTCTTCGAACCCGGGGTCGCATCGCGACGGTGTCTCGGGCCTCCTGTCGGCCGACGACCACCTCAACACGTTGAGCCGGGTGTCGGTTCCCGTGGTCAGACTCCGCGATCCCGGGGCGCGGATTGCGGTGTTGATCGATGGAGGGACGGCGAGTTCCGGAGAGAGGCGGTCGCGGCGGCGTTCCGGGGGCGGCCCGACACCCGCTTCTTCGACGAGCCGACGGCGGGGTACGCCACCGCCAACCGGGGATCCCGCCGCTCGGGCATCGGTATTACTGTCTACCTCTATGTCTCCACCAGCCCTTACGGCGTCCGGAATCGAAAAGCAATTCGGATCGGTACGTGCCGTCCGGAACCTCGCGTTCGACGTCGCGGCCGGCGAGATCTTCGCGCTGCTCGGGCCCAACGGTGCGGGGAAGACGACGACCGTGCGCATGTTGGTCGGCTTCCTGCGCCCGGACGCCGGAACGATGCGGTACTGCCTCGACGGCATCGATCCCGGCCCTACGCTCCCACCCGAGGCGATGGGATACCTGCCCGAGGATCGCGGGCTCTTCAAAGACGTACCCATCCTGCGAACGCTCGCGTTCATGGGAAAGCTGCGCGGCATGACGCATCCCGACGCCCGCGCCGAAGCATTACGATGGTTGGAGCGACTCGACCTGGCCGATCGGAAGGACGTCAAGTTGGACGCGCTCTCCAAGGGCAACCAACAGAAGGTCCAGTTCATCGCGTCCATCATTCACCGTCCTCGTGTGGCGTTCCTCGACGAGCCGTTTTCTGGACTCGACCCGGTGAATCAGGAAGTATTTCTCGATTTGCTGCGCGAGCTGCGAGACGGTGGGGCGACCATCGTGCTGAGCGCGCATCAGATGCAGCTGGTGGAACGTATCGCGGACCGCATCCTGCTCATGAAGGCCGGACATTGTATTCTGCACGGCACCATCGACGACATCCGCCGTGCCGGCACGAAGGGTAATCGCATCAAACTCGGTCTCAGCTCGCCCATCGACGTCGCCGCGCTGCGCAACCACCCTGCGGTGGAGGGCATTGAGGAGACGAACGGCAACGACGTGGTCATCGTACTCAAAGCAGGTCGACCCCTCAGCACATTGCTCCAAAGCCTTGGTGCCCATCCCGAGGTCGTCTCCGTGCACTCCGATGCGCCGACGCTGCATGACATCTATCTCGAACACGTCGGGCGTGACGACGGGGATGGAGGCGCCGAGTGAGATCCGTGCCGTGGACCGCGGCGCTCGACGTCGCGCGGTGGGAGTTTCGCCGTTGGTTCAAGCCCCGCGACCAGATCATGACGCTCATCCTGTCAATCGTGATCGGTCTCGCCGTCTGGGGCGGGGCGGCATTGCTCGACAGGAGCCGCAGCGGCCCGGTGACGGTTGCCGTGTTGGGCGGCGAGGACCTGCCGCTTGCCATCCCCGAGGATGGGCGCGTGCAACTCGAGCCGGCGGGCGGCCGCGCGCGTGACGAATTGGAGCGGGCGCTACGAAGCGACGAGCTGGACGGACTGCTCGTCATCAGCGGCGAGACCGGCTTTCAACTCGTCGCCAAACGTGATCCCGCCTGGAAGCCCCAGCTGGAACGGGCGTTGACGGCAGCCAAGCGGGAAGCCGGTGTGGCACGGCTCGGTCTACTCGAGGAAGACGTCATGGCGATACTCGCGCCCGCGTCACTCGACGTGACGCTGCTGGACGGCGGGGCGCCGGCGGGTCGTGCGACACGGATCACGGCCATCGGCATCATCCTCCTCATGGTTCTTGGCGTCATCATGGGGATGACCTACGAGTTCCTCTCGATCACGGGCGAGAAACAACTCCGCGTCACCGAACAGATCGTCACCGCCATCGGGACGCAACGCTGGATCGACGGCAAGATCCTCGGCACCTCCTTCGTGAGCCTCGGCACAATGACCACGTACGCCGTGAGCGCCGTGATCTTCGTCGGCGTGTCGTGGCTCGTGGGGCGCGATATTCCACTCCCCACCGACTTCATCTCGTTCAGCGCGTTGGCCACGCTCGTCCCGATCGCGCTCGGCGGCTTCCTGTTCTGGAACACGGCCTTCGCCGCCATCGCCGCCACCATCGATGATCCCAACAGCTCGGCACGGGGCGGCTTCCTCATGCTCCCGGCCGTCCCGCTCGCGCTCGCCGTCCTCGCCGTGAACAACCCCGATGCGCTCATGACGCGCGTGCTCTCCGTCTTTCCTCTCACCTCGCCCGCGTTCCTGGCGGTCCGGTTGAGCATGTCGACCGTTCCGTGGTGGGAGATCCTGCTGGCGTTGGCGCTGCTCATCGGGTCGGTGCTCGTCATGCGGCGCGCGGCCGGACGGATCTTCGCGCTCGGCATTCTGATGTACGGCAAGGAGCCAACCTGGGGCGAGATCGTGCGCTGGGCGCGCACGGCCTAATGCCGCGGCCTAACCCCTAATAGGGCCTCCGCTGTCAAGCGGGCGGAGTTGTCCTGGCGGCCGAGTCTCTCCGCTCCCAGACAACTGGGGCCACCCCACCCCACCCCGTGTTGTCGAGGACGATGGACTCGTCGATGCCACGCCGCGGTTCCCGGGGCCGTGACTTGATTTCGGGATTCGGTGCGCTGTTCTGCACCAAAGCGCTACTACGAGCGGACCTTGCCGGCGGATTGCTTGGCACACTTGACCAGCCGGGCATACGAGGCCAGCTCCTGGGGGCGTGGGAAGCGGCGGATGTTGTGGATCTCGTACAGGATCACGAGCGACAGGATCTTGCCGATCCCGGGCACGGTGCGCAGGCGGTAGAGCGTGTTGGCATCGTGGCCCCTGGCGGTGCGCAAGCCCGCTCCGTAGCATGGACTGCTACCCGTCCCGCCATCGGAGGGGCATGCCGTGAGCCGCGACATCCTGATCGTCTTCGGCATCACCGTGGGCGCGCTCGGGCTGTTCGTCTGGAACCGCCTCCGGGTCGACGTCGTCGGCCTCATCGTGATGACGGCCCTGATCGTGACGGGACTGCTGACGGTGCGGGACGGGACGAGCGGGTTCGCCAACGAGGCGATGCTCACCGTGGCGGCGATGTTCGTGCTCTCGGCGGGGCTGGTGCGTACCGGGGCGGTGGATGCGCTCGGCCGGCAATTAGCGCGGCTCGCCGCCGGCACTGAGTTCGGGCTGCTCGTGGTCAGCATCGCGTTCGTCATCCCCCTGAGCGCGTTCATGAACAACACGCCGGTGATCGTGGTGATGCTCCCCCTCGTGCTCGGCATCTCGCGCGAAATCCAGGCGGCGCCGTCCCGCATCCTCATGCCGCTCTCGTTCGCGGGCCAGATGGGCGGCACCCTCACGCTCATCGGGACCAGCACCAATCTGCTCGTGGCGGGGCTCGTGCTCGACCTGGGGCTCGACCGGATTCGGCTGTTCGACATCACGCCCCCGGCTCTCGTGCTCACGGCGATCGGGGTGAGCTACCTGCTGACGATAGGGCGGTGGCTCACCCCCACGCGCGCGCCGGCCGCAGACCTGATCGAGGCCTACGAGCTGCGTGATTACCTGTCGGTGTTGCGCGTCACCGACGGCTCGCCGCTGGCCGGTCAGAGCCTGGGCGAGATCCGCTTCGCGTCGGAGTACGGTCTCGAGGTCGTGGCCATCGAGCGCGACCGTGGCAGGATCCACGCGCCCGGCGGGAGCACGGTGGTCCGCACGGGCGACTACCTACTCGTCGAGGGCACGATCAAGGACATCACTGCGGTCGAAGACGCCGCCGGCGTCGAGATCCGGCGGCCGACCGAGCACCTGGGGCTCCCGGGGACGGGACGGGAGGAAGCCGAGCGAGCCGCTGCCGGGGCCACAGCGCCCGAGGGACACCGGCCTGAGGAAGACCGGAAGGACGCGGCCAAGGCCCCGGAGGTCAAGCTCGCCGAGTTATTGGTGCCGCCTCGCTCCCCGGTGATAGGTCGGACGCTGCGGCAGCTCGACTTTCGGCGGCGTTTCGGCCTGCCGGTGCTGGGGATCACGCGGCACGGCACATCGCTCACCGAGCGCATGCGCGACGTGGTGCTGGAGAGCGGCGACCTGTTGCTGGTGGAGGGGACGCCCGCGGCGCTGCGCGCGGTTCACGAGGGGCGCGTGCTGGCCCTGCTGGGCTCGGTGGAGCCGCCGGCCCGCAGGGTCCGGAAGCTGCCGCTCGCCGTCGGGATCATGACGGCGGTCGTGGCGGTCGCCGCGGTAGGGCTCGTGCCGATCCTCGTGTCCGCCCTCGTCGGGGCGATCGCCATGTTCGTGACGGGGTGCGTGACGCCCGAAGAGGCCTACGAGGACGTGGACTGGATGGTGCTGGTGCTCCTGGGCTCGATCATTCCCCTCGGGCTCGCGCTCCAGCAGACGGGCGCCGCCGAGCTGATCGCGGTGCGCGTGGTCACCGTCAGCGAGCCGCTCGGCCTGTACGGCGTGCTGGCCGCGTTCTTTCTGCTCACCGCAGCCCTCACCTCCGTGCTCAGCAACAACGCCGCGGCGGTCGTGCTCACGCCGATCGCGATCGCCACCGCGGCCGGCCTCGACGTCGCCCCGATGCCGTTCGTGATCGCCGTCATGATCGCCGCATCCAACAGCTACATGACGCCGATCGGATACCAGACCAACACGTTCATCTTCGGACCGGGCGGCTACCAGTTCCACGATTTCGTTCGCGTCGGCGGGCCCCTGAACCTGGTGATGGTGGTCGCGGCCGCGTTCGTGATCCCCATCTTCTTCCCCTTCCATCCCTAGCGAGGCGGTGATGCAGACGGTGGTGTCGGTGTGGGAGCGCTTCCGGGAGGTGCTCGCGACCCCCGTGTTCACGTTGGGGGGCGCCGAGCTGACGATCGGTACATTCGTGCAGCTGATCGTCCTGATTCCCTTGCTCGTCATCCTGACGGGCCTGCTCAAGCGCTGGACCGTGCGCATGTTGGCCCGGACCAGCCGGTCCGACGCGGGGGTCCGCGACGCGGTGGGCAAGATCGTCCGCTACGTCACGCTCGCAATCGGGCTCCTGATCATCCTCCAAACGAGCGGGATAGACATCACCACGCTCAACGTGCTCGCCGGCGCGGTGGGCCTCGGCGTCGGCATCGGCCTCCAGAGCGTCGCCGGCAACTTTGTCAGCGGGCTGATCATCCTGTTCGAGCGACCGATCAAGCTCGGGGACCGCGTCGTGGTGGGCGACGTCGAGGGCAACGTGGTCGCGATCAACGCGCGGAGCACGACGGTCGTCACCAACGACAATATCGCGATCATCGTGCCCAATTCGCACTTCGTCACCGAGACGGTGGTCAACTGGAGCCACGGCGACGCGAAGGTGCGGTTTCGGATTCCCGTGGCGGTCGCCTACGGCACGGATTTGCCGCTCGCCGAGCGGCTGATGTTGGAGGCGGCGACGGCGAACCCGGACGTGCTCCCGGCGCCGGAGTCCGCGGTGCGCCTTCTCGCCTTTGGGGACAATGGTCTCGAGCTGGAACTGAGGGCGTGGACGGTGAGCCTGGTGCAACAGAAGGGGGCGCTCATCAGCACGCTCAATCGTGCGATTCACGACGCGTTCGTCGAGCACGGGATCAGCTTCCCGTTCCCGCAGCGTGACGTGCACGTGCGGGGCGGGGCGCTGCGGGTGGCGGTGGAGCCGGGCGCGGGCGGCCGGGCGTAGAGACGCCGGCGAGGGCGGCGGCGCCTAGTACAACGCGGGCCCAGTCTCGTGTTGCAGTCGTGGCAGGATTTCCGAGGGAGGAACGGTACTTCTGTGGTTGGGAGCGTGGCATAACGTAGCAGCGCCCCGTCACGGACCGACGGGACCGGCTCTACCGCTCACCACACGGGTCCGGCGTCGGCCCGCGCTGCGGTTGGTCCGGCTTGATCCGCCGCTGCTCGCGGGCCTCGTGCGCCAGAACCTCGGGCGCCCATGGGTCCAGCGGCTCATCGTCTTTCGCATCGCGCGGCTTGTACGCTGGTCCATCACCACCGCCCGCCCCGTCGCGCTCTCGATCATGACGTTGTCGGGCTTCAGGTTCCGGTGGACCACCCCACGCCGGTGCGCGCACCGCAGCGCCCGTGCGACGTCGTAGACGATCCGCGTCGCCTCCCCAACCGTCAGGGGCCCGCGGGTCCCGACGCGCTCGCCCAGGGTCTCGCCCTCCACGTAATCCATGATGACGCAGACGCAGTCACCGGCCTGCTCGACCGCCCGGATGGGAACGATGTGAGGGATGCCGAAGGGTTTGCCGCCGCGCGCGATGCCCGGAGCAGGCGCGCGCCCTCCTCCGGGTCTGCGCCGAACGACGACCGGAGGACCCTGATGGCGACCGGACGCTTCAGCGCAGTCCCATACGCCAGGTACACGACCGCCGTCCCGCCGCGCCCCAGCTCACGCACCAGGCGGTACCGTTTGGCGAGCACGTCCGGGAGCTGTTCCGCGATGGGCGGAGTCTCTCGCACGATGGGCCGAGCTTGCAGCGGGTTTGGTGGAGCGTCAAGAGATGGGGCGCCACGGTCTCCGCTCGCAAGTCGGTACGCGGTCGGCCAGCCAAAGCTGGTCCCCGGCTCCGCCAGATCTTGCGCTCGATCCCGAGTCGCTTTACAGTACAAAGTACTTGACGTTTCCCGCCCCGGAGCAGGGTCGGGCCCACTGCGCGCGTCAGCCGCGCCACTGCCATGGGGAGGCCTGAGCGATGCCTGGGCCAGGTCCGGAGGTCTCGATCGAGGAGCAGATCGACCAGTGGCGCAGCTATCTGCGCCGCCGGCAGGCGACCCACTCCGTCGATGTCGCCGAGCTGGAAGACCAGCTGCGCAAGCAGCTCGCGAGCCTGGAGCACGCGGGGCTCGCCACCGACGAAGCCTTCCTGGTGGCGGTGAAGCGCATGGGCCGCCTCGACGCCCTCTCACGTGAGTTCGCGCGCGAGCACTCCGACCGCCTCTGGAAGCAGCTCGTCGTCGTCCCTGCGGATGCCGGTGCCCCGCGACCGCAAGCCCGAACGGATGCCATCGTCGCCTTCTGTCTCGCGGTGGCGGCGGCCATGGCCATCAAGGTGCCGGAGCTCTTCGGGATGCAGCTGGACCAGGACGCCGGCTTCTACGTCCGCAACATGAGCCTCTTCGTGCTGCCGCTCCTGACCGGCTACTTCGTCTGGAAACGGCGGCTCGAGACCCGCACCCTCCCCTGGCTGGCCGCGGCGTTCGTCGTGGCGGGCGTGTTCGCCAACGTCTATCCATTCGCGCCCCACGTGTTGGGCTCGAGCACGCACGACCCGGGCCACACCGAGACGCTCACGGCGCTGCACCTGCCGATCGCGCTCTGGCTGGTGGCGGGCATCGCGTACGCCGGCGGCCGCTGGAGCCAGGTCGAGGGGCGCATGGACTTCATCCGATTCTCGGGCGAGCTCTTCATCTACTACGTGCTGATCGCCCTCGGCGGCGGGGTCCTGACGGCGTTCCTGGTGATGATGTTCGAGACCATCGGGATCGACGCCGAGCCGTTCATCGGGTCGTGGCTGCTGCCGTGCGGAGCGGCCGGGGCCGTCCTCGTCGCCGCCTGGCTGGTGGAGACCAAGCAGGGCGTGATCGAGAACATGGCGCCGGTGTTGACGCGCCTCTTCACCCCCCTGTTCGCCGCCCTGCTGGTCACGTTTCTGGGCGCCCTGCTGTGGACCGGACGCGGAGTCGATATGGAGCGGGAGGTGCTCATCGCCTTCGATCTGCTCCTGGTGGTGGTCCTCGGACTCCTGCTCTATTCCGTCTCCGCCCGCGACCCCGGTCGTCCCCCCGGCGCCTTCGACGTGCTCCAGGTCGTGCTGCTGGTCAGTGCGCTGCTGGTCGATGCGGTGGCACTGTGGGCCATCGCCGCGCGCATAACCGAGTTCGGCTTCACCCCGAACCGCACTGCCGCGCTGGGGATGAACGTCATTCTCCTGGTCAACCTGGCGTGGTCGGCCGCGCTCTACGTCCGCTTTCTGAGAGGGCGTGGAGCGTTCACGAGCCTCGAACGCTGGCAGACGAGCTACCTGCCCGTCTATGCCGCGTGGGCGGCGATCGTCGTGATCGTCTTTCCGCCGGTGTTCGGATACGTCTGAAGAAATGAAGATGTAAGAAACGCCCGGAAGTCTGCGAGACTCCTGAAGGGCAAGAGCGGAGCGCGCGGGGGCTGCCGCAGCGGGCGTCAGTGAGCGGCGAGGTGTGTTGGGATCTTGCAAGCTGCAAGGCAGGAGGGACCGCCCGGAGGCGCGGGGCACTCGCGAACTGCAGGCCGCGGAGGCAGCCCCCGCGCGCTCCCCCACGGCTAACGCCGTAAAGCGAGGCGATATTGCCTTGAACCCCGGAAGGAACCAATGAAGAAGCGAGGAACCTCGTACCGAATGGCCGTCGGCGTTGGGCTTGCAGTATTGATGCTCTTCTGGCTGATTGGCGCCGTTGGAGTCATCGGGGTCGAAGGCGACCCAGCCGACCGGATGTACATCGGCGTGTTCGCCGTCGGTGTGATCGGCGCCATCATCGCGCGCTTCCGGCCAGGCGGAATGGCACGCGCATTAGTCGCGACGGCGCTCGCTCAGGCGTCGGTCGCGGTGATCGCGATGATCCTCGGGAAGCACCAGTCCCCGGTGACATCCGTGTACGAGCTCCTGGGGTTGAATGGGATGTTCGTCGCGATGTTCGTCGGATCGGCGTTGCTGTTTCGCAGGGCGGCGCGCTCCCACGGCTAAAGCCGCGGCTCGGCTCTCTGACGCCGAAGCGACGTTGATTGGCACGTCGCCTTGGCGACAGTCGGTTGGCCGAGCGGCGGGTTTACCCGTCGTAACGAGTCCTGGCACGCTCCTCTCTCGGGAGACATCTCGTGCAGAGTCTGGTCAACTTCTGGTCGTTTCTCGTCGCGCTGGCCGCCCTGTCGATCGACGCCGCTACCGCAACCGCGCAGTCGGACTCCACCCTCGGTGGGCGGCTCGACTCCATCGCCGGGCGCTGGGTCGAGAGGAATTACGCCGT
>Ga0302046_10000013_pt1 | contig 216299 bp, 206 predicted proteins | sample RVTome_11_FD_200261 | JGI IMG/M metagenome (GOLD analysis project Ga0302046, IMG submission 200261) | Soil microbial communities from uranium-contaminated site in the Upper Colorado River Basin, Wyoming, United States - RVT147D111 (version 2) ... | reverse complement strand
TCAGCGCCTCGGGCAGCGCCGTTGCCGCGACCTGGGACGGTCGCGACGATGCCGGTACGGTCGTTCCCGACGCCCCCTACACCATCACGGCCACCGTGACCGACGACGTCGGCAACGCCGCCGAGGTTTCTACCTCCGTCACGATCGACACCGTGGTCCCGGTCATCACCGGCTACCAGGCCAGCGAGGCGATCATCTCGCCCAACGGCGACGGCTCCTTCGACGAAACCGAGCTCTCCGCGACCATCGGCGACGCCTCCCCGATCACCTCCTGGATCATCCAGACCTTCAGATGGGGCGAGGTGTTCCCGCCCAACCTGTCCGGATCTGGCTCGGTGCTCAATCAGACGTGGGCGGGGCCGGACCCGGCGGTCAGCGACGGCGTCTACGACCTCGTGCTCAGAGCCACGGATGCGGCGGGCAATACCGCGCACGGCTCGGTTCCGGTTCGCGTCGACACGCAGGGCCCGCAGGCGGGTGACACCTTCGTCGCGACGCCCAATCCCTTCTCGCCCAACGCCGACGACTACAAGGACCAGGCGAACCTGTCGGCGAGCCTGACCGACGTGACCGGGGTCGGGGACTGGGACATCACCGTGGTCGGCGTGAGCGGCTCGCCGATCGCCTCGGGCGCCGGGGCCTCGGTCGCCGGCGCCTGGGACGGAACCGACGACGCCGGAAACGTCGTCGCCGACGGCCTCTACACGATCCGGCTGACCGCGCGGGACACCGTGGACAACGCCGCGACCGTGGACTACCCATGGAGCCAGGTCGACACCACGGGCCCCGCGATCGCGAACCTGCGCTCGACGCTCGATCCCTTTTCCCCGAACGCCGACGGGGCGAAGGACGCCACCCGGATCAAGGCCTCCCTGTCGGACGTCTCGGGGCCGATCTCCTGGAGCGCTGCCGTCCGAGACGCCCAAGGAAACGGCATCCGCACCTTCACCGGGACCGGCACCGGCCTCGACACGCTCTGGGACGGCTTGGACGAGGAAGGCGATCCCGTTCCCGACGGGACCTACGAAGTCATCCTCACGGCGACCGACGATCAGCTCATCGAGGCCCAAGACTCGATCCCGGTCCTGCTCGACACGGCCCCGCCCACGGTGACGGGTTTTCCCGCCACGCAGCGCTTCAGCCCGAACGGGGACGGCTCCTTCGACCTGGCGAGCTTCCAGGGCACGATCGACGCCCCTTCCGCTTGGACACTCTCCGTCAGCGACCCGGATGACGGTTCGGTCCTCTACTCGGCCACTGGGTCCGGTACCAACGTTGACGGTGCGTGGGACGGCTCCGGCGCGAGCCAGGACGGCGCCTACGACGTGACGCTGGAGATGACCGATCAGGCGGCAAACGTCGCCGTCGTGACCGCGGAGGTGATCCGCGACACGACGCCTCCGGCGATTGGAGACCTCGCAGTGTCGAACGAGGCGTTCAGCCCGAACGGCGACGGCGTGAAGGACACGACCACGATCACGGCCACGCTGACCGATGCCTGGACGCCGATCTCCTGGACGCTGCAGATCAAGCAGGGCACGACGGTGGTCATGACCGCTTCGGGGACGGGCAACGTCCCCTACGCCTGGGACGGCACGAACACCTCGGGCGCTCTCGTCGCTGACGGTTCCTACACCGCGCACCTGACGGCCACCGACGCGGGCAACAACGTGCGAACGCCGAATCCGATCAGCATCCTGCTCGACACCGTGCTACCCGAGGCCAAAGCCTTCACGCCGCAGGACGACGGCAACACCGTTTACGCCTCACAGCAGATTCAGGTGAAGGTGGTCGATCCCGGCAACGTCTCGGAGCTCGCGTCGGCTTCGGTCACGCTCACCGACGAAACCGACGCCTCCGCCTCGCCCAACACCCACGCGCTCTCGCCCTACTTCGGTCGGCAGAACTGGTACCACACCGACGCCCAGTCCCTCACGGTCGGCCATCGCTACCGAGCCGAGGCGTCGCTGTTCGACGCCGCGGGCAACGTCGGTACGGCGACCTGGCGCTTCCTTGCGATTCCCGCGCCCGTCGCACAAGAGGCGCCGGTCGTCCTTTCGGCTGAAGGCACCGACACCGGACAGGCCGGCGCAACGATCGGGACGCGCCGCTGGAGCTTCACACCTCGGCTCACGATCGACCGGCGCACGCTGACGCTTCAGAACGGATCGCAGCACCCCGGCTGGGGCATCGCCACGAGCAGCGTCGACCTCTCCTCGGCCCGGTACACCGTCTCCGTCGCCGGCCAGCCCTCGACGTGGAGCCTCAGCCAGCCCTATCCGGCCGGCACCACGCGCAGCGTCTACCAGCAGTTCTCCTACACCAGCACGGCACAGGAGAGCCGAAACCTGCGCGTCCCGGGGATCACGGTCGGGCTGGCGGAAGTGTTCGTCGATCTACCGGTCGCGGTAGAACGAGCCACGATGGCCTTCTCCTCACCGGTGATGACGACGACCTCAATCGGCAGCCTGTGCCAGGACCCGCTCGCCGGGCTGGCCGGGTGCAACCCCGATCCTCTGCGTGTCCACGTGGCCGACGCCCTCGCCGACCGTCTGGAGGAAACGGCTGCCGAGGTCCACGGCCAAGGCTCGGACATCGATCCATCGCCCGCCCCGGCCGATGAGCCCGCGGCGACATTCCTGTTCACCGTCATGACCGTCGTGCCGGACCCCGACTCCCCGACGAGCCTTGACTGGATGTGGAAGCGGATCGTCCCGGCGTCGGTTCAGACCAGTTGCGCCACGGTCGGCGCCGACGGGATGTGCTGGCTCGACGGCGTCGGCTATCCCTCGACCGGTGGGCTCATGACGACCGCGGACTTCGGCCCGTACTGTGCCACCGTGCTGTTCTGCACCAGCGCTGCGCACACGGAGGAGGCCGACGCCAAGTATGGGTGCGTCAACAAACACAACGGGCACGACCAGGTGACCGATCCGGACGGGTGCCAGCAGCACAGCGCCATGTCCCAGCCCGACGTCGTGCGAAACCCCATCTACTCCTGGGACGATCCGAGCAACTGCCCGCCGATTGGCGTCTGCAGTACGAGAATGAACACGACATACTTGTTTGCCGCATGGAACCACACCGACTGGGGCTTCGCCGACGCGCTGCCGAACGGAACGAACGAACTAGGAATCTCGTGGCAGTCGGTTGTCCAAGACGAGAATGCGAACGGCGACACGTACGTCCGGTATCAGCGATGGGTTCCTGCCGTCATGCCCGACACCTCGGAGCCGCTCAAGCGCGGCGGTGTTCAAGGCGAGTTCTACCCGGAGTACAGCCCGGGAGTACCCGACGAGGAAGCCGTCGAGTCCTACGTGTGGTGTGGTGATCGCGCGCCCGCCGAAACGAACTGGGAGATGAACCCGGTGTTCTACGGCGGGAACGGCAAAGGGCCTCAGGGATTCACGACCGGGCGTCCGGGCACGTACAGCGACGATCCGAACGACCACGGCTGGCCGCAGTGGACGACCAAGAGTTGCCTGAAGCCTAACGGCAACCAGGTCTCCTGGTACAAGCGCATCCTCGACGGCGGCATGGCCGGATACTGGAAGCTAGATGCGGAAGACGGGGGATCCCTTACCCGAAGCGACGGCTATGTCGAATCCGTATTCGGACACGTCATGCGGATTCACGACTGGAGGTGGTCATTCTCAGCTGGGCCGAGTTGCGGTGCGGTGACGACGGGATGCTCGCTTATCGGCATCGGGTTCAACCCGTATGATGAGCAGCGAGAAGAAGAATTCGCCCAGCCCGTTTCACGGGCCTTCAAGTACCAGAGCAACTTCTGATGGTCTATCCGACTCTACCGCCAGGCGGTGACCGCACGGGACGAGGAACGGTCGTCGTCGTGCTCGCTGCTCTCTTGGTGCTCATTCCCTTGGGGATCCTGGTCAACAAGGCCGGTGACGACCCGCCCTCGGAAGTCGCGACCAGTGCCTCGCCGACGCTGGGTCCGCTGTCACAACGCTCCCGTGGAGTACTCCGCACCGCAGACGCCATCGGCGATGTGGTCGATCGGAAGGATCGCGAGGTAGCGGGTCATGAGGGAGTCGACATCGCTGCGGTGCGGCTCGCAACGAACGGCAAGCGGTTCACTGCCACCTTCATCATGGCGGGGCCGATACCCGAGGACAGCGGGCCGGGAACTGCAGACGAGGAGGCGGGCAAGGACCGACTGCTCTGGGTACTGGACACGTGGACACCCGGCACGTTCGGCTCGGCTGGCGGTCTCTACAGCTTCCGCGCTGAGTTGGTTGGAGGAGAGTGGCAAGCCACCATGGTCACATGGGAACCGCTGACGCATGTTCTCTTGCCTGGAAGGTTCCTCGTCGTTGGGCAAAGACTCAGCTGGAGCGTTCGGATCGAGAAGGTTCCAGCACTTGCGAAGCCTTTCGAGTGGTCCGGCTTCGTCGAGTGGGGATATCACTCGCCCGAAGATGTGATTGGCTACTCGGCTGGGGCGGATTACGCTCCCAACGATCGGAACGCCCGCGCGAGCTTCCCGTGAGGTATTCGCGTGCGACACAACGGGCGCGAGTGGCGATTCGGGCTCTCAGGGCCGAGTTGCGGTGTCGCGACGACCGGCTGCTCGCTGATCGGCATCGGGTTCAACCCCTATGATGAGCAACGAGAGGAAGAGTTCGCCCAGCCCGTCTCGCGGGCATTCAAGTACAAGAGCAACTTCTGATGGTCTATCCGACTCTGCCGCCGGGCGGCGATCGCACGGGACGAGGAACCGTCGTCATCGTGCTCGCTGCCCTCCTGGTGCTCGTACCGTTGGGGATCTATGTCAGCAAGGCTCTGAACGATCCGTCGCCCCCGACGCCCGCGACGCGCCCGACGCCGAGTCTCATCCCAATCACAGAGCGGTTGCGTGGGGTGGTCCGTGTGGCCGACCCCTTAGGTGATGTTGTCGACCGTAAGGAGCGGCCCGTGACCGGTCATGAGGGCGTCGACATCGCTGCGGTGCGGCTCGCAACAGACGGCAAGCGGTTCACTGCCACCTTCATCATGGCCGGACCGATTCCGAAGGACAGCGGTCCGGGCACCTTCGACGAAGAGGCAGGCAACGACCGGCTGAAGTGGGTGCTCGACACATGGCAGCCAGGCACGTTTGGGTCGGGTGGTGGCCTCTTCAGCTTCACCGCACGGCTTGTCGGCCGAGATTGGCAAGCCACTTTGATCACCTGGGAGGACGCAAACCAGGTGCTCCTGCCCGGAAAGTTCTTAGTCGAAGGCAAGAGACTCACCTGGAGCGTTCGATTAGAAGAAGTGCCAGCATTGGCGCGTCCGTTCGAGTGGTCTGGCTTCGTCGAGTGGGGATACCACTCGCCCAAGAACGTCATCGGCTACTCGGCCGGCGAGGACAACCTGCCGGATGATCGGAACGGGCGCGAGAGCTTTCCGTGACCGATGCGACTCGCTGAAATCCATGGTCCCCACACTTCCGCCGGGCGATCGCACGGGGCGACGAACCGTCGTCATCGTGCTTGCCGCCCTCCTGGTACTCGCGCCACTTGGCATCTGGATCAACGGCGCTGTGAAGGAACAGTCCCCGAGCCCGACGCCAAGTCGCACACCGAGTCTGGTCCCTGTTCCCGAGCGCCCGCAGGGCGTCGTGCGAATCGAGGATGCCATCGGTGATTTAGTTGACCGGAAGGACAGGCGAGTCACCGGCCACGAAGGGGTCGACATCGCAGCGGTGCGGCTTTCGTCGAATGGCAAACGGTTCACCGCCACCTTCATCATGGCGGGACCGATTCCGAAGGACAGCGGACCGGGCACCGCAGACGAGGACGCCGGCAAGGATAGTTTGCGATGGGTGCTCGACACGTGGATGCCGGGCACCTTTGGCTCGACTGGCGGTCTGTATAGCTTTGACGCCGACCTGATTGGGACAGCGTGGCAGGTCACAATGGTAACGTGGGAGCCAATCTCACACGTCCTTCTTCCCGGGCGGTTCGAGGTAAGGGGGAGAAGACTGACGTGGCAGGTCAAGCTCGACAAGGTCCCCGCCCTGGCAAAGCCTTTCGAATGGTCAGCGTCGGTCGAGTGGGGATACCGCTCGCCCCCCGATACGATCGGTTACTCGGCGGGCGAGGACAACCTTCCCGATGATCGGAACGCCCGCGCGAGCTTCCCGTCAGGCATTCGCGTGCGACACAACGGGCGCCCGAACAGCTCCCAGGCATCCAATGCCAGAAGCCTCGCAGACCAGTTCTTGCCTCACTACATCCGGACGTACCGCCGTACGATTGGCTCCTACCTCTCTCGCGACCTCACCGCCCTATCGCTTCGGGAATTGTGGATATGGAACGCCGGTGGAGTGAGGGGATTGTGAGCAGAGTCTTCGTTAGGCTAGGGGTTGCCGTGTGTGCGTGGACGATGGCCGCGTGTACCACCTCGCCCCCGCCTATTCCACCGATCTCAGCGCCTGTGCGATTGGCTGAAGGATCCTCGGGTTCTGCTGCTTGGACTGCTGACGTTCTCGCGAAGGGAGAAGATCAGCGCTGCGTCTTAGTAAAGCTTCGACATCGGGGGACGACCGTCGAGGACAGCTGCTGGAAGCAGGTCGACGGCATCGTTGGGTGGTCTACGCGAGCCCCGGACAGCATTTCACCCACGTGGCTGACCTTTGGTTGGACGAATGGATTCGTTCCGAAGAGTATCCTCATCAGATTCGAGGACGGATCGACCAGCGCTGCCAAGGTACGAGTTCTTGCAGGATTACCGAGCGAGGCCTTCTTCGTGCAGGTGTTTCCACGAGGGAAGAACATCGCCCAACTGCAGATTCTGCGTGATGGTCGCTCGCCAATCCTGATGAAGAAGCCTCGATCTGATTTGCTCTCCGAGGTAGGGTGGACGGTTCAGATGATTCTGCCCACTGGCGACACACAGCAGCCATAACCAAGGGCACCGATTCACACAAGGTTCACGGAACCTCTCTCTGGACACGTTGGGCCTGCCGTCCGATGTATGAGACCTGTACCAAGCTTCCGATCTCAAGCGAAGGTTCCCTGTCGGTCGATGGTGAACACGTGAACGTGCGCAAACGCATTTCACTGTACTGTGTCGGACCGAAGATCGTAACGTGTCCGGATGACGAATCTCGCAACTCTCCGATCTTATGTTGAAGTTCGTTCGAGGGTGTGACCGTGCGCAGCAGGCCGGCGAATCCGGTGCCGTCCCATACAAACACGGTTCTCCGAAGTCCCGCGTCTTCCCGCTTGTCCTTGAAGTGGACGGGGAACAACAGGCCGGCGAGGGTCTTGGCAAACCTCCTGAGGTGAACGAGTTCGGCCCTGTCCTTACCTTCTTCTCTCACACACCCTACTTTACATCCTCAAGGCAGAAGCTAGATGCGCAGGACGCGGGAGACCACGCGAAGCGACGGCTACGTTGAATCGGTCTTCGGCCATGTGATGCGGGTGCACGACTGGCGATTCGGGCTCTCAGGGCCGGGATGCGCCGTGTCGACCACACCATGCTCGCTGATCGGCATCGGGTTCAACCCCTATGATGAGCAACGAGAGGAAGAGTTCGCCCAGCCCGTCTCGCGGGCATTCAAGTACACGAGCAACTTCTGATGGTCTATCCGACTCTGCCGCCGGGCGGCGGTCGCACGGGACGTGGAACGGTCGTCATCGTGCTCGCTGCCCTCATGGTGCTCGTACCGTTGGGGATCTATGTCAGCAAGGCTCTGAACGATCCGTCGCCCCCGACGCCCGCGACGAGCCCGACGCCGAGTCTCATCCCAATCACAGAGCGGTTGCGTGGAGTGGTCCGTGTGGCCGACCCTTTGGGTGATGTGGTCGACCGTAAGGAGCGACCCGTGACCGGTCATGAGGGGGTCGACATCGCTGCGGTGCGGCTCGCAACAGACGGCAAGCGGTTCACTGCCACATTCGTCATGGCCGGGCCGATACCCGAGGACGGCGGGCCGGGAACTGCTGACGAGGAGGCGGGCAAGGATCGGCTGAAGTGGGTGCTCGACACATGGCAGCCAGGCACGTTTGGCTCGGCTGGCGGACTTTACGTTTTCGCGCCGAACTCATTGGATCGAAATGGGGGAGGGCTCTCACGAGATTGAGATTCTCGGGCGCACTGAGGCTTCACCGAAGGCGCGGCGAACTCTGGAGCGCCCCTTTCCCGGAGGGCGCGGTCGCTACCAGCCGGGTCCGTCGTTAGTGCCGGAATCATTGCTGATGAGGTCGATGCGATCGTCGTTGGTCAGGCTCGCGGCGGTGCCGCAGTCCGGTCTGTCGTCTTCGGGTCCCCGGCCGAAGAAGTAGCGAAGGTTGATCGCTTGGCCGTCGAAGCCGCGCCGCATTCCGCTCACGATCGTGATGTTGTCCGCGAGCACGTTGCCGACGGAAGTACACTCCACCTTCCCCTCCGCTTGCCACTCTGGCGTGTTGGGGTGGAAGTAGTCCTGAGAGGTCGCGTTCAGCCCCGCGCGGTTGAAGAAGCTGAACTCGACGGCGTTGTAGTCCGAACCGTCCCTGAACTTGATTGGATCGCCCGACACGTCCGTGGCGCGGTTGTGATGGAACCAGTTGGCATTGCTGTCGTGCTGCAGGTAGAGGACATGAACGTGCCCAGCCGCCGGCGCGCCGGGGTCGTCCGGATCGTCGGAGGGCACGGTCCCGGTGTTGATGATCTCGTCGAAGCTGCTGTAGCTCACGATGTTGTGGCTCGAGAGCTTCAGGACGATGGCTCCATAGCCGTTCGAGACGCCAGGGTCGAACTTCTTGCCGATGTTGACGAAGTCCATGTTGTGGAACCCGTTGCGGTTCGCGTGATACTGGTTGAAGGAAGCACCCTGGAGCGAGACGCCTCCCTTGCCGAAGTTAGTCACTTCCAGGCCCATGAACTTCAATCTCGTGTCGACATCCCCTTGCAGGCCCAGACCGCTGGCGTTGAAGTAGAACCAGAACCCAGGCCGGTTTGCTCCACTTCCTCGGAACACCGGGCGAGTCCCGCTCCACCGCCCGTCGGTCAGGTCGCACAAGTCGGGCCCGTACGGAAGAAAAACCGTGTCGTGGGCGGGATTGAAATAGGTCCACGTGTTCTCGCCCGATTCGCTTCCGTTGTAGACGAAGTCGCCGCTCGCCGGGTCGATCCGGATGTGCGCGTCGGTGGCCGGCTCGTACTGGTGCAACAGCTCGTTCGCCCTCTTGAGCGTGCGCAACGGAGCAAGGATCGAAAGCCCGGAGTTCGAGTCGCTGCCGGCCGGGCTCACGTGGAGCGTGAATGCCTGGGGACTGCAGAGCTTGAATGCCTGCGCCGCAGGCGGTGTCAGCGTCAGAGCCACAAGCGCCGAGACGCCAATTCCCACGAAACGAGTGCGTTGTCCTTGCATCGCTCCCCCCTGACGGCGCGAAACCCGGAGACCGCCGGCTCGGCGGCCACGGTCCTGAGGCCTTGGCTGAGAATGCTACCGCGCTCAGGCGGGGTCCACGAGCGCCAGTCGCGGTTCCGGGAGCGGTCGATCCGTTGCGCCGTACGCCTCGTAGCGAGCAAGCCAGGGCAGGAGCTTCGTCGCCGGCGTCGGCCGGCCCAGCAGGAACCCCTGCGCGACCTCGCAGCCCAGTGAACGCAGCCTGCGCCATTGCTGCTCGCTCATCCCGGTCACGAACGATCGGTCGATCTTGATCTCGTCGACGGGGAGCCGCTTCAGGTACGACAGCGACGAGTAGCCGGTCCCGAAGTCGTCGATCGACAGCGCGACGCCCGTCGCGCTCAGGCGCTCCAGGATCCCGATCGAGCGCGCCGGGTCGCCCATGATGCTCGTCTCGGTGATCTCCAGCGTCAGGGAGCTCGACATCCCGCGAGGCGAGACGCTCGAAGCCTTCCTTCGCGCACACCCCTTCGCGCGCGACGGCGACGCCGCTACGACTTGAGGATGCGGAAGCTCTTCACCACGTCGTTCAGGCGCGCCTTGGCCGCGTCGAAGCGGGACGGCACCGTCCACGCCACGACCTGGGCGTAGCTCCCGCGACCCCGGAAGACGGTGTGCAGGTAGACGACGTTGATCCCGTCGACCGACGCGCGGATCTCGTGCTGCAGGCCCCACAGCCGGCCGGCTCGCACCACCCGCGAATTCCTCGTCGTGCCCCCGGAGTCGAACGACTCGGCCAGCAGCCCGCGCGTCAGCTCGGAGAACTCACGCAAGCCGTCGACCGCCAGGTCGCGCTTGTCGTCCACGATCACGATGGCGAACTCGGCCCCGAACTCGTCGCCGGCCTGGATCGTCGCTTCGTCGTTCAAGTCGTCGAGCGCCGACCACGACCCCGGGATCCGAAGCGAAAAGCGCCCGTCGGAGCTGACCACCGCCGTCGGCTGACCGGTGCCCGATTGCCGGACGGCCGAGCCGACCAGGAGCATCCCCACGAGGGCAAGCGCCGTGAGCCCGACCCAGACGAGCAGCCCCGCGATCCCCCAGTTGCGCTGCGAGCGGCGGAAGGTCTCGACGTCGGGCCACTTCCCGCGCTGCCAGGCCCACTCGTTTCCCTTCGCCCCCAGCACGAAGACCATGATGAAGCCGAGGAACGGAACCAGGGCGAGCAGCGAGACGTACACGCCGTTGCCCAAGCCCCAGATCCAGGAGAGCAGCATGGCGCCCCAGTTCCACCGCTTGATCTCGGGGGGAACCGGCGAATTTCTGCCCTGCCCCGACGCGGCGAACACGGCCGCGGGACGTGCGTCGGCGCCGAGGATGTCGAGGTGAACCGGCTGATTAGTCGGGGACACGGTCGAGCCCTTTCTGGATCGCGTATCGCATCAGCTCGTATCGCTTTCGCATCTGAAGCTTCGTCAGGATGTTCTGCACGTGATTCTGCACGGTCTTGACCGAGATGAACAGCTTCTCGGCAATCTCGCGGTACGTGTAGCCCTTCGCCACGAGCGTCAGCACCTCGTTCTCGCGCGGCGTGAGAGTCGGCTCGGGGCGGCGCGCGGTGCCGCCGGTGACGCGCCGGAACTCGTTCAGGACCAGGCCCGCCAGCGACGGCGTGAAGGCCGGCTCGCCCGCGCCGACGCGCACGAGCGCCTCGGCGACCTCGTCGCTGGTCGCGCTCTTGAGCACGTACCCGCTCGCGCCGGTCTTGACCGCCTCCAGCACGTCGGCTTCCTCGCCCGAGGCGCTCAGCACCAACACTTTGATGTGCGGCGACTCCTCGAGGATCAGCCTGGTGGCGTCGGCGCCGCTCACCGTCGGCATCTGCAGGTCCATCAGGATCACGTCCGGCATCGCCTCGCGCGCGACCTCGATCGCCTCCCCGCCGTCGGCCGCTTCCGCCACGACCTCGAACCCGCGAGCGGTCAGGTCGTTGCGCAGGCCGTCCCGCCACACCGGATGGTCGTCGACGATCATCACACGCGGCTTCTCGCTCATTGCCCCTCCACCGGGAACGCGAACTCGATCTCGGTCCCCGTCGCCGAAGACGCCACGTGCATGGCGCCCCCAAGTGCCTCGACTCGTCCCTTCATGCTCTTGAGCATCCCGAGCTTGCCCGCCGCCTGAAGGCCGGCCTCGTGGTAGTCGAAGCCCCGCCCGTCGTCGCGCACGCTCACGACCATGCCCTCGCTCGTGCGATCGGCGAACACGGTCGCGCGGGTCGCGCCCGCGTGCTCGACGACGTTGTCGAGCGCCTGGCGCACCGCGAGCGCGACCTCGTCCCCGACGTGCGCCGGGACCCACAGCGCTCCCGTCGCGCTCACGGTCGTCGCGATGCCGTCGACCGCGCGGGCGACTTCCTCCAGGGCCGAGCGCAGCGACACGCGCCCGCCGGAAGGCGCCTCGGGCTCGCGCACGATGAGCGCGCGCAGCTCGGCCTCCTGCCGGCCGGCCATGTCCGCCAGCGCCGTCACCTCCGGACCCGGGACCGAGGGGGCGCGCCCAAGCTCGCGCCCGCGCTTGTGCACCAGGGCGAGCGCTTGCAGCACCGAGTCGTGGATCTGGCGCGCGATCGACTCGCGTTCCTCGGACCGCGCGACCCGCTCTCGCGCGCGCATCGTCACCTCGATCAGCGCGCGATACTCGCGCGCAGACCGTTCGAGCAGCCGCCCGACGAGCCCAACGGCCGCGCCGGCGAGGACGAACACGAGCGTGCCGCTCACCAGCGTCTGCACCTCCACCTGCGTCAGCTCCCACGGCGGGATCTCGTTGGTCCACCGGCTGAGCGTGAGCGCGACGCCGATCGACAGGCCCGCCGCGATGCCGCCGAAGGGCCCGCGCGCGATTCCCCACACGGCGACCGCGGCGACCGGCCAGGCGGTGGCGAAGAACGGGCGCGCGGTCGCGACCGCTCCGGGGGGCGCGACGGTGCCCGACAGCACGACGAGCGCGAAGGCGAGCACCAGCTCGGTCCACGCTCCCAGGAGCGAGGCCTCCCGTCGCGTCGAAGCCGTCGCGGTCCACAGCGCCGCGACCGCCAGCGCGGGCCAGCCCAGCCCGGGCAACGCCAGGCCGCCCTCGACCGTCGCGGCCAGCCCGATCATCCACGCCAGCGCCGCCCACCGGTAGACGGTGACCGCCGTCCAGAGCGCCTCGCGCGCCCGCTCGGCCTCGGAGCGCTCGATCGACTCGCCCAGCCCGGCGCCCGGCCCTGTGCTCAGCGCGCGCTCGCTTCGCCCCACAGCCGCTCCATCTCCTCCGGCGCGAGCGCTCGCGGATCGAGCCCGCGCTCCCGCGTCAGCTCTTCCACCGCGACGAGGCGATCGCGAAACGCCTTGGCCGCGCGCCGCAGCGCCGTCTCGGCGTCCAGGTCGAGCCTCCGCGCGAGCGCGACCACCCCGAAGAGCAGCTCGCCCAGGCTCGCTTCGTCCTCCACCGTCTCGCCCGGCTCCGACTCGCCCGGCTCCGACTCGCCCGCCTCCGCGGCGGGCGGCCGGCCGAAGCCCGCGGCGCTCGCCCGCCGCTGCAACTTCTGCGCGTAGGCCAGCGCGGGGAGCGTGTCCGGGACGCCCTCGATCGCGCTCGATCGCTGCTTCTCGTGCCGCTTGATCTCGTCCCAGTTGGCGACGACGTCGCTCGCTCCGCCGACCTCGGCGTCGCCGAAGACGTGCGGGTGACGCCGCACGAGCTTCTCGATCAGCTCGTGCGCGACGTCGTCGACGTCGAAGGCGCCCGCGTCGGTTCCCATCTGGGCGTGGAACACCACCTGGAGCAGCAGGTCGCCCAGCTCCTCGGCGATCTCGGCCTCGGCGCCCGACTCGATCGCCTCCAGCAGCTCGTAGGTCTCGTCGAGCAGGTGCTTGGCGAGGCTTTGGTGGGTCTGCTCCGCGTCCCACGGACAGCCCCCCGGTCCGCGCAGGCGCGCCATCACGCCCACCAGGTCGAGCAGGCGATGCCCGCGCGGCGCGCGGCCGACGACCACCTCGACCTCGTCGCCGGTTTCCAGCGCGCGCTCGAACACGGCGCGGATCACCGCCTCGTCGTGAACGACGAAGGCGACTTCGCCGTGCTCGGCCGCCAGGACCGAAAGGCGCGTCGCGAGCGTGCTCGCCCACGGCGGCGTCTCGCCGTGCGCGTGCGGCGCGAGCAGGTTCCGTCCGCGAAGGCCGCCGGGCGAGGCGGTCTCCGCGCTTGCGGCGGGCTCGCGCGGCGAGGCGGCTGCGGGCGCGCTCGCTTCGGGAAGCTCGCCGACGTCGTAGCCCTCGTCGCGCAGCCGCCCGGCGAGCGGCTCGCCCGGCGCGGCGAACGCGGGAACCCTCGTCAGGGCGTGCCAGACCTCGAGCGGGACCATGTCGGGGGCCCCGGCGCCGGGACGAACGAGCAGCACTCGCGCCATCGCGCGCCAGCGTAGCGGCAGCGGAGGCTCGGAAATCGTTGCGAGCGCGGGCTCGGGCGCCGATAATGACCGCACGCGAGGAAGGAGGTGATCCAGTTTGCACAGACCGCACTGGACCCGCGAGGTGCCTGAACCGTAGGGGACCGCTCGGGATTCGCGGGAGGATCACCTCCCTCGCCGGAAACACCCGAAACCGAGTGGCCCGGCGGTAATCCCATTCAGGACACCGACCCACGTGGGGACCGGACTCGTCCACCGGTCGCGAGCGCGAAATCCAGCCCGCATCGGGCGCGCTCACCCAAGCGGAGAAGCGACTCGGGGGGCCGGCGAAGCCGGCCCCCCGAGCACGTCCCGGGACGACCGGGCTACAGGATGCCGGAGAGGTCGGGGACCTCGGGCTCGTCGGCCGGCGTGTAGAACTGGTGCGGGACGATGTCGAGCTGACTCGGGTCCCAATCCCCGTACTTCGGGTTCACGACGACCTTGGCTCGGTTCGCCGCGTCGGCCAGGAGCTGCTGCGTCGCCTGCTGGCCGGCCTGATCGCTCAGCTCGCCGCGAAGCGTCTCGGCCGCGCGCGCGTACGGGTCGCTCTGGCGAGCCGTCACCACGATCACGCTGAAGCCGAAGGCCGTGCGGACCGGGTCGGTCGGCCGGTTCAGCTTCGCCGTCGAGAGCGCCTCGCCGAACTCCTCGCCGAAAACGCCCACGAAGTCGCTCACCGCGATGAAGCCGGGGAACTGCCCGTTGGGCCGGGCGAACTGCTCGTCGTCGGATCGCTGCTTGGCCAGGGCCGAGAAGTCCGCGCCGCCTTGCAGCCGGCGCGCGATCGTGCCGGCCTCCGCCCTCGCCTCGGCCTGCGTCGTCTTGTCGTCGACCGTCACCTGGATGTGCCGGGCCTTCACGCGCGTGAAGCGGCCGGGGTCGGCGTCGAAGGCCTGCTGCACCTCCTCGTCGGTGACCTCCGGGGCGACGGAAGCGAGCAACTGCTCGAACTGCACGCCCTGGTAGATGATCTCGCGGATCTCTTCTTCGGTGAGGCCGGTCTGGGCGATGATGTCCTCGATGCGCGCGCCGCCGAGCTGTTCCTGAAGCGACGCGTCGACCTCCTCCTCCGTGGGCGCGATCCCGCGCGCGTCGGCCTCCTGACCGACGATGGCCTGGTTGATCAGCCCGCGCAGCACCTGCAGCTCGACCGCGCGGCGATCCCCCGCCTGTCCGCCGGACGCTTGGACCTGCCGGTCCACCTGGTCGTTCAGCTCGGCAGGGGTGATCTTCACGCCGTTCACCACGGCCGCGGCGGCATAGAAGGTCGAGGCGCACCCGCCCAGCGCGAGCACGAGCAGGACCGAAAGGGATACCCGGCGGATCACGAGGCGCAAGGATAGCAACGCTTTACTCCCCCGACAGCAGCTCCACCAGGGCCGCGTGCAACCACCGCGCGACGCCGCCCTCGGGCGACGGGGGAACCGGCAGGACCATCGTGTAGGTGGGCGTCTTGAAGATCGAGCCGGGGTGCAGCCGCTGGAGCCGCACCTGCTCGCTCATCTCCAGCACGCACGGCTCGATCCGAACGGCGCCGGCGGCGTGAGAGACGACCTTCGCGCCGCGCGGGCCGACGAGGAACTTGATCCGCGCGATGGTCAGCAGCTCCTCGGCCTGGCCGGGCAGCGCGCCGAAGCGGTCCAGCAGCTCCGCGCGAACGTCGGCGAGCTGCTCGTCGTCCTCGGCCGAGGCGATGCGCCGGTAGGCCTCCAGGCGGAGCCCTTCGCGCGGGATCCACTCGGCCGGGAGGTGCGCGTCCACCGGCAGGTCGATCTTCACCTCGGGCTTGGGCTCCTTGCGCCTGCCCTTCGCCGCGTCGACGGCTTCGGAGAGCAGCTTCATGTACAGGTCGAAGCCGACGCTCGCGATGTGGCCCGACTGCTCCCCCCCGAGCAGGTTCCCGGCCCCTCGGATCTCCAAGTCGCGCAGCGCGATCTGCAAGCCCGAGCCCAGCTCGGTGTGCTGACCGATCGCGGTCAAGCGGGCGTGCGACTGCTCGGTCAGCGAGCGGTCGGGTGGATAGAGGAAGTACGCGTAGGCCCGCTCGTGGCTGCGCCCGACGCGCCCGCGCAACTGGTAGAGCTGCGCGAGCCCGAGACGGTCGGCGCGCTCGACGATCAGCGTGTTCGCCGTCGGGATGTCGAGGCCGCTTTCGATGATCGTGGTCGAGACCAGGACGTCGAACGCGCGGTCCCAGAAGTCGAGCATCATCTGCTCGAGCCGCTTCTCGTCCATCTGTCCGTGCGCGACGCCGACGCGCGCTTCGGGCGCCAGCTCCTTCACGCGCGCGGCGACCCGGTCGATGTCGTGGACGACGTTGTGGACGTAGAAGACCTGCCCGTCGCGGAGCAGCTCGCGCCGGATCGCCCGGCCGACTTGCTCGGGATCCTGCGGACCGACGAAGGTCAGCACCGGGTGCCGGTCTTCGGGCGGGGTGTCGATGACGCTCATGTCGCGAAGCCCGCCCATGGCCATCTCCAGCGTGCGCGGGATCGGCGTGGCCGTCATGGTCAGCACGTCGACGCTCGCCTTCAGCTTCTTCAGCTTCTCCTTGTGCGCGACGCCGAAGCGCTGCTCTTCGTCCACGATCACCAAGCCGAGGTCGGCGAACGCGACGACCTTGCCGAGCAACCGGTGCGTGCCGATCACGATGTCGACGTTGCCCGCCGACAGGCCGTCGATCACGCGCTTGGCCTCGGCGGTGGACAGGAAGCGGCTCAGCATCGCGACGCGAACCGGGAACGGCGCGAAGCGTTCGGTGAACGTCGCGTAGTGTTGCTGCGCGAGCAGCGTCGTCGGCACCAGCACGGCCACCTGCTTGCCGTCGATCACCGCCTTGAACGCGGCGCGGATCGCGATCTCGGTCTTGCCGAAGCCGACGTCGCCGCAGATGAGCCGGTCCATGGGCGCAGGCCGCTCCATGTCGTTCTTCACGTCGTCGATCGCGGCGAGCTGGTCCTTGGTCTCGACGTAGGGGAAGGCGTCCTCCAGCTCGCGCTGCCACGGCTGGTCGGAGCCGAAGGTGAAGCCCGTCAAGCGCGCGCGCTTGGAGTACAGGGCGAGCAGCTCGTCGGCCATGTCCTTGACCGCCTTGCGAACCTTCGCCTTCTGGCGGTTCCAGTCCGAGCCGCCCAGCTTGTGGATCTTCGGCGTCTCGCCGCCGACGTACTTGGTCAGCGCGTCGAGCTGGTCGGCGACGAGGAAGAGCCTGTCGCCGTCGGCGTATTCGATCGTGACGTAGTCGCCCACGCTCGCGCCGACCGCGCGCGTCTCCATGCCCGCGTAGCGCCCGATCCCGTGGACGTCGTGCACGACCAGGTCCCCGGGCGTGAGGTCGAGCGGCGTCACGACGCGCCTGGCGGCTTTCGGCTCGCGGTGCGCGCGCCGCGTCCCGAACAGGTCCTGCTCCCCGGCGATCGCGATGCCGAGCGCGGGCGACCAGAACCCTTCCTCGATGCCGGCCACGACGACCTCCGGCGCGGCTTCGTGCGCGGCCATCACCTCGCGGATGCGCTCGGCCGCGCCGTCCGTCGAGCCGCACGCGACCACTCGCACCCCGGCGCGCTCGAGGTCGCGCATCGCGGCCGCCATCTTGGCGACGTCGCCGCGCTGCACGTCCCACACGCTCGCGTCGAGCGCGGGGTTGTCGCCTCGGAATGGCGTCAGCTCCGCGCGCCGCTCGCCGAGCGCGCGATCGACGCCGGCGAAGCCACCGCCCGCGGGCGCGGGACGCCCCTCGCTCGCCGCCTCCCACGCCGCGCCGCGCAGCTCCTCGACCTCGCGTCGCAAATCCTCCGCGCGGTCGTACGTGCGCTTCGGGTCGGCGATCAGCACGCGGGTTGCGGGGCCGAGCACGTCGCGCAGCAGCGGGGGATTCTCCCACAGCAGCTCGATCAAGGACTCGACGCCGTCGAAGGTCATCCCCTCGGCGAGCCGGTTCAGGTCGAGCGCCTCCTTCGGGTTCGCGCGCGCCGCGGCCATCGCCCGACCGCGTACTTGCTTCGTCGGCAGCAGCTCGCGGCACGGAAACGCCTCGACGGACCCGACCTGTTCGAGCGAGCGCTGGCTCGCCACGGCGAACGTTCGGATGGACTCGACCTCGTCGCCGACGAACTCGATCCGGACGGGGTGCTCGGCGGCGGGAGGGAACAGGTCGACCAACCCGCCGCGAACGGCGAACTCGCCCCGCCGCTCGACCAGGTCCGTACGCGCGTAATCCAGCGCCGTGAGCGCGCGCGCGATCGCGGCCGGATCGTGCTCCTCACCGACAACGAGCCGCAACGGCTCGGCGTCGCCGGTGCCCGGCGCCATGTGCTGCATGGCCGCAACGACCGGCGCGATGACGAGCCGCGCGCTCCCGGCCTTCACGCGGCGAAGCGCGTCCAGGCGGCGGGCCACCGTCTCCGGTCGCGGCGACATGCGTTCGTGCGGGAGCGTCTCCCAGGCCGGGAAGACGACGGCCGCGTCGGTAAACGCCGCGCACTCGTGGCCGAGCCGCTCGGCGTCCCGGCCGCTCGGAACCACGACGACCCACGTGTCGCCGTCCCGCGCGAGCGCCGCGAGCAGCAACGCGCGCGCGGGTCCGACGCACGTCAGCGTCCCGTTTCCGCGCAGCACATCGCAGGCCTCGTCCAGGGCGGACGACGGCCCCAGCAGCGATCCGAGCGCCGGTTCGAGCATGCGAAGGTAGGCCCCGATCACCGCGACCGGGGCCCGCGCGGCAGTCTAAGGCACGGCGGTAGCACTAGTAGGTGTTTTGAGCGCCAATCGGCGATCAAGGCCGACAGCCAATCTGTGTTCAAAAGCACCCAGTGGCCGGGGCAGACAACCGCTGGCTCAGCCCACTCGGCGCCCTATTCGCGTCTATTCGCGCCTATTCGGCGTCCCAGTCGATCGGGCCCTCGGCGAACCTGCGCGCGAGCCGGCCGAGCACGGTGTCCCATGCACGCTCGAAGTAGGCAAAGGCCTCGTCCCAATCCTCACCCTTGCCCCAACCCACGTGCGCCAGCGAGACGCGCGTGCCCTCTCCCTCGCGCTCGAGCCGCACCTCGACGCGAGTCTTGCGCCTCGCGGCGCGGACGGTTGGGATGCTGGGCGGCGCGTTCCACGTGAACACCAGGAACCGGTCCGGCTCGAACGCGACGACCGTGCACCCCTCGCTCCCTCGCTCGCCGGGCGGGTTGTCAGGCAGGAAAACGATCTCGTAGGCGCCGCCGGGCGTCAGCTCGATCCGAGCGTCGGGCGCGAAGAACGTGCGGGCGCCCTCAGCCGTCGTCCAGGCACGGAACACCTCCGGCGGCGCCGCCCGCACCCACACGTCGTGGCGAATCGCGCGCGGGTGCGGCTTCGGCGGCCGGGCGCGGGCGTTGATGCGTTCCTGCGTCGCCTCCAGGCCCTCGCGCACGAGGGAGAAGACGACGTCGGCCGCTTCCCGGATCACGATGTCGGCTTCGGCGCGCTCGCGCGTGGAGAACGCGCTCAACACGTGGTCGACCGCGCCGGGGCCGCTCGGGCGCCCGACGCCCACGCGCACGCGCACGTAGTCGCGCGTCCCGAGCGAGCGCGTGATCGACTTGAGCCCGTTGTGGCCGGCGTCGCCGCCCCCGCGCTTGACGCGGACCTGGCCGAGCGGCAGATCGATCTCGTCCTGGACGACGATCACGTCCGCAGCTTCGACCTTGTAGTAGCGCGCGAGCGGCGCGACGGCCTCGCCGCTCGCGTTCATGTACGTCGTCGGCGTGGCGAGCACGACCTGGGCGTCGCCGATCTTCGCGGTTCCCGCCATCGCCCGGCTGCCCTTCGCGGGCCGAAGGCGGGCCGCGAGGCGCTCGGCCAGGACCTCGACGACGTCGAACCCGACGTTGTGGCGTGTGTGGCGGTACTCCGGCCCGGGGTTGCCGAGCCCGACGACGAGGACGGTCCCGGACGGCACCGGGTCCGCGGGCTAGCCTTCTTCGCCGGTCGGTTCGCCCTCTGCGGGCGCCCCGGCGGCGGCTTCACCTTCGGCGGGAGCGCCCTCGGCCACGCCAAGCGCCTCCTCGACGACCTCTTCCTCAGTCTTGAGCACCTGCGGCACGACGACCGAGGCGATGATCTCGTCGGCGGGCGTCAAGATCGTCACGCCGGCCGTGACCGGGATGTCCCCGACACGCACGGAGTCGCCGATCCCGAGGTTCGAGATGTCGACGGTCAGCCGGTCGGGCACCGCGGTCGGCAAGCATTCGACGTGGACGTTCCAAAGGTGGTGCTCGATCACGCCGCCTTCCTTCACGCCGTGCGACTCGCCCTCGATGTGCAGGGGCACGTCCGCCGTGATCGGCTTGTAGCGGTCGACCACGACGAAGTCGATGTGCACGTAGGAGCCGCGGACCGGATGCTTGTGCAGCTCGCGCGCGAGAGCGAGGTGCGACTCGCCGTCCACCTTGAGGTCGATCAGGACGTTCAAGCCCGCCGAGGTGCCGAGCGTCTGCCGCAGGGCGCGCTCGTCGACTGCGAGGCTCAGTGGCTCCGCGCCCGCCCCGTACATCGTGGCCGGCACCTTCCCGGCCGCGCGCAGCCGCCGGGCCGGACCCTTGCCGGTTTGCGTGCGAATCTCCGCGCTCAGCGCTACTTCGGACACTGCCTGGTCACCTCCGGACGAGCCGCCTGCGGGCCCGAACGCGGGATTCTACCAACGGCGCTCGACCTTGGCGAAGCGCCGCGACGACTACAGCTTGCCGTTTCCGCCTTCGTGGTGGACGGCCGCGGGGGCGTGCTCCTCCTTGGTCACCTGCTCGACGACCTTGGTGGCCGCAGCCTTCACCTGCTGGCCCGCCTCCGAAGACATGAGCCGCTGGGTCGCGGCGAGCATCTGCTCGTAGCGCTCCTTGCCGGCCTTGGTGCCCAGCACGTAGCCGACGCCGAGCCCGATCACGAGTCCGGTCTTGAATCCCATCCCGACACCTCTTTCTAGTTCTCGCCCTGGAAGATCTCCGAAACCGACTCGTCCTGGAACACCGCCCGGATGGTGCTGGCGACGACCGGCGCGATCGACAGCACGGTGATCTTGTCGATCTGCTTCTCCGCCGGGAGCGGCACGCTGTTGGTGAACACCAGCTCCTTGATCGGCGAGTTCTTCAGCCGGTCGATCGCGGGATCGCTCAGGATCGCGTGCGTCGCGCAGCCGTACGTCTCGATCGCGCCGCGCTCCAGCAACGCTTCGGCGCCACCGGTGAACGTGCCGGCGGTGTCGACCATGTCGTCGACGAGCACGCAACGCCGCCCTTCGACGTCGCCGATGACCTCCAGCGTCTCGGTGGTGTTGCGCACGTCGGTGCGCCGCCGCTTGTGCAGGATCGCCAGCGGCGCGTGCAGCCGCTTGGCGTACTTGTCGGCCAGGTGCACGCCCCCGGCGTCCGGCGACACGACGACCAGGTCCCCGTCGAAGCGCTCGGCCAAGTGGTCGGCGAGCAGCGGCAGCGCGGTGATGTGGTCGAAGGGCTTGTCGAAGAAGCCCTGGATCTGGCCCGAGTGAAGGTCCACCGACAGGACGCGGTCGACGCCCGCCGCGACGAGCAGGTCGGCGAGCAGCCGCGCGCTGATCGGCTCGCGCCCGCGCGCCTTGCGGTCCTGTCGCGAGTAGCCGTAGAAGGGGATGACAGCGCTGATGCGCTTGGCCGACGCGCGCTTGGCCGCGTCGATCATGATGAGCTGCTCCATCACGTTCTTGTTGAGCGGCTCGTAGTGCGACTGGACGATGAAGACGTCGGCGCCGCGCACGTTGTCACCGAAGCGCACGTAGATCTCGCCGCTGGAGAAGTCTTCGATCTCGATCTCCGCCAGCTCGATCCCAAGCTCGGCGGCGATCTCGTCGGCCAGGTCCGGGTTCGAGCGCCCGGCCGCGACGACGAGCTTCTTCTTGGTCGATATCTCGATGTCGGTCACGTCGTTTCCCCCTTGCGCCGCCGCAGCGTGCGCGCCGGCGCGCCGACGACGAAGTCGCCGGGCGCCACGTCTCGCGTCACCACCGAGCCCGCTCCCGTCCCCGCGTTCTTTCCAACCTTCACCGGCGCTACGAGCATCGTATCGGACCCGATCTTCGCGCCGTCGCCGATGACGGTCTTGGACTTCTTCTTCGTCTCGCCGTCGTAGTTCACGGTGACGGTCGCAGCCCCGACGTTGACGTCCCTGCCGATCGAAGCGTCGCCGACGTAGGACAGGTGGGGGACCTTCGAATCCTCGCCGATCGTGGACGCCTTGACCTCGACGAACGTGCCCGCCTTGGACCGGGCCTTCAGCGTCGCGCCGGGCCGTAGGTAGGCAAAAGGCCCGACCTGCGCCTCGCGGCCGACCTTCGCGCCGTCGAGCACGGCGAACTGCACGCGCGCACGGTCGCCGATCGTCGAGCCGGCCGCGCGCACGTTCGGACCGATCGAGGCGCCGCGCCCGATGCGCGTGTCGCCCGTCAGGATCGTGTTGGGGTGGATGACGGTGTCGGCGCCCGCGCGGACGGTCGCGTCGACGAACGTGGACGACGGATCGACGATCGTCACGCCCTTCGCCATCAGCCGTCGCGCGGCGCGCGCGCGAAGGATGGCCGCCAGATCGGCGAGCTGCGCGCGGTCGTTGACGCCGAACGCCTCCTCCGGCGCCGTCGCCGGCACGGCCTCGACGGTGCGGCCGCTCGCGCGGGCCACGGCGACGACGTCCGGCAGGTAGTGCTCGCCCTGGGCGTTCGCCCTGCCGATCTTCGGAAGCGCCGCGCGCAGGAACGCGGCGTCGAAGACGTAGACGCCGGCGTTGATCTCGTCGATGCGGCGCTGCGCCGCGCTCGCGTCGCGCTGCTCGACGATGGCCTCGACCGAGCCGCTCGGGGCGCGCACGACTCGTCCGTAGCCGCTCGGGTCCTCGACGCGTGCGCTCAGCACCGTCACCGCGGCGCGGGTCCGCTCGTGCGTCCCGACGAGCGCGCGCAGCGTGGCGGGCTCCAGCAGCGGCGCGTCCGCCGGCAGGACGATCACGTTGCCGTTGAAGCCCTTCAGCGCCGTGAGCCCCGCGCGGGCCGAGTCCGCGGTCCCGAGGAGCCGCTTCTGGTCGGCGAAGCGGAGCCTGGGCGACGCGCCCCGCGGCCACAGCCCGGTCGCCGCCTCCCGCACGGCCTGCGCCGCACTGCCGAGCACCACGACGACTTGCGCGGGCTTGAGCGCGCGCACCGTCGCCAGCGGGTAGGCGAGCAGCGGCTGCCCCGCGAGGTCGTGGAGCACCTTCGGGGTCGAGGACTTGAACCGCTTCGAGGCTCCGGCGGCGAGCACGATCGCGGCGAGCGGACGCCGGGCGCTCACGCGCCCGGCGAGGGTCGGCAGTTCCTCATGCGCTGGGGGAGAGGGACTCGAACCCCCATTCCCAGGACCAAAACCTGGTGGCCTGCCACTTGGCCGATCCCCCAAGGGGTTCAATCATCCCACAATCTGCGGGCCGTGGGCGGTGGTTTGGACCACCTCGACGCGGGCGAAGGCGCTTTCGGCGTCACGCGCGACCGTGCGAGCGTGCTCTTCGTCGCGGGCGAGGCCGAGCCACGTCGGCCCCGACCCGGCGAGCAGGACGGCCGCGGCGCCGCCCAGCGCGTCCCGCCCGCGCTCGAGCCCCGGCGCGAGGGAAAGCGCCGCCGGCTCGAGGTCGTTGCGCAGCGCGGCGGCGAGCCGCCCGACGTCCGTTCGCGCGAGCGCGTCGGCGACCTCGAAGGGGTCGGCTTCGGCGAACGCCTCTCGCCCGCCCAAGCGATCGAACTCGGCGTAGACCCCGGCGGTCGACAGGCCCTCCCGGCCGATGCCGAGCACCCACCAGAACGGCTTCGGGCAGGCGAGCGGCGCCAGGTCCTCCCCCGCGCCTCGCGCGACCGCCGCTCCCCCGCGCACGCAGAAGGGCACGTCCGCTCCGATCGAGGCCGCCACCCGTTCCAGCGCCTTCTTCGACACCGCGAGACCCCACAGCTCGCGAAGGCCCCACAGCGCGGCGGCCGCGTCGGCGCTGCCGCCGCCGAGCCCGCCCGCGACCGGGATTCGCTTCGCGATCCGGATCACGACGGTGGCGTCGCGGCCGTTGAGCGAGGCGAGCGTCGCCGCCGCTCGCGCCGCGAGGTTCGTCGCGTCCACCGGCGCCACCCCCTCGGGCTCGACCTCGACGCGCAGGCCGGGACCGGGCGCCAGCTCGACCTCGTCGGCGAGCGAGACCGACTGCATGACCGAGACCAGCTCATGCAGGCCGTCGGCGCGCCGCGGCCCCACCGCGAGGAACGGGTTGATCTTGGCCGGCGCCGAGATCCTCACCGCGCCGCACCGCCCGAGGGCCGCGGCGGGAGCGCGCGCGCCAGGCGCGCGAAGTCATCCAGCGACAGCGTTTCGGCGCGCGCGCTCCCGCTCACGCGAGCAGCTTCCAGGGCCGCCTCCACCTCCGCCGCGCTCCAGCCCCCGCCGCGGAGCGCCCGCCGGATGGTCTTGCGCCGCTGCGCGAAGCCGGCCCGGATTACCGCGAAGATCCGCGCCCGCCCGCCGGCCACCGGCGGCCGCTCGCGCCGGCGCAGCCGGACGATCACCGACTCGACCTCCGGCTGCGGGTAGAACACCCGGCGCGAGACGCGCGCCACGATGCTCGCCTCGGCCAGGTAGGCGACCTTGGCGCTCACCGCGCCGTAGGGGCCGGTCCCGGGCGTCGCCGCCAGCCGCTCGCCCACCTCCCGCTGCACCATCACGGTGTAGGACCCGATCCGGGGGAAGCGTTCGAGCCATCCGATCAGCAGCGGCGTCGCGATCTGGTAGGGCAGGTTGGCCACCACCGAGGCCGGGCCCGGGACGACCCGCGCGACGTCCAGCTCCAGCGCGTCCTGCCAGACCACGCGCGCGCCTGGCGCGACCTCCTCCAGCACCGGCCGCAGCCGTTCGTCGCGCTCGATCGCCAGGACGTCGTGCCCGGCTTCCAGCAGCGCGATCGTCAGGGCTCCGAGCCCCGGCCCCACCTCGATCACGGTCGAGCCCGGCGCCGGCTCGGCCAGGGACACCATCTTGCGGACCGTGTTCGGGTCGGTGACGAAGTGCTGCCCGATCGCCGTGCGCGGGCGCAGCCCGTGCTTGTCGAGCAGCGCGCGCGTGCGCGCAGGACCCAGGAGGCTCACGCCAGCAGGCTAGCCGGACCCCGGGCTACCAGCGGATGCGTACGTTGATGACGCCCTTGGACAGGGGCGCGAGCCGGGCGAAGGCCTCGTCGCTCAGGTCGATGATGCGCCCTTCGCCGTAAGGCCCGCGGTCGCGGATCGTCACGTTGACCCACGCGCCGTTGGCCAGGTTCTCGACGCGCACGACGGTCCCGATCGGCAGTGTCTTGTGCGCGGCCGTCATCCCGTCGGCCTCACCGTACCAGGTCGCGTCGCCCACCTCGGTGCCGGCGTTGCAGACGCAGCCGGGATAGCCGGCCCCGACCGCGACGATCTGATCGCGCTTGGCGGTCAGCACGGTCCGCCGGATCACGCGCCGGGACACCCGCTCGCCGTTCAAGAATCGATCCTGGTAGCGCACCCGGTGGATCCCCGCCCGGCCGGACTGGACGACCTTGCGCTCGCCGTACTCCATGTTGCTCTCCCGGCGAAGGATGGTCGTATACGGCACGCGCTCGCGCCGGGTGACCTCGCGGAGCTTCACGCGCAGGACCCGGATCACCATGCCCTCCAGCGGCTCGAGCCGCTGCGCGGGCACGACGTAGTCCCTCGCCCGCAGCTTGATCCCCAGTTCGGCCACGAGCCTGTGGATCGAGTCGGCGTTGGTGATGACCCGCCGCGAGCGGCCGTCGTGCTTCACCACCACCGACACCGCTCGCTCGAGACTGATCGTCATGCCCGCCGCGACCGGCGCCGCGGGCCCGGGGAGCAGCTTGTCGGCCGGCCGGGCCGCGAGATCGGCCTCCTCCAGCACTTCCTGGATGGTCAGGCCGGTGGTCAGGACGTCGCGGGGCTTGCCGTCGAGCAGGAGCGTGACCGTCTTGGCCCGGCGGACCTCGATCACGGCGCCGTCGGCGACGGGCGTGGGCAAGGGCGGCTCGACCTTGTCGTGGGTGCCCAACGCCACACCGGCGCGCTCGAGCACGGTCTCGACGGTGCCGGCCGTCGTTCGGACCGCGACCGGCTCGCCCTCGATGCGCACGGTCACGCGCTTCTCGGCGGCGCTGTATGCAAACGTCGCGATCCCCAGGCTTACGATGATCGCTGCGCGAAGGATCCTTCGTAGCATTCGGTTTCCCCCCTCTCCCGGCCGGTTTCGCTACCCCGGCCGAAAGACCCGTCGAGGCTACCAACCCCCCGGAGGGGCGCCAAACCAGCCGGAGCGAACGGGTGTTCGGCCGCTCAGGGCAAGCCGAAGAGCCGGGCCGCGGTCGCGGTGGTACTCGCGGCGACTTCAGCCTCGTCGACGCCTTTGACCTGCGCAATCGCGCTCGCCACGAGGCGCACGAAGGCCGGCTCGTTCTGCCTGCCCCGGTGCGGGACCGGCGTCAGGAAGGGGGAATCCGTCTCCACCACGATCCGGTCGAGCGGCGCCAGCCCAGCCGCCGCTCGCACGTCGCCGGCCGAGTTGAAGGTCACCACGCCGCTGAAGGAGAGCGCCGCTCCGGCGGCCAGGGCCCGCTCGGCTTCGGCCGGTCCGCCGGTGAAGCAATGGAAGACGACGCGATCGGGCAGGCCCTCGTCGGCCAGGATCGCGAAGGTGTCGTCCCACGCCTCGCGCGTGTGGACGACGAGCGGCGCCGCCAGCGCATTCGCGATCCGGACCTGCTCGGCGAAGACCGCGCGCTGGACGTCGCGGGGCGAGTTGTCGTAGTGATAGTCGAGCCCCGCCTCCCCGATCCCCACGACCTTCGGGTGCTCGGCCAGCTCGGTCAAACGCGCGATCGCGGCGTCGGTCCTGGTCTTGGCCTCATGCGGGTGGATGCCGACCGTTGCGAAGACCTGCTCGTGGGCCTCGGCCAGCGCGACCGCCTCCTGCATCGACCCCTCGACGCCGATCGTGACGCAGCGGTCCACGCCGGCCTCCGCCATGCGCCCGAGCGCCGCGGCGACGTCGCCGAGCATGTCCAGGTGGCAATGGGTGTCGACCAGGCCCATCGGTCCAGTATCGCAGCTCCGCCGGTTGATCCGGCCGCCGAGCGCGCACTCACGGGACGGAACCCTCGGGCGCCGACCCGGCGTCTGAGTGACCGGGAGGTGGGAACCATGCGCGTACGAATCGTCACCGCGACCGTCCTAGGGGTCGTTCTTCTGCCCGGCGTCGCCCTCGCGTGCGGCGGACTCGTGGCCCCCAACGGGGCCGTCAACCTGAACCGGACCACGACGCTCGCCGCCTACCACGACGGCGTCGAGCACTACGTCACCGCGTTCGAGTTCTCCGGCCTGGGCGGGGCGAAGTTCGGGTCGATCGTGCCGCTGCCCGGCGAACCGTCGGATGTGAACCGAGCCGGACGCTGGACGCTGCAGCGGCTCGTTCGGGAGTTCGCGCCGCAGCCGACGGTCGCCGTGACGCTCGCGGCGGGCGCGGGCTCGGCTCCCGACTCGGTCGAGATCATCGTCGAGAAGAGGATCGACGCGCTGGACATCACGGTGGTGAAGGGCGGCGCCGACGAGGTCGCGGCCTGGGCGACGCAGAACGGGTTCGCACTGTCGGCCGACGCGCCGGGGGTGCTGGACTTCTACGCGAACCGCTCGCCGTACTTCATGGCGGTGCGATTCGACGCCAAGGAAGCGCGCCGGCGCGGGATCGCCGCCGGGGACAGCACACCGATCCACCTCGCCATCCCGATCGAGCGGCCGTGGGTGCCGCTGCGCATCCTGGCCCTGGGCAAGGGCGAGCTGGCGCCGGTCGAGGCCGACGTGTTCCTGATGACCGACGAGGCGCCGGCCATCCTGCCCGCGCCCCGCGGCTCGGGCGACCAGGCCGGCCTGCTCGTGGCGAAGGGACTCACGCTCCTGCGGTCGGAACGGGCGAGCCGCCTGCTCACCGACGACCTGCGCTCGGACCGCAACATGGACTGGATGCCGGCCAAGCGCATGTGGGTGACCTACCTCGGGCTCTTCGCCCGAGCGGGCGACCTCGGCTACGACCTCGCGATCGCGCCGGACGGCTCGCAGCCGTCGCTGCGCGACGCCGGACTGCCGCGCGGTCTGCTCGCGCCCGAGCGCAACCCGGTGCGCGGGCCGGTGATCCAGATCGTCCCGACGCCCGTGCCGGTCGGCGCAGCCGATTCGGCGCCGGCGCCCGTGCCAGGCCGAAGCGGCTGGCTGGCAGCGTCGGCGGCCGCGGTCGCGCTGGCCGTCGGCATGGGGATCCGGCGCCGCCTCCCGGCATGACCGCGACATCGCACACAGGGGGACGGCTCATCGCCGCCGTCCTCCTGTGTGCGAGCCCCCTGCTGGCGAGCCTCGCGTGCACGGGCGAGCCGGGCGATCGCACCGTCCGGATCGGCATCCGCCACTCGCGCTTCGATCCGGCCGCGCTGAGCGTTCGGGCGGGCGAGACCGTGACGTTCCGGCTCGACAACGGCGACCCGATCGCGCACGAGTTCATCATCGGCACGGAGGCGGAGCAGGCGAGGCACGAGCGCGGCCACGACGAGACCCACGACGGCACCCCCGGCGCCGCGTCGCTGGATGCGGGCGAGACCGACACGATCACCTACACGTTCGAGAAGCCCGGCGAATTGGTCTTCGCCTGTCACCTTCCCGGCCACTACGCCTACGGCATGCGCGGCACGATCACCGTCCGCTCGCCGTGATCACGGCAGGATCCCGACCGAGCCGTGCGAGCGCACCGATCGGACCAGCCGCTCGTCGGCCGTCAACAACTCCGCTCCCAACGACTCGGCGAGAGCGACATAGGTGGCGTCGTACGCGCTGAAGTTCGCCCGCAGTTCGAATATCCGCCCGAGCAGCGCCACGTGACCGTGTCTGAGCAGCGGGAGATCCCGGTAGTCGTCCAAGGCGTCGCGTGCGCGCGTTGCGGAGAGTCGCTTCTGGAGCGTGGCGCGGCGGAGGCCGGACGTGACTTCGACGTCGCACAGTGCCGGAACGTGCAGATCGATGCCCGGGATCCGGAGCGTCTCCCGGATGGGACCGGCCCGGTCCGCTCCCAGCAAGTACTCGAGGATCGCCGACGCGTCCGCGACGATGCTCCTCAGGAAGCTTCCCTTCCTGCTCGCTCGTCGCGGATCAGTTGCGCGGCCGAACCACGCAACCGCACACGGGGTCGCGCCTCGATCCGATCGAACACTTCGGACGCCGGCGGCCTGGCCACTTCGTGCTCGAGCAGATCTTGGATGTATTCGGTCAGAGCCTGGCCTCGCGCTTTCGCCCTGCGCTTCAGTTCGCGGTGCAGCCGATCGGGGACGTTGCGCACCTGGATCATCTTCGACATGCGCGAAGCATGTCACATGTGCTGCACATGGTCAAGAACGTGCGCGGCGCCTCGCTCAGGGTGCGATCAGCTCGAGTGAGGGAAAGTACGTGCGATAGCGGGACGCGTCCCGCGTGAGAAGCCGGTAGTCCGCGACCGCCGCGTGCGCGCCGATGAAGAAGTCGGGCAGCGGCGTGGCCCGACTTCCTCCGCGGCGCCGGTAGTCGACAAATACCTTGCCGGCCAGGAAGGCAGCTTCGTACGGCAAAGGCTCGCGCCGGAAGACGTCGGAGGGCAGGACGGATTCGAGTTCCTCGATGGTCGCGTAACGGATGGAGACCTCTGCGTAGACGATTGCGTTGATCGCAAGAGCGCTGGTTTCGGCAGCCTTCTCAAGCGCGTCCGACGACCAGGCGCCCCACGCTGGATCCTCTGTCGCGACATCGAGCAACACGTTGCTGTCGACGAGGATCGTCGTCATCGCGAGCGCGTCAAGCCCATGATTTCGTCGGTGCCCATCCGGACGGTTCCCGTCCCGCGCAGTCTGCGCACGACCTTCGCCCCACGACTCTCGCGACGAGGGACGGCCTTGCGCACGATCCGGACCGTTTCGCCGTCCACGACGAAATCGACCTCCGTATCGGGGAGCAGACCCAACTGCTCACGAACCTCCACCGGAATCGTGACCTGGCCTTTCGCGGTGATTCTCAAACCGACCTCCGGGGATACTCTTACATGTAAGACTCTACCCCCCGGACCCCCCGACCGGCAAGAGGGGCCCGACGCCGCGTCGTTGAGTCAGGCCTCGACGCGGGGGAAGAGGGGCTCGCCCTTGCCGACGCGCGTGCCGGGGGCGAGGCCGCCCCAACGGGCGGCGGCGGGGAGGCGCTGCTCGGCCAGGGAGTCGGGGATGCCCAGGCTGGTCCAGAGGCGCCCGCAGGCGTCCGGGGTCACGGGCGAGAGCAGCACCGCGAGCACGCGCAGCACCTCGGCGCACGTGTACAGGATCGCGTTCACGCGCTTGTCGGTGTTCGGTTCCTTCACCAGCTTCCACGGCGCGGTCTCGACCAAGTAGCCGTTCGCGTGGCGAACGATCGCATCGACGGCCTCCAGTGCCTCGTGGAACGCCAAACGCTCGAAGGCGTCGTCGTAGGTCGCGACCGCCTTCTCCACGGTCGAGCGCACGGCCCGCTCAGGATCCTGCTCGCCGCCGTCGGGGCTCGGCACGAAGCCGTCGCGGTTCGACTCGATCAGGGTCAGCACGCGCGAGGCGAGGTTGCCGAACCCGTTGGCAAGCTCGGACGTGTAGCGCGCGTGCAACGACTCCCACGAGAACGACCCGTCCTGCCCGAAGGCGACCTCGCGCAGGAAGTAGTAGCGGAACGCGTCGGAGCCGAACGTTCCGAGGAGGTCGTCGGGATGGATGCCGGTGAGCTTGGTCTTGCTCATCTTCTCGCCGCCGACCAGCAGCCAGCCGTGCGCGAACACCAGTTGCGGGGGGTCGACGCCGGCGGCGTGCAGCATCGCCGGCCACGTCACCGCGTGGAAGCGCAGGATGTCCTTGCCGACGATGTTCACCCCCGGCCAGAAGGTCTTGAAGTTCGCTCCGTCGGGGTAGCCGAGCGCCGTGACGTAGTTCAGCAGCGCCTCGACCCAGACGTACATCACGTGCTTGGGATCCCACGGGACCGGGATCCCCCACGTCAGCGACGAGCGCGTGATCGAGGTGTCCTTCAGGTCCTGGCAGAACGCGATCACCTCGTTGAGCCGCGCCCGCGGCTGCACCGGCGCGGGCGTGCGCGCGTAGTAGTCGTTCAGCAGCCAGTCCTTGTACTTCGACAGGCGGAAGAAGTAGTTCTCCTCTCGCAGTTGCTCGACCGGGCGGCCGTGAACGGGGCACAGGTTGCCGTCGAGGAGCTTGTCGGGCGCATAGAACTCCTCGCACGCGATGCAGTACGGGCCTTCGTAGGTGTCCAGGTAGACGTCGCCGGTGTCCTTCAGCGCCTGCCAGAAGGCCTGCGCGCGTTCCTTATGTCGCTGTTCGGTCGTGCGAATGAAGTCGTCGTTGGAGATGCCGAGCCGCCCCCACAGCGCCTTCCAGTCGGGCACGATCTCGTCGCACCACGCCTGCGGGTCCTTACCGCGTTCGCGGGCGGCACGCTCGACCTTCTGTCCGTGCTCGTCGGTCCCGGTCAGGAAGAACGTCTCGTGGCCCCGCAGCCGGTGGTAGCGCGCGGCCGCGTCCGCGGCCACGGTCGTGTAGGCGTGGCCGATGTGCGGCACGTCGTTGACGTAGTAGATCGGCGTCGTGACGTAGAAGGTGTGGTCCACTGCCGTCCTCACTCCCAGGGGGTTGCGCTCCGGGGCATCGCGCCCGCCGGTTCAGGCATTATAGGGAGCCCCCGAACGGGACGGACCGAGTTTCAAAGGGGGCGGAGGGCCGGAGAGGAGCGAGCAGTGGCCGCACGCACGACGGGCGTGAGTCGCAAGATCGACGATCTCGGGAGGATCGTGCTCCCAGCCGAGCTTCGGCGTTCCTTCGACATCCGCGAGGGCGACCAGATGGACATCGCCGTCGAGGAGGACCGAATCATCCTGCAGAAGAAGCGTCAGCTCTGCACGTTCTGCTCGGGCTACGACGGCTTGCGCGAGTACCGCGAGCACCAGGTGTGCGCGCAGTGCCTCGCGGAGCTGAAACGGTTCTAACTCGCCGGCCTCACGACTCCGGCCGGTCCAGCACGGCCTGATACACCGCGCGCTTGGGCACGCCGGCGGACGCCGCGACGGACGCGATCGCGTCGCGCTTGGTCTGCCCGCCCGCGACGCGGGCGGCGACCGCGCCGGCCAGATCCGCCGGAGCGGGTACGCTCGCCGCCGGGCTCGCCCCTTCGATGACGAGCGTCATCTCCCCGCGCGCGCCCGTGCCCGCGATCGCATCGGCCAGCTCGGGCAGAGTGCCGCGGAGCACCTCCTCGTGGAGCTTGGTCAGCTCGCGGGCGAGCGCCGCCCGTCGCGGCCCGAGCGCCGCGGCGAGGTCGGCGAGCGTCGCGGCGATGCGGTGCGGAGCCTCGAACAGCACGACGGTGCGCTCCTCGCCGGCCAGCGCCGCGAGACGCGCGCGCCGGGCCGTCCCCGCGCGCGGCAGAAACCCCTCGAAGACGAACCGCGCCGTGGGAAGGCCGCTTGCGATCAGCGCGGCCGGGACCGCGGACGGGCCGGGGATGACCTCGATGCGCACACCCGCATCGGCGCACGCCTCGACGACGCGTCGCCCGGGGTCCGATAGGCCCGGCATCCCCGCGTCCGTGACGAGCGCCACCCGCGAGCCCGCCCGCACCGCCCGCACCAGCTCCGGGATGCGCTCGCGTTCGTTGCGCGCATGACAGGCGACGAGCCGCGCGCGGTGCGCGTCGGGGTGCATCGCCCGGACGCGCGCCATCAGCTTGCCGGTCACGCGCGTGTCCTCGCACGCGATCACGTCCGCGCGAGCCAGGGTCGCCGCCGCGCGGATCGACAGGTCGTCAAGGTTGCCGATCGGGGTCCCGACGATGGAAAGAATGCCGCTCACGCGCGTCGCTCCGGCGATCGAAGGATCCGTCCCTGTACTCTACGACCGCTGCCGGGATTCGAATCTTCGTGAGCGAGGACCAGCCGACCACCGCCGACGAGCGCGCCGAGAACGACGACGCTCATCCGTGGTTCGAGCAGCCCCCGGAGGACGCCGCTCACCCCTGGCTCGAGCCGGAGGATGCCGAGCCGCCGCGCGGCTCGCGCAAAGACCTGATCGTCGTGCTGGTGCTGATCGCCGTTTCGGCGAGCGTGCACTTCGCCCGGCTCGGCGATCCCGGCGCACTGCTGCCCTCGGACGACCAGCAGTGCGTGGACTACCCACCGCGCCCCCGCGCGGCGTGCTACGAGCTGATCCCGCTCGACGAGATCCACTACGTACCCGACGCGCGCGACGTGTTGACCTACGGGACCGAAAGCGACAAGCGCGTGGAGGACGACGGCGGCAAGAGCGGGGCGTTCGTCGTGCATCCGCCCGTCGGCAAGTGGTTCATCGCCGCCGGGATACGGCTGTTCGGGGATCGTCCCTTCGGATGGCGCTTCTTCGGGGCTCTGTTCGCCACCCTGTCGACGCTGCTGATGTACCTCATCGGACTCCGGCTCTGGCACTCGACGTGGTGGGCCGCGCTCGCCGCATTGCTGCTCACCGTCGAAGGGCTGTGGTTCGTGCAGTCGCGGGTAGCGATGCTCGACATCTACGCCGCGGTGTTCCTGCTGGCCGCATTCTGGCTGCTGCTGGAGGATCGCGCGCATCGCGGGACCGGCGCGGCGACGCCGGGCGTGCGGCGCGTGCTCGCCGCGACGATGCTCGGGCTGGGTCTTGCGAGCAAATGGACGATCGCGCCGCTCGTGCTGGCGTGCGTGACCTTCGCGCTGGTGAACGAGTTGGGCCGGATGCGACGCGCGCAGCGGTCGCGATGGGCGGCGCGTGCGGCCTCCTTCGGGTTGGTCTTCGTGCTGGTGCCCCTCGCCGTCTATGCGGCCACGTTCCTGCCGTGGCTGCTCAACGACAACCGCTACCTTCCGCCGAAGTGCCGGGGCGAGCAGATCGTGCTCGACCTGAAGAAGGAGTTCACGGTCGGCGCCAACCCCGTGACGCAGCTCGCCTGCTACCACGGCGAGATGATCGGCTTCCACCAGAACCTGAAGAAGTACGACGTGGAGAAGCCCGACGAGGAGTCCGGCCGGGACGGCCCGACCGTGGTCCGGCCCGGCCACCCCTACTTCGGCGAGGCGTGGTCCTGGCCGTGGATCGGCCGTCCGGTCGTCCACCACTACGAGACGCTGAACGACGACACCGACGCCGAGCGCAACAGCGAGGTGATCGGCATCCCGAACCCCGCGATCTGGTTGGCCGGGTTCGCGATCGCCTTCCCGGTCCTGTGGTGGGGGACGCTTCGGCTCACGAATCGCCTGTCGCCCCTGCTGCTCGCCTTCTTCGTCGTCGGCTGGGGCACGTGGCTCTACGGCGACCTGGTGGGCCGGCCGGTGTTCCTGTTCTACGCGCTGCCGATGGTGCCGTTCCTGGTGCTGGGCGTCGTGCACGCGTTCAACCGGCTCGTGCGGCTCTGGTCGGGCGCGCGATGGATCGCGATCGCCTACGCCGTGGTGGCTGTCGGGATGTTCGCCTACTTCTATCCCGTGCTGGCCGCGCACCCGCTGGCCGACGACGGCGTGTTCGGCTGGCGGGCGCACATCTGGTACAGCGGCGCGCTGTCGGACTGTTCCGCCGCAGCGAGGATCAAGTACTTCTGCTGGATCTGACGCCTCAGGCCGGCGGCTCGGTGGGGATCGCGACGGGCGGCTCGGATGGAACCGGGGGCACCGGCGGAGGCTCCGGCTGCGGCACGATCACGCCGACGAACACGAGCGCGCTGGGGACCTTGGTCGGCTGCGGGGGCGCGCAATCACCGACCGGGCAGCCCGCCGGCGACTGCGCGTACGGGTTCGGCGTGTCCACCCACGCCCACGGCCGCATCAGCGTGGCCGTCGCGCCGTGCGCCGAGTAGAAGCCTTCGATCGACCAGCCGTTGGTGGGCTCGGCGGGGCTGACGTAGGCGGCGAAGGCGCCGCTGTCGTCGTCCGCGGCGGCGAACCACGGGTTGCGCACGGTCCAGCGCCGCTCGGCGTAGCCGTAGTTCCACTCCACAAGTTGCACGCGCGTGTCGTCGGGGTCGATCAGCAAGACGTTGCCGAGCCGATCGACGTAGGACAACGCCCACGACGCCGGCGCGAGCAGGATCTCCGCCGACGCCCAGCCCGGCTTGTGGGTGAGCGCCGCGCCGCAATTGCCGAGCCCCTCGACGGTCCCGTTATCGCAGCGCCCGTCGGACCGGTGCCCGTCCGCGGACACCGTGACGATGCTGACCGAGTACTTGCCGTCCGCCGCCAGCGTCTCGCCCGCCGCGGTGGTCAGCGGGAACTCCAGGGTCGTCGAGCACGCGCCCGCCACGCACGGGTAGTCGCCCCCGGCGAAGAGCCGGCGACTGTAGACCTTCGCGGGGTTCAGCTCGCCCGGTTGCGCGACGGTGAGAATGTGACCGGCGAGCGCCTCGGCGGAAGCGTCCTCCTCCCACTCCACGGCGACCTCGTCGACACCGGTCAGGACCGAGCCGGGAACCGGAGTCAGCAGCGTGCTAATCGGGTGCGTCCCGCCTTCGGGCAGCGTGATCGTGATCGGTACGGTCCGCGTCACGCTCTGACGACCGCTGATGCAGTTGCCGTAGTCGCCCGCGTCGGGCGCCCCCTCGCCGGGGCACGTCTCGAACGTCGCCCGGAAGTCGTAGACGCCACCCCCGACCGGGTTCAAGCCGACCGGGCCAGGAGGGGTTTGCCAGTTGCCCCGCGAACGCGCCGCGAAGAAGTTCGCGAAGCGGGTAATGCTCAGCTCGAGATCCTGCAGAATGGCGTCCTTGACGATATCCCGCAGATCCGCGACGACCTGCCAGGTGTCGTCTACTCGCTCGACCTCGTACTCCGCCGTGACCTCGGTCACGTCCTCGATTGTGAAGGGTGCGCCCTCGGGAAGCTGCAAGTTTGTTACCCGCTGATCTTCGGTAATCAGCAGGAGGCACATCAGCGCCGTCTGGGTGCTCTCGTTCCACGAGATGAACGCGTGCTCGCCGTCGAAAACCACGGGCGGGCCTGTCGGCCGGGTGAAGACGGCGTTGATAACCGTTTCATTCGTTCCGACGACCTCGGCCCGCACAAAATGCGCATCGGAGTTCTGCCCGTTCCCCAGTCCGTCGATCACGTGAGAGCACCTTGTCGCCGCCGTCCCGTCGGGCTTCTGACCCGGTTTGATCTGAGCCATCGACTCGTCAAGGCGCCAGGCGCCGGGGATCCGGAGGTCGGCCAGGATCACCGGATCTTCATGGTCGGCTTGCTCGAGGGTGATCTCGAAGGCGCTGGCCTGTCCGGCAAGGCTGTTCGCAACGCCGGCCTCGAATCGCGGGTTGAACGTGCCGGTCGAGCCGTCGCCGTCGAAATGGGTCGCGGACGCAGCCGGCGCGATCAGCATGACCGCCGCGATCGAGACCATGAGTCGTCGTCTGCGCATCGAGTCCTCCGAAGCGTGCTCGTCGTCGGAGTTCGATTTCGTGACGGATGTCCGATAATCCTGCTTCGCCCGAGTTGGAACGGACGACGAAACGGCGCGGACCGGTTACGACAAGGAGTAGCTGAAGGTGAAGTCCGCGTCGGCGCCGGTCTTGAGGACCACCACGACCCAGCGGACGACGTCCTCGCCCGGGCAGATGGTCGCGGTCTCGGTGTTGCCGTCCTCGTCGAGGTCGTCGGGCAGGTTGCAGGCGCCGCCGGGCGCGTCGGGATCGCCGCTCGCCTCGTAGAAGTACGCGTCGGGGTTCTCCACGCCCGTCGCCCCGGTCGCCGTAAGCGTGTAGGTCCTCCCGTCCGCAGCGGGCGGGATCTTGAACAGGTACCCGACTGTCCCCTGGCTCCCGTTGTCGTAGGCGTGGATCGCGACTTGCGGGTGAACGGCGGGGAGCAACACCGAGCCCTCGACGGGACTCGAGTCCGGCACGGCCGTGGGCTCGGCCGACGCGAAGGGCGCGACCGCGAGCACGGTCGCCAGCGCAAGCCCGGCAAGCCTTTTCATGGTCGCTGAGTCTTCGCCGTGCCGAGCGGGCGCTCCTGCCGCTCGCCGCGCGCCTTGCCGCGCTGCGCCGAGCATCACCTATGCCCGTTTCGCGCTGGGTGCCCGTCCCGTCTGGCTGGGTGCCCGTCCGGCCTGCGCCAGCGCCTCGTCGTCCGCGCGGAAGTCCTCGCTCGCATCGGACGGAGGGTTGGCGAGATGCCACGTCACCGACCGCTTGACGGTCTCGGCGGGGTCCGAATCGGTCCAGCCGAGCCGCGCGCGCGCCTTCGCCGAATCGGCCAGCAGGTGCTGGTTGATCGTGCCGGTCATCGCGAGGTCCGCCGGGAGCGAGTCGTCCGGGACGCGAACCAGTTCGGCGCCGGAGCCGGCGGCATCGAGAATCATGCGCACCCACATCCGCGTGCTGCACGAACTCCTCGCGGCGCTGGTAGTCGGGGCGTTCGTGCGCGAGAGCCCGAGCATGTCGACCACGGCGTCGGGACGCGTCTCCGCCGGCGACCAGCGCTCGCACGAGCGCGCGGCCGATGAACCTCGTCCCGCCCAGCACGGTCACTCGCATGACCGCACACGCTACCGGTCGAGCTGGGCGCGGGCCTCCTCCAGGCGTTCCTTGCGGGCGGCGTGACGCTCGTCCACCGACATGGCCGCCAGCGCGCGCACGCGCTCGGTCAGCTCGTTGATGCTGAACGGCTTTGTGAGGTACCCGTCGCATCCCAGCTCGTAGCCGCGCACGAGATCCTCCGGGCTCGACTTCACGGTGCACATCAGCACGGGGACGTCGGCGCCCGGTCCGCCGTCGGACCGCAGCTCCTCCAGCGCCTCCCAGCCGGTGAAGTCGCGCATCTGCACGTCGAGCACGACGACGTCGGGGTGTTCGCGGGTGACGGTCGCGGCCGCGGCCCGGCCGTCGTTGATGCGGATCGACGCGATGTCGGCCAGGCCCAGCGCCCGCTCGATCAGCAGCGCGATGTCGTCGTTGTCGTCGACGACGAGGACTCTCACGCGCGTCCCGCCACGATCGGCTGCGGGGCCCGGTCGGCCGCGCGGTTCCAGTCAGACAGCGTTCCCCTGTAAAGCGCCCACACGACCCAGAGGAAGTACGCGGCCGCGGGGACGGCAAGCCAGTCGATCGTGAAGCCGTGCCACTCGTATTCGTAGAGCCCGGTGGACATGTAGGTCGCGTGCACGGTGTGCATGAGTCCGCACGTCGGGAACACCACGCCGAGCGAGAGCCCGGACACCGACCACCCGCCCTCGATCGGCCGGTTCTCGAACTGGGTCTTGAACAGCACAGCGCCGATCGCCGCGTACAACCCGAGCAGCAGCAGGTTCGGAACGGCCGTCCGCGCGAAGCCGACCTCCGAGGTGCGAAGCAGCGTCAGCGCCGCCGCGCCGAGCGCGGTGACGTAGACCGCCGCGACCATCGGACCGATCGCGAGGTACCAGGGCGTGCCGCTGATGAACCGGTCGCCGCGACCGCCCGAGAGCGCCTCCAGGCGGAGCAGCAGCCAGATCACGCCGAACGGCAGGCCGATGGCGACGGCCGCCAGGTCGAGCGGGCCGCCCACCCTGCCGGCGAGCGCGAGGTGGAGCCCGTGTTCGAGGTGATGGGGCCCGCAGGTGAACGCCATGAAGATCCAGGCGGCGCCGAAGTGCGAGAACCCCATCGTGCGCCATCCTCGCTTCATGTCGATCGCGGTGATGATCCCGTACGAGGTGTACGCGATGCCGAGAACGATGTTTGCGGCCGCAACTGCAGCAGTCATCTTCGCCTCCCGTCGCGGATGCCAACCTGACGCATGAACTCTCTGATCACCGACTGCTCGCCGACGCCCTGCGCGGGCTCCGCGCGGGCGGGCGGCGGCGGCTCGACGTCCCCACGGTTGAGCGAGACGGTAAAGCGCGAGCCTTCGCCGCGCGCACTCTCCACGCCGACGCGCCCGCCCATCGCCTCCACGAGCGAGCGCACGATGTAGAGCCCGATCCCCGTGCCGCCGAAGCGGCGCCGGTCGGTCGATTCCGCCTGCCAGAAGCGGTCGAAGCAGTGCCCGGCCTCTTCGGCGTCCATCCCGATGCCAGAGTCGGCGACTTCGAGGGCGATCCGGCGCTCGTCGTGGGACAGGCGCGTGCGAATGGGCTCGCCGTTCGGCGAATACTTGACCGCGTTGTCGAGCAAGTGGTCGAGCACCGTGACGAACGCGTCGGGATCGACCATCGCCTTGGGCGTCGCGCCGGCGGTCTCGATGACCACGTCGCGCCCGGAGGCGGCGCGCAACGACTCGCACCGCTCGCGGAAGATCGGGTCCAGCTCGTACGGGCCCGTCTTCAACTCGGTGCGACCGGTTTCGATCTTGCTGGACAGCAGAAGCCGGTCGACGATCTTGGCCAGCTCGTCGGTGCGACGCTCGATGGCGACCAGCGCCTCGCGCCGTTCCTCCGGCGCCGCCTTGTCGCCCACCTCCGACAGGATCTGCGCGAAGCCCTTGATCACGGTCAGCGGCGTCTTCAGCTCGTGGGACGCGGTCGCCAGGAACATCGCCTTGGCGTCGTCGGCCTCCTTCAGCTTGGTGATGTCGCGGAAGGAGTGGATGACCTCGAACACGTTCCCCTCCGCGTCGTCGATGCGCGCGACGTTGGCCAGGATCGGCTGCGTGCGCCCGTTGCCGCCGGCTCGCCAGAGCTGCCGCTCCTCCAGCGAGTCCTGTTTCAACAGCGGGCATGCGGTCGCGCAGGCGACGGGCTGATCGTCCATGTTCAGCCCGAGCACCACCGAGCACGAGCGTGCGATCGCGTCGCGCGCTCGCGTGCCGAACATGACCTCGGCGGCGCGGTTCCATTCGACGATGCGACCCGAGCGGTCGGTGATCACGATCGCGTCGCCGACGCGCCCGAGGATCGCCTCGGAGCGTTCGCGCCGCGACTCCGCTTGCTCGTACGTGGCGGCCAGCTCGAGCGCCGCGCCGGCCTCGTTCGACACGTCTTCCAGGAACGTCATGTCGGCCGGGCTGAGCCGCGCGCCCGCCACGCCCAGGACGCCGAGGAAGCCCGCGCGGGGTCCTGCGATCGCGACGGCCTTCTCCGGCCCCCGGCCGGTTTGCGCCTCGATCGGCCGACGCCGGGCGGCGGCTTTGCGCACCGAAGCCGGGACGCCGTCCGCGTCCAGGTTCGACAGCGCCGCGCCCAGCCGGACCGCGAGCTTCGGCATGGCCTCGCCCGCGGCGAGCCAGACCTCGACCGACTCGGCGGGGACGGCGTCGCGCACCTCGCGCACGAGCCCCGATACGACCTTCTCGGTGTCGAGGTGCGAGCGCATGCGCCTGCCTGCCTCGAGGACCTTCAGGCGGCGCTCGGCGGCTTCGTCCGCGTTCCGTCGACGTAACATTCGATAGGCGGGGGCGCCGGAGAGTGATGAAGACGACGGCGATGGCCCTCGTTCCCGCAGTGTAGGACCCTTCCTACGGAGTGGGAATAACAAGGGTAACGCTCCGATCGCGTGATGCCATGAGCAGGACGGACTAGTCCCCTCGTACACTCGCGCCGTGCTCGTCCACCTGGTCGACGGTACCTACGAACTGTTCCGTCACTACTACGCGGTCCCGCCCGTGACCAACGCGCACGGCGAGGAGGTGGGCGCGGTCGCCGGCGTCGTCCGCTCGATCGTGGGCTTGCTGGAGTCGGGCGCGACGCACGTGGCCGTCGCGACCGACCACGTGATCGAGTCCTTCCGCAACGACCTCTACCCCGGCTACAAGTCGAGCGCGGGGATGGACCCGGTGCTGCTCGGCCAGTTCGTCCCGCTGGAGGAAGCGCTCGTGGCGATGGGCGTCACCGTCTGGCCGATGGTCGAGTGGGAGGCCGACGACGCCCTCGCCGCGGGAGCGGCGAGGGCGTCGTCGGCCGGTCCGGTCGAGCAGGTCCTGATCTGCACGCCCGACAAGGACCTCGCCCAGTGCGTGCGCGACGCTCGCGTCGTGCAGCTCGACCGCAGGCAGCGGATCGTGCGCGACGAGGACGGGGTGCGCGCGAAGTTCGGCGTCGGTCCGCGCTCGATCCCGGACCTGCTGGCGCTGACCGGGGACTCGGCCGACGGCTTCCCCGGCCTTCCCGGCTGGGGCGCCAAGTCGGCGGCGGCGGTGCTCGGCCGCTACGAGCACCTAGAGGCGATCCCCGCGCGAGCGAGCGACTGGGACGTCTCGGTGCGCGGCGCCGAACGGCTCGCCGCGACGCTCGCCGAGCAGATGGCCGAGGCGCTGCTCTACCGGGACCTCGCGACGCTGCGGGAGGACACGCCGGTCACCGGCGAGGTCCAGGACTGGCGGTGGACGGGTCCCGGCGAGGAGTTCGGCGCCTGGTGCGATCGCCTCGCGGACGCCGAGCTGCGCGCGCGCGTCGAGGGGATGGCGGCTCGCGTGTAGCTCGCTACAGACCCAGCGTCGGAACGGCATTGGCGCGGATGGCGAGCACCGCCACGACGATCACGACCAGGTAACCGGCGAGCGCGACCGGCGCGCGCTGGGGCGAGCGGCCCGCGTACTCCAGGCCCGTCCCGATGACGAAGCCGGCGGCGAGCCCGCCGAGGTGCGCGGCGTTGTCGATCCCGCCCGCCGTGAAGCCGATGGCGAGGTTGATCGCGACCAGGAGGAACAGGCTGCGAAGCTGCGCCGCCGCGCCCGGCATCGACCGGTGCGCGAGGTAGATCGCGATCCACGCGCCGAGCACGCCGAATACGCCCCCGGACGCGCCGGCCGAGATGAGCGCGTCGGTGAAGACCAGCGACGCCGCTCCGCCGCCGAGCCCGCTCAGCAGGTACAGCGCCAGGAAGCGCGTCGTGCCGTAGCGCCTTTCGACCGGTGTGCCGAACAGGAACAGCGCGTACATGTTGAACGCCAGGTGCAGGAAGCCGATGTGGATGAACATCGACGTCGCGATCCGCCACCACTCGTCCAGCGGCAACACGCCGCCGACGAGCGCGCCGAATCGAACCAGCGTCCTGGCGCTCGTCGGCTCGCCCGTCAGCAGCATCGCGGCGAAGACCGCGAGGTTGATCCCGATCACCACGCGCGTCGCGGAGATCGCGGCGATCCTGCGTCCCGTGCGCGTGCCGCCGATGGCCGTGCGCGCGCGATATGCGGCCTGCCCCATCGCGCCCTCGCGCATCCGCCCGGCGCAGATCGGGCATTGGATGCCGACCGGCGCGTCGATCATGTCGTCGGGACAGATCGGCCGCTCGCATCGCGTACACGAGACCAGCGTCATGCGGTCGGGATGAAAGAAGCACGGTTGTTCGGGCATGAAGGGCGAGTCTAGCGGCGTGGGCGCGGCGCGGCGGTCGCGCTCAGACGCCTTCGAGCCCTTCGGTGGCGCGCTTGAGGTTGCGCGCGCGCTCGGCGGCTCGCTCCTCGGGCGTGCGCGCGAGCACCTCGTCGATGAGGGTCTGCAGCTCCCACGGGTTGAAGGCTTTGATCATGAAGCCGTCGCAGCCGAGCGTCCACCCGCGCTGCTGGTCCTCGCTGGAACGCTTGACCGTGCACATGATGACCGGCAGGGCGGCGGACGCCTCGGTCGCGCGGATCGTCTCCAGCGTTTCCCACCCGTCCAGTCCGCCCGGCAGCAGCACGTCGAGCAGCACGATCGAGGGCAGCCCTGCCGCGATCGAGTCCAGCGCCTCGCGCGCGTCCGACGCGTGAGCGACGGTGTAGCCCGCCGACATCAGCACCCGCTCGTAGAGCATGCGCACGTCGGCGTTGTCGTCGACGATCAGCACAGGCCGGGAAGGCTTCATCGCGCGCCATCATCGCACAGCGAGCGGGCGGTGAACACCGGGCGAGCCGCACATCCTGAGCTAGAGTGCCGCGCGTGCTCGTCCTGGAGACGCTCGGCCTCCGGTGGTTCGCCGTCGCATTCCTCGCCGCCCTGCTGTGGGCCGCCTGGCCGGAGGGCGGCGCCCACCGCGCCTTCCGGTTCCTGGCCATCGCAGCCCTCGCGTCCTTCGCCGCCGAGTTCTCCAGCACCCACACGGGCTTCCCCTACGGCGACTACGCCTACGTCGCGGACACGCGGGGGCGCGAGCTGTACCTGGCGAACATCCCGGCGTTCGTCCCGCTGTCGTTCGGCTCGGTCGTCTACGCCGGGCGGGCGCTCGTGCGGGGGACGGCGATCGCGCGCACGCACACCGGCCTCGTCCTCGGCAGCGCGGCCGCGGCGACGATGCTCGACCTGGTGATCGACCCGATCACGCTGCAGGGGGATCGCTGGTTCCTCGGCTCGCTCTACGCCTACGGTTCCGGCGGTCCGTGGTTCGACGTCCCCCTGTCCAACTTCGGCGGCTGGATCCTGGTCTCGTCGGTGATCGTCGCGCTCGACGAGGCGCTCGCGCGCGGCGATCGCCGCGACGCGCCGAGCTTGCGCGGGCGCGTGCTCGCGATGGGCATCTGCGTGTTCTTCGTCGTGCTCGGCCTCTGGTTGCGCGATTGGGCCGCGGCGGGAGCGGGCGCCGGGATCACGCTCCTGGTCGCCCTGCTCGCCTTCGCCGTGCCGCGCGACCGGCCGGCGGCGCGCTCGCCGTAGACTTGCCGTCCATGGCGCTGGTCGAGCCGTTCGCACCGGAGGCGATCGAGGACCCGTTTCCCTCGTGGGAGATCCTTCGCCGCGAGGCGCCCGTTTACTCGATGCCCGAGACGGGAATGTGGCTCGTCACTCGCCACGCCGACTTGGTCGAGGCGGCCGCGCGCCCGGAGGTCTTCTCGAGCCGCATCTCGGCCGTGATGTACGCGGGGCAGGGAACGAACCCCGCCGTGATCGAAGCCGACCCCGACGCCATCGGCGCCGTCGACGTGCTCGCCACGCAGGACCCGCCGGCGCACACGCTTCAGCGCAAGCTGATCGGGAAGCGGTTCACGCGCGCGCGCGTTCGCGCGTTCGAGCCGTTCGTGCGGCGCTTCGTCCGCGACGCGCTGGCCGGCGCGCCCGGCGAGGTCGAATGGATGACCGCGGTGGCGACGCCGGTCCCGCTCGCGATCATCGCCGCGATGCTCGGCTTGCCCCGGGACCGTCGCGACGACGTCCACCGGTGGGCGGACGCGGGCATCGACCTGCTGTCGGGCGTCGCGTCGCCCGAGCGCATGGCCGAGGCCTGGGCCGAAATGGTGTCGTTCTTCGACTTCCTGGGCGCGCAGCTTGCGGACCCCGCGCCGGAGACGGTCACCGCCGACGTCGCCGGCGCGATCGCACACGGCGAGTTGACCGATCGCGAAGGCGCCTCGCTGATGCTCCAGCTCGTCATCGCCGGGAGCGAGTCGACCGCGAGCCTGATCGGCAGCGCGGTCGCGCTGCTCGGCGGCGAGCCCGGGTTGCAGGCGCACGTGCGCGCCGACGCCGGACTCCTGCCGAAGTTCCTCGAGGAAGTCCTGCGTCTGGAGTCGCCGTTCCGCGGGCACTTCCGCGTCACGACCGAGGCGACGACGCTCGGCGGGGTCGCGCTGCCGAAAGGCGCGCGCGTGATGCTGATGTGGGGCTCTGCCAACCGCGACGAGCGCGCCTTCCCCTCGCCCGGCGCGCTCGACACGGGGCGGGCCCGCCTCAGCTCGCACGTCGGCTTCGGCTCGGGCATCCACACGTGCGTCGGGGCGCCGCTCGCGCGGATGGAGGCGGCCGCCGCGATCGCAGCCCTGCTGGAAGAGACGCAGTCGTTCGAACTCTTCGAGCCCGTGCGCCACGTGCCGAGCCTCTTCGTGCGGCGCCCCGCCCGCGTGCCCATCCGCCTGCGGTGACGGCGCGCTCCCGCGACCGCACGCTTACGCGCGGTTGCGGAGTTCCATCGCGACGAGCGAGCGGGTCAGGCCGTCGTGCGTCCACGGGTCCCAGCCGGTCAGGGCGCGCCACCGCGTGAGCCGGTAGCGGAAGCTGTTCTGCGACACGCCCAAGCGCCGGGCGCCTTCGGCCACGGAGAAACGCGCACGAGCGAAGAGCCGCACGGCGTCGGCCAGGTGCGGGCGGTCGCCGGCAAGGCGAATGCCTTCGCGCAACAACGCTTCGACCGATGGACGCTGCGCGAGCGCCACGCACGACAGCCAGTCGAGGTCGAACCGCGCCGGCGCCTGGCGGACCGTGCCGACCTCCAGCGCGCGCTCGGCTTCGGACAGGCTCGCGCGGGCGCCGGCGAGCCCGTCGCCCCACATGCCGACGCCGATCGCCGTCGCGTCGTGCTCGTCCAGCGCGCCGGCCAGTGCGTCGTCGGGCACGCCTTGCGCGATGACGACGGCGATCCGTCCGCGCTGCCCGCTCGCCACGACCCCGCCTTCCGATTGCAGCCGGTCGACGATCGCGCGCGCGACGTCCACCGACGTGATCGGCCCCACGAGCGCCAGGACCAGGAACGCTCCGGCGGGATCGAACCCGATCTCGGAGGCCAGGGACCTGGTCTCCTCCGACGCCGGGTCGCGCACCAGCGCGTCGATGAAGTGAACGGTCGCACGAGCCTCGAGCGCCTCGCGTCGAGCAAGCTCCGCCTGGAAGCCTTCGGCGACCGCATCGATCGTGGAGTGCATGCGCTCCCAGATGCGCGAGCCGCCGCCGAGCAGCAACACCGGCGCCTCGCCGCCCACGGCCGCCGCCTCGTCGACCAGCACCGCCCACAGCTCGCGGTAGCCGATGTGGAACGAGGCGATCAGCGGCTGCAGCGCGATCCCGCGGATCGCGCTGCGTTCGCCGACGAAGCGACGAAAGCTCAGCTCGTCCTCGGTGGGCGCCCGGTTCTCGGCGAGGCCGAGAAGGAACCCTTCGGTGTTGCGCCCGATCGACCAGCGCAGGTCCTCGGCGGTGAAGGCGGACTCCGGTGGCGCGAACTCGGCGATCTCGGTCGTGATCGAGGCGATGATTCGCTCGGTGACGGCGGGCAGGCGCTCGAACACCGCGCGGCAGACCTCGCCGACCGGCTCCCACCCCGGCGGAGGCGAGGCGATCCAGACGTCGCCTGCGATCTTGGTCATTTCCACCAGATATTCGGCTCAGAATGGCCGATTCCTTCCGAGGAATCCGTTGGCGGTTGGAGAAATCGTCACACCATCGGCGCCGGACGAGCGTCGAGCGCACGATGGACGAGGGGGAGGACATGAACCACAGGCGATTGATCGCCGCCATGGCGATCGCGGCGGTGGCGTTGCCGTTCGGGGCCGCGCCGGCCGAGCCGCTCTCGACGTGGGAGACCTACCCGGGCTACGACTGCACCGGCGACCCGTTCAACCCGATCGACCCCGAGACGGGGCTGCGCGACCCGAACGGCGATCCCGAACCCGGGTCCGAAGAGTGGACGCAACGCGACGCCGAGCACGTCGCGTGCACCGACCAGCGCGACCACGACAGCCGAACGAACCCGATGCGCAACGTCGGCACCGCCTTCTACGGCGAGGACATGTACCGCCAGCCCTCCCGCCACGACGGCGTGCGGTTCCACTTCGATCACTTCAACGTCCTTGACATCCCCGACGTGCCCTCGACCGAGGTCTACCGGCCGTGCTCGAACGCGCCGGGCGACTGCCCCGGCTTGCCGGCCGGCCTGCCGCGCTTCGACCCGCCCTACCCGGTCGTCATCGTCATGCACGGCGTCATCGCGCAGAACTCGCACCACCGCTTCAACACGCAGGTCTTCGCCGAGCACGGCTACATGGCGGTCGGCGTGGACGGCATCGGCGCCGGCTACGCCTACCTGGGCTCGGGTCCCAACTCGCAGCGGTGCGAGAACGCCAGCGACGTCCTGAACTGGCTCGGCTCCGAGGCCTCGGGTGTCTTCGGCGAGCAAGCCGACCTCAGCCGCGTCGCGCTCGCCGGCCATTCCCAGGGAGCGGGCTGCGCGCTCGGTTACCAGGGCGACCCGCGCGTGCACGCGATCATCGCGTGGGACGGCGGCGACTCCATCGCGGAGGACAACTGCACCGGCGACAACCCCTGCGCGCCGATCATGTACCAGCGGACCGACGGCGGCTTCGCGACACCGAGCGAGCGCACCGACTACCCGTCAAACCGCGACCGCGGGCTCGCCACGTACGCCTCGCACACCGAACGCGGGATGGACGTGTTCTTCTTCACCGCGCGCGCGACCGTCCACACCGACTGGAACGGCTACGGCGTCGGGCTCGCCGGCAACCGCTACGCGGAGCTGCTGTTCAACTACTACAACCTCGCGTGGCTCGACCGGCACCTTCGCGGCGCGCTCGTCTTCGACGGCGGCGACGTCGTGACCGCGGGCGGGCGCACCGAGGCCGAGGAGCGCGCCTTCCGGCAAGCCGTCGCGCAGAGCGCGTTCGACCGGCTGACCGCGCGGTTCTTCGACGACTCGGCCGACGTCCACAACGTCAGCATGGGGTACTGGGATCCCGAGCTTGCGGCCACCTCGGGCGATCCGCTCTACGGGGGCAACGTGCCCTACGCGATCGAGGGGCTCGAGACGCGGGACCGCTTCTCGCCGTACTTCTACCACTACTGCTCGGTGTCGGTTCCCGACTACGTCGGCGGCAGCGACGGAAGCCCGGGCTCGGCCGTCGCCCACCGCGCCGACACCGGTCCCACCGGAGACATGCGCTTCATCGGCTGCCCGCCGGTCTCGTAGCGCCGCGGCGCACCCAGACTCGGGCGGCTCGGATTCGACTCCGAGCCGCCCGATTTTGCGGCGAATCTGGTTCCTTCTGCCCGCGCGGGGCGCGGTAGGCTACCCGGCGGATGGAAGACCCTGTCGAACTCGCCGACGCGATCGTCCCGGCGAGCGCCGAGCAGACGTCCCTCGTCGTCGTCTTCTTCGACGACATGAAGGGGTCGACCGTGCTGAAGGAGCAAATGGCGGCCGCGTCGGACGAGCAGGCCTTCCAGATGCTCCGCAAGGAGCACGACGCGCTCGTGACCGAGGTCATCACGCGCGACGGCGCCGGCGAGGTCTTGAAGTCGACCGGCGACGGCGTGCTCGCGGTCCTGTACAAGCCTTCGGTCGCGGTCGAGCGCGCGCTTGAGATCCAGGAGCGCCTGCACACCCACCCGCACCTGAAGGTCCGCATCGGGATGGACATGGGCGAGGTGAGCATGGAGTCGGGCGGGCTCAACCTGCGCGACGCGTTCGGCCGCCACGTGGACTGGGCGGCGCGGGCGATGGAGCTGGCCGAAGCCGGGCACATCTGCGTCACGCGCGCGGTCTACACCGACGCGTTCTCCTGGATCGGCAAGCGCCGCATCGCCTGGAAGGAGCACGGGCCGCATCGCGTGAAGGACGGCGACCCGCCGCTGGAGATCTTCGAGCCGCACAACGCGAACATCGTCGCGCCGCTCGAACGGCTCCGCGGCGTCAAGGTCGAGGCGGAGGTGCCGGAGACGACCACGCAATGGCCGGCCTCGCTCGCGCATCCCGACGCCGTTCACGTGGCTCGGTCATGGGAAGCCGTCGCGCGGGACGGCCGCGACTTCGCCTCCGGCGGCGCCGGAATGATGTACTGGTTCAAGGTGCCGCTCGGCGGCATCTCCTATCCCGAGGGCTTCCGCAACTTCCTGCAACCCGCCTTGGAGAACCCCAACGTCGGCAAGATCCGCTTCCTGCTCGACCAGTCCTCGCCGCTGATTCCCAAGGTGTGGGCCGAGCTGGTCCTGCCACAGGTCGAGCGGTGGGCGAACGACCTGGGCGTCCCGTACAAGCTGGAGCCGGAGGACTGGTGCGGCCATTTCGAGGCCGAGGGCGAGCGCAAGACGTCGCTCGGCTGGGTCTTCGGCGACCTGTCGCAGGAATACACGCCCTGCTTCAAGCTCTTCGTCGCCGACCCGGACACCGACCATCCCACCGCGGCCGAGGCCCAGATCTTCCTCGCCACGGTGCAGCGCACGGTTCGCTTCGCGGACGGCTCGATGCAGCAGGTTCGAATCCCCGACGCGGTCCTGCGCGTCAAGGAAGAAGGCAACGCCGGCCTCCTGCAGGCGCTCAACGTCGTCGCCAACCAATGGGACGCAATGTTCCGCTGACCGCCGGTCACGGATCAGGCGCTCGAGCGGCGGGCGACGAAGTCCAGGACGCGCTCCCAGGCGTCGGCGCAGGCGCCGGCGTGCTGGTCGAACGAGCGGTCGAAGAAGCTGTGCGGCGCGTCGGGGTAGACGTGCATCTCCACGTCCACGCCGTTCGAGCGGACCTCGCCCGCCCACCGCTCGACCTCCTGGACCGGCGTGAAGTCCTGGCCGGCTGCGAGGATCAAGATCGGCGCGCGCATCTGCGCCTGCACGTCCGCGACGCGCGAGGGCACGCCGTAGAAGCCGATGCAGCCGTTCATTGACGGGTCGGCCGCCGACTGACGCCAGGCCATCGCGCCGCCCATGCAGAAGCCCACGCAGAACACCGACGTGACGCCGGCGTGCTCGCGCAGCCACGTGGTCGCAGCCTTGGCATCCTCGGCGACGGTCGGGAACTGGAGCTTCTCGACGTGCTCGGCGAAGGGAAAGTCTTCGCCGCGATCGTGCGTCGCGGCCGTGCGTCCGAAGTAGTCGAATGCGATCGCGTGCATCCCGGCGTCGGCGAACCGGACGGCAAGCTCCTTGTAGAAGGCGTGCAGGCCGCGCACGTCCGGCATCACGACCATGCCGGCGCTCGAGGGTCGGTCGGGCGTGGCGAAGAAGGCGTCGACGAGCGAGCCGTCACCCGACGTCAGAACGAGATCGCCTGCGTCCTGCGCCGCGCCGCTCACCGGTGGCAACGGCGGCCGCGCGTCATCCGAATAGCACATCCGGCTCTCCTGTCTCGACGCGCCTCGATTCGGCGCGGCCGTCAGGCTAGTCCGTCCGGCCCTCGCCGAGGAACGAGCCCGGCAGCGAGGTGCTCGGGTCCGAGCACGCATACGCCGCATCCGCTTCGCTCGCGAACAGCAGGCTCGTACCCAGGAGACTCGACCAGATGATCGTGCCGGGCACGCAGATCTCCTCCCCCGCGCCGGCCGAAGTCCCGACCGCCGCCGGGTCGCCGCCGGGTCGCAGCCGAACGACCGTGCGGTGCGCTCGAACCGGCGGAAACCCCAGCTTGATCAGGGCCTGCACGCTCGCCTCCAGCAGATCCTCGGTCGCCGCGCGGAACTTCTTGCACAGGCTCTTCGTCGGCGCCTGCACGGGAAACGCCATCACGAGCTTGTTCGCGCCGTCGGCCGCCGAGAACTTCGCGGTCGGCGCGCCGTCCACCGCGCTGCTCGCGCTCGTGAAGGAGTCGCGCCACGTCAGGACCTTCTTGACCGACGAGGTCCAGATCGAGCCGGACTTGCGACACGTCCCGAGCGTCGTCTTCACGATCGGTTGGGAACAGAATTCGCCGGCGCCCGACGAGACCACGGTTTCGTTTCGCGCGGCCGGCTCGCGCCAAGACCAGGACGCGCTTCCGCCGGCGCATTGCGCGCCGGCGCCCGCCTGTGGCGGCGCGACGAGCGTCGCCGCGAGCGCGGCGAGAATCAGCTTCGCAGTTCCAGCGCGCATTGACGCTTCCCCCATCGATTCGGCCCGGGTGCTCGGCGCTGTATTCGCCGGCTCTTGCCAGGTTCCTCCACGGGAGCATAGGTTGCCGGCGACCAGCGCAGACGCACGAAGGAGGTAGCCCGATGCCGGAACTCACCGGGGTGGCGCACGTCGCACTCACCGTCACCGACGTGGCCAGGTCCGCGGCGCTGTACAAGGATCTCTTCGGTCTGCAGACCGTCGTCAGCGGCGAGGACCAGTACGGCGCGATCGAGGTGATGGCGAGCGACCGGCTGATGATCGGGCTGCGCGCGCACAAGACGACGGCGGCGTCCGATCGCTTCGACCCGGCGCGGGTCGGGCTCGACCACGTCGCGTTCAACGTCGACTCGGTCGAGGAGCTGGAGAAGTGGCGCGCTCGCCTGGACGAGCTGAACGTGTCGCACTCGGGCGTGCAGCCCGACGACTACGGGACGCACCTGAACGCGAAAGACCCCGACGGGATCGCCATCGAGTTCTACGTGCTGCCCGGCGCGTAGGGGCCCGCGCCGGGCTAGGAGTTCTGGAACTCGACCCACAGGGGCATGTGGTCCGAGACGCGCCAGGACAGCGACTGGCGGTCGAGACCGGTCAGGACGTGAGGCGTGAAGTCGAATCCGCCCGCGCTCCGGTAGTCCAGCGACAACTTCGGCACGCCGTCCTCGCCGGTGAACCAGGCGATCTGGTCGTAAAAGCGTCCCTCGCCGTCGTCGAAGATCGTGCGCGGTACGTCGTCCAGCTCTTTGGGCGCGCGCAGGCCCGTCGAGGTGAACGCCGCGTGAAGCGGGTCGTCCTTGCGGTCGATGTTGAAGTCGCCGAGCGCGATGAGGTTGTGGTGCCACGCGTTGGCGTCGCGCGCCCATTCGGCGAGCCATTCCGCGATCGCGCCCAGCTCGCCCACGCGATCCTCCGGCTTCTTGCCCCACAGCACGTGCAGCGTCACCAGGATGAACGTGGTGTCGCCCGCAAGGAAGCTCACCGCGTAAGGCGTGCGGGCGAACTGCCGGTTGAACGCGGAGGGCTTGATCTTCGCGGGGTCGCGCTCGACCGGCACGACCAGCTCGGCGGCAAGGCCGCTCGGCTTGGCGCGGCGCGTGTCGAACAGGAACGCCATGCGCTCGTCGTTCCCGTCGCTGCCCTTGGTGACGTCGGTCAGGATCATCCCCCAGTCCGGGCCGAGGCACTTCAGCGTGTGGCGCAACGCCTTGATGTTGCCGCGCACCTCCTGCAAGCCGACGACGTCGAACCGGCCGATCACCTCCGCGATGCACCGGACGGCGTGCAGGTCCCTCTTGGGCGTGTCGTCGTCCCCGGCCGTCCACTTCTCAGTCAGGTCCCCGAACGCGCGCAGGTTCCAGGTTGCGACGAGCAAGTTGCGGTCGAGGTGGCGCGGCGGGATCTCCGCATCGAGCGCGCGGCGCAACCGGTCCAGATCGTCCACGACGTATTGCGGCGGTGGGTCGGTGATTACGGGCATGTGGTTCCCTCCCCCACTCGAATGTCGTGCTCGCGCATCATACGAGACGGCCCGCGAGCGCCGCGATCATTCGCAGTTGTGGAAGGTGGACTCGGCGTTCGCGCCGCTCGTCACCGAGCCGGCCGGCGAGCCCGGAAGACCGGCGCGCGCCGTCACTCGCTGATAGACCCACGTGTACAGGCACCCGTCCAGCAGCCCGCTCTCGGACTCGGCGAACGGCACCTCCAGGCCGCACTCGTGGCCGTCGAGGCCCCAGGTGCACTGACCGGACGCGCCCTCGTACCCCGTCAGCTTGCAGAGGCCCGCGCCCGCGCAGACGCCAACCTCGGTCTCGACGGTGACGCTGAGCTGGCCGGGCAACGCCGAGTCCGACGACCCCACCGCAAGCGCCGGCGCCGCGTACTCGCACGCGAAGGTCGCCTGGGTGACGTGGCAGTCGACGGCCGGAGCCGAGGTCGCCTCCGCGCAATACAGCTCCGTGCGGCCCGCGTTGCAGCTTTCCGCCGCGGTCGCAGCGGCCGGCATCAGCGAGAGCCCCGCCAGCAACGCCAGCCCGGCGAACCGGCTGCGGTTCCATCCCCTCCGCGTCACGCTCGTTCCCCCTCGATCGAGGGTTCGACGCCGTGAGCCGCGTTCCTGCACGGTGGAGCGCGCGACCGTCCCGGGTCTACAATCGCCGGCGGCCGTCCGAGGGAGGGGCAGATGGACAACCGGCACCGCCTCGCAGGCGCACCGGCGGGGCTCCTCGTGGCGGCGCTGGTCGCGGTCTCACTGATCGCCGGTCCACGCGCGGCGATCGCCGCGTGCCACATCGCCGCGTTCACCGAGGACGAGCAGACCGTCGGGGAGGGCGCGGGCAGCGTGCGGCTCGTCGTCGAGCTGGTGGGCGGGCAGCCGACCTGCTCGGGCAGCGTGCGCTACGAGACCGCGGACGGCACCGCCCGAGCCGGGCGCGACTACCGCGCGCGCTCCGGCGAGCTGACGTTCTCCGCCGGCGACGACCGCCGGGAGACCGTCACCATCCCGATCGTCGACGACGACCGAGCCGAGCGGGACGAAACCTTCACCGTCCGGCTCAGCCCGGGCACGCAGTCCGGGAACATCTCGCCCTCGTCCGAGCCGGCGACCGTGACCGTCCGCGACGACGACGAATCGACGCCGGAGCAGACCGAGGACGAGACGCCGGAGCCCGCGACGACGACCCCCGCGCCGCCCATGCCCGTCGGCGGCGACGAGGGCGGCGGCCCCCCGCTCGCCCTGATCCTCGCCGTCATCGTCGCGGTCGCGCTGGCTGGAGGCGGCCTGGCGTTCGCGCGGGGCCGCGCGACTCCCTAATCTCCCCACTGGCTAATCCCCTCACTGGCTAATCGCCTCACTGGCTCCGTAGTACAAATTGTCCTGTGAATTTGCGCATTCACGGCACACCCCTACAATCACGTACTTCGCCGGACCGGACGACGACCGGCGGCGCGGGACTGATACAGGAGGGGAACCGATATGAGATCCAGTTCGACTCGACGTTGGCTCAGCCTGATCGTCGCGGCGGCGACGCTCGTCACCGCCGGCACCGCCGCAGCGGACCCCACGGATCCCGCGCTCGACTTCTCGGCGACGCCGGGCCGGTCGTGCGGCGCGAACGACCTGCCGGAGACGACGCAGGGCCGCGTGCCGCTCGCCGACTTCGACAGCGGCCGGGCCGCGCTCGGCTACACGTGCAACGCGTCGGAAGTGAGCCACATCGGCGGAGACGACGGACCGAACGCCGGCAGCCAGGGCGGTTATCGCGTTCACCGGTACGTCGACTCGACCGGCCAGGTGTGCGCGTTCTACGACACGACGCTGCTGTTCCCCGCGAACTCGACCGCGGCCGGGCCCGACACCGGCGTCTGGGTCCTGGACATGAGCGACCCGGCGAACCCGGTGCACACCGCGACGCTGTCGAGCCCCGCCATGCAGTCCCCGCACGAGTCGTTCAGCCTCAACACCGCGCGCGGCCTGCTGGGAGCGGTCTTTGCGAACCCGGCCTTCTACCACGGGCAGTTCGACCTCTACGACGTCAGCAAGGATTGCCTGCACCCGAAGCTGCGCGCGTCGCTGCCGATGGGCGTGCTCGGGCACGAGGGCTCGTTCGCGCCCGACGGAAAGACCTACTACGCAAGCTCGCTCTACGGTCACACGCTGACCGCGATCGACACGTCGAACACGCTCGCGCCGCGCATCGTGTGGACCTCGACGCAGTGGAACGTCCACGGCATGAACCTCAGCGAGGACGGCAACCTGATGTACTTCGCCGACCTCGCCCGCAACGGCGCCGATGCGGCCGGCGACCCGGCGGGAAGCGAGACAAAGGGTCTGACCGTCCTTGACGTCAGCCAGGTCCAGGCGCGCACGCTCAACCCGCAGGTGAGCGTGGTGAGTCACCTCACGTGGCCGCACGTCAGCACCCCGCAGACGAACCTGCCGATCACGATCGGCGGACGCGACTACCTTGTGGAGGTCGACGAGTTCGGAAGCGGCGACAACGTCGGGGCCGCGCGCATCATCGACGTCGAGGACCCGGCCGCTCCCCGCGTCGTGTCCAACATCCGGCTCGCGGTGAACAACGCCGACCACCAAAACGACGGGCAGCAGTCGCAGGACCCGAACTCGACCAACTCGCTGGCCGGGTACACCGGGCACTACTGCTCCGTGCCGCGCACCGTGAACCCGGGCATCGTCGCGTGCTCGTTCATCCTGTCGGGACTGCGGGTGTTCGACATTCACAACCCGAAGCGGCCGATCGAGATCGCCTACTTCAACAAGCCCGCGACGACGACGCAGCTCGGCACCGAAGGCGAGGGCCCGCAAGGCTCCTACGCCATGTCGCAGCCCGCGTTCGACGTCGCCCGCCGGCAGATCTGGTACTCGGACGGCAACAGCGGGTTCTACGTGGTCCAGATCGAAAACGGCGTCTGGGAATAGCGAGCGGCCGGCCGCCTTCCCCGCCGCGCCTCCGGCGCGGGCACGGTCGACCGGGAACGGTCGCCGGGTCTACGATGCCTCCCTTCGGCCTCGGCGACGGATCGGGCGGCCATCGGGCGCGCGGGTCCCGACGGGCCGCGACGCGGGGGAGGTGGCGGGTGTGAAGGACGCATCGGTCGAGGCGCTGCGCGCACGGTTCAGCGGTGCGCTGCTGCGCGAGGGAGCGGAAGGCTACGACGCCGCTCGACGGGTTTGGAACGGCGAGATCGACCGCAAGCCGGCTCTCATTGCGCGGTGCGCGGGACCGAACGACGTCGTGGAGGCGGTCCGCTTCGCGCGCGACCAGGATCTCCCGATCTCGGTCAAGGGCGGCGGCCACGCCGTCGCGGGACACGCGGTCGGCGAGGGAGCGATCATGGTCGACCTCTCCCTGATGCGCGAAGTCTCGGTCGAGCCCGGAGCGAAGACCGCGCGCGTCGCCGGCGGCGCCCTCTGGGCGGACGTCGACCGCGCGACGCAGGCCGCCGGGCTTGCGACGGTCGGAGGGATCGTCAGCCACACCGGCGTCGCGGGGCTGACGCTGGGCGGGGGGATCGGGCACCTGATGCGCCGGTTCGGCCTGACGGTGGACAACCTCACCGCGGTCGACCTCGTGACGGCCGAAGGCAAGCAGATCCGCGCGGACGCCGACGACGAGCCCGAGCTGTTCTGGGGGTTGCGCGGCGGCGGCGGGAACTTCGGCATCGCGACGGCGTTCGAGTTCGCGCTCCATCCGCTCGGCCCGCTGGTGCTCGCCGGCGTGATCGCCTGGCCGATCGAGCACGCGCCCGACGTGCTCGCCGCCGTTCGACACCTCCAGGCGGAGGGACCGGACGAGCTGGGTCTGACCACCGCGATGAGGCGAACGCCGCCGATCCCGTTCTGGCCGCCCGAGCGCTACATGCAGCCCGCCATCCTGGTCATCGCGACCTGGACCGGCGAGCCGGCGGCGGGCGCGCAGGCCCTCGCGCCGCTCCGCGCAATCGGCGGCAGCTTCGCCGACGCCGTCCAGATGGTGCCCTACCTGTTCATCCAGTCGATGCTGGACATCGGCATCCCGCACGGGATGCACTACTACTGGAAGTCGCACGAGCTGCCGGCGCTGCCCGACGCGGCGATCGAGCTGCTCGTCGACCGGGTGGGCACCGCCACGTCGCCGTTCAACCAGTTCGCTCTGTTCGCCAAGGGCGGAGCGGTCGCGCGCGTTCCCGACGACGCGTGCGCGGCGCGCGGGCGCTCGTCCGCGTTCGACGTCAACATCGTCGCGCAGTGGCCCCGAACGGACGACCAGGGGGACGCGCACAAGGCGTGGGTGCGCGACGCCCATGCGGCGATGGCCCCTCACGGGTCGGGCACGTACGTCAACTTCCTGTCCGACGAGGGAGCCGAAGGTCTCGCGGCCGCCTACGGCGCGGACGCGTTGCGGCGGCTGACCGCGTTGAAGGATCGCTTCGATCCCGCAAACGTCTTCCGGTTCAACGCGAACATCCCGCCGGGAACCGGCTGAGCGACCCGACCGCGCTCAGCCGGTTCCCCAAGCGGGCGTCAGCAGCCCTTCCTTCCCTTCCCGCCGCACGTCGCGTTGAAGTACGCTGCCCCGAGTGATGGGGGGAAGCTCCGCCGCGAACGAGCCCGTTCGAGCCGCGGAGATCATCGCCGCCGCCTGCCTTGCGACCGACCTCGGGATGGGCTTCCCGTTCGAGCACGGCCTGCGCGGCACGCTGATGGCCATGAGGCTTGCCGAGCGGCTCGACGTGGATGCCGCGACCACGTCGCAGACCTTCTACACGTCGCTACTGATGTACGCGGGGTGCACCACCGACTCTGACGTCGCCGGTCGCATCTTCGCGGGAAGCCGGACCGACAACGTCACGCCCGTGCAGTTCGGCTCGCCGGCGGAGGCGGTCGCGGGCCTGATCCGCTCCCTGCCGGCGCCCGGCGAGCCCCCGCACCGCCGCGCGTACGCGGTCGCGAGGCGCGTGGTCCCGGCGGGGAGGTTCATGAGGCCCCACTTCGCCGCGCTCTGCGAGGTCGCCGAGATGATGGCGAAGCGGCTCGGACTCCCGCCCGAGGTGCACACGTTGTTCGTCCACCTCACCGAGCGCTGGGACGGCAAAGGGCTGTTGAGGCGAGCCGAAGGCGAGGAGATATCCCTGCCGCTTCGAATCGTGCACGTCGCCCGGGACGCCGCGTACCAACGGATGATCGTGGGCGACGATCACGCCGTCGAGGTCGTCCGCCGGCGATCCGGCCGTGCCTTCGACCCGCGAGTCGCGCGCCGCTTCGTCCAGGACGCGCCGGAGATCATGGCCGCCGCGGACGAGCCGGACTCGGCATGGGAAGCGGCCCTTGCCGCCGAGCCCGAGCCCCGCCTCACCCTGGACAGCGCCGACGTGGACCGAGCCCTCGCCGCGATCGGCGACTTCGCCGACCTGGTGTCGCCGGACCTCTCCGGCCATTCGGGCGGCGTCGCCGAGTTGGCGAGCGCCGCGGCGCGCATCTGCGGCATGGATCCCTCGGAGGTCGCGCACGTGCGGCGCACCGCGTTCGTGCACGACCTCGGGCGGGTGGCGGTCAGCCCGCGCATCTGGCAAAAACCGGCGGGCCTGACGCTCGACGAATGGGAGCAGGTGCGCCTCCACCCCTACCACACCGAGCGCGTCCTGCTGCGCTCGGGATTCCTCGCCTCGCTCGCCGACGCGGCGTGCGCTCATCACGAGCGGCTCGACGGGACCGGATACCACCGCAGGCTCGCCGCGGCCGCGCTCCCCGAAGGCGTGCGCTTGCTGGCCGCCGCCGACGCGTTCCACGCCATGTGCGCGCCGCGTCCGCACCGCCGCGGGCTCCCACCGAAGGCGGCGGCCGAAGAGCTGGGCGAGGAGGCGCGGGCCGGGCGGCTCGACTCCAGGATGGTCGCCGCCGTCATCGAGGCCGCCGGGCAGGAAACACCTCAGATCGAGCGGCCCGCGGGTCTGACCGAGCGGGAGGCCGAGGTCATGGGGCTCGTGGCTCGGGGCTTGCAAACGAAGCAGGTCGCCCGGCAGCTCGGCATCTCGACCAAGACCGCCGATCGCCACATCCAGAACTCCTACCGGAAGATCGGGGTCTCGACGCGGGCTGCCGCGACGCTGTTCGCGATGGAGCACGGGCTCTTGCCCCCGCAGGGGCGGCCCGGACCGCAGCCGGAGCCGCACCCGTCTCGCTGAGCCCAGCGCCGATCGCGCCACGAGCGCGGCAAGCCGCGCCTATATGGGGAGGATTCCCGATTTCCCCGCCGCCGCGCCCTCCATACGGTCGAAGCCAGGACCATCGGCCGAGGAGCGAGGGAGGGCGACATGGACACGCATCGCGTGGAAACGCTGGTCATCGGGGGCGGCCAGGCGGGGCTGGCCGTCGGGTACCACCTCACGCGGCACGGGCTGCCGTTTCTGATCGTGGACGCGCACGATCGGGTCGGAGACGCCTGGCGCGCGCGCTGGGACTCCCTGCGGCTCTTCACGCCGAACCGATTCAACAGCTTGCCCGGGATGCGCTTCCCCGGTCCTCGCTGGGCGCTGCCGACGAAGGACGAGTTCGCCGACTACCTCGAGAGCTACGCGCGACGGTTCGACCTGCCCGTGTGGACCGGCGCCCGTGTGGAGCGTCTGGCTCGAAACGGGAAGGGCTTCACGGCGATCGCGGGCGGCCGTCGCGTGGACGCCGACAACGTCGTCGTCGCCATGTCCTCCTGGCAGCAGCCCCGCGTGCCCGCGTTCGCGGCGGACCTCGACCCGAAGATCGTCCAGCTCCACGTCGCGGACTACCGCAACCCCCGGCAGCTCCGGGAAGGCGACGCCTTGATCGTCGGGGCGGGCAACTCCGGTGCGGAGGTGGCCTTCGAGCTGGCGGCGAGCCGAAAGGTGTGGCTGTCAGGGCCGGACACCGGTGGTGTGCCCTTCCGGCCGGGGACCCCCCTCGCGCGCGTGATGATGCCGTTCGTCGGGCGGGTCATCTTCCACCGCGTGCTCACGACCAGCACACCGATCGGAAGGAGGGCCCGGCCGCGGATGCTCGCCAAAGGCGATCCCCTCATCCGGGTCAAGCCGAAGGACCTGGCGGAAGCGGGCGTCGAGCGGGTCCCGCGAACGACCGCCGTCGAAGACGGGATCCCCACGCTCGAAGACGGCCGTCGCCTCGACGTGGCCAACGTGATCTGGTGCTCGGGGTTCCACCCCGGCTTCTCCTGGATCGAACTTCCGGTGCTCGGATCGCGGGAGCCGGACCACGACCGGGGCATCGTCGCGTCCCAGCCCGGCCTCTACTTCGTCGGACTCAAGTTCCTCTACGCCAAGTCCTCCGAGCAGATCCACGGCGTCGGCCGCGATGCCGCGCGGATCGCCGGCCACATCGCGCGCCGAGCCGCCGGCGCGAGAACCTAGCGAGCCGGAGAGCCCCTGACCACCGGGCCGACTGGCCCTCCTCGGCCGGGCCATCCGCCCGTGGCTCCGCAGCGCCCAACCCGCGACTCTTACCTCGATCGAACGCGATCAACCCGAACGTGTTCCAGCGCCACCGAGGAGGATCCGATGGCAACAACTCTGGGGAGAGCGAAGCCCCGCGTCGAATACGGTTCGCCCTCCCTTCCACTCCACGCTCACCACGGGTTGCGGGCCGCGATGGGTTTGCTTCTGATCCTGACTGCCGTCCTGGCGTCCGCAGCGCTCGTTGGAGGAGGCGACTCGACCCCGGAAGTCCGATCGGCCACGCTGAGGCTGACGCCGAAGTCCGAGCTGCCGGTGATCGAGGCGAAGGAAGGCGTCAACTGGACCCATGCGCCGGCGGTGCCACCGCGCGTCGAGCGCGCCGGCCAGGCCCGCATCGTGGTGAGCTGGAGCGCGAACGAGTTCACGAAGAATCTCGACCCGGCGAATGGCGTCCGCTACGCCGCGTGGGGATTCGAGGGCGCTTCTCCCGGGCCGCTGCTGCGCGCCCGCGTCGGCGACCTGATCGAGGTGCGCCTGACGAACGACGCGAAGGCCGAGCACTCCCATAACATCGACTTCCACTTCGCCACCGGCCCCGGCGGCGGCGCCTCGGCGCTCAACGTCGCGCCCGGCCAGACGGCGACGGTGGAGGTGCGTGCGCTCGCGCCCGGCATCTACATGTATCACTGCGCGACGCCGGACATCCCAACCCATATCGCCAACGGCATGTACGGGTATGTGATCGTCGAGCCGGAAGGCGGCCTTCCCGAGGTCGACGAAGAACTCTACGTCGTGCAGTCGGAGTTCTACGCCAAAGGCGGCGGCGTCAGGACGCTTGACGTGGCCAAGCTCGACAACGAGGAGCCGACCTACGTCGTGCTCAACGGAGCAGTCGGCTCGCTGATGGGCGACAACTCGCCGAAGGTCCGCGTCGGCGACCGGGTGCGCATCTGGTACGGCAACGCCGGTCCGCAGTTGATCTCGTCGTTCCACGTCATCGGTGAGATTTTCGACCGGGTCTACCGCGAGGGCGATCTGGTCTCGGCGCCGGCCCAAAGCGTGCAGACCACGATGGTTCCCGCCGGCGGCGCGACGGCGGTCGAGCTTACGATCGACGTGCCGGGGACGTACTTGCTCGTTGATCACGCAATCGCACGCACGTTGCACAAGGGTGCCGTGGGCGCCATCGTCGCCGACGGCGACACCAACGACGAGGTCTACGCGGCAGGAGCGAACAACCCGCCGGGTCGCGCCGACGACGGCCACGGCGGTGGGCAGACGGTGGGCACCGCGGTGTCGATCACCGAAGGCGCATGGGATCCGGCCAACGCGGCCCGAGCGTTCACCCCCCGCGAGGTCACGATCAAGGCCGGCGAAACCGTGACGTGGACCAACGATGACGCGCAGGCGCACACCGTCACCGCAGACGACGACGCGTTCGATTCAGGGTTCATCGAGGCGACCGAGTCGTTCAGCCTCACCTTCGAGGAGGCAGGCACCTATCGCTACTTCTGCACGCCGCACCCGTGGATGAAGGGGACCATCATCGCCTCCTGACGAGGCACGCAGACCGCCTCAGGCGATGTCGCGCCACATCGCACCCGTCATATCCGCGGGGTCTCAGGCACGGCGCGTCGAGGAGACGCTCAAGTACGAGGACACCTGGCACAGCGGCGCCGAACTCTCATCGTTCGAAGGGCCTGAAGAGTGGAGGTGAGCGGACACTATCCGAAACGGTTCCCACGCCTCCTGCTGCTCGCCGGTTTCTATGACTCCCACACCGAACTCATCGGGATCGCAAACAGATTGCTCCCAAAGGTCAAGGGCTCGACTCCCGTGTAGAGGACGACGCCGCATGCGAAGGCCTCGTTGGTCTTGTTGGCCAGATAGCGCAAGCCGGCGAAGTCAGCGCTGCCAACGGTGGCCGCGGCCTTGACCTCAACCCCGCTCACTCGTCCATCCGCGGCTTCGATCACAACGTCAACTTCGAGGTGTTCTTTCGTTCGCATGTGGTACAGCGATGCTCGCTCCTTGCTCCATCCGACCTGACGCCGAAGCTCCATGGTGATGAAGGTCTCGAGAACTTGACCGGCGCTTCCGGTCGGTCGAGCAAGGCTCGTTGCGGTCGCACCCAGTAGATGGGCGGCGAGTCCGCTGTCGGATAGAAAGATCTTTGGCGAGCGGACAAGGCGCGTCGTCTTGTTGTTCGACCAGGCCGGAACCGCCGTGAAGATGAACGCCGTTTCGAGCAGGCTCAAGTACCGCCGAAGAGTGGATGGCGCCATTCTGCAATCACGAGCAAGTGCGTCAAGGTTGAGAACGCCAGCGGTGCGCGCGGCTAGGAGGCGCAGGATCCGTGGGACCTCACCGAGGCGCTCGATATCCGCAAGCTCCTTGATATCTCGCTGGACGAGGGTTCGGACGTAGGACTCGAACCAGCGAGCGCGACGATCCGGGGCTCGACGAGCGGCCTCCGGAAAGCCGCCGGCCACGGCCAACTCCAGATAGTCATGTTTCTCGAGCGAGCCTTGAACGTGAAGCATTGATCCCCCCGCAAGTAGCTCGTCGACAAATCGCTCCCGCCGGCGTCGAAGCTCGCCCTGCGACAACGGCCAAAGCTCGACTATCTCCATGCGCCCTGCCAGCGAGTCAGAGAGTCGAGGAAGTGAAAGAACCTGCGCCGACCCGGTAAGCAGGAACTGGCCGGGCCGGACATCTCGATCGACGGCCGCCTTGATAGCCAGGAACAACTCCGGGACGCGTTGCACTTCGTCGATGAGCAAGGTGCCCTCGTGCCGAACGAATGAGACGGGATCGGCACGTGCGGCCTCAAGAACCGGCTGGTCGTCGAGGGTGAGCTGACGCGCTCCTCGCTGCCCACGGAGCACCTCGGCGGCAAGGGTGCTCTTGCCGACTTGTCGGGCGCCATTTATCAGGACGACGCGCGTGTCATGGAGGGCGCGTTTGACTTCCGAGGAGGCGTGGCGGGGGAGCAGGGGTCTGGCCGCCTTCGTATTGGACATGAAGCGATCGTACCGCTTGGTGGCGGATTCGTCGCTCACGTCTGGCGGATTCGTCGCCCTCCGCTGGTGGATCAGTCGCTCAGCCGGAGACCGATTCCCAAAGTACACAGATGTGATTCGGTGGAGGTGAGGCGGATTCGAACCGCCGACCTCTGCGTTGCGAGCCCCAACTCCTTCGCCATCGACAACGCCTCCCACGACAGGCGGCAGCGCCGCTGCGCCTCAGCCCACATCCGATCTCGATCCGCTCGACTCGTCATCGGCGCGCCTCCTTCGCGTTTCTCAGCGCCGGCCAACCACCATGTGTCGGCGAGATGCTCCCAGCCGGCCGGTTGAAGGTCAACCGCCACGGGCATCCGTCGAGGGTGAGGAGCAGACTGCCGCCGTCCGTCCTTCATAGATGGCTTCCTCAAGCCTCGAACTTGGCTTCCACAGCCAGCAGTATCCTCTCGCCCAACTCCAGGAGCGTGTTTGAGTGTCGCACCATGGCGGCCCGTGAACGGCTTGCGCGGTTTCGGTTTGGCGCCGTCAGTTTGATGTCAAGCTCGTGGATTATCTGATTCCTAATATCGAAAATGGGCTTCAACCCTGACTTGTCGATTCCTATCTCGGCTACTTTGAGGCCCAGAGCAACCGAAGCCTTCGCAAGCTCGTCAGCCGATTGCAGACTCGAACCGGTGAGGTCAAGGATGTACTGCTCGATCAGTTCGTCCAGTCGGGAGGGTGCCGCCAAGATCTTGGCGAGGAATCTTCTCCCCGCTGCAGCCTCACCGTCACCGGGCTCGCCTCGAAGTTGTCTGGCGATGAATGTCTCAAGCCCATTTCTCACGTCCTCATCAACCTGAACGAGGCGCGGGAGCCCGTCGCGGATCAGCTGTTTGAGCGTCGAGTCCAGTCCAGCGGCAGCGAACACAACCGATGCCCGCAAGAGATCCTGTTCCTCGTCTCTGGTCGTCCCTTGCCCCGCGCCGCGATCGCGTCGGACAGCCGAGAATGAGTCGATGAATCCTTCTGCAGCATCGTGAGCATGTTTCAGGATTGTTCGCGCCTTCGAAGTTTCGGCGCAGTCCGCCTCGGGCGGTTCGAATTTGCGAATCGAAACAGAAGGCATGGGTTCCTTCTTACTCGGCGTCGAAACGGGTCCTGATGAACTCTGCCGTGTTGGCAGAATCTAGTCGGACGGTTCCAGGGCCGGTGCGGACGTAGAAATCGCCCTGGGAAGCATCTTCGAGACCCTTCCACTTCAGGAACACCGGCTCTGGGCTCCGCTGGCATGAGACGAGGCAGATGGTCTTGCCTTCGACGATCTGGGTCGTTGGGTCGATGCACGTTGCGGCGCGGTCGCCGAGCCCGTTGCGCACGACTTGGGTCAGGTGACGCATGAACTTGTCCTCGTCGTCGAGCCGATCGTGGTCGATCCCCAGCACGGTTCGGTCATCCGCCACGCCGATCAGGAGGTCGCCGCCTTCGGTGTTCAGGAAGGCCGCGATGGTCTTGAGGACTGCATGCGTGATGTTCGTGTCGTCCTTGCGATCCTCCTTCAGGTCCCACCGGAGGCTGGACTTGAACTCCAGGGTCTTGGACTCCTGGAGCTTGAGCAGCTCCTCCGCGCGCCGATGGCGGCGGATGTAGTCATCGAAGAGCAGGTTCTTGAGCGCTTGACCGAAGCCCGGATCGTCGGTGATCCGCTTGTAGAAGTCGAAGTTGGTCTCAACGATCTCCTGGATCTTGTCCTCGACCTTCGGGTCGAAGGTGAGCCGCACGTTCTCCCGCGTGTTGACACGCGCGCTGGCGTCGAGTCCTGAATCACTGTCGAGCGCGTCGCGGATCTGCTCGAGGGTGACCCGGTGCTCCGGGCCGAGGTCAAGGCCGAAGCGCTCGTTCAGGTCGGCGATGATCTGAGAGAGCGGCTCAAGGTCCTCATCCGAGGCGCTCCGACGGTCGTTCGTCCGCATCGGGTCGAGCTGACCTGCCCGCCGCTCGAGCGGGATCTTGCCCCGGCTCGTCTCCTGGATCCGATACGACTCCATGTCGATGTTCTGCTGCACCTCGCGGGGGAGCTGCTCGTTGTCAGCAGGGATGAGACGCCGCAGACAGCGTGCAAAGACGTACAGCTTCTCCAGATCGGCATCGGCAAACGTCAGCACCTGCGAGAGGAAGACGTAGAGGCGCACGTAGTCAGTCAGACCGCGACGTACATCGTTCTGCCCGTCTCGCGACAGATCGCCGAATCGCGCGCGCACGTCAGAGAGCGCCGCGTACAGCCGATCCTGCGTCGCGGAGCGATCGAAGTACACGCGGGCGAAGGCCTCGACGTCGGCTTCAGTGTAGATGCCGAAGTCCAGCAGCAGGCTCTGGATCTCGTACAGCAGGTTCGGGTCGGTCGCCTCAGAGAGCAGCGTGGTCTCGTAGTAGGGCTCGAACGCGGCACGGATGTCCTCGGCGTCGTTGGCGAAATCCAGGACCATCGTTCCCCGCTTCTCCGGATGAGTGCGGTTGAGCCGCGACAGGGTCTGGACTGCGTTGACGCCCCCCAGCTTCTTGTCGACGTACATCGTGTGCAGGAGCGGCTGGTCGAAGCCGGTCTGGAACTTGTTCGCGACGATGAGGAACCGGTAGGCGGGCTTGTCGAACTCGGCAGCGGTCTGCTTCTCTCCGATCGTATGGTCACTTCCGGCCGAGTTCATGCCGGACTCGGTGTAGGACTGGCCTCCGTCCTGAACCGAACCGGAGAAGGCGACCAGCGCCTTCCACGGATACCCCTGCTCCCTCAGATAGGCATCGACGGCGAGCTTGTATCGCACCGCATGCAGGCGAGACCGCGTGACGATCATCGCCTTCGCCTTGCCCCCGATCTCGTTCTGCACCTGTGCCGCGAAGTGCTCGACCATGATGCGGACCTTCTCGGCGATCGCCTGCGGATGCACCTCGACGAAGGACTTCAGCAGGTACTGCGCCTTCTTCTTGTCGTAACGCGGGTCGTCCTCGATCGTCTTGAGCAGCCGCCAGTAGGCACGGTACGTCGTGTAGTTCTCGAGCACGTCGAGGATGAAGCCTTCTTCGATCGCCTGACGCATCGTGTACAGGTGGAACGGCTCGAACTTCCCGTCGGGCCGCTTGCGGCCGAACAGTTCAAGGGTCTTGGGCTTCGGCGTAGCGGTGAACGCGAAGATCGAGAGGTTGGGAAGCGGGCCGCGCGCGCGGATCTCCTCCATGACCGCATCCTCGATCTCGTCCTCGGGGCTCTGCGCGTCCTGCTCCTCGCGTTCGGCGTCCTCGAGATCCTCCACCTTCAGCGTCTTCTTGAGGCTCTTGGTGCTCTCCCCGCTCTGCGAGGAGTGAGCCTCATCGACGATCACGGCGAAGCGCTGGCCCGGAAGCGCTCCGATCTCCTCGGCGATCACCGGGAACTTCTGCAGGGTGGTGACGATGATCGTCTTGCCCGACTCCAGCGCGTCGCGGAGCTGGCGGGACGTCTTGTCGATGTTCTCCACAACCCCGAGTGTCTGCTCGAACTGGCGGACGGTGCTCTGGAGCTGCCGATCGAGGACTCGCCGGTCGGTCACGACCACGATGGAGTCGAACACCCGCCGGTCCTCGCGATCGTGCAGAGTGGAGAGCTGGTGCGCCAGCCAGCCGATCGTGAAGCTCTTGCCGCTCCCGGCCGAATGCTGAATCAGGTACCGCTGGCCGGTCCCGTGCGCTCGCGCGTGCGAAACGAGCGAGCGTACGGCGTCGAGCTGCTGATAGCGCGGGAAGATCAGGAACCGCTTGCCGGTCTTTCGCCCGCGCTCGTCCTCCTCTTCGACCTCGTGGATGAACTGACGTATGAGGTCGAGCACGCTGTCCCGCGCCCAGATCCGCTCCCACAGGTAGGCCGTCGCGTAGCCGTCCTGAGTGGGTGGAACAGGTGGGTTGCCGGCGCCGCCGTAGCGCCCCTGGTTGAGGGGCAGGAACCTGGTGTTCGCGGCACGCAGGTGGGTCGTGACGAAGACCAGCTCCGGATCGACCGCGAAGTGGGCGAGGCACCGTCCATACGTGAAGAGGGGCTCGCGCGGATCACGATCGGTCGCGTACTGGCGGATCGCGTCTTCCACGGTCTGAGCGTTGAGAGGGTTCTTCAGCTCGGCCGTGAAGATAGGTAGTCCGTTGAGGGAGATCGTCAGGTCCAGCTCGTGGTCGGTCTTCTCGCTATAGCGGAGCTGACGAACCACCGAGAAGATGTTGGCCGCGTGCAGCCGCTGAACCTCCTCGTTGAGTCCGCTCGCAGGACGGAAATACGCGAGTCGGAACTTGCACCCCGAGTCCTTCATGCCATTGCGAAGCACGTCGAGCGAGCCTCGGCGCCCGATCTCTCGCGAGAGCCGGCCGAGGAAGCGCTCCTTCACCTCGGCACCGTGATGCTGGCCAAGCCGCTCCCATTCCTTGGGCTGCGTCGCAAGGATGAAGTCGATCACGTCTTTAGGGACGAGACAGATCGCGCGGTCGTAGTCCTGTGGGCGCCGCCTGTGGTATCCGCCAGGAACGGGCTCGTCACCGTAAGGTGCGGGAGGTTCACCGCTCTTGGCTGCATCAGGCTCGAGCGCGTCCGGGCCACTTCGAAGGAGCTCCCACTCGATGGCCTCCTCAAACCTCAGTTCCGACACCCAGACCGTCATGCCACCCCCTCCGCTTGGACGTCGATCTTTCCTGTCACCGCGGCCGAGATCAGAGCAGTTCGGTGTTCTTCCAGAGATGAGATCCCATTCAGGATGCGGCTGATAAGCGAGTCGATCCCCGCAGTCTGCTGATTCAGGTAATCAACGATCTCCTGCTGTTCTTCGACCGGAGGGACTTGGACGCGGATTGAACCGAGCATCGATCTGCTGACACGATCGCGTGTGCCGCCTCTGCAGATAGCCCCCATCCATGATAGGTAGTTCGGGTTCGAGAGCGCGTAAACAATGAATGGGCCCACACTCTGTTTTGCGTGCTTCAGAATACATACGTCGACTGATGTGATCATGCGAACTCCAAGCGTCGGCGTAAGACACGCGCGCCCAACAGGGTCAGCCAGCCTACATATGAGGACGTCGCCGGGTTCTACCTCGGTACACCGGAGCGACGAGAATGTTTCCTCGTCGATGTAACGGTACCCTTGCTCCTTGTAACGACCTACCCCTATGTTCCCCGTCTGAATTAGCCGTATGCCGTCGGAGCGTATGAACGGAGCCTCGATCCAATCGCCGTCAGTGAAGGTCTTGTAGCCGGGTCGCGCAAGGAGCCTGAGGGGCTTGGCATCCCAATGCGAGGGGATCTCGCCGAGCCAGTCGATACCGGAGTCTTTCATCGGGACCGAGGAGTCGATTCCCTTGGTCACGGCGCGCGTGATGAGCGCCGTACGCTTCTCCTGGAGGAGGTCGATCAGTCGCTGCTTCTCGGCGATGAGCACGTCGATCTTCGCGGTCTCGCGATCGAGAAAGTCTGCGATGGCCGCCTGCTCGTCGAGGGGCGGAACCGGAAACCAAGCGGAAACGATGTCGTCGACAGAGAGCCCATAGCGGGTGATGCCGTTGGCCGCTACGAAGAACTGATCACGGATGCCCTCGGAAGCGAACGCGCGCGCAAGAAAGCGACCCTCCACCCATGGGCCCGGCCGAACCTGGGCAAGGTGGTATCCACAGAGAACGCCTTCAAGGTCCTCCATCACGACCGCTGGCACTGCGATATCAGACCAGGACTCGGAGTCCTTGGTGATCAGAACGTCGCCCTTGCGGAGGCCAAAGCGGGCAACTTGATCGTCGGTTGCGGTGGCGGGCATGAACTCGATCGCCTCTGTGATCTTCTCGTTGTAGTAGACGTCTGTGTAGTTACAAAGCCGTACCGGCGGCTCGCCCGCGACGGACTTCTTATCCACGTTGCTGAGACGCACATCCGCGACCATCTTGAGCCGGCTGCTCTTCCAATGGGCCGGCAGTACATCGATGAACGCCACCCGTGCGGGGCTGTAGTTATCGTAGGGTCGGAACCGGCGACGAGCCGCCGTTTCCATTGCCCGCCCGCTAGCCACGTCGACCTCCCTCTCCCGTCCGCGAAACTGTAGGGAGCCACGAACCCCCGGCAGGCCATTCACTCGTGAGGGGCGAGTCCTGAGCTACCGATTCACGCACAGGACCAAGGAAGGCCCGCACGATCTCGCCGACTGCGTCGAATCGCGCCGGGACATCGGTCTGATCCGAGACGGTCTGCTGGAACGCCTCCCAGCGCTGGACCCGCTCTCGTTCCTGGTAGAAGGCCGGCCGCAGAGCCACAGGTAGATCCATGATGGATGAGCCCCGTCGCTCGAACGTCTGCGCGACGGCCTCGGCGAGCGTCTCCCCGGCGAACGCGAATCTGCCAGCGACGGCGGCGACGTCCCAGAAGTCCTTCATCCGCGAGTTGGTCGCGCCGAATCGAACCATGGCCTCGAACTTCTCGGCGACGAAGGTTTCCCTCGGGTACGTCCACACGATCGGGGCAGGCGCGTCGAGCAGGGTTGGATACTGCGCCTGCTCGCGCTGGGGGGTGATGGCATCACCGAACCCGATGTCAACCTGAACCGGGATCCTCGCCTTGTCGAGGAAGGCGACGAGCTTGACCCGCACGCCGTCATATTCTTGGTCGTCGCGGATGTCGACGACGCGGATGCTGTCGGTGTCGAAGACGAGACCATCATCCGGTGACTCCACTCCGCAGATCCTCGCGATGGCCTCCCCCACCGCGGCATGGTCTGCGGGGCCGGAGCCGAGGAGATCCACGTCACGGGTCGGTCGAAGCTCCGTTCCGGCCCACAGCAGGAGCAGCGACGCACCCTTCAGCGTGAATCTGTCCACTTCGCTCGATGTGCCGAGTCGATACAGGAATCGCTCCGCCGCGTAGCGAGCGAGCACGAAGTTGAAGTCGAAACCATGCTCGCGTGCGCGGTCCAGGAGTCGCTGCCGCACCGAGGCAGCGACGTTGCGGACCTCCCGCGGCGTCATCCTGCAAGCGCCTCCAGATAGGGGGTGACGACGGTACGCGCTCGGCATACCTCGGCTGCGCGCAGGATCTCGTCCGGCGTCGCCTTCCGTTCCTCGAGGACATCGCGGAGCGCTTCCTTGGCCGCATCGAGCCCTACGAGCCGCCGGAACCGGAAGCAATCCACGACCGTGCGCGCCGCGTTCGTGATGCGTGCCGGCACACCCTCGAACGCGATCGGCTCGACCCCGTAGCGGAGGGACGCACCCGTGAAGCGGACGATTCGAAGCCGGAACTCGGGAATCTCCGGCGGACGGGCCTTGTGCGCGATCCCGATCCAGACCTCAGCGGGAAGCTGCGTGCCGATCCCATGCACCCCCAGCGCCGACAGCAGGCAGACGATGGCATTCGGCACGCGAGCGGCGACGGCGGCCAGTGCGAAGTACTCCGAGGGCTCGCTCCCGGCGAGCCTGTAGAGCCCCCGACTGACCCGCTCGACGTCGCCGGCAGACAGAAGGGCCTGGAGGTCCCGGAAGCCAAGCCCGAGCGCGTCTAGGTCGCGAGCGCGAAAGAGGCGCCCGACCCCGGCCTCTCGAAGCTGCTGCTCAGTAAGCGTCTTCATGGGGTGTCCTGAAGTGAAATGTCGGCATCGCCAATCGGTTGCCCCTCTATCCATAGCAAAGAGGAGGCCGGTGAGTCAATAGTAGGCATCTAGCGTTGAATGCCGACTATTTCCCTCCCGTCAGTTGGCTTCGTAGCTTCCCCTGATCAGGTCCTGGGCTCGCTCCAGGTCGGTCCGCGTGCGGAGGATGATCTCCAGGTCGCCGGTCCCGTAGTGTCCCACGTCCCGAACGTCGCGGGTGAAGCCGGCTTCGAGGGGCATGGCCCCCGGATCGGCCTTGACGTAGGCGGTCACGCATCCCTTACCCGGGTGGACCTCCACACATGCGAAGTTCTTGAGGCGTTTGAACGCCACGTAGTACTTGAGGGTCTTCTCCTGCACGTCGTCGCCCAAGGCGAGCACGAACGCCCGAAGCTCTTCGTAGAGGTCGCGCAACGAACCGTCGAGCTCGGCCAGGGTCTGGGAGATCGTCTTGGAGGCGCCGGAGGTCGCGGCCGCAGCCTTGGGCGCCGTTGCCCCGGAAGCCGTCGCAGCGTTGACGAGTTCGAGAAGGAGAAGCCCATCGCCGAACTTCCGGTACCGGATGAGTTCGATGTTGCGGTTCATCTGCTTGACGGCATGCTCATCGTAGCGAGTGAAGTTCCCGGCTACGCAGACCAAACGTGGTGCGGACCAGTCGATGTCCGCCGCCGCTTCGCGACCAAGCTTCCGTTGAACCAGCAGCTCGAAGTCGGCCTGGTGATCGAGGAGCCAGTCGAGGTAGAACAGCCCTTGGTTGATGACGTTCTCGTTGGTCGCCCGCTTGTACTCGACGATGACCGGGTTGCCGTTCTCGTCGATGCCGAGCGAATCGATCCGCCCTCCGTGTTTCGGACCGGTCGAGTACTCGGATTCAAGGAATCGGACGCCAAGGAATGCCTCCAGGTTGTTCTCCATGAGCGTCTGGAGGGAGCGTTCGAGGGCGACGGCCTCTCCCTGCAATTCGGCTGCGCGACCACCGTTGATCTGGAAGAGCTTGAGGTCGCTCATCCAGCCAGGTCCTCTGGCCTCGATCCCGTCACATCGGCAAGCATCCGCACGATGTCTTTCTCGATCGCCTGGAGGTCTGTCTCGATCTCTTCGAGAGGACGCGGCGGCATGTAGCGATAGAAGTAACGGTTGAAGTTGATCTCGCACCCCACTATGCCGACCTGCCCGTCCTTGGCGTCGCGGCGATCAGAGTCAATCCAGGCATCGGCCACATGGGGACGGACTTCGCGTTCGAAGAACTCTTCAACGGACTCCGAGAGAGGTACGTTCTCCGTGTCCCGCAGCTCCGGGTCCGGTTCGGGGTTGCCGTTCCCATCCACGCAGACGGCTGCTTCCTCGTTCCGTTCGGACAGAGCAGCGAGGATGGCCTTCCGGATGGGTGCTGAGAGCTTCATCTTGGCGTTGCGGGCGGCGGCCTCGAGAGCCTGCTCGAATTCAGCCCGGTCGAGAAAGACCTTCTCGGGGAGGGAGCGCACGAGCTCCCGGATCGCATCCTGCTGCGCGCGTCCCTCTGCCTCTTCCTTCTTCTTGGCCGATCCCCTTTTCCTTGAAACCGCGAGGTTCTGGAACGCGCGCTGCTCGTTGAGGCGCGCGATGCGATCGGAGGAGGCCTGGAAGTCGAGCCGCAGCGGGCGCTCGACGGTGACCTTGCGGTAGCCGAACTCCGAGATTGGGAAGATCCTGCTGACGACAACCTCCTGTTCCTCTCCGTCCTGCTTCACGACACACGAAACCCCGTCGCGGTACTCGCGGAGGAGCTGCAGAACGTCTTGAGACTTCTCGAAGGGAACATCCCGAAGCTTGCTTCCGAGTGAGCGCTGCCTCCGAATCCAGAACCCGCTCGCGTCGATCAGCTGTACCTTGCCCTTGCGCTCGGCGGGCTTGCGGTTCGACAGGACCCAAATGTACGTGGCGATGCCCGTGTTGTAGAAGAGCTGCTCGGGAAGGGCGATCAGGGCTTCGAGCCAGTCGTTCTCCAGTATCCAGCGACGAATCTCGCTCTCCCCGCTGCCGGCATCTCCCGTGAAAAGCGGAGAGCCATTCATGATGATGGCAACCCGCGATCCGCCCTTCTCCGGTTCCTTCATGTGCGAGAGCATGTGCAGGAGGAAGAGGAGTTGCCCGTCGCTGATCCGCGGGAGCCCCGGTCCGAAGCGTCCGGCAGCCCCGCGTTCATGTTCCTTCCGGACGTCGGTCTCGTCCCGTTTCCAGTCCTTGCCGTAGGGCGGATTAGCGATCAGGTAATCGAACTGGGTCCCGCCATGCTTGTCACTGGAGAGAGTGCTGCCGTATTCGATGTTCTCGGCGTCGCGGCCATCGGCCGACTTCATGTAGAGGTCTGACTTACTGACGGCCCAGGTCTCCGGGTTGACCTCCTGCCCGAACAGATGGACGTCCGCGGCTTCGTTCACCGGTCCGCGGAGGACTTCTCCGTTCTTGCGCACACCGATATTGATGTGCTCTTTCGTGATCGTGAGCATGCCCCCGGATCCGCAACATGGGTCATAGACAGTAAGGATGAGCCCCTTCGTCCCCAGCCGCCTCTCATCCCCGGCAAGCATCAGGTCCGCCATGAGGTGAACGACGTCGCGCGGCGTGAAGTGCTCGCCCGGGTTCTCGTTCAGGGCCTCGTTGAACCGCCGGATCAGGTCCTCGAAGATCAGCCCCATCGTCGGGTTGTCGACGTCGTCGGGATGCAGTGCTGCGTTCTTGAACCGCTCCATCACCTGGAAGAGAAGCCCGGCCTCATCGAGCTTGCTGATCGTGTTGTCGAAATCGAACTTCTCGAGTACCTCCCGCATGTTCGGCGAGAAGCCGGCGATGTAGTTGCGGAGGTTCGCGGCAAGGTGGGGCGCGTCGGCGAGGAGCTTCTCGAAGTCGTAGCGGGACGTGTTGTAGAAGGCGAAGCCGGATGCTCGGCGGAGCTGCTCGTGCGGGTTCTCGAGCTTGCCCTTGAACTTCGCCTGGGTCTCGAGAACCTTCGCCTTGGTCGGCGCCAGCACGCAGTCGAGCCGACGCAGCACGGTGAACGGCAGGATCACGTCCTGATACTTCCCGCGCTTGAAAGTGTCCCGGATCAGATCCGCGACACCCCAGATGAAGCTGACGATCTGGCTGTAAGTCATCGCTCCCTCTCTGAAGCTTCGCGCAAGAATCTATCGTGCCAGGTGACAATCATGACCCATCGCGTTGATCACGAGGCCTTCGTCGAGAAGATCCTGGCCCGCGGCGGTCAGGTCGTGACCTGGGGCCAAGGGCTTTCCGAACCCTCGTGTCACTCGGCGAGGTGTTTTGGATCAGAGGTGTCGGAGGTGTCGAGGTGTCGGATGGATAAGAGGCTTCTGGTGGAGGTGAGCGGATTCGAACCGCCGACCTCTGCGTTGCGAACGCAGCGCTCTACCAACTGAGCTACACCCCCGGTCGGATCGCCGATGCTAGCACGCCGCCTGGCCCGAAAAAGCGCTTGCGCGCCCGCCGGGGGCGGGTTCAAACTAGCCCGCGAGCCCGCGCGCGCCCCTTCGTCTTTCCCTGCCCTCTTTCGCCTGCGCTCAGGGGAGCCGACATGTCAGCCACACAAGAGTCTCCGCACGCTCGAAGAACGTCCGTCGCCGCGATCAAGCTCGCGGTGCGTCACTACCTGCGCCAGATTGCCAAGGACTGGAAGGTCGCGATCCCGGGCATGCTCTTGCCCGGGCTCGGCAGCATCCTGGTCTTCTACGTCCCGGCCCTGATCATCGCGCGCGTCCTGGGTCGGTTCACCAGCACGAACGGCACCGGCCTCGGCGAGCTGACGCCCTACGTCGTCACGTTCGGCCTGGTGTGGTTCGGCGGCGAGATGCTCTGGCGCGTCGGCATCCACTGCCTCATCCGGCTCGACACGCGGGGCATGCAACGCCTCTACGAGGACGGCATGGCCGAGCTGTGGCGCAAGGACATCGCCTTCTTCCAGGACAACTTCGCGGGATCGCTGACGAAGAAGGCGCTGGCCTACGCCCGCATGTTCGAAGGCTTCTCGGACACGATCTCGTTCAACGTCGTGGGCAACCTGCTCCCGCTGGTCTTCGTGGTCGCGGTGCTGTGGCGGTTCTCGCCCTGGCTCGTGCTGACGCTGGTCGTGATGCTGGCGCTGACGGCGATGCTCGTCATCCCGCTGGTGAAGCGCCGGATGCGCCTGGTCGTCGCGCGCGAGACAGCGAGCAACGTCCTGGCCGGGCACGTGTCGGACTCGATCATGAACATCGACGCGGTGCGGGCCTTCGCGCGCGAGCCGCACGAGGCCGCGGTCCACGCTCGCAACGTCGGCGACTACATCGCCAAGGCGAAGCGGTCCTGGGACTACCAGAACCGCCGCATCGACATGGTGACCTCGCCGATGTACGTGCTGACCAACGTCTTCGGACTGCTGATCGCGATCGCGATCGGCGGGCGGTCCGGCCTGAGCTTCGAGGCGGTGTTCGTGACCTTCAGCTTCTACGCGAACACAACCCAGGTCATGTGGGAGTTCAACCGCATCTACCGCAACTTCGAGTCCACGGTCACCGAAGCCGCCCAGTTCACCGAGCTGCTGCTCGAGCAGCCGACGGTGAACGACCCGGTCGCGCCGGCGGTCTTCGCGCCGCGGGACGCGAGCATCGAGATGAACAAGGTGACGTTCCGCTACAGCGACGGCGCGGGCGAGCACCTGTTCCGCGACTTCGACCTTCGGATCGCCAGCGGCGAGAAGGTCGGGCTCGTCGGGCGCTCGGGCGGCGGCAAGTCGACCGTCACGCGCCTGCTGCTGCGGTTCATGGACATCGAGCGCGGCGAGATCCTGATCGGCGGGCAGAACGTCGCCGCGATCGCCCAGGCCGACCTGCGCTCGATGATCGCCTACGTGCCGCAGGACCCGGTGATGTTCCACCGCTCGCTGGCGGACAACATCCGCTACGGGCGGCTGGACGCGACCGAGGCCGAGGTGCGGGAGGCGGCCCGGCTCGCGCACGCGGCCGAGTTCATCGAGGCGCTGCCGTCGTGCTACGACACGCTGATCGGCGAGCGCGGCGTGAAGCTCTCGGGCGGCCAGCGCCAGCGGGTCGCGATCGCGCGCGCGATGGTTCGCAACGCTCCCATCCTGCTGCTGGACGAGGCGACTTCGTCGCTGGACTCCGAAGCCGAGGCGCTGATCCAGGAGGCGCTCTGGAGGCTCATGGAAGGCAGGACGGCGATCGTGATCGCGCACCGGCTCTCGACGGTCCAGCGCATGGACCGGCTGGTGGTGCTGGACGCCGGCGAGGTCGAGCAGCAGGGCTCGCACGCCGACCTGCTCGCGCTCGGCGGGACCTACGCGACGCTGTGGACCCGCCAGAGCGGCGGGTTCCTGATGGACGAGCCGGTTGAGGAGGGCGCGCTCCTCAGCCGGTGAAGTCCTCCTTCGCGCGCTCGATCGCGTCCTGGATGCCGCGCTGCGCGATCGTCATCGACAGGTCGCCCCGGCTGCGCTCCATGATCGAGCGCGCGACGTCGGTCGACCGGCGCAGCCCGCCGGTGATCGAGTCGGGATAGTCCATCGACACCAGCACGTAGTAGATGTCGTCCATCGCGTTGAGCAGTTGCTCGCCGCGCGCGAGATCCCCGTGGCGGATGATGTCGAGCATGTTGCGGCGCAGCTCGCCGATCACCTCGCTGAGTCCGTTGAGGTACGCGCTGTCGCCGACGCCGATCTCCTGCGGGCCGGGCAGGTCCTCGCCGTTGATGATCGCGTAGGTACACAGCGCTTCTGCGTACTCCTTCTCCGCGTCGTGCAGGAACCCGGCGTGGTAGATCTCGGCGAAGGGGCGCATCGCCTCCTGCGCCGCGTCCAGCTCGGCGCGCGCGCTCGCCTGCAGTTCGCGCGCGAGGTCCATCTCGCCCCGGTGGACCGCGCGGATCGAGTTGGCGCACTGGCGGATCGCGGCGCGCGAAGACCGAAGGCCGGTCTCGCGCGCGGCGAACTTGGCGTCGTACCGTTCGCGGATCTCGGTGGCGATGCTGGTGAGGTCCATGGGAGCGGCAGTGTAGTGGAGCCGCTACCCGAGCTGGGACATCGTGTCGGGGCGCGCGGGCGCCTGGTCGCGCGAGGGAAGCGGGCGCACGACCCGCGCGCGCCGCTCCTCCTCCAGGTGCCAGCGGCGGAGCTGCATCACGTAGAGCACGAGCGCCGCGTCGAGCGCGAGGTGCGCGACGAGCACCACGCGCATCGCGGGCACGATCCCCAGCGCGAGCGTCACCAGCGCAGCCCAGAGCAGGCGCACGAACACCCGGCGGCGGCGGGCCATCACGCGCTGGCGCCTGGTCCTGGGCGAGCGGATGCCCTTCGGGCTCATCACCCAGCGGCCGGGGGCCGTTCCGCCCTGGCTGCGTGCGTTCGCGAGGATGCCCATCGAGCGCTCGAACTCACGAACCCCGTTGACCGGGGAGGTCTCGAATCGCGGCCGGAGCGCCGAGGGGAGCAGAAGCACGGCCCATGCCAGCGCCAGCAGTCCCACGATGACAGCGCCCAGGTGCGCGCCCCCCTCTCAGTTCGAGAGATGGACGGGTCGGCATTGCCCGTCCGTGGGCAAAGGTAACACCGGCGTTGACGGTTTCAAGGACCATGGAAACCCCGGTTTACACCAACTTGTGGCGCGCGGCGAAATCGGCGACGAAGCGTTTGAACTCCTCGCCGAGAACGGGGTCCTTGGCGGCAAGCTCGACCGTGGCCTGGAGGTAGTCGGGCTTGCGACCCACGTCGTAGAGCTTCCCCTCGTACAGGTAGCCGAAGACGGCCTGCGCCGGCGCCAGCGACCGGATGGCGTCGGTGAGCTGGATCTCCCCGCCCCAGCCCGGCTCGGTCCGTGCCAGCGCCTCGAAGATGCCCGGCATGAACACGTAGCGCCCGATCGCGGCGAGGTTCGACGGCGCCTCCTCCACGGGCGGCTTCTCGACGATGTCGAGCACCTTCACCAGGCGCCCGCCGACCCCCTCGACTTCGGCGATGCCGTAGTTGGGGACCTGATCGCGCGCGACTTCTTGGAGCGCCACGACGCTGCGGCCGTACTCGTCGAACGCCTTGATCATCGGCTGCAGCAGCGGGCGGTCCATGATGTTGTCGCTGAGCAGGACGGCGAAAGGCTCGTCGCCGACGTGGCGCTCGGCGAGCGACACCGCGTGCCCGAGGCCGCGCGGCTCGTGCTGGTCCACGTAGTGGATGTCGGCCATCTCGGCGATCGCGCGCATCTGGTCGGCCAGGTCGTCCTTGCCGCGCTCGCGCAGGAAGGCTTCCAATTCCCACGAGCGGTCGAAGTGGTCGGCGATCGCGCGCGTGTTGGCACTGGTGACGATCAGGATGTCGGTGAGGCCCGCCTCGACGGCCTCGGCGACGATGTACTGGATCGTCGGCGTGTCGACCACGGTCACGAGCGGCTTGGGCACCGCCTTGGTCGCCGGCAGAAATCGGGTTCCGAAGCCGGCGGCGGGAATGACCGCCTTCGTGATGCCCATAGGGCTGGCGAGTCTAGGCCCCGGTCCCCCGCTCGGCAAAGCCTCCGTTGCGGCCGTCCACCTCGTCGGCGCCGACGATCCGGTTCTTGCCGCGACGCTTCGCTTCGTACATCGCCTGGTCGGCGGAGCGCAGCAGCTCCTCCTGGGTCTGGCCGTGCTCGGGATAGGTCGCGCAGCCGATCGAGACGGTGAGGTCCAGCGGCAGGTCGCCGGCGTCGCCGAACGGCTCCTTGGTGACCTCGTTCAAGATTCGCTCGGCGACGATCCGCGCGCCGTCGCCGTCGATCTCGGGCAGGACGAGCACGAACTCCTCGCCGCCGTAGCGCGCGAGCGTGTCGACCTCGCGGACGCCGGGGGCGAGCCGCGCCGCAAGCTCGATCAGCGTCGAGTCGCCGCGCTGGTGCCCGTGCTCGTCGTTCACAGTCTTGAAGTTGTCGGCGTCGATCCAGAGCACCGACAGGTGGCGGCCGAACCGCTTGGCGCTCGCGAACTCCTGCGTCAGGCGCATGTTGAGGAAGCGGCGGTTCCAGATGCCGGTCAGACCGTCGGTGATCGACAAGCGTTGCGCCTCGCGGTGGAGCAGCACGTTGTCGATCCCGACGCCCGCTTGCTGCGCGAGCGAGGTGATGATCTCCAGGTCCTCGTCCCTGAACGGCGCGATCGTGCGCCGGCCGTAGAGCGCCAGCACGCCGAGCATCTGCGACTGCGACCGGAGCGGCACCGCGAGCGCGGTCGGCTCGACCGGTTCCGGGTCGGCGAGCACGACGTCGGGACTGCCCGGCAGCAGGACGGCCCGGCCGGAGTCGGCGACCGTCCCGACCAGGCCCTGACCGAGCGCGATCGGCGATTCGGCAAGGCTCGCGTCGAGCTGACGTCCCACGCGCAGCGTCAGCTCGGACCGTCCTCCGGTCAGCAGGAACACGCCTCCCGCCTTGCCGTCGACGGCGACCAGCGCCGTTTCCAGTACGACGGCGAGCAACTTCTGCAAGTCGTGGGTCGCCCGCAGCGCCTCGCCGAGCCGCGCGACCGAGCCCCGGATCTCGCCCCGGGAGCGATCGACGTCGGCGGCGTGACGGCGGATGCGTTCGGTGAGCAGGTTGAACGAGGCCGCGAGGTCGCCGATCTCGTCGTTGCCCGTCGCCTCCAAGTGGACGTCTTTGTCGCCGCGGGCCGCCCGGCGGACGGCCGCCGTCAGGCGAACGAAGGGGCTCGCCACGATCCGGGCGGCGATCGCGCCGGCCACGACGCCGACCGATCCCGCCACCGCGAGGATCAGCAGCTCGGTTCGAACGGGGGCGTCGCCCGCGAGCAGGCCGATCGAGAGCGCGCCGAACAGGACGCCGATGACGGCGACCGCGATCCGCGTGCTGAGCTTCATCCCGGACCGGTACCTTTCTGGCGCGACGCCCGTGGCCGCATACCGCGATGCCCCGCGAATTGTTGCGGGGCAGGGCTTTCCCTGCTTATCGTCCGGCCCCGCGACGAACTGTATCGAGCCGCCGGTTTTGAGTGTTTCCTCCCGCCAAACGTGGACATCCAGCGACGCAAGGACGAGCTCCGCCGCCTGATCCTCTCGCGGCGCGAGCGGACGACTCCCCAGGAGCGGACCGAGCGCGCGGCGGCCATCGTCCGGACGCTCACCGGACTCCCAGAGCTGGCCGCCGCGCGCTCGGTCCTGGCCTACGCCTCGGTCCGCAGCGAGGTGCCGACCGCCGAGCTGCTCCGCTGGATCCTCGAGTCGGGGAAGTCCCTGGCCGTCCCGGCGGTGACCGGCGAGGGATCGATGATCGCCGCGCGCGCCGGCTCGCTCGGGCATCTCGCGCCCGGCTTCCGCGGCATCCCGGAGCCTCCGCTCGAACCGGCGGGGCCGGTCGACGTCGCCGTCGTGCCCGGGGTCGCCTTCGACCTCGCCTGCGCGCGGCTCGGCCACGGCGGCGGCTTCTTCGACGCCTTCCTGGCCGCCGTGCCCGCGACCACGAAGATCGGCGTCTGCTTCGACTTCCAGGTCGTCGACGAGCTTCCGGCCGAGCCCCACGACGTGCGCATGGACCTGGTCGTGACCGAGTCCCGAGTCCTGCGCCGATAGGATGAGCCGGCGATGCCCACCTACGAATACGCCTGCACGAAGTGCGGGAACCGGATCGAGGTCTACCAGAGCTTCACCGACGAGCCGCTCACCGTGTGCGACGTCTGCGGGAGCGAGTTGAAGCGCGTGTATCACCCGGTGGGCATCGTGCTGAAAGGCTCGGGCTTCTACGCCACCGACAGCCGCGGGAAGAAGACCGCCTCCTCGCCCAAGCCGTCCTCCGCCGAGACCAAGAAGGCCGACACGACCTCGTCGAGCGGCGTCAAAGACGGCGGCGCCAAGGAAGGCGGCGCCAAGAAGGCCGACCCGAAGAAGTGAGCGCGCGCGCCGAGATCGGGATCTTCGGCAGCTCGGGCTTCTACACCCTGGCCGGCGAGGTCACCGAAGTCGAGTTCGACACCCCGTACGGCGAGCCGAGCGCCCCGATCGCGCTTGCGACGATCGGCGAGCGTCGCGTCGCGTTCCTTCCCCGCCACGGCACTCGCCACGAGTATCCGCCGCACCGCATCCCCTACCGCGCGAACCTCTGGGCGTTCAGGGAGCTGGGTGTGACGCGGGTGCTCGCGCCGACGGCCGCCGGCTCGCTGCAAGCGCACGTTCGTCGCGGCGACTTCGTCGTGTGCGACCAGCTCGTCGACCGGACGAGCGGGCGGCTTTCGACGTTCTACGACGGTCCGGCGACGACGCACGTCTCGCTCGCCGACCCCTACTGCCCCGAGCTGCGCGCCGTGGCGATCGACGGGGCGCGCGCGCAGGGCATCGGCGTCCACGAGCGAGGCACCGTCGTGGTGATCGAGGGGCCGCGCTTCTCGACGCGGGCCGAGTCGGCCTGGTACGCGCGAATGGGCTGGGACGTGATCAACATGACACAGCACCCGGAGGCGGCGCTCGCCCGCGAGCTGGAGCTGTGTTACTGCAACGTCTCGCTCATCACCGACTACGACGCCGGCGTCGAAGGCGTCGAACCCGTGAGCGTGGGCGAGGTCGTCGCCGTGTTCCGCGAGAACAACGAGCGCCTGCGGACGCTGCTCGGCGCGGTCGTGCCCGCGATCCCCACCGAGCGCGCGTGCGCGTGCGCGACCGCCCTGCAAGGCGCCGTGGTCGGGCACTCGTGAACGTCCTCGTCGCGCTGCTGCTCGGCATCGTCCAGGGCCTGACCGAGTTCCTGCCGATCTCCTCCAGCGGCCACCTGGTCGTCGTGCCGTTCATCCTCGGCCTGGACGAGCCGACACTCGCGTTCGGCGTCGCGGTCCACCTGGGGACGCTGATCGCCGTCGTGCTGTTCTTCCGCGAGGACATTCGCATGCTCGTTCGGACCGTCGCGCGCTGGAAGGAGGCCGACGCGGGCTCGCGCACGCTCGCGGTGGCGATCGGCGTCGGGACGGTGCCCGCCGCGCTGATCGGCGTCGCCTTCAACTCGTTCTTCGAATCGTCGTTCGAGCGGCCCGGGGTCGCCTCGCTGCTGCTGGGCGTGACGGGCTGGTTCCTGATGGCGACCGAGACGAAGCGCGAGCGCGTCGTCGCGGGCGCGCGCGAGGATCACGCGCCACAGTTCCGCGATCTCGCCGAGATCGCCGTGACGGACGCCGCGATCATCGGCGCCGCGCAAGCCGTCGCGATCCTGCCGGGAATCTCGCGGTCGGGCGCGACCATCGGCGCCGGGATGCGCCTCGGGTTCGACCGTCACGCGGCCGCCCGCTTCTCCTTCTTGCTGTCGGCGCCGATCATTCTGGGAGCGACGCTCGTCGAGATCCCCGCGATGATCGACCAGGGCGTCGGCGGCGACGGCGTGGCCTTCCTCGTCGGCATCGTCTCGGCGGCGGTCTCGGGCTTCGTGGCGATCCGCTGGTTCCTCGGCCTGGTCGAGCGCCGCACGCTCCGTTCCTTCGGCGCCTACCTGCTGCTGATCATGGTCGCCGGCCTGATCACCGCCCTGGCCCGCGGCTAGGCTCACCGTCCACTCGGAGGGCGCCCACTCGGAGGGCGTCCACCCGGAAGGCATCCAGCCCGGACCCGACGGCATCCGCAATCCGGCACGCCTCCCGGAAGCGAAGCTCGAGCAGGCCTCGTTCGATCTTGCTGAGCCGCTCGCGACGCATGCCGGCCGCGTCGGCGAGTTCAGCTTGCGTCAGCCCCGCGCGGGATCGCTCCGCAGCCACTTGACGCCCCACCGGATGCTCGATCTGTGCGGGCGTCGATGGAGCCGAGGCCGCCGCCGGTTCGGACCTCCCGTTGGGCCCAATCTTGGCGAACAGCTTGTTCTTGCGCCGCTCCCGATAGCCACCGTGGAGGTAGTCGTCGATGAACATCGTACGAGCCCACGCGTCGGGATCCTTCTGATCGGTTTCCACGGCCGCGTGCCAATCCACCAGCGCTTCCTCGTCCCCTCGCCACCGCAGCTCGGCTTCAAAGCGATCCCAGTGGGTCGTGCTGTCCATGTCCACTCACCTCCGCGAAGCTGGGAAGGCCGACACGAAACTAGGAAGGCGGACGCGGGAAGGCGCCGACGGCATATCCCACCGAAGGGCGCGGGGACCATCAGAGTCCACGGCGGACACATACAGTCCAAACTGAGCTCTATGTGACCGCCATGGTCCGGGACAGTCCGCAACGGCCCCGAGAGCATAGTGCCCGCGGGGGACACTCCTGCCGGCCTCGGCTGTCAACCTGGGCGGGGTCTCGGGCGTATACCGGGCATGAACGGCACAGCCGAGGCCACGTGGAGGGCGCAGATCGGAATCTTTCAGCCGGCACGCTCGCGGCTCGAACGGCTCGGTTCGTGGTTCGACGCCGAGTATCCGGGGCTCCTTCGCTTCGCGTACTTCGTGTGCGGGAGCCGGGCGCAGGCCGAGGACCTGGTCCAGGACGCGTTCGTTCGCATGTACAAGGCGGGCGCGCGCGTCGAGGAGCAGGGCATCGGCGCCTACGCTCGCCGGACGATCGTCAACCTGTCTCGAAGCGGCTTCCGCCGCGCGAGCCGCGAGACCCGGGCCCTGCGCCAACTCGACGCGCGCGCCGCGTCCGATCCGGACGTCGACACCCGGGACGAGATGTGGCGCGCGATCCAGGAGCTGTCCGCTCGCCAGCGCGCGGTCGTCGCGCTGAAGTTCTACGAGGACATGAGCGAGCGGGACGTCGCCGCCGCGCTCGGCATGAGCACGGGGAGCGTGAAGAAGCACGCCGACCGCGCGCTGACTCGGTTGCGCGCGCGGCTCGGCGAAGGGAGGCAGTCATGAGCATCGAGAACGAGATCAAGGAGGCTCTCATGCGACACGCAGAGGACGTCGAGCCGCGCACCGAGTCCTGGGGCGAGGTCGAGGGAAAGGTGCGCTCGGTCCACCAGCGTCGCATCGCGACGACCGTGTTCCTGGTGGCGCTGATCGCGGCCGCGGGCGTGATGGTCCCGCGCCTGCTGCCGAGCGGCGCGCGTGACGGACTCGTGAACCCGGCGACGACGGGTGGAACCGACGGCGTCGCGACGTTCCGGAACGAGCTGCAGGGGTACCAAGTGACCATTCCCGACGACTGGCACGTCGGCGGGTTCGAGGGTTCGGTCGAGTTCAACCCACCCGGCCTGCCCGGGCTTACGGTCGGCGAGGACACCTTCGCCGTGGAGTCCTTCCTGTTCTACGACGAGGCCTACGACGACACCTCGGAGATGTTCGGCGACGTTTCCTTCGAGCCGGCCACGCTGGCGGGCCTGAACGCGGTGCGGTCGGAGGACGGCGTGCGCCGCATCGTGTATCGCCTCGATTGGAGCGGGCGCTCCTGCCCCACCCAGACGTCGTGCCCGGGGCCACAGACGCTGCAGTTCATCGTGGTGGGATCGACCGACGATCTGTGGTCGCGCTATGCCGAGATGGGCCGTGACATCGTCGGCAGCCTGACGCCGACCGGCGACGCGGACTTCCCGACCGGAGACGTCTACACCCCTCGTGGATTCGTCCCCGCAGGGATCGTCTACGACGAGCTGACCGCCTCGCTGATTCGGTTCATGGAAGCGCGCATCGAAGGCGCGCCGACGCAGGTCGAGCCGCCCGCCGGAATCGTGGTGGCCTACGAGGTGCTCGAACGCAACGAGGTCGACGCGAACAGCGTGCAGTTCGAGGTTCGCGTCGAGGGCGACGGAACGCGCACCGAGACCGTCGGCGTCGGTCCCGACGGGGTTCGCTTCGCGAACGAGAGCTAGGAGACCGCGCCGCGCGCGATGGCCGATTCGACCTCGCCGCGGCGCGCGTCGTACTCCTCGGCGATCAGCTCGTCGGCGACCAGCAGATCGTCGGGCACCGCGTCCTGGAAGTCGATGACGCCGAGGTCGGCGAAGCAGCGCTGGACCCGCTCGCCCCACAAGCCGATGTCCTTCACGGTCGGCACGATCCGGCTGAAGAGCATCCGGCGGAAGTTGGCCAGGATCTCGCTCGACTCCACGTGCTCGCGCACGTTCTTCCAGCCGATGCCGAGGTTGTCCCAGACCTCTCGCGCCATCAGCCTGCCGTACATCAGCCGCGACGCTTCGGCGACGAACTCCTCGCGCTCGCCGCGCTCGGCCTGGGTCAGCTCCGGGTAGTAGTCGCGCAGCGCGAGCCGCCCGAAGGCGACGTGGCGCGCCTCGTCCTGCATGACGTAGGTGTTGATCTGCTTGGCGAGCGGCTCGGCCGTGTAGTCGCGGATCAGCGCGAACGCCGCCAGGGCAAGCCCCTCGATCATGATCTGCATCCCGAGGTAGGTCAGGTCCCAGCGCGCGTCGCGGATCACCTGGTCGAGCAGCTCTTGCAGGAACGGGTTGATCGGGTAGGCCATCTCGATCTTCGTGCGCAGGTACCGGTCGTAGACCTCGACGTGGCGCGCCTCGTCCATCACTTGCGTCGCGGCGTAGAACTTCGCGTCTATGTCGGGCACGCCCATGACGATCTTGGAGGTGCACACGAGCGCGCCCTGCTCGCCGTGGAGGAACTGCGAGTTGAGCCACGCCGTCATGTGGTGGCGCACCTCGGCTCGACGCTCGTCGTCCATGGCCTCCCAGATGTCCGAGCCGTAGATCGGCACGTAGACCTCGGGCATGTCCGGGGAACGTGGGTCGACGTCCACCGACCAGTCGATCCTCTGCTCCGCGTCCCACTGCTTCTGCTTGCCCTTGCCGTAGAGCGTCAGCAGTTGCGCGCGGCGCTCGTCGTATTCCCACTGGAACGTGGTGCCGAACCCGGTCGGGATCTCCCAGACCGAGCCGCTCCGCAGCGGGATCGCATAGTGGTCCGTGCTCACGAGCGCCGAGGATAGCGCAGGCGAGCCGGACGAGGTCGCTACACTGCCCGGCATGGGCAACCGCGCGGCGTTCTTCGACTGCGACAAGACGCTGATCCCGGGCTCGTCGCTGTACCTGCTCGCGCGGGGCCTGTATGCGCGGGACTTCATCCGAGCGCGCCAGATCGCGTCCTTCGCCTGGACCCAGATTCGCTACCGGCTCTTCGGCAAGGAGCTGATGGGCAAGGTGGACGACATCCAGGCCGGCGCCCTGGAGTTCGTCGCCGGACGCCACCAGGACGAGCTGCGCGAGCTGGGCCGCGAGATCGCCGAGGAGCGCATCCTGCCCCGCGTCTACGAGGACATCGCCCGCGTGATCGAGCACCACGCCAAGCTCGGAAGCGAGACCTGGCTGCTGACCGCCGCCCCGCAAGAGCTGGCCGAGGTGATCGCGCAGTCGCTCGGGATGACCGGGGCGATGGGCACCGTGTCCGAGGTCGACGACGCGGGCTTCTACACCGGGCGACTGGCCGGTCCGCTGTTGCACGCCGAGGAGAAGGCCAAGGCGGTGGCGGCGGTCGCCGCCGAGCGCGACCTGGACCTCGCCGAGTGCCACGCGTACTCGGACTCGAAGAACGACCTCCCGCTGCTGGAGTCGGTCGGACACGCCCACGCCGTGAACCCCGACCCCGAGCTTCGTCGCATCGCGCGCGCGCGGGGTTGGCCCGTGCAGGACCTGCGCACGCGCCGTCGCGCCCTGCTGATCGGCATCCCGTCCACGCTCGGCGCGACGGCGCTGATCGGTCTCGGCGTCGCGATCGGCATCTGGGCCCAGCGCGCCCGAGACCGCGACTGAGCGGCTACGGCTGGGGGCGAGCGCGACTGGGCGAGCGCTACGCGGCGAGCGCGCCGCTCAGGACGCTCCGTAGGCGATGCGCGAGATCCGGTCGAGCTTCTCGAAGTGGTGCTCGCTGAAGATCCTGCGCACGGTGCCGGTCCTGGATCGCATCACGAGCGACTCGCTCGTCGCGCCGCCCGCGGTGTAGCGCACGCCTTGCACGAGCACGCCGTCGGTCACGCCGGTGCACGCGAAGAAGACTTCTTCGCCGGAAACGAGGTCCGCCGAGGACAGCACCCGCGCGAGGTCGTAGCCCGCGGCCTCCGCGCGCGCGCGCTCGTCGTCGTCGCGCGGCCACAGGCGGGCTTGGATCTCGCCGCCGAGGCAGCGCATCGCCGCGCCGGTGATCACGCCCTCGGGCGAGCCGCCGATCCCGTAGACGATGTCCACGCCGGTCCCGCGCATCGCCGCGGCCAGGGCCGGCGCGGTGTCGCCGTGCATGATGAGCTGCACGCGGGCGCCGGCCTCGCGGATCCGCCCGATCGCCTCCTCGTTGCGCGGCCGGTCCAGGATCACCACGGTGATGTCGCGCTCGTGCATCCCGCGCGCCTTGGCGACGGCGCGCAGGTTCTCCTCGATCGGCGCCGTGATGTCGATCACCGCGCCCGCCTCCGGTCCGGTGATCAGCTTCTCCATGTAGACGCACGGCCCGGGATCGAACACCGTGCCCCGCTCGGCGACCGCGACGACCGACAGCGCGCCGCTCTGCCCGCGCGAGGTCAGCTCGGTGCCTTCGAGCGGGTCGACGGCGATGTCGACGCCGGGCGGCTCGCCGGTGCCGACGTGCTCGCCGTTGTAGAGCATCGGCGCCTCGTCCTTCTCCCCCTCGCCGATGACCACGACGCCGTCCACCGACACCGTGTTGAACATCAGGCGCATCGCGTCGACGGCCGCCTGGTCGGCGGCGATCTTGTCGCCCCGCCCGACCCAGCGTGCGCTCGCCAATGCAGCGGCCTCGGTCGTGCGGACGAGCTCCATCCCGAGGTTGCGGTCCGGGACGGCTCCTTCTCCTCGCGGCATGCCGCCTACGTTAGTCGGCGAGCGTGAGCTGAACCAGGAAGGAGACGACTCGCGGCTTCGGCGGCGGCGCGACGCGAACGGGCTCGGGTGCGGTGGTCGGAGCGGCGGCCCGAGCGGTCCCGGATCCGGCGGGCGAAGCCGCCGCCGGAGCCGACTTCCCAGCGGGAAGCCGGAAGATCTGCGTGACGTAGATCCACTTGCCGCCGTAGGCGACGCCGACGCCGACCTCGGTCACCTCGGCCCACAGAATGTTCCCGCGATGCTCGGCCGAATCCATGAAGTATTCGTGCGTGATCGCGACCGACGTGCCTCGCCCGACGTTCTCACCGAGCTTCTCCCAGTTCGAGACATCGGACCCGAGAGCCGGGTTGTGGTAGATCGCATCGCTGCGCGCCATCTCAGCGCTGTGGCGACGCGCGACCGCGACGAGGTCCGAGGCGACGCGCAACGCGGGGAGACCCCGGTCGGCGCGCGCGCCGTTGATCTTGCTCACGAACGCGGCCTCGTCCGAGGCGGCGTTGCCCGCAGCGGCCGGGACGGCCGCGACGGCGACCGACGCGACGCACAGCGCGACCGCGATCGTCCATCGTGAGAGGGGTGTCATCGCTTCTCCTCGTGCCGTTCAGGTGTGTGAACGAGCACGTTGGAGAACCGTTATGCGCCGGACCCGTCACCTCCTTCCCGCTCTCGTCACTTTCTGCCGGAATCTCCCGCACCCACTAGCATGACCAGGCCGAAGTCCTCGAAGATCAAGGAGGCCGCCGTCTGTACGTGTGCCTGTGCCGGCTCGTCACCGACGCTACGATCCGGTGTGCCCTGGAGAACGGGGCCCGCACGTTCGGCGACCTGGCACGGCGGTGCGACGTCGGCAAGGTGTGCGGGAGCTGCCGGCCCGCGGTCGAGGAGCTGCTCGCCGCCTACTGCGAGAAGAACGGGATCGAGCGCCGGTCCTACCGGGTTCGCGACGCGGAGATGTAATCGGCGAAGGGGGTAACCGATGGAAACGAGCACACGGATCGTCGAATCGCTCAACGAGCTGCTCACGATGGAGCTGACCGCGGTCAACCAGTACTTCTTGCACTCGCGACTGTGCGCGTCGTGGGGCTACGAGTCGCTCGCCGGCCACCTGCGCGACATCGCGTTCGACGAGATGCGCGACGCCGAGCAGCTCATCGACCGGTTGCTCTACGTCGGCACGATCCCGAACGTGCAGCGGATGGGATCGGTCAAGATCGGCGAGACCGTCCCGGAGCAGTTGAGCCTGCAGCGCGAGACCGAACGCAGCGCGCTCGAGCTGTTGAGCCGTGCGATTGCGGTGTGCGTCGAGGACGGCGACCAGGCGACGCGCGAGTTCCTCGCCGCCAAGCTCGCCGACGAAGAGAAGCACCTGGAGTGGCACGAGACGCAACTCGGGTTGATCGAACGCGTCGGCGAGCAGAACTACCTGACGCGGCAGATCTAGAGCAGGATCTCGGCGAGGCTCGCGAGCCCGTCGAGGTCGTTCAGGTCCAGCCATTGCACCATCAGCTCGTCGGCGCCCGCCTTCTCCAGCGCGGCGAGCTGGTCGCGCACGTCGCCGGCGTCGCCGGCGAGCGCGCCGCGCGACCGAAGCAGCTCGCCGATCTCCTCGTCGTTCTTGCCCTGCAGGCTGGGGTTGGCGCGCAGGCGATCCCACGCCTTCTCCCCGACGTAGGCGCCGGTCATCATGGTTCGGCGCACCGCATCCGGCGAGCGTCCGGCCGCGGCGCACAGCTCGTCCAGCGTCGCGCAGCGCGCGGCGAAGTCTTCCGGCGTGAGGAAGATGCCGTTCCACACGTCCGCGAACCGAGCCGCGAGCGGAAGCACGCGCCGCGGGCCGTTGCCACCGACCAGGATCGGAATCGGATGCGCCGGCGCCGGCAGCATCGGCGCCTCGCGCAGGGTGAAGAAGCGGCCCTCGAAGCTCGCGGGCGCGGCGCGCAGCAGGCGCGTCACGACCTCCAGCCCCTCCTGCAGTCGCGCGAACCGCGACGGCACGTCGCCCAACTCGTAGCCGAACGCCTCGTGCTCCCGGTCCTGCCATCCCGCACCCAGCCCGAGGATCATGCGTCCGCCGCTGAGGTCCGCGATCGCCGCGGCCTGGCGGGCGAGGTGAACGGGATCGCGAAACGACACCGGCGCCACGAGGGGGCCGAAGTGGAGGCGCTCGGTCGCGGTGGCCAGGTAGGTCAGCGACGTGATCAGCTCGAGCGCGTCGTCGGGATCGCCGCTCGGGTTGGTGAAGTGGTCCGAGCGGAAGATGCCGGCAAACCCCAAGCGCTCGGCCTCGGCGGCCACGGCCCGCCAGCGCGGCCAGGTCAGTCCCATCTGACCCTCGATCATCACCGAGACCTTCACAACGCCCCCCGCCCGCGGCCGGTCACGGCGCGAAATCGTACAAGAGCGCCCCGCTCGCCCCGGCGGTGGGCCGCCGGTCGGCCCGACCGGGCGACCAAGGTCCCGGTCGCGTTCACCCGAAGCGGCTACGCGCAGATTTGACCCCCAAGGCGGGCCTGGGAGTGCCGATAATCGGATTGAGAGAGGAGGAGGAGGAGGACTGAACGCCACGCAGCGGGCGCTCGCCGAAGCCGCCTACGCCAAGACGCTCGAGATGGAGCGTTCCCTGTCCTACATCCGCGCGCTCGTCATCATCACCAACGTCACCACGTTCCTGCTCCTGCCGCGCGCCGATCGAACCCGGCCCGCGATCGCCTTCACCGTCATCGTGATCGCGCTGCTGTACGCCGTGTGGTCGGTGTTCGAACGTCCCTACGAGCGTTACCCGCTGCTGCACTTCGGGTGGTTCACGCTCGCGGTCGACGCCGGGCTGATCTCGTTGTGGGTCTACGGGACCGGCGGCTGGCAGAGCGAGTACTGGGTCATCTACTTCATCAGCGTCATCTCGGTCGCGATGCGATGGGACCTTCGGCCGACGATCCTCGCGGCGACCGCCGAAGCCGGCCTCCTGCTCGGCGTGTACGCCGTGGACCGCGCCCGCTTCGCGCTCGGCATGGTCGTGCGGCCGTCCTACATCGTCATCTGCGGGATCGCAGCCGGGCTTCTGGCGCGACAAGAGCGCATCCATCGCGAAGAGAGCGCCGTCATGACGCGCATCGCCTTCGATCACGCCGAGAAGCTCGAGCGCGAGCGCGAGCTGAGCGAGATGAAGAGCCAGTTCGTCTCCAACGCCGCCCACGAGCTGCGCACGCCGCTCACGTCGCTGGCCGGGCTCGCGCAGCTCCTCGCGCGACGCAAAGGCAACATGACGCCCGTCGACGTCGAGCGCGCCCTGGAGTCGATGGATCGGCAGGGCGCGCGGGCGAGCAAGCTCATCAACGACCTGCTCGACTTCAGCCGCCTGGAGGTCGGGGCGACGGTCTTCGAGCGCCGTCCCGTTCCCCTGCGAGCCGCCGTGGACTCCGCGATCGAAACCGTGGGAATCGCGGACGGAACCCCGATCGACAACGAGATTCCCCCGGACGTGCGGGCGACGGCCGACCCCGCGCGGCTGGAGGAAGTGCTCGTCAACCTGATCGCAAACGCGAGCAAGTACGGGGGCTCGCGCGTCGACGTCCGAGCCGAACGGCTCGGGGACGGCGTCCGGCTCATCGTCGCCGACGACGGCGAAGGAGTTCCCGAGGAGTTCGTGCCGGTGCTCTTCGAGCCTTTCACGCGCGCCGACGGACACCGCGACACCATCGGGTCGGGGCTCGGGCTCGCGATCAGCCGCCGCTCGGTCGAAGGCATGGCGGGCACGCTGCGATACGAGCCCAACGAGCCGAACGGCGCCCGGTTCATCGTCGAGCTGCCGGCGGCCGACTAGCGGCCGCCGCGCTCAGGCGCTCTGGGTCGTCAGCGCTTCGACGTCGGGGTACACGTGGGTCAGGTGGAGCCGATACTTGCGCGCCACGCGGTTCGGCAGGTCCTGGCGCAACCACCGCGAGATGCCCGGTGAGTGCGTCGAGATGATGATCTCGTCGTAGCGGTTCGGCATCACCTCGTCGTCGATCGCCAGCATCGGGTCGGCGTCGCCGATCACGCCGCGCGCGCTGATCCCGTGCGAGCGCATGCGGTCGAGCGCCTCCTCCATGCGCTCCTGCGCATACTCGTGCGCACCCGCCTCGGTCCACGTGAGCGTCGCGGGCGGCGCCCCCGCAGGCACCAGCAACGTGAACGCGCACGGCCCCTCGGAATGGCGCCGGAGCACGGCGCTGAGCAAGTGCCATCGATCGGCGGTCTCGTTGGCTACGACGAGGACTTGTTTGGCATCCATTGCCGCCTCCCTTCGCCGGTGCGGTCCGGTCTGATTACAGCACGTCAGAACGGGCGGCGCAGCCGCCCGTTCTGACCAGACCCGGGCCGGCTATCCGGCGCGCGCGCGTTCGCGCGCGCGCCGGTCCCGCACCCGCTTGCGGATGCGCAGGCCGGCGGGCGTGACCTCGACCAGCTCGTCCTCGGCGATCGTCTCGATGGCCCGCTCGACCGTCAGCTCCACGGGCGGGTCGAGCTTGATCGCGTCGTCGTGGGCGTGGGTGCGGATGTTCGTCTTCTGCTTCTCGCGCGTGGGGTTGGCGACCATCTCGTCGGGCCGGCTGTTCTCGCCGACGACCATCCCCTCGTACACGCGGTCGCCAGGCTTGACGAAGAGCGTGCCGCGCTGCTGAAGGTTGTCCAGCGCGTAGCCGGTGGCGCGCCCGGCTCGGTCGGCGACGATGGCGCCGCCCTGGCGGTGCGGAAGCTCGCCGGCCCAGCGCATCCAGCCCGCGGCTTCGGTGTGCGCAAGCGCGGTGCCGCGCGTCGTCGTCAGCAACGTCGTGCGGAAGCCGAGCAGCCCGCGCGCCGGCGCCTCGAACACCACGAGCGAGCGGCCCGTCCGTCCGCGCACGACCTCGACGATCGTGCCCTTGCGCGGCGCGACGATCTGGCTCACCGTGCCGACGTGCTCGTCGGGAACGTCGACGGTCACGCGCTCGCGCGGCTCGTGCAGCGCACCGTCGATCGTCGTCGTGATTACTTCGGGACGGCTGACCTCCATCTCGTAGCCCTCGCGCCGCATCGTCTCGATCAGCACGGCGAGCTGCAGCTCCCCCCGGCCCGCGACCTCCAAGATGTCCGGCGAGGCCGTGGGACGAAGCTTGATCGACACGTTGCCGAGCGCTTCGCGCTGCAGCCGTTCGGCGATGTGACGCGCCGTGAGGAAGCGACCCGCGCCGGCGAGCGGAGAGGTGTTCGGTCCGAACGTCATCGTGAGGACCGGCTGGTCCACGGTCAGGCGCGGAAGCGCCTCCGGCTCCGCAGGGTCGCTGAGCGTGTCGCCGATCTCGATCTCGGGGATGCCGGCGGCGACGAACAGGTCGCCGGCGTCGATCGCCTCGGCGTCCGCGCGCCCGAGCCCGGCGAACCCTTGAAGCGACGTCAGCTTGGCGGGCCTCGGCTCGCCGTCGGCGCCGATCACCGCGAGCGCTCCGCCCGCGGCGAGCCTGCCGGAGAACACGCGGCCGATGGCAAGCCGTCCCAGGTAGTCGCTGCCGTCCAGGTTCGTCACCAGCGCGCGGAGCGGCCCGCCGAGGTCGCCGGCGGGCGCGGGCACCGTCGCGAGGATCGCGTCGAGCAGGGGCGCCAGGTCGTCCTGCTCGTCCGGCAGCCCGACGCCGGGTACCGCGCGCCCCTCGCGCGCGACGCAGGAGAACGCGGGGAAGTCGATGTGATGGTCCTGCGCGTCCAAGTCGAAGAACAGCTCGTAGATCAGGTCGAGCACCTCCGCCGTGCGCGCGTCCTTGCGGTCCACCTTGTTCAGCACCACCACGACGGGGAGGTGGCGCTCGAGCGCCTTGGACAGCACGTACCGCGTCTGCGGGAGCGGGCCCTCGGCCGCGTCCACCAGCAGCAGGATCCCGTCCACCAGCGCGAGGCCGCGTTCGACCTCGCCGCCGAAGTCGGCGTGCCCGGGCGTGTCGACCAGGTTGACCTTCACGCCGCGCCATTCGACGCTGGCGGCCTTGGCGAGGATCGTGATCCCCTTCTCGCGCTCCAGGTCGCCCGAGTCAAGGATGCGATCGGTGGCGGGCGCGCCGGCGCGGAGCACCCCGGTTTGACGAAGGAGCGCGTCGACGAGCGTCGTCTTGCCGTGGTCGACGTGCGCGACCAAGGCGACGTTTCGAATGGGGCGGCTCATGGCCGCGTGCTCCGGCAACGACGGGCTCCTCGCAGGAAGAACGGGCCGGCGCACTGCCGGCCCGTTCCGCAAGGCTACCAGGCTCAGCAGTCGGGTTCGTCGGGAAGAAGCGGCCGGACGTTCAGGCGAAAGTCCTTCCCGTCGCTCGTCCAGGGCGTGAGCTGGTTGGAGCTGCGGACCTCCGGCAGCAGAGTCGCGAGATCCTCGCCTTCGACCGCGCCGCAGCGGATCCCGAACGCGGTCTCCTGGCCGAAGCTCGCGAGCGGCGTCGCCAGCGGCCAGTCCTTCGCCCCCTGCGGCACCTCGGGATCCCCCGCGTAGTCCTGCACGGCGATCCGCAGCCGGTCGATCTCCCACTCGCTCTCTTCGCCGAGGTCCTCGGCCGGCAGCCAGCTCGCGAGGTCGGTCATGTCGTTCTGGAACTTCGTGAGCGCTGCGCGCTCGGCATCGTCGTCGAACCCGAGCGCGTAGGCCCTCGTGGTGTGCGTCTCGTCGCCGTAGTCCACGGTGAAGACCGTGTCGGCCGCGTCGGCGATCGTATCGTTTGTCAGCTCGCGGTCCGGTCCGGTGAGGCCGGCCTCGCGCGCGCGGTCCAGGATCAGCTCGACCGCGTCTTCGCTCACCGTGCGAACCACGACCGACGGCAGCGCCGGCGAGGGGTAGATCTCGATCTGCGGGCCCTCCGTCACGACGCGCCCGTCGCCGAAGACCGACACGATGGGCATCCGGATCACCTGGTACTCCGGAGGGGTGAAACCGCCTTCGTAGGCGACCCGAAGGAGCAGTTCGTCTGCGCCGCGCGGCGGCTGGTCCTGAACGAGCGAGCCGCCGGACGTGCAGGCGGCGGCGGCGAGCAGCGAGGCAACTGCGACGATGCGTCTCATTGCGCTTCCTCCCGGGGACGTGGGGACCTCCCCCTCAGACGTCCGCCGGGGTTGGGCGGTTCCTCTGCCCGGGGGCGTCTACTCCAGCAGGTCGGGCTGCTCGCGCACGATCCGTTCGTAGAGCGGCTGGAACTGGAACCAACCCGCGGCGTGCGAGCCGATCTGCTCCTGGGTGGCGGCCGCCGCCTCGTCGTCGATCTGGATCGGCGTGCCGGCCGCATAGGCGATGAGCTGGGACTGGCAGCTCCGCTCCATCGAGATGAACCACCACGCGGCCTCGTCGACGGTGTGCCCGACGGTCAGCAGGCCGTGGTTCTGCAGGATGACGGCCTTGTGCTCGCCGAGCGCGTGGGCGATCTTCTTGCCCTCGGCGACGTCGAAGACGACGCCGGTGAACTCCTCGAGCCTGCCGTGGTCGCCGTAGAAGGCGCATGCGTCCTGCGTGATCGGCTCCACCATCATCGGCATCGCGCTGAGCGTCTTGCCGTAGAGCGAGTGGGCGTGCGCGGCCGCCACGACGTCGGGCCGCGCGGCGTGGACCTGCGAGTGGATCGCGTAGGCGGCCTGGTTCACCAGCTTGTCGCCCTCCACGACTTCGCCGGCGTGGTTGACCAGGACGAGGTCGCTCACCCGGATGTGGGAGAAGTGCATCCCGAACGGGTTCACCCAGAAGTGGTCGAGCCGCTCGGGGTCGCGGGCGGTGATGTGCCCGGCGACGCCCTCGTCGAAGCCGCACTTGCTGAACATCCGGAAGGCGGCGGCGAGGCGCTGCTTGCGGTGCAGGCGCTCCTCCTCGACCGATCGCTCGGGCGGGGCCGGCAGCGGCGTGTCGTCCAGTTCGCTGGTCGCGAGCGGCTTGGGCATGGCTCCTCCTCGACTCGGCGGGCGGGACGCCAGCGTAGCGGGCGTCCTCGGCTCGGGCACATCCGGGCAGGGAAAGCGGGGCGGGTGTCGAATCAGGACAAGACGGACCCGACTGCCCGGTCGAGTTCGTGCACCGCGTTCGCTACCGACAAGGAGAACCCATCGTGCGCCGCTTCCGTGCCTCCGCCATCGCAGTCGCCCTCGCCGTCGTCGTCACGCCGGCCGCCGCCCGTTCGTCGGCCGAACCAGACGCAGTCTTGCGAGCCGGGGTCGGCGTCGCGGACGCGACCTACCAGGTCGGCATCGGCTCCGGTCAGTACAGCGACAAGAACCCGAACGCGCTCGGCTTGGTTACGGGCGAGGAGTTCGACCCCTTCAACCACAGCAACGTCCAGCAGCACTCCTACGGCGTCCAGTCCCGGCTCACCTACCGCGCGCTCGTCGTCGAGGGCACGAACGGCAAGCGGATCGCGCTGGTCAAGAGCGACTCTTACCTCGCGCAGGACTTGCTGGTCCGGCGAGTCGCGCAGATCCTGGACGCGAACCAGACCTCCGGGATCGGCTACGACCAGATCCTGCTGCACGCCTCGCATAACCACTCCTCGCCCTACTACATGAGCCCCGCGTGGGGCGTCTGGCTCTTCCAGGACGCCTTCGAGATCCGCGCGTTCGAGTACCACGCCCGCCAGATGGCGGCCTCGATCGAGCAGGCGGCGGCGGCGCTGCGCCCGGTGCGCATCGGCGCGACGACGATCAAGCACACCATCTACAAGGGCAACATCACCGGACGCGGCCTGGCCGACGACGGCACGCCGCGCGGCTACCCGGAGACCTGGGGCGGCGAAGGCGGCTGGGCCGACTTCGGCGTCACGGTCATGCGGATCGACGACGTGACCAACCCCGATCAGCCCGAGCCCTACGCGATCTGGATGAACCACGGCCAGCACCCCGAGTCGCTCGACGGCTACGACCTCATCACGGCCGACTTCCTGGGACCGCTGGAGCGCTTCGTCGAGCGCGACACCGGCGCGACGCTCGTCTACAGCCAGGGCGACGTCGGCTCGTCGGAAGGTCCCTACTTCCGCAGCAACTACGAGACGCTGCCCGACGGCGTGATCCGCGCGTGGGCACACGTCGGCCACGCGCAGACCGAGCGCGGCGCTCGGTACCTGGCCGACACCGTCGTCCAGGCCTTCGACGAGATCGGCGACGGCGAGGGGGCCGTGCCCTTCACGACCCAGGCGCCGGTCGACTACCTCAGCATGTTCTTCCCCGGACCGCTCTCGCACCCGTACCCCAGCGTGTCGAACTGCCGGACGGAGAGCACGGTCGAGGGCAACCCCGGCTCGCCCATCCTGGGGCTGCCGGACTGCGAGCGCGCGGGCGGCAACGACCCGCAGAACATGGCCTGGGAGAACCTCAAGGAGCACGGGTTCCCGGTGCCCGACCACTACGACGCGCCGGGCTTCGCCGCGGTCGAGGAGAACCTTCGCTTGCGCCTGCAAACCTTCCGCATCGGCGACGTCGTCCTGGGCTCGTGCGCGTGCGAGGCGCAGATGGACCTGATCCTGAACTTCGAAAGCCGCGCGAACGACGTCGCCGGCGACTTCGTCAACGGCTTCGACTGGACCGAGCTGCCGGGCAACTGCGCGCAGAACCCCGACACCACCTGGACCTGCTCGCTGCCGCAGACGACGACCTTCAGCAATGCGCGCTACGAACGGATGCGCGCGCAGGTTCACAACCCCGCCGACGGGTGGGACGCGGCCGAAAACGCGGTGGCCGCGAACTCCGAGCCCGCCGACCCTGCCGCCATCTGGGGCAACTTCGGGCGGGAGGAGCTTGACGAGAACACGGGCTACAAGCTCGTCGTCGGCATCGGCCACGCCACCGACTACAACGGCTACACCGTCAGCTACCGCGAGTACATGGCCTACGACCACTACCGCAAGGCGCTGACCTCCTACGGCCCGCACACCGCCGACTACATGGTGACGCGGCTGGTGCGGATGGCCGGCCAGCTCCACGGCGGGCCCGCGGTTCCGGCGGAGCCCCACTCGGCGCTCGTCGCCGTCGACGAAGCTCGCCAGGAGGCGATCGCGATCGCGCTCGGCCAGGCGTCCAACGCCGCCTACAACACCTGGCTCGCGGCCCTGCCGAACGACGTCGGGCCCGCAGCAGCGGTCGAGCAGCCCGCGGACGTCACGCGCTTCGACGCGGCCGCCTTCACCTGGCGCGGCGGCTCCAACGCCGTTGACAACCCGGTCGTGGCCGTCGAGCGCCTGGTGCGCGGCGACTGGGTGCCCTACGCCGACCAGAGCGGCGAGGTGCAAACGAAGGTGCGCTTCCCCGCCGGGGGCCTCAACGCGCTCACCGACACCTACTCCGGCAACCAGGAGTGGCTCTGGACCGCGAACTTCGAAGCGTTCGACGCCTTCCCGGTCACCGTGCACCCCGACCGCCAGACGCCCGACGGCGACTACCGCTTCGTCGTCGGCGGCGTGATCCGGCAGGGCGGCTCGAACGTCCCATACTCGTTCGAAAGCGAGCCGTTCCACGTCGGCGCCTGGGAAGGAATCACGGCCTCGGGGTCCGGCATCGACGGCGGGACCGCATGGGTGACGGTCGGCTCGATCGTCTACCCGCGCACGTACGGCTCGGCCTTCCGCTATGTCGGCGACGACGGGAACGCGGTGCTCTGCAAGACCTGCTCGTTCCGTCCGTGGGCGGCGACGAGCACCGTCGAGTCGGTGACCTTCACGGTCAACGGCGCCGAGGTGCCGGGGGCAATTTCGGACGGCCGGTGGGAAGTCCCGTATCAGCCGGGCGACTCGGTGATCGTCGCCGCGGGCGGGATCCGGGACTCCTACGGCGAGACCAACGGGGCGCCGATCCCGATCGCGTAGACGCGAATCCGCCGGACCCGACCGAGCACACGCTCGGGCCCGGCGGACTCAGCTTCAGTACTGGCCCGCCCGAAGGCAGCGGAGCGCGTCTTGCTGGTCGCAGGTCGGGCCCGGGGTCGCGAGCGGCTTGACGTTGACCGCGCTCGCCGGGATCACCGGCAGGGTGATCTTCGAGCTCGCCCCGAAGTAGACCGTGTTCAGCCCGACCGGCCGCTTGGGCACGTAGGCGTAGTAGTTGTCGAACAGCGGCGGCGTGGTCACCAGGATTCGAAGCTGGTGACCGGGACGGAAGACGTGCCCCAGCGGCCAGACCTCGACGGCCAGCTCGTACCGCTGGCCCGGCGTCAGGTAATCGGCCTGCGCGTGCGGACGGTAGGGCCGGTACAGGTAGGCGTTGGGAGCGTTGCAGCTCCCGTGCTCGTTACCGGGGAGCAGCACGCAATCCGAGTTGGAGGGCAGGATCGCCCGGTGCGACGCCTTGAGCACCCCGCGCTGCAAGTACGCGCGGGTCCCGTCCGGCGCCTGGTCGATGACTTCGACGTACAGCTCGGTGTCGATCGCCGTCGTGGACAGGTCGAGCGACGCCATGATCGGTCCGGCGACGATCGTGTTCTCGGTTTCGCTCAGCACGGTCGAGAACTGCAGCTCGTCGGGCCCCTGGTAGGTCGTGAACGGCGTGCCCTCCGTCTCGCCGAACTCGCGGAACCAGCCGTGACGCGGGCTGCCCGAGACGTAGGAGATGCTTCCCCCGGCCGGCGGGCTCGCGGCAAGCGTCTCGTCGGGACCGAAGAAGTAGTCGGTCCACTGCGTCTGCGGCAGCGGGAAGTCCGTGGTGTCGATGATGCCGTTCGGGTATCCCTTGCCGGTGGCCGGGAGGTGTGTGGACTCGAGGTAGATCCGAACGCGCTTGTGCGGGTTGATCGCACCGAAGCCGCCGTTGTCGACGGCCGACAACCCGTCGTCGAACTCCGTGCCGAACAGGTAGTGGTTCAGCCAGTCCACCCGGTCCCGGCGGATGTTCGTTCCCGCATACAGCCCGGCGGTGTCGTGGTTGCCGTTGCTCAGCACGAGCCGCTTGTCCACGGCCGGGTCGAGCGCCTCCCACACGTGCGTCGGCCCGCGCGGGCCGGTCTGCTCGTCCTGGTAGGCCCCGACGACGTGGACCGGTACATCGATCTTGCCGACATGGTGGATCAGCGAGCGGGCGCGGTACCAGTCGGTGTCGGTGTCGCTGATGCCTTGCACGATCGCGTCGTTCAGGACGCTACGGTTCTTGGTGCTCAGGCTCTCACCGCACTCCAACGCCTGGTCTTCGTAGCCCTCGTTCAGCGGGCGGTAGATGCGGGGCGCGAGCCCGCCGCCGACGTCGTAGAGCGTGCGGATGCCGCCGGTCCACAGCAGCGGGAACCCGTAGTTGCTCACGCCGCCCGGGTAGACGATCCCGCGGTAGAGGTCGTCGATCAGGCCGGACACCGAGATCACCTTCAGGTGCTCGGGCCTGGTCGCGGCGATCAGCGTGCCGGTCAGGCCGCCGTAGGAGTGCCCGATCAGGCCCACGTCGCCGTTGGACCACTCCTGGTCCGGGATCCAGTTGTCGATGATGAACTTGCCGTCGAGGGCGCCCTGCCAGGTGAACAGGTCGAACTCGCCGCCCGAGCACCCCGAGCCCCGGACCGAGGCGTGCACGACCGCGTAGTCGCCCGCGCCGTTCTCGACCGCATCGTCGAAGTGCCGCGTGAGCTGGCGCGAGTCGTCGCCGAGGCCGATGTACTCCTCGGTACCCAGCTCGCGCGAGAGCGTTCCGCGATCGTCGGCCGCCGCGCCGCCGCCGTCGTAGCCGCTCATCTCGAAGATGGTCGGACACGGCGTCGTGTGGCAGGACGCGGGAACCTTGACGCTCACGGCGATCTTGACGCCGTCGGGCATCTCGACGAACTCGTAGCCCGACGGGCCCTCGGCGTTGGCGCCGAGGCTCGGCAGGACGGTCGCGCCGATGACGAGCGCGAGCAGGACTCGGGCGGTCTTCCGCATTGGCTTAACCCTTCCTCGACCGGGAACGATCCCGGGACCTGCGCGCTAGTTCTCCCCGGTCGGCTCGATTTCCTGCGCTTGTCACGAGGGGGCAGGCGCCACGGCGTTTCGTTCCTGCCGAATCTGCCGGTTCGGCGGACTGAGCGCGGTGAGCGGCGAAAGGGGAGGCCGGGTGGCTCTCCGCGAGAAGCGGGCAAGGGGTCTCTTGGCAGCAACTCCGCAGGAGTGGATGACGCCGTTGCCCCGGCCTCCCTTTCGCCGAGCCGCCCGCTGCCACGCGCGCGGCATCGTCTCATCTATCCATACGACCGAGGGCGCCAAACGTCCCTCTCCCCTCGCCGCCGCCGCCCCCGATCTGGTACAAACTTCTCCTAAGCCGCTCCGTGCGGCTGGGTGAAGGGGGTCTCGTGACGGTAGCGTCGTTCCACGCGCCGCGTAGCTCGGCCACTACCCTCAGTGACGCCGAGGCCGTCGCGGCGGTCAGAGCGGGCGATCGAGCCGCGTTCGAGTGGGTCTACCGCCGGCACCGCCCGGCCATTCACCGCATCTGCCGCCGTCGTTTGCCGAGCCCCGAGCTTGCCGACGACCTCACGCAGGAGACGTTCGTCCGGGCGCTCGCCTTGATCGAGTCGTTCGACGCGGAGGCCGAGCTGCGTCCGTGGCTGTCCCAGATCGCGCGAAACCTTTGCATCGACGTCGTCTCAACGGGAGCGCGCCGGTTCGAGGAGCCTCGCCCGAACGCGATGCTCGCGCTTCACACGGGCGCCACGAGCCCCGATGCGTTCGAGGCCTCCATCGAGCGTTACCGGCAGCGCCGGATCCGCCAGGAACTCCCTCGCGCGTTCGCCGAAATCTCCGAACGCGACCGGGCCATCGTCTGGAGGACCGTCGTCGCGGACGAGCCCCAAGACGCGGTGGGCAGGGACTACGCACTAACGGTCAAGGCCACCCGGAACGCGCTCTGGCGGGCCAGGACCCGCCTTCGCGCGCGCCTCACCGCGCTGCGCGAAGAGATGCGGACGCTCGGCGCGATCGTCGCGCCGGCCCCGTGGTTGCGGGCGCGCTCGCGAAACGCCCGCACGTGGATCGCGAACGTCCCGGGTTATGCGTGCGACGTGAGCGTCTTCATCGGCCTCGCGCTCGCGATGACGATCGCTCCTCAACCGCAGACCGAGTCGATCGAGCAGGCGGCGACGCCCGAGGCGATGCTGCGGCACGCGGCTCCGGCCCCACGCACAGAGGCGGGCCGGGACGCAGTCACCCGATCCCCGCACCGCGACGCCGGCGCGGTCGCGGTCGTCCGTACGTCATTCGACCGCGACCACCGCGATGGGGCGGTCTTGCCGCGTCGTTCCGCGCTGACCATTCGGGTCTACGACCCGACGAGTCCCGACGGCGAGCCGCTCTACGAGGAGCGAACGTCGATGGAGTGCGGAGACGGCGAAGGCTGGGACCGGCTCCCGCGAAACGACTACTTCAGCGCCACCTGCTGAGCGTCACAGGTCGAGCAGTTCCGTGGACACCTCGAGGCACACGCTGGTCTGCGCGGGCGGCACGCTCTTGCAATGCTCCACCCAGAAGGGGAAGTCCATGGGTTCGGGGTTCGACGACCCGACGCACACCTCCGCGAAAACCGGGCCGCTGACCGGCGTCGTCCCGTGCATGCCCACACACGTGCGTGCGCCCGCGTGAGCGGGCGCAAGGATCGCCGCCACCGCGAGAGCCACAAGCACCAGATTCCTCATTCGGACTCCTTTCGCTCGTCCTTCTCTCATGGGTACGAACGAGTGGTCCGGATGTCCCTCGGGTGGGGCGGGTACGCAGGGGGCCGGCGCGAAGCGCCGGCCCCCAGCGTACCCGCGTGGACTAGGACGCGATCGGCAGGCTGACGAACGCGTCGGTGATCGTGATCGCCCCCGGCGTGCGGCTCGCATGGCCGCCGTGACCGCTCGAGAACGGCGAGACCGTCAGGAAGAGGCTCTGTCCCACCGGAACGTCCACGGCGACCGCGGGCAGCTCCCGCTCGATCGGCTCGTTCACGACCGGCAGCAGGCTCCGGATCGGCATCACGTTGTTCTGGATGACGGTCGCGTCGGCCGGCGAGGTCCCGACCGAGAGCGCGAAGAACGCCCGCGCGTCGACTCCGACCGTAGTGAGGTTGCCGCTGATGAGCGGGATGCCCGCCACCGAGATCGGGCCCTCCGCCAGCTCGTAGGCCACCGGCGCGCCGCTCGTCGTCGTGGTCGCCACCACGCCGTCGACCCCGGCGGGGCTCGCCCCGTAGAAGTCGAGCGAGTTCGCGCGGATGCAGCCGTTGTCGTTGGTCGCGATGTTGTACTGGTGCTCGAGCAGCGACTGCGGGCTCTCGCCGGCGAAGACCTTCTGGTAGAAGGCGATCGACAGGGCGGTGAAGCCGCCCGACGCCGCCGAGCAGGGGTCGCCGGACGGGACCGAGGCGGGCGGGACCACCTCGGGCGCCAGCACATGACCGCCGTTGTAGCCGATGAACAGGCTGTCGGCGCGCGCGTCGTCCGTCAGGACGTCCTGGAAGATGTGCAGCCCCTGGTTCAGGTTGAACAGGTCGTCGGTCACGCCCTGCCGCTGCAGCACCGGGATGTCGAGCTTGATGCCGTCGTCGGCGAAGGCGCGCGGGCTGTGCTCGTAGAAGCGCGCGTAGAGGTCTTCGAGCGCCGGGACCTCGTCGTCGTGGCCCGGGTACTGTCCGCTCGCCGCGCCCTGCGCGAAGGCGACGTCCATCCACTGCGGGTGGCTCGGCGCGACCGCGTACAGGCCCGTGACCCAGATCGTGCGCACGACGCCCTGCGGCGCGAGCGACTCGTTCAGGTCGTACCAGGTGATCTCCGGCGCGAGCGCGTTGAAGCGCGTGTCGCCGTGGTGGAGGATCTCGGACAGGGCGCCGATCGTCTGGTAGCCGCCGCCGTAGGAGCCTCCGATCGCGCCGAGCTTCGGGTCGCCGGGGCCGTCGAGCGCCACCCAGTCAAGCGAGGCCACGTAGTCGATCACAGCTTCGACGTCGTATCCCTCCAGCTCCGGGTCCTCGACGTTGGCTTCGCCGCCGGTGTCGCCGTGCCCGCGCTGGTCGAAGCTGACCACGCCGATCCCGGCGTCGAGCCACGTGGTCATGCCGCTCGTCGCGCGGCTCCCACCCCAGCCGTGGGATTGCAGGATCACCGGCGCGGGGCTCGATTCGCTCGCGCCGTCCGGCTTGAACACCGTCAGCGCGATGTCGATCTGGTCGGGCGCGTTGCTCTGGATCACGACGTCTTCGGGCGCCGCGTGGGACGTCGTCGGGGCGAGCAGCGTCGCGCCGACGATCAGCGCCCCGAGCAGCCCTCGTATGGTGCGTGCGGCCACGGAGGTCCTCCTTTTCGGTCTCGGCGCAGGCGAACCCCCTCCGATCCGCCTGCTCTCGTTCGTCAAGATTCGACCGAACGGTGGCGAATCCTTTCCGAAAGGGCAGGATTCAGGACAAACCCGCCGAACACCTGGACCGATGAAGCACTCGCGCACGCTGCTCCCGCTCGCCCTGGCCTTCTTGATGGCCGCGAACGCCGGGCCGGGCCGGGCCGCCGGGCCCGAATGGCTGGCCGGCGACTTCCACGTCCACACCACCTACTCGCACGACTCGTGGGACCCGGTGAGCGACGACAACACCGGACCGGACGAGTTCTACGTGCTCGGCCACTCCGTCACGAACCAGTTCGCGATCGCGGCGAGCCGCGGCCTGGACTTCCTGGCGATCACCGACCACAACGACATCCGGGCCCAGTCCGACCCGGGCTTCGGGTTCGGCGGCGTCATCCCGATCCACGCCTACGAGAACTCCCTCAGCGGACACGCGCAGATGCTCGGCGCGACGACGATCTACGACAACGGCGACAAGTCCGCGGCGACCGTCGCGGCGCTCGCCGACCAGGTGCGCGCCGACGGCGGGTACTTCCAGGTCAATCACCCCGCGGGCGAAAGCGTGAACTGGCCGCACGACGCCGACTGGGGCTACGACTACGACGTCGTGCCCGACTCGGTCGAGGTCTGGAACATCCAATCGATCTGGCAGCCGCCGGCGCCGTCGAGCAACTCGAACGACTCCGCGATCGCCTACTGGGAGGGCTGGCTGCGCCGCGGTCACCACGTCGGGATCACCGGCGGGAGCGACAACCACTGGGTCTCGACGACCGCGGCCCAGGGCGTCGGGCAGCCGACGACCTGGGTGTACGCGAACGGCCCGACGGAGTCCGACATCCTCGCGGCGGTCGCGGCCGGACGCACGACCATCTCCTGGCAGCCGCCCAGCTCCGAGGGCCCGCGCCTCTTCCTGCAGGCCGACGCCGACGGGGACGGGATCTTCGAGTCCATGGTCGGCGACACCGTGCCCGACGGCTCGAGCGTCCGCGTGTTGGCCGAGAACCTGCCGGCCGACGCGATCGTCGGCGTCCACACCGCTTCGGGCGCCTTCGACCTGTTCACCGCGGAGCCCTCGGCGACGATCTCGCTGCCGGCCGGGGCCGGCTGGGTGTGGGTCGATCTGCTGGCCCCCGACGGACAGTCGCTGCCGGGCGCGCCGCTCGCCCCGTGCGACGAGTCGATCGGCGACCAGACGACCTACTGCCGCGACCGGCTCGTTCGCCTGGCGATGACCTCGGCGCTGTACTTCGAGTAGTCCAGGAACACGCGGCGCTCCCCTAGAGTTAGAAGCTCCGGGAGGAAGACGAATGGGACTGTTCCGCAAGACCGACATGCCCGCGCCGGACAAGGCGCTCCCCGGCCGCTCGATCGAGATGCCCGTGCCCGAACGCCACCACGTGCTCGGCACGCCGCTGCGCGGGCCGTGGCCCGGGCAGACCGAGCTGGCCATGTTCGGGATGGGCTGCTTCTGGGGCGCCGAGCGCATCTTCTGGCGCCTGCCGGGCGTGCATTCGACGTTCGTCGGCTACGCGGGCGGCTCCACGCCGAACCCGACCTACCAGGAAGTCTGCACCGGCGACACCGGTCACAACGAGGTCGTCGTGGTGGTCTACGACCCCGCGCAGGTTTCTTACGAAACGCTGCTCAAGCACTTCTGGGAGCAGCACGACCCCACCCAGGGCATGCGCCAGGGCAACGACGTCGGCACGCAGTACCGCTCTGCCGTCTACACGTACTCGCCCGAGCAGGCGGCCGAGGCGGAGATATCGCGCGCGCGCTATCAGGCCCTGCTGAACGCAAACGGCTTCGGCCCGATCACGACCGAGATCGCGCCTGCTCCCGAGTTCTTCTACGCCGAGGAGTACCACCAGCAATACCTGTCGAAGAACCCGGGCGGGTACTGCAACCACGGCTTCTGCCAGGTCGCCTACGACACGCCGGGCTCGGCCGCGGCCGTCTGAGCTACTGCTCGTAGGTCGGCGCGATCGTCGCGCGCGCGAGCGTGTGGCCGAACAGGTTGAACCCGAGGAACGCGCACGTCGCCTCGGGGCCGATGCCAAGGCTCGGCACGTCGACGGCGTGGACGACCGTGAAGTAGCGATGAGGGCCGTGCCCGGGCGGCGGCGCCGCGCCGAGGTAGCGAGCGGCGCCGCCGTCGTTGCGAAGCTGAAAAGCGCCGTCCGGCAAGCCGGAGCCCTGCTCGTCGCCCGCGCCGCTCGGCAGCTCGGTGACGCTCGCCGGGATGTCGGCCACGGCCCAGTGCCAGAATCCGCTCGCCGTCGGCGCGTCGGGGTCGTAGACGGTCACGACGAAGCTCTGCGTGTCGGCCGGGAAGCCGCTCCACGCGAGGTGCGGCGAGACGTCTTGCCCGCCCGGGCCGAGGATGCCGCTCACCTGCGCCATGCCGAGCGGAACGCCGTCCTTCACGTCGTCGCTCTCGACGGTGAAGCTCGGAACCTGCGGCAAGCTCGCATAGGGGTCGTAGGTCACGGTTGTGCTCCTTTCTGGTTCCCGAAGGCCGCACGACTCTACTCCGAGCGGTCTTCGATCTCCCAGGCGTGGCCGGACATCGGCCGTCGATACCGTTTCGACCGGCTTCAGTCGGGGGATGAAGCGGGTATGAAGTTGCGCCGGCGAGAGAGCGCGGACGGCGTCGGGCTGAGGCGCACCGACCCCGTCGAGGCTGCCGAAGAGGGCTTCCCGATCGCCAATCTGGCAGAGGCGCCGCGGAAGCGGAGATCGCCCGCGAGCACGTTCGGGCTCCCGGCGTCGAGGCTGGGAGACGACGACCTCCGGCGTGAGTTGCACACGCTCTACCGGACGCGAGAGGACACGTTCCTCAACGGCAGTCCGCAGGCACTACGCGCGCACACGGATCGGATGCTCGAGCTGGAGCGCGAGTACGCCGCCCGCTTTCCTCAGGAGGCCGCGCCCGACCCCGGAAGGACCCGGCGCGGCGCTCGACGGCGGTCCGCTGGCCCGCGCTAGCGATATCCTGATCCGCGGCCCCCATAGCTCAGTGGATAGAGCGCGGGTTTCCTAAACCCGGCGCGGAGGTTCGACTCCTCCTGGGGGCACAAGACGGCGGGTGATCGCTTGGCGCCGGCCGCCACCCACCGAATGCGCGGCTCGATAACCTAGCCATCGTGACGCCCATCTACCACATCACCCATGTCGACAACCTGAGCTCGATCATCGGCGCAGGGAGCTTGTGGTGCCTTGCGGAAGCCACCCGACGTGGACTCACTGGTGTGGACATCGGGTACGGGCACATGCCCGGCTCAGCCGTTGATTGCCTTCCGCGCCTTCCGGCGAACCCGCGGATTCAAGCGGCTCATGCTCTCGCCGATCATTCGCTCCGCCCTCCGGATGTCACCGATGCGAGAGCGGATGTACCTCCAGTCGAGATCCTCGAAGCGCGACGCGGCGACGGCGACGGCCCCCACGAAGGCGATATCCGCCTCTGATTCCGTCATCGTCGCCTGGCGCAGACGATCGAGGTAGAGGTCGTCCAGGCCGATGATCTTCACGGCGCAACCGTCGAACTCCACGGTCTCGGCCCGGGATTCGTCTCCGTCTATTCGCTCGTCGGGGAACTCGACGGCTACTCGGGTCGGCTCGTGGTACCAGTGTCTGCCGTCACGCTCGAATCCGAGTTGCCGGAACCGGTCTCCGTCTTCGGCTGTGAGGGGCGCGCAAAGGTCCAAGTCCGTCGGCGTGTAGCGGTCGTTGGTGTAGAAGTCCTCCGCCAAGCCTCCTACGACGAAGGGCTCCGACGAGAGCACCTGGCCGATCGCTGCGGCGACCATGAGGTGCCTGCGGATCCTGTCGGGCTCGGCCGCCGCCCGCTCAAGCAGTTCGAGGGCCTTCGAAATATCCACGGCTCAGTCCGTCGGCCTCGAGGGATCGCTGTTCGGCGGGCGTGGGCTCGCGCAACCAGGGGTTGAACTGGAAGTCGCCCACCGCGCGACGAATACGCTCGGCCCGATCGTCCTCTTCCGTTCGAGAACTCGCTGGGAACACGATCAACGACCCGAGTCTGAGTGGTTCTCCGGTCTCGCGAACGAACCGTTCGATGAAGTCAAGCGACGGCTTCACCAAGCCCGATTCAGCCCGCGCGATCGCCGACTGGGACGTCTTCATTCGGCCGGCCAGCCGCGTCTGACTCAGGCCGGCATTTCGCCGTGCCCTTCGGAGCTGGACGCCCACTTCCGCCGCCTTCATCTGCCCTCACCCTTGCATCGCGATTATATCAGGAACGCTATGATATCTACACCAACCATGCATGTCAAAGGGCACGAAGGTATACCGTAGTCGCGATATAGCCTGCGGGGTCGGCCGGCACAACATGATGCATGGCCATGTCCACCGCCTCCGTCAAGGCTGACGGGGCGGCGTTCCGGATTCAGACCTTCGTCACGCGGACGGTGGCCGTCGACTCGTTGCCCCACACGTCGCGGGCCAGCACGTGCAGTTCCCAAATGCCGGGGAGCCGCCCGCTGAGGTCGAACTCCCAGTCGACGACCGAGCCCTCGCACCCTCCGGCACACGTCGCGGGCGTGGTCTCCTCGAGCGTTCCGAACGTGTTGAAGACGCGCACATCGACGGACGCGACGGCCGACGGATCGGTCGCCGAGCCGGAGACGACCTGCGAGTCGCCGGGCAGATAGATCGTCCTCGTCTCGTCGACCGTGATGATCGGACCTCCGTCATCGATCAAGTCGAAGGTCGTGGATGCGACCGGCGAAACGCGATCGACCGCGTCGGTCAGCCGCGCCGTGAACGTGTGCGTCGCTCGCGCAACCTGGACGCCTTCGATGGACCAGGTGCCGTCGCCCATGATCATCCGCTCACCGAGCACGCGAGTGCCCTCCATCAGCCGAACGATCGTGAAAGGCTGCCCGGTCCCCGAGACGGTGAGAGAGCGACCGCCCACCTGCGCGCCCATGGCCGGGCTCGTGATAACCGGCGCGCCGGGCGCGATCGTCAGGCTCGTGTACGAGCCGCACGCCCCGCTGCAGACTCCGCCGGGCGTGAGCCCAGAGCCTGCGCGCGATCGGAACCACACGGTGCCGCCGGGGAAGGGCCGGGTGATGTCGCCCGTCGGCGCCTCGTAGGCGAAGTACTCGCCGTCGGTCGCGTACACCTCGAGGTTGAGCTGGACGCCCGAAGGACTGGGCGCGTTCTCGCCGAAGTGCCACACGAGCGTGTCGCCCGCGGACGCCATCTGCTTGGCGGGCTCCCAACGCGGATCTCCCTCACCGTTGGGGTCGAAAACGTCGACGCGCCCACGGGCGGTGAACTCGACGATGGCTGCGTGACCGACCGAGGGGGCAAGCGTCGCGGCGAGAAGCGTGCTCGCCAGGAGGAAGCCGCGGGCCATGGCCGAACGTGCCATCCTGACCTCCCTATCCAGGCCCTCCCTATCCAGGCCTTGCAGAAGCGGTTCGACGTCGCCCTATTGGAAACCTTCTAAATCCGCTCAGCGTTCGAAGCGGCGGACGATGTCGGCCAGGCTGGAACCGAGCGCGCGCGCGATCGTGCTCAGCTCGACCAGGTCCATCCGCCGCTGGCCGGTCTCCATCCGGCTCACGAACGACTGCTTGGCGTCCAAGAGCGCACCGAGTTCCTTCTGTGACAGGCCGGCCTCCTCGCGGAGGTCGCGCAGCAACGAGGCGAGCTTCGCGTGCTCGCGGGTCCCGATGCTCTTGCGCACGCAGCCACTACTTCATCCCTACAGGCAATAACCCAAATATGCATACATGCTGGCTGACTCCCTCTCTCCCCTGCTCCATACGCGGCGCGCATTCGGCGGCTGCTCCAGGCGGACCTCGGGCGCCCGGCACGGGCGTTACCGCAGGTCACAAGCGCCAAAGTCGCGCGCAACTCTCCGACCCCTCGGTCGTATTACTTTGCGATGAAGGCGAACGCCCGGCGCAGATGAAGAGGCCATTGCGGATCCTCGTCGTCGACGAACACGAAGTGGTTCGAGCGGGGGTCCGGGCGTTGCTCGATCGGGAGCCTGACCTCAAGGTCGTCGGCGACGTGGCGAGCGCGGAGGAGGCGCTCGGCATGATCGGCAGCGCGCGCCCCGACGTCGTCCTGCTCGAGCATCGGCTGGCCGGGATGAGCGGCGCGGTCGCCTGCCGTGAGCTCGCCGACGTCGACCCGCGGATCGCGGTCATCGGCTTCACGAGCTTCCCGGAGGACGCGGTCATCCTGACGTTCCTGTCCGCGAAAGCGCGCGGGTTCCTCGTCAAGGAGATGGCGCTGCCCGACCTGGTCGCGGCGATTCGCGCCGCCGGGCGAGGCGAGAGCGTTCTCGCGCCGGGCGTCGTCGAGCGCGTCATCGAGTGGGCCCGCCGCGCGCGCACGCTCCCGCTGAGCGAAGCGCTCAGCCCGTCGGAGGTCATGACGCTTTCGATGATCGCCCAGGGGATGACCAACCGCGAGATCGCGCGGCGGCTCGCCGTCAGCGAAAGCTCGGCGAAGGGCTACCTCCGCAAGGCGATGAAGAAGCTCGGCGCCTCCGACCGATCCCAGGCGGTGGCGGCCGGCATCAAGCAAGGCGTCATCTGATGGACGAGCTCGTCGCGCCGGACGCGCAGACCGGCGTCGCAGGCGCAGACGGCGACGACCTCGGGATCCTGCTGGACGTCATCGGCTCGGTCTCCAGCGCGTCGAGCGAGACCGAGGCGCTCAACCGGCTGGCCTGGCTCGCGCTGCGCGCATCGGGCGCCGATCGCTGCGGAATCCTGGCATGCACCCAGGAAGACCCCGCGCAGCTCCGGCCCGCCGCGGGTGCGTCGCGCGCTGCGCAGGACCTCGGGGTCCTGTGGGACAGGTTCAGCCACATGCAACCGGTGATGCTGACCGACGAGATCCGCCGGCGGCTCCGTTCGGCCCCGTCGATGCGGGCGATCTCCGACGTGCAGGCCTCGACGCTGATTCCCGAGGCCTGGAAGCGCGAGTTCGCCTCGCGGTCGATCGCCTTCGCCCCGCTGGACGCGGGGGGCGACTTGATCGGGCTGCTCGCGGTGGAGTTTGCGGAGGAGAAGCACACGTTCTCGGTCCAGGAGACACGGCTGCTGGACGCGATCGCCTCGGCCGCCGGCATTGCGCTCCGGACGTCGAACCTCGTCCACCGGCTCCGCCACGCCGTCGACGTCGAGCGCCGGCTGCGCGAGTCGGCCGCGGCGGTGCGCTCGCAGCGCCCGATCGCCGAGATGCTCGACGTCGTCGCGGATCGGTTCGTCTCGCTGCTGCCCGGCGTCTCGTGCGCGATCGTCGTGCTCTCCGCGGACGGGTCCACGCTGACGCCCGTCGCCGTTCGCGGCGAAGGGTCGCGCGAGCCGATCACCGTCGCCGAGCTTCCCCATGGCGACGTCGCGGACATCACGCGAACGTGGACCAGCGACCCCCACGCGCCGATCCTGATCCCGAACCTTCGCAATCGAACGGGCTGGCAAGGCGTGATCGCGCCCGGGATCGGGACCGCGATGCTCCTGCCGCTGCCCGAAGGCAACGAGATCAGGGGCATCGTGGCGGTCGGGCGCGAGTCGCGACCCTTCACCGGCGAAGAGCTGGGGCTCGCGAAGGCGTTCGCCGATCACGCCGCGCTCGCCATCACGCAAGCGCGGCTCACCGAGGCGTTGCAGCTCCGGCTCCGGCTCAACGACGCGCTCTACAGGCTCGGCGACACCGTCGGCCGCACGCGAGACGTGCGCTCGCTGCTCGAGACGATCAACCGCGAGATCGGCTCGGTGCTCGACATCGAGTGCACGCGCTTGTGCTTCGGCGACGCGCGGCTCGCCGAGCTGTTGCGCACGCCCGTCGCCGACCAGCGCGAGCGCGAGCTGCTGCGGGAGTGGCGAAAGGGTAAGGCGAGCCGTCGCCGGCACGACTCGGACCTGGCCGTGTGCGTGTCCCTCCAAGAACGAGCCGCCGGCGTGCTGTGGGTGCGCGGCTCGACCGGGGACGCCTCGACGCTCGAGCTGATCGGCGCGATCGCCTCCGGCATCGGCGAGGTGGCGCTGAAGGCGAAGCTCCGCCGCACGGCCGAGCGGCGCTCGCAGCAGCTCGCCGTGGCGAAGGACCGCGAGCGCATCGCGCGCGACCTCCACGACACGGTCGGCCAGACGCTGTTCGGGATCGGGCTGAAGCTCCAGGACATCGGCTACGAGGTGGAGGACCGCGAACTCGCCGAGCGCGTCGCCGCGGTGCGCGCGCTCGCGGCGCAAGGCGTCGCCGACGTCCGCAGCGCGGTGTACGCGCTTTCGTTCCTGCACGTCCGCGGGCGCGGGTTCGTGCCCTCGCTGCGGGCGCTCGCTCGGCAGTTCACGCTCGCGACCGGGGTCGAGGCGCAAGTGCGGCTGGCCGGCTCGATCCCGTCCCTGCCCGACGAGACCGAGAGCGCCCTGTATCGCGTCGCCCACGAAGCGTTGGTCAACGTCGAGCGTCACGCGCGCGCGACCGGCGTCGTCATCCGGCTGACCGCCCACCCCGCCCGCATCGAGATGACCATCCGCGACGACGGCGTCGGGATCGACCAGCGCGACGGAGCCGACTGGCGGTCCTCGGCGCACTTCGGCATGCGCGCGATGGCGAAGTCCGTCACCGAGATCGGGGGCCGGTTCTTCGTCAGCGCCGCCCAGCCACGGGGCCTGTCGATCCGGGCGGTGATCGACCTGGGCGGCACCCCTGTTCGCGAACTGCCCCGAACCAAGGTCGGGTCGTGACGGTCGTCAAGCCGGGCGAGGTCGTCAGCGTGTTCCTCGTCGACGACCACGACATCGTGCGTGAGGGTCTTACCGCGATCCTCGGGCGCGACCACGACATCGACATCGTGGGCGAGGCGGCGACGGCCGAGGACGCGCTGCCGGCGCTGGTGGAGCTGAACCCTGCGGTCGTCGTGCTGGATCAGCGCCTTCCCGGGATGTCGGGGGTCGACCTCTGCCGGGAGATCGCCGAGCGCAAGCTGCGCACGCAGGTCGTCATCCTTTCCGCGTTCGTCGAGGACGGGATCGTGGAAGCCGCCTTTCGCGCCGGGGCCCGCGCCTACGTGGTCAAGGACGTGGAGGCCTCGCAGTTGAAGCGAGCCATCCGCGCCGCCGCCCGCGCCGAGACCACGATCGACCCGAAGGTCGCGGGTCAGTTCGTCGCGTGGGCGTCGCGCGTGGCTCCCAACCAGGCCTCTCCGCTCTCGCCGGCCCAGCTCCGTGTGCTGCGCCTGCTTGCCGACGGCAAGACCGCGCGCGAGATCGCCTCGTCGGTCCGGATCTCCCACCACACCGTGAAAGGACACATGCGGGAGATCTACCGGCGGCTCGGCGTGAGCAGCCGGGCCGAGGCCGCCGCGGTCGGACTCCGCCAGGGCTGGATCTGATCGGTCGGCGGGTCGACCCGATCGGTTGGACATCTGCGACCATCCGGGCATAGCCGTCCGAGAATCTTTGGACAATCTGTCCGAATCAAGAAGGAATCAACGTTTCGCCCGGTGAATCCGACTTCTATGGGCCGCTCCTCATCCTCGGTACGCAAAGCACCAGCGCAGACGCTCGATCCGCGATCCGACCGGCCGTTCGTGGAGGCCTGTCGCTCGAGCGACCGGAAACCCTTCGAAACCCTGTACCAACGGTACAGGGGACGGATCTTCGGGCTCTGCTACAAGCACGTCCGAGACCCGCACGTCGCCGAGGACATGGTGCAGGAGACCTTCTACCGGGCCTACATCAACTTCGAGGACTTCGACGCGAGCAAGCCCGCCTGGCCTTGGCTCGCGACCATCGCGACCCGGCTGTGCATCGACGCGCACCGAACGGGCAAGCGGGTCGCCGCGCCGGTCGAGGACGTCGACGTCGAGCTTGACACCGACCGGCGCCGGATCTCGCTCGACGATTCAGATCCCACGGTTGACGCGATCAGCCGGCGGGATCAGCGGACCAGGCTCGGCAAGGCGATCGCGAGCCTGCCGGCCCGTCAGAGCCGCCCGCTGCTGCTCTATGCGCTGGACGGCTGGAACCTGACCGACATCGCCTCGGCCGAGGGAGTCTCCGTCGGGTGCGTCAAGTCGCTGATGTTCCGCGCGCGGGCGAGCCTCCGCAAGATGAGCAGCGAAGGCGCGTTCGGGGTGCTGTTCGGCCCGCTGGTCGCTCTGACGCGGCGCTTCCGCATGGCCGGGACACGGTTCGCCGCCGACGGCGCCCGAGCCGCCGACGGCGCGGCCGCCTCGTGGTCCTTGGTCGCGTGCGCCCTGGGCTTGGTGCTGGCGTTCGGCCAAGTTGCCCCAGGCCCGGCGGGCGGGCCGGAACTCGAGGCGCGCGCGGGCGAACCTGCTGCGGCGAGCACCTCCCGGGTCACGGGTCTCGATGTCCGATCAGTCACGCCGGAATCATCCTTCACAAAGAACCCTGCCCACGGCATTCCCGGCTTGCTCGACCCCACCAAAGACGCTGGGCCAGAAGACACTCGCTTTTCCTCCTTTGCGGTTCAGGAGGACGAGTCCGGAACCGTGATTTACGCGTCCGGCAACGTGCCGTGCGTGCGAACGACTTGCCCCACGCTCTTCGTTTCCAGAGACGAGGGCGCTTCCTGGCGGCGGGTGGACGCGCCCGGCTTCCCTGGTGGCCGGCTCTTGCTTGCGCCAAACTCCGAACGCATGTTCGTCATGGCCGCGACCGGCTTCTACGAGAGGCGTGACAACGGCGCATTCGAACTCGTAAGCCCCATCACCGGCGGCGCAGCCGTGGCGCCCGAAACAGGCGAGCGTGACGCCGCGATTCTGCTCGGCGGTCCGACCGTGTTCGAGTACAGCCCGGAGGACGGTGTCGTAATGCCATCGCAGTTCGCCGCAGTCTCGCGCGGCTGGTCCGAGATCGCGGTCGTGCCCGGTGCAACGGACACGATTCTCGTCGGCGGCGCCCGGCCCGGGGTAGGCAGTCTTGGTCAATCCGTCGTGTACCGGTGCGAAGCCACGCTGTGCACCGAAGCTCTGCTCCCCGGCGGTGAAGACGTGCCGTGGCTTCGAGTCGCTTCGGACGCCGGCGGGATTACCTATGCGTTCACGAGCTACGCTCTTTACTCCTCGCCGGACGACGGGCGGAGCTTCGCGACAGTCAACGTTCCCCAAGGCGCTTCGCGACCGATGGATCTAGCCTCCGGTCACGGCGTGACCTACCTCGCAACGGTCAAGACCGAGCGATCGGCAGGCGGGCTCTATGTTTCACCGGACGAGGGGCGATCGTGGAATCGATTGTCGGTCGACCTCGCCTACTTTGATCAGGGCGTTTCGCACGTCACGATCCTTCCGTCGGGAACCCTGCTGATAACGCCGGCCGGAGACACGGGACTCGCATGCTCGGTTGATGGCGGCCAATCTTGGGCGCCGAGGTGCGCCGCCTAAGGATCCACGAAAGTCAGGGCTCCCGCCAAGACAGCCTTCTTCGAGCCCGTCCCCGGCGTAACAGACGCACAATTCGTTAGCCTCGTGGTCTGAGCCCCGTCAAGAGGGTCGAGCATCAGCGTTGCGACACCCACGAGATTCGGCGATTCCTGATCGACCAGCACCAGCACTCCACCCGCGATCGTCCCCGCGTAGGTCCAGTCTCCACTCGAAGTGAGGTAGGTAGCGCCGAATGACATGACGTACGACCCGGACGCGAGAATCAACTCGCATGAAGCCGGGTCGGCGAAGCCGGAGCCGTTGATCTCCATGTCCGTGATCAGGCTGTCCGGCAGGTCCAACGCGTTTCCGGTCGGACCGCACGGCGCGCCGTCACCGCTGAGCGCCGTCACGCCTGTCGCTTGCGTTGTGAGGTTGAGCCGGCTTTCGAACGTCAGGGACACATGCGTGACACACGCGCCCGCCGAGAAACCTGCGCCCGCGGGACCGGGGACCAACGTCACAAGAATCGCCGTCACAACGATCCTAACCCGCAACATCACCCACGCACCTTCAAGGATTCGACCCCTAGGAAGTTTCGCGCCCGACAACCACGTCTCCTATGGATATACGTGGCCCAGACCCAGAAGTTTCAGAAGTTCCGCACGAACGGACACATCTGCCAGCGTGTGGCCAGACGGCTCACGAAGGCGCGATGACCGCCGTTCACCAGGCTGCGGGATCCGTGTGGGTGCCCCTCGTTTGGACACTCCCAATACCCGTTCGAGTCTCACCCAAAAGAACCCGGCTCGGTTGACGGGATGAGGTATTTCATCGCTCGGGGGCAATGCCTACTCTCGTGCAAGTCAGCATTCGGGCGGCCATCTCTCCGGCCACCACCCCATGCGAGAGAGAAAGGAGAGGAGAGCCCGCGGGGTGCAACCAAGGGATCGAGGTCGTCCGAGCCGAAGACGAGGAGGGGAATCACATGAAGAAGTTGATCATGGCTGGTGCGGTAGCACTGACCCTGGCCGCGAGCATGCCGTCAGCGAGTGCAGCCGGTGTCTGGGAAGTGAGCGCGCACGCAACGCTTCCTTGCTTCCCGTGCGTTGCGACCGTCACGGATCTCGATGGAGACCTCACGGCAGTGGTTGGGGCGAGCGATGGCATCGGCCAGGGCACGCCAATCGAGTACTCGGAGCCCACGTGTGCGGTCGGCATCGCGGGCATCCCGGCAGGTGGCGGCACACTCGTGACCGACTCCGGAAGTGAGTATGACTTCGCGTACCTGCGTGTGGGCGCGGTCGCTCCCGTGATCGCCCTTCGCACTTCCGGCTCCCAGGAGCAAGCTATCGTCGGTTTGGTGGTCTTCGAGCCCGATAACATTCCCGACACCGCGCTGCGGTGTGCCGGCCTCGTGCACACCAACGTGCCGTACGGAGTGAGCTTCGTCGGCGTCGCTGCGGGAGCCTGATTCAAGCTCCAGACGCTCCTCCCTCGCAGAGGGAGTCGTCGGCCAGACCTAGAAGGAGGGGCCCATCAGGCCCCTCCTTCTGCAACTTCCACCGCGGCAACGCTGAGTCCATGCCAGGGCAATCGTTCCACTAGAGGGACTCCGGCTCCTTGCGCCCCTACACCCGTAGGCTTGGAGCCATGCGGCGCGATGGTCTCGCACCATTCTTCTGGGGCCTCGAGCGCAACTTCAGGGCTGAGGGATCGTAGTTCCTGAGCGAAGGGCAAGGGAGAGCCCGCCCGACGTCACGTTGGGGACGGAACGCAAGGAGAAGGAGCACTTGCCATGAAACGATGCGTCGTAGTTGCGATCGCCGTACTTGCTCTCTACTCAGGAAACGCTCAAGGCGCCGACACGCTAATCGGGCGCGGATCCATCCAGGTGACGACGGCGTATCACGTTGATCTCGTTCGATACGAGCAGGACGGGTGCCCAAACTCGCTCGCCTACATCGACGGACTTGCAGGCGCCATCCTCAACGTCAGCAGCTACACGGGCGACACGCTGGTGGCGAAGATCAACGACATTGACTATCCGACGATAGAGCCGACGCCACGGGTACTGATCATGAGCTACGAAGCATGCGATGCCTTGAAGGGTTCGGGCACCTACAGTTCGAGCTTCGAACCGGGCCAAAACGCCGTCATCAACGTAACAGCTTCGATGAAGTTCCTGGTGTTCTCCATTCCTGCGCAATACCCGGGGACCAACAACCCGTACGTCGGACAGCACTTCTCAATCTACCGCCGTCATTGACCTCCTGTGACGAGAGCAGAGCAACCGATGCGCCCACTTCCAAGGATTCGACTCCGGCGTACGATGAGCATCTTCGTCTTGTCGCTTCTCGCGCTCGGCGTTCTCACACCGACTGAGTTGGCCCACGCCGGTTCCTTGTTCGGCAAGGAAGGCGTCGTCGATATCGAGCCGATGCAACCGCTGATGATCGACGTTGTGAGTCGGCGCCTCTACGCCAATGTTCGCAAAGGTGGGTTGAGTCTGCGCGAGTACGATCTGGATCGCGGGTTCGGCAAGATGCTCCTTCGGGAAAAGAGGCTTCCTATCCGCAACACGGCGTTCTCCAATTACTGGATCACGCCGGACTGGGAGGGTCGGCGCGCCTTCATCCTTGATTATCACCCCCCCGGCTATGCTACCGACCCCGAGTGCCCGTATTGCTCGTACGTCCGGGTGCTTGATCTCGACACACTTTCGCTTTCAGACCGTGAATGGAACCTCACCCAGCTGGTCCCCAACTTCTTCGCGGAGGGCATTACCTATTCGGCTCGGGACAAGCGCCTGTATATCACGGGTTCGCTCATCGGAAGCGCGGCCTTCTTTATGACTGTGGCTTCTGGTCCGGTATACCCGACGACAATCGTGTCCCTTGACGTTGAGACGGGGCAGGTGGCGTGGCTTCGCACGCTGACCAAGTGCCTCAGGCCGATGAGCGGCTACAACGTTGGTGGAGGGATCTACAGGAGCATGTTGCGTGACGCCCTCTTCGTGGGGTGTTCGAGGGCCGACACGTCCGCTCTTGTCGGCGCTCCGTATCCGGGTAACACCGGTGTGGCGCGCTTGACGTTCGATCCGGACGCAGACCTTGCGTCAGCTCAATCCTTCAGGGAGGAGTTCTTTCAAGCATCTGGCTCCTTCGCCTCCGTCGTGGGAACCGAAACACGTACGGCGTTCGATTATGGTTCCGATCGATTCGTTCTGATCAGTTCGGCGCTCACCACCCCGGGCGCGTGGGTGTTCGATGGACGGATGTCAACCTGGGTCGGGTTCATTCCCGCCGCTGACGGCGCAGACATGGCAGTGGGGATCGATGCTCGTTCAGGCCATGTGTACTTGCGTGAGGGAAATTCCGGCCGTGTAGTCTTGACAGACGGCCGGGTCACGCCAGTTCCTCAAGGAAATCCATATCGGGTCGCGCCCGACACGACGGCAGCACCGTCGGTGACCTACCTCGTCGATTCGACGATGCGTCGCGTGTTCATTCCTGTGTACACGCCCGATGGGAGTGAGCTGATTGCGGTAAGAGATGATGTGCCCGCAATCGAGCCAGGAGAGCCTTTCGACTACGATGCCATTACTAGTGGCGTGCCCGAGGGCCCGAACACCTTGAGCACGTTCGCCGGCGGCGGCTCCGGTTTCGGCGTCCGCGCTCTCTTGGTCGGCGGCCTTGGGGGCGCCTCGTCGCCTACGCGTCCGGGCCTCATCGGCCAGATCGTACGCGACACCGTTGGCGAAACCGGTGCGTCTCCGGGCGATCGAGGACTGATGCTTGGCCACGTTCACTCGATCGACCTCAGGAACGTGGGCGCCTCTGCGAGGGCTCAGGTTCTCGGGATTGACGATCTAACGAACAACGATCGAGGCAACGTTCAGCGAGAAATCGCGCGGGCCGGGGGCGAGGACGAGGATCCGGAGGAGCAGACTCCCCAGGAGCAGGCGGCTGCTTTCGCAGATTGGCCGTGGCCAGCCTCCGAGTGTTTGGATGCGGAGGGTACACCCCTCGAAGAAGAGAATTCGGGCCCGCTGGGGCGGGCAGCGGTTGATTGTGACCTGGAGAGAGCGGAGGTGGAGGCGTCGGCGCAGGCTGCGGTTCCCGCGACGACCGGCTTGTCGGTCTCCGATACGCGATCGACCGGATGGGTGAAGCGTTCGGTCGAGAACGGGATCGTTGCGGAACTTACAGCGACGGTCAAGGGTTTCGAGTTGCAAATTCCCAACTTGGGGAGCCTCGAGATCGGCAAGATCAAGCAAACGGTCACTACAACTGCGCACGGAGTTCCCGGTTCGGCGGAGGTGGACTGGAAGCGCATGATCAAGGACTTGAGTATCTCGGATGCCTCAGGAGACGCAGTGTTCTCATGCGCTGCCTCCTGCGATCCGGAAGCCATTTCGGATGCGCTTAACGAGGTCTTTGGCCTCAGGATCCGAATGACCGTGCCGAAGCCCGAAGTCATCGAGAGTCGGGGAGGAGCGTTCGCTGGCATCCGGGAGGAATACCGCCAGTACGTGAACGACCTTGTCATGAACAACGACACCTCTCGGGAAATCGCGGCCGTTCAGTTCGAGATCTACAACGACTGGGCAGACAAGTCACGCATGCTGATTCAGCTCGCCGGTCTGCAAGTATCCTCGACATTCGGAGTCTCATCGCTGGCCACCGGAGGCCTCCCCAACGGAGGCGCCGCTTCAACACTCGGCGGCTTCGGCGGCACTCTCGTCGGTACATCGCCCGAGCCATTCGTTGCCTCAGGAACGCAACCGCTCCAAGGTCCAATCATCGATCGCGTCATTCGTGGGGCGATGCTGCTCGCGCGCTCGCCCGGCGCCGCTCTCTCCGTGGCGCTCCTCTGGCTGATTCTCGGCGCCGGCGTCGCGCTCTGGCTACGACGTGGCTCCTTTGCCTTGGTTCTCACAGAGTGAAACCGTTGATCGCACCCGTCAAGAGGATCTGCGTTCGCCTCGTCCTGGCATCCTTTGCATTAGCCATCATCTCCTGCGCGGCATCTGGTAGCCAACATACCGGAGTCGAGGCAGAACCGTCTTCAAGCAAGCTCGGGCCCGGCTCGAAGGGCGCCACAACGCAAGGCACGTCAGTCGACACGTCGCCTTCACAATTCGCCGTGCCTTCGAAGGAAGGCTCGGCCACTTCCGAGCCGTCGAGCGAGGCGACGACTCAGCTGCGCGCATCCGGAAGCCTGGATCCGGATTGCGTGTTGCGTGGAACATCGGTTGTCTTGACGGTTCAGACGGGAGTCGAGAATGCCGCAGTAGGATATGTGGCCTTCTATGCCAACGGCAAGGACGGCGCAAAGTACCCATATGGTGACGACCTCGGGGGCAATGCAGGAGGAATGACTGACGAATCCGGCAGATACGAGGACCGTTTCATCGTTAGCGCTGCTGCGCCTGCAGGTAAAGCTCGCGTCCACATCGCCGTCGGATTTCCGGGCGGTAACGCTCAAGACTTTGAGGAGTTCGACGTTCCATTTCGCGTCGTCAAGGCGCCAGGTGACTGCTAGACGGATGAAGGACAGACCGCATCTTGCTAGTCAATAGGGAGAAACAATCGAATGCCTAAAACGACCAATGGGAAGTCCTGGGCTGGGACGATCTCAGTCTTCGCTGTGGGCGCGCTAATTGGAGCGATCTCAGCGGTACAGTTGGTCCCACAGGGCAGTGGTTCGGCCGCGGGTGTACCGGCCGACGATCCCGGTATCGAAACTTATGATGGGCAGGAGACGGTTGCAGATGAACTAGTTCAGTCGCAGCCTAACGCCAGATCACGTACAGAGGGACCGATTCAGCAAGGAGGAGCAAGCCTGGCGTGTGCACCAGGTCAGAACGGGGGTGCGACCGACACCGGCGTTACGGCCGACACGATCAAGCTCGCGACGACGACAGTCCAGTCGGGGATCGGCGCCGCCTTCCTCGGCGACGTCAAGTACGCGATGGAGGCCGTGAAGAACAAGGTCAACCGCGAGGGCGGCATTTGCGGACGGCTGCTCGACGTCACCTACGTCGACGACGGATGGGACGCCGCCCGTGGGGCGACCTACCTGCAGAACTTCATGAAGGGGGACTACTTCGCCATCGCGGTCGGCCCCTCCAGCGAGGGCCTCCGCGTCGTCATCGACAATGGGGACATCGGCCGGGCCGGCATGCCCGTCGTGGGCACGGACGGGATGATCATCAACCAGTACACCGACCCGTGGGTCTGGCCCGTCTCGGTCGCCACCGCGTCCAGCGCTCGCATCATGGCGCGCAATGCTCACGAGAGGGGCGCCAGAGAGTTCAGCATCGTTTTCGACAAGGACTACCGCTTCGGGGCCGAAGCCGCCGAGGCGTACAACAACGAAGTCCGCCGGCTCACCGGGAGCAACGTCAAGGGCTTCAACAAGGACCACAACTGCGTGCAGTCCTTCTGCGGCATCCTCGCGGGCCAGTCCGGGTACGCGACGCAAGTCAACCAGTTCGAACGGGCCGACTTCGTCGCGATGTTCCTCGAGCCGCAGACGGCGCTCACGTGGATGTCCACGCCGGGCGCTCCGCAACCCCGCACGACCGACTACGGGATCGGCGGCGCTCAGCCGCTCTTCACGCGCGACTTTGCCAACAGTTGCCAGGCCGCCTGTAACGGCATGTGGATCTGGACCGGCTACCGGCCGCCGATCGAGTCCTACGCCAACGAGCCCGCAGTTCGGACGTTCGTGAACGACCTGAAGTCGACCAAGCGCGACGCGGACGAGTTCAACGCCTTCGCGATGGGCGGGTACGTGGGGATGCACCTGCTGGTCGAAGCGCTGAAGAGGACCGGACCCCTGCTCACGCGGGAGAGGCTCCAGGCGACGCTCGACTCGATGTCCCTGCAGCCGGATCTGACGATCCAAAAGCAGCTCACGTGGAGCGCGAGCAACCACTTCGCGAACTACACGATGCGGGCGTTCTCGATCCAGTACAAGGGGACGCTCGGTGGATGGCGCGCGCAGGACACCGAGAAAGATCCAACACCGCAGCGCGGGATTAGCTGAGTTCCCCCGTGCCGGCGATCTTCACCAACCTTCTGCTGTCGGTCCCGTTGATCGGGGCCTACGCGGTCTTCTCGCTCGGCATCAGCGTGATCTATCGCGCCTCCCGCGTGCTCAACCTGGCGCACGGCGCGATGGCCATGCTGCCCGCTTACCTCACCTACTCCATGGTGCAGATAGGCGTGCCCATGCTCGTCGCGCTCCCGCTCGGGATCGTGGCGGGAGCCGCGCTCGGCGTCGCGGTCGAGCGAGTCTTCGTGCGGCGACTCCGCGCCCAGGGCCCGACCGCGCAGACCGTCGGAACCGTCGCCGTCGCGGGCCTCGTGATCGCCCTCGTGGCGAAGATATGGGGCACGACGCCGAAGGTCGCGCCCGGCGTCTTCCCAAGCAAGGTGATCGAGATCGGCAGAAGCGGCTTGCGCTACGGCGACATCGGCCTGTTCGTCACGGCAGTGATCGTGTCCCTCGCGCTCTTCACGTTCTTCAAGAAGACCCAGTTCGGGCTGGCGATGCGCGGCGCCGCGCAGAACCGGCGAGCCGCATCGCTCGTGGGAATCGACCCCGACCTCGCGGCGGCGGCGGCGTGGGCGCTCGGCGGTGGCCTTGCGGCGCTCGGCGGCATCATGCTGGCCGCGGTCACGAACTTGGATCCGTACGTGCTGTCGCTGCAGGTCCTTCCGGCGTTCGTCGCCGCCTTGATCGGCGGGCTCGAGAGCCTGCCGGGCGCGCTCGGGGGATCGGTGATCGCCGGTTTGAGCTTCGGGATGGTCCCTTACTTTGCCGGCACGCCTGTCATCGGCGGCGTCGTCCGCCTGGCGGGAGCGCCGCAGCTCGCGCTGACGATCCTGGCGCTCGTGGTCATGGCGGTGCGAGGCCGCCGCCTCTCGGGATCGGAGGCCGCCGAAGGCGGATTCCTTGAAGCGGGCGGCCGGGCGCGCTCGCTCGGCCGAAAACGAATCACCCGCGGAATCGTCGTCACGATCGTGCTCGTGCTGATCTGGCCGTTCATCGTTCCGTTCTCGGTCCTGGGCAGCTCGCTCGTGGCGATCCGCTTCGCGCTGGTGGCGATCTCCTTGGTCGTGATGACGGGCTGGGTCGGCCAGATCTCCCTCGGGCAGGCAAGCTTCGTCGGTATCTCCGCGCTGACGACCGGGCTCATCGTGCGGGGCGCAGGGATCGGCTTCCCCATCAACATGGTGATCGCAGCGGCCGCGGCGGCCTTCGCCGGCGTCGTGCTGGGCATGGTCGCCTTGCGCGTGCGCGGCCTCTACCTCGCGGTCGCGACCATGATCTTCGCCTGGATGACCGACGCCTTCCTCTTCCGGGCGCCGCAGATGGGCGCGGCCGGGGGCAGCTCGACCATCCCCGGTCAGGTGCTCGGCGTTCCCGGGGGCATCCCGACGTTCGACTTGACCAACCGGCGGACGCTCTTCATCCTCATGGCGGCCATCCTGGCGATCGTCGTGTCGCTGATGGCCAACCTGCGCGACACAAAGACCGGCCGGGCGTTCTTCGCCGTCCGCGGGTCGGAGATGGCCGCCGCGTCGCTCGGCATCGACGTCGTGCGCTACAAGCTGATCGCGTTCGCGGTCTCGGGCGCGCTCGCCGGCATCGCGGGGAACCTGCTGATGATCGACCTGCGCACCGTGGTGCCGAACCAGTTCCTGTTCACGGTCTCGTTGCAGTTCCTCGCGATCGCGGTCGTCGGCGGGCTCGGGTCGCTCGGCGGGGCGATCGCCGCGGGCGGGCTGTTCGCGGCGCTCGAAGAGGTGTTCTTCCGGGTCCCGGCGCTCTCGGGATGGCTCGAGGTCGTCGCGGCCGCCCTGCTCGCAGCGGTGCTTCTGCTCTATCCGGGGGGCCTTGCCGCGCTCGCCCGGCCGTTCGCCTCGCTGACCGACCGGGTGAAAGCCTTCGTCGCGGATCGGGTTCCGAAGCCGGCGGGCGCGGCGACGGACGGCTCGCCGCCGGTCGGCAAGCTCGCGCAGACGGCGGCCGAGGGAGCGAGGCGACTCCTGGCGACGACCACGAACCGTCTGCGCCGCACGCCGTCGCCCAAACGGGAACCCGCGCCCCCAGTGGAGGACTGGTACGCCCGCGTCGTGGTCGAGCGCGAGCCCGCGCCGGGTCCCCAGAACAACGGCTCGAAGCCCGCGCAGGCGCCCGAGCGCGTGTTCGTGCCGCTCGGCGAGGAGGAGCGCGAGAGCGAGGGTCGCGCCGTGAAGGCGCTCGAGGTCGAGCACGTGACGGTGCAGTTCGGCGGGCTCACGGCGGTCAACGACGCGTCCCTCGCCGTCGAGGCGGGGACGATCACGGGACTCATCGGGCCCAACGGCGCCGGCAAGACGACGCTGTTCAACGCGATTCTCGGCCTGAACGACCCGGCATCGGGCCGAATCGTGATCCACGGCAAGGACGCGACGGCCTATCCCCCGCATCAGCGCGCACGACTCGGCGTGGCCCGCACGTTCCAGGTGCTTCAGCTCTTCAACGAGCTGACCGTCTTCGACAACCTGCTCGTCGCGACGCACTTGCACAACGACTCGGGCGTGCTGTCCAACCTCGCCGCCGGGCCGAAGACCTTCACCGCCGAGCGCAAGGCTCGCCAGCGCGTTCGCGACATCCTGCGCCTGCTCCAACTCGAGGAGTACGCGCCGTCGGCGGTGCGCGGACTTCCGTTCGGCGTGCTGCGGATGGTGGAGCTTGGCCGGGCGCTGGTCACGGGCGCGCCACTGGTGATGCTGGACGAGCCGGCGTCCGGATTGAACGAGTCCGAGACCGACACGCTGTCGAAGGTGATCCGAGACGTCCGAAACTTCGGTGTCTCCGTCCTGCTCATCGAACACGACATCCGCATGGTCACCAACGTCTGCGACTACCTGTACGTCCTCGAACGCGGGAGCATGATCGCCGACGGCCCGCCCTCGGTCGTCCAGCGCGACCCCCACGTGATCGCCGCCTACCTGGGCGAGCCCGACGCCGAAGAGGCGGTGGTCTGAGGTGGCGCTTCACGTCGAGGGCATCGACGTCTTCTACGGGCCGGTCCAGGCCCTGCGGGGGGTAAGCCTTCACATCGAGGACGGCGAGATGGTCTCGCTGCTCGGCGCGAACGGCGCCGGCAAGACCACGACGCTCCGAGCGATCTCGGGTCTGCTCGCTCCGGCGGCCGGTCGCATCACGTTCGGCGACGGCGAGATTACGGGTCTCAGCGCTCAGAAGATCGTCAGGCTCGGCGTGGCGCACATGCCCGAGGGTCGCGAGCTGTTCCCCGAGCTGACGGTGGCGGAGAACCTGAAGCTCGGGCACTGGACGAACCGCAAGGACCCCGCCGACGAGCGCGACCGCATCGAGGAGATGTTCGAGATGTTCCCTCGTCTGCGCGAGCGTGCTGGTCAGGCGGCGGGAACGATGTCGGGCGGCGAGCAACAGATGCTGACGGTCGCACGGGCGCTCATGAGCCGTCCGACTCTGCTCTTGGTGGACGAATTGTCCCTTGGGCTGGCGCCGCTGATCGTCCAGCAGCTCTTCGAAGCGCTCTCGGTGGTCAACCGAGCCGGATGTGCGGTCCTGTTGGTCGAGCAGTTCGTCCACCTCGCATTGAAGCACACCGCCCGGGCATACGTGCTGGCCAAGGGGGAAGTGGCCGTCGAGGGAGCCAGCAAGGATCTCCTCGCCTCGCCCGAGCTGATGGAGGCCTACCTGGGCGAGGCCACCGAGACCAAGCCTGCGAAGCGCTGACCTTCGGCGCGGTGGGCGGAATTTGCCGGTAAACGTTCGAGCCGGCACCGCAACCTCCAGGCCGCCCGTGCGTAATTGCCTGCAAGCACGCAGGACACCTGCCGCACGCACCACGCAACGCACGTATGGAGGGGGTGTCGCTGGAGTCTCGACCCCTAGGACCGTGCCCTGAGGCTCCGCCCCCTCCAGTGCGTTGCGCTCCCCGCGGTCACCGAGGCCTCGCCGGCACCCCCTCGAGGAGCCGCGCGGCCACCAGCGCCGCTTCCACGTCGAAGCGTCCAGGGCTCTGCCTGACCGACCGGCCGGTGAGCGACTCCACCTGATCGAGGCGGTACTCGACGGTGTGCCGGTGTGTGTCGAGCCTGCGAGCCGCCTCCGCCACCGAACCGCACCGGAAGAACAGCTCGAGCGTTTGGATCAAGGCGCCCCCGCGCCGCTTTTCGTGCGCGCGCACCGAGTCCAGGATCCCCGCCAGCCGCTCGCACGCGCGACGGTCGGCCAGCAAGGCCGCCTCCGCCGCGACGTCTTCGAAGACGACCGCCCGCGGCTTGGGTGAGACGATGCGGCCGACTTCGACCGCCGTTCGCGCCCGCGCGATTCCCTCCGCGGCCAGCCGCCCGGGAACCGGCGCCAGGCCGACCCAGACCGGGTGCTCCCAGCGCGCCTGGAGCGAGCGCCGAAGCCTTCCGCCGAGGGTTCGCAGTGCCGGCGACGGGACAAGTCCACCCGACTCGACCTCGACCAGGAGCGACTCGCCGAGGATGCGCGCGCCCTCCGCGGGACCGTCCAGCGCCTTGAGCAGCGTCCCGCCCTCCTCTTCGAACCGGAGCTTCTCGCCGCGAACGGACGCGGCCACGATGGCGGTCGACACTCGCTGATCCAGTAGGAGACCTCGCTGCAACACGGGCTTGAGCACGCTGAAGACCGAAAGCGTACGGGCGCTGCCGGGCCGCGGGGAGTCCCTCGTTTGGGCAACGCTGCGCCTGATCGCGGGGGGTTGCCGTCTTCGGCCCTGGGCTCAACGCGGCATTAGTTGTACATTTTGTCCAACGTCGAGGCCCGGGGGACTCCTGACGCACCGTAGGTTTGAGGCATTGATCCTGTTTCGGGATGAGTCGTCCCGGTGCCCCAGATTGTCGGCCGTGGGCAAACGGACTCCGCGAGCACAGCAAGACCGGCTGCTGACGTTGCTGCGCGAACGTCGCCTCGCCGCGGGTCTTCGCCAGCAGGACATCGCGGATCGTCTCCGCCGTCCTCAGTCGTTCGTGAGCAAGTACGAAACAGGTGAACGCCGGCTCGACATCCTGGAGCTGCGCGAGATCTGCGTCGCGCTCGGCATCACGCTGAGCACGTTCGTGCGAGAACTCGAGCGGAGCTTGAAGTAGACGATCGGAGCCTCGGCGCTCCGGCCGTCGTCTCCCTCGTCCTCGAACGCGGCCGTCAGGTCCGCGACGACGTCCCTGATGGTCGCCAGGTCGGGACGCGCCGCGTCGCGCACGGCGGCCGGCTCCGCTTGCTCGAGTTCGTCCAGCAGCAGCCGCAGGCCCGGGCGATCCAGCGCATCCACGTCGGACATGGCCGCGACGAGCGAGGCGATCGCGCTCGCCAAGTCGAAGTCGGCGGCGGAGAGCGCTTCGGAGAACCACTGAACGAATCTGCCTTGGAGTCGCGGCCAGGCCATGCCAATCCCTCCTGTTTCGTGTCGAACGGGAAGGAGCGCGCGCACTCTAGGGCGTGGTTGTGACAGGGTTGCGCAGTGCTGGCCGAGAGTCGCGGGCGGAGGGCGGACTGGAGGAGATGGAGGCGAGCGGGGGACTGCACGGGACGCTCGGGGAGGGCGTGCGGGTTCTCGAGGGCGTGCAGGTTCTCGAGGGCGTGCGGGTGCTGTGCGGGATCCCTACGTTCAACAACGCCGCGACTGTTGGGAAGGTCGTAACCGCGGTGAGCGAGGGCCTCGACCGGCTCGGCGTGAAGGGCGGGATCGCCATCTCCGACGGCCGCTCGACGGACGGGACGGCGGCGCGGGCGCTCGGCGCGGGCGCCGGCCCGCGCGTGCCGACCGCGGCGATCCTCTACTCGGGGCCTCCGGGAAAGGGCAGCGCGCTGCGAGCGGTGTTCGGGCTCGCCGAGCGCCTGGGCGTCCGCGCCTGCGCCGTGTTCGACGCCGACCTGCGCTCGATCACCCCGGTCTGGGTCGAGCGGCTCCTCGGGCCCGCGCTGGACGGAAAGGCCGATCTGGTCACGCCGTTGTATTCGCGCGACCGAGCCGACGGCACGATCACCAACGCCATCGCGTGTCCGCTGACGGCCGCGCTCTACGGCGTGATGGTCCGCCAGCCGATCGGGGGCGACTTCGGGTTCAGCGGCGCGCTCGCGGCACGGTGGGCCGCGGAACCGGTATGGGAGAGCGACGTCGCGCGCTTCGGCATCGACGCGTGGATGACGACGACGGCGATCCTGTGGGGGAGCACGGTCGCGCAAGCGCCGCTCGGAGCGAAGGTGCACGACCCGAAGGACCCGGGCGCCGACCTGGCTCCGATGTTCCGCCAGGTCGTCTCGACGATCTTCGCGCTCGCCGAGGCGCACGAGCCCGCATGGCGGCGCGTCGAGCGCATCGAGCGCGCGCCGGTGATCGGCGACCCCGCCGACGGGCGGCCGGAGGCGGTGCGGATCGATCCGGACGCGATGGAGCGCCGTGCCCGCGGTGCGCTGCGCGCCGCGACGGGCGCCTTTCCGGGGCTGAGCGAGCGCATCGAGCGGGCGCTCGGCGTGCCGGTCGACGTCGACCAGTCGCTGTGGGTGGACGCGGTCGTCGCCGCGATGAGGGCGCCCGATCGGAGGGCGGCCGTCGACGGGCTGTTCCCCCTGTACCTGGGGAGAACGACGACCTTCTTGCGGAGCGAGCGTTCGGCCGACGACGAGGTCGAGGTGCTGGCCGCGATGTTCCTCGCCGCGAAGGCTGGCGCGTGAAGGCCGGCGCGTGAAGCGCGCCGTCGTGGTCGGCGCCGGCCACAACGGTCTCGTCGCCGCGTGCGCGCTTGCCCGGCGGGGCTGGCGGGTGACGGTGCTCGAACGACGCGACGTCGCAGGAGGCGCCTGCGTGACCGAGGAGATGCTTCCCGGCTTTCGCGTCTCCAGCGCCGCGTACTCCTTCAGCCTGTTCCGGCCGGAGATCGCGCGCGAGCTGGAGCTGGAGCACCACGGCCTGCGCTGGTACGCGAAGGAGCCGCGGATGTTCGTGCCGCTGCTCGACGGCAGGCGCTTCTTCGTGTGGCGCGACGAAGCGCGGACGCGCGAGGAGATCGCGCGCGTGTCCGTGCGGGACGCCGAGGCGTATCCGCGCTGGAACGCGTTCTGGGACGCGGTCGCCGAGGCGCTCCGGCCGATGATCCTCACCGATCGCGCGCCCAGCCTGGCCGAGGTGGAGCGGCGAATGGGCGCCGAGATGTTCGCTCTTGCCGTCACCGGATCTGCGGCGGAGACGGTGAGCCGCTTCTTCGACAGCGAGGAGGTTCGCGGGGCCTTCGTCGGGCAGGGGATCATCGGGACCGCGCTCGGCCCGCGCGCGCCCGGCACGGCGTTCGTGATGAGCTATCACGCCTTCGGCGGCGACCTCGTCGACGGCGCGGGCACGTGGGCGTACGTGCGCGGCGGGATGGGGGGCGTCACGCACGCGTTGCTGTCGTGCGCGCGAGCGCTCGGCGTGGACGTGCGCACGGGCGTCGAGGTCGACCGCATCGTCGTCGAGGGCGGCCGCGCGCGAGGCGTCCTGGCCAGCGGCGAGGAGCTGCCCGCCGGCGTCGTGCTCTCCAACGCCGACCCGAAGCGGACCTACCTCGGCCTTGTCGAGGAGCTACCGGAGGAGTTCGCCGCTCGCGTGCGGGCGATCCCGACGCCGGGCTCGGTCGTGAAGGTGAACCTGGCGCTGGACGAGCTGCCGTCGTTCGCGTGCCTTCCCGGGACCGAGCCCGGTCCGCAGCACGCCGGCACGATCGAGATCAGCCCGAGCATCGACGCGCTCGACCGCGCGTGGTCCGAGGCGCAGGACGGTCGCGTGTCGAGCACGCCGTTCATGGAGGTGTTCATCCAGTCGGTGACGGACGACTCGCTCGCGCCGCCGGGCAAGCACGTCGCCTCGTGCTTCGCGCAGTGGGCGCCGCCGGCGGTGACGGCGGACGCGTGGGAGGCGGAGCGCGAGCGCGCGGGGGACGCGGTGCTCGATGCGCTCGCCGCGTACGCGCCGAACGTTCGGGACGCGGTGCTGCACCGGGAAGTGCTCGGCCCGCCGGACCTGGAGGCGCGATTCGGCCTCACCGGGGGCAACATCTTCCACGGCGAGCTGCTCCCCGATCACGTCTTCGGCAACCGGCTCGGACCGCGTTCGCCGGTCCGGGGCTTGTACCTCTGCGGAAGCGGCGCGCACCCGGGCGGCGGCGTCAGCGGAGCGCCGGGCTGGAACGCCGCGATGGCCGTCGCCGGCGACGAGCGGCGCCGGCGCTAGAGCCTCCTAGGCAAGCCCTCCTTCCAGCAGCACGACGTCCATCGCCGCGACGCCCCACGCGGCCATCCAGGCGGCGCTCATCGCGTCGCCGAGCACGACCGCCTCGGCCACGATCGCGATCGCGCCGGCGATCCCCGCGGCGCGCAGGTGCGGCGCGCCCCAGGTTCCGCGAGCAAACGCGTGGTGGTTCGCGCGAGCCGGGATCGCGGCCGCCACGAGCAGGATCCCCAGCAGGATCCACGCGACGGCCCACGTTCCCGCGCGCGTCGTCAGGCCGGTGACGGGCTCCCCGTCGACGGCGCCGGCGACGAGGAACATCCCCGTCACGCCCCCGGCCGCAAGGGCGATGACGAGCGCGTGCCACCATCGAGCGGTTCGGCGCGCCAGCACGAAGAAGGCGCCGAACGCGGGAACCGTGACGAGCGGCGACATCGCAAGGTTCGCCAGGGCGGGCGCTCCCATCGCGGAGGCGATCAGGGCCAGCGCCGGCACGACGACGGCGCGGCGCGAGCTGCGCGCGAGGTCGAGCGCCAGCGCCGAGGCGAGCAGGGCGGGCGCGACGACGAGGGCGAAGGCTCCCTCGACGCGGACCGGGTCCGCCGCGAGGATCCACCAGCCCAGGCCGGCCGCGGCGGACACAGCGGCGGTCGTCCCCAGCGCCAGGACCGGTCGCACGAACGCCGCGCCCGCGACGAGCACACCGGCGAGCACGCTGCCCGCGACGAACGCGGGGCCGCCCGCGCCGGCGGCCTCGAGGCCGAGGATCGCCGCGGGCGCCCCGAGCGATCCGGCGAGCAGGGCGACGAGCAGCCGGCGCGCCCGGCTCGTTCCGCTATCGGCTCGCCACCAGCCGCCGAGCAGTGCGCCGGCGCAGAGAAGGCTCAGCGCCGCCACGACGATCAGGTCCGCGCGCATCGCGGCGGTTGCCGTGCCGGCCATCCGCGCACCATACCGGCGAGGCCGTTCCGATCGAGCCGGACGGCGACCTATACTCGGCTCCCGTGCTGCTCGATCGCTTCGGACGCGTCGCCGACGACCTTCGCGTGTCGGTCACCGACCGCTGCAACTTCCGCTGCACCTACTGCATGCCGGCCGGCGGGATGCCGTGGCTGCCGCGCGAGGCGCTGCTGACCTACGAAGAGATCGACCGGCTCGCCGGCGTGTTCCTGTCGCTCGGCGTTCGCACGATTCGCCTGACCGGCGGGGAGCCGCTCGTCCGCCGCGAGATCGAGACGCTGGTCGGGATGCTCGCCGCGCGCGGCGTGCCCGACCTGTCGATGACGACCAACGGCGTGCTGCTGGCGGAGCACGCCGAGTCGCTCGCGCGCGCGGGCCTGCGGCGCATCAACGTGAGCGTCGATTCGCTCCTGCGGCACCGCTTCGCCGAGATGACCCGGCGCGACGCGCTCGGCGCCGTGATGGAGGGCCTTCGCGCCGCGGAGGCTGCGGGCTTGAGCCCGATCAAGTTGAACTGCGTCGTTCTGCGGGGCACGAACGACGACGAGGTGGCCGACTTCGCGCGCTTCGCGCGGGCGACCGGCTACGAAGTCCGCTTCATCGAGTACATGCCGCTCGACGCCGAAGGATCGTGGAGCGCCGGTCACGTCGTGGCCTCCGCCGAGATCCTCGCCACGATCACAGCCGCGTTTCCGCTGACGCCGGTGAGCCGCGGGACCGAGCCCGCGACGACCTACCGTTTCGCCGACGGCGCGCCCGGCTCGGTCGGCGTCATCCCGAGCGTCACGCAGCCCTTCTGCGACCGCTGCAACCGCGTGCGAATCACCTCCGACGGGCAGATGCGCAACTGCCTGTTCGCGCTGGAGGAGACCGACCTGCGCGTGCTGCTGCGCGCCGGCGCGAGCGACGCGGAGCTGGCGCACGCCATCGGCTCGAACGTGGAGCGGAAATGGGCCGGCCACCACATCGGACGGCCGGACTTCGTGCGGCCCGGACGTTCGATGTCGATGATCGGGGGCTGACGGGCGTGGCGCGTACACGGCGCGAGGCGCGAGGCCGGCGCGGGCGGCGGCGCAAGGACTGGGTCGGCCCGGTCCCCTACGGCATCGGTCAGATCAAGCCCAACCACTACGGCGAGATGCTGCGCGCCGCATGGGAGAACCGGCGGCACCCGCTCTTCGCCTGGCGGATCCTGCGCGACGGCGTGTGCGACGGGTGCGCGCTCGGCACGACGGGGATGCGCGACTTCACCATGGACGGCGTCCACCTGTGCACGGTGCGGCTGAACCTGCTGCCGCTGAACACGATGGACGCGCTCGACCCGGCCGTGCTCGGCGACGTCGCCTCGCTCGAACGTCTCGCGAGCAAGGAGCTGCGCGACCTCGGCCGGCTCGGGCATCCGATGCTGCGGCGCGCGGGCGAGCCGGGCTTTCGCCGGATCCCCTGGGACGAGGCCCTCGACCTCGCCGGGGCGACGCTGCGCACGACGGCGCCTGCGCGCACGGCCTTCTACTTGACGAGCCGCGGGATGACGAACGAGGTCTACTACACCGCGCAGAAAGTCGCGCGGTTCCTCGGCTCGAACAACGTGGACAACGCGGCGCGGCTCTGTCATGCCGCATCGACGGTCGCGATGAAGGAGGCGATCGGCGTGTCGGCCTCGACGGTGTCCTACAAGGACTGGATCGGGACCGACCTGATCTGCTTCCTCGGCTCGGACGTGGCGAACAACCAGCCGGTCACGACCAAGTACCTCGTCTACGCCAAGCGGGCGGGCACGAAGATCGCCGTGGTGAACCCGTACCGCGAGCCGGGGATGATGCGCTACTGGGTCCCGTCGGTGCTGGACTCCGCGCTGTTCGGCACCAAGCTCTGCGACGAGTTCTTCGGCGTGCAGACCGGCGGCGACCTCGCCTACCTGAACGGCGCGCTGAAGGCGCTCGTCGCGCGCGGCGCGGTCGATCGCGCGTTCGTCGAGGCGCACACGACCGGGTTCGCGGGCCTCGAAGCCGATCTCGCGACGCAGGACTGGGCGATGCTCGAGCGCGCTTCGGGCGCGAGCCGCGCGGAGATGGAGCGCTTCGCGGCGATGCTCGCCGGGGCTCGCAGCGGGATCTTCGTGTGGTCGATGGGGCTGACTCAGCACCGCCACGGCGTCGACACGGTGCGCGCGTTGCTGAACCTCGCGCTCGCGCTCGGCTGGATCGGTCGCGAGCACGCGGGCGTCATGCCGATTCGCGGGCATTCCGGCGTGCAGGGCGGCGCCGAGGTCGGCTGCGTGCCGACGCACTTCCCCGGCGGCCGAGCCGTCGACGAAGCGAACGCCGCCGCGCTTTCGCGGCGCTGGGGCTTCGAGGTCCCCGCGACGCCCGGCCTCACCGCCGCCCAGATGATCGAGGCGGCCTACCGCGGCGAGGTCGACGTGCTCTGGTCGGCGGGCGGCAACTTCCTGGAGACATTGCCCGAGCCCGACGTCGTCCGCGACGCGCTCGCGCGCGTGCCGCATCGCATCCACCAGGACATCGTCGTCACCTCGCAGATGCTGGTCGAGCCGCGCGACTGGGCGCTGATCCTGCCGGCGCGGACCCGCTACGAGCAGGAGGGCGGCGGGACCGAGACGACGACCGAGCGCGAGATCGTCTACTCGCCGGAGATCCCGGGCCGGCGCGTCGGCGAGGCTCGGAGCGAATGGCGGATCTGGACGCAGGTCGCCGAGCGCGCGCACCCAGAGCGCTCGCACCTGATCCACGTCGAGGACCCGGCGGCGATCCGCGCCGAGATCGCGCGCGAGGTTCCGGCCTACGCGGGGATCGAGCGGTTCTCGCGCAAGGGCGATCACGTCCAGTGGGGCGGACGCATCCTGTGCCGCGACGGCGTCTTCCCGACTGAGGACGGACGCGCGCGGTTCGGCGCGGTGCGGCCGCCCGAAGTCGAGCTTGCCGAGGGACGCTTCATGCTCTCCACGCGACGCGGGAAACAGTTCAACTCGATGGTGCACCGCGCGCGCGACCCGCTGACCGGCGCGAAGCGTGACGACGTCTTCGTCGCGCGCGCGGACGCGAGCGCGCTGGGACTGGACGACGGCGCGCCGGTGCTCGTGCGATCGGCGACCGGGGAGCTTCGCGGGCGCGTGCGCGTGAGCGAGATCAAGGAGCGAAACGTCCAGGTGCACTGGCCCGAGGCGCAGGTGCTGCTCGAGCGCGGGGTGCTCGACCCGCAGTGCGGCGTCCCCGACTACAACGCGATCGTCGAGCTGCTGCCGGGGTAGGAGCTACCGTGGGATGCGGCTTTCACGTGCGAGATACACGTTCCAAGCGGTTTGTCCAGGGCCGAAACGCGATAGCGTTGCCGGTTGATGAGCGAGTCACGCCCGATCGGCGTCGGCTTCCGGAGGCCGCCCGGCACGCCGAGGCCCGGACCGACGGTCCGCGCGCGCGCGACGGCCGTCCGGGACGGGGTCGCCCGGCCAAAGAGCGACGTGCTGGCGACGGAGGAGCCGCTGGAGATCGTCGTGCGCCATCGCGGCGCCGATCACCAGATCGCGGTCACGATGCGCACGCCCGGCAACGACTTCGAGCTGGCGCTCGGCTTCTTGTTCGGCGAGGCGATGCTCGCCGGACGCGACCAGGTCGCCACGGTCTCCTACTGCGCTTCCGGCCCGCCCGAGCAGCTCTACAACCAGGTCACGGTCGAGCTGGCGGACGCCGCGCCGTTCGAGGCCGAGCGCCTTCGCCGGAACGTCTACGCGACCTCATCGTGCGGCGTCTGCGGGAAGGCGTCGCTGGAAGCGGTGCGCGTGCACTGCGCGCCCCTCGCCGAAGGCCCGATCGTCGACGCGGACGTCATCTCCTCGCTCCCGGATGCGTTGCGCGCGCGCCAGAAGGTGTTCGAGCGCACGGGCGGGCTGCACGCCGCCGGACTCTTCGACGCCGAGGGCAAGCTGCTGCTCGTGCGCGAGGACGTAGGCCGGCACAACGCGGTGGACAAGGTGGTCGGCGCGCTCCTCATGGAGGGGAACCTGCCCGCGAGCGACCGCATCCTGCAGGTGAGCGGCCGCGCGTCCTTCGAGATCGTGCAGAAGGCCGCGGTCGCCGGCATCCCGATCGTGAGCGCGGTCTCGGCGCCCTCGTCACTCGCGGTCGACCTCGCGGCCGAGACCGGGATGACGCTGGCGGGCTTCGTGCGCGGCGACGGCTACAACGTCTACAGCGGCTCGTCGCGAATCCGCTTCACGAACGCGACGTCGTCCGGCGTGTCCACGTCCAGCAGCACCGACGGCGGCGCGATGTGATCCCACTCGCGTTCAGGGAGCGCGCGCACCGCACAGACGTCGAGCAGACTCCGCATCGCGCGCTCCCCGCGCGCCGCGAGCTTGGCCGCGAGCGTCGCCGCCCGCTCGGCGTAGACGGCGCACAGGGGCTGCGGCCGCTCGGCGACGACGGGCACGGCGGCGTCGAAGTCGCCGATCTGGGACACGAGGTAGCGCAAGAGCGTGGCGTCGATCAGCGGCAGGTCGCACGCGACGAGCAGGATCGGACCCGCGTGCCCGCGCACCGCCAGCGCGCTCGCGCCGGCCACGAACGCGACGAGCGGCCCCTCCCCCAAGTCGTCGACTTCGTACAGGCCGGTGCCCGCCTCCGGACCCACCGTGAGCACGGGGTAGGCTACGCGCTTGAGCTCGTTCGCCACGCGGACGGCGAGCGGCACCCCATCGAACGGGAGCGTGGACTTGTCCCGGCCCATCCGGGACGACGATCCACCGGTGAGCAGGAGGCCGGCGGGATGGACTGGCTGCATGCGATCGTCTCTTCTCTCGCGGATCGATCCGGCGTCGAGGCCGATGCGCTCCTGCCCTCGGCCGAAGAGCGCCGCGCCCTGCTCGACGTCGCGCGCGTCGCGTCGCACGCGAGCGGCGAGCGGACGAACGCGCCGCTCCTATGCTACGTGCTCGGGCGGCTCGCGGCGGGCGGCGGTTCGCTGACCGACGCGATCGCAATCGTGGAGGAGCACGCGTGAAGCGCACCGTCACGCGCGAGGAGCTGGAGCGGCCCGTCGTCCCCTACGAGGAAGGCTTGCGCACGATCCTTGCCGCGTTCGAGCCGCTGCCGCCCGCGCCCGCACCGCTCGCGCGCGCCTGCGGCCTGGTTCTCGCCGAGCCCGTCGTCGCGGCGATCGACGTTCCCGGGTTCGCGTCCTCGGCGATGGACGGCTACGCGGTTCGCTCGGGCGACACGCCCGGCACGCTTCGCGTGGTCGACGACGTCCCGGCGGGGACCGAGCCCCGTGCGCGCGTCGAGCCCGGCACCGCCGCTCGCATCATGACGGGCGGCCCGATCCCGGCGGGCGCCGACGCGGTCGTCCCCTGGGAAGATACGGTCGCGGGCGCGGGCGCGGTTGAGGTCGTCGTCGGCGCGCGTTCGGGCCACCACGTCCGCCCACGGGGCGAGGACGTGCGGGCGGGATCGACGGTGATCGACGCCGGGACCCAGCTTCGGCCGGTACACCTCGGCGTGTGCGCCTCCCTCGGACTGCGGGAGGTGCCGGTGCACCCGCGCCCGCGCGTCGCGATCCTGTCCTCCGGCGAGGAAGTGATCGAGGCGGGCCGCCCGCTCGCCGGCGCGCAGGTCTACGACGCCAACCGGACGCTGCTCGCCGCGATGTGCGAGGCGGCCGGCGCGACGGTCGTGGCCGCGGATCTGATCGGCGACGACCCGGGCGCACTGCGCGACTGGTTGACGACGCAGGCGGCGCGCGCGGACGCGATCGTCACGACCGGTGGCGCGTCGGTCGGCGAGCACGACTGGATGCGCGCCGTGCTCGAAGAGCACGGCGCGCTGGAGCTGTGGCGCGTGGCGATCAAGCCCGGCAAGCCGGTCATGCTGGGCCGGATCGGCCGGACGCCGGTGCTCGGTCTGCCGGGCAACCCCGGCTCGGCCTTCACCGGAACGCACGTCTTCGTGCAGCCGGCGATCCGGATCATGAGCGGGCGCTCGCCCGAACCGGCCTCCGTGCGGGCCCGGTTGACGGCGCCGGTGGCGAACCGCTCGCGAACGTTGTTCTGCCGGGTACGGCTCGACGGCGACCGGGCGACGCCGATGCCCGCGCAGTCGAGCGTGGTGCTGTCGAACCTGATCGACGCCGACGGCTACGCGATCGTCCCGCCGGGCGGGCTCGACGCCGGCGCCGAGGTCACCGTGGAGCTGCTGTAGATGGCGCGCCTGCTGTTCTTTGCGGCGCTGCGCGATGCGGCCGGCGCATCGAGCCTGGCGGTCGACGCGCACACGGTGGGCGAGGCGCTGAAGCTCGCGACCGAGCGCTACGGACCCGCCTTCGAGCGCGTGCTTTCGATCTGCTCGATCGTGCACGGCGACGAGACGGTGGCGCGCGACGCCGTCTGGGGTCGCGCGCTCGACGACGGCGACGAGGTCGGCCTGCTGCCGCCGGTGTCGGGCGGCGCGCCGGGCTCCCGGTCGCGCGGCTCGCGCATGGTCGACGTCGGCGACAAGGAGGTCACCGCACGCGAGGCGACCGCCGCGTGCGTGCTGGTGTGCGCGCCGGACGTGCGCGACCGGCTGCTCGCCGGGAGCGTGGCAAAGGGCGACGCCGTCGGTCCGGCCACGACCGCCGGGATGCTCGCGGCGAAGCGCACGCCCGAGCTGATCCCGCACTGCCACCCCGTGCGCACCTCCTTCGTCGAGGTGACGGCCGCGCCCCACGGCGACGACGCGATCGAGGTGCGCGCGACCGTGCGCGGCCGGGATCGAACCGGGTTCGAGATGGAAGCGTTGACCGCGTGCTCGGTCGCGGCGCTCACGCTCTACGACATGGCCAAGGCCGAGGATGCCGCGATGCGGATCCAGGACCTGCGGATCGTCGCGAAGTCGGGCGGGAAGTCCGGGAGCGTGACGTTCCCGTGAACGCGGCGGTGCTGACGGTGAGCGACCGCGCCTCGCGCGGTGAGTACGAGGACGAGGCGGGCCCCGCCGTCGAGCGCGTGCTCGTCGCCGCCGGACACCTCGTCGTCGAGCGAGCGGTCGTTCCCGACGACCGGCCGGCCATCGAAAAGGCGCTCACCGCCTGGTGCGACGACGCCGGCATCGACGTCGTCGTCGCCACCGGGGGCACGGGCCTCGGCCCGCGCGACGTGACACCCGAAGCCGTGCGCGCGGTCCTCGATCGCGAGGCGCCGGGACTCGCCGAAGCGATGCGCGTCGCGGGGATGCGCACGACGCCGTTCGCCGCGCTCTCGCGTCAGGTATGCGGGATCAGAGGCGCCTCGCTGATCGTCACGGTGCCCGGCTCGCCGAAGGCCGCGGTCGAATCGCTGGAAGCGATCGCCGAGGTCCTCGCGCACGCGGTCGAGATGGCCCGCGCATGATCGTCACCGGGCTCCGGGCCGAGCCGCTCGACGCGGCCGCGCTCGTCGCGCGAATCCGGCGGGCCGACTGCGGCGCCGTCGTCACCTTCGAAGGGACCACGCGCTCGCCCGACGACGGCCGCGTCGTCGACCGGCTGTCCTACGAGGCGTGGGAGGCGCGCGCGGAGGCGCAGTTGCGGGCGCTCGCCGAGGAAGCAGTCGCGCGGTGGAAGCTCGGCGGCGCGGTCGCCGTCCACTGCACCGGCGACGTGCCTCCGGGCGAGCCTTCCGTCGTCGTCGCGGCGGCGGCGGCGCACCGGTCCGAAGCCTTCGAGGCGGCGCGCTGGCTCATCGACGCGCTCAAGGAGACCGTCGCGATCTGGAAGAAGGAGATCACCCCGGCGGGCGAGCGCTGGGTTTAGGGATCGCGACGCGTTCGGCGATCCAGGCGTCGATCCGCTCCCACCAGCCGTAGAGCCACTCGATCAGCTCGTCGGTATCGTGCGGGACCTCCTGCTGCGGGATGCGCCAGTACCGAGCGTGGATGGGCTCCTCGAAGGGGATGGCGTGCCAGAGATCCTTGAAGGAGCCGATGTCCTCGAGCACCGAGTGCGCGACGAGCACGACGTCCGCTTCGGGTGAGCCCTGCATCGCGGCCAGTACACCGTTGTGACGGGGCGGCAGCATGTACTCCATCTTCTCGGCGCGCTCGGCGGCGAGGTCGTGTCCCTTCGCACGCAGGTAGTCGATCGCGCGCCGCCGGACGCGCGGCGTGAAGTCCTTCCCTTCCGGGAACAGCACGAACGCGTCCGAATCGCCGAGCCCGGTCGCAAGCTCGGTGATCGTCTCCACGTACCGCTCGCGGCGTGCGGGGTCGTGGCGGATGAACCGGTTCGGCACGCGGTTGAGCATGACGTCGAACAGCGGCTCCCATTGGAGCTTGGCGAGCATCACGATCCGGGGGTGGCGCGCGTACCCGATCATGATCGTGCCGATCAGCAGCAGCGAGTTGCCGGGGCCGGCGTGGCGGCTGAACACCAGGATCGGCCCGGGGCGCGGCTCGGGCCGGTCCTCGATGACGATCTTCAACTGGAACAGCACGCGGCTCGTCCGGTTGATCACGCCGAGCCACCAGCGCATGAACGCGAAGTGCGCCGACTGGATGCCGTCCGAGCGCATCGCGAGCCCGAAGCCGCTCGCGAGCCACAGGACGAACATCGCCGCAAGGCCGACGACCTCCATCGCGAGGTAGACGGTGACGAACCCGAGGATGCGCACGGCTCGCCAGTAGCCCGGCGTCAGGAAGTCGACCGCCGCGGCGACCAGGAGCGCGACCGGCGCGAAGGTCAGCGCAAGAATCGACAGCACGAACACGAGCGGCGCGAGCACCACGCGCCGCAGGATCGTGGGCGGGAGCCGGTCCATCACGAGACCCGGGCGTTGGCCGCGAGGTAGTCCGCGGTTGCCGCACGGGCACGCTCGATCCGTTCCGCGATGGCCTTGAAGCCGCGGTAGTTGAGTTGCGCCAGGTCGCTCCCCCGGCGGCGCGGCTCGCCCGTGGGCAGGACGTGCGCGACGACGCCCGGCGGCAACTGCGCGAGGTCGCGGGCGAACCGGTGGCGCCGCGCGATCTCGAAGGCGACCAGGCCCACCTGCACGGGCGTTCGCGGCGCCGTCAACGGCCGTTCGATGCGGCCCACCTGCAGCACGTAGATCTCCCTCGCGCCCAGCTCGACGGCGCGCGAGATCGGGATGCTGTTCACGATGCCCCCGTCGATGAAGTGCTCGTCGCCGACCTTGACCGGCGGCAGGACTCCCGGCACCGCGCACGAGGCCAGGATCGCCTCGGTCAGGTCGCCGTCGCCGAACCAGTGCTCGGCGGCTCGCTCGATCGAGGCGGCGACGCACTGGAACGGCACGACCAAGTCGTCGAACCGGCGCGGCAACGTCTCGGCGAGCATCCGGCGCAGCGCCGCGTTCGAGTGCATGTGCGTCCTGCTTCGGAAGAGGTTCGCGGCCCCGGCGAAGATGGAGCCGCCGAAGATCGTCGCCACGTCCAGCGCCGTCCAGACCGAGCGCAGCGTCTCGACGGTCTCGACGGTCGGCGCCGCCGCCACGGCCGCGCCGTTCACCGCCCCGATCGAGGTCCCGACGATCAGCTCGGGCGCGATCCCCCGGTCGAGCAGCGCGTGCAGCATCCCGACCTCGTAGGCGCCCTGGTTCCCCCCTCCTCCGAGCACGAACGCGACGCGCGGCTTGCGACTCGTGGACACGCCGTCATCATAGGGTGCGCCTCGCGGCGAACCAGGGGGGAGCGATGGAGCTACAGCGGGCGATCGACAAGCGGCGGATGTGGCGGAACTTCGACCCGGACCGGCCCGTGCCCCGGGCGGCGCTCGAACGAATCCTTCGCAACGCCCTGCACGCGCCGTCGGCCGGCTTCAGCCAGGGGTGGGCGTTCCTCGTCTTGACCGAGCCGGAGGACCGCGCGCGCTTCTGGGACGCCGAGTGGCCGGCCGACGAGCGCGGGGGCCCGCTGGCCGGCGGCATCATGCGCGCGCCGGCGCTCATCGTCCCGATGTCCAACAAGGAGATCTACCTCGATCGCTACGCCGAGCCGGACAAAGGCTGGACCGATCGCGACGAGGCGCGCTGGCCCGTCCCCTTCTGGCACCTCGACACGGCCTTCGCCTCGATGCTCATGCTGTTGACCGTCGTGGACGAGGGGCTCGGCGCGCTGTTCTTCGGCGTGCGTCGCGCGAGCGAGTTTCGCGACGCGTTCGGCGCGCCCGAGGCGTACACGCCCATCGGAGCGATCGCACTCGGCTACGGCGCGCCCGACGCGCCGTCGCCCTCGCTCGCGCGCGGCAGGCGCGAGCCGGAACAGGTGATCCACTACGGCCGCTGGAAGGACTGAGGGCGGTTACAGACAGACCGACGGCGTCGTGACGATGGCGGTGTTGGAGGGAGCGCTCGTCCACGATTGCACCGTGCCGCGCACGCGGTAGCGATAGACGCTTGCGAACGCGACCGTGGCGTCCACGAACGACGTCGTCGCGCCTCCCGACACCGTGCCGACCGTCGCGAAGCTGCCGCCCGTCAGGCCGGGGGCTCGCTCGATCGCGTAGCCGGTTACGCCGGAGGCGGCCGTCCACGACACGGTCACTTGCAAGGCGGCGCCGAGGCACGAGGCCACCGCGGTCGTGGCCGCGGGCGCCGCGAGAGCCGGAGTCGTGAACGAGTTGCCGTCGATCGGGGCCGTCGAGGTGAACAGCGCCGTCGTCGTGCCGGTGGCGAGGGCGACGGCGACGCTCACGCCGGTCGCGAGACCGGCGAGCTTGAGCGTCACCGAACCGGCCCGGCCCGCGGGGGCGCGACCCAGGGAACGACGACGCCACCACTTCCGGAGCTGCCCTTCCACAAGGCCGCCTGCAAGGCGGGCACCGGTCCGGGAGACGAGTCCGGCGGCAGGGCGCGCGTGCGCCGTCGTTTCTTCCCGTCCAGCGCCAGCCCGATGATCGGGAGCACGAACAGCACGACTCCACCGACGGGCGAGCGCGCGACGCGGACGACGTGGCCGGCCAGGGGCACGACCCGTTCGACGCGCGCGACCGCGCTCGACAAGCGAACCGGTTCGTAGTCGGGCGTCGCGTTGGCGTCGCCCTTCGTGCGAAGAACCACTTGCGAGCCGTCCCGCTCGACCGAAGTCACGCGGTGGGTGATCGTCGCGTCCCGCCCGGGGTAGCGCCAAGAGATGACGTCGCCCGTGCCGATCGAGCGCGCGTCCACCATCCGTGTCAGCACGACGGAGCCCTTCGGGGCCGCCGAGCCCATGCTGCCGCTCGTCACGATCATCGACTCGTACCCGAACAGCGTCGGGACGAACGCGGATGCGAGCAGGAGGACGAGCCCGGCGACGGCGAGCGTCGCGACGGCTCGCGTGAGACGCAGGACGCTCCTCATCGGATCGCCGTTACGGGTTGCTCAGCGTCTGCTCGCCCGCGAAGGTGAACGTCGCCGTCGTCGTCGTGTTCTGCAGCGCGTTCGATGCGGTCGTGGGCAAGGCCACCTGGAAGCACAACGTCTCGGTCGCGCTCGCGGCCAGCGCCCGGTCGCCGGTGTCGGCTCCCTGCGCCGGATCGCCGATCGCTCCCGCGGTCAGCGAGCCCGAATACAGCGACGTCCCCGTCAAGCCAAATCCCGAGTCGTCGCACAGCAGGACGCCGCTCTTGACGGCGAGCGTGAGGCCGTCGCCCAGCGTGGAGTTCGTGACGGCCGTCGTCATCGCGTATCGCATGTCCATCGCGCCGTCGTTGGAGACCGTCACCGGCGCGGTTACCTGGTCACCGGGCAGCATGCCGGCAAAGCTCACCAACGCCGTGGTGGGGTTGGTCGAAAGCGTGATCGTGCCCGTCGAGAAGGTGTTGGCGTCGATGTCGGCGGAGTCGCCCCACACCGCTTGCGTGAGCGCCCACGGCGCGCCCGCCAGCGCTCCGACGAGCAGCAACGCGACGTACAGACCTTTCCTTGAAGTCATCTTCGGTGCCCCCTCCGATGGACCGCCCTCGATTCCGGCGGCCATACCGGTCGTTACGGGTGGCATCGGCGGGGGCGCCGCCTAGCTTGAGCCTCCTGCATGCGAGCCGGCGCAAGCGACCCGACGGGGCTACGAGAAGTCATCCCGCATGACTATGCAGCCGCGTGCGATCGTGCCGAGCGAACCGCCCGGTATAGTCGCCGCCGTGCGACTCCACGTCTGCGGCACGCGCGGCTCGACGCCCGCACCCGGTCGCGAATTCGTCCGCTACGGCGGCCACACGTCGTGCATCGCCGTGTCGAACGGGGACGAAGACCCACACATGGTGCTCGACGGAGGAACCGGCCTTCGCACGCTCTCGGCGATCCTGAACGGTCGCGCGTTCGCCGGCACGATCCTGCTCGGACATCTCCATTGGGACCACACGCACGGGTTGCCGTTCTTCGCCGCCGGCATGCGCGAGGGCGCGCGCGTCGAGGTCCTGATGCCGGCGCAGGGCGACGCGAGCACGGTCATGGCGCGCGCGGTCTCCCCGCCGCACTTCCCCGTCACGCTGGAGGAATTCGGCACCGGCGCGTGGTCGGTGGCGAGCCTGGAGGAAGGCAAGCATCGGATCGAGGGCTTCGACGTGCTCGCGCGAGAGATCCCGCACAAGGGTGGACGGACGTTCGGCTACCGCGTCTCCGACGGAGCCTCGAGCGTCGCCTACCTTTCGGACCACGCGCCGATCGGCGAGGGCCCGGACGGCTTGGGCGAGTACGACGAAGCCTCCCGCGACCTGATCGAAGGAGTCGACCTGCTCGTCCACGACTCTCAACACGTGGCGTCCGAGTTCGCCGAGAAGCGATACCTCGGACATTCGGCCGTCGAGTACGCGATCGGGCTCGCTCGCGAGTGCGGCGCGAAGAGCCTCATGCTCTTCCATCACGACCCCGAGCGCACCGACGATCAGATCGACGAGATCCTCACCACGGTCGGCCGCCCGAGCATGCCGCTGTTCGCGGCAACCGAAGGCGCCGCGATCGACCTGCCGTGGCCGTGAGCGCGTCGCTCGACACGACCGACGCGGTGATCATCGGGTCGGGTCCGAACGGGCTCGTCGCCGGCATCGCGCTCGCGCGCCGAGGCTGGGACGTCACGGTCCTGGAACGCTCCCCGCAGGCGGGCGGCGCGATCCAGACCGCCGAGCTGACCGAGCCCGGCTTCAAGCACGACACCTACTCCGCCTTCTACGGCCTGCTGCACCGGTCGCCGGTCTTCGCGGCGCTCGGCCTGGGCGCCGCCGTCGACTGGGCGCACTTCGACACGCCGGTCGGGGCGGCGGTCGAGCCCTCGCGCGCCGCCGTCATCCACCGAGACGTCGAGCGGACGGCGGCCGGACTGGGCGCCGCGGACGCCGGCGCGTGGCGCGAACTGGTCGCGTGGTGGTCGCGCACCGGCGAGCGCTTCTTCGCCGCGACGCTCGAGCCGGCCGGCGCCGCCCGCCCGATGCTGCGGCTCGCGCGGCGCACGAAAGTCAAGGGCGGCTTCGAGCTGCTCCGGACGATGCTCATGCCGATCGAGCGGTACGCCCGTGAGCGCTTTTCGACCGACGAGGCCCGCGCGCTGATCGCCGCGGGCACGACGCACACGGACCTTTCGATCGAGGCCGCCGCGACCACGGCCGGCGCGGTGATCCTGGCGATGCTCGCGCAGACCGCCGGCATGCCGGTGCCGGTCGGGGGGGCGGGCGAGCTGGCGCGCGCGCTCGTCCGCCAGCTCGACGAAGCGGGCGGTGTCCTGCGCACGGGCGACCGCGTCTCGCGCGTCGTCGTCGAACGGGGCCGGGCCGTGGCGGTGGAGACCGACGGGGGCGCGGTCGTGCGGGCGCGACACGCCGTGATCGCCGGCACCGGGCCGGGGGCGCTCTTCATGGACATGGTCGGCGAGGGCGAGCTTCCGGCCGGGTTCGTCGACGGCCTCCGCCGCTACCGCTACGGGACGGGGATCTTCAAGATGGACGTGGCCCTCCGCGGCCCCGTCCCGTGGCTCGCCGAGGACGTGCGGCGCGCGGGGGTCGTGCACCTGACCGGCACGCTCGACGGGATGGCCCGCGCGGCCTTCGAGTCCGGGCGCGGGCTGCTGCCCGCTCGCCCGCTGCTCATTTGCGGTCAGCAGACGGTCGCCGACCCTTCGCGCGCGCCCGAGGGATGTCACACCCTCTGGATCGAGACGCAGGTGCCGGGCATCCCGCGCGGCGACGGCGACAGCGACGCCGAGCTGGCGGGCTGGAGCGACGACGCCCGCGACGGGTTTGCCGAACGCGTCCTGGATCGCGTCGAGCAGTTCGCGCCGGGCACGCGCGCGCTGATCGCCGGCGTCGCGGTGCGCACGCCCCGCGACCTCGAACGCGAGAACCCCAACCTGGTCGGCGGCGATCTCGGCGGCGGCTCGCAGGCGCTCGACCAGCAACTCGTCTTCCGGCCGGTACCCGGATGGTTCCGCTACCGCACGCCGGTCAAGGGCCTGTACCTGTGCTCGGCATCGGTTCATCCCGGCGCCGGCGTCCACGGGATGGGCGGCTGGAACTGCGCGCGGCGGGTGCTGCGCGACTCGATCCGCCCGCGCGGGGTGATGAAGACCGCCTCGTCCGCGCGCCGCTCACCGACCCGGCCGCGGTGACGCCGCGAGAGTCTAGACGCGCGCGGCCGGAGCGCTGGGCCGGGTGGCGCGGCTCGTCATCGCCTTCGGCACGCCGATCAAGAACGCATACAGGGGCAAGCCCACCGCCATCCCGAGCATGAGGTTCCGGGTCGCGCCGCCTGCGACTCCCATCACGACGGCGACCAGAAGCGCGCGGCCCCGCTGGTCGCTCGCCAACCCCGCGTGACGAACGCCCGTCACGGCGAGGAGCGCCGCGAGCGCGACCGCCGGGATCAGCTCGAGGATGGCAACCGCGGAGGACGCGAAGAGCCCGCCGACGACGAGGAACGCGGCGCCGATGGTCACCCCGACCATGCCCGTGCGCCCCCCGAAGCGGTGATAGGCGGTGGCGCCGCTGGACCCGTGACACAGGGGGATGCCGCCCACGGCGCCGGCCGCGACGTTCGCGGCTCCACAGGTGAGCAGCAGGTTGCGCACGGAAACGCGCCGCGCCCGCCGGCCGTAGTACTCGCCCATGAGGTCCGAGGTCCCGACGACGGCGTTGCCCAGCGTGAGGGGAAGCTGGGGGATCACGAGCAGCCAGAACGCGGTGCGCAGGTCCGCCATCGCCGGAAGCGCGACGCCCGGCAACGCGGGGTCGGCCGCCACGGCGGCACGCTCACCCGACAGCACGCTCATTGCGACGCCCCCGGCCACCACCATCAGCGCCACCGGCGCGGCGCGATCGCTCCCCGCCACGAGCACCCCAACGAGCGCACCGAAGACGATCCACGCGACGGCGCCCCCGTCGACGAGCCGGATGCTCGTCGCGACGAGCAGGATCCCGACGCCCAACTGGTTGCCGCGGATGATCGGCTTCGGGAAGAGCCGGACGAGCAGCGGGGCGAGCCCGGTGACCGCGACGAGCAGCAGCAGCGCGCCCAGGACCAGGCCCGCGCCCGCGATCACCGCGGGACTCGCGCCGGTCGCGATGGCGATCGCGCCGGCCGCCTTGATCGGCTGCACGGGCACCGGCACCCCGTAGAAGAGGCCCGCCGCCGCGAAGAGCGCGCCGGCGACCAGAAAGGCGGCTCCGGCGTCGACGCCGTTCAGCACGATGAGCGCCGCGAACAGCGGGATGATCGTGCCGAGGTCCGCGACGCTCGCGGCGGCATCGCGCGCCCGGCCGGCGCGCGCACGGCTCGCGCCCGCACGGCTGGCACGGGGCCCGCGATCCCGGCCGAAGCTACGCGCGGCCCGGCTCATGGGCCGCATCGAGCCGGTGACCGACGCGACGGAGATACAGCACCGTCAGGAACGCGAACAGGGCGGTCGCCGGGGCGCCGAGCGCGATCGCCGAGGCCCCGAGCAGCTCGGTCTGGCCGGCCTTGATGAGCCACAGACGCACGCCTGACTTGGCGACGAACCACAGCGCCCACCCGGTCGTGACCCATCCGTGCGCGCGCACCACCGAGGGTTGCGTGAAGTACGCCGGCGGGCGATCCTCGACCGTTTGGGCGAGCAGCGACGACATCGGCTGCTTCACCGCGACGGTCAGCAGCGCGAGCGTGCCGGAGAGGAACCCGCCGATCACGCCGGGCCAGAAGTAGTCGGCGGCGTTGCCGCTGCGCAGCGCCAGGAACAGCGCGATGCCGAGCCCTATCAAGCCGACGAAGGCTCGCTTCACGTCTTCCTTGCGCGCCGCGCGGTAGATCGCCGCGCCGACCCCGTAGGCGCCCGCCGCGACCGCGGCCGCGTTGAGGTCGAGCACCGCGTTCGCGGTCGCGAAGACCACCGCCGGTCCCGCGCTGTCGATCATCCCCTGCTTGCCGCCGATCGCCTTGCGGAGCTTCGCGATCTCGTCTTGAAGCTCCTGCTCGCGATCGGCCGCCTCAGCAGCCTCGGCGGGCGGGCCGACCACGTCGTCGTCGCTCATGACACCTCCGCGCGGGCGAACTGCGTTCGGTACAGGTCAGCATACGTTCCGGGCTCGCCGACCAGGTTCGCGTGGCGGCCGCGCTGCACGATGCGCCCACCGTCGACGACGAGGATCTCGTCCGCGGCGATGATCGTCGAGAGCCGGTGCGCGATCACGATCGACGTTCGGTCCGTCAGCGCGACGCGCAGCGCCTCCTGGATCAGCGCCTCGGACTCCGAGTCAAGGTGCGACGTCGCCTCGTCAAGGATCACGATCGGGGGCGCCTTCAACAGCACTCGCGCGATCGCGATGCGCTGCTTCTCGCCGCCGCTGAAGCGGTAGCCGCGCTCGCCGACGACCGTGTCGTAGCCGTCGGGGAGCGAGGCGATCAGCCGATCGATCTGCGCGGCCCGGCAGGCGTCGGCGACCTCCTCGTCGCTCGCGCCCGGCCGCGCGTAGCGCAGGTTCGCCGCGATGGTGTCGTGGAACAGGTGCGGGTCCTGCGCGACGACCCCGATCGCCGCGCGCAGGCTCTCCTGCGTGACCGACCGAACGTCGTGCCCGTCGATCAGCACCGCGCCGCCGGTCACGTCGTAGAGCCGCGGGATCAGGTTCGAGATCGTCGTCTTTCCGGCGCCCGAGGGCCCGACGAGCGCCACCGTCGCGCCCGGCTCGGCCACGAAGGACACGCCGCGGAGCACCTCGCCGGTGACGGCCTGCTCGAGCGTGGCCACCGATTCCAGCGACGCCAACGACACCTCCTCCGCGCGCGGGTAGCGGAAGGACACGTCGCGAAACTCGACGCGGCCCCGCGGACGTTTCAGCGGGAGCGCGTCCGGCGCGTCGGTGATCGCGCTCGGCAGGTCGAGCACCTCGAACACGCGCTCGAAGGACACGAACGAAGTCATCAGGTCCACGCGCGCGTTGGTCAGGGCGGTCATCGGTCCGTAGAGCATCGCCACGTAGGAGATCAGCGCCGCGACCTCGCCCGGCAGCAGCGAGCCCGAGATCGCGAGCGATCCCCCCACCCAGTAGACGACGGCAGTCCCGACCGCCGAGACGAGCGCCAGGATCACGAACAGCACGCGGGCGTACAGCGCGAGCCGCACGCCGGAGTCGCGCACCTTCGCCGCCCGCTCGCCGAACGAAGCGTGCTCGCGAACGCGCGCGCCGAAGAGCTTGGCCACCATCGCGCCGCTGACGTTGAAGCGCTCCTGCATGATCGTGTTCATCTCGGCGTTGTTGCTCATCTGCTCGCGCCGGACTTCTTGCAGGCGCCGGCCGACGCGCTTGCCGGGAATCAGGAACACCGGCAGGAGCACCATCGCGAGCAGCGTCAGCCGCCACTCGATCGACAGCATCAGGACGACCACCGTGACCAGGCGGATCGCGCTCTCGACGATCTGGCCAAGCGTGCCGGTCATCGCCGACTGGGCGCCGATCACGTCGTTGTTGAGCCGGCTGATCAGCGAGCCCGTCTGCGTCCGCGTGAAGAACGCAAGCGGCATCTCCTGGACGTGATCGAACAGCGCGACGCGCAGGTCGAAGATGAGCTGCTCGCCGATCTTGGCCGAGATCCAGCGAGCGGCCAGGCTCGCCCCCGCGATCGCGACGGCGACGGCAATCCCGGCGATCGCGATCGCGCGCAGGACCGCCCGGTCGCCGGGGATGATGGCGTTGTCGATCAGCGCCTGCATCAGCTTCGGGGGGACCGAGAACAGCGCGGCGGAGATGACGACGATCAGCAGGTAGAGCCCGACGCGGGCTTTGTAGCGAGCCATCATCGCCAGCGCGCGCGTTACCGTGCCGGGCGCGAGCTTGCGTCCCTTCTCCAGCTCGCGCCGGCGCATCATCGACCAGGCGCCGCCCGCCCCGTGTCCGTACATGTGGCAGTGAGTCTATGGCGCGGCGAGGATCACGCGATCCGAAGGCCCGAGACCATCGCCAAGGCCAGGCAATCGAGGCTGACCTGGAGCAGCGCGAGCCGCCCGCCCATCGGGCGCCGCCCATCGCCGCGCCGGCCTGCGCCGACGAGCGAGCGGAGCGAGTGCACGACCGTAGGCAGGTACGTCGCCACCAGTGGCAGCCCGCGGACGACGCTGAGTGTCAGGACGCCCACGGCGGCCACAGCGATCGCGGGCGAGGCCGCATTGACGAAGCAGCAAGCGAACAGGATGAGCTTCGCCAGTCCGTAGCCCGTCCGGCTGGTGCGCGACAGCACGAGCGAGCGCGCCCTTCCCTCCAGGTGGATCCCACGGGCTCCCATGTGGCCCGCACGGTAAGCCGCGACGCGGCAGACATCCGTGACGAGGATGCGGACGTAGAACGGGACCGGCAGCCATCCGGGCATGACGCCGTCTTGCGTGAATCGCCAAATGAAGACGAACTCGACCAGTCGGTCCCCGAGGATGTCCAGGAAGCTGCCGAACTGCGTCACTGTGCCGAGCCTGCGAGCGACGATGCCGTCCACGCCGTCGAGCAAGAAGATGAACGCCATGAGGCCGAGACCGGCGATCATCCCGCCGGGCGCCGTCACGTCCACGAGCCCGGGCAAGGCGATCGCAAGGCAGACGCGAGCGGCGGTTATCGAATCGGCAAGACGGGCCCTGACGAGAACGCGCAGCGATGCGCTCATGCCGTTCCAACCATAGCAGCGAGCAACACGAGCCAGGTCACAAGCAAGATCCCTACGTACGTTCGCCATCGCCATTGGCGATCGTCCTTGGGAACCAGCAGAGCCTCCGTCGTGAGGCTCTGTCTGGCGGCATCGGGCAGAAGTCCGATAAGCCGCTTCCGGTCCTGCGACCTCGCTTCCCCGCTTCCAATGAGGCCTTCGAGAATCTTGGGGAGTCGGTACTCCGGGAAGAAGTCCACGCCCGCCACGGAGAGGCCCACCGTCGCCCACCTTTCGGGCTCCGGGACGGACCGAGCCTCGAAGAGACTCACGAGGTGGTCATGGGTTCGCTTGACCTGCGCTTTGTACGAAAACCATTGAGCTCCAGCCAGAAGCACCGCAACGAGCACAAACCCGCCCGCGGTCCTCGCGCTACTCGCAAGGCCGACTTGGAGCAGCGCCGCGACGCCGAAGAGCGTCAGGTTCAGGATGATCGGCTCCTTTGGGTGCTGACCGAAGACGGCGGCTCTGACGAATAAGAGCACGATCGCAACCGCCAAGAGCAGGAGGAGCGATCCAAGCGCCGAAGGGACGCTCGCAAAACCCCACATCAGTCCGACTCCGACAACCGCGCCAGCGGCGAGCGTCGCCGCGACCAGCGGCCAGATGTATAGCCGTTTCTTCATGGCCGCATTGTAGAAAGATTGTCATTGGAGTCCAGGACGACCGCACGTCAGGCGAGGTTCGCGGTGCGGGGGTAGGCGATCTCGGGATCGGTGAGGACGTTCACGAGGCTCGGGCCTTCGGCGGCGAGCGCGCGGTCGAGCGCGGGACCCAGCTCGTCGGGTCCGCGGACCAGCTCGCCGTGGCCGCCCAGGGCCGTCATGACCTCGTCGTAGCGCGTCTCGGGGCGCAGGTCGGCGGCGACGTCGTAGCCGTAGACGAACTTCATCGGGTGCTTCTCCAGTCCCCAGATCCCGTTGTTGCCGCAGACCAGCGTCACGTTCACGCCGAAGCGAACGAGCGTGTCCCAGTCGGCGAGGCTGAACCCCGCGGCGCCGTCGCCGAGCAACACGACGACTTGGCGCTCCGGATAGAGCAGCCCGGCCGCGAGCGCATAGCCCGCGGACGTTCCCAGGCAGCCGTACGGACCCGGATCGAGCCAGCCGCCCGGCTCGAACACCGGCACGAACTTGCCGGCGAAAGACACGAAGTCGCCGCCGTCGGCGATCACGATCGCGTCGCGCGCGAGGCGCGGCACGAGATCGCCGTACACGCGCGCGGGGTGCATCGGGACGGCGCTCGATCCGAGGTCGGCCTCGAAGGACGCGCGCTTCTCCTCCTCGATCGCGCGCAGCGAGCCGATCCACGACTCGTGGTCGCCCGGCGTCGCCGCCGCGAGCGCCTCGAGCGCCGCGCCGAGCGGCCCCCAGATCGCCGCGGCCGGCGAGGCGTGCGTCCCGATTCCGGCGCCGTGGTCCATGACGTGGATGACTTTGGCTTCGCCGAAGGACCCGAATCCCACGCGAAAGTCCAGCGCCGTTCCCGCGACGAGCACGACGTCGGCGGCCTGCAGCGCGTGCCCGCGCGCGTTGTTGAAGGCCAGCGCGTGATCGGCGGGAAGGATCCCGCGGCCCATCCCGTTCATGAACGCCGGGATGCGGAGGGACTCGACCAGCTCGCGCGCCGCCTTCTCCGCCCCGTCGGCCCACACGTCCGAGCCGATCAGGACCACAGGCCGCTCGGCGCCGCTCAGCAACGCGACCGCGTCCCCGATCGTGCCCGACAGCGACTCGTCCCCGGACGGAGCGGGCGCCGGCGCCTCGTACTTGCACCGCCCGAAGAGAACGTCCATCGGAAAGTCCAGGAACGCCGGGCCCCGGTGCCGCGCGCCCGCGGCCTCGATCGCCGCGGACGTGCGCGCGCCGATCCGCTCGGTCTCGAAGACCGTCTCGGCCAGCTTGGTGACGCTGGAGACGAGCGGCAAGTGGTCCATCTCCTGCAGGCTCCCCTGTCCCCAGCGAAGCTGCGGCGCGCGCCCGCCGAGCATCAGCATCGGCGAGCCGTTGAACCGCGCCGAGACGAGCGCGTTCATGCCGTTCACCACGCCGGGCCCGGCGGTGAGCGCGGTCACGCCCGGCGTGCGGGTGAGCTTGCCGTGCGCCTCCGCCGCGAACGCCGCCTGCTGCTCGTGCCGGACGTCGACGATGCGCATCCCGCGCGTGTGAAGCCCGTCGTAGATGGGGAAGATGTGGCCCCCCGACAGCGTGTAAATCCGGTCGATGCCGTGCGCGCGGAGCGCTTCGGCCACCTGGTCGCCGCCGTGTCCCTCGGTCATGCCGGGCAGTCTGCCCGCAGCTCGGCGCACGGGCAAACGCCGCTCAGGTCCGCACGCTCGGATAGGTGGGCCAGCTCATCCCGCACGGGCGGCCGGCGTCGCGTCAAGGCCTGCGCTGCTCGGTGGTCCAGCGTTTGACGCGATCGACCACCTTGCCGAGCGTTTCGGCCGTGGAACCCTGCAAGCGCGCCGCCGTGGGAAGCGCCTGCTGGAACAGCGCGGGCAGATCAAGCTCGTCTCGCACACGGCGCGCGACGGTCCCGACGTCGATCTGCTCGGCCACGCGGCGCGCGATCTGCGGAATGTCGATCCGGGATGCGACGGCTTCGGGCGCCACCTGATCGACCACGCGCTGCGCGAGTTCGGTCACGTCGATTCGTCGCAGCGCCGACTCCAGGTCGATCTGCGTCACGACGCGCACGGGGTCGATGCGCCTTGCAACCATCGCCGACAGATCGGTCTCGTTCAGCGCGGCGCCGACCACCGCGGTGGTCACCTCGCGGATGACCGCGGCGGCGCGCTCGTCGATCGCCGGTCTGGCCTGACGCCACGCGCGGTCGAAGTGGTCGACGATCGGGCCGCCGCTCATCGCGCGAACCGCGGGCGTGATCGGAGCCAGTCCGCGCTCGAGCGTTCCCAACGCGCGCGCGACGACACGAGTGGCCTCCGTCGCGAGCCCGAGCGCAGCGCCAGCCAACGGCGGCATCTCGGCGGGGGCCTCCGGCGCGCCGCGCGCGCGAGCGAGTCCCTGACGAGCCGCGCCGATCAGCAGCGCGCTCAGCCCGAGCGCCAGGTGCGCCATCTGCTCGATTGCGTGTTCCAAACCGAGAGGCGGATCGGGGACGGCTGAGATCGGGTAGACGCGCGCGTGCTCGCTCATGCCTCGGATGCTACCGCGCGGAAGGATCGAGGCCGCAGGTTCCCGCGACCGGTGCGCGCCCCGCGCTCCCGAAACCGCGGCCGTGTGCAGGCCGGGCCTGTCAGACCGGAGCGCCGGGGTCCTTTCCGTCGGTGGGCAGGAACACCCGGAACGAAGCGCCGCCTCCGGGGCTTTCCTCCGTCCAGGCATGGCCGCCGTGCAACGCGGCGCACTCGGCCACGATGGAAAGGCCCAACCCGGCCCCGGGCCCAAGGGTCGAACCCCGACGATGCCGCTCGAATACCAGCTCACGCTCCTCGACGGGCACGCCTCCTCCCGCGTCGTCGACGCGCAGCAGGACGCCCGACTGCGCCTGTTCCAGCACGACGCGGACGGCTGTGCCCGGAGGCGTGTGGACGTTCACGTTCGAAAGGAGGTTTTCCAAGATTCGCTCCAGCAGGAAGGCATCCACCTCGGCCAACAGGGGATGCGCTACCAGCTCGATCGGATGATCCGGAGTGCCGACCGAATCGACAACCTGGCGCACGACCACGCTGACGTCGGTCGCCTCCGGGGGCGAAAGGAAGCCATTCCTCTCGATGCGTTGCAGGTCCAGAAAGGCAACCAGGAGGCGCTGCATGGTCGTCGTCTTGACCCGGAGACGATCGAGCATGTCCGATTGATCCGCCCTGGACATCGTCCCGACCGTCGAGCGCATCGTCATGACGATCGCGAAGACGGACGTGAGCTGGTTCCTCAGGTCGTGCGCAAGAAGGTCGAGACGCAGCGTTTCCGCGGCTCTCGCCGGTCCCGACCCGTTCGTCGCCGGTCCCGACCCGTTCGTCGCCGGCCCCGACCCGTTCGTCGCCGGCCCCGACCCGTTCGTCGCCGGCCCCGACCCGTTCGTCGAGACTGCGGTGACTGCGCTCGGAACGACCCGGCGCCGAGGCCTCGCCTTCTCTTGCTCGGCGCGCATAGAGCCATCTTCGGTCACGCCCGGCATGCCGTCTGCGCGGTTGCGTACCAAAGCCGAGACTTGATTCCTACCTATTCGCCATGGTGAGATGAGCGAGATGAGCGACGGGGTTCGATCCCTCGGGCGTGAAGTCCGTGAAACAGCCATGAGCACGGCTCCCATCTCAGGCAACCGACTGCTCGACCAGCTCCCGGAAGCCGAGCGCACCGCCATGCTCCGGGGCATGAAGCGGGTCTCCATCCCCATAGGAGAGACGCTCTTCCGGCAGGGGAGACCGGTCAGACACGTCCACTTCCCCATCAACGGCGTTCTGTCGTTGGTCACTCGCCTCTCCGACGGCTCCGCGATCGAGGTCACCACCATCGGCAACGAGGGCACGACGGCGGCCTCGGTGTTCCTGGGCGCGGCGACCTCCGCCCCGGCGGAATGCGTTGCGCAGATCGTCGGCGACCACTTGGTGATGCCCGCGGACGACTTCCGCGACGCCGTCGGCCCGACCAGTGCGCTCCACCAAGTCATGAACCACTATCTCGCGGTCCTGCTCGTTCAGGTTGGACAGGCAGTCGCGTGCAATCGACTGCACAACACGAAACAGCGCTCCGCGCGCTGGCTGCTCATGATCCACGACCGGGTGGGGTCCGACAGATTCTTCCTCACCCACGAGTTCCTCGGCTTCATGCTCGGCATACGGCGGGCCAGCGTCAGCGATGCGATGGCCACCTTACGCAAGGCCGGCCTCGTCGGCTCCGTGCGCGGTCACATCGAGATTCGCGACCGGGCGGCGCTCGAGGCGACCGCTTGCGAATGCTACACGGTCATGCACCGCGCGCACGAAGACCTGAAGTAGTGACGACGCGACGGACGACGTCTCGTACGAGGGCTCAGACCGAGCCCGGGCCGCCCATGTGACGGCCTGCCGAGCCAGCGAAGGACAGAGCATGCAACCGCAACATCGGTTCCGCCGTTCCCAACGCATGGCGGAGAAGCAAAAGGAGCGAGGGCTTCCCTCACTCCTTCGCGTGTGAAGTCGCCCGTGGCGTTCGGGCGGCACTCCCGCAGGACAAATCCTCACATAGAGCTTCGCCGATCACAAGTGCCGGGTGGCGAGGCAGCGCGACTCCCGAGCTTGCTGCCTCGGCGTTGGTCCCCCAACGAAGTTGAGGGGTGGACCCGACGGGGCTCGAACCCGTACTTCACACATCGCGGGAGGCCCACCGCCGCGCGCGACGATGACCCGCGCATGGATAAACTCCCCCGGCATGACGAGCGTGCGTGAGCGCCAAGGTGAGTACGTGCGGGGCGTGATCGAAATCGTTCTGGAGCACGGGAACGAAATGCAGGCCAGCGACGTCTTGCGCGCCCTCGCCGAGCGCCTGGAACTCACGGACTACGAGGCTGGCGACTATCCCTCTCGGCCGGGCACGCGGCGCTTTGAGAAGCTGGTTCGTTTCGCGACGATCCCCGCCGTAAAGGCAGGTTGGCTTGTGAAGACGAAGGGCATTTGGTCGGTGACAGATGCCGGTCAGGAAGCCCTACAGAAGCTTACAGATCCCCACGCTTTCCAAACCGAAGCCGTTCAACTCTATCTCGCATGGAAGGCGACGCAACCCGAACCCCCTCCCGACGATGCGGCAGAAGGCGATCCCCAGGGCGCGGTCGTTCTAGAGGAGGCAGAGGAAGCGGCGTGGCGCGAGATCGAAGAGTTCTTGCACGAGCAGAACCCCTATGACTTCCAGAACCTCGTCAAGGCATTGCTCGAGGCAATGGCTTATCACGTCGCGTGGGTGTCACCGCCGGGTCCCGACCGGGGAATCGATGTGCTCGCCTTTACCGATCCGCTGGGTGCCAGCCTTCCTCGGATCAAGGTCCAGGTAAAGCGGCGGCACGACAAGATCGGCGCGCCGGAACTTCGCTCGTTTATGGCGATCCTCGGCGAGCAAGACGTCGGAATCGTCGTGAGCCTGGGCGGATTCACCAAGGAGGCCGAGGTTGAGGCTCGGGGCCAGGAGCGTCGGCGGCTGACCCTGATCGACGCGACGAAGCTGTTCGACCTGTGGATCGGGCACTTCGATCGAATCGCGCCAAGGGACCGTCAGCTGCTGCCCCTCAAGGCCGTGTACTACCTCGACCCTGACGCCCGATAGAGGGCCATCCCGCACGGAACCTGATGCCGCTTCGGTGAGCCTGGTAGCGTGCCGGGGATGCCGCGGCTCCTGGTCCTGCTTGCGTTGGGCGCGAGCGCCTGCAGCGCAACCACTCCTCCCGTCGCCGGCACGACGACCGCTTCGGCAAGCGACCCGGCGCGATCCTCCGCGCCGGCCGCGGCCTCGGCCGGCGCTTCGGCCGGCCCCGGGGCCGAGTCGTCGACGTCGGGAAATCCCGCGCCCGGAACCGCAGGGGGAGCTGCCGCCGTCGCGCGTACGCGCCCGCCCGCGACCGGCACCTACACGTACACGCAGGACGGCGGCATCACGTTCGGCGCGCTCGAGGTCCCCTTCGATCCGACGGGAACCCTCGTCGTCTCGCCACCCAAGAACGGCGTGCAAAAGCAGGTCCGCGAATACTCCGACGACTTCACCCTGACCGAACGGTTGCGCTTCGGCGGCGACCGGGTGACGCTGCTCGCCACGGCGACGAGGTTCGGCGGCCGGGAGTACGCGTGCTCGATGGAGGAGCCGATGACGCTGGTCGCGCTCCCGCTGGAGACCGGGGACTCGTGGCGGTCCTCGTCGAGGTGCGGACGGATGAAGGTGACCATCCGCGTGAGCGTCGAGGGGACCGAGGTCGTCACGATCGGCGGCTCGGCGGTCGACACCGTCGTGCTGCACGTGCTGATCGACGTCGTCGAAGACGACGCCGAGCAGCACTCCGACGTCACCAGTTGGATCGCGCCCGAGCATTCGCTTGCGGTCAGGCTCGACGACTACACGACCGGGAAGAGCGGGGGCGTGTCGTTTTCGATCGAACGCGTTGACGAGCTGCGGTCCCTGACGCCGGCGTGACCGACGAGACGGCGGCCGCGCTCGCGCGCATCCAGGAAGCGAGCTTCGCGCGCGCGTCCGAGGCGACCCGCAACGCGTTCCCGCCCGAGCGGCGAATGACCGGCGAGGCGCTCGCCGCCTACCTCGGCGCGAAGCGCTATGCGATCCTGGGGACCGTGCGGCCCGACGGCCGGCCGCATGCGGCGCCGGTCGGGTACGCGCTCGTCGGGACGCGGTTCGTGATCGGCACGCTCCCGGACGCACAGCGAGTTCGCAACGTCCGCCATCAGCCGTCCTGCTCGCTGGTCGTGACCCACGGCGAGGACGACGAGCACGTCGTCGTGATCGCCGAGGGGACGGCCCGGCTGATCGAGCCGATGGACGCGCCGCTGGAGGTGCGCGCGCCCTTCCGGGACGACGAGGGCGCGCTGGCCTCCTGGGTCGGCCTGCTGATGGTCGTCACGCCCGAGCGGCTCCTGTCCTATGCCGCTCCCGGGGCAATCGCGCCGGATTCGCCCTGAGCCGCCCGCTGCGATAAAACCCTTCGACCATGAACGTTCTCGTATGCGTCAAGCAGATCCCCGATCCGAACAATCCCTACGAGCTGGTGGACGGTCGGATCAAGCGCACGGGCGGCACGAACGTGCTCGACCCGGGCGACGAGTTCGGCGTCGAAGCCGCGCTGCAGTTGACCGAGTCCGGCGGCGGCGAGGTGACGGTCCTTTCGATGGGGCCGGACCACGCGATGGAGGCAATCCGGCGCGCCCTGTCGATGGGCGCGCACAAGGGCATCCTCGTCACCGACCCGCAGCTCGAAGGCGCCGACGGGCTGGCCACCGCGCGCGTCCTGGCGGCGGCGATCAAGCGCGAAAGCTACGACCTCGTGATCGCGGGTGTCGAGTCCACCGACGGCTCGACCGGCACGGTGCCCGGCACCGTGGCCGAGCTGCTCGGCCTGCCGCAGGCGACCTTCGCCAAGGAGCTTGACGTGAAGGACGGCACGCTGCACGTGCAGCGCCAGACCGAGAAGGGCTACGACGACGTCGAGTGCGCGCTGCCGGCGCTCGTCACCGTGACGGCCGGCGTCAACGAGCCGCGCTACCCCACCTTCAAGGGGATCATGCAGGCGAAGTCCAAGCCGGTCGAGCAGCTCACCGTGGCGGACCTCGGCTTGAGCGCGGACGACGTGCGCGCGACGCAGTCGATCGCCAAGATCGAGCCGGCGCCGGCGCGCGGCGCGGGCGAGAAGTTCGAAGACGACGGGACCGGCGCGGCCAAGATCGCGGAGTTCCTCAAGGAAGCCAAGGTCATCTAAGGAGGGTCGGGCCGGCGCGCCGGCCGCAAAGCGATGGCGAAGATCTGGGTGTACGGCGATCCCACTCCGGGGTCCACCGGGTACAAGACGACGCTCGAGCTGCTGACGATGGCGCGCGAGCTGGGCGGCGAGCTGGAGGCCGTCGTCCTGGGGCCGGGCGCGACCGAGGCGGCGGCGACCTTCGGTGAGTACGGAGCGACGAAGGTGTTCGCGAGCGACGACGCGGCCTACCACGACGTGATCGCGTCGGCGGCGGCGCACGCGCTCGCGACGCTCGCGGCCGAGCACGCGCCGAACGTCGTCCTGTTCCCGATGACCTACGAGGCCCGCGACGTCGCCTCGCGCCTGTCGGCCAAGACCGGCTCGGCGCTGATGAGCAACGCGACCGGCGTGCCCTCGGTCGACTCGGCGCAGACCGCGATCCTCGGCGGCGCGCAGATCGTGGACGTGTCCTTCGAAGGTCCCGACCCGAAGATCGTGCTCATCCGTCCGAAGTCCGCGGAGGCGTCGCCCTCCGGCGGCACCGCCGAGGTCGTCCCGGTGACGATCGACCTCGCCGGCGTCGCCGGCGCGAAGGTCACCGCCCGCCACGAGAAGGAAGCCGAGGGCATCCAGCTCGAAGACGCGCCGGTCGTCCTCAGCGGCGGCCGCGGTCTGCAGGACCCGTCGAACTTCTCCCTGCTCGACGACCTGGCCGCGGCCATCGGCAACACCGCCGTCGGCGCGACGCGCGCGGTCGTGGACGCGGGCTGGGTTCCCTACGCCATGCAGGTCGGGCAGACCGGCAAGACGGTCAAGCCGAAGGTCTACGTCGCGATCGGCATCAGCGGCGCCACGCAGCACATCGTCGGCATGAAGTCCTCGGACCGCATCATCGCGATCAACAAGGACCCCGACGCGCCGATCTTCTCGCTGGCCGACCTCGGGATCGTCGGCGACGCGCTGAAGATCGTCCCGCAGCTCACCGAAGAGGTCAAGGCGCGCAAGGGCTGATGGGCGCGCCGGACGGCGCGCGCGGGCTGGTTCGCGGGCCCGGGTGCTCGCTCTGGATCGAGCGCATCGGCGCGGGTGAGCCGGTCACCGTCTTCGCCCACGGGCTCGGGTCCTCGCTGGAGGACGTGCGCCACCTGACGATCCCCGTCCACGGCACGCGCGTGCTCTTCGACTTCAGGGGCCACGGGCGCAGCTCGGCCGACGCCGAGTCCTTCGATCACGAGGCGATGGCGGCCGACCTGCGATTCGTCGTGGACCACGCCGGCGCCACGCGCGCGCTCGGCGTCTCGCTGGGCGCCGCCGCGATCCTGCCGCTGCTGGAACGGCTCGAGCAGGCGGTGCTCGTCATGCCGAGCCAGGTCGACGGCCCGTGCCCGAACCGGGACGGCGAGCTGGAGATGGCGCGCATGCTCGAGACGCTGCCGCTTGACGAGGTCGCCGAGCACGTCGCGGACCCGCGCCGGTCGGCGCTCGCGGCGGACCCGCGCTGGGCCGGGCAGATCCGGGCGCAAGTCTTGCGCATGAACGCCACCGGCGTCCCGCGCGCCATGCGCGCCTATGCCGGCGGGACGCCGCCCGTCGCCGATCGCGCGGTGCTCGCGCGGGCGACGGCCGCGGTGCTCGTCGCCGGCCACGAAGGCGACCCGACGCACCCGGCGGACGTCGCGCGAGAGCTGGCCAGCCTCATCCCGAACGCGCGCGCGTCGATCTGGCCGGAGCCCTTCCAAATGTGGATCGAGCGGCGCGACGAGTTCACCGATCTCGTCGCCGGCTTTCTGAACTCCTCGGCGCCGCGCGCGGCGTGAGCCGTTACACGACTCGCGTAATCCGCCGGTCCACGAACGCCGCGTACCTGTCCTGTCCGAGCGGGCTCAGGTGGAACCCGTCGCTCGCGAACCACTCGGGGTGGTCCTTGCTGTACCGGTTCCAGCCGATCACGTAGGCGTTCGCGTGCCGCTTGGCGCACGCCCGCAACTGGACGTTGTTCGGCTTGCGCCACGATCGCGGGACCTTCAGCGTCGCGAAGAACACGGAGCGCCAGCTTCCCGCGGCCCGCACCGCGTCGTCGCAATCCGCGGCCAGCACACGGCCGTTGTTGCCGAGGTGGATGAAGACCACGCGCGGCAGGACGCCCCGGCGCTTCCAGTACCGAACCCGGTTGTCGGCCGCGTAGAACTGCCGCGAGACGTCGGCGTCCACCCGCCGGAACCCCGCGTCCTCCTTCAGCTCGTCGCGCGCCCCGAGCATCACCGAGTCCCCGATCGCGAGCCGCTTCGGCGCTGCGCTCGCCGGCTGGGCGTTCGCCGCGATCGCCGCGAGGGCGAGGGCTCCGGCAACCGTCCGGCGCGCCACCGACACCTACTTCGGCGGCATGCGGAGCGCGCCGTCCAGGCGGATGGTCTCGGCGTTGAGGAACTGGTTCTCGCAGATGTGCCGGACGAGCGCCGCGAACTCGCTCGGCTCGCCGAGCCGGCTCGGGTGCGGGATGCCCGCCGCGAGCGCGTCGCGCGCCTCTTGCGGCAGCAGCGCGAGCATCGGCGTGTTCATCGTGCCGGGCGCGATCGTGCAGACGCGAATGAGCCGGGCCGCGAGGTCGCGCGCGACCGGCAGCGTCATCGACACCACGCCGCCCTTCGACGCCGCGTAGGCGACCTGGCCGATCTGGCCGTCGAAGGCGGCGATCGAAGCCGTGTTCACGATCACGCCGCGCTCGCCGTCGATCGGCTCCTGGCTCACCATCTGGGCCGCGGCGAGCCGCGTCATGTTGAAGGTGCCGATGAGGTTGACGGTGACGACCTTGGCGAAGAGATCGAGCGGGTGCGGACCGTCCTTGCTCACCGTTCGCTGCGCCCACGCGACGCCCGCGCAGTTCACCGCGACGTGGAGCGCCCCGAAGGCGCCCACCGCCGTCTGGACCGCGGCGCGACCGTCCTCCTCGCTCGTGACGTCGATGGGCGCGAACCGCGCGCGCTCCCCAAGCTCCTTGGCGACCGCTTCGCCCTCCGACGTCGGCAGGTCGGCGATCACGACGCTCGCGCCGCCCGCAAGCAGCGCCTCGACCGTCGCCCGTCCGAGCCCCGATGCTCCACCCGTCACCAACGCCGATTTGCCCCGCACGTCCATGGCCGAAACCTCCCGCTGGAAAACGCCCAGTCTACCGAGCCGGCGACGCGTACCCACCGCGCGCGCCGATATCCTTGCCCTTGTGAACGGCGTACACGTCTACGACGTCGACGAGGCCACGTTCGAGCGGGACGTCCTGCAACGCTCGAAGGAGGTCCCCGTCGTGGTCGACTTCTGGGCCGCCTGGTGCGGACCGTGCCGAACGCTCGGCCCGATGCTGGAGCGACTCGCGACGCAGGCGCAGGGCGACTGGGTGCTGGCGAAGGTCGACGTCGACCGCAACCCGGGCCTGGCCGGCGCGTTCGGCGTCCAAGGGATCCCCGCCGTTCGCGCGTTCAAGGACGGCCTGGAGGTCGACGAGTTCGTCGGCGCGCTGCCGGAGGCGAGCGTGCGCCGGTGGCTCGCGCAACTCGGGCCGTCCGAGGCCGACCTGGCGATGGAAGCCGGCGGGCGGGCGGAGGAGGCAGGCGATCTCGATCGCGCGCTCGAGTCCTACCGCGAGGCGCTCGGGCACGAGCCGGGACGAACCGAGGCCAAGGCCGCCGTCGAGCGCGTGGAGCTGGCTCAGCGCGTGGGCACCGCGGACCGCACGGCGCTCGAAGCCCGCCTCGCGGAGAATCCCGCGGACGTCGAGGCCCGAACCGCGCTCGCCGACGCGCTCTTCGCGGCCGGCGCGATCGGCGAGGCGTCGGCCCTGCTGGTCGACGGGATCCGCGCGGGCCTCGACCGAAACGCGCTCCGAACGCACCTCGTCCGGCTCCTGGACACGCTCAGCCCCGAGGATCCGCGCGCGCTGGAAGCTCGCCGCGAGCTGGCCGGCGCCCTGTTCTGACAGGCCGCGCTGTCCGCGCGAGAGGCCACACAGGTCGCCGGGGCGTTCAAGGTCCTTTCGGACCCCGCGCGACTGCGGCTGCTCAGCCTGATCGCGGCTCAGCCCGCAGCCGAAAGCTGCGTGTGCGACCTTGCCCGGCCCGCGCGGCTCTCCCAGCCGACCGTCAGCCACCACCTCAAGGTGCTCCACGAAGCGGGGTTCCTCACGCGCGAGAAGCGCGGGACGTGGGTGTACTACCGGGTCGAGCCGCGCGCCCTGCAGATCCTGCGCGGGGTCCTGGAGACGCCGGTCCCGCGGCTCGCCGTCACACAGGCGAGCGTTGCCGGACCTACCCAGACGAAGATGGGAAGGTAGGCCCGCGCGGATCGGTCGGTCGACCGATGGCCGGCGCGGCGCGCGAGTGCGACACTCGACGGCCATGGACACCATCGCAACGCTCGCGCGCACCACCCCCGTCACGCGGGACCGCTTCGTCGACCTGCTTCGCGCCGCTTCCATCGCGGTCGTGGTGCTCGGCCACTGGCTGCTCGCCGTCGTCGCCTTCGAAGGCGGCGTGTTCACCGGGCAGAACGCGCTCGCGGTCGTCCCGTGGGCGCAATGGCTGACCTGGGGCCTCCAGGTGATGCCGCTGTTCTTCTTCGCGGGAGGCTTCGGCAACTTCGTCGCATGGCGATCGCGACGCGACTACGGAACGTTCGTTCGCTCCCGCTTCCGGCGGCTGCTCGGCCCGACCGCGGTATTCGCCGGCGTGTGGCTCGCGACCGTCGTGGCGATCCGCGCGGCCGGCGTCAGCACGGGCTTCTCCGCCGAGCTGGCGACGCTCGTGGCAATCCCGCTCTGGTTCCTAGGCGTCTATCTCGTAGTCGTGCTGATGGCGCCCGCGCTGATTCGCGCACACGAACGCTACGGCGCGCGCGTGCCGCTCGCGCTGCTCGCCGGCGCCGCGGTCGTCGACGGCGCGAGCCGGCACTTCGGGGCGCCCGTCGGACCGCTCAACTATGCCCTGGTCTGGCTGGTTCCCCATCAACTCGGCTTCCTGCTCGCCGACGGCTCGTTCGACCGCGCCGGCCGCGCGGCCGTGGCGGGGCTCGCCGCGATCGGCGCCGGCGTCGTCGTCACGTTCGCCGCAACCGGCCTGTACCCGGTGAGCATGGTCGGCGTACCGGGAGCGGCGGACTCCAACAACGCCCCGCCGACGCTCGCGCTCGCGATGCACGGGCTCTGGATGGTGGGCCTGGCGCTGCTCGCCCGGCCGGCCGTCAACCGCTGGCTGCGGCGTGAGCGTCCGTGGCGAGCCGTCGTCGCGGCGAACACCGTCGTCATGACCCTGTTCTTGTGGCACATGACCGCGCTGGTGGTGGGCGCCGTGGTGCTGTTCCCGGCCGGCCTGCCACAGCCCGAACCCGGTTCGGGCGCGTGGTGGGCGCTCCGGCCGGCGTGGATGCTCGCGCTTGCCGCCTTCCTCGCGGTGTTCGTGGCTCTGTTCGCGCGCCTGGAGGTCCGGAGCCTTCGGGCGACTCGGCCGCGCGCCGCCTCCTCGCGGACGACGGTGGCCGGAGCGCTGCTTGCGACCGGCGGCATGATCGGCATCGCGATCGGCGGGCTCGTCCCCGGCGTTCCGATGCTCGCGCTTGCCGTCGGCGTGGCCACGCTGCGCGCCGCCGGATAGCGCGCGCGGGCGCGTCCTTGCTTCGGCGATCCCGGTCGCGGAGAATGCGCGCGGAGGTGGCCCATGGCCTACTGCTCGAACTGCGGGAACCAGATATCCGATTCCGCCGTGGCCTGCCCGAAGTGCGGCCATCCGGGGCCGGGAGCGGCGCCGGCCGTGGACCTGACGCGGCTCGGGGGGCCGGTGGCGAACGCGCCGCTCGCCGAATGGGGAACGAGAGTGGGCGCCTACCTGATCGACGCCGTGATCATCGTCGGCATCCTCCTGCTCCTCCTTGCGCTCGGCATCGCCACCGAGTCGCTGGGACCGTTCCTGCTCCTCGGGTCCTTCGCCCTCGTGTCGGTCGTCTACAAACCCGTCATGGAGGGAGCGAGAGGCCAGACGCTGGGCAAGATGGCGCTCAACATCAGGGTGGTTCGAGCATCCGACGCCGGACCGATCGGTTACGGGGAAGCCTTCATGCGTTGGTTCATCATGGCGATCGCCGGCTTCGTTCCCCTCGGCACGCTGGTCGACCTCCTCTGGCCCTTGTGGGACCGATACAAGCAGTGCCTGCACGACAAGGTGGCCAAGACCATCGTCGTCAAGGCGTAACCGTGGGCGCCTGCTAGTGTCCCGGCCATGGCTGGGATCGAAGACGCGATCGCGGATCTGAAGGCGGAGCACGACGAGATCGACCGCCTGCTCACCGACCTCAGGGACGAGCAGTGGTCCCTCACGACGACGCCGGAAGGCTGGGACATCCGCGACCAGGTCTCGCACTTGGCCGACACGAACGAGATCTGCGTCGACACCGTGCTCGGCGGGCCGCGCCCGCTCAACGAGTACGCCAAGGAGTTCTCCTCGCCGGACGCGCTCACCGAATCGGGGTGCGAGCGGGGCCGGGCCATGACGCCGCAGCAGGTGCTGGCCTGGTTTCGCGACTCCGCGAGCGGGGTGCGCGCCGCGCTCACGGAGTGCGACCCCGGCGTCCGCATCAACTGGGGCCTCGGGATGAGCGCGCGGATGATGGTGACCGCACGGTTGATGGAACACTGGGCGCACCATTACGACATCCGGCGTGCGCTCGGACTGGGGCCGTCGATATCACCGCGCCTGAAGAGCATCGCCTTCCTGTCGCTGCGCGCGGTCCCCTACGCGCTCGGCTACGCCCAGGCGCAGCAGCCGCCCGGCACGTTGCGCGCGACCCTGACCTTCGGCGACGAAACGTGGGAGCTTGGACCGGCCGACGCCGACAACGCCGTCACCGGCGACGCGCTCGAGTTCTGCCTGCTGGGCGTGCGGCGCGCGACGCGCGACGAGACCTCGCTGAAGGCCGAAGGCCCGCTCGCCGAAGCGGCCCTCGACAACCTGCGCGCCTTCCTCTAGGCGCCGGGCTACAACTCGAGCCGGTAGGCCTCGATCACCAGGCCGTCATCGGTCACGAGGTCGAACTCGGGGGTGCGGATGAAGCCCATGCGGACGTACAGCTCGCGGGCGACGGCCATGAACTCGGTCGTGTGCAGGCCGAGCGCCCGCGCGCCGAACATCAGCGCGCGGTCGATGCACTCCTGCGTGAGGCGGCGCCCGATTCCCGCCCCGCGCGCGCCGGGATGCACGGCGAGCAGGCGCACGCCCGCCACCGTGTCGTCCCAGCCTTCCTCGTAGGCCTCGCCCGGCCGGTAGAACGTGACCGTTCCCACCAGGCGGCCGCCCGATTCGGCGACCAGCACGTCCGCCAGCTCCATGCGCTCGGCGACGTTCAGCATGGACTCCCGATACTCGCGATAGAGCGTCCACCGCTCGGCACCCAAGGCGCGTTGCTGCTCGTCGTACATGGAATAGGCGGCGTCGATGACCTCGGCGACGGCGACGGCCTCGTCGGGGCGAGCGTCGCGGATCGTCACGTCGATGATGGCCATGGCGAGCCGGAAGCCTACCGCCGGCCCCAGCCCCCGCCGCCGGGCGTCTCGACGATCACCACGTCGCCCTTCTCGACCTCGACCGTGCACTTGTCGGGCAGCTCCCGCTTGGCGCCGCCGCGGACAAGCGCGTTGCGGCCGGCCGCGCCGTCCGCGCCGCCCGCCAGGCCCCACGGGCGCGACGATCGTCGCTCGGTCTGCAGCGTCAGCGTCGCCCGATCGGCGAGGATCTCGACCTCGCGCCTGATTCCCATGCCGCCGCGCCAGCGACCGGCTCCGCCGCTTCCCTCACGCAGCTCCGAGCGAAGGACGCGCAGCGGGTAGGCGTACTCGATGGCCTCGGCGGGCGTGTTCTTCGTGTTGGTCATGCCGGTGTGCACGCCGTCCATCCCGTCGCGATCCGGGCGCGCTCCCTGCCCGCCCGCGATGGTCTCGTAGTAGGCGAAGGAATCGTTGCCGATCAGCAGGTTGTTCATCGTTCCCTGGGAGGCTGCGGGCACGCGCGCCGGGATCGCCTCGGCGAACGCGCCGAGCAGCACGTCCACGATCCGCTGCGAGGTTTCGACGTTGCCCGCGGCGACCGCGACCGGCGGGCGGGCGTTCACCAGGCTTCCCGGGGGCGCGATCACGACGACCGGCCGCATGCTCCCGATGGTCGGCGGCACGTCAGGTCCGGTCAGCGCGCGCACGACGAAGGTCACCGCCGACACGGTCACCGGCAGCACGGCGTTCACGTTCCCCTCGACCTGCGCGTCGGTGCCGGTGAAGTCGACCGTCAGCTCGTCGCCCTCGATGCGAACGCGCACCGCGATGCTCGCGGGACCGCGGCCTGCTCCGGCCGAATCCATCCGGTCGGCGAAGCTCCACTCGCCGTCGGGAAGAGCGGCGATGCCCGCGCGCACGGCTCGCTCGCCGTAGTCGATGAGCGCTCGCATCGCGGTCGCCAGCGCCGCCGGACCCATGCGCGCGGCGAGCGAGCGCATGCGCGCGGCGCCCACGGCGTTCGCGCCCGCTTGCGCCCGCAGGTCGCCGAGTCGCTCCGCCGGAGCGCGCGACCCGTTCACCACGCGGCCGATCACGTCCTCGACCGGCTCGCCCGCGCGCCACGCGAGCGTGGGCGCGACGCGAACGCCCTCCTCGTCAACGGTGGTCGCCCCGCCGGGCATCGACCCGGGCGCCGCGCCGCCCACGTCGGCGTGGTGCGCACGGTTCGCTACGTAGCCGACGCGCTCGCCTTCGAAGAACACCGGCGAGACGAGGGTGATGTCGTTCAGGTGCGTCCCCCCGGCGAAGGGGTCGTTCACCATGACCACGTCGCCGTCGGCGAGCGACGGGAACGCCGCCAGCGACGCCTCGATGCTCGCGGGCATCGCCCCGAGGTGAACGGGGATGTGCTCGGCCTGCGCGCACATCTCGCCGGCGGCGGTCGCAAGCGCGCACGAGCAGTCCGCGCGTTCGGTGATGTTGGGCGAGTGCGCCGTTCGCCGGAGCGCGACGCCCATCTCCTCGGCGACGCCCGCGAGCGCGTGCCGCACGACCTCCAGTCCGAGCGCGTCCATCACGTCCGCCGCAGCACGAGCAGCCCGCGCTCGTCTCGGTCGCCCGACCAGCCCTCGCTCACGACGACCGTGGCGCCGTCCGCCGGCAGCACGACCGGCCCTTCCACGTGCGCCGGCTTCCCGCGCGCGGGCAGCGACACCGAGGGCGCGGCGCCGCTCGCCGACGCGCGGAACGTGACGCACTCGACCGGCTCTCCCGGCGCCGTCCAGCCGAAGCGCGCATGGTGCTCGCGCTCGAACGCAGTACGAAAGCGTGCGAGGTCGTCGGCCGCCACGTTGACCTCGTGCGCCTGCCCCTGGTAGCGAACGTCGACCGAGCGAGCGCACCGCTCGACCTCGGCGCCCTGGTCGTTCACGGCCTTGACGGCCCGCTGCTCGACCTCGATCAGCGCCGCCTCCATCGCGCCGACGGCCGGATCGACCATCGGGCGCGAGACCGACGCGTCGCCGGTGAGCGGCGCCGCGAGCAGCCCGAGCGCGGAGAGCATGCCCGCCGCGGGCGGGACCAGGACGGTTCGCATCTCCAGATCGTCGGCGAGCGCCGTCGCGTGCATCGGGCCGGCGCCCCCGAACGCGACCAGCGCGAAGTCGCGGGGGTCGCGGCCGCGCTCGACCGTCACGACCCGGATCGCCGCGGCCATCGCCGCGCGCGCGACGGCAAGGCCCGCCCGCGCGGTGTCCTCGACGCCCGTCCCGAGGCGCCGTGCCAGCGCGCCGATCGCGTCGCGCGCCGCCGCGCCGTCCAGCACGACGCCGCCGTCGAGCGTCTGCTCGAGGTGACCCAGCACGACGTGCGCGTCGGTAACGGTCGGCTCGGCGCCGCCGCGCCCGTAGCACGCCGGGCCCGGATCGGCGCCCGCGCTGCGCGGGCCCGCTCGCAACGCCCCCGCGTCGTCGATCCACAGCACGCTGCCACCGCCGGCGCCGACCGTGTGCACCGCGAGCGCCGACGTTCCGAAGGGCAGGCCGCCGATCGCGGACGCCCTCGCCAACGCGGCCTCGCCGTCCTCCGCGAGGCACACGTCGGTCGACGTGCCGCCCATGTCGAAGGTCACGATGTCGCCGAACCCGGCCGCGGCGGCGACCAGCGCCGCGCCGCGCACCCCGGCGGCCGGGCCCGACAGCAACGTGTGCACCGGCTCGCGAGCGGCCGCGGGCGCGCTCATCGTCCCGCCGCCCGATCGCATCACGACCACCGGCGCCGCGACACGTTCCGTCAGGCGCTCGACGTAGCGCTCGACCACGGGACCCACGTAGGCGTCGAGCGCCGTCGTCGACGCGCGCTCGTATTCGCGCACCTCCGGGAGCACCTCCGAGGACAGCGAGACGCGCAGGGACGGAGCGACCTCGGCGCACAGCTCGCGCACGCGCCGCTCGTGCGAAGGGTCCACGAAGGAGAACAGGAAGCACACCGCGACCGACTCGCATCCCGCCGCCACGAGCGCCGCGATCGCCGCGCGCGCGCCCTCCTCGTCCAGCGGCGTCACGACCGACCCGTCCCCGGCCACTCGCTCGCGCACGCCCATGCTGTCCTCACGCGCGACGACCGGCGGCGGCCGGTCGGCGAACAGGTCGTAGAGCGCGGGCCGGTCTTGCCGTCCGATGAGCAGCAGGTCCCGGAACCCGTCGGTGGTCAGCAAGCCGGTGCGCGCTCCGCGCCGCTCGAGCACCGCATTCGTGGCGACCGTCGTGCCGTGCGCCACCACCGCGACGAGCGGCCCGCCCGCGGCCTCCACGACGTGGTCGAGCGCGCGCGCGAACCCCTCGCTCTGGTCGGCGGGCGTCGACGGGACCTTGCCCGTGAACAGCATGCCGTCCAGCTCGAGCACGACGTCGGTGAACGTGCCGCCGACGTCGATTCCGACGCGCGCAGATCGAGCCATCGCGCAAGTATGCGCAGCGAGCGGCGCCCGTGCTACAACCGCTCGCCATGGCGAAGACCGCGGTCGTGACCGGAGCGTCCTCCGGGATCGGCGCGGCGTGCGTGCGCCGCCTCGCCCGCGACGGCTTCGAGGTGATCGCGGGCGCGCGCCGCACCGACCGGCTGGAGGCGCTCGCCGGCGAGACCGGCTGCCGGTGGATGCACCTGGACGTCACGGCCCCGGAGAGCGTCGAGGCGTTCGCGAGCGCGGTGGCCGCCTGCGACCTGCTCGTCAACAACGCGGGCGGCGCCAAGGGGCTCTCGACGATCGCCGAGGCGCTCGACGAGCACTGGATCTGGATGTGGGAGACCAACGTGCTGGGCCTGATGCGCACGACGCGCGCGCTGCTGCCCGCCCTCGTGGCGAGCGGCGACGGGCACGTCGTCACGATCGGCTCCATCGCCGGCGTCGAGACCTACCCCGGCGGTGCGGGCTACACCGGCGCGAAGCACGCCGCGCACGCGCTGTCGGAGACGTTGCGCCTGGAGCTTCTGGGCCGGCCGGTCCGCGTGACCGAGATCCAGCCGGGCCTGGTCGAGACCGAGTTCTCGCTCGTTCGCTTCGACGGCGACGCCGAACGAGCCGCGAAGCTCTACGAGGGCATGACGCCCCTGACGGCGGATGACGTCGCCGACTGCGTCGCGTGGGCGGCCACCCGCCCGAGCCACGTCAACGTCGACACGATCCTGGTCAGACCGCGCGACCAGGCGCGCGCCACGCTCGTCCACCGTTCGACCTGACCCCGAACCGCGAAGAAAGAAACGGACACACCGGGGCGAGTTCGCCGATAGCGGCAACAACGCAGTCCAAGACCGCTCGTTAGACCCTTCGAGGCGCCCCGACCCGCGCCCGCCCACGGAACCGTGAAACGACGCCAGCACGTGCGCATGCTCGCCGGCGCCGCGGCCTTGGTGGCCGTCGCCGGCTCGCTCGCGCCTGCCTCCGCGACGATCGGAAAGACCGAGCGTGCGTCGGAGCGCAAGGGCGGCGGCCAGGCCAACGGGCCTTCGCCGGCCATCACGGTGCCCGACCTGACGAGCCCGGCCATGTCGCTCGACGGGCGCTACGTCGCCTTCTCATCCGATGCGACCAACCTCGTCGAGGGCGACTCCAACGGCGTCGCGGACGTCTTCGTGAAGGACCGGGGCGACGGCCTCCATAAGAAGAGCGGCGGCGGCCTCGTGCGCGCGTCGGGCGGCGGCGGCGGCAAGCAGGCCAACGGCCCGTCCTACTCGCCGGCGATGTCGGTGGACGGCCGATGGCTGGCGTTCGTCTCGGAAGCGACCAACCTCGTGCAGGGCGACACGAACGGCGTCGCGGACGTCTTCCTGCGCGACATGAAGCGTGGCACGATCCGGCTCGTGTCGCGCAGACGCGGCGGAGCCCAAGCGAACGGACCGAGCAACCGGCCGTTCGTATCGCTCTACGGCGACTGGATCACCTTCGACTCGGCGGCGACCAACCTGGCGGCGGGTGACGACAACCGTCACGCCGACGCGTTCGTCTACACACGCCGCTCGCGCGCGATCGAACGAATCGTCCCGCCCGCGATCGAGCCCGAGCCCTCCTCCCCGCTCCAGGTCTGGACCGAGCAGGCGACCATCGGTTACAACGGCCGCCACGTCGCCTACCTGCGTCGTGCGCGGCGCGCGCCGTTGCGGCCCCTTGAAGCGGCCGAACAGCAGGGCGGACCCGAGATCACGCCGGACGTGGCCGGCGACGGCACGAGCGGGATGTGGTCGTCCGACGTCCTCATCCTCAATCGAGACAAGGACACGACCAGGATGGTGCGCGCGGTGCCGCGCGACGGGAAGTACCGGATGTTCTTCGACGCCCCCGCCCTCGCGGCCGACGGAAGGCACATGGCGATGGTCGCGTGGAGCGTGATCGACTCCGACTCCGCGGCGAAGAACGTCAACGGCGAGCATGAGTTCCCCGTCGAGAAGGACGGCTTGGCCGCCAACCCGCTCGACCAAAGGAACGTCTACCTCTACGACCGCGTCGGCAAGGGCGCGCCGCAGAACATGTCGCGCGGGCTGCTCGGCCTTCCCGCCGACGGCGACAGCTACAACCCGCAGATCTCCTCGCAGGGCCATGCGATCGCCTTCGCCTCCGACGCGACGAACCTGATCCCCGGCGACGGCAACGGAGCGACCGACGTCTTCCTTGTGGACACGCGCGAGCGGGCGCTCGGTCGCGTCTCGGTCGGACCCAAGGCCGCCGAGATCGGCGGCGCATCGACGCGGCTCGCGATGTCCTACGACGCGCAGCACGTCGTCTTCGCTTCGGCCGACGGCGGCGTCGCGACCGGAGACTCCAACGCCGTTTCCGACGTCTTCGTGCACGATCGGACGCTGATCCCCAACCGCGCGCCGATCCTCAAGCCGCTGGAGCGCGACGTGTACACCGTCAACCCGCTGGAAGAGACCCACCTGAAGCTCAAGGCGCGCGACCGGGACGACGACCCGCTCCGGTTCGGCATCCCGTTCGTCATCGCCCCGGTGACCGAGCTTCCCGCGGGCGGATTGAAGGTCACACCCAAGCCCACGAGCGACGTGCCGGACGGCATGTCGATCGACCCCCGCACCGGCGACTTCCGGTGGACGCCGGCGCCCGCCCAAGCGGGCCCGTGGGTGATCCTGTTCTGGGTCGGGGATCCTCGCGGAGCCGTCGCCCCGGCCGATGCGGAGAAGGGAATCGCCGGCTCGTACCTGGTGGTCAAGGTCGTCGTGCGCAGCGCGTCGCAGTTCGCGGCCTGCACGGCGTCGGCCACCTGCTGACGCGCCGGTCTTGACCGGCGCCGGAGACCCGGCGACCATCCCGGGCGTGCACTGCCCGATCTGCGGTTCCCCGTCGGACCCCGTCGCCCGTCCGCACCCGTACGTCTACGCGCGATGCCGCGACTGCGGCGCGTACTTCGTCGATCCGATGCCCTCGCCGGACCAGGTCGCCGGGTCACATTACGACGAGGTCTACTACGCCTCGGCCGAGCCGCGGCCGGACGAAGACGCCTGGAACCGCGGCGCCAGGCGTGCAGCCCGGCACCGGCTCGGCTGGATCGAGCAGGCCGCCGGCGCGAAGGGCCGGTTCCTCGACGTGGGGACCGGAACCGGTTTCCAGCTCGCGGCGGCGCGAGACGCGGGATGGGAGGTCGAGGGCGTGGACGTGAGCGCGCGCGCCGTTGCGTTCGCGCGCGACACGCTGGGCGTTCCGGTGCGGCTCGGTACGCTCGAACAAGCGGGCTTCGCAGACGAAACGTTCGACGCGGTCTCGCTCACGCACGTGCTGGAGCACGTGCCCGACCCGGTTGGGCTGCTGACCGAGGTCGCGCGGATCCTGCGGCCGAACGGGGTCGCGGCGATCGCGGTGCCGAACTCGCGCGCGCTGGTCAACGCCGCCTACAACCTGGTGCACCGGGCGCGAGGGCGCTACCGGCGGGACAAGTTCGCGTGCGGGCTCTGGCCCCCCGACCATGTGATCGGCTTCGACGCGCGCAGCCTCCGGGAAGTGATCGTGCGGTCGGCGCTGCGTCCGCTCGAGCTTGTCGTCACCGGAAAGGGCGATCCCGATCGCTACCCGATGGCGTCATGGGGAAGAGGGACGCGCGCGCTGGAGCGACCTCTGGAATGGATCGGGCGCGTGGTGGGGCGCGGATCCATCCTCGAGTCGCTCAGCGCGCGCGGTGCTTCCTAGACGTCGATCGAACGCGAAGCGCCCACTTCGATCTTGCGCGGCTTCGCCGTGGCCGCCTTCGGGATCGAGATGGTCAAGACCCCGTTGTCGAACGCGGCCTCGATCCCGTCCGCCTCCACGTCGCGTGGCAGCGTGAGGGACCGCTGGAACTTCCCGTAGCTGCGCTCCACGCGATGGTAGGACGTGCCTTCCTTCTCCTCTTCGAAGGAGCGCTCGCCGGTGACGGTGAGCACGTTCCGGTCGAGGTTCACGTCCACGTCCTCCGAGCGAAGACCCGGCAGATCGAGCGTCAGCGTGAAGCCGTCTTCGGCCTCGGCGACGTCCATGGCCGGCGTCCAGCGCGTCACTTGGGTGTCCGGCGCGAGCGAGCCGAACTCGCCGAACATGCGGTCGATCTCGGCCCTCATCCCGGCGAAGTCACGGACCGGCGACCACCGAACGAGACGAGTCATGTCTCTCCACCTCCTCAGTTTCTCCCCAGGGCTGGGGAGGCCCCGGGGCGCTGCTTATATGAGCGGCAGTAGTTTAGAATCTTGAGCGTAGTGCTGTCAACCAGGCCACCTTGGGGGCGTATACGCCGAGGTAGGGCACTAGATACTCCGACCATAGTTTTCAATCCGCACGAACCGCTACATTGGACGATTGACCCAGTCCGGCGTGACGTGGATACTGCCGCTGAGCCAACGAATGAGACCTCGCAGCCGCCGCCCGTCGCGCTCCCGATGGACCTTCATATCCGAGCGAGGAGCCTCGAGCCCGGAGTACGCCGTGCTCCTAGGCTTGATCTTCGCAGTCATCGTCGCCGCCGTCCTTTGGCTCGGGCACACGACCCGCGACACCTTTGACGACGCATCCGGAGGCATCAACAACCCGACCGCGATCAGCGGCGGAGGATCCGGCGGGGGCTCGTCCGGCGGGGGGTCGGGCGTCACCGATCCTGGCTCCGGCTCGGGCGGCTCCGGCGGCTCCGGTGGTTCGGGGTCCGGTGGTTCGGGGTCCGGCGGTGGATCGGGGGGAACCGGGGGTGGCGGCTCCGGGTCCGGAGGCGGCGTAACGACGGGAACGGGCACGAGCGGAACCGGCGGCGGCTCGGGCGGCGGCTCGAGTGGGGGTTCCGGCGGCCTCGGTTCGGATTCGACCGTCGCAGGAGCGAAGGTCACGCGAGGCGACTCCGGCTCGGGATACGGTTCGGGCTCTGGATCTGGATCTGGATCCGGTTCGGGCTCCGGCTCGGGCGGTGGGACGTTCGTCGCCGACTCGTCGGGCGAGAGCAGCTCTGACGGCGCCGGGGTCGCGATCGGCCCCGAGGCGCAGTCTCGCGCAGCCGGACTCGACAGCACCTTCATCCGCTTCCTGCTCTCCCTGCTGGCGATAGCGCTGATCGTCCTGGCCGCATGGAGCATCAACCGCGTGCTCGAAGAGCGCCGGAAACCGGCTGCTTACCGGCAGTACTGAGCCGCGCGCGGCCTTAGTCGTCGACCGTGTCGATGCCGAGGTGCTCGAGCCGCTCGCGATGACGGCCCAGCAGCTCCAGCACGACCTCTTTCACGGCCGCGTCTCCTCCGAGCACCGTCTCGAGACGGTTCGACGCCAGCAGCGCGTCCCGGAACCGGTTGAGCGCCTCGCCGACCAACACCGCCGTGTGGCGTCTGATCGACTGCTGCGCGTCGCGACCGTCCTTGAGGGCGGACCTGATCTGGTCCAGGGCGAACTCCTCCTGCTCGGTGCGGCCCGTCAGCGCGTCGCGCACCGCCGACGCAGTCGGTTCGGGGAGGCGCGAGGTGAGGATGTCGGCGAAATCGGTCGTGATCGTGTCCCCCACGTAGTGGAACACCTGCGCAAGGGTCCAGTCGTCCGCGGCCGCCGCACCGTAGAAAGCGTCGACCGCCGGCCGGAACGCCTCCAGCGCGGCCTCCGGATCGGAGGTGAGGGAGTCCAGGTGGGACCGCAAACGCACGTATCGCGCGTACTCGTCGTCCGCGAAGCTGGCCTGCCGTTCCGCCAGCCCGACCGTCGGAGCACCGGCCGTCCCGGCGGCCGTGACCTGGTACACGCGCAGCAACGCATAGCAGAGGCCGCCGACGACGTCCGCGACGGCGCCCGCCAGATCGTCGTGGCGATTCACGCAGCGACAGGATAGTCGCATCGCGGCCGCGAACCACTCCCGTGACGCGGGGCTTTGCCCCGGGCCCCTCGGTTTGGTACGAAGGACGCCGAAGGGCAGATCATCGACCTGGGGGAGGACGTCTGAGGGGCCGGCGGAGGCTGTGGACGCGCGCGGCGACGCTCGCGATCGCTCTCTCCCTGCTGGCTGGCGTGCCCGCTCGGGCGGTCGACAGCCGGCTCGAGCAAACTCGGCGCGAGATCGCGGCGGCGAAGGCGCGGCTCACCTCCATCGTCCAGGACGACGAGGCGGTGCTCTCGGTCCTCGCATCGATCACGGCACGGCTCAACGCCGAGCAGGCGGACCTCGCCGCCGCGCGTGAGCGCCTGACCCGCGTGCGCGTGCTGATCGCCACCGAGGAGCACACCCTCGCGGCGCTCCGTCGCAAGACCGAGATGCGCCAGCGCGTCATCGAGCAGCGGGCGCGGGCGCTGTACATGGGCAACCCGACGCAGGTTTCCAGCGTTTCCTACGGGGTCACGTCCCTCGACGACTACGTGGACAAGGCGGGGTTCCTCGGCTACGTCGCCTCCTTCGACCAGCGCGTGCTGGAGGACATCCAGCGATACAAGGACGAGGCGCGCCGGACCATGGCCGCGCTCGCGGTGCAGCGCCGGGAAGCCAGCGCGCAGGCCGCGGTGATCAGAGAGCGCGTCCAGAGCGTCCGCGAGCTGGTCGCCGTCCAGCGAGCGGCGCACGCGAAGCTCTCGACCCAGGCCCAGGGCTTCCGGAACGAGATCGCCGCGCTGCAAGCCGAGCAGCGCCGGATCGAGTCGATCATCTATTCCCGGTCGGGATCGGTGAACACCGGCGGCTCCGGCGCGCACGGCTTCGCCTGGCCGATCCGCGGCCCGATCACCTCCCCCTACGGTCCTCGCTGGGGGGGCTTCCACACCGGCATCGACATCGACTGCAGCACCGGGGACGGCATCGGCGCGTCGAAAGCCGGCAGGGTGATCGCGGCCGAATACGGCGGCGGCTACGGCAACATGGTCATCATCGACCACGGCGGCGGCTACACCACGCTCTACGCACACATGTCCCGCTTCTACGTCGGTCGCGGCGCGAGCGTCGGCCAGCACACGCGGATCGGCGCGTGCGGCGCGACCGGGAACGCGACGGGCGACCACCTGCACTTCGAGGTGCGGGTCAACACCCAGCACCGCAACCCGATGGATTACCTGCCGTAGCAGCTCAGGCGTAGAACACGTCGATGCCGGCCAGCGACCCGAGCGCGATCTCCTTGGTGTTGCCGTTGGCGAGGTTCACGCGGTAGACGTTCGCGGTCCGCCGCGTGCCGCCCAGGCAGTTCCTGCACCGCACCACCTCCTGCACCCACACGACGCCGGTCCGTTCGAAGACCGGATGGAAGCGGCCGGAAGGCTCGATCGTACGCGTCGCGCCCGAGCGCAGATCCAGCACCTTGACCTGCACGCGGGCCGAGTCTTCTCCCGTGTCGTAGGCCAGCGAGCGGCCGTCCGGCGCGATCCAGGGGTTGAACCACGTCGCGCCGCCGTTGACCGATTCGACGGCGCCCGTCCGCGCGATCCACACGCGGGCGCCCCGCGTGGTCCGGAAGTACACGCGCTTTCCGTCCGGCGTCCACGCGCCCATCGTCGGCTCGTCGCCGGGGTCCGCGGCGTAGGAGCTCGAGCCGCTCGCCCGCCGGATCTGGAACTGGCTTTGATCCTCCGCGACGTCGCGGCCGGCGTCGCCGTCGGCGGGGGTGAACACGACGAGCACGAAGCTGCCGTCGGAGGACCATTCGACGGCGAGCTGGTCCGAGGGGGTGCTCCCCCTCCCGAGCGCGCGCGCGAGGCTGCCCGCGGTGTAGAGCGAGCGCTCTCCGACCAATGAGCGGAAGCGAATGTGCGGGAAGCCGTGGCGGTCGACCGATACGTAGCAGACGGTGTCGCGCGCGGGGTTCAGCTCGTAGGCGTAGATCCCGTCGGCATCCTCGAAGAGCCGCTCCTGCGCGCCCGAGCGCAGGTCGAGCCGGACCAGCGACGCGCGCGAGGTCTGCGACGAGCGCTGGACGAACGTGATGACCCCCTTCGTCAGAAACTTGGGCTGCTCGAGGCCCTGGCCCGATGCGGCGGTGCTCAGCGAGTCCTTCTTGACGTCGTAGAGCAGGATCGAGGATCCGGTCGAGTAGACGGCCAGCTTGGCCTTCGGATCCTTCCGTTTTGGCTTGGCGGTCACCGTCTCCGTCGGGCTTGGCTCCGCGGTCGGCGTAGGCTGAATGACCGGCGTCTGCGCGGGGCAGGCCGAGAGCAGCAGAGCGAGAACGGCCGCGCGCGCGGCACTCCGAAGCATGGGGCGAGTATAGGGTGCCGCGCGCGCGGCTCACGCGACCACCGAGGGAGCCTCGGCGACGTCGCGACGCGTCAGCGACCGAGCCGGTGCAGGACCGCTCGCTCGATCTCGGCCAAGTGCTCGCGATCGGTGACCTTCTGCCCTTCGAGGTCGCGCAGGTAGAACACGTCCACGACGTCCTCCCCGTAGGTCGCGATCTTCGCCGTCTGGATGTCGAGCCCCATCTCGGTCAGGGCCGAGGCGATGTCGTAGAGCAGCCCGACGCGGTCGGGCGCGTGCACCTCCACCACGGTGAGGAAGTCGCTGGCTGCGTTGTCGATCACGACCTTGGGCGCGACCGCGGGCGCCTTGCGGACGCCGGTTTCGTAGGTCTCGCGCCGCTCGGCCAGGCGCGCGTCGATCGAGAGCCGCCCGAGGAAGGCCCGCTCGAGGTCGCGCTCGACGCGGTCCCATCGCTCGGCCTCGACCAGCGGCTCGAAAGCGCCGGTGCAGCGGAAGATCTGGAGCGCGACGCCGTCGTGACGGGTGAACATCTGCGCGTCGACCACGCTCACGCCGTTGAGCGCGAGCACGCCGGCGGCGCGCGCGACGATGCCCGGACGGTCGGGCACGACGATCGTCAGCTCCGTGATGCCGGGATCTTCGGTCGGCGCGCGATGCGTCCGCACCGCGCCCTCGGCGGTGAGCAGGCCGGCCGTCAGGGCGAAGTGGCGGATCATCGCCTGGGCGGGGAAGGCAAGGACGTACGCCCGCGGCATCCCGGCGAGGTGACGCTCGACGTCCTCGGCCGGGTAGCGCGCGAGCCCGCGCCGGACCTCCGAGACCCGGAGCCTCGCCAGCTCGGTGGCGTCCCGCGACACCAGCGAGCCGCGCTCGAGCACCGCGAGCACCTTGGTGAACAGCTCGGCGACGAGCGCGGCCTTCCACGCCGACCACGCGGTCGGTCCGGTCGCGCGCCCGTCGGCGACCGAGAGCAGGAACAGCAGCCGCGCGCGCGCGGCGTCGCCGATGCGCTCCGCAACCTCGACGACCAAGTTCTCGTCGCCGAGGTCGCGCCGCGTCGCGGCGTCGACCAGCACCAGGTGGTTCTCGACCAGCCAGACCAGCGTCGCCGTGCGGACCGGGTCGAGCCGCATCCGCTGCGCCACGGATCGCGCGATGCGCGCGCCGCGCGCGGAGTGGTCCTCCTCGGTCCCCTTGCCCACGTCGTGCAACAGCGCGGCGAGCAACAGCAAGTCGCGATCGCCTACGTCGTCGGCGACGTCGCGGAGGAGCGGGTCCTCGGTGCTCGCCCCGAGCGCGCCGGCGTTCACGACCGTCGTGAACAGGTGCGCGTCCACCGTGTAGCGGTGGTACACGTTGCGCTGCGGCTGGCAACGAACCGCGTCCCATTCGGGGAGCAGGCGCGCCAGCACCCCCGCGTGGTCGAGCGTCTCCAGCACGTGGGGATGGCCGGCGCGCAGCAGGCCGAAGAACGCGTCCCGGACGGCGTCGGTCCACGGGAGCGCCTCGACTCCTTCCAGCGCGCGGGCGAGCCAGGACAGCGCCTGCGCTCCCGGCGGCGCGCCCATCGCGAACAACTGCAGCGCCCGCTCGGGCTCGGCGCGGAGGTCGGGTTCGGTCGCGACCACCACGCGGCCGGCCGCGACGGCGAACGGCTCGCCCCCGGTCCGAACCTTGTCGTCGCCGCTCATCAAGTCGGCGAGCATCGCCGCCGTGCTGTGCTCGACGGCGCGGGCCGCGCTGAACACCGCACGCATGAACACGTCCTCCGCCGGCCGCTCGCCGTCCACGTAGCCCATCGCGAGCGCGATCGGGCGCTGGTGCTCGAACCGCAGGACGTCGGTCGGGCGGTCCTCCAGGTAGTGCAGCCGCGCGCGCACGCGCAGCAGAAGCTCGCCCGCCTCGTCGAGCGCCGCTCGCACGGCCGGATCGATCAGCGCTTGGGCGCGCTCGTCGACGACCTCGAACCACGCGAGCGCGTGCAGGTCGCGCAAGCCGCCGGCACCCTCCTTGAGATTCGGCTCGAGCTGCGAGGTGGCCGATCCGCTCGCCGCGTGGCGCGCGCGCACCATCGCCCGAACGTCCTCCACGAAGCGCCTGCCGCGCTTGCGGGTCGCGCGAAGCGCCTCGTCTGCGAAGCGCTCGTGCAGCGCGGCGTCGCCGGCGATTCGGCGGGTGATGAGGAAGGAGGTCTCGGCTTCGAGGTTCTCCCTGGCCAGGCGCAGGCAGTCCTTCAGCGAGCGGGTCGCGTGGCCAACCTTCAGGCCCGCGTCCCAGAGCGCGTAGAAGACCTGCTTGCTTCGCTCGACGTCGTGCTTGCCGTCGTGCAGGATCATCAGGTCGACGTCGGACTGCGGCGACAGCTCTCCGCGCCCGTACCCGCCGAGCGCAACGAGCGCGACGCCCCGCTCGGCGTCGCCGCCCGACGCCTCCGCCCACAGGTCCGCGAGCACCGCGTCCATCGCAGCCGACGTCTCGCGCGCGTGGTCGAGTCCGCCCAGCCCCTCGTCGAGGCGCGCGCGGAACGCGCGCCGCTCGTCCTGGACGCGCTGGATCAGGGCGGGGATGCCGGACATCGGCGGCCATGGTAGGCGGCCACGGTTACGAAGGCGTTACGTCGCTGGTGAGCGGGGGCGATCCCCGACGCTCGCCACGAGGGCCTCGGTGCGCTCCTCCACCGATCCGCGCAGGGTCTCGTAGGCCACGTCGTGCCGGTCGAGCAGCGCGAGCATGCGCGCGTCGATGTCTCGCTGGAAGTCCGGATCCATCGGGCGCAGGCCGTCCGGGACGATGTCGAATTCGATCGGCAGGTAGAACACGTGCGTGTACTGGCTGCGCAGCCGGTGCTCGGCCACGCGAAGGCACTCCTCCCACAACGCGAACTCCCGGCGTCGATCCTGGTTGTCCAGCACCCAGCCCGCGTAGGCCATCACGTCGATCAGGGACCGGTCGCCGACGAAGTCCGGGTGCGTCATCTCGTTGGCGTACTGGCGAAGGAAGATCAGCGTCTCGACCTCGGGCGTAGCCTCCTTGTCGAGCTTGAACCCCATCGCGGCGACCTCGCGCGCGACCTCGGGTAGCAGCGGGAGGCCGAGCGGCTCGGTCACCGCCTCGGCCAGCGTGGTCTTGCCCGTCGAGAAGGACCCGACGATCGCAACGCGGGGCATGAGGGCCGAACGTTAGCTCAACCGGCGAACTCTTGGGCGATGAGCAGTCCCTGCGCCCCGTACACGACGCCGATGCCGACGCGCGTGAATCGCGTCGACAGGATGTGGCGCCGGTGCCCGCTCGATCCCATCAGGCGCGCGTGCGCGATCGACATGTCGGGCGCGAGCGCCAGGTTCTCGCTCGCGATCCGGAAGATCGCGCCTTGCGCCCGCAGGCGCTCCGCCGGCGTGGTCCCGGCCGGGGACTCGTGGCCGAAGTACCCGCGGCGGTACATGTCCGCGACGTGCAGGCGCCCGGCGCGGGCCGCCTGCTCGTCCCACGCCAGCGGCGCGAGCTCGCGGGCCGCGCGCTCCTCGTTGATCATCTCGAACAGCTCGCGCTCGGCGCCGGCAAGGCGATGGAAGTCGGTCGTCGCGCGAATGGCGACGCGCTGCTCGGTTCGAGGGAAGAAGAACACCAGCGCGCGCCGCAAGTCGGTCCGCGCGGCCGCGGCGACGAACGCCGGCGCTTCGTCGACGATGCCCGAGCCGATCGCCGAGTCCTCCAGGGCGCTCGCGATCGGCGAGGGCGCGGGGATCACCGAGATCGACAGCAGCACGACGGCGACCCAGGCGGCCGCCCACGTCCCGCTGATCGCGGCGCCGCCGAGCTTGTTGAGCGTGCCGAGCTTCGACCACGCGACGAGCCTCGTCAGCGCGTTCCCGGCGACGCGCGCGGCCACGGTCACCGCGAGGAACAGCCCCATCGCGCCGGCGAGGTTCGCCACGCCCGTCGACAGCCCGAGCACCCGTTCGAGCGGGACCGCGACGAGCCGGAACGCCAGCACGGCCACGATCACCGCCACGACGAACCCGGCCAGACCGGTCAGCGAACGGATCAGCCCTCGCCGCACGCCCCGCCAGACGGCCAGGCCGACCACCACCACGATCAGCGCGTCAAGGATCAACTGCGGCGGCCGATGCGAAGGAGCGGCGCGTTCATCGAGCCGCTCCGGAACCCTTCGAGGTCGAGCGTCACGTAGGCGAACCCAAGCTCGCGGAAGAACGCGGCGACGGCGTCGCGCTCGGCCGCCAGCCGCTCGATCTCCACAGGCGGGACCTCGATCCGGGCGAGGTCGCCGTGGTCGCGCACGCGCAGCTCGTTCAAGCCGCGCTCCTTCAGGAACCGCTCGGCCCGCGCCACGCGGTCGAGTCGCTCGGGCGTGACCTCGACGCCATAGGCGATCCGGCTCGACAGGCACGCGCTCGCGGGCTTGTCCCAGGTCGGCAATCCGCGGGCCCGGCTGAGCGAGCGGACCTCCTGCTTCGTCAGCCCCGCTTCGAGCAGCGGCGCGCGAACGCCGTGCTCGCGCGCCGCACGCTGCCCCGGCCGGAAGTCGCCGGTGTCGTCCACGTTCGTGCCGACCAGCACCGTCGCGCGCCGTTCGGCGGCCAGCGCGTCGAGCAGGTCGAAGAGCGTGTCCTTGCAGTGGTAGCAGCGGTCCGGGTTGTTGGCGCGGTACTCGGGCTTGTCGACTTCGGTCGTGACCACTTCCTCGTGGCGCCAGCCGCGTGCCAGCGCGAGCCCGGCGGCGGCGGCGCGCTCGTCCGGCGCGAGCGAGGGGCTGACCGCGGTGACGGCCACCATCCGCTCCCCGAGCGCCTCGTGCGCGACGTCGGCCAGGAAGGCCGAGTCCGCGCCGCCCGAATACGCGACGATCGCGCCCGGCAGGTCGCCGACGATCGCTCGAAGCCGCGCGTAGCTCATCAGACCTCGCGCACGACCGCGTCGCGCGCCAGCACGTCGAGCGCCTCGGCCGCCTCGCGGGGCACGTTCGCGCGCGCGAGCGCGGTGTAGGACTGCTCGAGCAAGCCGTCGATCGTCTCCAGGACCTGCTCGAGCGCGCCGGTGTCGCGCAGGACGTCGCGCATCGCGTCCGCCTCCGCGTCGGTGAGGTCGGGGTCGCCGAGCCGGGACAGCACCTGCGCCTGTTGCGGGTCGGCGGCCTTGCGAGCCAGGGCGATCAGCAACGTCTGCTTGCCCTCGCGAAGGTCGCTGTCGGCGGGCTTGCCGGTCGTGCCGGGATCGCCGAACGCGCCGAGCACGTCGTCGCGCAACTGGAACGCCTCGCCCAGCGGCGCCCCGAACGCGCGCAGGCTCTCGCGAACCGCCTCGTGCGCGCCGGAAAGAGCGGCGCCGATCTCCAGCGGCCGCTCGACCGTGTAGCGCCCGGACTTCAGCACGCTGATCGCGCGCGTCTCCTCCGGCGTGGCCGAGCCGCGAGCGGCGGCCAGCAGGTCGAGGTACTGACCGCCGATCACTTCCGCGCGCATCGCATGGTACGGCCGCACGGCGTCCAGCAGCGCGGCCGCCTCGAAACCCGAGGACCACCACAGTTCGTCCGCGAGCGCCATCGCGAGGTCGCCGGCCAGGATCGCCGCGCCCTCCCCGAAGTGGTCGAGGTCGCCGCGCAGCCCCTCGGTCGCGGTGAACCAGCGGTGGGTCGTGGGCGAGCCGCGCCGCAGCGGCGAACGGTCCATCACGTCGTCGTGGATGATCGCGAAGGTGTGCAGCAGCTCGAGCGCGCCCGCGACGCGGGCGATGGAATCGTCGTCGCTTCCCCCGCCCGCGCGATAGCCCCACACGCAGAACGCCGGACGCAGCCGCTTGCCGCCCGAGCGCACCACCCGCTCGATCTCACCGCGCAGGATGTCCACCTCGCCCCCGCCGGAGGCGCGCGCCGTCAGGAAACCGAGCAGCGCCTCGTCGACGCCGGGAAGATCGGTCGGGTTCGCGGCCACGAGCGCCAAGCGTACCCGGCGGCGCGGACGCGTTTCGACCGGCTCCGAGGCCGCCGGTATCCTGCCTGTTCGTGAACCTCTTCCGGCGGCTTTCGCTCGCGACCACGCTCGCAACCATCGGGACCATCGGCGTCGGCGGGCTCGTGCGAGCGACCGGCTCGGGCGACGGCTGCCCCGACTGGCCCCGGTGCTTCGGCCGCTGGATCCCGCCGCTGCAAAAGCACGCGCTGATCGAGTACTCGCACCGCACCGTCGGCGCGATCGCGATCGCGCTGCTGATCGTGACGGCCGTGGTGGCCGTGGCGCGGCGGCGCGAGCGGCGAGCCGTCGTCGTGCCCTACGCGATCGGGACGCCGTTGATCCTGGTGCAGGCGGCGCTCGGCGCGATCGTGGTGAAGGTCAAGACCACGCCGGACTTGCGCTTCCTGGAGTCGGCGCTCGTCACGGTCCACATCGCCACCGCGATGACCCTCGTGGCGCTGCTGGTGTTCGCGACCGTGCGCGCCTACCGGCCCGCCCCGCGCGAGCCGGAAGCGCCGCGCGAGCCGGAAGCGCCGCGCGAGCCGGAAGCGCCGCGCGAGCGGGCGGCGTCCGCGGCCGTCGCACGGCTGGCGCGCATGTCCGCAGCCGGCGTGTTCGCCGTCATCCTGCTGGGAGCGATCGTGCGCGGCGAACACGCCGGCCTCGCCTTCCCGGACTGGCCGCTGATGAACGGGACGCTGTTCCCGGACCTCGGCGGGCGCCTTACGCTTCACTACGTGCACCGAGCCGGCGTCGCGGCCGCCGGCGTGCTGCTCGCGGTCTTCCTCGTTCGCGCGCTGCGCGCGCGCGGCCCGGCGCGAACGTTCGCCGTGCTGGCCGGCGCCCTCTACGTCGCGCAGGCCGTCGTCGGCGGCCTGCAAGTCTGGACGCGGCTCGCGGCGCCCGCCGTGACCGCGCACGTCTTGCTGTCGGCGCTCGTCTGGTCGTCCCTGATCGCGGCCGCGACCCTCGCGCGTCCGGCTCCCGCCACCGGGCGCTCGCTCGGGGCGGTCGCGCGCGAGCCGCTCCCGGTCGCCGGAGGGCAGGAGTGGACCTAGCGATCAGGCCGGCGGCCCGCGACGCGATCGGCGCTTACGTGCGCCTCACGAAGCCGCGCATCATCGTGCTGCTGTTGATCACGACCGTCCCGACGATGGTGCTCGCAGCGGGGCGGTGGCCGTCGACGCTGCTCGTGCTGTCCACGCTGATCGGCGGCACCGTGGGCGCGGCGAGCGCGAACACGATCAACATGGTGATCGACCGCGACATCGACGCGATCATGCGGCGCACACGAACGCGGCCGCTGCCGGCGCACGCGATCGAGCCGCGCGCGGCGCTCGTCTTCGGGATCGTGCTCGCGGCCCTGTCCTTCGCCTTCATGGTCGCGACGGTGAACCTGCTCGCCGCGGCGCTCACGCAGGCGGCGATCGCCTTCTACGTCTTCGTCTACACGATGGGCCTGAAGCGAACGACGCCGCAGAACATCGTGATCGGCGGCGCGGCGGGCGCGGTGCCGGTCCTGGTCGGGTGGGCGGCGGTCACGGGAACGGTCGGCGCGCCGGCGTGGGTGCTGTTCGGGATCGTGTTCATGTGGACCCCCCCGCACTTCTGGGCGCTCGCGCTGCGCCACGCCGAGGACTACGCGGCCGCGAAAGTCCCGATGATGCCGGTCGTCGCCGGCGAGGAAGCCACCAAGCGGCAGATCGTCGTCTACGCGGTTGCCACCGTCTTCCTGACGGTGCTGCTCGCGCCGGTGGCGGGGCTCAGCGTCGTCTACCTGGCGCTTGCGACCGGGCTCGGCGGCTGGCTCGTCGGGCACGCGTTCGCGATCTGGCAGATGGGGACGCGCGCGGCCTACCCGCTCTTTCGCACCTCGATCCTGTACCTGGCGTTCGTCTTCCTCGCCGTCGGGATCGATCCGCTGCTGTCGCTGTAGCGCGTCACAGCTTCTCGGGCGTCTTCACCTCGTCGCGCAGGAACTCCAGGAGCGCCCGGTCGAACGCCTCGTCGAGAGCCCTGCGCGTCGCGCGCCTGCGCCGCACCGCGTCTCGCGCGGGCGCGACGAGCAGCAACAGGGTGAACAGCGCGATCGCGCCGGCGACCGCCAGGGCGAGCCGTGTTCGCGTTGGATCCGCCGCCGGCGCGGCTTCCTCGCCGGCCGGGGCGGTCGGCCGGTCGTCCGGCGGCGTCCGCCCGGCGATGGCGCCGTCCGGCGAGGCGGAGCGCGCGCCCGCCGCGACGACCCTCAGCGAGCCCTTCATCCACGGGTGCAGCGAGCAATAGTAGTCGAAGACGCCCTCGGTCTCGGCGAGCATGCCGAACGTCGCGCCCGCGCGCAGCGTCGCCGAGTCGAACGAGCCGTCTCGCGCCGTGACGGTGTGGTCGACCACGCCCTCGTTGGTCCACACGACCGTGTCGCCCGCGTTCGCCTCCAGCGCCGCCGGCAGGTAGGTCCACGAGTCCGGATCGGCGACGTCCGGCTCGACCACGGCGACGTTCCACGTCACGGGTTCGCCTCCCACACGAACCGGTTGGGCGAGCGCGGTGCTCGCGCCGGGTGAGGAGTCCTCCTTCCGTTGCGGGGGCGGTGGCGCTTCCCCGCCCTCGTCCGCGATGCGGACGGTCCCCTTCATCCACGGGTGCAGCGTGCAGACGTAGACGAGCGACACAGGGTCGGCGAAGGTCTTCTTCCAGGTCTCGCCGGGGTCGATGTCGCCGGAGTCGAAAGAGCGATCCTCGGCCGTCACCGTATGGACCGCGGCGCCGTTGTTGCGCCAGGTGACGGTGAGCCCGGTCACGCCCGCCAGGTCCTCGGGGTCGTAGGTCCAGGTGTCGGTGTCGCTCGCGCTGCCCTCCACGATCGCGACCTCCGTCTCCAGCGCGGGCGGCTCGATCACCGGCCCGGTTACCTCCACCGTGGCGGTCAGAAGCGATGGATGGATCGAGCAGAAGTACGCGTAGCTGCCGGGCCGAAGGAAGCGGAACGCCCAGCTCCCACCGGGCACGATCTCCGGCGAGGCGAAGGCGCCGGTGGTCGCGACGACCGTGTGCGCGCCTCGGACGACCGGGTAGTCCATCGTGTCGACGTTGTGCCACACGACGCTCGTCCCCGTCTGGATCAGGGTCGCCTCGGGCGCGAAGCCGTGCGCCAGGTCGACGTCGATGCGGATCTCCTGCAGCGCGCCGGCGGGCGGCGCGGCGATCACGATGACGGCGAAGGACGCCGCGAGCACCGCGACGGCCGCACCGATCCGCTTCGTGAGCATCCGTCGGGCTGGATTCTCCACCAAGAAGGCGAATCCTCCGCGGTGGGTGAAGGAATCGGCTCGGCTCGCGCGAATACCGGTTGCATGACGCGCGTGACGGCGGCCTTGGCGCTCGCGATGGCGGCGCTGCCGGCCGCGGCGGATGCGGCGGTGCCCGCGAACACGCCCGGAATCCTCGTGGCGGTCCCGATCAGCGCCTACGCGACGACGGGCTTCACGATCGAGCAGGGCGGGTCGGCGACGTTCGTGAACCTCGACGAGGTGACCTTCGTGGGACACGATGTCCGGTCGAAGGCAACCGACGGGAGCAATCGCCCGCTCTTCACGACGCCGGTGATCAAGACGCGGGAAATGGCCGAGATCGAGGGCGTGAGCGCACTGGCGCTCGGCTCCTACGAATACCGTTGCTCGCTACACTCGGCGATGACGGGCACGCTCACCGTCACGCCCGCATAGCGGGGCCACGCGCCCGAAAAGGCAGCTCCCCGAGCACAAGCGCACGTGGTTCGTAACCCCTCCCCCCCGTGTGGTAACTATTAGCCTCGGTCGGCGGGGAACGCACTCAGCGGAGCAGCCGCGCGCCGCCCGCCCGTTTCCGGCAGGAGGGGGATTGAACAGACCGAAGCTCGGCACCGCGCTTCGCACGCTCGCCATCGCGGGCGTCGGTCTCGCACTCGCCGCATGCGCCAAAGAGGCCCCCCAGGACGCGCTGGCGCCCGAAGGCCCGGTCGCACGGCAGATCGACGCGCTCTTCCGGCCGGTGTTCTGGATCGCCGCCGGCGTGTTCGTGCTCGTCGAAGGGCTGATCGTCTTCGCAATCATCCGCTTCCGCGACAAGGCCGGACGCGAAGAGCCGAAGCAGGTCCACGGCAACACGCGCATGGAGATCGCCTGGACCATCGTCCCGGCGCTGCTGCTGGCGGGCATCTCGATCCCGATGGTGCTGACGATCTTCGACCTGACGCCGAGCCACGAGCCGGGCCCGCCCTGCCCGAGCGACGAGGTCTGCGTCCGCGTGATCGCCAAGCAGTGGTGGTGGGAGTACGAGTACCTCTCCGAAGGCGAGCCGAACGTCGTCACGGCGAACGAGCTGGTGATCCCGGTCGGCAAGGACGTCTTCCTCGAGCTGACCTCCGACGACGTGATCCATTCGTTCTGGGTGCCCAAGCTCGCCGGCAAGCAGGACGTCGTGCCGGAGCGAACGAACACGCTGCTGTTCTCGGCCGACGTCGCGGGCGAGTGGGAAGGCCAGTGTGCGGAGTTCTGCGCGCTGTCGCACGCCAACATGCGTCTGCACGTGCGCGCGATCCCGGAGCCCGAGTTCGACGCCTGGATCGACGAGCAGCGCGCCCCCGCGGCCGAGCCGGCGACGGCCGACGCCATCGCCGGGCGTGCGCTGTTCGCCAACATGGACCTGTTCGAAGATCGCGGCCATCTGGAGTTCGCGTGCATCCAGTGCCACGCGATCAACGGTCTGGAAGGGGCGGGCGCTCGCGTCGGACCCGACCTCACGCACTTCGCGAGCCGCGCCAAGTTCGCCGGCTGGACGCTCCACAACGACGACGAGACCGTCGCGGCATGGCTCACGAACACGCGCGCGCTGAAGCCGGGCGTCGTCATGCCGATCTTCGAAGGCTTCCTGACGCCGGAGGAGATCCGGCAACTGACCGCCTACCTACGGAGCCTGACGTGACCGACGGGAGCGACCGATGACGACGACCACCTCCGTGGCTTCGGGCGGGCTGTTCGCGCGGCCCAAAGCGACTCATGGGTTCTGGTCGTGGTTCACGACCGTCGACCACAAGAAGATCGGGATCCTCTACGGCTTCACCGCGTTCGGCTTCTTCATCGTCGGCGGGGTCGAGGCGCTGCTCATCCGGCTGCAGCTCGCCGGGCCCGACGGGACGATCCTGAACGCCGACACGTACAACCAGCTCATGACCATGCACGGCCTGACGATGATCTTCCTGGTCGTGATGCCGTTGTCGGCGGCGTTCTTCAACTACCTGATCCCGCTGATGATCGGGGCGCGCGACGTCGCGTTCCCGCGGCTGAACGCGTTCAGCTACTGGGTCTTCCTGTTCGGCGGGCTGTTCATGTACTCGTCGTTCCTGCTCGGCGGGGCGCCCGACGGCGGCTGGTTCGGCTACGCGCCGCTCAGCACGCAAGGGATCCCGGGCAGCCTGCTCCCGGACGGACGCCTCGCGGCCAACATGGACTTCTACGCGCTCGGGCTGTTGATCCTGGGCATCGCCTCGACGGTGTCGGCGGTGAACCTGGCGGTCACGATCATCAACATGCGCGCGCCCGGGATGAGCTTCTTCCGGATGCCGGTGTTCATCTGGATGGCCTTCGTCGTGCAGCTCTTGCTGGTGTTCGCCCTGCCGGTCATCACCGTCGGGCTGTTCCTGCTGCTGTTCGACCGGATCCTCGGCACGAGCTTCTACCACGCCGGCGGTGATCCCGTTCTGTGGCAACACCTGTTCTGGTTGTTCGGCCATCCCGAGGTCTACATCCTGATCCTGCCGGCGATGGGGATCGTGAGCGAGGTGCTGCCCACGTTCAGCCGCAAGCCGCTGTTCGGCTACAAGGTCGTCGTCTACTCGGGCATCGCGATCGGGATCATGGGTTGGGGCGTGTGGGCGCACCACATGTTCGCCACCGGGCTCGGCCCGGTCGCCGTGACCGCGTTCGGCATCTCGACGATGTTCATCGCGGTGCCGACGGGTGTGAAGATCTTCAACTGGCTCTCCACGATGTGGGGCGGCCGGATCAAGCTCGCCACGCCGATGCTGTTCTCCATCGGATTCGTGACGATGTTCGTCATCGGCGGACTGTCGGGGGTGACCCATGCGATCGTCCCGCACGACGCGCAGCAGACCGACACGTACTACGTCGTGGCGCACTTCCACTACGTGCTGTTCGGCGGCGCGATCTTCGGGCTGTTCTCCGGCGCCTACTACTGGTGGCCCAAGGTCTTCGGCCGCCACCTGAGCGAGCCGCTCGGCAAGGTCCACTTCTGGCTCATGCTGATCGGGTTCAACCTGACCTTCGCGCCGTTCCACATCCTGGGCCTGCAAGGCATGGTTCGGCGCACGTACCGCTACCCGGCGGGCTTCGGGTGGGACGCCTGGAACCTCGTCTCCACCATCGGCGCGTTCACCATCGCGCTGTCGGTCCTGGTCTTCATGGTGAACGCGGTGCGCGCGCGGACCCGGGGCGCCGTCGGCGAGGCCGACCCGTGGGACGGCCGCACGCTCGAATGGACCATCTCCAGCCCGCCGCCCGAGCACAACTTCGACGAGATCCCGACCGTGCACGCGCTCGACGACTTCTGGCACCGCAAGTACGTCGAGGACAAGACCGGCAAGCTGGTGCCGGTGCCGGCCGGCGGCGCGCAGGACGCGCACCACGAAGGCGAGCACGGCGGCGGCCACGGCATCCACTTGCCGTCGCCGTCCTACATGCCGATCCTCGCCTCGCTCGGCCTGCCCCTCGTCGCCTACGGGCTCATCTACGGCTGGATCCTGTCGATCGTCGGCGCCGTCGTCACGTTCGCAGGACTGTACGGATGGGCCGTCGAGCCCGGAACGGAGTAGGAAGCGATGGCCACGCACGCAGCGGAGATCCACGACACGAGCACCGGCATCGACAACACCAAGCTCGCGATGTGGACGTTCCTCGGGTCCGAGTGCCTGCTGTTCGGCGCGCTGATCTCGGTCTACCTGCTCTACCGCGGCACCGTGCAGGCAGGTCCGGGACCGGGTGACGTGTTCGACATCCCCTTCACCTCGGTGTCCTCGTTCGTGCTGCTGATGAGCTCGCTGACGATGGTGCTCGCCCTCGCCGCGATCCAGCGGGGCGACCAGCACCGCACGAGGATCTGGCTCGCGGCGACGGCGCTGCTCGGCATGACGTTCATCAGCGGGCAGGTCTACGAGTTCACCGTGTTCGTCCGCGAGGGCTTCACCGTCCGTTCGAGCAGCGCCGGCTCCGCGTTCTTCGTCCTGACGTCCTTCCACGGCGCGCACGTCACGCTCGGGATCGTCATGCTGCTGTCGCTGCTCGGCCTGTCGCTGCAGGGCAAGCTCCCGCAGGAGCGCGCGACCGCGGTCGAGTACGTGGGTCTCTACTGGCACTTCGTCGACATCGTGTGGGTGGTCCTGTTCACCCTCGTGTACCTCATCCCGATCCCGTCCCCGTCCTAGGAAACGGCCATGGATGCACATCAGGTAGACCAGGCGCACCCGAAGGAGAAGCTCTACGTCAAGGTGGCGCTGTGGCTGGCGCTCGTCACCGGCATCGAGATCTTCATCTCCTACGCGGGCCTGCCGGACTGGATCACCATCCTGTCGCTGGTGGCGCTGTCGCTGATCAAGTTCCTCGCCGTGGTCGGCTACTTCATGCACCTGAAGTTCGACGCCCGGCTGCTGCGCAAGCCCTTCGTCGGCGGGCTGTTGCTCGCGATCACGATCTACGCGATCGTGCTGCTCGCCTTCACGCTGCACGACGGCGGCGTCTGAGCCGATGGCCTGGACCTGGAGCTGGCACGCGCACCCCGAGGTCTGGGCGCTCGTCGCGGTTCTCGGGACCGCCTACGTCGTCGCGCTGCGCCGCGTCGGCCCGTCGCGCGTGCAGCCCGGCGAGCCGGTGTCGACGCCGAAGCAGCGCAACTCGGCGATCCTGGCCCTGCTGACGCTGCTCGTCGCGAGCGAGTGGCCGGTCCACGACCTCGCCGAGGGCTACCTGTACAGCGTGCACATGGTGCAGCACCTGCTGTTGTCGCTGATCCTGCCCCCGCTTGTGATCCGGGCGATGCCGCCGTGGATGTTCCGAGCGCTGCTGCCCGGGCGTGCGATGCGCGTCGTGCGCCGGCTCGCCCGGCCGTTCGTCGCGCTCGTCATCTTCAACGTCGTGATCGTGGCGACGCACTGGCCCTTGATGGTCGAGCTGGCAACCCGTTCCGAGGCCGCGCACTTCCTCCAGCACTTCGTGCTGGTCGGCGCCGGCGCGTTGATGTGGATGCCGATCGTGAGCCCGGTGCTGGAGATCCCGCGCCTGGCCTATCCCGGCCAGATGCTCTACCTGTTCCTGCAGTCGCTCGTGCCGACGGTGCCGGCGTCCTTCCTGACCTTCGGCGCGCGCCCGCTGTACCACGTCTACGAGACCTTCCCGCGCGTCTACGGCATCTCGGCGCTGAGCGACATGCGCGTCGCGGGCCTGATCATGAAGCTCGGGGGTGGCGCGATCATCTGGGCCGCCATCACGATCATCTTCTTCCGCTGGGGCAACCTGGAGGAGACCACCGGCGTGGACGCGCTGGAGTGGACCGACGTCGACCGAACCGTGAATCGGATGGAGCTTACGAATGGCTGAGTTCATCAAACGAGTCGTAAAGCCGGTGGGGTTGCTGCTGGGCGGCGCGGTCTTCATCGCGCTGTTCGTGATCCCGTTCTCACGGATCCTGCTGGCGGTGCCGGAGATGGGCTCGACCATGCTCGCGCTGCTGATGGCCGCGGCGGTCCTGCTCGTCGCCGGCGTGCTCGCCGCGACCTCGAAGCTTCAGGCGGGCCAGAAGACCGTCCTGCTCGCCGCGCTCGTCGCGCTGATCGGCGGCGGAGCGGCGGCGGCCTCCATCGGGATCAGGGCGATCGAGCCCCACGAGGTCAGGGTCGAGGTCGCCGCCGAGAACATCGCCTTCGACACCGACGAGCTGTTCTTCCCGGCCGAGACCCCGGTCAAGCTGGAGTTCAACAACGAGGACGTGGGCGTGCCGCACAACGTCGCCGTCTACACGGACGACTCGTTTGCGGACGCGCTCTTCGTCGGCGACACGTTCAACGGTCCCGCCGTACGGGCCTATTCGATCGAGCCGATGGAGATCGGCCGGTACGCGTTCAAGTGCGACGTGCACCCGCAGATGAACGGGACCGTCGTGGTCGACGAGGGCGAGGCGCCGCACCCGGACGACGGTCAGCCGCCGCCCGAGCCGACCGGCACCGAGCCGCCGTTGCCGTCGGGCGGGCCGGCGATCGACGTCGTGGCGAAGGACATCGCCTTCGACGTCGACGCGATCGCGCTGCCGGCCGATGCGCCCTCGATCATCGCGTTCGACAACCAGGACCAGGGCGTCCCCCACAACGTGAGCATCTACGCCGACGGCACCTTCGCCGATGACCTCTTCATCGGCGAGATCATCACCGGCGTCGAGCAGATCGACTACCAGGTGCCGCCGCTGCCGGCCGGGACCTACGCGTTCCGTTGCGACGTGCACCCCCAGATGCAGGGGACCGTGACGACCGAATGACCCGGGCGCGCGTGGGCCGGCGGGACTTCCTCCGGCTCCTCGCGGCCGGCGTCGGGGGCGTCGCGATCGCGTGCTCGCGCGGCCCGGCGACACCCGCGCCGAGCGGTCTGTCGCTGTTCCCAGGCGGCCAGGAGTACATGGTTTCGCCTGCGCACCGCTTCTCCTTCGGCCTGGCGGACGAGGACGGGGCGAGCGTCGAAGACGGCTCGGTCCAAGCCCGCGTCCTTCCCGGCGGCGACTGGGCTCCGGCCGAGTTCCTGCGCTACCGCCGGCCCGGGCCGAACGACCCGGCAGGGTTCTACCGTGCGACCCTCCCGTTCGCGCGCGCCGGCGTGACCGATGTCGAGATCGTCCGCGGCGGCGCGCGCGCCACCGCCGCCGTCCAGGTGCGCGAGGCGCCGTCGGTCCCCGGCGTCGGCGATCCCGCCGTCCCGGTCGCCACGCCCACGACGCGCAATCCGCGCGGCGTCGCCGCCGTCTGCACCCGCACGCCCCAATGCGGGATGCACGAGCAGCGCCTCGACCACGCCCTCGGCGCGGGAACGCCCGTCGTGCTCACGATCGCTTCGCCCAAGCTCTGCCGGTCCCGCACCTGCGGGCCGGTCGTCGACGAGGTGCGCGATGTTCGCCGAGCCGCGGGTGCGAGCGCCGCATTCGTCCACGCCGAGGTCTACGCCACCGACACCGCGACGACGCTGTCGCCCACGTCCGAAGCCTGGCGCCTGGAGAGCGAGCCCTGGACCTTCGTCATCGACCCCGAGGGCGTCATCCGCGCCCGCTTCGAAGGCCCCGTCGCCGCTGACGAGATCGCGCAGGCGCTCGCGAGCGCCTGAAGGCGCGCCGCCTGCTACGGGACCAGGATCGTGCGGATCGTCTCGCCGGCCTCTAGGGCGGCGAAGGCGTCGTTGACGCGGTCGAGGGGCTCGGTGCCGCTGACGAGGCCCTCGAGGTCGAGCAGGCCCGCACGCCAGAGGCCGAGGATCTTCGGCACGTCGCGCCGGACGTTGCACGAGCCGTAGTACGACCCCATGAGCTTCTTCTCGAAGAAGAACAGCCCGAGCATCCCCGGCACCGTGAGGTCGTCGCCGAGCGCCGGCGCGCCGACGAGCACGCACTTCCCGCCCGCGCGGGTGAGGTCGAACGCCTGCCGTTGCAGCGCCGACTTGCCGACGACCTCGAAGGCGACGTCCGGTCCGACGTCCTCGGTCAGCTCCTTGGCGAGCGCCGCGGCGTCGTCCGGCTCGCACGTGTGCGTCGCGCCCATCGCGGCCGCGACGGCGCGCTTGGACTCGAGCGGGTCGACCGCGAGGATCACGCTCGCGCCGGCGATCCGGCACGCCTGGATGACGTTCAGGCCGACGCCGCCCGCGCCGATGACGACGACGCGATCGCCCGGCTGAACGTCGGCGGTGTTGAACACCGCGCCGACTCCGGTGAGCACCGCGCACCCGACGAGCGAGGCGACCGACATCGGCACGTCGTCGCCGACCCGGACCACCTGGCTCTCGCGGAGCAGTGTGCGCTCCGCGTACGTGCCGGCCCAGACGCTCGCCGTCAGTTCGGCGTCGCCGCGCCGGAAGGGCGCCCGTCCGTCGGCCATCCGGCCGACCTGCATGCGGTGCGCCGGGCACAGGTGCGTCTGGTCGCGCGTGCACCAGTAACAGACCCCGCAATGGGGTACCCAGGCGATCACGACCGCGTCGCCCACGGCGACCGATCGCACGCCCTCACCGACCTCGGCGACGATCCCTGCGCCTTCGTGGCCCATGACGCACGGCGTGGGCCATGGGAACGCCCCGTTTTGAATCGACAGGTCCGAGTGACAGACCCCCGTCGCCTTGACCTCGACGACGACCTCGCCGGGGCCGGGCGAGGACAGCTCGACGTCGTCGACGACCTCGACGGGCTTGCCGTGCTCGCCCAGGATCGCGGCGCGCATCAGCGCGGCGTCCCAGCGCTCACAACTGCATCCAGACGGTCTTCAGCTCCGTGTACGCCTCCGCGGCGTGGATGCCCAGCTCGCGGCCGAAGCCGGAGTTCTTGAAGCCGCCCGTGGGCGCGCCGGCGTCGTTCACGCCGTAGGTGTTGACCCAGACGGTCCCGGCGCGGATCCCGCGCGCGACCTTGTGCGCGACGGACAGGTCCTTGGTCCACACCGCGGCGGCCAAGCCGTAGGTCGTGTCGTTCGCGATCCGGATCGCGTCGTCGACGTCGTCGAAAGTCAGCACGGAAAGCACCGGCCCGAAGATCTCCTCCTGCGCGATGCGCATCGAGGGCTGGACGCCGGTGAAGATGGTCGGCTCGACGAAGAAGCCGTCGGTCCCCGCGACGGGCGAGCCCCCGATCCGAACCTCGGCCTCGCTCGCGCCGATCTCCAGGTAGCTGCTCACACGGTCGAACTGCTGCTTGGACACGAGCGGCCCGACGAGCGTGCCGTCCTCGAGCCCGTCGCCGACCTTCCACGCCCCAGCCGCCGCGGTGAGCTGCTCGACGAATTCGTCGTGCGCATCGCGCTGGACGAGCAGCCGGCTCGCCGCGGTGCACATCTGGCCGGAGTTGAAGAAGATGCCGAAGGCGGCCTGCGGGATCGCCTGGGTGAAGTCGGCGTCGGGGAAGACGACGTTCGGCGACTTGCCGCCCAGTTCAAGCGTGACACGCGCCATGTTGGTCGAGGCGGCCTGCAGCATGAGCCGGCCGACCTCGGTCGAGCCGGTGAACGCGATCTTGTCGATCTCGGGGTGCCGGACGAGCGCCGCCCCCGTCGTCTCTCCGTCGCCCGTCAGCACGTTCAGCACGCCGTCGGGCAGGCCGGCCTCCTGCGCGAGCTTCGCGATCCACAGCGCCTCAAGCGGGGTCTCCTCCGCCGGCTTCAGCACGACCGTGTTGCCGAACGCCAGCGCGGGCCCGAGCTTCCAGGCCACCATCGCCGACGGGAAGTTCCAGGGGATCACCTGCGCGCAGACGCCGACCGGCTCGCGCAGCGTGTAGATGAAGCGGCCGGGCTCGGTTGGGTTCGTCTCGCCGAAGATCTTGTCGGCGAGGCCCGCGAAGTACCGGAAGACGCTCGCCGCGTGGTAGACCTCGCCGGTCGCGAAGGCGAACGGCTTGCCGTTGTCGAGCACGTCGAGCTGCCCGATGCTCGCCATGCCGGCCTCGATGCCGTCGGCGATCGAATAGAGCACCTTCGCCCGCTTGCGCGGGTCGAGCTGCGACCAGCGCCCGTCCTCGAAGGCGGCGCGCGCGGCGGTCACGGCTCGGCGAACGTCCTCCTCGCCCGCGAACTGCACCTCGACGAGATCCTTGCCGGTCGTCGGATCGACGCTCGCGAACGTCCGGCCGGAGGCCGCGTCCACCCATTGCCCGTCGATCAGCAGCTTCTTCGGCTCGGCCAGGAACTCCCGGACTTCAGGCGTGAGCTTCTCGGTACGCGCGGCGACATCCATTGGAAGGACCTCCAGTTCGACCGATGGTCCGTCAAGCCTAGGCCGCGCCCGCCGCCGGAGCCAAACCTGCGTTTCGTCTCGCGCCGGGCGAGCGTGTATCGTCCGAGCCGGCAAACGCACGCCGGAACAAGGGGGAACGTCCTGATGCCACGGAGACTCGGAGCCGTCGCCGCCGGGCTGCTGATGCTTGGCGCATGCTCGTCGGGAGGCGCGGACTTCAGCACGCGCTCGCTGTCGATTACGGGGCCGGCGAACGACGCCGTCGTCGGAGGCAACGTGGTCTTCCTTCAGCCCACCGCGCGCGGCATCGACATCGTCGCCGCCGACGGAGACGCCTCGGGCGACAGCGGCCACTTCCACGTCTTTATCGACCGCGATCCGGTCGCCGAGGGCGAGCCGATCCCGCGGGAGGCAGGCATCGTCCACTCGGCCGCGGCAACCGTCCCGATCTACGGCCTGTCCGTCGGCGAGCACACGTTCACCGTCGTCTTCGGCGACGGAAATCACACGCGCATCGGGACCGACGAGGACACGATCGACGTGACGGTCGACGGCCCGTCGATCGCCGCGAGCGCATCGACGAAGAAGGGCGCCCTGACGGTGACGGTGGACGACCTCGAGGGCGCCACCGTGTCCGACGGCGACGATCCCTCGCCCGATCACTTCCACTACTTCCTGGACACCGAGCCCGCCTTCGACGGGAGCCCGGTCCCGGCCGACGACCCCTCGATCGTGCACAGCCGCGAGAGGAGCGTGACCTTCGACGACGTGGCGACCGGGGACCACACGGTCTGGGTCGTGCTCGGCAACGTCGATCACGTGCCGTTCGAGCCGCCGGTCGTGGCGATGGTGACGATCGCGATCTAGCAGCCGGTTTCCGCAGGAACGTGGCCGCGGCGCTCGAGCTCGCCGCGAGAAGAGGTTTTCCCCGAAGCAGGAGTCCGGTTCCAGATGTGGAACAAGTAGGAGGGGACGATCTCCCCTATCCGACGCGGGCCAAACTCAGGAGGTAACGGTACGTGCGGCGATTCGCGCTCGTCGGCGCTCTGGCTTGCCTGGTTGCGAGCACGGTCCCGGCCGAAGCAAAGAACATCGGCACCGAGGAGCTGCGATGGTCTGCGCCCTGGCCCTGCGCGGCCGCGTGCCCCTGGACGACCGCGGCGATCACCGGCGAGGCCGCGCTCACCTCGTCGAACGGGAACACCGAGGCGTGCAAACTCACGCCCTTGACGGTCGCCGATTCCTGGGACGACATCGGGGTCACGGTTCCGGCCAAGATCGGGCAGTACAAGCCGGTCCAGATGACGGTGACGATGGCGCCCACCGTCGACTACGAGCTTTGGATCTGCAAAGTCAGCGGTAAGGGGGCCATGTCCTTCAAGGCCCGAGGCAAGGTGCAATCCGGCCAGTGCGAGGCAGAAGGCGTCGGTTGCCCCGAGAAGGTGACGTTCAACGTCAAGCCCGGCGAGGGGTACATCCTTCGCGCCTACCATGTGGCCGACGTGGCGGCGGCCTACGGCAAGTACTGGTACAAGGGGGTACGCATTTAGGTCCGCGCGAGTCCCGAACGCGCCACCGAGACGTTCGCCCGCAGGCCGCCGAAACCAGAGCATGAGAGACGACCAGACGCAACCATCTCCCCCCGCTTCCCCGTCGAAGGGGTCACGCCGGCCACCCGAACCGAGCGCGAAGCCGTCGCCGCGCGCGCGCATCTCCGCGGCGGTGAAGAGCGCCCGCAAGCGCGTCCCGCGGATCAAGCTCCGCGTCCTCATCGGTCCGGGCCTGCTCGTCCTGGCAACCGTGCTCGTCGTGACGTGGTTCTCGCTCGTGCGCGGCCTCGCGCCCGACGCCGTCGGCGAGGAGGTGTCCTTCAGCCGCGTCGAAGACCTGGCCGCGCGCGGGCGCATCGTGCACGCCACGCTGCTCGACGAGGACTCGACCGTCCAGATCGTCACCAGCAGCGACGAGTCGCTGTTCGCGCGCTACCCAAAGAGCGACAGCGCGACGGCGCAATTGATCGGCGAGCTGACGGACTCCGGCGCCGAGGTGGTTGTGGACCCGCAGTCGGGGAAGGCAACCCGCCGGTTCCTTGCGCAGTTCCTGTTGCCGTTGCTGATCCTGGCCTCGCTGTTCAGCTTCTTCTTCCTGCTGATCACCGGCAACGCGGGCGGCGCCGGCGAGCTGCTGCAGTTCAGCAAGATGCTCGCCAAGGTCACGCGGCGCAAGAAGGGCAAGGGCCCGGTGACCTTCGCCGACGCCGCGGCCGTCGACGAAGCGGTCATCGAGCTGCGCGAGGTCGTCGAGTACCTGATGAACCCGCTGCGCTTCGCGTCGGTGGGTGCGAAAGCGCCGAAGGGCGTGCTGCTCGCCGGCCCGCCGGGGACCGGCAAGACGCTGCTGGCGCGAGCGACGGCCGGCGAAGCGAACGTGCCGTTCTTCTCGATGGCCGGCTCGGAGTTCGTCGAGGCGCTCGTGGGCATCGGCGCCGCGCGCGTGCGCGACCTCTTCAAGACCGCACGCGCCAACGCGCCCTGCCTGGTCTTCATCGACGAGCTGGACGCCGCCGGCCGCCAGCGCGGCGCGGGGCTCGGCCAGGGCAACGACGAACGCGAGCAGACGCTGAACCAGATGCTCGCCGAGATGGACGGCTTCGACGTCTCCAGCGGTGTCGTGATCATGGCCGCGACCAACCGTCCCGACATCCTGGACCCCGCGCTCCTGCGGCCGGGACGGTTCGACCGGCAGGTCGTCGTCGAGGTGCCCGACGTGAAGGGCCGCGTGGAGATCCTGAACGTGCACACGCGCAACCGGCCGCTCGCCGAGGACGCGGACCTGTTGCTGATCGCCAAGCAGACGCCCGGCTTCACGGGCGCGGAGCTTGCCAACGTGGTGAACGAAGCGGCGCTGCTCGCCGTTCGCCGCGACAGCGAGACGATCAGCACCCGCGACCTCGACGAGGCCGTCGAGCGAACGATCGCGGGTCCCCAGCGCAAGGCGCACATCCTCACCGAACAGGAGAAAGTCCTCGTCGCCAACCACGAGGCCGGCCATGCGATCGTCGCCCGCGCGGTGTCGCAGGCGGTCGGCGTGCAGAAGCTCTCGATCGTGGCGCGCGGCCGCCAGCTCGGCCATGCGACGAACTACCAGTCCGCGGACAAGCTCGTGCTGCTCAAGAGCGACGTCGAGGCCGAGCTGACCGTGCTGCTCGCCGGCCTCGCGGCGGAGAACATCGTCTTCGGTGAGATCTCGACCGGCAGCAAGGGCGACCTCGAGAAGGCCACCGACCTCGCGCGCAAGATGGTGGCGACCTGGGGCATGACCCACGAGGTCGGGCGCGTCACGGTCCAGAAGGAAGGCGCGATGTACCTCGGTCGCGACGCGGCCCAGATGCTCAGCGTCTCCCAGACGGTCCTGGAAGCCGTCGACAAGGAGGTCCGCGACTTCATCGAAGACGCCGAGCACCGCGCCGAGACGATCCTTCGACGCAACCGGGATGTCGTGAACGAGATCGTCCAGGCCTTGATCGAGCGCGAAGCCCTCTCCCAGGCGGAGGTCGAGCCGTTCCTCACCCGCGTCGAGCCCTTCGTCATCGCCCCCTCCATGAACGGCTCTCGGCCCGCGGCCGCAAAGAGTTCTCCCAGGTCACGGACCGCAAAGACCTCCTAGCCCACCTCGCGGACCCGGCATTTCGGCCCGTGCGCCGGATTCCTCCCAGGAGGGAGGAAACAGGACATGGAGCACGAATAGGAACGTGGGCACGAACCACGAGGAGGGAACGAATGGGCAAGCGCATGAAGGTGCTCCTAGCCGGAGTTGCCGTCGCGGCGTTGGTCATGAGCCTTACGCCGGCAGGCGCCGTCACGATTGGATGCGACGGCGGAAGTGACTGCTACATGACCGATTCCGCCGGGGACACGGGCGACTTCCAAGACGCCGACGATCCGGCCGACCCGGCGCTCGATGCGGCCGACGACGCGCTCGCGCCCGTCTACGACGCGGCCGAGCCGGTCGAGGATGCCGCCGACGACGTGATTTGCGAGAACCCGACGGCGGAAGCGCTGCTCTGCGAGTCGGACGTCAACGCCACCGACCTGCTCTCGTTCAAGCTCGAAGCGGATTCCTTCGGTCAGTGCTCGGGAACGAGCTGCCCGTGGACGGACCCGGACAACGCGGACTACGACCCGCAGGCCGTCGAGGTCGGGCAAACCCACGGCGGTCCGGCGCTCAAGGCGACGTGGGTCGTCGACGGGCTGCTGCCCGACGAGGACTCCCTCGACCCGCCGGACGGCAACGCCACGGGCTGGTCCTACCACGGCTACTACCGCGACACGCACCTGCTGGACAACAGGCCGCACCCCGTGTGCGAGCGGACCACGAGCGACCCGGACGGCGACGGCCAGGACCTCACCTATCTCTACTCCGGCATCCTCGGACACTGGCAGGACCAGTGGATGCTGCGCATCGGCATGAAGTTCGAGTACACCGGCCCCCGTCCCGACGGCGGCGCGTACAAGGTCTCGCCGGAGATGGGCTACTACGACCCCTCGGGCGACGGCGGCTTCGTTTCGTTCGACGTCGTGTCGGAGGAGGCCTCGCACGAGGCCAACTCGATGAACGGCACCGGCGACTACTTCTATCGCATCCAGCGCAACCAGCCGGAGAGCGGCCAGACGACGCTGACGGTCAAGGTCGTCGGGTCCATCCCGATCACCGACACCAACTGCAAGTCGAACCCGACGGACCCCGGTTCCTTCCCGGCCGGCGGCTACCAGCCGTTCGCCGTCCCGAAGTCCTCGGGCGGCGGCGCGACCGGCGACCTCATCTCGATCGCCGGCGCGACCTGGCTCAACACGATCGTTCGGTCCCCGGTAGCAGTCCCGCTCAGCATGCTGCCGCCGCCGGCGAACGAGGACGACATCGACTGGCTGATCGGGCTGGTCAGCCTGCAGGACATCGTCCCGAACAACGCGTACCGGTCCGGGTACACCGCGCCCAACCTCGGACCCGGGAGCGCACCCGGCCCGTCGTGCTGGACGCCGACGTTCGGTGGCACGCTGCCGCCGAACCCGAACCACGGATACGGCGAGCCGTGCCAGATCCCGAGCCCGTTCGGAGACTTCTGGCCGAACACCGGGAGGGAGATCTTCTTCCCGTGACGAAACCGAACCCACGGGCTTGACGTGACGGACCCGAGGAGCCGACCCTTCGAGGGTCGGCTCCTCGGTTCCCCGCGCAGGAGGACCGGTTCAGCAGTGAAGACATCCCCTTCGAAGCGGCAGGCCGTCCGCGTCGCGCGCGCGGGCGTGCTGGCCGTCGCCGTGCTCGCCCTCGGGCTTCCCTCCCACGCCTCGACGCGGATCCGCCCTCAGCTTCGCCCGGGCTTGCAGGGGAGCCGCGCGATCGCCCAGCCGGTGACGCTCGACGCGCGCATCTCGCGCATCGCGAGCGTCCCCGGCTCGCAGAAGTTCTGGGCGATCGGACACATCGCGGGCCGCGGGTCCGGCTGGGATCGCCGAGCCCCGCTCGGGCAGGTGCACTTCTTCCGCACGGGACCGGCCGGCGCCTGGACACGGGTGGGGCCGCCGCGCACCAAGCAAGGAAACGTTCGCAACCCGACTCTGTCCGCCCTGGCGTTCGCGCCGACGGGCGAGGGGTGGGCCGTCGGCACGCGCGGCACGATGGTCCGGTACCGGCCCGGCATTGGTTGGAGGATGGCCTCCGCCTGTCCCGCGATCACGTGCGAGGACCTCGTCGGCATCTCCTTCCTCGCCGGCGGCTCCTCGCAGACCGGCTACGCGGTCGGAGCCAACGGCACGGTGCTGGTGAACCGCGGCAACGGGTGGGCGGTGGACTCGGCCGAGTTCCGAGGCACCGGCGTCGACCTGCGCGCGGTCGGTCTGCTCACCGCGAACGACGCCTGGGCGGTCGGGACCTCGTCCTCCTCTCGCGAGCTGCAGATCTTCCGGCGAGGCGCGCTCGGCTGGACGCAGCAGAAGACCGGCCAGCCCATCTTCGACAACCCCGCGCCGAGCCAGGACGAGAGCGGCAACGTGAACCTCGCCGTCATCGGCACGGCAATCGCGGCGGACCCCCGGCACAGTGCGATCTGGATCGCGGGGGGCATGTCGCCGGTCGACGCAACCGACCCCCTCGGCGACCCGCAGCGACCGTTCGCGATTCGCTGGCGCAACGGAACGTACGACTCCTACTGCCCCGTCCAGTACACCTTCAGCGGCACCGAGAGCACCACCGGACAGGGGACCTTCAGCGTCGGCGACATCTGCGATCACCCGTTCCCCTTCTCGCCGTTCGAGCTGTCGAGCTTGTCGGTCGTCCCGTCGGGCGACGTGTTCGCCGGTGGGCTCGGGCTGTTCCACTTCGAAGGAAACGCCTGGCGTCGCGAGCCGGACCCCGCCGGCTACCTGGCTTCGGTCGCCTTCGCGAGCCGCTCCGAAGGCTGGATGGCGGGCAACGGCGACACGATCGGCGCCTCGACGACCGCACGCTCCAGCTCGTTCACCCTGGCGCACTTCACCGCGTCGCCCGACGGCGCCAGGGTCGCGCGCTGGCCCAACTTCAACCGCGCCGTCCTGACCGGCGTCGCGCTCTCGCCCGACGGCGAGCGCGCGCTGGCCGTCGGCGACGACGGCGCGATCCTCTACAACGAGCACGGCGCGGGATGGATCCCGATCCACAACGACCGGCGACGGCTGCGCGCGGTCGCCTGGCGCACCGACCGGGAAGCCTGGGTCGTCGGGCAGTCCGGACTCGTCATCCGGGTGCTCGACGGCGAGGTCCTGGAAGATCACGCATGGGACGTCACCGACCAGACGCTGTTCGGGGTCGCGTTCGACGGGGCGACCGGCTACGCGGTCGGCGCCGGCGGCGCGATCCTGCGCTTCCAGGGCGGCGCCTGGCGTCCGGACCCTGCAAGCGGCTCGACCAAGGAGACGCTCTACGACGTCGCCGTCCGGGACGGCGGTGCGCTCGCCGTGGGATCGGGGGCGACGGTGTTGATCAACACGGGCGACTCGTGGCGAGCCGATCCGAGCCTCGGCGCGGTGCTCGACCTGCCGCGCACCGCAGCGGCCGACTTGTTCGCCGCCGGCGTGCTCGCCGACGGGACGCTTCTCGCCGGCGGCAACCGCGGGGCGCTCGCCTTCGCCGAGCCTGGCGAGCCGTGGCGCGTGCTGTCGCCCCTGGACCGCGGGATGGCCGTCTTCGACGCGGAGGCGACCCGGCTCCCGAGCGGCCGGGTGGCGGTGTTCGCCTCGCTCTCGCCGGACCAGACGAAGTTCCGCGCGAGCGACGTGGGCGCCACCCGCGGCTGGCCGATGTACTTCGACGGCGAGACGTGGACGGACCTGGACCACGGCCATCGCATGACCACGCACCCCGAGCTGGACGTCAGCGCCGCGCGCGACCCGGTCTTCGGGGTTGCGCTGGACCCGGGCGGCCGCAGCGGGTGGGCCGTCGGCGGAATGCCCGCCGAGCTGGTGGACGACGGGAACCACCTCGCGCTCGACGCCACCAGCTCCGTTTACCGGTTCGACCTCGATCGGGACCCGAGCGCGCCCGACACCACGGCGATGCCGCTGCTAGAGCCCGACGGCGTCACGCTCGCCTTCTTTTCGGACTCGGCGTGCGGCTCGGGCCCTTGCTCGGTGACGGTTGGATCAGGGGTCGCCGCGGACACGATCCCGCTGTCGATCAGGGATGAGATCAACACGCTCGCGCAACGCCCGGGCGGTCCGTCGTTCGCCCTGTACGCCGGCAACATGCGCGCGGTCGGGATCCCCGAGGAGCTGGACGCCTTCCGTGGCTACCTCGAACGCTTCGACGTCCCGGTGTTCGGCTCGATGGGTCCGAGCGACCTGCTCTCGCCGTCGACCTCGGCGGCGTTCGACCTGATGCCCGAGATCCCCGAGGATCTTCGCAGGCAGTTCCAGATCCCCGACGCGGAGCGCACGTTCGCGCTGAACCGCCCCTTCCTGGAGACCTTCGCGCACGAGATCGCCCCGTGGGGAACCGGCGCCTCCACGCACCCGGACATCGTCCCGGTCGAGATCGGCTTGCCGGCGACCGAAGGGCTTGCGCGAAGCCACTACGCGTTCGACTACGCCCCGGGCGGCACGCCGGCGCTGCGGGTCATCGTGCTCGACACCAGCGACAAGACGTTCCAAAAGTCGGGCCGCAACTCCTCGCAGAACCCGCAGCAGGACCAGGCCACGTGGATCCAGCAGGTCGCGGCCGATGCGACGACGCACAGCCCGCCGATTCCCTTCGTGATCGTCAGCAACGTCCCCACGATCAACCCGACCTCGGGGCTGGGCCAGGACCGGCGCAACATGATGACCGACGGACCGGCCTTCGAAAGCCAGGCCGTCGCGCTCCGGGCCTCGGCCGTTCTCACCGGCTGGGTGCGAGGCAACGCGCAGTACTGGTACCCGAGCCGCGTCGCGCCCGAGCGCGTGCCGTTCATCATCGCCGGGACCGCGGGCACGCCCATCGGCGGATCCCACTACCCGCTCGACAGCCACTTCCACGCGTGGGACCTGATCCACATCGGCGACGCGGGCGGCGACCTGCTCAACGCGCAAGCGGAGGTCACGGTGCGGACGTTCCCCGTCTTCGACTACGTGGCCCTGAACCCGGTGGACGGCACCGATACCGAAGCCGGCGGCTTGCTGCTCTTCCGGGCGCTCGGCCGGGGAATCGACGGCGGCGGTCCGCCGGACGACCCCGCGCAGTCCAAACGGCTCCACATCGAGTTTCCGCTTCCGTTCACCTGTCCTTCCGAGCTGATCCCCGGGTACGGCACGTGCATCAACTCGCGGACGACCCGGCCCGACTTCCAGTTCGTCAGCGAGGATCCGTCCATCGCGCAGTTCGTGACGGCGATGTACGGGAACCCGCGCGTGCCGCTTCGGGTGCGCGCCGGCGAAGTCGTCCCCAACCCGCAGTCGGGCTTGCTCTGCACGTTCCGTCAGGGAAGCACGCACGTGAAGATCGTCTCGGGGCTTCATCAAATGCGGATCCCCATCACGGTCGGCCCGGGCCACGGACCCTGCATCCGCGACGCCGTCCTCGCGCGCCCGCTCGTCCCCGAACCGTTGCCGAACCCACGGCCGGAACCGGCGCCCGCGCCCCTGCCGCCCATCCCGGCTCCCCCGAACCCCGCCGTCGTCGTGCTGCCGCCTCCGCCCCCGCCGGTGACCGCGCCGGCGCCGCCGGCGGCCGGCGGCTACGCCAAGAAGGAGGAGCACGAAGCCGAGGTCGAGGAATCGGGCGCGGACTTCCAAGCCCTGCCCGTCCAGCCGCGCCGCGCGTCCTCGTTCGAGCCGACGATCGGCTGGGCCGCCGCCTCCCTGGTCGGGATCGCCGGACTCGCGTTCGGGCTTGCCTGGGGCGCGTCCGCCCCGTATCGCAGGCGCGTGTACCAGCGCGTCCACGTCACCGATCGCGGCGCCTGAAACCCCTTCCCACCTGCATCGGAGCCGGATTCAGCACATACGCCCGCGGCCATCGGGGAAGGCAGGAATCGGCTTCGGCTGAATCGAATCTAGACGGGTGATCCGCCGCGACCGCACGGTGCCGGCCCACCGTTTCGTTCCCCTGCGCGCATTCTTCGCAGCGGGCGTCGTCGCGCTGAGCGCCGTCGGGACCGGCGCCGTCGTCGGCTCGGCGCCGTGCCGGGCAGGCGATCCGATCGTCGGGAAGGGCTCGACCAGCCAGACGGAAGTCCAGGTCTCGCTCCTCATCCCCGCCTACGAGGATCGGTGCCCGAACCGGCAAGGCACGATCGGCTTCCAGGCGGTCGGGAACGCCGAAGGCGCGAGCGCCGCGATCGAGAAGGACGACGGACACTACTCCGCGCCGTCCACGATCTACGCGGTCGACCAGCCTCTGACCACCGCGGAGAAGCAGATCGCCGACGCCGACCTGATGAACCCGTTCCGGCCGGCGCTCAGCTCGACCATCATGCACGTCCCGATCTACGCCGACGGCGTGGCGATCGCCTACAACACCGGGTCGTGCGGGAGCGGCACGCTCAACGTCTCGGCCAGCACGCTCTCGCTCATCTACCTGGGTCAAGTGACCGCCTGGAACGACCCGACGCTCGTCGCCGACAACCCCGGGCTGGAGGGCTGCTCGCTGAAGATCAAGCCCGCGGTTCGCATCGACGAGAGCGGCTCGACCGTTGCGATCAAGGAGTACTTGTCGAAGGCCAACCCCGCATGGCTCCCGTACGCGGTGAGGGAGACCACCGACGTCTGGCCCTCCACGCTGAGCCCGTGCCGCGGCATCGGAGAGGGCGGAATGGCCTCCTGCGCCAGCGACGTCGGCGGGATCGCCTACGTCCAGTTCAAGGTGGCGCGCGCGCGAGGACTGCCGATGGCCAAGGTCCAGAACGCGTCCGGCTCGTTCGTCGCTCCTGCGCCCGCGAGCAAGGGCTACGCGAGCAGGTGCACCGCCGCGATGAGCGCGGCGACGACGCCGGCCAGCACGAGCGTGGACTGGGGATCGTTCTCCCTGGCATACGGCGCGGCCGGCTATCCGGTGTGCCGGCTCGCCTACGTCCTGGTCTACCAGCACCTCGGCACCGCATACCACCGTGCGCTCAGCCACGGACAGGCTGCGAGCACGTACTGGTTCCTCGCGACGGCGGTGTCCGACGACGTGCAGGACAGCGTGAGGGGGCTCGGCTACGTGCCGCTCGCGGCGAACGTGCGCGCCCTGTCCCAGAACGGCGTCGACACGATCAGGGAATAACCGGAGGGAGTGTCATGAAGGTCAGACGGCTCTTCGTAGCCATCGCGGTGATCGGCGCCTCGATCGCCCCGGCGAGCGCGCCCGCAGCCTGGGGGCCCCGGCCGTGCAACACGCACACGATCGTGTTCAGCTGGCCGTCGTTCGCCGCCGCGGCGCTTTCGGTGAACTTCCACGGCGAGACCTGCGACGTCACGACCGAGGCCGGGAGCGAAGACGTCGACGACCGCGTCATCTTCCCCTTCGCCGAGGCGATCTCGCTCCGGTATCCCGACATCGTTCCCGGCACGCCCGGGGTCGTCTACGCGAAGCTCATCGGTCTGAACTTCGACAAAGGCGCCACCGCGACGCTTGGGCGCGAGCTGTACGAGTTCGACCCGACCGGAAGCACCTACGTCTACGACTCCGTGCTCATCCGGCTTCCCGACGCGCAGGCCGCCAGCGGCTGCCTGGACATCCAGGTCTACAAGCAGAAGCTCTACAAGAACAGCAAGGGCAAGTGGGTGACGAAGAACATCACCCTCGAGAAGACGACCTGGCGCACCTACGACTACCCCGACACGATCGCCTGCGACCTGTAGACGCGCGGGCGACGGAGCCTTCGGCCCGACGCCGGGACGTCCCGGTCCGGCGGACGGCTACGGGCTCGCGCCGGCCGACCAGGAGGCCGGGCGGAACGCCGTCCTGTTGTAGACGTACACGCTGTCGTCCACCGAGAGCGCGTTGTAGACGATCTGCGAGTCGCCGTGGTGAAGGCGCATGCACCCGTGGGAGTGAGGAGTCCCGTCCACGGTCAGCAGCGTTCTCCTGCGGTGCGGCCGTGGGTAGCAGATGTTGGAGTGGAAGCCGACCCCTCCGGCCGTGAACCATGCGAAGTACTGCAGGCCCCAACGGCCCACCTTGGCCGTCGGCGGGATCCTCTTGTCGAGGATCGGGTACGGAGCCCGCCTGATGAGCCTCGACGTTCGGGTGCCGGTTCCCGCCGACGTCTCGAAGTCCTGCGCCGAGCGCCCAGTCTGGTAGATCCGCACTCGCTGAGGCTCGCGAAGGTTCACGTGCGCTTCCACCGCGCGCCAAACCTGGTGCGAAGGTCCCCGCGCGGCGTGGATCTCGGGCCTGCCCAGCACCGAGCGATCGACCGACGCCGGCGCGCTCGCGCCGTCTCCTCCGCCGTGCTGGATCACATGGGTCAACTCGTGCGCGAGCAGCCTGCGGCCCGGCTCCGAGCGCTGGTCGAAGCGCCCGGCCCCGAAGAAGATGTGGCGTCCGTGCGTAAACGCGGCCGCGTGGATCGATTTCGCCAGACGAGCGGCGTCGGAGTCCGTATGGATGCGCACCGATGAGAAGTCGTACCCGAATCGCGGCTCCATGAACGCCCGAGCCGTCGCGGGCAAGGGATCCCCGGCCCGGCCCCCCAGCGCGCTCGCCCCGATGCCGTACGCCGTCGAGCCGCCCGGCGCGAGAGACTTCGGAAGGATGCTCCCGTCCTCCTCCAAGCCCTCGGGGAGGTCTTCGCTCGGCTCGGCTTGGTCGTTCTGCGAGCCTTCGTCCGCCTCTGCCTGACGCTGGAGCATCGCAGGCGGCTCCGGCGCCGGCCGCATCGATGCCGGCAGGCTCGACGCGCGCTCGGGTGCGTTCATGCGAACGATCGCGTCGGCCAGGCGATCGGCCTCCAACTCCCGAGCATCCCGCGGGGTGCTGGTCGTCAGACGCCGCTCGGTGGCTCTTCCCGGGCGAGCGACGCCGGACGATCCTCGTCGCTCGGTTTGCTGCCGACCTTGTGCGAAGGTTCGCAACCGATCACCTTCTCCCTCACAATCACCCTAAGCCCGATGCGCCGGCAGGCGCCAGGACGGCCGCGGCAACGCCGAAGTTCCTCTCCTCACTCATTCCGCACCTCCTGCGATCGCCCGGAGGATACCCCTCGGCTCCCGGCCTCTCACGCTTCGGGATTCATGATCCGGCCCTCAGCGTCCCAAAGCACCGGACGCCGGAGCGTGGATCCCTCTTCGGCGGTGAGGCCGGTCACGAACAGGTTGAAGTCCGAACCCGCAATCTCGATCAAATCGACGGACTTGTTCGCGCCCTCCTCGAACGACAGCTCGATCCGCGCCACCGAGGAATGGACAACCCCGAAGAACAAGAGGCGATCGTCGTCCGGGCCCGGCAGGGAGTGAGAAAACAGCAGGCGTTCGGGAAGCTGCTCCAACTGGCAACTGATCAGGCTGCTGAGGTACTCCACGTGGACACAAGGGTGAGGGTGCGCGCCGGACTCACACGCCCCGGCCGGCGCGGCGCCGACGTCCGGCGACGGAGCCGCCGAGGTGTCCACGCCGCAAAAGACCTTCCACTGTTCGCCCCAAAGCTCGCCCGAAGCGAGCAGCTCCCCGCGACCCGCCGGGACGGGACCTTGGGGCCGCTCGCCGGCGCACGCCGCCACGAGCAGCACGACCGCCAGCACGCTCATGCCCCGCAGGACCCTCAGCCGTGATCGAGCCCTCGTTGCCCTGCGAGGGGGCCTCATCGCCTGCGCAGCTTTGACTTCATGAGTCCTGCAATGGTCGCGGATTTCTCGTCGGCATAGTCTTGAACACGGTTCCACTCCCGTCCCGCGAGTTCCTGCTTTCTGGCCTTGTAAGACTCACGCGCTGAGTGATCTCCGCGAAGGAGGTCACGGAAGCGAAGCATCCGAGTTGCTTCCGAGCACCCCAGCGAAAACACGTGGAGGTTGACCTTTGGACGCTCAAGCTTGAGGAGGCGGTGCCGATGCCACTGCGGTTCTCGAACGTGCAGCGTAAAGCCGGTTCGTTCGAGCGGCGGGACGTATGTGGCTTCATCTGAGGAATCTGAGACGACTAGAAGGATGTCGATTAGCGGCTTCGCGCTCAATCCCGGGACCGCAGTGCTGCCAACATGTTCCACGGCGAGTGCGGTTTCGCCCAGCGCCTTCCGCACGCGCTCTCTCACCCGAGTGAACTCGGTCGCCCACGCTGGATCATAGGGCACGAGCTCAATCCTCATGGCGTCGAGTGCCTCGCCATCGGCCTGCCGACCCGGCGGCTGAACCGCGCGAGCGGGAGCGCATCCGTCGATTCCAGCCGCGAGTTAGGCGGCTCCCACCTCGACGATCTCGCCTTCACTGCGCGGCGCGGAGATTGGGAGCCCGTCCTCCTCCAAACCCGCGATGTGAAGCTCGATCGCTTCGCGGATGAACCGGAGAGCCTCCTCCCGCGTCTCTCCCGCTGCGACGCAGCCAGGAAGGTCCGGGACATGTGCACCCCAGCTGTTCTCTCCCTCTTCCAGGATGACCGTGTAGCGCATGCTCATCTCTTCACCGCTTCATCTGGGCCTGCTTCATGATCGAGTTCAGTGTACCTCTGGGTATATCCGTGCTGGGCTTCCCAGCCACCGTGACGAGCCCGGTCTTGGACGGATGCTTGTACTGGCGGTGGCTGCCCCTGGTTCGCGCCAGCCGCCAGCCGTCCCCCTCGGGGAGCTTGATGACCTCAGCGACCTTCACGCGCGGACCCTACCCGGCAGCTGGGCGCCAGCGCTCCAGCCGGATCCCCCGAGAGCGATTCGCTCGGACGATCTCAGTCAGTGGAAGGACCATGAACGGCGTCGACCATTCTTGGGACGGCTTCTCGAACCCCCAGCCGCCGGCGAGCGTCAACGCGGCGTGCCGAGCGACGCCACCGCCATCGCGCCACACAAGGATCGTCCCGGGTCGGACGTCCCTGCCGCCGGGACGGGCATGGCCGGCGAGCCAGGATTCGAACTGTGCCTGCTGCACCCAGTCGTTTTCTGCGCCCGACTCTCCGCACGCTCCCATCACCGCGCCGAAGCAATTCGGCCCGCTGCCGCGCGCAAACGTTCCGGCCAGCGTCTGCGCTCGGGGCGCACGCGAAGCGCTCTTGCGCCATGCAGACACGGAAACCGCGCGATGCCGACTGGGCCTCAGGCCACGACCGATCAGCCGCTCGAAGACGGCATCTCCGGCCTGGTCGACAAGCGACGCCCACCATACGAATCGATGCCCATCCGCCTGCGCCCGCAACAAGCTCGCGTCGATGAGATCGCACCAGCCCCGGACAGTCGGGACCGCCCCGCGGCCTTGCACGACTTGAGCCCGCACGAGTGCCGCCCGCGCATCTCGCGGCAGGTCCAGAAACGCCGGCTCGTCGAGGAACAGCGTTCGCAGCGCCCGAGGGAGTGCGTACGTCCGGAACGTGTCGCGCAGTTCAGGAGTCAACTCCTGCGCGGGAAGCGAACGAAGGTGCGGATGGGACCTCGGGACGAAGAACGGTTGAACATCTGGAGCCAGCCATTGCCGCCACCTGGTCGCCAGGGAGTCGGGAACATCGATGTTCAGAACGCGCATGCAATAGCCATGTCGGAAAGAACCGCTCCTACGCCGAGTCAGGCGGCGCCGGGCGCATCGGGTTGGATGAAGACTTCACTCAGGGAGGCGGCAGTCCATGCAGGCGAGCACAGCCAGTGTGCGACCGGGAGGTCTACCCGGGAGACCACTCTGCGTGAATCGCTCCGCGTAGAGACGGTTCCTATCAGGACCAGGTCGATCACGTTCACGCTCAGCTCTCCTTGATACCTCAAGGCAGGCTATCGCATCCACAACGGGGCTCATCAGTCCGCCTAACGCCTCGGCTCGTCAGCGGCCGGACGATCGCGAAGCGGGCGGGCCGGTCCGTCGCGCGCGCCAGCTATGGGCCAACGCGAACGAGAGTCTTCGGTTCCACCGTCTCCAGCGCGTCGAGAACAGCGCCCGCGAGTGGCTGCAGCGCCTCGATCCGGTTGCTGCGCGCTTCAACCACCACGACCGCAATGGGCAGCGTTGCGGGGTTCTGTTGGAACTCGAAGCCTCGATCCAGGGTGATGAGGGCATCGAAGCCCGCTTCTGCAGCGGCGGTGAGGAGGTCCCCGTTCTCAATCCCGGACCAGCCCATCTGCTGGGCTGTGCTGACGTCGTGCCCCGGAAGCTCGTCTGCGAACACGCGGGGCACCTGCTCATCAAGAAGCAGCCGCACGACCGAGCAATCCGGCTGCTTCTTCCAGAGCTGCGACAGCCTGTTCGCGCGTGACCGACGGGAAGTGGTCCAGGAATCGCTCGAGCGGGTCGCCAGCCTCTACGTAGTCGAAGAGGGCCTGAACAGGGACCCTTGTGCCCTTGAAGACAGGCGTTCCACCCAGGATCCCTGGGTGGCTGTGGACTACGGAATCGGACTTCGGACCAGCCTTAGCCATCAAGACTCGATTCTACCGCCAGCACCCCGGGCAGGTGCGTGTGATGACCCTGCGGCTCACACGCGCGAGGCGAAGCGGGTCGGGTGCAGCCGCGAGTTGGGCAGCACCGAGTTTGATAGTTCAATGTCATTCCTCACCTCGGTCGGGCGTGATGAAGAAGCCCGTGCAAACAACATCGCCCACGCCGAAGTTCACAAAGAACTGAGAGTTGCCGGGATAGTCGGCCGGGAAGTCGATGTCGAACTCCGCCCGGCCCCGTTCATCGGTACGGGCGTCGATCAGCCTCGTTCGTTTGCTTGCATCCCCTTCAAGCAAGACCTCAGCCTCAATCGGCCGGTTGGAATAGGGAGTTGTGACCAGCATGCGCACGGGACTGGAATCAGGCGTTTCGTCGACAGCCACCGCCGCGCAACTCTTTTGGTTGGGCAATAGCGGGAAGCTTGGGGTCGACGGCGTCGCGGGGGGAGGGGAAGCTGTGGTCGTGCAGGACGCGACAGCCATGGCCGCCAGGATGGTTACCACAACATGCGGAAACCTCAGCATCTGTCTGCCCAACGACTCGGCGTCGGCGGCCGGGGGCCAAAAGCTGCCGGTTCGCTGCACGCGCGAGGTAGGTGGGAACCTAAGCATCGGAATTCCATGCGCCTCCACCAACCCGTTCCTGGTTGGGTCTCCGATCTCGGAGCGTCCCTGGGATACTGATCAGGTTCAACCTTCCCACGTCTTCGGCGACCGAGAGTCCAAGGAGATGTCCGTTGATCTCGACAAGAACGCATGCTGCCAGGGGCACACCGCTCGGGTCCCGAAGGTACAGGGCTTCTGTCAGCGGAATCTTTTCCAGCGTCAGCTTGATCGTGCCCTTGATGTGGACACGAGGACAGAGAACCGTCGCGGACTCAGTCTCGACCTCCAGCGGCATGTCGAGCGTCAGGATGGCGTCAACCGGGTGGAGGCCGGGCTCGCTCTGCGCAGGAAGACGATCGAGGGTGCCCTTCAAGACCCGGCGAGAGATCTCCCCAAGCGAAAGCTGTTGACCCTTCACTCTCACCAGCCGGCCCTGATCAGCATCGAGAGTCTGGAGAGCGTCTACGGCACTCCGATCCGCCGTTGGGTTCGGGATGAACAGGATCTCCGCACCAGCGGCCCAGTCGCGGTTGATCACGCGGACTTCTCGGAGCTGACTGAGATCCACCTGCCTGAAATCCGGCAGTGGCCCTTCGCCCATCGTGAGGCACTCAACACCATGCGCGACCGCCTTCTTCAGGGCTGGGCCAGTGTAGCCGCTGCGACTCGCGATTTGCCTACCGGTGAGAGTTGGCATGTCATTGAGCTTCTGGCAAAGCTGTTCCACCAAGCCAACATCTAGAGGCCGGGCGTGATCCTTGACCTCAACCCCCATGATGCCGGAGTCGGCACTCGTCAAGAGAACCAAGTCGACGTCGCGATTGGTTCCGGAGGCTTCGTCCTGGATCCGCTCGCCAAGCACGAGCTCGACGTCATCCTTGCGGGTAGCCATGTAAAGGTGACCAGCCAGCCGGTGGATGTCATTGTCGTCGAGCACCTCGACTGCCTAAGGGCTATGCGGCTCATCGGCCGCAATCCGCGCGAAGCGCGGACGCGGTCCGTCGCAGCCGCGACCTGAGCGGCCCTGAGGCCTCCGTGTTGGCGTCATCGAGACTCCCCGCGTGATCTCAGCGACGCAGATGAAGCACTCATCACATATTGCGACGTCGCTGGCCTCGCGACTGGCGATCACCAGCTTCCTGACCTCGCCCTGATGTTTCCCGCAGAACGAGCAGCGTAGGGCTGCCCGCTCCTCGGTGGTCAGCTTCTGATGTGTTGTCATTCGCCCCCCACGTCAGGGTTCGCATGACGCGCCACTACGTTTGAGGCTCCAAAGAATCGTGTATCGCGGTACGTCTCAGCTTGGCCACCTCACTCTCGCGGCTCTTCGTCCAATCGAATCGGGCTACTCCGCAGTTGGCCAATCCAGACACCCTGGTCTACGGCCTCGGGTGATGAGCGATTGTCGTACACGGCAACAAGTTGCGCATCGGCAACAGCCAGCTGATCGATTGGGGCGTCGGCTTCCCATTGTCCATCACCCAGATCAAAGACCGCTTCATACCTCGCCGCGGGCGGCACCCTGACTAGCGACGGGACGTTTCGCGTATAATCCTGTGGCTTGCGAAGGACATACCACGTACGCTCACCCCGCCGAACCTCGAACGACAGCGCCGTGTCGCCCCACTGGCTACCTGTGCGCCAGAGACGAAGTGGCGTGCTGCCCATGTTGACAAACACCACGGTTCCGCCGGGCCGCGGTGCACTCGATCGAAGTTCGATATGAACTGCAAGTGACTCGTGATTCATGGATGCATTTCTTCTCCTGTCTATCATCCCCACCTGACTGTGATGATGGAGCTCCTGGCCTTCACCATGCTCCCGTTGCACGTGTCGATGACCTTTAGTTGAAAGTTGAATGTGCCCATCCTGGTGGCCGGTGCGCCTGGCGAGTCCCTTCCGCAGTAGGTGTCGCCGTTTGCCTGGTCCCGAGTACGCCCCGTCAGGTATTCGTCGCCACAGCCGGCGATTGGGTCGCTATGAACGCCAGAGCGATGTCCATACCGTTTGTCGCTTGCATCTCTGTCCTCGTACCACGTACCGGCGGTAGCCGATGAGGGGAACCCGCCGTGCGGAGGACCACCCTTAGATCTGTGATAGGCATCGTCCCACCTGATGTATTGGCGCACCTCACAACAGGAGGGCACCCTGGGCGGTACCGTGACAAACGCCGTGCCGAATCTCGCGGCCATGCTGAACGTCGCGCTCTTCCTGCCACCCGTGTTCGTGACCGGAATAGTGCCGCTAGGTGTGTAAGTAGGGCCGGACGTCACGTGGCATTGGCGGCTGGGTGCGGCCGGAGCGGCCGGAGGTGGGGGACTAGGTGGGAACACGCCAGGTGCCGGTGCCGGTGTTGGAGCTTGCGTGATATCCTCATCGTCCGCAGCAATGCCATCGGCGTTGCGCGTCCTCGTGGCCGTGGCTGGAGGAGCATGAACGGGAAGTCGACTAAAGTCGTGACCCAAGCGTGTGCTTTGCGTGCCAACTAGCTCTTCTTTGACCTCATCGCGATTTCTCTCTCGTGGTCGCTGCACAGCAGCCCGATTCCCGATTGTGCGCTGCAAATGAGCAACAGAGGTCAGATCACGGCTTTGCCTAATGAGGGATCGACCGATTGTGGCAGTCTTAGTGGCCGTAGTCGGCAGAGTCTTGGGCTTCTGTACGAAAGCTCGCATGCCACGTCCTTTCGATCACCTGACGCCTTATAACTCCTACTTAGACGGACCGCGCCATGTGCAGTCCTGGGGACAGGATAACACTCGGCGCGGGCAGCGGGTTGGGTGATCCTCAGCCATCCACCTGTGGAAATAGTGGGGGCTCACGTGCGCCGTGGATTGTATGTCCGGCGCGGGCGGTCGTGTTAAGGCGTGAGAATCAATCCCAGGCTGCCTAGGCGATCGAGGGGGCTCCGCGCCCCGAGGCCGCCTCGGTTGAGGACGTGCGCGTAAGTCATGGAGGTTCGCAGTCCCTGTGGCCGAGAAGTTCCTGAACGATGTGGATGTCGTAGCCGTCGTCCAGCAAGTGAGTGGCGAAAGAGTTTCGCCGGAACGCGTGCAGGTGATGACGATGCGTGAACCCGGTATCGCAATCGCAGAAGTGACTGCGGGCGGCGAACACCCAACGCCCGCCGCGCGAGCGGGCGGCGAGGGCTCGCCGGGAGCGGGGACTCGGTGGGCCCCTCGAACGGCGCGCCAGCGACGTGAGAGGGACGGACCGCAGTGAGCGAACTCGGTGACGCGGCACGCGTCGCCGAGTCCGCTCACGTGTCCCCGCGGAGGCGAGC